>Ga0315336_1000056_pt1 | contig 615694 bp, 525 predicted proteins | sample ASW5metaG_FD_204512 | JGI IMG/M metagenome (GOLD analysis project Ga0315336, IMG submission 204512) | Ammonia-oxidizing marine archaeal communities from Monterey Bay, California, United States - ASW #5 | ecosystem: Environmental > Aquatic > Marine > Intertidal zone | place: USA: California...
ACGCCGGCCTTGATGGCCGGTGCCGTGGCCTTGGCAGTCGGCTTTCTAGGTGCTGGCTTCTTGACGCCGGCCTTGATGGCCGGTGCCGTGGCCTTGGCAGTCGGCTTTCTAGGTGCTGGCTTCTTGATGCCGGCCTTGATTGTCGGGGCGGTAGATTTCTTGGCGACGGCCTTCTTGGCCGCTGGTTTCTTTGCATCGGCTTTGATCGTTGGCGCCGCCGCTTTCTTGGCGACGGCCTTCTTGGCTGCTGGTTTCTTTACACCGGCTTTGATCCTTGGCGCCGCCGCTTTCTTGGCGATGGCCTTCTTCGGTGCCGGCCTCCGGGCGATTTCCTTGGCCGCGGGCTTTCGGGCGCCGACGCTGATGGTCGGGGCCGAGGCCTTCTTGGCGGTCTTCTTCACCGGTTTCTTCACTGGCTTCGGCGTGACTTTCCTGGCCGGGCGCATGGGCGCGGTCTTGCGCGCGGGTGTCGGGCTGACGCCGAGGGCGCGGGCGACCACCGGCAGCACGCCGGCCGCGAGCTTGGCGTTGGAGTCCATATCCAGGTGCACGCCGTCACGGCTGGCGGTGACGACGGAGCCGGCCTCGAAATAGTAAGCCTTGGCCTGCGTCGCCACGGCGCCGAAGCGCATGGAGAAGCCCTTGGTCTTGTCGGCCGCGCCCCGGAACTTGCCACTGAGCGCGCCGCGCGGCTTGGTGATGGCCGGTGGTGCCATGAGCAGCAGGCGAGGGGCGCCTCCATCGGGGCCAGCGCCGCTGTGGGCCACCATGTCCAGCAGCGTCGCCGCTCCTTGCGCCGCCTCGAACGCGGTGGCGCCGTAGACGGCCTTCATGTCGTTGGTGCCGAGCATGAGGACGAAGAGGTCGATAGGCGCATGGCTTTCGAGCGCCACGGCCAGGCTGTCGCGGCCATTTCGGCCGGGCTGGAAGGGGTCGTCGAAGACCGTGGTGCGGCCGGGCAGGCATTCCTCCACCACCCGCACGTCGTCGCCCAGGCGCGCGGCCAGGATGTTGGTCCAGCGGGCCTCGAACGGGTGCCGATCGCGGCGCCCGGGCACGCGGCCCCAGGAAAGGGAATCTCCGTAAACCAGAACGGTCTTCATGGTGTCGTCTCCGCCCGTCATGCGTTATAGGTGAAGATATCAGAACATTCCGGCGAAAGGCGAGAGCCCATGAGCGACGACCAGCATTTCGACATCGCGATCATCGGCGGTGGCATCATCGGCTCCGCGACGGCCTACTTCCTGGCGCGCACGGGCCGGGCCGGGCGGATCGCGGTTATCGAGCCCGATCCGACCTACGAACGGGCCTCAAGCCCGGCCGCCAACGGCGGCATCCGACGCCTGTTCAGCCTGCCCGAAAACATCGCCATGGGAACCTTTGGGCTAGAGTTTTACCGCGATTTCCCGGAAGCCATGGCGGTGGACGGGGAGCCGCAACCGATATCCTTCCGCCAGCAGGGCTACATGTTTCTCTCGGACACTGGCGGCCACGACATCATGGAAGAGAACCACGCCACACAAGTCGCTCACGGCGTGCGGGCCGAGGTGTTGAGCCCGGCCGAGGTCAAATCCCGTTTCCCATCGATCAACGTGGATGACCTGGCGCTCGCCGTCTATTCGCCGGAGGATGCCTGGCTGGACCCCCATGCCGCGCTGATGGGCTTCAGGAAGAAGGCGCGATCCCTGGGCGTGACCTATGTGAAGGACCGCGTCGTCCGTTGGTCACGGGATGGGGCCGTGGCGCGGGATGTCACACTGGATGATGGCGGCACCATTACCGCCGATGTGTTCGTCCTGGCGGCGGGCGGCTGGTCGGGTGAGGTGGGCGAGTTGATTGGCCTCGACGTGCCGGTGTCGCCGCTGTCGCGCGAATCCTATTTCTTCAAGACTAATGTGGAAATCGAGGACATCCCGTTCCTGAAAAGCGAGAGCGATCTGGCGTTCCGGCCGGAAGGCACTGGCTTCGCCGGTGGCATGCCCGATTGGTCGCGCGGGCCGGGTTGGGACTGGGAGTTGTCGCCCGACCGCTTCGAAAGCGTGGTCTGGCCGGCCGTGGCCAATCGCATTCCGGCCATGCAGACGCTGAAACTGGAGCGCGCCTGGGTCGGTCACTACGACAACAATACCCTCGATCACTCGGCCATCATCGGCCGCTGGGACGATGGTGCCGGCGCCGGGGCCGACAACGTCTACATGGGCATCGGTTATTCCGGCCACGGCATCATGCATGCGCCGGCGTCGGGCCTGGCGCTTTCGGAACTGATCCTGGACGACGCCTATTCGACCATGGACCTGACACCCTTCGGCTACGCCCGGGTACCGGCGAACGAGCCCTACGCGGAGCGCGGGATCGTCTAGTGGCCGCGTGCCCGCTTTGTGGCGGCACGGAAGTCTCCGACTATCATCGGGACAAGGTGCGCGATTACCTGAATTGCGCCACCTGCGACTTGGTGTTCGTGCCGGCGGCGCAGCATCTATCGGCGGCAGACGAGAAGGCCTATTACGATCTGCATGACAACCGCTCCGACGACGCCGGATACCGGCGCTTTCTCGGACGCTTGTTCCTGCCGCTGAACGAACGCCTGGCGGCCGGTTCGCGGGGCCTCGATTTCGGTTCCGGGCCAGGACCGACGCTGTCCGGATTGTTCGAGGAGGTGGGGCATCCCGTCGCCCTCTATGACCCGTTCTATGCGCCCGATGCCGCGGTGCTCGACGGTACCTACGATTTCATCACGCTGAGCGAGGTGGCAGAGCATCTGGCGGCGCCGGGACAGGACCTGGATCGGTTGTGGAGGTGCCTGGCACCCGGTGGCTGGCTCGGCATCATGACCAAGCGGGTGCGCGATCAGGCGGCCTTCCGAGCTTGGCATTACATCACAGATCCGACCCACGTCGCCTTCTTTTCGGAGGCCACATTTCACTGGCTTGTCGGGCAATGGCCGGGCGCCAGTTTGGTCGTCGCCGGCGAAGATGTGGTACTGATCGGGAAGCGGGCCCGGGATCTCCAGGACCTATAGCGGGCGGTTTTCGACCGTGTCCTTGCCGACGCCGGAGGCATAGAGGCAGAAGATCACCTTGGATTCGGTTTTCGAGCCGACGATGACCCATTGGTCGCGCTGCTTGTTGACGAAGGTGGTGATGGTTTCGATCACGCCACCCTTGCCGTCCGGGATCTTGAACGCCGTGATCTCGCCGCCCGCGAAGGCCGCCACCAGCAACTCAAAATTCGGCGCCATGGGCGAGCATTTGCCCTTTGGGAATATTTTCGACAGGCTGACGTGGTGGCTGTCGGCCACGGCTGGGGGCGATGTCGCGAAGCAGAGAACGATGGCAAGCGCGAACGCGGCGCCAAACCACCTCCGCACGCGCCGCCGCTGGTTTCCGTTTCCGTCCATGGCCCTCATTTATGCTTTAGGGAGCACTGTTCGATCCATCCAATTGCGCAATGGATCACCCGAATGTGATGGCGGCCTTCAAAGCGGGCTTTTGTCGACCGCGCCCTCGCCGACGCCCGAGGCGTAGAGGCAGAAGATGTAGCGCTGGCTGGCCTTGGAGCCGACGATGGCCCACTGGTCACGTTCCTTGTTGACCACGGAGGTGATGATCTGGGTGACGTGGCCGTTCTCGTCGCGCTTTTTGTATTCGGTGATCTCGCCGCCGGCGAAGGCGGTCACCATGCGCTCGAAATTCGGATTGACCAGGGTGCACTTGCCCTTGGTGAAAATCGTCGAGAGCGGGAAGTAATGACTGTCGGCCTTCGATCCCGACGACAGGCCGAGAACCAGGGCCAGCGTAAGCACCGCCATCGACCGGGATGGCAGGCGATGGATCGGGCTGTGTCCGATTACCCCAAGAGATAAAGAACCAGATAGACGACGAACAGCGCCACCACCCACCAGACGGCGCCGCCGACGTTCATGGTGCGGGCCATCGGGCCGGTCAGACCATGGCCCCGGGAGACCATGCCGATGACTTCGCCCAGCACCTTCATGCCTTCGGCGCGCATGGCTGCGTCGGTCCGGGCGATGGCGCGGCCCGCGCACCTGACCAGGCACTTGCCCCAGCGCCGGTAGGCGACCTCGGCATCAATGTTCACGCCCGGCAGTTCCGGCGGGTAGAGGTTGGTCAGCTTCAACAGGCAGAACGCCAGCGCCGACCAGAACAGCAACTGTGTCTGTGACAACACGTGCGACCAGGTGTAGGGCGCATACTCCACCGGGAACGGCAGCATGGAATAGAGAACCCACGGGTAGCTGCCGTTGAAGATGCAGATGGCGGCGGCAATGAACATCGCCAGCAGCATGTTCCAGGGCGCTTCCTTGCAGCGGATGCCCGCGTCGTGGGCGAAGAAAGCGAAGTAGGGGATCTTGATGCCGGCGTGGTGGAACACGCCCGCCGACGCGAACAGCAATGCCAGCCAGATCATCGGATGGCCTTCCTCCAGCGCCGCCACCATGACCATGGATTTCGACACGAAGCCCGAGAACAGCGGGAAGGCGGAGATCGAGGCGGCGCCGACGATACAGAACCCGGCCGTCCACGGCATCGAGCGGTAGAGCCCGCCGAGGGCCGAGCCGTCCATCTTGCCGGTGCGGTAAAGCACGGCCCCCATGGACATGAACAAGAGACCCTTGAACACCACGTCGTTGAAGGCGTGGCTGATGGCGCCGTTGACCGCCAGCGCCGTGCCAATGCCGATGCCGCAGACCATGAAACCGACCTGGTTGATCAGGCTGTAGGCCAGCACCCGGCGCAGGTCGTTCTCGATCACCGCGAAGAAGATCGGGAACATGGCCATGGCGCCGCCGATGTAGACCAGCAACTCTTCGCCGGTGAAACTGCGGGCCAGCGCATAGACCGCGACCTTCGTGGTGAAGGCGGAAAGGAACACGGTGCCGGTCGGCGTCGCTTCCGGGTAGGCGTCGGTCAGCCAGTTGTGCAGGCCCGGCCAGCAGCACTTGATGCCGAAGGCCAGGAAGATCATCCAGGTGGCGAAACCCTTGGGTGTCCAGAAATCGCCGAGGCCGATGTGGCCGAATGCGACCGAGCCGGTCTGGCTTGCCCACACCAGCACACCGGCCAGCAGAATGACGCCCGACAGCACTTGGATCATCAGGTAGCGCCCGGCGGCCTTGCGGGCCTTCTCCGTGCGCCGGGCCAGGATCAGGAACACGGAAGAGATCGCCAGCAGTTCCCAGAACACGAACAACGTCACCATGTCGCCGGCGAACACCGCGCCCAAGGCGCTGCCGGCATACACCAGGCCGGACACGTGCTGCATGGTGTCCTTCACATGCAGCGAGAAGATGACACCGATCAGCGCCGCCAGGTGGAACAGGTAGCCGAACAATATAGACAGCCGATCGACGCGCAGCAGTTCCAGGTCCATGTCGAACAGCTGCAGCGGCACGGAGACGTCAGCCGGCAGGGCGGCCAGGTTCCAGGCGCCGATCAGCGGCAGCGCCAGCATGATAGTGGCCCGCCCGGTGCCCCGGGTGAACGCCGCCAGCAAGGCGCCGACAAAGAAGATGATGAATGGGCTAGTCATCGTAATAGTCTTCCCGGCGCATCAAGAGCTTGCGCATCTCCTTCGCCACCAGCACCAGGATGACGCAGGCGACGAAGCCGTAGATGGCGTAGAAGCCGAAGAAACCTTCCCACGGATGGTCCACGTGGCGATGGATGACGAAATCCAGAAGCAACGAGATGCCGCAGACGGCATAAAGCGCGTGGATCACCCGCTTGATGTTCTTCGGATCGTCGAACATGTGCTTCTTGCCGCTGGGGTCCGGGGCGTCCATGGCTCGGGTCCTATGGCGTGACGATGGGTTTCAGGAATTCGAAGATCGGCCCCGCGAAGAAGAACAGCGCGATCGATCCGGCGGCCGTTATGGAAATAGCGATCAGGCAGGGCAGGGGAGCTTCGTGAATGCCGTGGGCCGGGCAGATCACCGGCGCCCCCGCACCGGTCGCCGGTGCATGGTCGTGGTGTTCGTCGCCGTGGTGGTCATCATGGTGGTCGTTGAACTGGGCCTCCACATCCGGGTCGGGCTCCGAGAAGAAGGCGCGCACCGGGATGACCAGCAAGTAGGCGATGTTCAGCAGCGACGACAGCATCAGCACGCCGACCAGGATCAGGTGTCCGGCGTCGGCCGCGCCCAGTGCCAGGTACCACTTCGACCACAGCCCACCCAACGGCGGCAGGCCGATAATCGACAGCGTGCCGATGGTGAAGCAGATGAAGGTCACCGGCATGGTTCGGCCGAGGCCCTTGAGCTGGCTGACCTCTGTCCTGTGGCTGGCCACCATGATGGCGCCGGCGCAGAAGAACAGTGTGATTTTGCCAAAGGCATGCATGACGATGTGCATGGCGCCGCCCATCATGCCGAGCGACGTCGCCACCATGCCGCCCAGCACGACATAGGAAAGCTGGCTGATGGTGGAGTAGGCCAGCCTGGCCTTCAGGTTGTCCTTGGTCATGGCCACCAACGAGGCAATGATCACCGTGGCTCCGGCGACATAGGCCAGCCAGTCGCTGACACCTGAATCGCGCAACGTCTCCAGCCCGAAGATGTAAAGCGTCACCTTGAGCACCGAGAACACGCCCGCCTTGACCACGGCGACCGCGTGCAGCAATGCCGAGACTGGCGTCGGCGCCACCATGGCAGCCGGCAGCCAGCGGTGGAACGGCATCAACGCCGCCTTGCCGATGCCGTAGATGTAGAGCCCGAACAGAATGCCCAGCATGCCCGCTCCGGCGCCGTTGGTGAACAGGCCGCCCTTCTTGAAGTCCAGCGTGCCGACCTCCACGTAGGTCCAGATCATCCCCAGCAGCAGGAAGGAGATGGAGGTGGTGATCAGGATGCCCAGGTAGATGCGCCCGCCCTTCTTGGCGGCCTCCGTCCCTGCGTGGGTGACCAGCGGGTATGTGGAGATCGTCAATACTTCGTAGAAGATGAACAACGTCAGCATGTTGCCCGAGAAGGCGATGGCGATGGCGGCCGAGATGGCGACGGCGAAGAAGAAATAGAACCGCGTTTGGTTCTGTTCGTGGTGGCCCCGCATGTAGCCCAGGGAATAGATCGAGGTGATGATCCAAAGGAAACTGGCGATGCCGGCGAAGATCATGCCCAGGGGCTCGAGCGTGAAGGTGATGGAAAGGCCGGGGAACATTTCCAGCAGCGTGACACTGGGGGCGGCACCCGAGGCCACCACCGGAAACAGCGTCGCCACCAAGGCGAAGGTTATCAGCGCCGTCACCATGGTCACGGACTCGCGCAGGTTGGGTTCGTAGCCGGTGACGAAGATGCCGATGGCGCCGACGAGTGGCGCCGCCATGGCCAACAACAGGGTCGCTTCGGGGCTCATGGCTTGGCTCCCAGCAGACCCTCGGCGGCGGCGATGGCGACATCGATCGTGGTCGTCGCGTCGATGCCGAAGTAGACGGCAGCACCGATCAGAATATAGGTCGGCACAAGCAAGCTGAGGGGCGCGGGTTCCATCTCCTCGACCACGCGCGACGGCTGGCGGAAGTAGGCGGTCTCGACAATGCGCCAGACATAGATGACGGCCAGCAGCGAGCTCAACAGCACCAGGAGAGCAATCGGCCAGGCGTCGCTCTCTAGCGCCGCCCGGATCAGGTACCATTTGGAGATGAAGCCGGCGGTCAGCGGCACGCCGATCAGGCTGAGGCCGCCGATGACGACGGCCAGCATGGTCGCCGGCATCTTCTTGCCGATGCCGGCCATGTCGTCGAGATTGACCGACCCCAGCCGGTAGGCGATGCAGCCCAGCGCCATGAAGATGCCGCCCTTGGTGACGGCGTGGTTGAACAGATGGATGATGCCGCCGGCCAGCCCCGTCACGCTGCCGAAACTGATGCCCAGCATCATGTAGCCGATCTGCGCCACCGACGAATAGGCCATCAGGCGTTTCACGTTGGTCTGGTAGATGGCGACGGCGGAGCCGGCGAACATGCCGGCGATAGCCAGCACCATCAGCAGGCCCTGAACGTTGAAGGCCTCGAACACCTCGACACCGCCAAACACGGTGAAGACGACGCGGATGAAGGCGTAGATGGCGACCTTGGTCGCCGTCGCGGCAAGGAACACAGTGACCGCGGATGGCGCGTAGCAGTAGGCATTGGGCAGCCAGAGGTGCAGCGGGAACATGGCGACCTTCAATGCCAGCCCGACGGTCAGGAAGGCCAGCGCCGCTTGGATGGTGCGGGTGTCGGCGACCTCGGGCACCTTGGCCGCCAGGTCGGCCATGTTGAGCGTGCCGGTCATCATGTACATCATGCCGACGCCGATGACGTAGAATGTCGCCCCCACGGTGCCCATGATCAGATAGCGGTAGGCCGCCGTCAGCGAGCGCCGGTCGCGCCCGAAGCTGATCAGCACGTAGGTCGATAGAGACGAGATTTCCAGGAACACGAAAAGATTGAAGGCATCGCCGGTGACCGTCATCCCCAACAGGCCGGAGAGACACAGCAGCATCATGCAGTGGAACAGATAACGCCGGACCGGCGGGATTTCGTGCTCGATGCTTGTTTTCACGTAGAGCGAGACCACGGCGGCGATAGCCGAGACGATGACCAGCACGAAGGCGCCCAGGGTGTCGATGCGGTATTCGATGCCCCACGGCGCCGCCCAGTCGCCCAGTGCGTAGACGATGGTGCCGCCCGTCGTCACCTGCTCCAGGATGGCCAGCGCGATAGCCAGCGCCGACCAACTGCCGGCCAGCATCAGCACCCAGCCAACCGTGGCCGAGCGGAAGATGATACAGATCGGCGCCAGGATCAGTGGCACCACGACCTGCAAGGCGGGCAGGTGAGCGGCGATCACGCGTCGTCCTCCTGGGCCGCAATTTCGTCTTCCTCAATAGTTCCGTATGCGCGCTGGATGCGCACCACCAGCGCCAGCCCGAGCGCCGTGGTGGCCACGCCGACGACAATGGCCGTCAGGATCAGCACGTGGGGCAGGGGGTTGGAATAGACAGTGATGGAGCTATCCAGGATCGGTGCCGTGCCGCCCTTGATCTTGGCCATGGAGATGTAGAACACGAACACCGCGACCTGGAACACGTTCAGACCGACGATCTTCTTCACCAGATTGTCGTGGGCGATGACGATGTAGAAGCCGATCATCATCAACACCACCACGACCCAGTAATTGAACAGGCCGGGGAAGTCTTCCGAGAGGTGAAGAATCGGGTCCATGGCGTCAGTCCCACTCGGCCCCGTGTTCTTCTTCCTCCTGTCCGGCGAAGGCGAAGAAGATGGTGATCATTGCGGCGGCCACGGTCATGCCGACGCCCAGTTCAACCAACAGGATGCCGATGTGCTGACCGCCCGTCGGGGTGGACGCCAGCACCGAGTAGTTGAGGAATCGCCCGCCCATGAACAGGCCGACATAACCGACGGCTGCGTAGAGGATCACGCCCAGCGCCAGCACCAGCCGGGTCAACCAGGCCGGAATGACCTGTCGCGCCTGCTTCACGCCGTAGATCAGGCCGTAGAGGATAAATCCAGCGCCGAAGATGACACCGGCCTGGAAGCCACCGCCGGGCCCAAAATCTCCGTGCCACTGCACATAAAGAGCAAACAGCAGGATGAACGGGATCAGCAGTTTCGAGGTGACGCGGATGACCGCCTTTCGTTGCATCATGAGGCCGGCCCTCCGCCCGAGGCCTTCGCACCGGTGCCTTCCTCCTCATCCGGCCGGCGCCGACGCCGCGACCGACCGATCAGCGCCAGCACACCGGCCGCCGCAGTGAAGATGACGAAGGCCTCGCCCATGGTGTCATAGCCGCGATAGCTGGCCAGGACGGACGTGACGACATTGGGCAGGCCAACTTCCTTACCGGATTCCTCTATATAGCGTGGCACCACGTGATGATGGATGGGGGCGGCCGGATCGCCATAGCGCGGCATATCGAGCGTGCCGTAGATCAGTACCGCGCCGGTGATGGCGACTAGAAACAACGCCCGCCGGGTCTTGGCGCTGGACACCACCTTCTCTCGGTCGCTGGTCAGCGCCAGGGTGCCGATCATCAGCACCGTTGACATGCCGGCGCCGACGGCGGCCTCCGTGAAGGCCACGTCGACGGCGTCCAGGATGACGTAGAGCGCCGCCCCCAGCAGGCTGTAGATGCCGGTCAGCATGACCACTGCATACATGTTGCGGATGCGGGCCAGCGTCAGCGCCAGCACCGCCATGAAGATCAGCAGCGTGGTGTTCAGGATGTCTTCGATGATCTGTCCTCCCTACCGGAGGCTGCGGCGTCTTCGGCTCGCCTGACGCTATCCGCATCGGTCTTCGGCATGATGCCGGCGTACATGGCGGCGCGGGCAAGTGCGTAGGTGGCGGCCGGGCTGGTGAAAAAGATGAAGATCAGGATCATCACCATCTTTGCCGAAACAAGCGTGAACCCCTCCTGCAGCATGAAACCGCTCAACAGCAGACCGGCACCCATGGAATCGATCAGACTGGCGCCATGCATGCGCGTGAACAGGTCGGGTAGCCGCAGCAAGCCGATGCCGCCGGTCAGCATGAAACCCGCGCCGGCGACGATCAGCGCCCAACTGGCGACATCCAGCAACGCCGCCATCAGATATCCCCCGCGTCGTCGCGGCCGTCACCGTGGCCCATGTCGGCATAACCCGAGTACTTGGTGACGGCGATGGTGCCGATGAAGTTGATCAGCGCGTAGACAAGCGCCAGGTCCATGAATTCCGGCCGGCCGCTGAGGAAGCCGAAGGTGGGGATCAGCAGCACGGTCAGGGTACCGAAGCTGTTGATCGCCAGAATGCGGTCGTAGACGTTGGGGCCCTTGACGGCGCGCGCCAGCGCCATGGCCATGGTCACCAGGATGGCGGCCGCCGCCGCAGCGAACATCATGAGGATGGTTCCGATACCGCGGGCGGCGCCGAGCCTTCGAAAACACAGACCCGGCGGCCCATGTCACCAGTCTCCAACCCCTCGCGGGTGGTATCGGTCAGCGCGTGCACGCTCAACTCGTCCTCGCGCACGCCGATGGATACGGTGCCCGGCGTCAGCGTGATCGAATTGGCGTATATGACGTGGCCGAGTTCACTGTGCTGGTCCGCCGGCACATCGATGACTTTTGGGTTGATCGGTAAACGTGGATCGAGGATGACCCGCGCCACATGCAGGTTGGAGACGATGATTTCCTTGATCAGCCAGGGCATGTAACCGAGGCCGCGACTTGCAAGGTCGACCGGATGGCCCTCGCGATCCGATAATTCCATGCGCTTGGCGACGTAGACACAGAGCGCAATGGACCCAACTCCCAGGGCCAGAATCAACGTCTGGGTATAACCGGAGAGGAACCACCAGAAGACGGCCAGCGATAGGCCGAGGCTTAAACCACGCGACACGCTCGTCCCCCGTTCCGTTCCATCCCTCCGCAGCGTCCGGTATCATTGTTTCGATTCTTGACCGGATGCAGCTACCGCCAACGAGAATAGTGTTGCCAGATTGGCGAAGCTAGAGAAAATTCCACAGGTCGTTTCGGAAGAATGCAGATAATGGCATGAAAATAATTGGTTTATTTGACCCGCGCCGAACCGGTGACAGGGCACACGCCGCCACCGGTGCCGGGTCAGGCGGGCGCCGTGCGCCGTCGGTGTTCGCGGCGATTCTCTTGCTGCTGGCGGTCCCTGGTACCGCGGGCGCGGAGGAATTCCCGCGCTCCTGGCTCCGCCTGGTCTCCTCGACCGGCAGTCACGAGTTTACCGTCGAGGTGGCGGCGGACGACAAGCGGCGCACGCTGGGCCTGCAGCACCGCAAGAGTCTAGCCGCCGATTCGGGCATGCTGTTCGATTTCGGCGCCGAAACCCGCATCGCCATGTGGATGAAGAACACCCATGTCTCGCTGGATATGCTGTTCGCGGCCGCGGACGGCACGGTCATCCACGTGGCCGAACGCACGACGCCGCTGTCCCTGGATACCATCCAGGCACCAGGGTTGGCGCGTTACGTACTGGAAGTGCCGGCCGGTACCGCGGCACGCCTTGGCGTCCGACGCGGCGACGTCTTGGAAGGGGCCGCGCTAGGCGGCGGCTAGGCCCTTCAATGCTTCGGCTTGGTCACGTGCACGCCCCACAGCAGAACCCCGCTGAACAGCGCCGCGGCCCCAAGGGACAAAGCCAGGAAAAGCGCACCACCCGTTGTCATGTCGACCTCCATCCGAATGTTCGGCTGCCTGGTTTCCTAGAGGCCTGGAATCAAGGCCGCATTGATGTGGATCAATCGACCTCGGCCCAATCATGCCTTGCCGGATTTTGCCTTTGCGCCTAGAAACCCCATGATCAGGACCAGCATCGGGGAGTGGCGCAGCCTGGTAGCGCATCTGCTTTGGGAGCAGAGGGTCGCTGGTTCGAATCCAGTCTCCCCGACCACTTCCGGGAAAGGCCGTCCATGAACACCAGTCGTGCGTATAAATTCGTTGTCGTCGACGACGATATTACCTTCCTGAAGCTGATGACCCGGCTGCTGGAAGCATCGGGGAATGACGTTGTCATGTATCACGCCGGCACCACGGCGGTGATCGATATCCCAGAGGAACAGCCCGACTGCGTCATCACCGACCTGGAGATGGTCGGCATGAACGGCATTCAGTTGGTGCGGGAACTTCGGACCGAACCGGCGCTTGCGGAAACGCGCATCGTCATGATCACCGGCAGCGCCGACGAGGAGGACGAGCAGGCCGCGCGCGCCGCCGGCATCGACGGCTTTATCAGGAAGCCGGTCGAACCGGCGAAAATCGTCAGCCAGGTCATGGCCATGATCGGCGCCGCCGGTTGATCCGGGCGCCGAAACGCAGTATTTCTCTGGTCAGCAGCGGCGGCGCATCCGCGACCGCCGACGGAGGATGAAATGGCCGACGTCCGCATCTACCAGCCGACCAAGAACGCCATGCAATCGGGCCGCGCCAATTCGAGCCGGTGGGTGCTGGAATTCGAACCCAGTGCCAGGGAAACGGACCCGCTGATGGGCTGGGTCGGCTCGTCCGACACCCGGGGCCAGCTTCGCCTCAAGTTCGAGACCAAGGAAGGCGCCATCGCCTACGCCACCAAGCATGGCCTCGCCTACCGGGTGCAAGAGCCCTGCAAGCGCAAGGTGCAGCCGAAGAACTACTCCGCCAACTTCGCCTACGACAGAACATATTGAATTGACGCTGCGTGCCGCGCTCGCTCGCCCGGCCCGCGGCGAGGAGAGCGCCCGTAGCTCAGCTGGATAGAGCATCTGCCTTCTAAGCAGAATGTCGCAGGTTCGAGTCCTGCCGGGCGCGCCATTCCTCCACCGCAGCAATATTCACTTTTCGCTGCCATTGCCCTAGATTGCACCCATGCACCGCAAGTTCCTCATCGCCGGTTTGGCCTTCTCGGCCGCTCTCGTATTCGCCCAGCCCGAGACTTGGGCGGCGTCGGCGGCGGTGGCCGGGCATGTCATGGACACCTACCTGATCGCCTACGTGAGTCAGGTAGCGACCGTGCTCGGCTGTTTTTAGGGGTCGCCGGTGGGCGAGGGTGATGACCTCGAGGTGTTGGACCTCTGGCCGACGCGGCTGCTGAAGCGGCGTCTGGAGGAATTCGAGGAACCCAACCGGGAGCTTCTCAAGCTGATCCGCGATCTGGATCGCGGCAAGTCGGACCTGACCCTCGACTACAAGGACAACAATATCCTGAACCTGGACCAGCCGGGGCCGAACTGGCTGCGCGCAGAGGTCAACCGGCTGGTCATCGACTATCTTCGCGGCATCGGCATCGACTATCCGGTGAACTGGCAGATCCATGCCTGGCCCAACGTGAACCGGTTGGGCGATTATCACGACACCCACAACCACCCGCACAGCTACCTTTCGGGCACCTACTACGTGAAGGTGCCGACGACGAAAGATACGGCAGGTAATCGTGGCGACGTCAGGCCCGGTTGCATCACCTTCTACGATCCGAGGGGGGCCGCAAACATGGTCTCGATCAAGGACGATCCCTACGTCGATCCGGAGCACACGGTCAGGCCCGAGGCCGGCCTGATCATGCTGTGGCCGGCCTTCCTCAACCACTTCGTCCACCCCAACCTGGCCAAGGAGACGCGGGTCTCGGTCAGCTTCAACATCGTCTTGAAGTGGGAAGACCACTACCTGCCGGATCAATAGGGCAGGGACGGGTGCCAGGCGCTACTTACCGTAAAGCTTCTCAGGATCGATCAGTGGCTCGGCGATCTCGGTCGCCTGGCCGTCGCGCACGGCGTTGTAGAAGCACGCCCGGCGGCCGGTGTGGCAGGCGACGCCTTCCTGGTCGACTAGCAGCAGGATGGTGTCGGCGTCGCAGTCCCATCGGAAGTCCACCAGGTGCTGGACCTGGCCCGAGGTTTCGCCCTTGCGCCACAAGGATTGCCGAGAGCGCGAGTAGAAGCAGACGCGGCCCGAGGTCAGTGTCTCGGCCACGGCGTCGCGGTTCATCCAGGCCACCATCAGCACCTCGCCCGAATCGTGCTGCTGCGAGATGGCGGTGACCAGGCCGCGATCATCGAAGGCGATGGCGTCGGCGACGCCGTCGGCGGCGGCCGCATCGAGCGGCTGATAGGCGGTTCCGGTGGTCATGGCGATGTTTCCCCGAATGAGGACGTTTTCCGTCATGCGGCCAATACTATATCATTGCCGGAACGTCCACGATCAGGCACCGGGTGAATTCACATGCCGGACAGCAATGCCGACGCATTCATGCATGAAGGCCACGACCACGAGCGTTGCCTCGACGACGCGGTGGTGCGGGCCGAAGAGCTGTGCCGCGAGCGCGGGGCGCGGCTGACGCCGCTCCGCCGCCAGGTCCTGGAGCTCGTCTGGAGCGGCCACAAGCCCCTCGGCGCATACGAGATTCTAGAGAGCCTGCAGGCGGAGCGGGGCGGAGCCGCGCCGCCGACGGTCTACCGGGCGCTTGAGTTTCTGCGCGCGCATGGCCTGGTGCATCGGATCGAAAGCCTGAATGCCTTCGTCGGCTGTGCCGAGCCGGACGGCCATCATGGTGCACAGCACGGAGCGCAATTCCTGATCTGCCGCAGCTGCGGCGCCGTCGCCGAACTGAGCGACGATCGCATCACCAAGGCGATCAGGGGATCGGCCGAGAAGACCGGCTTCGCCATCGACAACGCCACCATCGAGATCGAGGGCTACTGCCCGCATTGCCAATAGGGGCTGCAATAGGGCGGGCGTGGCTACGCGTGGTCGACCTCGTCACTCCCGCGAAAGCGGGAATCCATGGCGGCGGAAAGATGCATTCCCGTGGTCGCGGGAATGCCGACGTTCAACCGGCGCCGCACCGGGTTCGGGCCGGGTTCGGGCCCCTCGACGCCTGGCGACCAGATCGGCTTGCGCCTTCAGCGCGCCCACTCGGTGCGCACTGCGGAACGTGCCATGGGTGAGCCCATCTTCGTCATTGGCGTGCAAAGAACTTGCCCGATCTAGCAAACACCGGTTTCATGGCGTGCCGCCCGTAGGCGATGACTTTTGTATGAAGAATAGTAAGGGAGGAGTTAATCCGATGAGGAGAATCGAGACCATCAAAGCGTTGACCGGCGCATTCTTCGCGCTTGCCGTGCTCGCTGTTCCGTTCCAGGTGCTGGCGGCCGACAAGTTGGTCATCGTCACGTCCTATCCACCCGACACCACCGTTACCGTCGGCAAGGCCTTCACCAAAGCCACCGGCATCGAAGTCGAGATGCTGAAGAAGAAAACCACCGCGGGGATCAAATACCTGCAGTCGACGGCCGCGAACAACACGTCGGATATGTTCTGGGCCTCGGCCCCGGACGCCTTCGAGGTGCTGAAAGGCGACGATCTGCTGGTCAAATACCAGGTCCAGGTCAAAGGCATTCCGGAAAAGGTCGGCTCGTTCCCGATCCACGATCCGGAAGGGTATTACAAGGGGTTCGCCGCGTCGGGCTACGGGTTCATGTGGAACACCCGCTACCTGAAAGCCAAGAAGCTGCCGGTTCCCGGTTCCTGGGCCGCGCTGGCCGAACCCGTCTATCACGGCCATGTCGGCATGAGCGCGCCATCGCGTTCCGGCACCACCCACCTGACCGTGGAAACCCTGCTCCAAGGCATGGGCTGGGAAAAGGGCTGGGCGCTGATGAAAGGCATCGCGGGTAACTTCAAGACCGTCACCGCGCGTAGCTTCGGGGTGCCCGACGGCGTCAATTCCGGCCAGTTCGGCGTCGGCATCGTCATCGATTTCTTCGGCCTGTCGTCGAAGGCATCCGGTTTCCCGGTGGATTTCCTTTATCCGAAAGTGACAACGCTGGTGCCGGCCAACATCGCCATCGTCAAGAATGCGCCGAACCCGAAAGCGGCGGCGGCGTTTATCGAGTACCTGCTCTCGGCCGCTGGCCAGGAGGTTTTGCTTGATCCGAAAATCCGGCGCCTGCCCGTGAACCCGAAGACCTACGCCAAGGCGCCCGACGGGTTCCCCAATCCGTTCAAGGACAAGTCCATCGGATCGGCGGTGAAGTTCGACCTGCAGCTTTCGAAGGGCCGCTACAACGTCATCAATTCACTGTTCGATGTGATGATCACCTACCGCCTGGACGAACTGCGCGCCGCCACCAAGGCGATCCAGGAGGCGGAAGCAAAGGCCAAGGGCAATGCCGCCGCCATGAAGCTGATCGCGGAAGCCAAGGCGCTGGTGGGTAAAAATCCCATCAAAGCCTCCAAGGCCAGCGAGAAGGACTTCAACAAGATCTTTAAGAAAAAGCGCAAGAAGAAGAGCGTGAAAACCACTGGTCGCCAGGCAGAGTTCGAGCAGACCTGGGATACAGAGATCAAGGCCAACTACGCCAAAGCCAAGGCCTTGGCCGAAAAAGCGGCGTCCATGTAGGGACGTTTTAGGGAAACGGCGGGGTCCGTCGCTGTCTCGAGGTTCTTGGGGCGCACGAGAACGGACCCCGCCTGTTTTTCGGCTCTGCAGGAGCGGAGGCTCGCGTGAATTTCATATCGAGACGCAATTGGGGCGTTAACGCCCTCGCCGCCAGCATCTTTCTATTTTTGTTTATTTTCCTCATCGTTCCAGTCGTCAAGGTCGTCTACGTCGCCTTCCAAGACCCGAATACAGGCGCGCTGACGCTGATTAATTTCGTCGATTTCTTCAACAATTCGCTGTTTCAGGAATCGTCGCTGAATTCCGTCTACGTCGCCGGCATGGCGGTGCTGATCGCCACCATCATTTCTGTTCCCCTGGCCTATTTCACGACCCGCTTCAATTTCGGCGGCGCGGTGCTGATTCAGACCCTGGGGATCGTGCCGCTGATCATGCCGCCGTTCGTCGGCGCGGTGGCCATGCTACTGCTGTTCGGCGAGAACGGCTCGGTCAACCTTCTGCTCGACGAATGGTTCGGCTTCACCATCCCGTTCATGGAGGGGCTTAACGGCGTTATCCTGGTCGAGTCCATCCATTATTTCCCGTTTATCCTGATCAACCTGTCGGCGGCGCTGCTGAATATCGACAGCGCCATGGAGGAATCCGCGCAGAACCTGGGTGCCAGCGGCACGCGGCTGTTCCGACGCATCGTCTTTCCGCTCGCCATGCCGGGATACGTGGCCGGCGCTTCGCTGGTCTTCCTCAAAGTGTTCGATGACCTCGGAACACCCTTGCTGCTCAACATTAACAACATGCTGGCGCCGCAGGCTTACTTGCGGATTTCGTCGATCGGCATTTCCGATCCGATGGGCTATGTGATTTCGGTGATCCTGGTGGCGTTTTCGCTGTTCTCGCTGTGGGTGTCGTTCCTGGCGCTCAAGAACAAGGACTATTCGACCGTTCAGAAAGGCGGCGGCGGCCTGATGAAGCGGGACTTGCGCCCCTGGGAGAAGATCGGCTGCTACGCAGTCATCATCTTGATCCTGGCGCTAGTGTTGTCGCCGCATCTTGGATTGGCGTTGCTGTCCTTCGGCACCATCTGGTCGTACAGCGTCCTGCCCGATGCCTTCACCGTTGCGCATTACGAGAACATGTTCCGCACCGCCGGGCCGTATATCTCCAATACCCTGCTCTATGCCGGGCTGGCGGCGGTTATCGATGTCATCCTCGGCACCGCCATCGCCTATATCGTGTGGCGAACGGGCATTCGTGGGCGCAAATGGCTGGACTTCATCGCCATGGGCGCGGTCGCCGTTCCGGGTGTCGTGCTCGGCATCGGATACCTGCGCACCTTTGTTGAATACAACGTGCCTATCATCGACAAGCCGCTGGCGTCGTGGTGGGTGATCATCGTCATCGCGCTCGCCATCCGCCGCCTGCCGTATGCGTTGCGGGCCTGTGTCGCCGCCCTGCAACAGGTCAACGTGATGCTGGAGGAAGCGGCCGAGAACCTGGGCGCCACCAAAACGCGGACAGTCCGGCGAGTCCTGGTGCCGCTGATGACGGGTGGCATCCTGGCCGGCTTCGTCACCAGTTTCGCGACTGCATCGGTCGAACTGTCGGCGACGATCATGCTGGTCAACGCCGAATCCGACGCGCCGCTGGCCTACGGCATTTACGAATTCATGCAATCCGCCGCGGGCCGCGGGCCGGGTGCGGCCTTGGGCATCGTCGCCGTGCTGATCGTCAGCCTGGCCACGTATATTTCCCACCACGTCATCGAACGTACCGAAAAGCAACGCTCCACGGGCGGCCGCATCGTCGCCGAGGACACATCCGCCACGGCCGGCGTAACAGCGGGAGCAGCCACCCCATGAGCGAAATTAACCCGGAAGCCGTCGGCGTCACCATCGAGGACGTCAGTCTGTCCTTCGACGAGACCGAGGTCCTGAAGGGCGTCAACCTGAGCATCGAGCCGGGCGAATTCTTCACCTTCCTGGGCCCCTCCGGCTCGGGAAAATCGACCCTGCTGCGCGCCATTGCCGGATTCGGGCCGACGCCGGGTGGGCGCATCCTGATCGGCGACGACGATGTCACCGGCCTGCCGCCATGGACCCGCAACGTCGGCATGGTGTTCCAAAGTTACGCCCTCTGGCCGCATATGACGGTGCGCAAGAATGTCGCCTTCGGGCTCGAGGAACGAAAGACGCCAACCAAGGAAATCCACGCCAGGGTCGATGAGGCATTGTCGCTGGTCGGGCTGCTCGACCTGGCCGACCGCCGGCCGTCGCAGTTGTCCGGTGGCCAGCAGCAGCGCGTCGCCCTGGCGCGTACCATCGTCGTCGAGCCGCGGGTGTTGCTGCTGGACGAGCCGCTATCGAACCTGGACGCCAACCTGCGCGTCCAGATGCGGCGCGACATCCTCGACCTGCAACGGAAGTTGAAGCTGACAACCATCTTCGTCACCCACGACCAGGAAGAAGCCAACACAACGTCCGATCGCATCGCGGTGCTGGATCAAGGCATCATTCAGCAGGTCGGATCACCGATCAAACTCTACGATGAACCAGCCAATCGCTTCGTCGCCGACTTCCTGGGCACCGCCAACCTGATAGACGGCCAGGTCGAAAAAACCGGCGGGAAGACGTCATTCAAAGTCAGCGACGAAATCACGTTGCCGCTCGACGGCGACGGATTTGAACCCGGCAAGGGGGCCGCCATGTTCCGCCCCCAAGACCTGACCATCGCGAAAAGAGACGCAGCTTCCGCCGCGCCTGGTGGTGCCGTCCTGAACGGAACCGTCGAGCACAAGGAGTTCCTGGGGAATTTGGTCCGCTATTCGGTCCGGGTCGGAGAGCACGAACTCCTCGTCGACGATCCCCACCAGACCGGACGCCCGATCTTCAACACCGGGGATGACGTCGTCTTGGGCCTCGTCGTCGATCGAGTGCTGATCCTTGCCGACTAAGATGTGCCGAACATGACCGCTCGACGCTGATCGCGGGCAGGGCGGCTAAGCCGGAGGCCCTAGCCAGCGGAATTGATGTTGTCTGAAATTCTCAGGCCGAAGCGATCCGCCTAAGGCCAGCCTCCAAATCGGCGATCACATCGTCCGGATCCTCGAGGCCGATGTGCAGGCGGACGGTCGGGCCGTCGGCGGCCCAGGGATTGGCGGTGCGCATCTTCTCGGGGAAGGTGGGGATCATCAGGCTTTCGAAACCGCCCCAGCTGGCGCCCATGCCGAACAGTTCCATGCCGTCCAGCATGGCCGCGACCTGATCCATCGACGCCCCCTTGAGGACGACACCGAACAGGCTGGACGCCCCCTGGTGGTCGCGCTTCCAAATGGCGTGGCCAGGATCGCTTTCCAACGCCGGGTACATCACCTGCGAAACTTCCGGCCGGCCCTTCAGCCATTCGGCCACCCGGAGACCGTTCTTCTGGTGACGCTCCATGCGCACGGACAGCGTCCTGAGCCCGCGCAGGCCGAGGTAACAGTCGTCAGGTGCCGCGTGATAGCCGAGGCCGTTGGCGCGCAGCTTGACCTCCTTGAAGTGCTCTTCCGTCGCCGTGGTGACGGTGCCCAGCATGGCGTCGGCGTGGCCGACCACGTACTTGGTCGAGGCTTCGACGACGATGTCGACGCCGAGCTTCAACGGCTGGCAGTAGTAGGCCGACGACCAGGTGTTGTCGGCCATGCTGAGCACGCCGGCTTTGCGCGCCGCGTCGGCGATGGCCGGCATGTCCTGCATCTCGAAGGTGTGCGAGCCCGGGGACTCCATGTAGACGACTTTGGTCTCGGGCCGGATCAGGCCAGCGATGCCGGCGCCGATCAGTGGGTCGTAGTAAGTGACCTCCACGCCGGCGCGCTTCATGTTGGTGTCGCAGACCCGGCCGCGCGTGGGCCCGTAGACCGTATCGGCCACCAGCACGTGGTCGCCGGCTTCCAGGAACGCGAACATGGCAAGGTTGATGGCGGCCAGGCCCGACGGCACGGCGATCGACTTGTGGCCTTCGTGCATGGCCGTCACGGCTTCTTCGAAGGCGAACTGGGTCGGCCCGCCGGTGCGGCCGTACTGGGTGCCGATATGAGGCAGGCTGTCCCGGTGGAGGAACTCGTCCATGGTCGGGAAGAGCACGGTCGAGACATGATAGACGGGCGGGTTGACGATGCCGTGGTTGGCCGCGGGGTCGCGGCCGGCGACGGTCAACAGCGTGTCTTTCTTGATCGGTCGGGATATCTTCATGGCGGCGGACATTACACTGCCGGTTCGGCCATGGCGAGAGCGGAAGGATAAGTAGGTTGGAGCGATTGCTGCTGCATTCCCAATGGTGCCTCGACGACGTGGTCGATGCCGTCACCGGCCGCTTCCCCGACATCGAAATCCACCACACCGAGACCTACGACGGCATGGTGCGCGAGATCGACGCGTTCAAACCGACCATCATCTACAGCATCCGTGGCGGCCAGGGGCCGTTCCCGCGCGAGGCCATCCTGGGCAGCGACAGCGTGCACTGGTTTTCCAACGGCGGCGTCGGCATCGACCACCTCAGGCCGTGGGACCCGGACCGCCTGACGGTCACCAACTCCGCCGGTGTCTCCGGCGAAGCCATGGCGCAATACATCATCGGCGGCTTGATCGCCTTGTGCATGCGGTTCCCGCAATATTGGCGCGACAAGGCAGCCCGGCGCTGGGACATTCAGAAGGTGACGTACCTCGCCGGCAAGACCTTGGCCGTCATCGGCCTCGGTGGCACCGGTGCCCGCGTGGTGCCGCTGGCCCGCGCCATGGGCATGCGCGTCATCGGCGTGCGCGCCAACCCGCGGCCCATGGAGGGCGTCGACCGGGTGGCCGGGCTCGACGACCTGGACGCGATCCTGGCCGAGGCCGACGCGATTGCCGTCTGCGTCCCGCTTACCGACCAGACCCGCCATCTGATCGACGCCCGGGCCCTTGGGCTGATGAAGCCGGGGGTGTTGCTGGCCGATGTCTCGCGCGGCGGCGTGGTCGACCAGATCGCGCTGAACGCCGCCCTTGATGATGGCCACGTGGCGGGCGCCGTGCTCGACGTGTTCGAGCCGGAACCCTTGCCCGCCGACAGTCCGTTGTGGGCGCAGCCCAATGCCATCCTGACGCCGCATAGCTCGGCCGAGTACACCGGTTGGGAGCGCAACTCGGCGATCATGTTCTGCGACAACCTGGACCGCTACCTGGCCGGTGAACAGCGCGAACGCGTGGTCGATCCCGGTCGCGGCTATTGATGCCACGCGTCTCGGCAGCGGTGGTGCGCTGTGTTTCAAACGAGTCTCAACGACGCCATTCAGGCTCCCCCCATAAGCGATGTTGAATTCCGCTCACAGGTGTGTTTCCGTGTTAATTGTCGGGGATCAGCGATTGTGTTACGCATGCCGTGTCCCCGGGACGCGGTCGCTGAAAGCAGGCGACCAAGACAATGAATTGCTTGTTAATGAAAATCCACAGGGAGAACTTCTAATGAAACGCACCCTAACTGCATTGTCTGCCGCGGCGGCAGCGTTGCTCGTGGCCGGCACGGCCTACGCGGGCACGCTGGACGACGTGCGCAAGCGCGGCGAACTCCGCTGCGTTATCTCGACCGGCCTGCCCGGTTTTGCCTTTACCGATTCCTCCGGTAAGTGGCAGGGCTTCGACGTCGACTTCTGCCGCGCCACCGCGGCCGCCGTCCTCGGCGATGCCAACAAGGTCAAGTTCGTGCCGTCGACCGGCAAGACCCGCTTCACGATCCTCAACTCCGGCGAAGGCGACGTTCTGTGGCGTAACACCACCATCACCTTCGTGCGCGACGTGGACGTCAAGCTGACCTTCGTCGGCGTCAATTACTACGATGGTCAGGGCTTCCTGATCCGCAAGGACCTGGGCGTCAAGAGCGCCAAGGAACTGGATGGCGCGTCGGTCTGCATCGCTACCGGCACGACCACCGAGCTCAACCTCGCGGATTACTTCCGCACCAACAAGATTAAGTACGAGCCGGTCGCCATCGAGACTTCCGACGAAGGCCGTCAGAACTACCTGGCCAAGCGTTGCGACGTCTACACGACGGACGCTTCCGGTCTGGCCGCTCTGCGTTCGGCACTGGATGATCCCCAGAACCACATCATCCTGCCCGAAATCATCTCCAAAGAGCCGCTTGGTCCGGCCGTCCGTCAGGGCGACGACCAGTGGGCCGACGTCGTGCGTTGGGTTCTCAACGCCACCATTACGGCCGAAGAACTGGGCGTGACGCAGGGTAACGTCGCGAAACTTGCCGGTGGCAGTGACAATCCTGAAATCAACCGCCTGCTCGGCACCGAAGGCAACCTGGGTGGCATGTTCGGTCTTGAGAAGGACTGGGCCCGCAAGGCTATCGCGGCCTCCGGCAACTACGGCGAAATCTTCGAGCGCAATATCGGCCAGAAGACCCCGATCGGCCTCGCCCGCGGCCTCAATGGGCTGTGGACGAAGGGCGGCCTGCAGTACTCGCCGCCGTTCCGTTGATCGACGGTTAAGCTAACGCCTTAAGACGGAGCCAAGTGCATCCGGAGCCTGGACCTATCCGGGTTCCGGATGCACACTCCGCGTTACCGTTGACACCTGGGGCAATGGAACCGGCAGCAGACAATGCCGGGGGCCCAGGCGAAGAACGCATGAACAGGGGAATGGTACGATGGCAGATGGCCAATCCGCCGCGGCCGCGGAAGCGTTGGACACTTCACAACGCAGCTTGATTTCACGACTTTGGAACAACACCGAGACGCGATCTGTCATCCTGCAGATCCTGACCATCGCGTTGCTGTTCGGTTTCATCGCCTACATCGTCAACAACGCCATCGCGAACCTCGCCGCGATCGGCAAGACATTCAGCTACGATTTCCTTTGGGAGCCGGCGAGCTATGACATCAGCCAGACGCTGATCGAATACACCTCGCGCAGCACTCACTTTGAGGCCGGCCTTGTCGGGCTCGCCAATACCGGCCTGGTCGCCGTGTGCGGTGTCATCCTGGCGACCATCCTCGGGTTCACGTTCGGCGTGCTCAGGCTATCGAGTAACTTCCTGATCAGCCGCATCGTTTACTGCTACATCGAATTCGTCCGCAACGTACCGGTCCTGCTGCATATCTTGCTGATCCACGGTTTCGTGGTGCACACCCTGCCGGTGCCGAAACAAGCGATGAATTTCGCTGACTCATTCTTCCTCACCAACCGCGGTTTCTTCGTGCCCAAGCCCGAATTCGAGACCGCGTTCTGGGCCGTCTTCATCGCCTTCATCATCGGCATCGGATTCACCGTCTGGTTCAAGCGCTGGGCCAAGGGCGTGCAGGATGCGACGGGTAAGATCTATCCGGTCTTCTTGATCGGCACGGGCGCCATCCTCGGCTTCCCGATTCTGGTCTTCCTGGTCACCGGCATGCCGGTCCAATGGGGAATTCCAGCGTTGAAGGGCTTCAACTTCAAGGGCGGCATGGTGCTGCGACCGGAATTCATCGCGCTCTGGCTGGCGCTGTCGCTCTACACGTCGGCCTTCATCGCCGAGATCGTCCGGGCCGGCATCCTGGCCGTCAACTGGGGCCAGTCCGAGGCCGCTTTCGCCCTTGGCATGCGGCCCAACCGCACACTGCAGCTGATCATCGTGCCGCAGGCGCTGCGCGTCATCATCCCGCCGCTGACCAGCCAATACCTGAACCTGACGAAGAACTCGTCGCTGGCCATCGCCATCGGTTACATGGACATCGTCGCCACCATCGGCGGCATCTCGCTGATGCAGACCGGCAAGGAGATGGAGATCATGATCATCGTGCTGGCGATCTATCTCTGCATCTCGCTCTGCATCTCGGCGTTCATGAACTGGTACAACAAGAAAATGAAACTGGTGGAAAGGTAGGGGCGGTCATGAGTGACACGACAATGACCAAGAAATACGAACCCGGTACCCATCCCGACCTGCCGTCACCGGTCAGTACCGATGGGCCGATCTATTGGATACGGCAGAACCTGTTCTCCTCGCCGCTGAACATCTTTCTGACCCTGCTCTCGATCTGGTTGATCTGGGCGATCGTTCCGGGCCTCCTCAATTGGGGCGTGTTTACGGCGGTCTTCACCGGGGAGTCCCGGGCCGACTGCCGGGCCATTTCGGACGGTGCCTGCTGGGCTTTCATCCAAGGCCGCATCAAGTTGTTTATCTTCGGTTTCTATCCGGAGGCGGAACGCTGGCGGGTGCTGCTTTGCTTCGCCCTGCTGGCCGTGGCGATTGTAATGGTGCTGTTCGACAACGTGCCTTTCCGCAAACAAGGCCTCTACTACGCCATGGCGTTTCCGTTCATCGCCGCTTGGCTGCTGGTTGGCGGATTTGGCCTCAACCCGGTGACGACGGACCTGTTCGGCGGCGTCATGCTGACCATGATCATCGGCGTCACCGGCATCGCGTTCTCGCTGCCATTGGGCATCGTCCTCGCACTGGGGCGGCAATCGCATCTGCCGGCGGTGAAGATCGTCTGCGTCAGCTTCATCGAGTTCATTCGCGGCGTGCCGCTGATCACGCTGCTGTTCGTGGCTTCGACCATGCTCAGCTACTTCCTGCCGCCGGGAACCAGCTTCGACCTGGTGCTCAGGGTGCTGATCATGGTGACGCTGTTCTCCGCCGCCTACCTGGCGGAGGTCGTGCGCGGCGGCCTGCAGGCGATTCCCAAGGGCCAGGTGGAGGCCGCCGACAGTCTCGGCCTCAAGTACTGGCATGCCATGCGGCTGATCGTGCTGCCGCAGGCGCTGAAGATTTCAATCCCCGGCATCGTCAACTCGTTCATCGGGTTGTTCAAGGACTCGACGCTGGTCATCGTCATCGGGCTCTTGGACCCGCTCGGCATTGGACGGGCGTCCCTGTCGGACGCCAAATGGCAGGGGTTGTCGACGGAGGTTTACGTCTTCATCGCCGTCTTCTTCTTCATCTGCTGCTTCAGCATGTCCCGCTATTCGCTCTATCTGGAGCGCAAACTGCACACCGGCCACAAACGCTAGGCCGCCCCGTATATTGCCTCGTATACCGCCTCTGGGAGAGGATTTAAAAAATGAGTGAAGCCACCGAAACCGCCACCGAAGCCCCATCGGCAGCCCCCGCCGCCGGCGACGATGACGTCATCCACATCAAGGACATGCACAAGTGGTATGGATCGTTCCACGTGCTGAAGGACGTCAACCTTAACGTCAAGCGCGGCGAGCGGATTGTCATCTGCGGGCCGTCGGGTTCCGGCAAGTCGACGCTCATCCGCTGCATCAACAGGCTGGAGGAGCACCAGAAGGGCGACATCATCGTCGACGGCATCGAGCTGACCAATGATCTGAAGAATATCGATGCCATCCGCCGCGAAGTCGGCATGGTGTTCCAGCACTTCAACCTGTTCCCGCATCTGACGGTGCTGGAAAACTGCACGCTGGCGCCGATCTGGGTGCGCAATACGCCGAAGGCGGAGGCCGAGGAAACGGCCATGGAATACCTCAACAAGGTCAAAATCCCCGAACAGGCGGACAAGTTCCCGGGCCAACTTTCCGGCGGCCAGCAGCAGCGCGTGGCGATCGCCCGCTCGCTCTGCATGAAGCCCAACATCATGCTGTTCGACGAACCCACGTCGGCGCTCGATCCGGAAATGATCAAGGAAGTGCTCGATACCATGATCGAGCTCGCCGACACCGGCATGACCATGCTCTGCGTGACCCACGAAATGGGCTTCGCCAAGACGGTCGCCCACCGGGTCATCTTCATGGACGGCGGCGAGATCATCGAGGAGAACGTCCCTGACGAGTTCTTCGATAATCCGCAGCACGACAGGACGAAGCTCTTCCTCAGCCAGATCCTCGCTCACTAGATCCTGGCCCACCAACGCATACCTGTTCGCTCCGGGCCGGCCGCTTTGGCGCCAGCCCGAGGGGAGAGAGGGGGGAAACGGCCCGCGCCCGACGCGGGCCGTTTCACGTCTGCCGCGTGGTCGGCTATGATGGCGTTACCGGAGGACTGCACATGGACGGCACACTGCACCGCGCCATCACGGCGGATGAGATCGAGACCTACCAGCGGGACGGCATCGTCTGCCTGCGCGGTTTCTTCGACATGGACTGGGTCGAGCATTTGCGCGACCTGGTGGCGCAGGACATGGCGACGCCGTCGCCCATGCACAAGCCGGTGGACGACACGGAAACCGACGGGGACGGGTTGTTCTTCTTCGACAGCTTTGTTTGCCATCATTTGGACGGCTTCCGGAAGGCGGCATTCGGTTCGCCGGCGGCGGAAATTGCCGGCACCCTTATGGAGGCCAGCAAGACCAACCTGCTGTTCGACCAGTTGTTGGTGAAGACGCCGGGCGCGTCGACGCGGACCGTCTGGCACCACGACTCCACCTACTGGCCGATCGCCGGCGAACAGGTGTCGACCCTTTGGCTGGCGCTTGATCCGGTGACCCACGAGACGGGGGCTGTCGAATACGTCAAGGGATCGCATCTCTGGGGCCAGCGTTTCCTGGCCGTCAGCTTTAATCCCGAGGAATCCTATGACGAGGACCTGCCGCCGGTTCCCGATATCGACAACGAGCGCGACAAGCACGACATCGTCTGGTTCGGAATGGAACCCGGTGACTGCACCGTGCACCACGGCCTGACCGTTCACGGCGCGCCGGGCAACGCCAGCAGCGACATGCCGCGCCGCGCCTACGTCACGCGCTGGATGGGCGACGACGTGACCTACGACCCGCGGCCCAACTTGATGGCGATCCCGCGCGATCCGGGCATCCCGGTCGGCGCGCCGCTGGATTGCGACCTGTTTCCGGTGGTCTGGCGGGCCGGGGAAACGACCTAGTTCAAGCAGGCGCGTCGAGGAATTTCTCGACCGGCGTGTGGGGCCGGTCCTGGACACGCGCGGTTTCCGCATGCACCAGCGTGCCGCCGGCGCAGACCAGGCCGCGGGCGAGCCATGGCTGCTCGCGGCAGGCGGCAAGCGCGCCTTTCTCGGCGATCAGCGAGACGAAGTGCAGAATGGCGCGGCTATAGCCCGCGGACGCGGCGACCGGCACGGCACCCGGTACGTTATCGACGGCGAAGTGGCGGATACCGTCGACCTGATAGACCGGATCGGCCCAGGTGGTAGGGCGCGATGTCTCGATGGCGCCGGCCTCGTCGCATGAGATATCGACGATCACCGCAGCCGGTTTTAGGCCCGCCAGCATGGTGCGCGAAACCAGGTGATCATCGCGGTGTTTTGGCCACAGCACACAGTTGACGATCATGTCGGCGTCGGCGAGATGGCCGGCCAGGGCGTCGACATCGTGGGCGCGGAAGCCCTTCGCCCCCCAGGCCAGTTCGCTCTGCATGCGGGCGCGGGGTGAGATGTCGAAGCCGGCAACATCGACGCCAAGACCCATCAGGGTCCTGAGCGCCCCTTGGCCGACGGCGCCGAGGCCGATGACGAGCGCTCTGATGGCGGGTGCGCCGAAGTGCGCGAACAGGTGCCGGCCTGTTCCGCCATGCGGCGCCAGGCAGAGCCGAACTCCCTCCAGCGCGCCGACCTCGCCGGCCAGCGGGCAATTGGGCGAGCCGTGTTCGTGCGTGTCCTCGGCGGCGATGGCGGTCAGTCCGACCTCCAGCAAGCGATCGGCGAGTGGCCGATCGAGCGCCGTGTGCAGGTTGGTGAAGACCGTGTGCCGGGGCTCCAACAGTTCGTACTCGGTCGCCAGGAACTCCTTCACCCTGACGATCATTTCAGCCCCGAATGCTGCTTGGGCCGTTTCGACGATGACCGCACCGGCTTGGGCGTAGTCGGCATCGCTAGCACCCGAGAGTTCACCGGCGCCGGTCTCGACGCGGACGGCGTGTCCGGCGGCGGTCAGTTGGCCGACCTCCACCGGCATTAGGCCGGCGCGGCCTTCATGCGGTTTGGTCTCGCGGGGAATGCCGATGTCCATGGATCAGGCCGGGACGCGGACCTCGGCATCGGGAAAGGCTTCCCGGAACCTGGGATCGTCGATGGTCTTGCTCTCGCGCTCGTAGGGCTCGAAGCCGCAGCGCTGGTAGACGGCGAGGGCGTTGGGATGGTCCAGCGTGCAGGTGTTGACCCAGAGCCGTCCCGGCACCGGATCGCGGCTCCACGCCTGGTCGATAGCCCAGCGCAGGAAATAGCCGCCGAAACCGCGGCCGACGAATTCCTCCATGAGGCCGAAGTAGGCGAGTTCGATCTCGCCCGGCATTTTTCGGGCATCCAGTTCGGCGAAACCAGCCGGCACGCCGCCGACATAGAGCACGTAGACTTCGACGGCCGGATTGAGGATGACGGCGGAGAGGTCGGCATCGTCCATCACCCGGCGTTCCCACCACAGCCAGGGCCCGCCGACGGTATCGTAGAGATAGCGATAGAATGCCAACGTCGGCGCCTCGGCCCGCATCAGCGCCACCTTGGCGGCCGGCGTCGGCGGATGCGCCGAACCCGGCGGTTCGGTCATCTGCAGGTAAGTGATGACGGTCTCGATAGGTGCGGGGTCGGCCATGCGGACGCTCAGTCCTTCGTAATGGGCGTGTCCTCGCGGCCCCCCCATTCGGTCCACGAGCCGTCGTAAACGGCGGCCCGTTCGTGGCCGATCAGGTACAAGCCGAGGGCGAGCACGGCGGCGGAAACGCCGGAGCCGCAACTGGCGACGATGGGCCGGTCCAGGTCGATACCGGCGGCCGCCACCTCGGCGGCAATTTCCTCCGCTGGCCGGAAGACGCGGTGATTGTCCAGGTCCAGGACCTTTTCGTAGGGCAGGTTGACCGCCCCCGGGATGTGGCCGCTACGCATGCCTTCGCGGGGTTCCGGCGCAGTGCCGTTGAAGCGTCCGGCGGCGCGCACGTCGACGACCAGTTCCTTGCCGCTTTCCACATTGTCCAGGATCTGGTCAACGGTGCGGACGAGGGTATGATCCTCGCGCGAGGCGAAATGCCGCTCGCGCGGAGCCGGGGCCATGTCCTCCACGGGCCGCTCTTCGGCCAGCCACTTTGCGAGGCCGCCATCCAAGACCGCGACGTCATCGTGGCCGAAGACGCGGAACATCCACCACACCCGGCAGCCGGCCATGCCGCCGCCATTGTCATAGACCACGACCCGGTTACCGTTGCCGAGGCCCATCTTGCGAACCCGGGAGGTGAACTTCTCGGCCGGCGGCATCATGTGGGGCAGCGGATTATCGCTGTCGCAAACGTCGTCGATGTCGAAGAACACCGCCCCCGGGATGTGACAGGCGGCGTATTCCTCGCGGGCATTGCGGTCGACATTTGGAAGGAAGTACGTGGCGTCGACGACGCGTACGTCGGGCGCATCCATATGCTGCGCCAGCCATTCGGTAGAGACCAGGGCGTCGGGATTGGCGTAGGTCATGGCGATTACTCCAGCCAGTCAGGGGCCGGCAGGCCCTTTTCCTTCAGGAAAGTGGGGTTGAACAGCTTCGATTGGTAGCGATTGCCGGAATCGGCGAGCACTGTGACGACCGTGTGACCGGGGCCGAGGTCCTTGGCCAGGCGGATGGCACCGGCGACGTTGATGCCGCTGGAGCCGCCGAGACACAGGCCCTCGTCCTTCAGCAGATCGAAGATGAGCGGCAGGGCTTCGTCGTCGGGAACCTGATAGGGCCTGTCGACGACAATGTCCTCGATGATCGGCGTCACCCGGCCGAGGCCGATGCCTTCGGTGATGGAATTGCCATCCGACTTGATCTCGCCATCCTTGAAGTGGCTGTACATGGCGGCCCCCATGGGGTCGGCGACACCGATGACCACGTCCGGGTTCTGCTCCTTCAGGTATGTCGAGGTGCCGGCGATGGTGCCGCCGGTGCCGATGGAACAGATGAAGCCTGATATTTTGCCCTCGGTCTGGCGCCAGATTTCCGGCCCGGTTGTCTCATAGTGGGCGCGCCGGTTGGCTAGGTTGTTCCACTGGTCGGCGAAGATGACGCCGTTTTCCTCCGTCGCCGCCAGTTCCTCAGCCAGACGCCGGCCGACGTGCTGATAGTTGTCCGGGTTGGAAAATGGCAGGGCAGGTGATTCCAGCAGGTCGGCGCCGCAGAGCCGGAGCATGTCCTTCTTTTCCTGGCTCTGGGTATCCGGGATGACGATCTTGGTGCGGTAGCCGCGCGCATTGGCGACAAGCGCCAGGCCGATACCAGTGTTGCCGGCGGTGCTCTCGACGATCAACCCGCCTGGCTTCAGCGTGCCGCGCTCCTCCGCGTCCATGATCATGAACAGCGCCGCCCGGTCCTTGACCGAGCTTCCCGGGTTGAGGAATTCCGCCTTGCCGAGAATCTCACAGCCGGTCGCCTCGGATGGCCCGTTGAGGCGGATCAGCGGGGTGTTGCCGACCGAGCCGACGAAGCCGTCGCGAATATCCATGGTGTTCCCATCCCCTGAGAATTTGCATGTGGTTTCACTCAAGATAGCGATGCCCCCAAGGCCGATCAAGCTGGGCCAGTCGGGGGTTTCACAATCGTGATGGTCGGATCAACCGGAGGGTGCGATGCCCCACTGGCGGTGGACTTCGTCCAGGTGGGAACGCAACCAATTGATGGCAATCAGTGTCATGGCGTTGATGATGCGGCCGTCGTCGACCATGGCGAAGGCCTCGGCCGTGGGCACGGTGAAGACACGGATATCCTCGCCTTCGTCCGCCAGGCCATGCACGCCACCGACGCCGGAACTGTCGATGCGGCCGATGTAGACGAACATGGATTCCGTGCTGCCGCCGGGCGTCGCCAGATAGTGCAGCGCCTGGACCAGGTCCGTGACCTCGCAACCGGCTTCCTCGACGGCTTCGCGAATGGCGACATCGGCCGGGCTCTCGCCGGGATCGATGATGCCGGCGACGGTTTCAATCAGCCAGGGCGAAAAATCATCGGCGAACCAGCCCGACTGCCTGGCCGCGAACGCACCAGGACGAAACTGCTCGATCAACACCACACGGTCCGCCACCGGATCATAAGGCACGAGCGTGACCGCGTGGCCGCGTTCGAAGATTTCACGGGTCTGTTCGGCGCCCATGCCGCCGGCGTGCTGGCGGTGGCGCAGGCGGTAGCGGTCGATGCGGAAATAGCCTTGGAAGGGCGTGGTCTTCTCGATCACCTCGACGTCGTCGGTAGTCATGGGCGCCTGATCCTCCTGTTTCCGGCGCTGCCTTTCTGGTCCACGCCGCCAGGTTTGTCCAGGCGGCCGGCGGGCGTTAGAAAGGGTCCATCCCAGGATCAAGGAGGCCCCCATGACAGAAGAACCCCGCATTCTCGTCGACACGGACGCCCGCGGCGTCGCGACCGTGACCCTTAATCGCGCCGACAAGAACAACGCCTACGACGGCGCCATGGTCGAGGCCCTACACCAGGGCGCGGCCCAGCTGGCTGCGGACGACGCCGTGCGGGTCGTAGTGCTGCGTGGCAATGGCCGCTGTTTCCAGGCCGGCGCCGACCTTAATTGGGTCAGCGAGGTCAGTGACGGCACGGCGGAACACAGCGAGGTCATGACGCGCCTGACCGCCGAGGCCATGCACCGGCTCGATGCCTGTCCGAAGCCGACCATCGCCCTGGTGCACGGCGCGTGTTTCGGTGGCGGCACGGGCATCCTGGCGTCCTGCGATGTGGTCATCGCGTCGGAGGAGACGGTTTTCTCCATCGCCGAGGTTCGATGGGGCCTGGCACCGGCGGTCATCGTGCCGCAACTGGCCGCCAGCATCGGCATCGGCAATGCCAGGCGCTACGCGCTGTCCGCCGAACGCTTCGACGCCGCGACGGCCAAGACGCTCGGCCTCATTCACGAGGTCTGTCCCACCGGCGGCCTCGACGAGGCGGCGGCCCCCATCATCGACGCCTTCCTGATGAACGGGCCCGAGGCCATCGCCGCGACGAAGGCGATGCTGCGCGCGGCCGCGGTCGGCACGACGACCGACGGCGCCGACATGGATGCGCTGATCGACGACAGCGCCGCCCGCCGCCAGGGACCGGAAGCAAAGGAGGGCCTTGCCAGTTTCCGCGAGAAACGTAACCCGGCGTGGTACCCTGGCATCGAAGGCTGAGCGCACCGCACGTCATCCCACCGGAGGAGATCGAGCCCATGGCCGACCAGAGCGAAAAAGTCACCTTTCCCGGCGCCCTTGGCGATAACCTGGCGGCTCGGCTCGACCTGCCTCAGGGCGAGCCCGTCGCTTACGCCCTGTTCGCACACTGCTTCACCTGCAACAAAGATATCTTCGCGGCGTCGCGCATCGCCAAGGGACTGACCGAGCATGGGGTGGCGGTACTGCGCTTCGATTTCACCGGCCTCGGCGCCAGCGAAGGCGAGTTCGCCAACACCAACTTCTCCTCCAACGTCGGCGACCTGGTGGCGGCGGCGGATTACATGCGGGAGAACCTGCAAGCGCCGGCGATCATGATCGGCCATTCGTTGGGAGGTGCCGCAACGCTGGCCGCCGCCGGCCAAGTGCCGGAAGCCAAGGCCGTCTGCACCGTGGGCGCGCCCGCCGACCCGGCCCACGTGGCGCACCATTTCCAGGAAGCCCGGCCCGAGATCGAGGCCGCCGGCGAGGCCGAGGTGCTGCTGGTCGGCAGGCCGTTCCGCATCAAGAAGCAGTTCCTGGAGGATATCGAGGGCCAGAAGTTGGAGGCCGCCATCGCCAGCATGAAAAAGGCGCTGATGGTGTTCCATTCGCCGGTCGATCAGACCGTCGGCATCGAGAACGCCCAGGCCATCTACCTCGCCGCCAAGCACCCGAAGAGCTTCGTCTCCTTGGACGACGCGGATCACCTGCTGAGCCGCAAGGCGGATGCCGAGTACGTCGCCGACGTCATCGCCGCCTGGGCGGCGCGCTACCTGGGGGCTGCCAAGGCCGAAGCCAAGACGCCGGTGGCCGCCGAGGGCACCGTGGTGGTCGAGGAAACGGGCGAGGGCAAATTCACCAACCTGGTCGCCGTCGGCGGCCGCCACCTGCTGCGCGCCGACGAGCCGCCCAGCGTCGGCGGCACCGATACCGGGCCGACGCCCTATGACTTCCTGCTGGCCGGCCTCGGTGCCTGCAAGGCCATGACCATGCGGATGTATGCCGAGCGCAAGGGCTTCGCGCTGGAAAAAGCCCGTGTCACCCTCAGCCACGACCGCATCCACGCCGAGGATTGCGCCGATTGCGAGACCGAGACCGGCAGCATCGACCGGATACAGACCCGCATCTCGCTAGAAGGCGACCTGGACGCGGAGACCCGCCACCGCATTTTCGAGATTGCCGAGAAATGCCCGGTCCATCGGACCTTGATGAGCGAGATGAAGATCAAAGCGGAACTCGTCGAGTGACGCAGGCCAGCTAAGCCGGGCTGAATTCCGCCGCCAGGGCCTGGATATGCACTGGACCGAGGCCGCAGCAGCCGCCGATGATCCGCGCGCCATCGGCTGCCCATCGGCCTGCCGCATCGGTGAAAGCCTCGGGCGTGCAAACCATGGAGAAATCCCAACTCGGGTTCAAGTAGCGTCCGGAATTCGGATAGACCACGATATCGCCGGTCCACTTTTGGCCTACAACCTTCAGCGCGGCCGCTGTGACATCCAGTTCGCAATGCATGACCGACATCATCATTGGCGCACCGTCTGCGGCGGCAGTGACGGCGTCGAGCGCGTTCGCCAACGGCACCGCATTGCCGCCGCGATAACCGCCGGCGCCGGCCATGACCTGGCCATCATCGCCCCAGTTGCAGGTGAAGCCGGCCCAGAACGGTAGCCCGGTTTCCGCCGCCGCCTCGACCAGCATGACGCTGACCTCAATATCCATCAACATTTCCAGCGCCAGCGCGTCGACGCCGGCGTCGGCCAGCACCTTGCACTGGTCACGCAGGTTGCGCCTGAGCTGGGCGGGGGGCGGCAGGGCGGTTCTCTTGCTGGACTCGGCATAGGTCGAAACGGAACCGGCGATCCACTGCGGCCGGTCGATACCGTCACCCGTGATGCCTTGGCGGCAAAGATCAACGGCGGCGCGATTGGCTTCATCGAAGCGGTCATCCATGCCGGCCAACGCCAGCACGTGGCGGCTGGTGGCGAAGCTGTTGGCGATGTGCACCTCGGCGCCAGCGCGGGCGTAGTCGGCGTGGATTTCGCGGACCACGTCGGGATGCGTGAGCACGGCGGGGCCGCTCCAGGCACCCTTCTCGAACACCACGCCGCGGCGGTCGAGTTCGGTACCCATGGCGCCGTCGAGAATCAGCAATTCGGGCCGGCGCAGGCGTTCGGCGAGGGTTTCGACCATGGAAACAGCCTACCCCGTGCCTCGCCGGCCCGATCCGTCTGTTCGCGACGCCTCGCTGCGCGGCGTCGTCACCGCCAAAACGGCTTGGCGATTTCGCCGGCGGCCTGAGCGCGGGAGATGCCGACGTCGTCGAGGAGACGATCGTCAAGATTGGCAAGGGCAGTGCGGGTGCGGCTCTGATCGATCCAGTTCCGGATGACGCCGAACCATCCGCCGAGTTGGGTGGGGCCGGTCAGGCGTTGCGCGGGATATTGCGATATCGACATCGCGTGATCAGAATTCTTGATATTTCGGTCATGCATGAACATTTCTCGGGTTCCTTCGTGGCTGTTTGAATTACGGTCGACGTGTATTTCGTCTCGTTTGATGCCGAATAAATAGGGCGTGGTGAGCCTCACGCGCAAAGCATGTTTTTTCCGCCCACCCCTAGTTATTTTCAGGCTATAGTGCATTCATGTCCCGTCGCCTTCCGCCCCTGAACGCCCTGAAGTCTTTCGAGGCCGCCGCCCGCCATGAGAGCTTCACCCGCGCCGCCGAGGAGCTTTGCGTCACCCAGGGGGCCGTCAGCCATCAGGTCAAAGCACTGGAAGCGGAACTGGGGCTGAAGCTCTTCAACCGCGAACCGCAATGCCTCGTCATCACAGAGGCCGGGCGCGAATACCTCAACGTGGTGCGCGACGCCCTCGACCGCATCGCCGCCGGCACCGATAGGATGTTGCAACGGCAAAGCGCCGGCGTGCTCACCGTCAGCACGTCGCCCAACTTCGCGTCGAAGTGGCTGGTCCATCGTCTCGGCCGCTTTGCCGAGGATCATCCGACGATCGATTTGCGGGTCAGCGCGGCGCTAAACCATGTAGATTTCGCCCGCGAGGATGTCGATGTCGCGGTCCGTCACGGTGAAGGCGCCGCGGATGGTCTGGATTGTAACCGGCTCTATACGGAGGAACTGTTCCCCGTGTGCAGCCCGGACCTGTTGCGCGGTCCCCATCCGCTCAAGACGCCCGCCGACATGGTCCATCATCCGATGTTGCATCTTGATCATCGCGACGACTGGACCAGGTGGCTCGACCTCGCCGACGTCACGAGGACCGACGTCTCGCGAGGCCTCGTTCTCAACCAGGCCAGCATGATCATCGACGCCGCCGTAGACGGCCAGGGCGTGGCCTTATCGCGGACGGGGCTGGTGGCGCGCGACCTTATCGCCGGGCGCCTGGTCCGGCCGTTCAAACTCGCCCTGCCGGTCTCCTACGCCTATTGGATCGTTTGCCCGAAGGCCACGGCAAACCTTCCGAAGATCGTCACCTTCCGCGACTGGCTGCTTCGCGAGGCGGCCGAGGACACCCGGCTGCTGGCGGAACTCGCGCAGAAACCCACAAATCGCGGATGATTGAATATCGTCGCCCGAAGGCTCAATGGGCGGCGGCGTCGGCCCCCGCGAACTGCTGGTAGACCAGCGCCAGGAAGGCCGCGGCGATGATGGAGAACAGTACGCCGATGGCGCGCTCCACCGTGCGCGCCGGGACGACACCCTGCAGGCGCGGTCCGATCTGGCCGCCGATGATGACGGCGGGCACCGTGTACATCACCAGGTGCCAGGGGATGGCATTGATGCCGCCCTTGTTGAGCAATCCGATGATCTGCGCGAACGAGGCCGACATCACAGTGACGATGACGATGAAGATCGAGGTCGCGGCGGCGACGGCAACCGGGAAGCGGTAGCGCCGGACCAGCAGCGGGATGGTGACCTCGCCGATGCCGACGCCGACCAGACCGGTCAGGAAGCCGCCGAGGCCGAGCGGCAGCGTGCCCCAGCGCGGCCGATGGAACGAATAGGCGTGGTCGTTGCCGGCGCTGTCGGTCAGCGTCCGTTGCTCGCCGTCGCGCGCCGGCAGCTGGAATAGACCTTTCTTCTGGCGTTCGCCCTCGATCTCCAGAATCTCTTCCGGCCCGTGGCCTTGGAACAGGATCCAGGCGACGAAGACCATCATCAGGCCGTAGATCAACTGCAGCCAGACCGCGGCGAAGACGTTGAGGATCAGCAGCACCGCGCCGGCGACGGCCACCGGCACCGCCCAGATGATGAAGGCCCAGCCGACCCGGAAGTCGATCAGGCGCTTGCGGTAATAGCCGATGAAGCCCGACGAGAACCCGAACACCTCGGTGAACAGCGCCACGGCGATGACCTGCGCCGGCATCATGGAATAGGCGCTGCCGCTCGCATGCGGCGCGTGGGCATCCAGCAGCGGGAAGATGATCCAGAAAATGGGGACGAAATAAGCGGCGCCGCCGATGCCGCTCAGCATCGCCGTGGTGGCGACCAGGATCGACACCGGGAACATGAACCAATACATGGTGAAGCTGACGGCGCCAGCGTCCAAGACCTACCCCCCGTAACCATTGTTCAGTGAACCGGTATAGGCCGTGACGCCGGTTTCAGGGAATCACAAGGCCGCGAGTGCTCAGGTCCACCAGCGCGCCGTCGATCCCACGGCGACGACGAACAGGCCCAGCACCAGATTGGCGGCGACGACGCGGCGGATGCGGTCGAGCCGGCCGGCGGCCGCGGGCCAGTCCTCGGCCGCGACCGCTTTCTTGAACTCCTCGAACGGGCCGAAGAACAGATACCAGTAGAGGATGATCATCACCGTTGCCGTGCCGTGCATGACGTGGATGGGCGGCGTCATGCCGGCGAGACCGCCGTACTCGGTGAAAATCAGGCGATAGCCCGAGAGCGGTAGGATGATCACCGCCGCCCAGACCCAGACGAAGAAACGTCCGAGCACCCGCCGCCACAGTTTCAGGCGCTCCGGCGGCGCCTCGATGCCGCCGACGCTGGGCCTCAGCACCACGTATGCGAAAAACATCCCGCCGACCCAGACCACGGCGGCGAGCGCATGAAGTGCTACGACAAAAGGCGTCATGTTTCGCGCAACTCAGTTTGCGGCCGGTTTCAACGCCCCCTTGGTGACGGCGATGTGGCTGAACTTGTCGAGCGCGCCGGCCATCTTCTTGAACACCTTGTCCCGGTCGGCGATGCCGTGCCGGGTAGCCAGGTGCTTGGGATCGTTGTAGCCCAACCAGACCTTGCCGTCGGCGTCCTTCCAGGCCAGCGCCTTCAGCGGCAGGTCGATGCCGATGCCGCGGTTGGAGGCCATCAGGGGGGTGCCCATCTTGGGGGTACCGAAGATCAGCAGTTCGACCTCGCCGATGTCCTTGCCGACCTTCTTGGCGCCCTTGCCGTGGTTGACGCGGGCGAAGATGGTGATGCCCTTGCGCTGCATGATGATGCCCAAACGGTCGATGGTCTTGGTCACGCCGAAGGCGCTCTGCTTGACGATCATGCCCTGAGATTCGGCCTGGGCGGCTAGCGGAGAAGCAAGGAATAGGGTGGCTATGGCGGCGATAACGAGCCTTTTCATGGCGGGGGACCTCCTGGGTTATCCGTTGCGCGAAACGTTATACGCTCCGAGACCCGCATGCTAGGGTCCCGGCCATGAAAGTAACGTTTCGCTGTCTGCCCGAACTGGAGGCCATCCTGCCCCGGCCCGAGCCGGCGACCCGTGGCATTCCCGACTGGATCAAGTCCATGCCGATGGAGACGTTCTCCGAGGACCTGGGCGAGGACATCCAGACGGTCAAGCAGTGCCCGCCCTTCATCGATGCCATGACCGCCGGGTTCCTGGTGCCGCTGGCCTGCGATGTACGGGTTTCGAACGGCACCTTCGAATGGGATTGGCCGGAGTTTCCGGAAACCGTGCCCGAGCATACCGCGCGGGCCCCGATCGCCTTCCATCTGAACGACCAGGTGACCGGCTCGCCCTTCCACGACGGCGAGACCCTGGCCATCAAGTTCATCAATTTCTGGACGTTTGCGCTGGAGCAGGGGACGTCACTCCTCTGTACCCACCCGGCCAACCGCTACGACCTGCCGTTCCGTGCCTTCACCGGTCTGGTCGATGCCGACCTCTACGCCGACAATTACACGCATTTCCCCGCACTCTGGGTCGATGCGGACTTCGAGGGCGTGCTGCCCAAGGGCACACCAGTGGCGCAATGCATCCCGGTGCCCAGGACGGCGCTCGCCCTCGACTACGCCTACGCGGCGCTCGAGGGCGAGGTCTCTGATCGTCTGGGCCGCACCATCCGCGAGGTGCAGACCCCCGACGGCAAGTACAAGAAGCAGTTCCGGGCCAAGAAACGCTAGGCTGCGTGGGCGTGGATACAGGCCGCGCCGACATGGTCGATGTGGCGATGGTCGGTGCCGCAACAGCCGCCGAGCACGTTGATGTGGGTGTGGCGGCCGATCAACTCCGCGTACTCTGCGCCAAACGCAACCGGGTCGCCGGCATCCAGTTCCGTCGCCGCGTCCAGTTCCGCATGGCTCTTGGCCGAGGCATTGGCCTGTAGTCCGCCCAGCCGTTTCACCCATTCGCCGCCGCGCGCCAACGTATCGGCGAAATGCGTCGGGTGGGCGCAGTTGATCATGAAATAGGCCGGTGCCCGGTCGGTCGCCGCATCGACCTCCTGGATGGCATCGCCCAAGGACTGCCCGGTCGGCAGCCGGCCGTCGGTTTCAACGGTGAACGAGACGGAGACCGGGATGTCGGCGGCCACGGCGGCGCGGGTCAGGCCGATGGCCTCGCCCACGTGGTTCAAGGTCGCGGCCGACACCATGTCGGCCTCGCTGGCGGCAAAGCTGGCGATTTGCCGGGTGTGGTAGGCCTCGGCCTCGGCGGCGCCCATCAAGACCTCGGGAGAATAGGCATCGGCGCGCGGCCCCATCAGGCCACTGATGGGCATGGGTGTCCGGTCGGTCTCCATGCGCTGGCGAATGTCGACCATCATCTCGATGGCCTGCCGGTTCACCGCGTCGAGATCGTCGGTGCTGTAACCGATCTTGGCGCCCCAGTCGGCGCTGGCGCGCCAGGTCGGGCTTTCCAGAAGGAAACCGACACCATGCGCGACGGCGATGGCGGCGTGGCGTTCGTAGTAGCGGGTCAGTGCATCACGACCTGCGGAATTGCGCATGAGATGGAAGGAGGCGAACTCCGGGAGCTCAAGGCCGTCGTCGTAGATCAGCGTCGTTTCGAGGCCGCCGTCGTTGAGGAACAGCTTGTCCGAAAGCTGCGGCAGTCGATTTCTGTACTTGGGCATGTCCGTGTCTCCTGTGGCTGAAGGCGGGCGCCGTGAGTGGGCCGCCAAGGTGACGCGAACTTAGGCCGTGGCCGCCGCCGGCAGAAAGCCGACTGGTGGTACGGCAATACAAAATAGATGATATGCTTTAATATCAAATACTTATCTGGTTTTTGCGCATGCAACGGGCGATCGGCGGTCGCTGGGGACGACAACAACTGTACCTGTGGTACAGTTAAGTCATGGCCGAAGCACCAAGAAGACGGGGTGGTGAAACCCGCGAGCAGATCCTCGACGTGGCCGAGCGCGCGGTCCTGGAAAAGGGATTTGCGTCCACGTCCATCGAGGAACTGATCGCCGCCGTCGGCATCACCAAGAGCGGCTTTTTCTATCACTTCAAGGATAAGGGCACGCTGGCCGAGGCCCTGCTGCAACGCTACATCGATCGCGAGAACAGGTTGTTCGACGATCTGTTCGATCGCGCCGATGAGCTGAACGAGGATCCGCTGCACGGCTTCCTGGTCGGCCTGAAGATGCTGGCGGAGATGATGAACGACCTGCCCGGCATGCACCCCGGTTGCCTGGTCGCCGCCTACACCTACCAGGACCAGCTTTTCAACAAGCAGGTGCGGGATATGAATGCGGCCGGCGTTCTGGGCTGGCGCCGGCGTTTTCGCCAGCACCTGGAACGCATCTCCGAAAGCTACCCACCGCGCGCGGACGTTGATTTCGACGCCCTCGCGGACATGCTGTCGGCGCTTGTCGACGGCAGTATCACCTTGTCCAGGGCGACCAAGGACAAGGCGGTGATCGGGAAGCAGATCATGCTTTACCGGGATTACGTTCGCGGCGTCTTCCTCGGCGCCTGATCGACTACGTGACCGGCTTCCCGACCGGACCTAGGCGGCGTTGCGGACACCGTGCTGGTGATGCACGCAGATGCTGGAGATGTGCCGCGGATCGGTGCCGCAGCAGCCACCGAACACGTTGAGCGTCGGATGCCGGCCGACCAAGTTGGCGTGATGCGCGCCCAGCGCCTCGGGATCGCCCTCGTCCAGTTCCTCGGCTTCGTCCAGTTCGGCGTGGCTCATGGTCGATGCGTTGGCACGCAGTCCCTTCAGACGTTCGACCCAGGCGCCGCTCTTGGCCAAGGTATCCTCGAAGTGCTCCGGGTGGGCGCAGTTGATCATGTAGTAGGCCGGCGATGCGCCGGTGGCTTCGTCGACGGCCTCGATGGCCTGGCCCAGGCATTCGCCCGACGGCAGCCGGCCATCGGTCTCGACCGTGAACGAGATCACCGCCGGAATCCCGGCAGAGCGAGCAGCGCGGGCGACGCCGATGGCCTCGTTGGTATTGGTCATGGTCATGGCAGTGACCATGTCGGCCTCGGTCTCGGCGAACACCTTGATCTGCTCGGCGTGATAGTACTCGGCTTCGACCGGATCCATCAGGATCGCCGGGTCATAGGCGTCACCGCGCGGGCCGATGTTGCCGCTGACGACCATCGGCATCTTGGCGCCCGCATACTGGGCCCGCAGTTCCACCATAAGCTCAATGGCATCGCGGTTGATGTCGGCGAGGTCCCTCGCCGAATGGCCGAGACGCCAGCCCCAGTCCGGGTTGGCCCGCCAGGTCGGGCTATCGAAGATGAAGCCGGTGCCTTTGTCCGTGGCGATGTCGGCATAGCCCTTGAAATACCGTTTCAGGCCCTCGCGGCCGGCCGGGTCGCGCAGCAAGACGAAGGAGGCAAATAAAGGAAGGTCGAAGCCTTCGTGGAAAATCAATGTGGTTTCGATACCGCCGTCGGTCAGAAACAGGTCGCCCGTCAACTGGGGCAGGCTTTGTCGGTAGGTGCTCATCGGTCGTATCTCCATGTGAAGTTGGGCGCCGGCCCCGCTACCGGGCGAGCGGGACCATAGAGACACTGCTGTCAGGCACAATATGGTCGTCGGTAAAGTGGCGATAAATGTGCGTGAAATGGCTAATTCAGCCAGAAAACACGGCTTTAGGAGCCCCGCAACGCGCGCCGCAGTTCGGACAATCTCAGGAAGACACGGCCGGAACGAGCCTTCGTCAGGTTGCGCAGAATCAGCGCATAGTAGCCATCGTCGGCCGCCACGGCGGCGCGGTAGGCGGACATGGCGGCTTCGGTGCGCCCCATCTCCTGCAAGGCGCGGCCGCGCTGGAACTGGGGTTCCGGGTCGTCCGGCGCCAGTGCCGTGGCCTCGCCGAGTGTCTGTTCGGCAGCGGCAAATTCGCCCCGCCGGCGCTGGGCCGTCCCCAGCAGGACATGGCCATCGGCGGCACTTGGCGCAATGCGGACGGCGGCTTCCGCGGCGTCTCTGGCGACATCCAATTGGCCGATCTCAAGCGCCAGCGCGGCGATGTTGAGGCGCGCCTCCAGGTTCGCCGGGTCTCGCTCCGCAAGCGGCAGCAGCGCCGCCAGCGCGTCCTCGCCGAGCGCTTGTTCGGCCAGGGCCTCCGCCAGGCGGTAGCGGGCATCGGCGAAAGCCGGTTCGATCTCCAGCGTCGCTCGGAAGCACCTCTCGGCGCCGGCCGCGTCTTCGTTGGCGGCAAGCGCCAGGCCGAGGGCGAAATGGACATCCGCGCTGTCGGCGGCGAGGTCGCGGGCGCGGGTGAGGGGGGCGACTGCCTCGGCGGCGCGCCTGGTGTTGGTCAGGATCGTGCCGAGCAGGAACAATGCGTCGGCATTGTCGGGTTCAGCTTCGAGAACTTGCCAATAGAGTGGTTCGGCGTCGGCCAGGCGGCCGGCGTTGTGGTGTTCGATGGCCTGTTGCAGTGCCGCCGCGGTCACCGGTTCCTCAGTCCTCGCCCTTGTCGCTGCCGCCGGCGGCGGGCGCGTGGGCCAGGATGCGGTCGGCCAGGCGCGAGAACGGCAGGCTTTGCAGGTAGATCGTGCCGGTGCCGGAAAGCGTCGCCATGAACAGGCCCTCGCCGCCAAACACCATGGACTTGAGGCCGCCGGCGAGTTGGATGTCGTACTTGATGTCGCCGGTGAATGCGACGATGCAGCCGGTGTCGACGCGCAGCGTGCCGCCGTTCAGTTCCTTCTTGATGACCGTGCCGCCGGCATGCACGAAGGCCATGCCGTCGCCCTCCAGCTTCTGAAGAATAAAACCCTCGCCGCCGAAGAAGCCCGACCCCAGCCGCTTGTTGAAGCTGATGGAGACGGCGGTGCCCTTGGCGGCGCACAGGAACGCATCCTTCTGGCAGATCAGCTTCTCGCCGATGGTGGCCATGTCCACGGCCACCACCTGGCCCGGGTAGGGCGCGGCGAAGGCGACGCGGGACTTGGCCCCGCCTTCATTCGTGAAGTGTGTCATGAAGATGCTTTCGCCGGTCAGCACCCTTTTGCCGATGTTCAGCAGGCCGCCCATGATGCCGGAATTGGCTTCCGAGCCGTCGCCCATCTTGGCCTCGAAGGCGATGCCGTCTTCCATGTAGTTCATGGCCCCGGCCTCGGCGATGACGGTCTCGCCCGGATCCAGTTCGACCTCGACCACCTGGATATCGTTGCCGATGATCTCGTAGTCGACTTCCTGGCATTTCACGGGCATGACGGGCCTCCTCTCGGCATGTGATTCGGCCTGAGTAAACCACGCTCGGCGGGGCTAGTGAAAGTCGCGCGATCGGAAGGGTGGGGGTGGATCGGTGTTGATGGCGGCGACGTCGATGGTCTCTGCCATGGGGATACCAGTTGCCTCACCACTCCTTTTACCCGGGGTCTGATCGAGGCGGCGCAGCAGCGGCGTCAGGTCGAACAAGTGCTGCACCAGCACGTGGATGACGATGCCCTCGCGCTGCACCTGGCCTTGCACGCCCAGCAGCGAGGCACCGATGGTCTCGCGCCGGTAGCGTTCCAGCACATCGGGCCAGACGATCAGGTTGGCGATGCCGCTCTCGTCCTCCAATGTGACGAAGACCACGCCCTTGGCGCTGCCCGGGCGCTGGCGGGTGATGACCAGGCCGGCGACGGCGACAGGCTGGCCGTGGCGCATGTCGCCGAGTACCGAGCAGGGCGCGTAGTCCTTCGGCTTGAGCCGCGGCAACTCGGGCCGCAGCAATCCCACCGGATGGCCTTTCAAGGACAGTTTCAGGGTGCGGTAGTCGTCGGCCACGGCTTCGCCGGCCAGCATGGTGGGCAGGCGGACGGTGGGTTCCCTGCGGGGGAGGCCGGGCATGCCGGCGGCCTCGAACAGCGGCAGCGTACCGTCCTCCAGCCCGCGCACCGACCACAGGCCGGGCCGGCGTTCCAGCTCCATGGAGCCGAAGGCGTCGGCGCGGGCGAGCCGTTCCAGCACCGCCTTGCTCAGCTTCGTGCGGTGCTGCAGGTCGGCAACGGCGCGGAAGGGGGCCCCATCCCGTGCCGCCAGCAGACGCTCCGCGTCGTCTTCCTTCAGGCCCTTCACCTGCCTGAGGCCCAGGCGCAGCGCCAGGGCACCGTCGGAATCGGGCTCCAGGGTACAGTCCCAGCGGCTCAGGTTGACGTCGACGGGCAGCACCTCGACGCCGTGCTCGCGGGCGTCGCGGACCAGTTGCGCCGGCGCGTAGAAGCCCATGGGCTGGCTGTTCAGCAGCGCTGCCGTGAAGGCCGCCGGGTAATGGCACTTGATCCAGGACGAGACGTAGACCAAGAGCGCGAAGCTGGCGGCATGGGATTCCGGGAAGCCGTAATCGGCGAAGCCCTCGATCTGGCGGAAGCAGCGCCCGGCGAAATCGGCCTCGTAGCCGTTCTCCCGCATGCCCTCGAGGAAACGTTCCTGGAACTTGTGGATGTCGCCGAAGCGGCGGAAGGTGGCCAGTGCCCGGCGCAGCGCGTCGGCCTCGCTGGGGCTGAATCCGGCGGCGACGATGGCCACCTTCATGGCCTGCTCCTGGAACAGAGGGACACCCAAGGTCTTGCCGAGCACGCGCTCCAGCTCCTTGGACGGATAGCTGACCGGCTCCTCGCCCGAGCGGCGGCGCAGATAGGGATGCACCATGTCGCCCTGGATCGGGCCCGGCCGCACGATGGCGACCTCGATCACCAGGTCGTAGAACGAGCGCGGCTTGAGGCGCGGCAGCATGCTCATCTGGGCCCGGCTTTCGACCTGGAAGACACCGACGGAATCAGCCCGGCACAGCATGTCGTAGACGACGGGGTCCTCGGCCGGCACGGTGGCCAGTGTCAGCACCTCGCCGGTGTGGCGCGCGATCAGGTCGAAGGCCTTGTGGATGGCGGTCAGCATGCCGAGGGCCAGGATGTCGACCTTCAGGATGCCGAGGGCGTCCAGGTCGTCCTTGTCCCATTCGATGACCGTGCGGTCCTCCATGGCGGCGTTGGCGATGGGCACGACTTCCGAAAGTCGGCTCTTGGTCATCACCATGCCGCCGGTGTGCTGCGACAGATGGCGCGGGAAGCCGCGAATCTGGCCGGCCAGGTCCAGGGTCATGCGCAGCGTCGGCTCGGTGGGGTCGATGCCGGCCTCGGCCACCAGGTCGTCCGTCACCTCCGACCAGTCGCGCCGCCAGGCGACGCCCTGCAAGGCGACGATGGTGTCTTCGCTGAGCCCCATGGCCTTGCCGACCTCGCGCAGCGCGCCCTTGGTGCGGTAGGTGATGACGGTGGCGGTCATGCCGGCGCGCTCGCGGCCGTATTTGGCGTAGATGTACTGGATCACCTCTTCCCGCCGCGCGTTCTCGAAATCCACGTCGATATCGGGCGGCTCGTCCCGTTCGGCGCTGACGAAGCGCTCGAACAACAGGTCCACCCGGGCCGGGTCGACGGCGGTGATGCCGAGGCAGTAGCAGACGGCCGAATTGGCCGCCGAGCCGCGGCCCTGGCAGAGGATGTCACGGGACCGAGCGAAGCGGACGATGTCGTGCACGGTGAGGAAGTAGGGCGCGAACTCCAACTGGCCGATCAACGCCAGTTCGTGGTTGACCTGGCGCCGGACGACCCCCGGGACGCCGTGCGGATAGCGCTGATCCGCGCCTTCCCAGGACAACCGCACCAATTCCGCCTGCGGGGTCGAGCCCTCGGGCACCGGATCAATGGGATATTCGTATTTCAACTCGTCGAGGGAGAAGCGGCAGGCGCGGGCGACCTTCAGCGTGTTCGAGACGGCCTCCGGCCAGGCCTCGAACAATCGCGCCATCTCCTCGACCCCCTTTAAGTGGCGCTCGGCATTGGTCGCCAGCAGGTGGCCGGCGGCGTGGATGGTGGTGCCCTCGCGGATGCAGGTCAGCACGTCCTGCAACGGCCGGCGCGCCGGTGTGTGGGCGTGCGCGTCTGCGCTTGCCAGCAGTCCGACCCGGGTCTCGGCGGCGAGGGCGGCCAGGCCCGAAAGTCGGCGTGCGCCGTTTCCAGAATATGAATTTGAAACAATGAGGTATAGACGTTTCTTGAAGAGTTTTCTGAGTGCTGTCAGGTGAGCCGCGAAGGCGCCGTCGTGGGTCGGGTTGCCGAGCCCCACCTCGGCCGGCGGCACCACGGCAACGACTTGGCCTTCGCCCCGGGCGAAGTCGTCGGACGTCAGGTCGGCCTGGTAGAGGTGGCACTCGCCCTTCGGTGCCCGGCGCTTGCCGAGCGTCAGCAACTGCATCAGGCGGCCATAGGCGGCGCGGTCGGTGGGGTAGCAGAGCAGGCTCGGCCCGTCGGTGAAATCGAGCCGGCAGCCGATAATTAACTGGATTTCAGCTTCCTTGGCCGCCACATGCGCCTTCACCAGCCCCGACACGCCGTTGCGGTCGACGATGGCGATGGCCTTGAGCCCCAGCGCCGCCGCCGCGTGCACCAGTTCCTCCGGATGCGCGGCACCGCGCAGGAAACTGAAGTTCGACGTCGCCTGCAGTTCGGCGTAGCGGGGGGCGGGGGCGGTGCTCATGCGAAGAATCCGTGCAGGTACCAGCGGGGCTGGACGTCGGCGCGGTAGAGACCCCGGCGAAAGACCCAGAAACGCTGCCCGGCCTCGTCCTCGATGCGGTAGTAGTCGCGGGTCGTGCTTTCCTCGCGGCCCAGGGCCTCGGGCCCCCTGAGCCACCATTCGGGGCCGATGCGCTCCGGCCCCTCGGCCAGCAGCACCTTGTGCTGGCGGCGGCGCCAGCGGAACATCACCGGCGGATGGTCGGGCAGCGGGGCCACGACATCGATCAGTTCCGGTGTCGGCAGCAGGTGCAGCGGCCTGGGCATTACCGGGGCGTGGCGTTCGCTCTCGGAGTCTATGGGTGGTGTTTCTGCTTCGGAGAGTGGCACCACCGGGCCTTGTGCCTTCTCCGGCAAGTGGCTTTCGCGGGGCGTCAGGCCGAACACCCGGTCCGCCCCCAGGCGTCCCATCAGGCGGTCGATCAGCCGCGCCGTGTCCTCACCGGTTTCGCCGCGGCCATCCAGGCTTTCCTGCCCCGGCGCCAGTGCCTCGGCCTCGCTGGCGGCCAACAGCATGGCGTCGATGCCGAAGCCGGCGTCGATGTCGGCCAGCTTGTCGCGGAACAGCCGCGCCAGGTGGTCCGGGTCGCGGCTGGCCCGGCTGGTGCCGATCCAGGCCTCGGCGACCGAACCGTCGGCGCGGCAACAGGTCAGCGCCAGGCGGCGGGCTCCTTGCTGGCTTTCCTCCAGCCGACGGCAGAGGGCGTCCAGGAGCCGCGCGGTGGCGCAGGCGATGTCGTCTGCCGTGCCGATGGGCTCGGCGAAGGCCATGCGGGTGCGCAGCACCAGCGTCGGCCGGCGCGGCGAGACCGGCTCCTCGACTTCGCCGAAGGCCTGGTCGAGGCGCAGCAGCGGGGCCGGGCCGAAGCGCTGGGCGATGGGGGCCCTGGGCAGGGCCATCAACTCGCCGATGCGGCGCACGCCCATGCGGCTGAGGCCTTCCAGCGTCGCCGCGTCGAGCCGGAGCGCCGCCATGGGCAGGCCGGCCATGGCCTTGGCCATGGCGCCGGGCGGGATGCAGCACCAGGGCTCCTCCTGCTCTCCCTCGGCATGGGGCGGACGGAAGCGGGCCCGCGCCCAGGCTATGCCCGGGGTGTCGGCGACGGCGGCGCGCGCGGTCAGGCCGGCGGCCTCAAGGCGCTTCATGAGATCGGCGAGCAGCGCCTCCTCGCCACCGAACAGGTGGGCGCAGCCGCTGATGTCGAGCCACAGGCCGGCGGTTCCATGGTTGTCGCCACCGCCGCCGTCGTCTCTGTCGAGTGCTGTCCAGGGGGTGTAGCGCTGGCACCAGTCGGCAAGGCCTTCGAGGGCGCGCACATCGCCCTCCGGGTCGGCATCAAGGGTCTCCAGGCCGGGCACCAGGGCGCGGGCGTCGGCCAGCGGCTGGCCAGGTTTGAGGCCGGCTTGGGCGGCCGCGGCATCGACGGCGGCGAGGCGCACCGCCCCCTTGAGCAGCGCCGTGGTGACCAGCGGGGCGGGGGCAGCTTGCTCAACCGGCGTGTCGCCAGTGGTCGTCATTGTGGTCGTCATTGTGGTCGTCATTGTGGCCATCCGCCGCTTCCGGCGATGAATGCGGTCCGTCGCCCAATGCGGCAACCACAGCGAGACGATGCGCCGCCGGCCCGACGGCGACAGCAGGGGGGCCGGGGAGGAGGCTGGGGAGGGAGAAAGAGGCGGGGATGGGGAAGTCGGCGTGCCCAGGGTTTGTTTGTCCATGTTGCTGTCTTTCGTCTGCGGTGTGTTCATCTCTCCAATCGACCAGCCAGCTGCCGGTGGTGCCGCCGCGACAGCGCACCAGGTCGATCCGCCAGCGCGCCAATCCTGGCCACGGCGGCGACGATGCGGAGGCCGGCGCCGTGGCGACGCGCCAGCGGCTGGCCACTGGGCCGGGGGTGACGGCGGCCAGGGCCGGGCGCAGCAGCAACGCCGGCACGCCATGGCTTTCGGCCGCCAGTTGCAGGCGCCGGAGTGCCGTCGCCGGCAGTCGTCGGATCTCGCCGACCACGGCGGCGACGCCGGCGCGCAGACCTTCCTCCATGGCCCAGAGAATCTCAGTATCGTCGCCGCCGCGGGCGATCACCAGACGGCGCCAGTCGAGGCCGAAAAGGCTGAGGCCGGGGATGTAGAGGTCACGACCCCGGCGGCACCAGAGCAGCGGCGCCGCCGTCTTTTTGGCCAAACCGGCGAGCAGGGCGGCGGTGAAACCGGCGCCAGCGGCCTCGAATCCGGCATGGTGGTCGGCGGGGCGGTCGGCGGGCGGAGGGGCGGCGAGAATCTCGTGCACCGCGTCGCCGGCGAGACCGCCCCGGGGCAGCAGGGCATCGATGGCTGCGGCACCGGTGGGCAACACCGGCGACGGTGCGTCGTCCCGGCCATGTTGGCGCTCAAGCCGCCTGATGCGGTTCCTCAGGGCATGCAAGGAGGGTTTGGGAAAAGGGGCAGGGAAGGGGGCTGGAGGGGGCATATAACGACATCCTCATATAGATTGTTCTTTTTTAAAACATATTTTGTTCGTTTATTGTTCTAGTATATCTCAGGCTAGGCGTCAACCATGTGGTTTCTCCGCCCTCGCCACGCGCATATGATCATTCCCTCAACAACCCTATCCCCGCGACCACGAGGCGAAAGCGCCATGGCTGGCTCGGAACTGCTCAGCGTCGAAGAATGCGGACGCGCCGACCGCCTGGCGACCGAGGCCGGCGTGCCGACCCTGGAATTGATGGAGCGCGCCGGCGAGGCCGTGGCCCGCGCCGCGGCGGCCCTGGCCGGCAGCCGGCCCATCGTCGTCGCCTGCGGCCCCGGCAACAACGGCGGCGACGGCTACGTGGCGGCGCGCCTGCTCGACGACTGGCGGCGCGAGGTCCGCGTCGCGGCACTGCCCGGCACGGCCCAACTGCAAGGCGATGCGGCCGAAAACCACTCCCGCTGGTGTAAGCAGGGCGACGTGCAGGCGCTGACACCGGCGTGCCTGGAGGGCGCCCCCGTGGTCGTCGACGCATTGTTCGGCGCCGGCCTTTCGCGACCGCTGGAAGGACCGGCCCGGGCCTTCATCGACGCCGTGTCCGAACGCAAGCTCGACGTGGTCGCCGTGGATGTGCCCTCGGGCGTCGACGGTGACAGCGGCGCGGTGCTGGGCGCCGCGCCATCCGCCACCCTCACGGTCACCTTCTTCCGCCGCAAGCCCGGACACTTCCTCTATCCCGGCCGCCAATTAGCGGGGCGGGTGATGGTCGCCGACATCGGCATCCCGGAAAGCGTGCTCAACGAAATCCGGCCGCACGCCCGCGTCAACGACGCCCACGACTGGTTCGCCAAGTTGCCGGTGCCCGGTCCCGAAGACCACAAGTACAGCCGCGGCCATGCGGTCGTCGTCGGCGGTGCCGAGATGACGGGGGCGGCGCGGCTCGCTGCTTTCGGCGCGCGGCGCATGGGCGCCGGGCTGGTGACCATCGCGGCCCCCGCCGACGCCTTCGCCATCTATGCCGCCGGTGCGCCCGGCACCCTGGTCACCGTGGCCGACGATGCCAAGGTGCTCGGCCGTTTTCTAGAGGATGCACGTCGAAACGTGGTGCTGATCGGCCCCGGCGCCGGCGTCGACGAAGCGACGCGGGCGAAGGTGCTGACGGCGCGGGCCGCCGGCCGGGCCACGGTGCTCGACGCGGACGCGCTGAGCATCTTCGCCGACAACCCAGCGCACCTGTTCGAACGCCTCGACGAAACCTGCGTCTTAACGCCCCACGACGGCGAATTCAGCCGCCTGTTCCCCGATATTGCGGGCGACCGGTTGACCCGCGCGCGCGCCGCCGCCGGGCGGTCGGACGCCGTCGTCCTGCTGAAGGGGGCGGACACGGTCATCGCGGCGCCCGACGGCCGGGCAGTGATCAATGCCGCCGGCTCGCTGCACCTGGCCACGGCCGGTTCTGGCGACGTGCTGGCCGGTATGATCGCGGGGCTACTGGCACAAGGGGTCGCGAGCTTCGATGCCGCTCGAGCCGCCGCCTGGCTGCACGGCCGGGCCGCGGCACTGGGCGGCCGCGGCACCATCGCCGAGGATCTGCCCGATATGCTACCGCACCTGCTGCAAGTGCTGGAGGAGCATCTCGGGAACCTGGACGGCGAATGCCCGGCGCCGTCGTCGCTTGCAATCGATGGCGCCGCGGGACAAGTTCCGTAAAAGGGGCCACCCGAGACACGAATCAGGGCAGATCAGGGCACGAACCATGACCGCGTTGACGACCCGATCCGGACTGTTGCAACGCACGCTCAGAAACCTGCGCGCCGGCTGGCAGTCCATCGCCGGCGACGGTTACGACGCCGTCGCCGCAAGCACCCGCCCGGACTTGCCCGAGGAAGACGCCGAGAAACTCCGCAGCCAGATGCGCGACTGCCTGGAAAACCGCGGTGGCGAGGTCTCGGCCCGAGCCAAGGCGGCGGCGCTGGGCCAAGTCTATCTAGCCCTCGATGCCACCGGCCGCCAGCGTTTCCTGGAGGTCATGGCGAACGATTTCGACACCGACCCGAATACCGTCGACAGCGCCATCGACCGGGTGCGCGGTGCCAAGGACGCGGCGACGCGCCAGAATGCCGAGGCGGCATTGCGGGATGCGCTCGAAGCGCCGCGTATGCGGCTGCTCAGGCAGTTCAATGACCTGCCAGATGGGGTCAAGTTCCTGGTCGACATGCGGGCCGAACTGCTCGACCTGGCACGCGCCGATCCGGCGCTGAAGGGGCTGGAGCAGGACCTCAAGCATATCCTGACCAGCTGGTTCGACATTGGTTTCCTGGAACTCCGTCGTATTGCTTGGGAGGCAGCGCCCGCGGCGCTGCTGGAGCGGCTCATCGCCTACGAGGCCGTGCACGCCATCGAGGGCTGGGATGATCTCAAGAACCGGCTCGATTCCGATCGTCGCTGCTTCGCCTACTTCCATCCGCGTATGCCGGACGAGCCGCTGATCTTCGTCGAGGTGGCGCTGGTCAACGGCATCGTCGGCAACGTGCGCAGCCTGCTCGACGAAGCGGCACCGGCGGAAGACCCGGGCAGCGCCGACACGGCCATCTTCTATTCCATTTCAAATACCCAGAAGGGCCTCGGTGGCATCAGCTTCGGCAACTTCCTGATCAAGCGCGTGGCTGCGACCCTGAGCCAGGAATTCCGCAACCTAAAAACCTTCGCCACGCTCTCGCCGATCCCGGGATTCCGGAAGTGGCTGGATGCGGAAATTGGTGCCGGGGCGACCGGCCTAGTGCTGTCCGGCGAGCGAACGGCCCTAAAGGATGCCGCCGGCACCAGTGGCAAGGGGGCGCTGAAGGCCCTGCTGGCGGAAGCAGACTGGTGGCAGGACCCGGCCAAGTCGGCTGCTCTGGAAGTCCCACTGAGGCGCCTCGCCGCCCGTTACCTCGTCGAGGCCAAGGGCCGCAACGACCGGGCGCGCGATCCGGTGGCGCATTTCCATCTTTCCAACGGCGCCACGGTGGAGCGTCTCAACTGGCTTGGCGACACCTCCGAAAACGGTCTCCGCCAATCGGCCGGGATGATGGTCAACTATCTCTATGCGCTCGATCACATCGAGGACAATCACGAGGCCTACACCTCCGAGGGCCGCGTTGCCGTCTCATCGACGCTCAGGGGCCTATTGAAGTCCTAGCAGCCTGCTAGACGGGGAACGACACAGTCACAGTCGTTCCCTGCCCGACGGCACTGTCGATGTTCAGTTTGCCGTCGTGGGCCTTGACCAGGGATTTCACGATCGACAAACCGAGCCCCATGCCCTCGCCGACGAGGTGGGGGTTTGCATGGTTCCGGGCGAACGGCTCCGTCACAACCGGAAGCAAATCTGTCGGGATGCCGGCGCCAGTGTCCCGCACCTCGATTCTGGTCATGCATTCCGTCGGGTTGACGGCGATGGTGATGATGCCGTTGCGGTCCGTGTATTTGATCGCATTTGCCACCAGGTTGTTCATGATCTGGATGAAGGACGTCCGGTCCACTTTCACCATGAGCGCCGGGTCCGGCGGTTCCAGCAACAACTTGACGTTCTTGTCGGTGGCGGCCGGCCGGAACGACCACAGGCAGCCGTCCAATAGATCGGCGAGACAGTGCGCTTCCTTGCTGATCGAGCGTTTCCCGGTCTCAATGGACGAGACGTTGAGGATGTCGTTGACCAGTTCCAGCATGTGCGTGCCGCTGTCGAACACGCCGCGGGCATATTCCCGATATTTCTCGTTCCCGAGAGAGCCGAAATGCTCCCCTAGCAATATTTCGCTGAAGCCGAGGATGGCGTTCAGCGGTGTGCGAAAATCATGGCTCATCTGGGCCAGAAATTCAGACTTGGTGCGGCTGGCGGCTTCCGCTTCCTCCTTGGCGGCCAGCACGGCCGTCTCGGCGCGCTTGCGGTCGGTGATATCGAGCGAGACCGTGACGATATTTGTCGGCGTGCCGGTGGCGTCGTCCAGTGGCACCTTTGTGGTCAGCAGGGTGCGTATGTTGCCCTCGCGGTCGAGCCAGCTCTCCTCATAGTTCGGATGGGGTCGGTTGGTTTCGAAAATTTCCTCGTCGATGGCTTGGGTCGCGGCCCCGTATTCCGGACCGACCAGATCGAATGCTGTTGCCCCCACCGCGGCGGCGGGGGTCGTGCCGTAGAGCTTCGCCTGATACTGGTTCATGAAGACGTAGCGATAGTCGCGGTCCTTGGCGTTGATCATGGCGGGAATGGAATTGATGACGGCGTAGAGCGTTTTCTGGCTCAGGCCGGCGTCGGTCCTGGCGGCCTCCAATTCGCGGGTGCGCTGATCGATTTCCCGCTCTAGCTCGCGCGATTCCCGTTCGCGCTCGCGCCGGGTATTGTTCAGCTGATGGGCGTCATACTGCGATCGCAGCCCTTCCTCGATGATGGTGCGGAACTGACCGAGAAGGTCGCGACAGAGGTCTGAGTAGGGGTTCTCCTTGTTGTCGAGGATGCAGATGGTCCCGAACACCCGGCCGGTCGGCCAAAGCAGGGGCAGGCCGCAATAGGAGATCATGTTCAGGTCGATATCCGGATTTTGATCCCATGCCGGATCGACGAGCGCGTTCGGCACCATCAGTTCCCGGTGGCTGGCCATCACGGTCTCGCAATAGAGCCCCGTATCGAGGTCGGCGCGCTCCCCCGTTTCGTAGACGTTGTCGGGCCCCGCGCTCTTGAGGAAGACCTCAATTTCGCGATGGTGAACCCGCATGATCAGTGCCGCCGGAACGTTCGTTGCCGCGGCCAACACGTCGATGGTGCGTTGCCACGCTTCTTTGAGGGTCGGCGAAATGTCGATTTCGGCGTGGATGTCGAACTTCGTTTCCGATGTCACGTATCTGCCCCAGCCCCGAGCCGAGATCGAACACTATTCCTGAAGTTCGGCATCGATGCATTCCCCGTCCGTCACTGTCGCGAGCTTACGAGGAACCATGGGCCGGGTGCCAGGACATTACGGACACCGGCCCACGGGCGCGGCGCACGCCATCGTGGCTTCCAGACCGGGCCGGGCGACGCCATGCCTCCGTCGTTGACAGTCTGGGGGTATCGGATACATTCCGCCGGCCCAAGAGGATGGCCAGGAGGACGGCACCGAAGAATCCTTGCGGCGCCCGTGGCGGAACTGGTAGACGCGCTGGGTTTAGGTCCCAGTGGCCGAGAGGCCGTGGGGGTTCGAGTCCCTCCGGGCGCACCAGCCCAAAGCACTAAATCGGCGGGTCATGTTTGCGCGATCCGCCTTCGATCGAACTGAAACGCCGGACGTGAATTGGATTTGGCCATGCAGGTTACGGAACTGAATTCTGAAGGGTTGAGCCGCGAGTACAAAGTCGCGCTCCCCGCCAAGGAGATCGAAGAGAAGATTTCCTTTCGCCTGAAGGAACTGTCGGAGACGGTTCAGCTACCGGGCTTCCGCCCCGGCAAGGTGCCGGTGTCCTTGCTGCGCAAGCGCTTCGGGCCGTCCGTCATGGGCGAGGTGTTGGAGCGCGCGGTCAACGATTCCTCGCAGCAGGCCTTGGCCGAGAAGGGAATCCGCCCGGCCAGCCAGCCGGAGATCGAGATCACGTCGTACGAGGACGGCGCCGATCTGGAATACACCATCTCGGTCGAGATGCTGCCGGAAATCGAGCCCATGGACTTCGGCGCGCTGAAGCTAGAACGGCTGGTTCCGGAAATCGAGGACAAGGAGGTCGACGACGCGCTCGGCCGCATCGCAGACCAGCACAAATCGTCGGCCGCCATTTCCGGTGATCGCGCTGCCCAGGACGGCGACATGGTGGTCATTGACTTCACCGGTCGCGTCGACGGCGAGGAGTTCGCTGGCGGCAAGGCCGAGGGCTACTCGCTCGAACTGGGATCGGGCATGTTCATCCCCGGTTTCGAGGAACAGTTGGTTGGCGCCAAGACCGGTGACCAAGTGACAGTGAAGGTGAATTTCCCGGATGAATATGGCGCCGAGGAATTGGCCGGTAAGGAAGCCGAGTTCGACGTCACCCTGCACGAGATCCAAGAATCCGCGGCCGCCGAGGTCGACGACGAACTGGCCAAGAAAATGGGTGTAGCCGATCTCGATGCGCTGAAGACGACGATCCGCGAAGAGCAAGGCCGAGAGCTTCGCGACCTGTCGCGCATGCATTTGAAGAAAAATCTGCTCGATCAGCTGGCGGACGCGCACGAATTCGAGGTGCCGCCGAAGCTGTTGGAGAGCGAGTTCGACTCGATCTGGGCGCAATACGAGCAGCACCAGAAGGAACACCACGATCATGACCACGATCATGACCACGGCCATGATCACGACCATGATCACGACCATGATCATGGCGAGGAGAAGGACGAGGAGGAGCAGAAGGCGGAATTCCGCGAGATCGCGGAGCGCCGGGTGCGCCTGGGTCTGCTGCTGTCCGAGGTCGGTCGCAACAACAATATCGAAATTAATCAAGAAGATGTTAATCGCGCCATGATGGAGGAAGCCCGCAAGTATCCGGGCCAGGAGCAGATGGTGCTCGATCACTTCAAGAACACGCCAGAGGCATTGCAATCGCTGACCGCGCCCATATATGAGGACAAGGTCGTCGACTTCATCCTAGAAATGGCCACCGTTTCCGAAAAGCCGGTCTCCACCGACGGCTTCATGGAGGCACTTCGCGGCGACGACGAGGAAAATGCCGAGAAGCCCAAGAAGGCGGCAAAGAAGGCGGCCAAGAAAGTGGCGAAGAAGAGCACCAAGAAGGCGGCCAAGAAGACAACCAAGAAGGCCGCGAAGAAAGACAGCTAAGGTCGGGCGATTGCCGCCCGCCGAAACAATCAAGAGGACTTCATGAGCGATCCGTTCGAGGTTCACATGAACAACCTGGTTCCCATGGTGGTCGAAACGACCAACCGCGGCGAACGGGCCTACGACATCTATTCCAGGCTGCTGAAAGAACGCATCATTTTCCTCACCGGTGGCGTCAACGACGCGGTCGCCAGCCTAATCTGCGCGCAATTGCTGTTTCTCGAGTCTGAGAATCCGAAGAAGGACATCGCCTTCTACATCAATTCGCCGGGCGGCATCGTCACCTCGGGCCTCGCCATTTACGACACCATGCGATACATCCGGCCCGATGTTTCCACGGTCTGTATCGGCCAGGCGGCGTCCATGGGATCGCTGCTGCTGTGCGCGGGTGCCGCCGGCAAGCGTTATGCGTTGCCCAACGCGCGGGTGATGGTCCATCAACCTTCGGGTGGTGCCCAAGGCCAGGCGACGGATATCGAAATCCAGGCCCGAGAAATCCTCAGCATCCGCGAACGCCTAAACCAGATCTACGTGGAGCATACCGGCCAGGACCTTGAAACGATTGAGAAAGCGGTCGAGCGGGACACCTTCATGGGACCCGATGAAGCACGCGAGTTCGGCATCGTCGATGAGGTTGTGGCGAGCCGTCCGCAGTCCGACGATGATGATGACGAGTCCGGCGACGATGCCGGCGAAGAAAGCTGACGGCCCTGAGGCGCCACCGCGTGCCGCATCTTAAAGCATCCTTAGGCAATCGCCGTCATGGTGGCGAAACGGCCTGGCAGCCCGTGCGAGTGGGCGCGCGGTGCATGTCGAAGGTGGCTAATATGTCATTGTCGCGGGGCGAGGCGAACGGCTAACATGAGCATGACCGTGGGCCGCCATGGCCTCGGGAGGACAGGACGAGCATGAGCAAATCCAGCGGCGATTCAAAAAATACCCTCTATTGCTCCTTCTGCGGCAAGAGCCAGCACGAAGTGCGCAAGCTGATCGCGGGACCAACCGTGTTCATCTGCGACGAGTGCGTCGAGCTCTGCATGGACATCATCCGCGAAGAGCACAAGACCAACCTTGTGAAGTCCGGGGACGGCGTGCCGACGCCGCGCGACATTTGTGTCGTCCTCGACGACTACGTGATCGGCCAGGACCACGCCAAGCGTGTTCTCTCGGTTGCCGTGCACAACCACTACAAGCGGCTCAACCACGGCTCCAAGAACAACGACGTGGAACTGGCAAAGTCCAACATCCTGCTGGTCGGCCCGACAGGTTGCGGCAAGACGCTGTTGGCGCAGACGCTGGCGCGCATACTTGATGTGCCGTTCACCATGGCCGACGCGACGACGCTGACCGAAGCCGGATACGTCGGCGAGGACGTGGAGAATATTATCCTCAAGCTGCTGCAGTCCGCTGACTACAATGTCGAGCGCGCGCAGCGCGGCATCGTCTACATCGATGAGGTCGACAAGATTTCACGCAAGTCCGACAATCCGTCCATCACCCGCGACGTGTCGGGCGAGGGCGTGCAGCAGGCGTTGCTGAAGATCATGGAAGGCACGGTTGCCAGCGTGCCGCCGCAGGGCGGACGCAAGCACCCGCAGCAGGAATTCCTGCAAGTGGACACGACCAACATCCTGTTCATCTGCGGAGGTGCCTTCGCCGGTCTGGACAAGATCATCACCGCGCGCGGGCAGGGGACCTCTATTGGCTTTGGCGCTGACGTGCGCTCGCCGGACGATCGCCAGACCGGACAGGTGCTTCGCGATGTGGAGCCCGAGGATCTGTTGAAGTTCGGCCTGATCCCGGAATTCGTCGGCCGCCTGCCGGTGGTGGCCACCTTGGAAGACCTGGACGAAGGCGCGTTGGTGGAAATCCTGACGACGCCGAAGAACGCGTTGGTCAAGCAGTACCAGCGGCTGTTCGAGATGGAGGACGTCAGTCTCAGCTTCACGGAGGGCGCTCTCGAATCGATCGCCAAGAAGGCCGTCGAACGCAAGACAGGTGCGCGCGGATTGCGCTCGATCATGGAAAATATCCTACTGGAAACCATGTTCGACCTGCCCGGTCTCGATGGCGTCGAAGAAGTGGTGATCAACCGGGAAGTCGCGGAAGATCAGGCAAAACCGCTCTATATCTATGCCGAACGCCGTGAAGACGTGGAATCCACCGCCTGACGCTGATGACGCCCATGCGCCACCGCCTCGCCGAGGGGGCTTGAACAGCAGGTCGGAGTCGCCCAACTATTGAGCTAACGAACGGCTGGCGCCCTCGCTGGCCTCCACATCCTCTGGCTGCCCCATGGCTTTCGATCGGGGCCCAGCGTCCGCTTAGAAGCGGCAAAACGAGGCAAGAAGAGCAACATGTTCGAATCCCAGCCCGCCGTCGCCTACCCGGTGCTTCCGCTTCGCGACATCGTCGTGTTCCCACACATGATCGTGCCGCTGTTCGTCGGCCGCGAGAAGTCGGTCCGCGCCCTGGAAGACGTCATGAAGGACGATAAGCAGATCCTTCTGGTGGCGCAGAAGAACGCATCCGAGGACGATCCGGCACCCGACGACATCTACGACGTCGGCACCGTGTCGACGGTACTGCAGTTGCTGAAGCTGCCTGACGGCACGGTCAAGGTGCTGGTCGAAGGTGTGCAGCGCGCGCGCATCGTCGGCTACGCCGAAAACCCGGAGTTCTTCCAGGCCAACGCCCAAGTTATCGACGAGGCGGACAGCGACGAGCAGGAACTGGAGGCGTTGTCGCGCTCGGTGGTCAGCCAGTTCGAGCAGTACATCAAACTGAACAAGAAGATCCCGCCAGAGGTGCTGGTCTCGGTCAACCAGATCGAAGAGCCGACGAAACTCGCCGACACCGTGGCCTCGCACCTGGCGCTGAAGATTTCCGAAAAGCAGGAACTGCTCGAAACCGAAAGCGTCACCGAGCGCCTGGAGCGCGTCTACGGCTTCATGGAGTCCGAGATCGGTGTGTTGCAGGTCGAAAAGAAGATCCGCAGCCGGGTCAAGCGCCAGATGGAGAAGACCCAGCGCGAGTATTATCTGAACGAGCAGATGAAGGCGATCCAGAAGGAACTGGGCGAGACCGACGACGGCCGCGACGAGGTACAGGAGATCGAGGAAAAGATCACCAAGACCAAGCTGACCAAGGAAGCCCGCGAAAAATCGCTGGCCGAATTGAAGAAGCTAAAGTCCATGAGCCCGATGTCTGCAGAGGCCACGGTGGTGCGCAACTATCTGGACTGGATGCTGTCGATCCCATGGAAGAAGCGCTCGCGCACCAAGAAGGACATCCGCGAGGCGCAGACCATCCTGGATATCGACCACTACGGTCTGGAGAAGGTCAAGGAGCGCATCGTCGAATACCTGGCCGTGCAGCAGCGGACCAAGAAGATCACCGGGCCCATTCTTTGCCTGGTTGGGCCGCCGGGCGTCGGCAAGACGTCCCTGGGTAAATCCATCGCCGGTGCGACGGGGCGCAATTTCGTACGCATGTCACTCGGTGGCGTTAGGGACGAATCCGAAATTCGCGGCCATCGCCGCACCTACATCGGCTCCATGCCCGGCAAGATCGTCCAGGGTATGAAGAAGGCCAAGACGTCGAACCCGCTGTTCCTGTTGGACGAGGTCGACAAGATGGGCAACGACTGGCGCGGTGATCCGGCGTCGGCGCTGCTCGAGGTCCTGGACCCGGAGCAGAACAACAGTTTCAACGACCACTACCTGGAGGTCGACTACGACCTCTCCGACGTGCTGTTCGTGACCACGGCCAACACCATGAACATGCCGTCGCCTTTGCTGGACCGCATGGAGATCATCCGTCTCTCCGGGTACACGGAGGACGAAAAGGTTGAAATCGCCAAGCGCCACCTGATTCCGAAGCAGGTCAAGAACCATGGCCTGAAGAAGGAGGAGTGGTCGATTTCGGACGCCGCTCTGCGCGACGTCATCCGCTACTACACGCGCGAATCCGGAGTCCGTAACCTGGAACGCGAAATCGCCAATCTCGCCCGCAAGGCGATCAAGGACATCCTGATGGAGAAGACCGAGAAGGTGCACGTCACGCGGCGCAACCTCGGTACCTATTCGGGCGTCAAGAAGTATCGCTTCGGCGAGGTCGAACTGGAGGACATGGTCGGCGTCACTACCGGACTTGCCTGGACCGAGGTCGGCGGTGAACTGCTGCAGATTGAGGCCGTCATGGTGCCCGGCAAGGGCAAGATGACCATCACCGGCAAGCTCGGCGACGTGATGACCGAGTCGATCCAGGCCGCCAAGTCTTACGTGCAGTCGCGGGCCTGGGAATTCGGCATCCATCCGACCGTGTTCAACAAGAAAGATATCCATGTGCACGTGCCGGAAGGCGCGACGCCGAAGGACGGTCCGTCCGCCGGCGTCGGCATGATCACCTCCATCGTCTCCGTACTGACGGGAAATGCGGTCGATCGCGAGGTGGCGATGACCGGCGAAATCACGCTGCGCGGGCGCGTGCTGCCCATCGGGGGTCTCAAGGAGAAACTGCTGGCGGCCCACCGCGGCGGCCTGAAACGGGTACTGATCCCGGCTGACAATGAGAAGGATCTGGCCGAAATCCCCGACAACGTGAAGAAGGGGTTGGAGATCATTCCGGTCTCGGCAGTCGACGATGTCCTGCAGCATGCGCTAGTCGGCCCGCTGACGCCGATCGAATGGAACGAGGACGACGACATGGAGGCCGCAGCGCTGGCCCAGAAACAGGCCGAGGACGAAGATACGGGTATCGTTACCCATTAATCCGTACGTCGCGGCGGTCGGCGGCGGGGCCAAATCGAACCAGGGGAGTCCGAATCGGATTCCCCTTTTTCGTGTAAGGATTCGCCAGGAACGGCGGAAATCCGGGGAAAAACCGCCCTGACACAAGATATTGTGCTTTTCGCATATGCAAAAATTCCCCAACGTTTACCGTCACTTAGCGCAAAAATGTCGAAAAAACCCCGAAAATCCGGGGCCGGCGGCGCGGCGTTCGATTGACGCTTTTCGGCGCCGTTGCATAGACTCGCCGCGAAATGTGGTTTCGGATGGCCTGTCATGACGGCTCGCCGACGGACCATCTTCAAGTTTCCTGCAACCTTCGGATAGAGGGGGTTATACCTTGAACAAGAACGATCTTATTGCCGCCGTCGCTGGCGACTCCGGCATCTCCAAAGCTGACGCCGGCAAGGCCGTCGACAGCGTCATCGACAACATCACCGGCTCGTTGAAGGGCGGAAGCGAGGTTCGCCTCGTTGGTTTCGGCACCTTCAGCGTCAGCCACCGCAAGGCGACCACCGGCCGCAATCCGCAGACCGGTGCCGCCATCCAGATCCCCGCCTCCAACCAGCCCAAGTTCAAAGCTGGTAAGGCGCTCAAGGACGCGGTCAACTAGCGATCGATACCCGCTCCCCGACTCCGTCGGGGAACGAACGAGGACGCCGGCCAAGGATTTGGCCGGCGTCTTCTTTTTTTGTGGCGCAGATTTGTGCGTTTTCTTAGGCCGCCGAAATGCTAAATATCCGATCACGCCGATGCGGTGGCGAACGGGCGGTTAGCTCAGTTGGGAGAGCATTCGGTTTACACCCGAAAGGTCGGCGGTTCGAGCCCGTCACCGCCCACCAAACCGGTCCCGTGGCATGCCTCCGGGTCGGGGCGTCGAGCGTCCTTGACACCCCCTAACCCCTGGACTACATCACGTCGTCGCCGGTTCGCTGGCGTCCCTTCCAGCGGGGGGTGTAGCTCAGTTGGTTAGAGCGCTGGCCTGTCACGCCAGAGGCCGCGGGTTCGAGTCCCGTCACTCCCGCCATTTCCTCATGCTTTCCCTGACGAAATTTCAGCCCAACTTTCTCCCCCGAAGGCATTGATAAAGGGGGCATTGTCGGGCAGGTTATGCAGTGTCGGTGACGCCTGCGACGTGGCCCCCTCGTGGTCCGGTCGGAAGCGCGGCCCGGCACCCAAAGGGGCTTTTCGGGGACGCCGTCTTGAACGACCTGCTGATCGAGTATCTGCCGATCCTGATTTTCCTGGGGATCGCCATTGCCATCGCCGGCGTTGCCGTGGTCGGCTCTTTGATCATCGCGCCGCAGCGTCCCGATACCGAAAAGAATTCTGCCTACGAATGCGGGTTCGAGCCGTTCGATGATGCGCGGCACAAATTCGACGTCCGCTTCTATCTGGTCGCCATCCTGTTCATCATCTTCGATCTCGAGGTGGCGTTCCTGTTCCCGTGGGCAGTATCGCTGGGCAAGATCGGCGTCTTTGGTTTCTGGTCGATGATGGTGTTCCTCGGCATCCTGACCATCGGTTTCATCTACGAATGGCGCAAGGGGGCTCTGGAATGGGAGTGACCATCGACCCGATGAGCGGTGCCGCACCACTGCCGCCAGGGCCCGAACAGGACGCCGTGCTGCGCCGCGTCACCGGCGAGCTTCACGACAAGGGCTTCGTCATCGCCAGCGTCGACAAACTGGTCAACTGGGCGCGCACCGGTTCCATGTGGCCGATGACATTCGGCCTTGCGTGCTGCGCCATCGAGATGATGCACGCCTACGTCAGCCGCTATGATCTCGACCGTTTCGGCGTCGTGCCGCGGCCGAGTCCGCGCCAGTCGGATGTCATCATCGTCGCCGGCACGCTGACCAACAAGATGGCGCCGGCCTTCCGCAAGGTCTACGACCAGATGGCCGAACCGCGCTACGTCATCTCCATGGGGTCGTGCGCCAATGGCGGCGGCTACTACCATTATTCCTATGCCGTGGTGCGCGGCTGTGACCGGGTCGTGCCGGTCGATATCTACGTGCCCGGCTGCCCGCCGACCGCCGAGGCCCTGATCTACGGCATCCTTCAACTGCAAAAGAAGATCCAGCGCACCGGCCGGCTGTTCCGCTGAGCGCCGGCCCGCCCTGGAAACCATCCGAGCACCCAATCTAGCCATGGCCATGAACCTCGACCTGCAAGACCTCGGCGACTACATCCAGGACGGCCTTGGCGCCGACGTGGAGCGCGTCGATGAGCAGGGCGGCGAACTGACGCTGCACGTCAGGCGCGACGCCATTCTGACGGTCCTGAAGTTCCTGCGTGACGATGCCAATTGCAAATTCAAGCTGTTGCTCGACGTCTGCGGCGTGGATTATCCAGAACAGGCCGAGCGTTTCGAAGTCGTCTACCATCTTCTCAGCATGCCCCATAACCAGCGCGTGCGCGTCAAGCTGCGGACGGACGAGGACACGCCCGTGCCGTCGTCCGTCAAGCTGTTCAGCGCCGCCAACTGGTGGGAGCGCGAAACCTGGGACCTCTACGGCATCTATTTCTCGGATCATCCGGACCTGCGCCGCATCCTCACCGACTACGGTTTCGAAGGGCATCCGCTGCGCAAGGACTTCCCGCTCACCGGTTATGTGGAAGTACGTTACGACGACGAGCAGAAGCGCGTGGTCTACGAGCCGGTGAAACTGGTGCAGGACTTCCGCAGCTTCGATTTCGTCAGCCCCTGGGAAGGCGTGCAGGCCTTGCTGCCAGGTGACGAGAAGGCCGAGCGCGACGATACCGAGAAAGGGGAGAAGTCCTGATGGCGGAAACGCATATCAAGAACTTCAACCTGAATTTCGGCCCGCAGCATCCGGCGGCGCACGGCGTGCTGCGCCTGGTGCTGGAGATGGACGGCGAAGTCGTGGAGCGCGCCGACCCACACATCGGCCTGCTGCATCGCGGCACCGAGAAGCTGATTGAATACAAGAACTACCTGCAGGCGGTGCCGTATTTCGATCGCCTGGATTACGTGGCGCCGCAGAACCAGGAACACGCGTTCGCCTTGGCCACCGAGAAGCTGCTCGGCATCGCGCCGCCGCCGCGCGGGCAGGCGGTTCGGGTACTATTCTGCGAGATCGGCCGCATTCTCAGCCACATCCTCAACATCACCGCCTACGCCATGGACGTGGGAGCGATGACGCCGATGCTGTGGGCGTTCGAGGAACGCGAGATCCTGATGGAATTCTGCGAGCGTGCCTCCGGTGCGCGCATGCACATGGCCTACTTCCGGCCGGGTGGTGTGACCCGCGACATTCCGGACGGCCTGACAGACGACATCCTGAAGTGGTGCGAGACCTACCCGCAGGTTATCGACGATATGGAAAGCCTGCTGACCGAGAACCGCATCTTCAAGCAGCGCACCGTCGATATCGGCGTCATCAATGCGGAGCAGTGCTACGATTGGGGCTTCACCGGCCCCAACCTGCGTGCCTCCGGCATCGCCTGGGACCTGCGCAAGGCGCAACCCTACGACGGCTACGAGAACTACGACTTCGGCATCCCCGTCGGCAAGCACGGCGACTGCTACGACCGCTACCTGGTGCGCATGGACGAGATGCGGGAATCCCTCAAGATCATGAAGCAGTGCATCGAAAATATGCCCTCGGGCCCAGTGCGTGTCGACGACCGCAAGATCGCGCCACCGCCCAGGGGCGAGATGAAGCATTCCATGGAAGCGCTGATCCACCACTTCAAACTCTACACCGAGGGCTATCACGTGCCGGCCGGCGAAACCTATACCGCCGTCGAGGCGCCGAAGGGCGAGTTCGCGGTCTACCTGATCTCGGACGGCTCCAACAAGCCCTACCGTTGCAAGATCAGGGCCCCCGGGTTCGCCCACCTGCAGGCCTGCGAGTTCGTCTCCAAGGGCCATATGCTGGCCGACGTGGTGGCCAACATCGGCTCGCTGGACGTGGTGTTCGGGGAGATCGACCGATGAGTGCCGACGTCATGCCGCCCGAAAGCTTCGAATTCACGGCCAACAATGTGGCCGCCGCAAAGGCCATCATTGCCAAGTACCCGGAAGGCCGCCAAGCCTCGGCCGTGATGCCGCTGCTGGACATCGCGCAGCGCCAGCACGACGGCTGGATCCCCAAGGCCGCGATGGACCATATCGCCGACATGCTAGACATGCCGCCGATCCGCGTCTACGAGGTCGCCTCCTTCTACACCATGTACAACCTGGCACCCATCGGCCGGCATCACGTGCAGGTCTGCACCAACCTTCCGTGCTGGCTCAGGGGCTCGGAACAGGTGATGGCCGCGTGCAAGGACAAGCTTAGCATCGGCAACGGCGAAACCACGGCGGACGGCGAGTTCACGCTGCTTGAAGTCGAGTGCCTGGGAGCCTGCGTCAATGCGCCGATGATGCAAATCGGCGACGATTACTACGAAGACCTGGATTCCGAGACCACCGGTCAAATCCTCGACGATCTGAAGGCCGGTCGCGTGCCCAAGGCCGGATCGCAAGTGGCGCGCCACACGTGCGAACCGATCGGCGGCCTGACCAGCCTTGCCGACCAGGAGCCCCTGCGCAAAGAAAAGGCGGGAGGGTCCTGATGCTCGACGACAAGGATCGCATCTTCACCAACATCTACGGTCTCGAAGACCCGTTCATCGAAGGCGCCAAGAAGCGTGGCGACTGGGCCGATACCAAGAAACTGTTCGAACTCGGCCGCGAGACCATTATCGAGATCATCAAGGACTCCGGCCTACGCGGCCGTGGCGGGGCCGGATTCTCGACCGGCATGAAGTGGTCGTTCATGCCAAAGGAAGTCGGCGACCGGCCGCACTTCCTGGTAATCAACGCCGACGAGGGCGAGCCCGGGACCTGCAAGGACCGCGAGATCATGCGGTCCGAGCCGCACAAGTTCATCGAGGGCGCGTTCCTGGCGTCCGTCGCCATGCAGGCGAACGCCGCCTACTGCTACGTCCGGGGCGAGTTCTACCGCGAGACCGAGGCCCTGCAGCGCGCCGTCGACGAGGCCTACGAGGCCGGCTTCCTTGGCGATAACGCCTGTGGTACCGGCTACAAGTTCGATTTCTACATTCACCGGGGCATGGGCGCGTATATCTGCGGCGAGGAAACGGCGCTGATCGAAAGCCTGGAGGGCAAGAAAGGCCAGCCGCGCCTGAAACCACCATTCCCGGCTAACGTCGGCGTCTGGGGCTGCCCGACGACGGTCAACAACGTCGAGAGCATCGCCGTGGCGCCGGAAATCCTCAAGCGTGGCGCCGAATGGTTCGCCGGCATTGGCCGGCCCAACAACACCGGCACCAAGCTGTTCACCATCTCCGGTCACGTTAACAAGCCGTGTACCGTCGAAGAGGCCATGAGCATCCCGCTGAAGGAACTGATCGAGAAGCATGCCGGCGGCGTGCGCGGCGGCTGGGATAACTTGCTGGCCGTCATCCCGGGCGGTGCCTCGGTACCCCTGCTGACCAAGGACCTCTGCGACGACGTACTGATGGATTTCGACGCGCTGCGAGAGGTGCAGTCGGGCCTTGGCACGGCGGCGGTCATGGTCATGGACAAGTCGACGGACGTCATCAAGGCCATCGCCCGGCTCTCGCACTTCTACAAGCACGAGAGCTGCGGCCAGTGCACGCCGTGCCGCGAGGGCTGCGGCTGGATGATGCGGATGATGGACCGCATGGTCGTCGGCAACGCCACGGTGGACGAGATAGACGTGCTGGAAGAGGTCACCCGCCAGGTCGAGGGGCACACCATCTGTGCCCTCGGCGATGCCGCGGCCTGGCCGGTGCAGGGTCTGATCCGTCACTTCCGGCCACTGATGATTCAACGTATCGCCGACGCACGGACTCAGTCCGATGCGGGCAAGGCGGCGTGAGGGGAACGAGATGCCGAAACTGACCATCGACGGCGTCGAAGTTGAGGTCGAACCGGGTCTCACGGTGCTGCAGGCGTGCGAGGCAGCGGGCAAGGAAATTCCGCGCTTCTGCTTCCATGAGCGGCTTTCCGTCGCCGGAAACTGCCGCATGTGCCTGGTCGGCATGGAGCGCGCGCCGAAGCCGGTGGCGTCTTGCGCCATGCCTGCCGGCGACGGCATGGTCATCTATACGGACACGCCCGAAGTGCGGAAGATGCGCCAAGGGGTGATGGAGTTCCTGCTGGTCAATCATCCGCTGGACTGCCCGATCTGCGATCAGGGCGGCGAGTGCGACCTGCAGGACCAGGCCATGGGCTACGGCCTCGACCGCGGCCGCTATCTGGAACACAAGCGCGCCGTCGAAGACAAGTACATGGGCCCGCTGATCAAGACCATCATGACTCGCTGCATTCATTGCACCCGCTGCGTGCGCTTCATCGAGGAAGTCGCCGGCGTGCCGGAACTGGGCGCCGTCGGCCGTGGCGAGAGCATGGAAATCACCACCTATGTGGAAAAGGCGCTGACGTCGGAGTTGTCGGGCAACATCATCGACCTCTGCCCTGTCGGCGCGTTGACCTCCAAACCCTATGCCTTCGCCGCCCGCTCGTGGGAACTGCGCAAGACCGAAAGCGTCGATGTCATGGACGCCGTCGGCTCGGCCATCCGCGTCGACGCCCGGGGCAACGAGGTCATGCGGGTGCTGCCGCGCATCAACGAAGCGGTGAACGAGGAATGGATTTCCGACAAGACCCGCTTCGCCTGTGACGGCCTGCGCCGCCAGCGCCTGGATCAGCCCTATATTCGGCGCGACGGCAAGCTGCAGCCGGCCAGTTGGGGCGAGGCCTTCGGCGCCATCAAGGAGAAGCTGGACGGTGTCGATGGCGGACGGGTCGCGGCCCTGGCCGGCGATATGGCCGATTGCGAGTCCATGGCGGCGCTGCTGGACTTGATGCGCGATCTGGGCTCGCCCCACACCGATTGCCGCCAGGACGGGGCTCGCCTCGATCCGACGTCGCGCGCGGGCTACATCTTCAATTCCACCATCGCCGGCATCGAGCGCGCGGACGCGTTGTTGCTGGTCGGCACCAACCCGCGCATCGAGGCGGCGGTGCTGAACGCGCGTATCCGCAAGCGCTACTGCATGGGCAACTTCCCCATCGGCGTCATCGGCGAGGACGCGGCGCTAACCTACAAGACCACCCACCTGGGCGACGGTCCGGTGGTTCTGAAGGAACTGGCGGCCGGCAAGGGTGCCTTCGCCAAGACCTTGAAGGACGCGCAGCGGCCGATGCTGATCCTCGGCCAGGGGGCCATGGCGCGCGGCGATGGCGGCGCCATCCTGGGTCTCGCCCGCTCGGTCGCCGAGACCTACGGCATGATCAACGACGGCGACGGCTGGATCGGCTTCAACGTGCTGCACACGGCGGCGGCGCGGGTCGGTGGCCTGGATCTGGGCTTTGTGCCTGATACCGGCGGGCGCGATACCGAATCGATCCTCGACGGTGCGTCGCAGGGCGAAATCGATGTGGTTTACCTGCTGGGAGCCGACGAGGTCGACATGGACCGTCTGGGCAGCGCCTTCGTCATCTACCAGGGCCACCACGGCGATGCCGGCGCCCACCGGGCCGACGTCATCCTGCCCGGCGCCGCCTACACCGAAAAGAACGCAACCTACGTCAACACCGAGGGCCGGGTGCAAATGGGCCGCATCGCCGCCCATCCGCCGGGCGACGCCCGCGAGGACTGGGCCGTCGTCAGGGCGCTGTCGGAAGCCATCGGCCGTAAACTTGGATTCGACAACCTGCGCCAGGTGCGGTCCCGCATGGTCGACCGCAATCCGCTGTTCCTCGGCATCGACGAGACGGCGCCGGCGGCTTGGCAGGCATTCGGCAGTGACGGCGAGGTGACGGACATGGCGTTCCGCTCGCCGATCACCAACTTCTTCATGACCGATCCGGTCAGCCGCTGCTCGGAGACGATGGCCGAATGCACGGCGGCCTCGCAAGGCGACGAAAGGAAGACCGGCACCGATGGGTGAGCCCTGGACCGCGCTCTGGGACGGCTATATCTGGCCGACGGCCTGGATTGTCATCAAGATCGTCGCCATCGTGGCGCCGGTGATGATCTCGGTCGCCTATCTGACCTATTTCGAACGCAAGGTCATCGGCGCCATGCACTTGCGCCGGGGGCCCAACGTGGTCGGGCCGTTTGGGCTGCTGCAGCCGCTGGCCGACGGCCTGAAGCTGTTTCTTAAGGAAACCATCATCCCGTCGGGCGCCAACCGCGGCGTCTTCATGCTGGCGCCTTGCGTCACCTTCATCCTGGCCCTGGTGGCCTGGGCCGTGATCCCGTTCGACGAGGACATGGTGCTGGCCGATATCAACGTCGGCATCCTCTACCTCTTCGCCATCTCGTCGTTGGGGGTCTACGGCGTGCTGATGGCCGGCTGGGCGTCGAACTCGCGCTACGCCTTCCTGGGCGCGCTGCGCTCGGCGGCGCAGATGGTCTCCTACGAGGTCTCCATGGGCTTCATCATCATCACCGTGCTGCTGGTGGTGGGTTCGCTGAACCTGTCCGACATCGTGATGGCGCAGAAGGGCGGCTATGGCGTGCTCAACTGGTTCGTGGTGCCGATGCTGCCGATGGCGGTGATCTTCTTCATTTCGACCCTGGCCGAGACCAACCGACATCCCTTCGACCTGCCGGAGGCCGAAGCCGAACTGGTGGCCGGCTACAACGTCGAATATTCGGCCATGACCTTCGCGCTGTTCTTCCTCGGCGAATACGCCAACATGATCCTGATGTCGGGGATGACCACCATCCTGTTCCTGGGTGGCTGGCTGCCGCCGCTGGACATCGCACTGTTCAACTGGGTGCCGGGGCCAATCTGGTTCGCGCTGAAGATCTCGTTCTGCCTGTTCATCTTCATCTGGGTGCGGGCGACGTTCCCGCGCTATCGCTACGACCAGTTGATGCGCCTCGGCTGGAAGGTGTTCCTGCCGATCTCTCTGGCCGCCGTGGCCATCGTCGGCGGCGTGGTGGTGGCTTTCGACATCGCACCGCTGGCTGCTCGGTAAAGGGAGGAGGGATCATGAGCTTCATCTCACGCGGCGCCCGCGCCATCTTCCTGACCGAGTTGCTGTCCGGCATGGCGCTAACGCTGAAGTACTTCTTCCGCAAGAAGGTGACCATCAACTATCCCTACGAGAAGGGACCGTTGAGCCCGCGCTTTCGTGGCGAACACGCGCTCCGCCGATACCCCAACGGCGAGGAGCGCTGCATCGCCTGCAAGCTGTGCGAGGCCATCTGCCCGGCCCAGGCCATCACCATCGAGGCCGAGCCGCGCGACGACAACAGCCGCCGCACCACGCGCTACGACATCGACATGACCAAGTGCATCTATTGCGGCCTGTGCGAGGAAGCCTGCCCGGTGGACGCCATCGTCGAAGGACCGAACTTCGAATTCGCCACCGAGACGCGTGAGGAACTGCTCTACGACAAGGACAAGCTGCTGGCCAATGGCGAGCGCTGGGAAACCGAACTGGCGGCGCGGCTTTCAGCCGACGCGCCGTATCGCTGAAGACGCCTAAAGGGAAAACACGAAGAACATGGTCATCGAAGCCCTCGCGTTTTACCTCTTTGCCTTCGTCGCCATTGCGTCGGGGGTGCTGGTCATATCGGCCCGCAACCCGGTGCATTCGGTGCTGTTCCTGATTCTGGCATTCTTCAATTCGGCGGCGCTGTTCGTGCTCTTGGGTGCCGAATTCCTGGCCATGATTTTGGTCGTCGTCTACGTCGGCGCAGTGGCGGTGCTGTTCATGTTCGTGGTCATGATGCTGGATATCAACTTCGTCGAACTGCGCCAGGGCTTCCTGCAGTACATGCCCATCGGAGCGCTGATCGGCCTGGTGCTGCTGGCCGAACTGCTGGTCATCCTGGGTGGTTGGAAATTCGCGCCAGAAGCGGCCAAGTCAGGGTTGGCGCCGACGCCACCCGATATCTCCAACACGCAAGCCCTCGGCGATCTGGTCTACACGCACTACGTCTACTTGTTCCAGGCCGCCGGTCTGGTGCTGCTGGTGGCCATGATCGGCGCCATCGTGCTGACCCACCGCAAGCGCGAGGGAGTGAAGAAGCAGGTCATCGGCGACCAGTTGAAGCGCCGCCGCGAAGACAGCGTCGAAATCCGCGACGTCGAAGTGGGGAAGGGCATCTAATGTTCGAGATTGGCCTCGCCCACTACCTGACCGTCGCCGCCGTGCTGTTCACGCTCGGCATCTTCGGCATCTTCCTGAACCGGAAGAACGTCATCATCATCCTGATGTCGGTGGAACTGATGCTGCTGGCTGTGAACATCAACTTTGTCGCGTTCTCGACCGAGCTCGGCGACCTGGTGGGCCAGGTGTTCGCCATGTTCGTGTTGACCGTGGCCGCTGCCGAGGCCGCCATCGGGCTCGCCATCCTGGTGGTCTACTTCCGCAACCGCGGCTCCATCGCCGTCGAAGACATCAACATGATGCGGGGCTGACGGCAGATGATCGAAACCATCCTCGTCTTCTCGCCGCTTGTCGGCTCCATGATCGCCGGGCTGATCGTCTTCGCCTCCAATGCCGAGGACAAGGAGCGCCAGCACAAGCTGGATCTGGCGGCGCAGTGGGTGACGTGTTCGGGCTTGGTGCTGTCGGCCATCCTGGCCGTCGTCATCTTCAAGGACGTGGCGCTGGACGGTAACGCGCGGACGACGGAGCTGTTCACCTGGATCGATTCAGGTGCGTTCGAACTTTCCTGGGCGCTCAAGGTCGACTCCCTGACGGCGGTGATGATGATCGTCGTCTGCGTGGTTTCGGCCATGGTGCATATCTATTCGGTCGGCTACATGCACCACGATCCGTCGATCCCGCGGTTCATGAGCTACCTGAGTCTCTTCACCTACTTCATGCTGATGCTGATCACTGCCGACAACCTGGTGCAGTTGTTCTTCGGCTGGGAAGGGGTGGGCTTGGCGTCCTACCTGCTGATCGGCTTCTGGTACGATCGGCCAGCGGCTAACGCCGCCGCCATCAAGGCCTTCGTGGTCAACCGGGTCGGCGACTTCGGCTTCGCACTGGGGATATTCGCCACCTTCGTGATCTTCCAGACGGTGCACCTGGATACCATCTTCGCCGCCGTGCCGACCAAGCAGGGTTTGGTGATGAACGTCTTCGGCGGCCAGTTCGACGCCATTACGCTGGCCTGTGTGCTGCTGTTCATCGGCGCCATGGGCAAGTCGGCGCAGTTGGGCCTGCACACCTGGCTGCCAGACGCCATGGAAGGCCCGACCCCGGTGTCGGCCCTGATCCACGCCGCCACCATGGTGACGGCGGGCATCTTCATGGTGGCGCGCCTCTCGCCGATGTTTGAATATTCCGAATTCGCCCTGACCATGGTCACCCTGGTGGGTGCCTCGACGGCCATCTTCGCCGCCACCATCGGCTGCGTGCAGAACGACATCAAGCGCGTGATCGCGTACTCCACGTGCTCACAGCTCGGCTACATGTTCTTCGCCTGCGGTGTCTCGGCGTACTCCGCCGGCATCTTCCACCTGATGACCCACGGCTTCTTCAAGGCGCTGCTGTTCCTGGGCGCCGGCTCGGTCATCCACGCCATGTCGGACGAGCAGGACATGCGCAAGATGGGCGGAATCTGGAAGCAGGTGAAGGTGACCTGGGTGCTGATGTGGATCGGCTCGCTGGCGCTCGCCGGCATCCCGCCGTTCGCCGGCTACTACTCCAAGGACATCGTGCTGGAAGCCGCATGGGGTGCGCACACGGGCATCGGCCAGTATGCCTTCTGGATGGGCATCGTGGCCGCCACGCTGACCGCCTTCTATTCCTGGCGCCTACTGTTCATGACCTTCCACGGCACGCCGCGCGCCGACGAGAAGGTAATGGCCCATGTGCATGAATCGCCGAAGGTGATGATCCTGCCGCTGATCGTGCTGGCCGCTGGCGCCGTCTTCGCCGGCATGCTCGGCTACGACTACTTCGTCGGCGCCAAGACGGCTGAATTCTGGGGTTCGTCGATCCTGGTGCTCGACCACCACAAGGCGCTCGAGAACGCCCACCATGTGCCGCTCTGGGTCAAGTACGCGCCGCTGGTTGTCGGCATCGCCGGCATCGCCACGGCCTACGTGTTCTACCTGCAGAAGACCGACATCCCGGCCATGCTGGCGGTTCGTTACCAGCGCCTCTACCAGTTCGTGCTCAACAAGTGGTACTTCGACGAGCTCTACGACGCCATCTTCGTCAGGCCGGCGTTCATCATCGGCCGCGGCCTCTGGAAGGGCGGCGACGGCGCGCTGATCGACGGCGTCGGTCCGGACGGCATTTCGGCCGCCGTGCGGCTCAGTGCCAGGCGCGTTTCGGCATTGCAGACCGGCTACCTCTACCACTACGCCTTCGCCATGCTGATCGGTGTCGTGGTGCTGGTCACCTGGTACCTCTGGTCGCACGGAGGGTGAGGGAACGATGACCGAGCTGCCGATCCTCACCATCCTGATCTTCCTGCCGCTGTTGGGCGCGCTGCTGATCCTGTCGATCCGCGGCGACGACGAGGTGGTGGCCCGCAACGCGCGCAACGTGGCGCTCTGGGCGTCCGGCTTCACGTTCGTGCTGTCGCTGCTGCTGTGGTTCCAGTTCGACACCACCACGGCTGACTTCCAGTTCGTCGAGAACGTCGCCTGGATGCCCGAGTTCAACATCGCCTACCACCTGGGCGTGGACGGCATCTCGGTGCTGTTCGTCATGCTGACAACGCTGCTGACGCCGATCTGCGTGCTGGCCTCGTGGCAGGCTATCCAGAGCCGTGTGAAGGAATACATGATCTCCTTCCTGATCCTGGAAACCTTCATGGTCGGTATGTTCTCGGCGCTCGACCTGTTCCTGTTCTACATTTTTTTCGAGGCCGTGCTGATCCCGATGTTCATCATCATCGGCGTGTGGGGCGGGCCCCGGCGGGTCTACGCCGCGTTCAAGCTGTTCCTCTACACGCTGCTGGGATCGGTGCTGATGCTGCTGGCCATGCTGGCCATGTACTTCCACGCCGGCACCGCCGATATCCCGACGCTGATGACGCAGCAGTTCCCGACCAACATGCAAGCCTGGATGTGGCTGGCGTTCTTTGCCTCCTTTGCCGTCAAGGTGCCCATGTGGCCGGTGCACACGTGGCTGCCGGACGCCCACGTGGAAGCCCCCACGGCGGGCTCCGTGATCCTGGCCGGCGTATTGCTGAAGTTCGGCGGCTACGGCTTCCTGCGCTTCTCGCTGCCGATGATGCCCGAGGCCTCGGTGCTGTTCACGCCGCTGATCTTCACGCTGTCCATCGTCGCCGTGATCTATACCTCGCTGGTGGCGCTGGCGCAGGAGGACATGAAGAAGCTGATCGCCTATTCGTCGGTCGCCCACATGGGCTTCGTCACCATCGGCACCTTCACGCTGACGGTGCAGGGCATCGAGGGCGCGATCTACCAGATGCTCAGCCATGGCGTGGTCTCGGCGGCGCTGTTCCTGATCGTCGGCGTGGTCTACGACCGCATCCATTCACGGGATATCTCGGCCTATGGCGGCCTGGTTCATCGAATGCCGGTCTATGCGCTGTTCTTCATGCTGTTCATGCTGGCCTCCGTGGGGCTGCCGGGAACCGGCGGCTTCATCGGCGAGATCCTGGTGCTGGTAGGGGCGTTCCGGGTCAATCCCTGGGTGGCCGCGCTGGCGGCGACGGGGGTGATCCTGGGGGCGTGCTACATGCTCTACCTCTACCGGCGCATCATCTTCGGCAAGCTGACCAAGGACAGCTTGGTCAAGATCAAGGATATGACCCCGCGCGAGATTGCGGTGTTCGCGCCGCTGGTCATTATCACGCTGTGGATGGGCATCTATCCGGCGTCGTTCCTCGATTTCATGCATGTCTCGGTCGACCACCTGCTGGACCAGGTGGAGGCGTCGCTGAAGGCAAGCGGCAGCCTGGCCATGGTCGGCCGCTAGGGAAGGGTAGGGAAAACACACATGCCACTCGCCGCCGTTCCCAACCTTATCCCGGCCCTGCCGGAACTGTTCCTGGCCTGCGTCGGCATGGCGCTTCTGATGTTCGGCGTCTTCCAGAAGGGCGGCGACAAGGATTCCGACCGCAAGTCCATGCGCCTGGTGGCCTACCTGACCATCATTGCGCTGGCCCTGACCATCCTGCTGCTGACCACGGTGGCCGGCGAAAGCATGGTGACGTTCTCGGGCCTGTTTATCAGCGACACCTTCGCCGTCTACGTGAAGGTGCTGGTGCTGATCGGGTCCGGCCTGGCCATCCTGATGTCGCAGGACTTCATGGACCGCCACGGCGTGGCCCGGTTCGAATTCCCGATCCTGATCCTGTTCGCCACCCTCGGCATGATGCTGATGGTCTCGGCCAACGACCTGATGTCGCTCTATCTAGGCCTCGAGATGCAGTCGCTCTCGCTCTATGTCATCGCCGCCATCCAGCGCGACGACACGCGCTCGACCGAAGCCGGGCTGAAGTATTTCGTGCTCGGCGCGGTGGCGTCGGGATTGCTGCTCTACGGTGCCTCGCTGGTCTACGGTTTCGCCGGCACCACCAGTTTCACCGGCCTCGCCAAGGTGTTCGCCGGCAATAGCGATCCGGGTGTCGGCATCGTCGTCGGCATCGTCTTCATCCTGGCTGGCCTGGCCTTCAAGGTCTCCGCCGTGCCGTTCCACATGTGGACACCGGACGTCTACGAGGGTGCGCCGACGCCGGTCACGGCGCTGTTCGCCGTGGCGCCGAAAATTGCGGCACTGGCGCTGCTCGCGCGGGTCATGGTCGGCCCCTTCGGCGACCTGCTGGCGCAGTGGCAGCAGATCGTCGTTCTGGTCTCCATCGCCTCCATGGTGCTCGGCGCATTGGGCGCGGTGGCGCAGCGCAACATCAAGCGCCTGATGGCCTACAGTTCCATCGGCCACGTGGGATACGCCCTGGTCGGCCTGGCCGCCGGGACCGAGGCCGGCGTGCGCGGCATGATGGTCTATCTCGCCATCTACCTGGCCATGAATCTCGGCACCTTCGCCTGCATCCTGGCCATGAAGCGGGACGGTTCCATGGTCGAGGGCATTGATGATCTGAAGGGATTCTCCAAGACCCATCCGATGATGGCGCTGGTGCTCTCCATCTTCATGTTCTCAATGGCCGGCGTGCCGCCGCTGGCCGGCTTCTTCGGCAAGCTCTACGTCTTCCTGGCGGCCATCCAGTCGGGGCTCTACGGCCTCGCCGTCATCGGCGTGGTCTCCAGCGTGGTTGGCGCGTTCTACTACCTTCGCATCATCAAGTTGATGTATTTCGACGAGGTCGAACAGCCGCTGGACACGCCGGTCGGCCGCGAGATCGGCTTCGTGGTCACCGTGACCGGCATCGTCGTGGTGCTGTTCTTCGCCCTGCCGGGGCCCGTGCTTTCCGGCGCATCCGCGGCCGCGGCGGTGTTGTTCGCCGGGTGACGCCGGCATGAGCCCCAACCCCAAGCTTCCGGCCGCCTACAACTTGATTGCCCTGGAAACGGTCGGCAGCACCAATGCCGAGGCCCGCCGGCTGGCCGAACAGGGCGAGGACGCGACCCCCGACGGCACCCTGGTCTGGGCGTTGGAACAGACCGAAGGCCGCGGCCGGCGCGGCCGTGACTGGGAGAGCCCGCGCGGTAACTTCTATTCCTCCCTGGTACTCCGGCCCGAGGTTTCCATGGCCGAAGCCGCCGGGCTCGGTTTCGTCGCCGGGCTCGCCGTATTCGATACCATTGGTGAGTTGGCCGAACCGGGCTACCAGGTGCAGCTCAAATGGCCCAACGATATCCTGCTGTTCGAAAAGAAGGTCGGCGGCATGCTGCTGGAGGCGCAAGCAGGCACGGACGGCATGCCGGAGTTCGTCATCCTCGGCCTTGGCGTTAACCTGGCCCATCATCCGAGCGACACCGAATTCCCGGCGACCTCCTTCGTCAGCGAAAACATGGCCATTCCGGACGTCATGTTCCTGGAGGCCTATGCCCGGCATTTTCTCCAATGGGTAAGCCGTTGGGTCGATGGCGGACTGACACCGCTGCTGCCCGAATGGCGCTGGCGGGCAGCCGGCATCGGCGAGGCCATCACCGTGCGCCTGGAGAACGGGACCCTGGAGGGCACGTTCAAGAACATCGACGATACCGGCGCCCTGGTGCTTGATCAGGGCGACGCCGGTACCCGGCTGGTCACCGCCGGCGACGTTTTCTTCGGAGGAATCTGATGCTTCTGGCCGTCGACGCAGGAAATACCAACGTGACCTTCGCCGTGTACGGAGACGACGGCAAGCTGAAGGGCGAGTGGCGATCCTCCACCAAGGGGGCCCGCACGGCGGACGAATACGCGGTCTGGCTCGGCCAGTTGTTCTATCAGAACGACCTGACGACCGACGACATCGACAACATCATCATCGCCACGGTGGTGCCGGCCGGCCTGTTCGACTTACAGAACCTGGCCCGCAAATCCTTCAACTGCGAGCCCAGGGTGGTCGGCGACGACGAGCTGGACCTGGGGCTTGAGGTCAAGGTGGATAAGCCGGGCGAGGTCGGCTCGGACCGGCTGGTCAACGCGGTCGCCGCCCATGACCGCTACGGCGGGCCGCTGATCATCGTTGATTTCGGTACAGCCACCACCTTCGACGTCATCGATGCCACGGGTGCCTATGCCGGTGGCGTCATCGCCCCCGGCATCAACCTGAGCGCCGAAGCCCTGCACCTGGCCGCTGCACAACTGCCGCGCATCGCCGTGGAACGGCCGGATCGCGTGGTTGGCACGGACACGGTCTCGGCCATGAAATCCGGCATCTTCTGGGGCTACATCGGCATGATCGAAGGCATGGTCGCGCGCATCGGCGAAGAGGTCGGCGGCGAGGCTCTCAAGGTCGTCGCCACGGGTGGCCTGTCGGCGCTGTTCGCCGACCACACACCGATCATCGAACTGGCCGACGGCGACCTGACCCTGCACGGCCTCTGGCTGATCCACCAGCGGAACCGGCCATGAATTCTGCCGATGGAGCGGAGCTCCTGTTCCTGCCGCTCGGCGGCACCGGCGAAATCGGCATGAACCTGAACCTCTACGGCCTCGGCCGCTGGGATGGCCGGCACGAGGACGTGGACTGGCTGATGGTGGATTTCGGCATCACCTTCGCCGACGGCTGGCCGCCCGGAACGGACGTCATCCTGCCCGACCCCGCCTTCATAGAAAAACGGCGCGACCGGCTGCTGGGCCTGGTGCTGACGCACGCTCACGAGGATCACCTGGGCGCGGTGCCCTACCTCTGGCAGCGCCTCGGATGCCCGATCTACGCGACACCCTTCACCCGCGCCTTCCTGGCCCGCAAGCTGGCCGACAACGGCATCGTCAACGAGGTGCCGGTGCACGAGGTGCCGCTCGGCGGCCGCTTCGACATCGGCCCGTTCGATCTCGAACTGATCACGCTGACCCATTCCATCCCGGAACCCAACGCCGTCGCCATCCGCACGTCGGCCGGCACGGTGCTGCACACCGGCGACTGGAAACTGGATCCGGACCCGGTGGTCGGCGAGGCCTCGGACGAAGCGGCGCTGAGCGCCCTCGGTGACGAGGGCGTGCTAGCCATCGTCTGCGATTCCACCAACGCGCTGGCCGAAGGCCATTCGGGTTCGGAGGCCGCCCTCAAGGAGAATTTGACCGACCTGATCGGCGCCTGCGAGGGACGCGTCGCCGTCGGCTGCTTCGCCACCAATGTGGCGCGCCTGCAGACAATTTCCGAGGCCGCCCGCGCCAATGGCCGCGATGTGGCGCTGGTCGGGCGCTCGCTCTGGCGGGTGCAGGCGGCGGCGCGCGAGACCGGGTATCTGGCCGACGTGCCGGCGTTCGTGCCGGCCGAGGACGCCGGCGCCATCCCCGACGACAAGCTGGTGCTGATCTGCACCGGCAGCCAGGGGGAATCCCGCGCGGCGCTGTCGCGGATCGCCCAGGGCGATCACCCGCACGTCACACTGGGGGCAGGGGATACGGTCATCTTTTCGTCGAAGATCATCCCGGGCAACGAGGTCACTATCGGCCGCCTGCACAACGACCTGGTGGCGCTGGGGGTCAAGGTGATCGACGAGAACGACGCCCTGGTGCATGTCTCCGGCCATCCCAACCGCGAGGAACTGGTGGCCATGTACCAGCACGTGCGCCCCGCCATCTCCGTCCCGGTGCACGGCGAGCGCCGGCATCTGGAGGCCCACGCGGCGCTGGCGCGGACCTGCCAGGTGAACAAGGCGCTGGTGATCGAGAACGGCGCCCTGGTCAGGCTCGGCCCGGGCGAAGCTGATGATGCCAGCGTCATCGACCACGTGCCGTCCGGCCGCCTGGCCTGGGACGGCAACCGCGCCATCCCCATTGATGGCGAAATGATCCGCGTTCGCACGCGGGCATTGTTCCATGGCTCGGCTGTCGTCACCATAGCCCTCGATGGCAAGCGCGGCTTGGCCGGCGAGCCGCAGGTCACGACCGCCGGCGTACTGGAAGACGACGAGACGGAAGGGGTCATCGGACGCATCCGGGACGCGGTCTGGCGCACCATCGACGGCCTCGGCGCCAAGGCGCTGGGCGATGATGCAGCCGTGCGCGAGGCAGTGCGCATCGCCGTCCGCCGGTCCTTCCGGGACCAGTTGGACAAAAGGCCCGTGACGACCGTCCATCTGGTGCGTATATGAGGGCCAGCGCGCAACAAACCACGAGGAGCCTCGAGCGATGATCGGCCGTCTCAACCACGTGGCCATTGCCGTTCCGGACCTGGACGCGGCGGCGGCGCAGTATCGCGACATCCTGGGCGCGACCATATCAGAGCCGCAGCCGGAGCCGGACCACGGCGTCACCGTGATCTTCGTCGAACTGCCGAACACCAAGATTGAACTGCTGCACCCGCTGGGCGAGGGCTCGCCCATCGCCGCCTTTCTGGCGAAGAACCCGTCGGGCGGCATGCACCACATCTGCTACGAGGTCGACGACATCCGTGCCGCCCGCGACCGCCTGAAGGATGGCGGTGCGCGCGTGCTGGGCGACGGCGAGCCGAAAATCGGCGCCCACGGTAAGCCGGTGCTGTTCCTGCATCCGAAGGATTTCAACGGCACGCTTGTTGAACTCGAGCAGGCCTAGCCCCACCCATGAGCACCTTTGAACTGGTCACCGGCTTCGCCATCTACTTCATCATCTGGTGGCTGGTGATCTTCATGGTGCTGCCCTTCGGCGTGCGCCGGCCGGACGCGGACGAACTGGAACCCGGCCAGGATCACGGCGCCCCGGTGAAATCGCACATCTGGAAGAAGCTGGCCGTGACCACGGTCATCTCGGCGGTCATCTTCGCCATTCTCTACGGCGCCTGGGATCAAGGCTGGATCGCGCTTCAGGAACCGCAAATACCGTCATGAGCAGCTACTGCGAAAGTGCCCCCGGCCACGAGTGGCACGGGCCTTACCACGAGAGCGAGTACGGCTTTCCAACGACCGACGAAGCGGTGCTGTTCGAACGATTGGCGCTGGAAATTTTCCAAGCGGGTCTTTCGTGGCTGACGGTGTTGAAGAAGCGTCAAGCGACCTTCGATGCCTTCGACGGCTTCAACGTGGACCGGGTCGCCGCCTATGGCGAGGCCGAGGTGGCGCGGCTGCTGGCCGATGCCGGCATCATCCGCAACCGGCTGAAGGTCCGAGCCATCATTCACAACGCGCAAGTCATCCAAGGTTTCCGCGAAAACCAAGGCGGTTTCGACCGATGGATCGACGCCAGCCATCCGCTGACCAAGCCGGACTGGGTTAAGCTGTTCAAGAAGACCTTCAAGTTCACCGGCGGCGAAATCACCGGCGAGTTCCTCATGAGCATCGGATACCTGCCCGGCGCGCATGACGATAAATGCCCTATTTCCAATAAGTTGAAGGCCCTTAAGCCTGCGTGGATGGGGGCTGGCCGGAAGTTCTACGGGTAAGGCGCGGACAAAAAAAAAGGAACAGAGCCAAGGCTCTGTTCCCGCTAGCTTGACGTCCCAGAGCCGAAGCCTAAGCGCCTGACTATTGTTTTTATTTTCCTCCCAAACTCGGTCGGCTCGTCTACCCATCCCCATGCGCGGGCGAAGCCGTGATCGATTGCGCTAGATCATAGCGAACTTGATGGTGAACGCAACGGCGATGACGGTGGCCGCGATGCCGATCTCCGACGCCCGCCCGGCCAATGCCTTGACCGCCACGTAGGTGATGAAACCGAGGCCGATGCCCGACGCGATGGAGAACGTCAGCGGCATGGCGATGGCGGTGATGACGGCGGGTGCCACCTCGGTGATGTCGTCCCAATCGATCTCCGCCAGCCCGCGCACCATCAGGCAGGCAACGAAGACCAGCGCCGGCGCCGTCGCGTACGCCGGCACCAGTGCGGCCAGCGGAGCGAAGAACAGGCAGATCAGGAACAGCGCAGCCGCGGTAACCGCGGTCAGGCCGGTACGGCCGCCGGCGTTGATGCCGGCGGCGCTCTCGATATAGCTGGTGGTAGTCGAGGTGCCGAAGGTGGCGCCGGCCACAGTCGCGACGCTGTCGGCGAGGAGAGCCCGGCGCAGGCGGGGCAGTCGGCCGTTCTCGTCCAGCAAGCCGGCCCGGTGCGCCAGGCCGACCAGGGTGCCGGCCGTATCGAACAGGTCGACGAACAGGAAGGCGAAGACGACGACCACTAGGCCAATCTCGACCGCGCCCATGATGTCCATGGCCAGGAACGTCGGCGCCATGGACGGCGGCATGGAAACGATACCCCCGCCGGCGACCATGCCGGTGGCGACGCTGATCGCCGTCAGCGCCAGCACGACGATCAGGATGGCGCCCGGCACCTTGCGGGCCATCAGCACGGCGATGGCGACGAAGCCGATGCCGGCCATGACGGGTTCCGGCTTGGCCAGGTCGCCCATGGTCACCAGGGTCGCCGGGTGGTCGACGACGATGCCGGCGTTCTTCAGGCCGATGATGGCGAGAAACATGCCGATGCCGGCGGAGATGGCGATTTTCAATGCTCTCGGGATGGCGTTGATGATCCATTCGCGCACCGGCAGCACACTGAGGATGATGAACAGCACACCGGAGATGAACACCGCGCCCAACGCCACTTCCCATTTGTGGCCCATGCCCAGCACCACGCCGAAGGTGAAATAGGCGTTCAGCCCCATGCCCGGCGCCAGCGCGATCGGGTAGTTGGCGACGATGCCCATGATCGCCGTACCGATGGCGGCGGCCAGGCAGGTGGCGACGAACACGGCGCCATGGTCCATGCCGGCCTTGGCCAGGATCGCCGGGTTGACGAAGACGATGTAGGCCATGGTCAGGAAGGTGGTGGCGCCGGCCAGGACCTCCGTCCGCACGGTGGTTCCGTGCTCTTCAAGGCCAAACAGGTTATTCAGCATTGTGCGCCCCCCGAGGTTTCATGGCACCGCAACCTTACCTCCGGTGGCGCGGCGGTTGAAGGGGCAGGCGCCATCGCCTAAATTCAGCGCCACCTCGATTCCTCGACCTCGCACCCGGAGCCCGGCCCGCCCATGCGCATGACCCGCTATTTCCTGCCCACCCTTCGGGAGAATCCGTCCGAGGCCGAGATCGTCTCGCACACGCTGATGCTGCGCGCCGGCATGATCCGACAGTCGTCGGCCGGCATCTATTCCTGGCTGCCCATGGGCTTCAAGGTGCTGGAGAAGATCGACGCCATCGTGCGCGAGGAACAGGACGCCATGGGCTGCCAACAGGTGCTCATGCCGACCATCCAGCCGGCGGACCTGTGGCGGGAAAGCGGGCGCTACGACGCCTACGGGCCGGAGATGCTGCGCATCCGCGACCGCCACGACCGGGACATGCTTTACGGCCCGACCAACGAAGAACAGATTACCGAAATATTCCAGGCGTCATGTCGCAGCTACCGCGACGTCCCGAAATTGCTCTATCACATCCAGTGGAAGTTCCGCGACGAGGTCCGGCCGCGCTTCGGCATCATGCGCGGACGCGAGTTCCTGATGAAGGACGCCTACTCCTTCGACATCGACAAGGAAGCCGCCCGCCGGTCCTATAACAAGTTCTTCATCTCGTACCTCAAGACCTATGCCCGCATGGGCCTGAAGGCAATCCCCATGCGCGCCGAGACGGGACCCATCGGTGGTGATTTGAGCCACGAGTTCGTCATCCTCGCCGACACCGGCGAAACCCAGGTCTTCTGCCACAAGAACATTCTCGATCTGGCGGTGCCCGACGATGTGAATTGGGACGCCGACCTGCAGCCCATGGTCGACGAATGGACGACGCACTATGCGGCCGCCGACGACGAACACGACGCTGCCAAAGAAAAAGAACTGGGCGATGATCTGGTGACGGCCCGCGGCATCGAGGTCGGCCACATCTTCAATTTCGGCACCAAGTATTCCGATCCTTTCGGCGCCGTCGTCACCGGTCCGGACGGCGAGGACGTTACGGTCGAGATGGGCTCCTACGGTATCGGCGTCTCGCGCCTGGTGGGCGCCATCATCGAGGCCTCGCACGACGACGACGGCATTATCTGGCCGGAATCGGTGGCGCCCTTCACGGTTGGGCTGATTGATCTAAAGGTGACGGATGATGATTGCGTCGCCGCTTGCGACGACATTTACGCCAAGCTGGAAGGCGCCGGCGTCGAGGTGCTGCACGACGATCGCGATGACCGGGCAGGCGTCAAGTTCGCCAACATGGATCTGATCGGCCTGCCCTGGCAGCTCATCGTCGGTCCGCGCGGGCTGAAGTCAGGCCAAGTCGAGTTGAAGAACCGCAAATCCGGCGAGCGCGAGGAACTCAGCGTCGAGTCCGCCCTCGCCAAACTGACCGGCTGACGGGCTCCCCATGGAAATCGCCTTCCTGCTGTTCGACGGCATCACCCACCTCGATGCGGTCGGGCCCTACGCCGTGCTGCAGAACCTGCCCGAGGCCGACGTCAAGTTCGTGGCCAAGCAGACCGGTACCTATCGCGACAAGTCGGGCATGCTCGGCGTCGAAGCCGACTACACGCTCGCCCAGGTGCCCCATCCCGATATCCTGGTGGTGCCGGGCGGCGGCGGTGCCGATGCGGCGGCGGAGGATGCTGACGTGACGGACTGGGTAGCCCAATGCCACCAGTCGAGCCGCTGGACCACGTCGGTCTGCACCGGGGCCCTGATCCTCGGCGGGGCAGGGGTGCTGAAGGGGCTGCCAGCGACCACGCACTGGCGCGCCATGCAGGCGCTGGCCGATAAATATAGCGCCACGCCGACGACCGAGCGCGTGGTCCGCGACGGCAAGGTGATCACGGCGGCCGGTGTGTCGTCGGGCATCGACATGGCGCTGACCCTGGCGGCGCTGGAGGCCGGCGACGAGGTCGCCAAGACCATTCAGTTGGGCATCGAGTACGCGCCCGAACCGCCGTTCGACGCCGGCGACTTCACCACGGCGCCAGCCGACCGGGTCGAGCGCTGGCGCGCCGGCCTCAACAAGATCAAGCGCTGAGAGGGGAGGCCCAAGTGTTCTCCGCCTTCGAATGGATGGTCGCCTTCCGCTACCTGCGCGCCCGCCGGCAGGAGGGCTTCATCTCCGTCATCGCCTGGTTCTCGCTGTTGGGCATCGCGCTCGGCGTGGCGACGCTGATCATCGTCATGTCGGTGATGAACGGCTTCCGGCTGGAACTGCTGGACCGTATCCTCGGCCTCAACGGCCACCTCAGCGTCTATGGTCAGGGCCAGACGCTGGATGACTACGATGGCGTCGCCAAGCGGCTTGCCAAGGTTCCAGGCGTGAAGCTGGTGACACCGCTGGTCGAGGGCCAGGTCATGGTGACCGCCAACGGCGTCGCCCAAGGCGGCATCGTACGCGGCCTCAGGCGGTCCGATATCGAGAAGCGCGAGATCCTGGCGACCAACATCCGCGCCGGCGCGCTGGGTTCGTTCAAAGGCAAGGATGCGGCCATGATCGGCGCGCGTTTGGCCCAGAAGCTCGGCGTCCGCATTGGTGACAAGCTGACCCTGATCTCACCCAAGGGCAACGTCACGCCGTTCGGCACGGTGCCGCGCATGCGCGCCTTCAAGGTTGTCGCCACGTTCGAGATCGGCATGTACGAATACGATGCCAATTTCATCTTCCTGCCGCTGGCGTCGGCCCAGAAATACTTCAAGACCGGCAAGGGAGTGAGCAACCTGGAGGTCTTCATCGACGATCCGGACCGTGCCCCCCTGGTGGCGCTGATGCTGTCCCGGACCATGAACGACACCGGGCGCATCCACGACTGGCAACAGGCCAACGCCGGCTTCTTCAACGCCATCCAGGTCGAACGCAACGTCATGTTCCTGATCCTGACGCTGATCATCCTGGTCGCCGCGTTCAATATCATCTCGTCGCTGATCATGCTGGTGAAGGACAAGGGCCGCGATATCGCCATCCTGCGCACCATGGGGGCGACGCGCGGCATGATCATGCGCATCTTCTTCATCGCCGGTGCCAGCATCGGCATCATCGGCACGCTGGCGGGGGTCGGTCTGGGCCTTGCCTTCGCCAGGAACATCGAGACCATCCGCGGCTGGATAGAGGGCCTGACCGGGGCCGAACTGTTCGCTGCCGAAATCTACTTCCTGTCGCGGCTGCCGGCCGTGGTCGATCCGAACGAGGTGGTGGCCGTGGTGCTGATGGGCCTGGGATTGTCGTTCCTGGCCACGGTCTACCCGTCGTGGCGGGCGGCGCGGCTCGATCCGGCCGAGGCGCTGCGTTATGAGTGACGAAGGCGCCGTCGCCGCGTCGGGTGCCGCGGCGCTGCAACTGAGCGGCGTCGAGCGTACCTTCCGCCAGGGCCGTAGCGAGCTCAACGTGCTGCGCGGCATCAATCTGACCGTCCGACCCGGCGAGGTAGTGGCCCTGGTCGGCCCTTCCGGCTCTGGCAAATCGACGCTGCTCCACGTGGCCGGACTGTTGGAAACACCGGACGCCGGCAGCATCAGCATCTGCGGCAAGGATTGCAGCGGCCTCGGCGACGAGAAGCGCACTCTGGTTCGTCGCAATCACCTGGGCTTCGTCTACCAGTACCACCACCTGCTGCCCGAATTCACGGCGCTCGAAAACATCGTCATCCCGCAGATCATCTCCGGCTTGGCAAAGGGCGAAGCACGGGACCGGGCCTCGCAACTGCTCGCCACCATGGGGTTGTCGGAGCGCGAGAGCCACCGCCCGGCGCGGCTCTCGGGCGGTGAGCAGCAGCGCGTCGCCGTCGCCCGCGCCGTCGCCACGGCACCGGACTTGCTGCTGGCGGATGAGCCGACAGGCAACCTCGATCCTACCACCGCCGACGAAGTCTTCGGCCTGCTGCTGGGTCTTGCCCGCGGCGCCGGTCTGGCCGCCGTTGTTGCCACCCATAATCCGGACCTGGCGGGCCGCATGGACCGCATCGTCAGGCTGGAGGACGGACGGCTGGTCTAAAGATCAGTCGGCGGCCGCGAGGGTCACCGGTTGGCCGTGCGGCGTCGACAGGTAGGCGCGGCGCCAGGCCTCCTTGCGATCCGCCGCCACGTCGGCCGGCATGACGTTCTTGTCATCAAGCAGCCGTTCGAGCGCCCGGAGCCAGTGCCGGTAATAGGTGCCGCCCATATCCGCGTCGCCATCTGCCTGGGCCCGTTTGATCTCCGCGCCCAGCGTCTCGGCCCATTCAAGCCAGGTGAACACGCCGGCCTCGTGCAACCCCACGGTCAGCGCGAAGGCGTCCGCTTGCCAGGGCTCGGCGAAGACCGGCCCTTCGGAGTCCCAGGGCTGATTGGGAAGAGGGGCGGTGGGATGGGTCATGCCGGCTCCAGGTGCGGCTCCCAGAGGTCGACGGCGACGTTCTGCATGGCGTCGCCGTCCGCGCCCCAGAGTTCCCGCGCAGTGAAACGCACGCCATAGAGCGGCTCGCCCACGTGTTCGCCGTGGGCGTTGCGGTCCGCGAAGACGTGAACGCCGTGATAGGCGAAGACCTCGCCGACGCGGTCGCGGGTATATCGCGGCGCGCGAATGTGCCCGGACGGATGCAGGTTACGCACGCGCACGCCGTCGCCTATCTGGAACCGCGGCTGCTGGCCGGTCTGCATGGCGGTGTCGGCGCCCTTGCCAACGATGGCGATGGCTTTCTCGGGCCCGGGCGGATCGATGGTGTCGGGATCGGTCGGCGCGGACAAGGCCTTGCCGGCGCTCAACTCCTCGGCGGTCAGCAGGCCGCTCTCGACCAGCAACGTCTCCAGGCCGGCCAGCCAGTTCTCGTAGTAACTGTTGGAGAGATAGGCCACGGGATGTTGGCGTTCGCGGGCGTGGCGGCTGATATCCAGGTTCCAGCGCCCCAGCATGGCGCTGGCCAGTGTGACGGCGAGCGCGCGGCGTTCCCATTCGGCGTGGAAAGTCGGCTCTTCCGCTTCCGGTTCGGCGTTGATGGGGCCAAGGCCCTCAAACCCGCCCAGATCATGCACGCCGTCCATGTCAGGTGTCCTCCGGCGACTTGGCCATTTCAACACCGATCATGGAATTGCGGGTCACTAGGGATTCCAGCCGGTCCGCCGTCCAGTCCTCCGTGCCGGCGGGCCGCTCGGGCAGGACCAGGTAGCGAATTTCGGCCGTCGAATCCCAGACCCGCACCTCCACCTGGTCGCCCAGCGTGGTGCCGAATTCGGCCAGGACGCCACGCGGATCACGCACCGCGCGGGCCCGGTAGGGTGCGGACTTGTACCAAACCGGCGGCAAGCCCAGGACCGGCCACGGGTAGCACGAACAGAGTGTGCAAACGACGAGATTGTGGACGCTGGCCGTGTTCTCGACCGCCGTCATGTGTTCGCCCTGACGGCCCTCGTAGCCCATGTCGCGCATGGCCTCGGTGCCGTCGGCCAGCAGCCGGGCCTTGTAATCCGGATCGCTCCAGGCACGGGCGACGACGCGGGCGCCGTTACGCGGTCCGACCTTGTGTTCGTAGCGCTCGATCAAGGCGTCCAGGGTCGCCGGGTCGACCAATCCCTTCTCGACCAGCAAGCTTTCCAGCGCCTTGGTCCGCAGAGCGGGATCGGATGGGGGGGCGGTATGGTCGTCGTGACCATCGTGGGGCATGGCAGCGGTTCGTTCTGTTTTTTCGGGTCCGGGAAATCTGTCACGAAATACGACCGCGCTACAACCAACGAGGCCGAAATTGTAAAATCTTGTGGACAACACTGGGGATAACTACCAAATCTAGTGACAGTCAGCGGCCCGTGTGGAATCCTACGCCATCATGCCGCACGCTGATTTCGTCCACCTCCGCGTCCACTCCGCCTATTCGCTATCAGAAGGCGCCTTGCCGGCCAAGGAATTGGCCTCGCTGGCGGCCGAGATGCGCATGCCGGCGATCGCCGTCACCGACACCAACAACCTGTTCGGCGCACTGGAATTTTCGGCGGCGGCGGCGGCCAAGGGCGTGCAGCCGATCATCGGCCTGCAGATCGGTCTCAGGCGCGAACGCGCAACCGATGAAGGCGCGTCCGGGCGCCCCAACGCCAGCACCGTGCAGGATGCCGACCCGATCGTTGTGCTAGCCCAGAACGATGTAGGCTATCGCAACCTGCTGAAAATTTTGGCGCAAGCATATCTGGGCGACAACACAGCGGCCGAACCGCTGGTCGGCCTGGACGAACTGGCGGCCCATGCGGAAGGCCTGCTGTGCCTGACCGGCGGCGCCGCGGGGCCATTGGGGCGCCTTTTGCAGGACGAGCAGCGCGACGCCGCCGAAGCCCTGGTGGAGCGCCTGGTGGAGACCTTCCCGGGGCGGCTCTACGTAGAATTGCAACGCCACGGACTGGAGAGCGAGCGGGTGACAGAACCCGGGTTCCTCGACATCGCCGAGGCGCGCGACCTTCCCATTGTCGCCACCAACGAGGCCTTCTTCGCCACGCCAGATGTCTACGAGGCACACGACGCGCTGATCTGCATCGCCGAGGGCGCCCTGGTCAGCCAGTCCGAGCGCCGGCGCCTGACCTCCGACCACTACCTGAAATCGGCGGCCGAGATGCGGGCGCTCTTCGCCGACCTGCCGGAAGCCATCGACAACACCCTGACGGTGGCCCGCCGCTGCGCCTTCATGGTCGAAGGCATTGCGCCCATCCTGCCGCCCTACGACTGTGGTGATGGCCTGACCGAGGCCGACGAATTGCGCCGCCAAGCGCGGGAGGGGCTGGAGGAACGCCTGGCGATCCACGTCTGGACCGCCGAGATGGCCGACGACGCGGCACGCGACGCAGCGGCCAAACCCTACCGCGAACGGCTCGACTTCGAGCTCGGTGTCGTCGAGGAGATGGGCTTTCCGGGCTACTTCCTGATCGTCGCCGACTTCATCCAATGGGCCAAGCGTCAGGGCATCCCGGTCGGGCCGGGCCGCGGCTCGGGCGCCGGCTCGGTGGTCGCCTGGGCGCTGACCATCACCGATCTCGACCCGTTGCGTTGGGGATTGCTGTTCGAGCGCTTCCTCAACCCCGAGCGCGTCTCCATGCCGGACTTCGACATCGACTTCTGCCAGGACCGCCGGGACGAGGTGATTCGCTACGTGCAGGAGAAATACGGCCGCGACCATGTGGCGCAGATCATCACCTTCGGAAAGTTGCAGGCCCGCGCAGTGCTGCGCGACGTCGGCCGGGTACTGGAGATGCCGTACGGCTACGTCGACAAAATCTGCAAGCTGGTGCCCAACAACCCGGCCAACCCGGTCAGCCTGTCACAGGCCATCGCCGGCGAGCCGCAACTGCGCCAGATGATGGACGAAGACGCGGTCGTCGCCCGCCAGATCGAAATCTCGCTGAAGCTGGAAGGGCTCTACCGCCATGCCTCGACCCACGCCGCCGGCGTGGTCATCGGCGATCGGCCGCTGGAGGAACTGATCCCGCTCTACCGCGATCCGCGTTCCGACATGCCGGTGACCGGCTTCAACATGAAATTCGTCGAAGCCGCCGGCCTGGTGAAGTTCGACTTCCTGGGTCTGAAGACACTGACCGTGCTGAGCGAGGCCGAGAAGTTGGTGCGCGCGCGCGGCGGCACGATCGACGTCAACGACCTGCCGTTGGATGACCCAGCCACCTTCGCCATGATCGCCCGCGGGGCGACCACCGGTGTGTTCCAGTTGGAAAGCTCGGGCATGGTCTCGGTGCTCAAGGGCATGCGGCCCGACACCTTCGAGGACATCATCGCCATCGTGGCGCTCTACCGCCCGGGCCCGATGGACAACATCCCGAGCTACGTCGCCCGAAAGCATGGCCAAGAGGAACCAGACTACCTCTACCCGACGCTTGAGCCGATCCTGTCCGAGACCTTCGGTATCATGATCTACCAGGAACAGGTAATGCAGATCGCGCAGGAGCTTTCCGGCTACTCGCTGGGCGGTGCCGACCTGCTGCGCCGGGCCATGGGCAAGAAGATCCAGGCCGAAATGGATCAGCAGCGCCAGTTCTTCATCGACGGCGCCGTCGCCCGCAATGTGCCGGAACAGAAGGCGTCGGACATCTTCGACCAGGTCAACAAGTTCGCTGGCTACGGTTTCAACAAGTCTCACGCCGCCGCCTACGCCCTGGTCGCCTACCAGACCGCCTACATGAAGGCCAACCATCCGCTGGAGTTCCTGGCCGCGTCCATGACGCTGGACATGCACAACACGGACAAGCTGAACGTCTTCCGCCAGGAACTGGACCGGCTCGGCATCGAGGTGCTGCCGCCGGACATCAACCGCTCTCTGGTCACCTTCTCGGTCGAGGGCGAGGCCATCCGCTACGCGCTGACCGCGGTGAAAAACGTCGGCGGCGGCGCCATGGCGTCGCTGGTCGAGGCACGGGACGCCGACGGCCCGTTCGCCAGCCTTGGCGACTTCACGGAACGGGTCGACCCGCAGCAGATCAACAAGCGGGCCCTCGAGAACCTGGTCCGCGCCGGTGCCTTCGATGGGCTGGAGAGCAACCGCCGGCGGCTCTATGAAGGCGCCGAGACGGTGCTGCGCCACGCCGCCCGCGCCAACGAGGACCGCAACTCCAACCAGATGGGCCTGTTCGGCGGAGGCGGGGACGAGGCCGCCAACGACATCGCCCTGCCGGACGTCCAGGACTGGCCGGGCATGGAGAAACTGCGCCACGAGTTCGACGCCGTTGGATTTTATTTGTCCGCCCATCCGCTGGATGCCTTCGCCAGAAGCCTGGAACGCATCAAGGTGGTGCCGTCGGCCACCGCGTCCATGGCCACCCGCGAAGGTCCGGTGAAACTCGCCGGCACTCTGATCGCCAAGAAGGAACGCACCTCCGCGCGCGGCAACCGCTATGCGTTCCTGCAATTCTCCGACACCACGGGGGTCTACGAGGTCACCGCGTTTTCCGAAATTCTGTCAGGGGCCCGCGACTTCCTTGAGGTCGGCAATTCGGTATTGATCCGCGCCACTGCGCAGTTGGAGGGCGACACCGTCAAGTTCCTGGCAAATGGGCTGGAACCCATCGAACAGGCCGTCGCCGGCGCGGCGGCGGGCCTCCGCGTGGTCGTCGCCTCGGAGGCCCCACTTGCAACGCTGCAACAGATGCTGGCCCGCGAAGGCCGGGGCAAGGGACGGGTCGAGGTCGTGGCGCGACCCGATCCGGCGACCGAAGTGGCGCTGGAATTGCCGGGCACCTACGCCATCTCGCCCGGGCTGTTGACCGAGGCCCGGTCGCTGCCCGGCGTCGTCGACGTGGCGGAAATCTGACCCGGCCCGCGCTGCAATCGAGTTAGACTGCAGCGTCCTCTCATCGAGCTGGAGGTGGTCCGTGAAATACCGCATAGCCATTTCACTGGTGGCGGGCGCCACGGCGCTTGGCGCCGAAGCGAAAGAACCACCGATGCCGAGGGAAACCTTGGAGCCACTGGTCAGACAGGAACCGGTCAGAACCCTTCGGCCGTCATCCATCCAGGTCGCGACCCACACCAGCTACCATTTTCCCAGCCTGGCGACGCTGCCGTCCATGAGCATCGGACCGGTGCTGCCGAGCATCGCGCCGACGCCCAGCGTCACCATCCAGCCGGCACCACCGGCGCCGCGTCCCGTCCGACCCCGGCCGGTACCGCGCCGAAACTAAGCCGTCCGCATCGGGCGTCGAACGCATGGTGCTCAAGCAGGTGCGCGGTCGCCCTACCGGGCCTTCCGTTGGGCGACGCTGCGGGGCTTCCGCTTCTTCAGCCTGTGCGCTTCCCAGTTGCGTTTCTCGGCGGCCTCGATCAGAACCTGCTGGCAACCTCGTTGTTCGTCGTCACTGGTCGGCTGGCGTTTGGTGTAGTTGCCGTCGGCATCCATATCCCAGCCGGAGACCGCGTCGGCGATCTGCAGATCGAGGATGAAATTCAACTCGGCCTTCCAGTTCTCGTCGGTGACCGGCGCCAGCACCTCGACCCGGCTCTTCAGGTTTCGCATCATCAGATCCGCCGAACCGATGAAGTATTCCTCCTCGCCACCGTTGGCGAAGTAGTAGATCCGAGTGTGTTCCAGGAAGCGGCCGACGATGCTGACGACGTTGATATTGTCGCTGACCCCTGGCATGCCGGGCCTCAGACAACAGGTGTCGCGGATCACCAGCTGTACCCTGACGCCCGCCTGGGACGCCCGGTAAAGCGCATGGATGATGTCCGGGTCCTCCAGCGCGTTGCATTTTAGACGGATCAGCCCGGCCTTGCCCTCCGTCTGATGCACGATCTCGCGCTCTATCTTCTCGATCAGTCGATTCTTCATGGCCTTGGGCGCGGCCAGGATGCGGTTGTAGTGACGCGACGGCTTGAACCCCGTCGTCAGGTAGTTGAACAACTCCGTCAGGTCGGCGCCGATGGCGTCATCGCAGGTCAATATGCCGAGATCCGAATAGAGCCGCGCCGTGCCGGCGTGATAGTTGCCGGTGCCGATGTGGGCGTAGCGCCTGAGCCCCGAATAGTCCCTGCGCACCACCAGGATCACCTTGGAATGGGTCTTCAGGCCGACGACGCCGTAGTTGACGTGAATGCCGGCTTCCTCCAGCCGGTTGGCCCACTTGATGTTGGCGGCCTCGTCGAAGCGAGCCTTGAGCTCAACGACGACGGCCACCTGCTTGCCGTTCCGCGCGGCCTCGATCAGCGACTGCACAACCTCGCTCCTGGACGAGGTGCGGTAGAGCGCCATCTTGATGGCCAGAACCTTGGGATCGCGGCTGGCCTCGCGCAGGAACCGTTCGACTGAGGTATGAAAAGATTCATACGGATGGTGCAGCATGATCGATCCGGCCTCGCGGACGGTGTGGAAGATGCTGCGTTCGTCGTTCAGCTTCACGTTGTTGATCGGGTGGTGGTCCGGGTCGTGCAGTTCGTGCAGGTCCAGCATGGCGATCTGCATCAGGTCTGCGGTGCCCAGAAGGCCGTCGACGGCATAGACATCCTTGCCTTCGTCGAGGCCGAGCTCGCTGGCCAGCATGCCCTGGTGGACCGGATCGATGCCGCTTTCGACCTCCAGCCGGACCGTCGTCGCGAACTTTCGGTCGCGAAGCTCGGTCTCGATCATGGCCAGCAGATCATCCGCCTTTTCCTCGTCGCGCTCGGTATTGGCGTTTCGGGTGACCCGGAAGATCTCGCACGACAGGATTTCCATGCCCGGGAACAGCAGGTCCAGGTTGTTGGCCATGACCTGCTCCAGCGGCACGAAGGTCAGGCTGTCGCCGACGCGGATGAAGCGCGGGATATCGCCGTCCGTCGGCACCTTCACGCGCGCCTGCACGGTCTCGTCCTCGGCCGGCAATTGCAGCGTGGTCAGCAGGTTGAGCGACAGGTTGGAGAGGAACGGGAAGGGGTGGGCCGAGTCCATGGCCAGCGGCGTCACCAGGGGGAAGATGTTCTCGTGGTAATCGGCGCGCACCGCCGCCTGCTGCTCGGCCGACAGATCGCTGTAACGGGCGAGGACGATGCCTTTCTTGGCCAACTCTGCCATCACCTCGACGAAGAGTTCGTGGCGTTCGGCGTTGAGATGCTGGATGACGGCGATCGACTCGTCGATCTGCTGCGTGGGCGTGCGTCCGTCGACGGTCTTGGCGTGCAGGCCGGCGCCGACCTGCTGCTTCAGGCCGCCGATGCGCTTCATGAAGAACTCGTCCAGGTTCGAACTGACGATGGCGATGAACTTGAGCCGCTCCAGCAGCGGGTTCTTCGGGTTTCGAGCCTCATCCAGCACTCGGTAATTGAACTTCAGCCAGGTCAGTTCCCGGTTCAGATAGTAGCGTTCGGCACGAAGGTTCAACGTCGGCGGGCTCGGCTGATCCGGTTTCGCTTTCGCGTCTGGCGACGGTGCCTCGACCACCTCATCCGCCGGCGGGCGGGCAGGTGCGCGCGGGCTTCTCGTCGCCGGGCGCCGCGTCGGCTTCCTGGCCGGCTTCTTGGCTGGATTCCGGGCCGCCTTTCCGGCCGCGGCGGGGGCAGCCTCGGTCGTCGATGCCGGTTGGGCCATCGCCTGTTTGTCTGGCGTCGTCGTCGTCTCAACCATGGTTCGCGGCCTCCTTGGTCAAATTCACGAGCTTGATCGGCGTCATTCGTAACAATCGGGAACGAAGGTCTGGTCGGACATGGGCGGGCGCACATAGCCACCGCCGCTCTGTCGTTTCGGCAATTTGACCTTTTCGGGCGTCAGATCCTGGTAGGGAATCATGCTCAAGAGGTGGCGGATGCAGTTCAGGCGCGCCCGCTTCTTGGAGTCCGCCTCGACCACGGACCAGGGGGCGTGCTTGACGTCCGTGTGCGCGAACATGTCGTCCTTGGCCTTGGAGTACTCGACCCAGCGGTCGCGGGACTCCAGATCCATCGGACTCAGTTTCCATTGCTTGGTCGGATCGACGATACGGCCCCGGAAGCGCCGCTCCTGCTCGGCATCGCTGACCGAGAACCAGTACTTGATCAGGATGATGCCGGATTGCACGAGCAGACGCTCGAAGTGCGGGCAGACATGCAGGAAGTAGAGCAGTTCCTCCTCGCTGCAGAAGCCCATGACGCGCTCGACACCGGCGCGGTTGTACCAACTGCGGTCGAACAGTACGAGTTCCCCAGCCGCCGGCAAGTGGGCGACGTAGCGCTGGAAGTACCACTGGGTCTTTTCCCGTTCCGTCGGCGTGCCCAGGGCGACCACCCGGCAGATACGCGGATTGAGGCACTGCGTGATACGCTTGATGACGCCGCCCTTGCCGGCGGCGTCGCGGCCCTCGAACAGCACCACCACGCGCAGCCCTTTCTCCTTGATCCAGCCTTGCAGCTTGACCATTTCGATCTGCAGCCGGGCGAGTTCCCTGTCATAGTGCTTGAGCGATATCTTGCCGCCCGGATCGGCCGGTTTCCCCCGCTTCGCGGTTTTGGCCTGTGTCTTGGCCTTTGTCTTGGCCTGTGTCTTTCTCTGTTTCGTTCCCATGGCACGAGCCCTCCCGTCTGCATGACCGCCGGGCCATGCGTGCTGTTATCGTCACCATTTGACTCCCGGTGATGATCCGACGTCCATGACGTGGGTCAATTTCGACCTGCATTCGTGCCCAGAGGCGCCCGGCAAACGGCATTTCATGCTTGTCCAACCACGGGGTCCGACGCAAGAATGATGGAGCTTTGGATGTACGCGAGATGCCGCATGCCCCTCCATAATTCCATCGAAGGCGATTGTGTCTGGACCGGTGACGCCATCGCCGACCACAACCGCTGGCGATACGATCTCGACGCCGATTCCCTTGCAGAGGTCGAAAATGCCCTGGCCGGCTTCCGGAAAAGCGGCATGGCGTGGCGCGACATGACAGTTGCGGATTTTACACTGCCCGGTCTCGCGGCTTTGCTGGAGGACGTCGCCGAGGAGTTGGAGAACGGCAGCGGATTGGCGCGGATCGGCGGCCTGCCGGTGGAAAAGTATACGGACGATGACCTGCGGGCCCTCTGGTACGGCCTCGGCCTCAATCTGGGCCGGCCGGTATACCAGGATTGCCAGGGCCTGCTGATGCGCGAAATTCAGGACAAGCGCGAGGACACGGACGCCCGCATGGGTCACCAGTTGACGGCGAAGGACGGACGTTCCTTCACGTCATCGAAAGCGCGCACGCTGTCCAGCGGGCCGTTGCGTTTCCATACCGACCGCTGCGACGTGGTCGGGCTGCTGTGCGTGCGCCAAGCGGCTGCTGGCGGCATCAGCCAAGTGGCGAGTGCCCCGGCCGTCCACAATGCCATCTTGGACCGGCACCCGGACCTGCTGGAGTTGCTCTATCAGCCGCTGCATCGATCGCGTCTCGGCGAGGAGCACGGCGGCGAGACGGAGACCTATGTGCTACCGGTTTTCGGCGTGCGGGACGGCCGCTTCACCTCCCACTATTCCCGAACCTATGTGGAGGCGGCGCAGGAAGTGACCGGCGTGCCGGCGATGACGCCGGAACATTGGCGGGCCCTCGATGTCCTGCACGACACGGCGACGGAACTCTGCTTCGAGATGCGGCTTCAGCCCGGCGACATGCAGTTTCTCAACAACCACGTCGTCTATCATGCCCGCACGGCCTTCGAGGATACAGGCGGGGAGGATTCGGGTGGGAAGTCCGGCCGGCTTCTGCTGCGGCTCTGGCTGGCCATGGCCAACAGCCGGGCGCTGCCCGACGACCACGCGGTGCTCTGGCGGGACGTCTCGGCTGGGGCACTGAGAGGCGGCATTTCCCAACCCTAAGGACGACCGCGAACCGCGAGCCTCTTTACAAATCGCATCGGGCGTCTCTACAATTTTGAGAATGGAGAGCGATTTCAGCTTTGTTATCAAGTTCATCGCCTTCGCCGTGGTGTGGATTTTTCCGATCTTCGCGGTGGTGGTGATCTACGTCGGCGCGCGGCGGAACACGGCGGCGGAACGCGATTTCGACGAGGCTCACGGCGGCAACGTCATCCCCTTTCCCCGCGACCACGCCATGCCCCAGCGGCGGACCTGACCAAGGCGCCGAATCCCCCCAACTCCCTTGTCAAAGCCTCGAACAGCCTATAGATAACCCCCACTTCACACGCGGGGACGCGGCCCGCGGCGCAAATTCGCCGCATGTGTCGCTCCGGTGCCGGATCGGAACCTAGGGTTCCGCCGCCGGCGACCCCCGCGGCGGCTCGAACCGGAAAAGGAAACGGACCCATGGCGATTCCCGCCTTCACCATGCGTCAGCTGCTGGAAGCTGGCGTTCATTTCGGCCACCACACCCGTCGCTGGAACCCGAAGATGTCGCAGTACATCTTTGGTGAGCGCAACAACATCCACATCATCGACCTACAGCAAACGGTGCCACTCCTGCATCAGGCCATGGTTACCGTGCGCGGCGTCGTCGCGTCGGGCGGCCGGGTACTGTTCGTCGGCACCAAGCGCCAGGCGCAGGGGCACATCCGCGACGCGGCCAAGCGCTGCGGCCAGTACTACGTCGACCACCGTTGGCTCGGCGGCATGCTGACCAACTGGCGGACCATCTCCAACTCCATCAAACGCTTGCGCGACCTGGACGAACAACTGGCGAGCGACGAGATGGCACAGGGCCTGACCAAGCGCGAACTTCTTGGTCTGACGCGTGAGCGCGACAAGCTGGAACGCGCCCTCGGCGGCATCAAGGAGATGGCCGGGCTGCCGGACATCCTGGTGGTCATCGACACCAACAAGGAAGACATCGCCGTTGCCGAGGCCAACAAGCTGAGCATCCCGGTGGTCGGCATCTTGGATTCCAACAGCGACCCCGCCGGTATCGATCACCCGGTACCCGGCAACGACGACGCCAACCGCGCCATTTCGCTCTATTGCGATCTCATGGTGGGCTCGGTATTGGACGGTCTGCAGCAGGAAGTCACCGCCACCGGTGGTGACGCCGGCGAAGCCGAAGAAGCGCCGGCGGAAGAGTTGCCGTCGGACGCCGCAGTCGCCGCACCCGAGGCAGCTGCGGCAGCAGCGGATGTCCCGGTGGAGACCGAACCCGCCGCCGAAGCGCCGGCCGAGGAGGCTGTCCCCGAAGCCGCCCCCGAACCCGCTACCGAGGCGCCGGCCGAGGAGGCCGCTGCACCGGAAGCCGCACCCGAGGCACCGGCCGAGGAAGCTGCAAAGGAATAACGCAGACGATTTCCGGCGGTCTCACGGCCGCCGGACTTCTGCTTTTCGTTTCTAGGAGAGAATGATCATGGCTGAAATTACCGCTGCCCTCGTCAAGGAGCTGCGCGACAAAACTGGCGTCGGCATGATGGACTGCAAGAAGGCGTTGGCCGAGTCCGGCGGCGATATCGAGGCCGCCGTGGACTGGCTCCGCACCAAGGGCCTGGCGCAGGCGCAGAAGAAGGCCGGGCGTGTCGCCGCCGAGGGCCTGATTGGCGTTGTCGCCGACGGCAACGTGGCCGCCGTCGTCGAGGTCAATGCCGAGACTGACTTCGTCGCCCGCAACGAGACCTTCCAGGGTTTCGTGAACGAGTTCGCCAAGCTGGCGCTCGGCCAAGGCGACGACCTGGCGACCTTGAAGGCGGCCGACTTCCCGGGCACTGGTCGCACCGTCGAGGAAGAGCTGACGCACCTGATCGCCACCATCGGCGAGAACATGAACCTGCGCCGGGCGTCCCGCCTGGCGGTCGATGACGGTGTCATCGCGTCCTACGTGCACAACAGCCTGGCCGATGGCCTGGGGAAGATCGGCGTGCTCGTGGCCCTCGAATCGAGCGGCGATTCGGCGGCTCTGGCAACGCTGGGCAAGCAGCTGGCGATGCATGTCGCCGCCGCCAAGCCGCAATCGGTGTCGCGCGACGACCTGGACCCCGGTGCCCTGGAACGCGAGCGCCAGGTGCTGATGGAGCAGGCGCGTGAATCCGGCAAGCCCGAAGAGATCATCGAAAAGATGGTCGAGGGCCGGCTTCGCAAGTTCTACGAAGAAGTCTGCCTGCTCGACCAGACCTTCGTTATCGATGGAGAATCAAGGGTTTCTCAGGTTATCGAGGGCACCGCCAAGGACCTCGGCGCGGACGTCAAGGTCGCCGGTTTCCGACTGTTCGTCCTCGGTGAGGGCATCGAACGCGAGGAAGAAGATTTCGCCGCCGAGGTTCAGGCCGCGATGGGCGGCTGAGCCCGGGCAGGCATTCCATCGGCGCGCTCACTCCTGCGCGCCGACGGCCTTAGAAATGCCGCCCGCGGGCGGCCGCCTCGTGTAGAATTCCCGCCACCCCCAAGGCCGCTCGAAGACGGCCCGACAACGCAAGCGGATGACGAACATCATGGCCTCCTCGCCTCCCTATAAACGCGTGCTCCTGAAACTTTCGGGCGAGGCGTTGATGGGGGAACGGGAATTCGGGCTCGACCCGGAAACCGTCGAGCGCATCGCTGGCGAAGTGAAGACCGTGCACGACGAAGGTACCGAGGTCTGCCTGGTCATCGGCGCCGGCAATATCTTCCGCGGCGTCGCGTTGGCGCAGTCCAGCATCGAACGGGTCTCGGCCGATTACATGGGCATGCTGGGCACCGTCATCAACGCCCTGGCCATGCAAAGTGTTCTGGAGACCCTTGGCGTCGCTACCCGCGTGCAGTCGGCCATCCCCATGGCGGCAGTCTGTGAATCCTACATCAAGCGCCGCGCCCAGCGGCACATGGAGAAGGGACGGGTGGTCATCTTCGCCGCCGGCACCGGCAATCCGTTCTTCACCACCGATACCGCAGCCGCCTTGCGTGCGGTCGAAATGGGATGCGACGCGTTGCTCAAGGGCACGCAGGTGGACGGGGTCTATGATTCCGACCCCAAGACCAACCCGGATGCGATCCGCCACGATCGCCTGACCTACCAGGATGTGCTGGCGCGGGATCTCCGGGTCATGGATGCGTCCGCTATATCCCTAGCACGGGAAAACAGTGTTCCCATTCTGGTTTTTTCCATTCACAATCCGGGAGGATTCAGGGAAGTCGTGGCCGGAAACGGCCGTTACACCATCATCACCGACGCCGCCGCCTGACGAAGCCAGGAGCGCGGCGGCGTGGCATGAGGGCCTAACAATGGAAATCACAACACTGAAAAAGGATATCGGCCGCCGCATGGATGGCGCCGTCGACGTCTTGAAGACAGAATTCGCCGGATTGCGTACCGGCCGCGCCTCGCCGGGGTTGCTGGAAAATGTCGATGTCGATGCCTACGGCTCGACCATGCCCATGGTCCAGGTCGGCACCATCGGCGTACCAGAAGCGCGCATGCTGACCGTGCAGGTCTGGGACAAGAGCCTGGTCAAGGCGGTCGAGAAGGCAATCCTGGAATCGGGTCTCGGCCTCAACCCGTCGGCCGACGGGCAACTGGTTCGCGTGCCCATCCCGGCGCTGACCGAAGAACGCCGCCAGGAGCTGGTGAAGGTCGCCCACAAATACGCCGAAGATGCACGGGTCGCCGTGCGCAACGTCCGTCGGCATGCCATGGACGATCTGAAAAAGGCCGAAAAGGACGGCGAAATCTCGCAAGACTTCCAGCACGACTGGTCGGATGAAGTGCAGGTCCTGACCGATGACTATGTCACCAAGATCGACGAAACCCTGGAAACCAAAGAGCAGGAGATCATGCAGGTCTAGGCCATGGAAGCGCTTTCCCTCCAGCATGACGGCGACCACGCCGCGCCCATCCACGTCGCCATCATCATGGACGGCAACGGGCGCTGGGCGAAGGCGCGTGGCCTGCCGCGCATTGCCGGCCACAAGGCTGGAGCCGAGGCCGTCCGCCGCGTCATCAAGTCGGCCGTCGACTGCGGGGTCAAGTATCTGACCCTCTACGGTTTTTCATCCGAGAACTGGAAACGGCCCGAGCAGGAGGTCAGCGACCTGATGGGGTTGCTGCGGCTTTACCTCAGGAGTGAGATCGCCGAATTGAACGCCAACGGTGTGCGGCTCCGCATCATCGGTGACCGCGAGCGCCTGGCACCAGACATCATCCGGTTGATCGACGAGGCCGAAATGACAACGGCCGATAACCGGGTCCTGACCCTCAATATGGCACTCAGCTACGGCGGCCGGTCCGAGATCACCGATGCCGCCCGGCGCCTGGCCGCGCGTGTCGCCGCCGGCGACCTGAATCCGGACGCTATCGACGAGGCGCTGCTTGAATCCGAGCTCTACACCGTCGAAACGCCTGATCCAGACCTTCTGATCCGGACCAGCGGCGAACAACGCATTAGCAATTTCCTTCTGTGGCAGTGTGCCTATACCGAGTTCGTCTTCGTCGACACATTGTGGCCAGCGTTCTCCAAGGAGGATTTCGCCGCCGCGGTCGATGAATTCCGGGGCCGGGAGCGCCGCTATGGCGGATCAAAGGGCTGACGCCCCGGCCGGCGGCCTAGGCGCACGCACAATCGCGGCGCTGGTCATGGCGCCGCCGGTTCTGCTGGCAGTGCATTACGGCTCGCCGCTGTTCGAATCCATGGTGGTGTTGGGCGGACTGGTGCTGATCTGGGAGTGGCGCGGCATCTGCCAGGGTGATGCGGGCTGGATGATGGTCGGCTTGGTCGTCGTCATGGCATCCTGCGCGGCGTTGGTCTGGCTCAGGCTTGATCCGGCGTATGGACGCGAAACCATGTTCTGGATGATGGCCGCCATTTGGGCGACGGATATCGGCGCCTACGCGGCCGGCCGCACCATCGGCGGTCCGAAACTGGCGCCGGCCATCAGTCCGAAGAAGACCTGGGCCGGACTGGCTGGTGGCGTCGCCTGCGCAGCATGCGTCGGTGCCGGCGCCGCGACCCTGCTGGGTAAGGCTTCGGCCATTCCCTTGGCGACCATTAGCGCCGGTCTGGCAGTAATTGGGCAAGTCGGGGACTTGTTGGAATCCAGCCTCAAACGGCGCTTCGGCGTGAAAGATGCAAGCCGTCTCATTCCCGGCCACGGCGGGCTGCTGGACCGTGTCGACGGCTTGCTCGCCGCGGCGCTCATCATCGCGATGGGACATTGGCTTAGCGGCCGGGGGGTGCTGGAATGGCTTTAGGAAGCGGACACCCTGCCTGCAAGGCCGAGGCGGTGCCGCGCCGCGTCACCATTCTCGGCTCCACCGGGTCCGTCGGCTGCAATACCATCGACCTGATCGAACGCCAGCCTGAACAATTCCGTGTCGAGGCACTGACCGCCAATCGCAACGTGGCGGAACTGGCGGCGCAAGCCCGAAAGCTGGGGGCGCGTCTCGCCGTGGTCGCTGACGAAACCTGCTATCAGGACCTGAAGGAGGCGCTTGCCGGCAGCGGCATCGAGGCCGCGGCGGGCACCGACGCGCTGGTCGAGGCGGCATCCCGCCCGGCCGAGTGGGTGATGGCCGCCATCGTCGGCGCGGCCGGATTGGCGCCGACCCTGGCCGCGGTCGAACGGGGCGCCACCATCGGCCTCGCCAACAAGGAATGCCTGGTCTCGGCGGGTGACGTGTTCTGCGCCCGCGTGCGGGGAACGGGCGCCACCGTGATCCCCGTGGACTCCGAACACAGCGCCATCTTCCAGGTGTTCGAATTCGATGCCGCCGATCGGGTCGAACGTATCGTGCTGACCGCCTCCGGCGGCCCGTTCCGCGAACACACGATGGAGGCCATGCGCGCCGCCACGCCGGCGGAGGCGGTGGCGCATCCCAACTGGGACATGGGGGCCAAGATATCGGTCGATTCCGCGACCATGATGAACAAGGGCCTGGAGCTGATCGAGGCCTACCACCTGTTCCCCGTGGCCGAGGATCAGATCGATATCCTGGTGCACCCGCAATCCTATATCCATTCCATGGTCGACTACGTGGACGGCTCGACCCTGGCGCAACTGGGCATGCCGGACATGCGCACGCCCATCGCCTACGCCCTTGCCTGGCCCGAACGCATGGCCGCGCCGTCGCCACGGCTCAGGCTGGAGGAGATCGGCACGCTGACTTTCGAGGCGCCGGACGAGGAGCGCTTCCCGGCCACGCGCCTGGCCCGCCAGGCGCTGCGGCAGGGCGGTACCGCCTCCACCGTGCTGAATGCCGCCAACGAAGTCGCCGTGCACCACTTCCTGGAAGGCCGGCTGGGGTTCCTGGATATCGCCGGCGTCGTCGAAGAAACCCTGGCCGACGCACCGGCGGGCGGACTCAACAACCTTTCCGATGTGGCCGCGGCCGACGGCGAAGCCCGCCGCATCGCCGAGGCACTGGTTGCCAAGCGACCCGCCTGACCCCCATATGATGACCACCGAGTTCCTTGAAACTGACAGCGTGACTCACTGATGGACGTTCTTTTCAATTTCATCATTCCGTTTCTGGTCGTCCTGACCATCGTCGTGTTCGTGCACGAGTGGGGACACTACTGGGTGGCGCGCCGAAACGGTGTGCGGGTCGAGGTGTTCTCGGTCGGGTTCGGCCATGAAATTTTTGGCTGGAACGACAGATCCGGCACGCGCTGGAAGATCGGCGCTATCCCGCTCGGCGGCTACGTGAAGATGTTCGGCGAGGCCGAGACAATATTCGAGGAAGGCGATGGCACGAAAAAAGAGGAGGACGGCGAGGAGGGCGAGGAGCGCGAGCTGACGCCAGAGGAGAAAGCCGTCTCCTTCCACCATAAGCGGATCGGCCAGCGCGCCGCCATCGTCTTTGCCGGCCCAGCTATCAACTTCCTGTTCGCCATGGTGCTGGCGACACTGATGGCGTTCTTCGTCGGCACCGCCTCCATTGAGGGCGAGGACGTGACCGTCACCCAGGTGGCACCGGGCAAGCCGGCCGAGACCGCGGGCATCCTGCCGGGCGACGTCGTTCAGGCGATCAATGGCCGTGGCGCGCTCAACACGGGCCTGCTCAAGCAACTCGTCGAAGCCAGCCCGGCGAAACCGCTGACCTTCTCGGTCAGGCGCGACGACAAGAGCCTGGAATTCACCGTGGTGCCCCAGGCAGCGGCCGTGGACGGCGGCACCGTGGGCCGCATCGGCATCGGCATGATCGACGGCAACACCATGGTCTACGACACCCTGGGACCGGTTGACTCCGTGATCTACGGCGCCGAGTTCACGGCCACCACGATCTATCGCATCTTTATTTTCGTCGGCCGCATGATCGGCGGCGAGGAAAGCGCCGAGAACTTGGCCGGCCCGCTCGGCATCGCGCAGATTACCGGCAATGTCTGGCAGCGCGACTTCAAGGACCTGGTGATGTTCATCGCCATGTTGTCGATCAACCTGGGATTCGTGAACCTTCTGCCGATCCCGATCCTGGACGGCGGCCATCTGGCGCTCTACCTGGCCGAGGCGCTGCGCGGGCGGCCGGTCGGCGCCCGGGTCCAAGAATACGGTTTCCGCCTGGGGTTGGTTTTGGTATTGCTTTTGATCGTTTTTGCGACGTGGCAGGATCTGCGTCGCTTGCAGGTGTTCGAGTTCCTGAAAGACTTGATCACCTGAAAGAAAAAGAACGGGGAAGGATTGTGCACGGCATCGCCCGACGCACCTCGCTCGGCTTTGCGCTGACGCTGGCAACTTTGCTGGCAATGGCGTCTGGCGCCCAGGCTGGGGACACCCAGCAGGTGGCGGCGGTCGAACTCGCCCAAGTTCAGAGTGCCCAGGTTCAAAGTGCCCAGGGCCAGTTCGCCCAGGGCAGCGCCATCCGCGAAATCGTCATAGAGGGCACCCAGCGGGTCGAGCCCGGCACCGTCAGATCCTACATGCTGATTCAGGAAGGCGATTTGTTCGACGCCCAGCGCCTCGACCGTTCGCTGAAGAGCCTGTTTGCCACCGGCCTGTTCGACGACGTCTCCTTCCGCCAGGACGGTGACCGGTTGGTCGTCACGGTGAAGGAAAACCCGATCATCAACCGCATCGCCTTCGAGGGGAACGGCGAGCTTGAGGGCGAGACCCTTGAATCCGAGGTCAGCCTGCGCCCACGCGTCATCTACACGCGCACCAAGGTGCAGAACGACGTCAAGCGGCTGCTCACCCTCTATCGGCAATCGGGACTGTTCGCCGCCACAATCGAGCCGAAGATCATCAAGCTGGAGCAGAACCGCATCGATCTGGTGTTCGAAATCAGCGAAGGCGAAGAAACGCAGATTAATTCCATCCGTTTCGTCGGCAACGGCGAGTTTAGCGACCGCCGCCTGCGCGAGGTCGTGCGCACGCGCGAGACCGTCTGGTGGCGCCTGTTCTCGTCCGACGACGTGTATGATCCGGACCGGCTCAATCTGGACCGTGAACTGCTGCGGCGGTTCTATATCTCCAACGGATACGCGGACTTCCGCGTGCTTTCCGCGGTCGCCGAACTGACCGCCGACCGGCGCGATTTCTTCCTCACCTTCACCATCGAGGAAGGCGCCCGATACGCCTTTGGAGATGTCGCCATCGACGTCCGCCTGAAGGGTCTGAAGGTGGAGGACATCGACGACGGTTTCGAGATCGATAGCGGCGACTGGTACGACGCCGAAGCGGTCGAGAAAACCATCGAGAAATTGACCAATGCGGTCGGCGAGAAGGGCATCGCCTTCGTCGAAGTGCGCCCGCGCATCAACCGCAACCGAGACAAGCGCACTATTGATGTGAAGTTCGAGGTCGTCGAGGGCCCCCGGGTGTTCGTCGAACGTATCGACATTGTCGGCAACGTGCGGACCCGCGACGAGGTCATCCGACGGGAATTCCGACTGGTCGAGGGAGATGCCTTCAACTCAGCAAAAATCCGCCGCTCGCGCCAGCGCATCCAGAACCTGGATTTTTTCGAGAAGGTGGACTTCGAGCAACTGCCGGGCAGTGCCGAAGACCGCACGGTGGTGAAGATCGACGTAGAGGAGAAATCCACCGGCCAGATATCCATCGGTGCCGGCTTCTCGTCATCGGCGGGCGTGCTGGGCGATTTCTCCATCCGCGAGTCGAATTTCCTCGGCCGCGGACAGGACGTCTCGTTGCGGCTGCTGATCGCCGCCGAGCGCAGCGCTATCAACCTCGGTTTCACCGAACCCTATTTCCTGCGCCGCGACGTCCGCGCCGGCTTCGATATCTTCCGCTCCACCCAGGACCTGCAGGACACCAGTTCGCTGGATCTGGAACAGACCGGTTTCGACCTGCGTTCCAACTACCTGATCACCGAGGATTTGTCGCAGGGATGGCGATATGAGTTCAGCGTCAACAAGGTCGACGACGTGGGCACCGATGCGTCGGAACTGATCAAGGCGCAAAGCGGCACCGATACGATCTCCGAGATCAGCCACACCATCCACTACGACAAGCGGAATACCCGCATCAACACGTCCGAAGGCTATAACCTCCGCCTGACCACGGACATCGCGGGGCTCGGCGGCTCGACACGCCACCTTCGCAACAAGGTGGAAGCGACCTACTACATTCCCGTGGTCGACCAGTGGGTCATCTCCATCGGCGGCACGGCCGGTTACATCCTGGGCCTGGGCAAGAACGTCCGCTTCCAGGAACGCTTTTTCGTCGGCGGCGATGACCTACGCGGATTTGAGACCGCCGGTCTCGGCCCGCGCGACCGCCTGACCAAGGACTCACTGGGCGGCGAATGGAAGGCGACGGGACGCATCCAGCTTCAATTCCCGCTGGTCGGCCTGCCCGAAGAACTCGGCCTGCAAGCGCGCGTATTCACTGATTTCGGCACCACCGGCCAGATCGAACCGACGAACGACAACGTGCAAGACGATGCCAGCCTGCGTGCGTCGATCGGTTCCGGGCTGACCTGGCTGTCTCCGTTCGGCCCCATGGGCCTTGACTTCGCATTTGCCGTCCTTAAAGAAGATTTCGATCAGGAAGAACTCGTACGCGTCAATTTCGGTACCACGTTCTAGGAGAACCCTCTTGTTCCGGTTAATTCTGTCCGCCGCGGTGGCATCGGCTCTAGCCTGGCTTCCCGTGAGCGCCTCTGCCGACGACCGCACCGCGCCGCCGCAACTAGCGCAGGCACAGCCAGCGGTGGTCCCGTCCAAGATCGCCGTACTCGACCTCACCCGCGTGCTGCGCGAGGCCGTCTCGGTGAAGGCCGTCAATAAGCAGATGGCCGGCTACCGCGAAGGCTTCCAGAAAGCCGTCCAGACTGAACGCGGTGCCTTGAAAACCGCCGACCAGGAACTCGGCCGCCAACGCCAGATCCTGTCGCCCGAGGCCTTCGCCGACGAGCGCCGCAAGTTCGAACAGAAGGTGCGCGAAGCCCAGTTGCGGGCCGACCAGCGAATCCGCGAGTTGGAGCGCGTGCGCAACGGCGCCATGCTTAAAATACAGCGCGCGCTCAACAAGGTCGTCGCAGACTTGGCGCGCGAACGCGGGTATGCGCTGGTCATCCGCAGCACTCAGACGGTCGTGGTCGACAGTACACTCGATCTGACGGTCGAGGTTCTGAAGCGCATCGATAAAGCGCTGCCGTCCGTCGGCGTCGACAAACCCAAATTGGCCGGCGCCCAGTAAACGGTATGGCCGACCCCCGGTTTTTTCACAACGCCGGACCGTTCTCGCTTGATGAGTTGGCACAGGTTGCCGGGGCCAAGATCGTCGGCGCCGGAGACACCGCGCGCCTATTCGATGACGTCATGCCGCTAGGCGAGGCGGGCCCAGAACATATCAGTTTCCTCGACAACCGACGCTACCGCGAGGCCTTCGAGCAAAGCCGCGCGGGGGCGGTCCTGGTGCACCCGGACCTGGCCGACCGCGCGCCCGATGGCATGAGTTGCCTGGTCTCGGATGACCCCTACAGGGCCTATGCCAAGGCGGCGGCCCACTTCTATCCAGAGCCGGCGCCGGAATTGGATGCCGAGGCCTCGGTCCACGACCGGGCCACGGTCGACCGGACGGCGGTCGTCGGCGAAGGATGCCGGATCGAGGCCGGGGTCGTCATCGGTCCTGGCGCGGAAATCGGCGCCGGCTGCCACATCGGTGCCAACACCGTCGTCGGCCCCGGTGTCGTCATCGGCCTCGACGGCCGGATCGCCGCCAATGTGACGCTGCAATACTGCCTGATCGGCGAGCGGGTGATGCTGCATCCGGGCGTGCAGGTCGGCCAGCGCGGCTTCGGCTTCGCGCCCAGTGCCCAGGGGCATCTGCGCGTGCCACAGCTTGGACGGGTGATCATCGAGGACGACGTGGAAATCGGCTCCAATACCACGGTCGACCGCGGCACCGGGCCGGACACGGTGATCGGCGCCGGCTCGATGATTGATAATCTGGTGCAGATCGCCCATAACGTGCGCCTTGGACGCAATTGTGTCGTGGTTAGCCAGGTCGGCATCTCCGGCAGTACGGAAATCGGCGACTTCGCCATGATCGGCGGCCAGGCGGGCTTTGCCGGTCACCTGAAGATCGGACCGGGGGCCCGTGTCGCGGCCCAGGCGGGCGTCATGCGCGACGTTGCGCCCGGCGCCGAGGTCATCGGCAGCCCGGCCAAACCGACCCGTCAGTGGTGGCGCGAAGTGGCCCTGCTGGCGAAATTGGCGGAACGAAAGACAGAGCAGAGGTAGGGCATGGATTCCGATACCACGGGCACGGGCCAGGACGTTTCCTTAGACCGAATCATGGAATTGATCCCCCATCGATACCCATTCCTGTTGATCGATGCGGTCAGCGATTTGGATCCCGGCCAAAGCGCCGTCGGCATCAAAAACGTCACCATCAACGAGCCGTTCTTCCAAGGTCACTTCCCCGACCACCCGATCATGCCGGGGGTCCTGATCGTCGAGGCGATGGCGCAGACCGCGGCCGTGGTCGTGCTGGGCGCACTCGACGAGTCCGAGCGAAGCGTCGTCTATTTCATGTCCATCGACAACGCGCGTTTCCGCAAACCGGTTCTGCCGGGCGACCGTATGATGCTGCATGTGACGAAGCAACACGGGCGTGGCAATGTCTGGAAATTCAAGGGCGAAGCCCGGGTCAACGGCCAACTGAAGGCCGAGGCGACCTACACAGCGATGATTGTGAACAATCCATGAGCGATATTCACCCGACGGCCGTGATCGAAGACGGTGCCAAGCTTGGCGACGGCGTTCAAATCGGCCCGTATTGCACTGTCGGCGCCGAAGTCGAACTCGGTGACGGCGTCCAATTGACCTCTCACGTCGTCGTTGGCGGGCGCACGTCGATCGGCGCAAATTCGCACATCTTTCCGTTCTCCTCCATCGGCCTTGCGCCGCAGGACCTGAAATACCAGGGCGAGCCGTCGCGGCTGGAGATCGGCTGCAACAACATCATTCGCGAACACGTGACCATGAACCCGGGCACAGAGGGCGGCGGCATGGTGACGCGCATCGGCAACAACTGCCTGTTCATGGTCGGCTCGCACGTGGCCCACGATTGCCAGATCGGCGACCATGTGATCCTGGTCAACAGTGCGACGCTGGCCGGCCATGTGGAGGTCAACGACTGGGCTATTCTGGGGGGGCTTTCCGCGGTCCACCAATTCGTCCGCATCGGCCGCCACGCCATGGTCGGCGGCAAGACCGGGGTCGGCGCCGACGTCATTCCGTATGGCTCGGTCACGGGCAATCGCGGACGCTTGCAGGGCCTCAATATCGTCGGATTGAAGCGCCGGGATTTCTCCCGCGAGTGCATCCACGACCTGCGCAAGGCCTACCGCATGATCTTCGCCGAGGAAGGCACCATGCAGGAGCGCATCCAAGACGTCATCGAGGACTACAGCGACAACGAAGCAGTCATGGAGATCATCGACTTCATCCGCGCCGCCTCTTCGCGCCAGATTTGCCAACCGACCATGGACGATGCCGCCTAACGAGGACCCTGGTAACGAGGACACGGGTAACGAGGACACTGGCGCCAAGCTCGCCATCGTTGCCGGTGGCGGCCCCATGCCGCTGGAGATCGTCGATGCCTGCCGTGCCCGGGACCGGCCGTACTTCGTCGTCGTGCTGGACGGTCAGGCCTCGGTAGAGGACTACGGAGATCACCCGCACCTGGTGACCCGACTGGGTGCCGCCGGCAGCGCCCTCAAGCGCCTCAAGGATGAAGGCTGTAGCGAACTCGTGATGGCTGGTGCGGTCACCCGCCCGAGCCTGGCCCAGCTTCGCCCCGATGTGCGCACAGCGCGCTTTTTCATGCGTTCCGGTGCCATGGCCTTCGGTGATGATGGTCTGCTCACGGCCATCATCAAGACGCTGGAGCACGAAGAAGGCCTGACCATTCGCGGCGTCGATGAAGTGCTGCCCGATATTGTCGCCGCTCCCGGTCCCTATGGCAGTCACCAGCCGGATGAAAACGCCAATCGCGACATCGCCGTCGCCGTTGATGCCGCGCTCGACATCGGCCGACGGGACCTTGGTCAGGGCGCGGTCGCCAGGGATGGTAGCGTGTTGGCGACCGAAGGTTCCGATGGCACCGATGCCATGCTGGCCAAACTACCGTCCGCCGCCGACGGCGCCGGCCTCAGCGGTGCCGTGGCCAAGGTTTCCAAGCCCGGCCAGGACCGCCGTGCCGACCTGCCAACCATCGGCCTGTCCACGGTGGAAGCCGCGCACCGGGCCGGCCTTGCCGGTATCGCGGTGGAAGCAGGGGGGGCGCTGGTCATGCAGCGCCAGCAGATGATCGCCCGCGCGGACGCGCTGGGTCTGTTCGTCATCGGCATCGAGGTGGCGAAAGAAGCCAGCCCATGACCGATGCCATGACTGACACTCGCCCATTGGTCTACCTGATCGCCGGCGAGCCATCTGGCGATCGCCTGGGCGCCGGATTGATGGCGGCGCTGAAGGCGGAGACCGGAGGGGCCATCGACTTTACTGGTATCGGCGGCCCGGCCATGCAGGCGGAGGGGCTGGAGAGCCTGTTCCCGATGAGCGACCTCGCCGTCATGGGGGTCGCCGAGGTAGTGCCGCGCCTGCTGCAGTTACTCCGGCGGATCAGGGAAGCCGTCGCCGACGCCCGCCGGAAAAAGCCCAGCGTCATGGTCACCATCGATTCACCTGATTTCAGCTTCCGAGTGGCCAAGCAATTGAAAGGGCAGGGGTTTCCGCTGGTTCACTATGTCGCGCCGTCGGTTTGGGCGTGGCGGCCGGGGCGGGCGCGAAAGATCGCTCGCTTCCTCGATCACGTGCTTTGCCTGCTGCCTTTCGAACCCGACTACTTCACCGTCGAAGGCCTGGACGCGACCTTCATCGGCCATCCCGTGGTCGACGCCGGAGGCCGCGGTGACGGGGCCGCCTTCCGCGCGCGCCATGGCATTGCCGCCGATGCGCCGTTGATGCTGATGCTGCCCGGCAGCCGGCATTCGGAAACATCACGGCTGTTGCCGGTCTTCGCCGACACCGTCGCGCGCCTGGCCGAACAGTTCCCGGGTCTGGCCGTGGCGACACCGACGGTGGCGACGGTGGCCGACGCGGTGCGCGCCGCCGTTGACAGATGGCCGGTCGCCGTCAACGTGGTCGAGGGCGATGATGAGAAATGGGACGCCATGGCCGCCGCCGGCGCGGCGCTGGCGGCATCGGGCACGGTGGCCTTGGAACTGGCGGTGGCCGGCTGCCCGAGCGTCATCGCCTACCGCCTCAGCCCGGCCTCGGCGCTGTTCGCCCGGCGCATCATCGGCGTCGACTACGTCAATCTTGTGAACCTGACGCTGGATCGGCCCGCGGTTCCGGAACTGCTACTGGAGGATTGCCGCTCGCAGAAACTGGTTCCCGCCATGGCGGAACTTCTCGGTAACGAAGCGGCGCGCGAGGCGCAGCGCCAAGCCTACCAGCAGGCCCTGGCCGCCCTCGGCCGGGACGGAGCGTCGCCATCGACACGAGCCGCGCGCGCCGTGCTGGGTGTCCTTGGAAACGCCTGAGCCCTAGGCACTCCTGGGGCCGAACAGGATCAGCATGGCGCCGGCCAGGCAAATGGTGGTGCCCACCAGGTCCCAGCGGTCCGGCCTGACCCCTTCCACCGCCCACAGCCAGCCCAGAGAAGCTGCGATATAGACGCCGCCATAAGCCGCGTAGGCACGCCCGGCGAGGGGGCTTTCGACCAACGTCAGCATGTATGCAAACAGCACCAGGGCGGCGATGCCTGGCACCAGCCACCACATCGGCTTGCCCAGCCTGAGCCAGGCCCAGAACGAGAAGCAGCCTGCGATTTCGGCCACCGCCGCAACAATATAGGCTCCGATGGAGGTCATCCGACGGCCTCGGGTTCGGTGTCCGTTGCCCGGGCCTCAGCGCTCGTCGACGTCCACGTAGTCGCGTTCCGTCGCGCCCGTGTAAAGCTGGCGCGGCCGGCCGATGCGCTGGCTCGGGTCCTCGATCATCTCCATCCACTGGGACACCCAGCCGACCGTGCGGGCGACCGCGAACAGCACCGTGAACATGCTGGTCGGAATGCCCATGGCCTTAAAAATAATGCCGGAATAGAAATCCACGTTGGGATAGAGCTTCTTCTCGATGAAGTAGTCGTCTTCCAACGCAATGCGCTCCAACTCCACGGCAATGTCCAGCAGCGGCTCATCGGTGATGCCCAGTTCGCCCAGCACCTCGTGGCAGCTCTGCTGCATGACCTTGGCCCGCGGGTCGAAATTCTTGTAGACTCGGTGGCCGAAGCCCATGAGGCGGAACGGATCCTCCTTGTCCTTGGCGCGCGCGACGAAGTCGGCGATGTTCTTGGGGTGCTCGATCTCCCCCAGCATATTGAGCACGGCCTCGTTGGCGCCGCCGTGCGCGGGGCCCCAGAGCGAGGCAATGCCAGCCGAGATACAGGCGAACGGGTTGGCGCCGGAAGAGCCAGCGAGCCGCACCGTCGAGGTCGAGGCGTTCTGTTCGTGGTCGGCGTGCAGGATCAGGATGCGGTCCATGGCCTTCGCCAGCACCGGGTTGATATTGAATTCCTCACACGGCGTGGCGAACATCATGTGTAGGAAATTCTCGGCGTACCCCAGGTCGTTGCGCGGGTAGATGTAGGGCTGGCCGAGCGTGAACTTGTAGGCCAACGCGGCGATGGTCGGCATCTTGGCGATCAGGCGATGGGCCGAAATCAGCCGGTGGCGCGGGTTCGTGATGTCGGTGGAGTCGTGATAGAAGGCCGACAACGCGCCGACCATGCCGCACATCACCGCCATCGGGTGGGCGTCGCGCCGGAAACCGCGCAGGAACATCATCAACTGCTCATGCACCATCGTGTGATAGGTGATGGTGGTCTCGAAATCGGACTTCTGACCGGCATCCGGCAAGGCACCGAACAGCAGCAGGTAACAGGTTTCGAGGAAATCCGAATGATCGGCCAGTTGGTCGATCGGATAGCCGCGGTAGAGCAGCACACCCTTTTCGCCGTCGATGAAGGTGATGTCGGATTCGCAGCTGCCCGTCGACGTGAACCCTGGATCGTAGGTGAACATGTCGGTTTCGGCATAAAGCTTGCGCACATCGATCACGCCCGGTCCGAGCGTGCCTTCCATGATTGGTAGGTTATAGCTCTTGCCGGTGCGGTTGTCGGTCAGCGTGAAATCGGTGTTCTTCTTGGCGCTATCATTCATCCTTCATTCCCTCTCGTTCTTGCGGTCAACGCCTGGGCCGGGGGAGCCCCCGGGCTCGAGCCGCCGCCGCGGGGGCATTAACCCGCCGTGGCTGAGTTGTCGTTGAGCACGTCGTCGAGACGCGCCAGTGTTTCCTCCCTTCCCAGGACCACCATGACCTCGAAAATACCTGGCGAGGTGGTGGTGCCGGTCAGCGCCGCCCTGAGGGGCTGCGCGATCTTGCCGAGTTTAAGCGCCGTATCGTCCGCATAGGCGCGGACGGCGCCGTCGACGTCCTCCTCGCTCCAGGATCCGAGGTCGGCCAGCTTTGGGCGCAGGTAGGCGATATGATCACGCGCCTCGGGGCTTAGCAGCTGGGCGGCTTTCTCGGTCAGGGGCAAAGGTCGCGGAAGCGCATAAAATTCAGATAAATCAATAAGTTCTTCTACTGTTTTCGCGCGCTCCTTGAGCCCAACCATACCCATTTTTACCCGATCAGCGGCGCCCTCTGCAAGCGCGTCGTCATGGCGGGCATGAAGACCGTTCATGACCAGCTCGCTCAGGCGGCCATCATCGGCGCTGCGGATGTAGTGCCCGTTGAGGTTCGTCAGCTTGGCCATGTCGAAACGCGCCGCGCCCTTGTTGACGGCCTCGAGGCCGAACCATTCGATGGCCTGGTCGCTCGACATCACCTCCTCGTCGCCGTGGCTCCAGCCGAGCCGCAGCAGGTAGTTGCAGACCGCTTCCGGCAGGAAGCCGAGGTCGCGATAGGCGTCGACACCGAGGGCGCCATGGCGTTTCGACATCTTGGCCCCATCGGGCCCGTGGATCAGCGGGATATGCGCGAAGATCGGCGCCGTCCAGCCGAGGGCGTTGTAGAGCTGGGTCTGGCGGAAGGCGTTGGTCAGATGGTCGTCGCCGCGGATCACGTGGCTGACGTCCATGTCATGGTCGTCGACGACGACGGCCAGCATGTAGGTCGGCGTGCCGTCGGCGCGCAGCAGCACCATGTCGTCCATTTCCGCATTGGCCACGGTGACCCGGCCCTGTACTAGGTCATCGATGACCGTCTCGCCCTCTTGGGGTGCCTTCAGGCGGACGGCGGGCGCGGCGCTATCGGGTGCGTCCGCCGGGTCGCGGTCGCGCCAGGTGCCGTCGTAGAGGCTCTTGCGGCCCTCGGCCATGGCCTTTTCGCGCATGCTTGCCAGTTCCTCCGGCGTGCAATAGCAGCGGTAGGCTTGGCCGTCGGCCAGCAGGCGTTCGGCCGCCGCGGCATGGGCGTCGCGGCGTTCGAACTGCGACACCGCATCGCCGTCCCAGTCGAGACCGAGCCAGCCGAGGCCGTCGAGGATGGCGTCGACGGCTTCGTCGGTGGATCGCTTGCGGTCCGTGTCCTCGATGCGCAGCAGGAAGCGGCCGCCGTCGCCGTGCCGTTCATGGTGGCGCGCGAACAGCCAATTGTAGAGCGCCGTGCGGGCGCCGCCGATATGCAGAAAGCCGGTCGGCGAGGGGGCGAAACGGGTGACCACAGGCATCGGTGTCGTATTCCTTGTCGGCTACGGGTCGGGGCTCTCGGCGGTTGGTTTAGCATATAAATTTCGCGGATGCAGCATCGCGCTGCGTAATATCCTCTAATGCATTGAAATTGTGCACTGATTTTTTAATTGCGCTGCACATATTTTAAATTTCCCGAGGACCGTCTCCCGATCCGGTGCCATCATTGTGTTGACCGCGTGCATCAGTGGCGTGAACTCTGGGGTGACGAGACAGAAGACGGCGCAACACCGGAAGGAGCCGACGTGGCCGAGCGTGGTTCACGAGAGGCCGGACTGGTCGCATTCCTGGCCGTAACGCTGTTGGCGGAACAGCAGCGCTGGGCGCTCTGGCTGCCGGTGGCGTTCGGCGCCGGCATCGCGCTCTATTTCTCGCTGCCCGTGGAGCCGCCGTTGTCGATCGGCACCGGTATTCTGGCCGCCTTGGTCCTGTTGGTTGCGATCGGACTGCGGCGACGGGCGGGGCAGGGTGTTGTCGTGGCGCTGTTGGCCGCCGCTGCGATTTCTGCGGGATTTTCGGCGGCCACATGGCGCACGTTGGCGGTCGAGGCACCGATGCTGTCGGAGCGACTCGGGCCGACCACAGTGACCGCCCGCGTGGTCGCCCAAGAGGCCATGCCCAAGGGCTCGCGCGTCGTGCTCGACCGCGCCCGTGTCAGCGGTCTCCGGCCCGACCTGACGCCCGCGCTCCTGCGACTGCGCTTGCAGGGCCGGCAACCGGCGCTCTGGCCAGGTGACTGGGTCCGCGTGCGTGCCGTGCTGACCCCGCCGCCGCCGCCATCCGCCCCGGGCGCCTTCGATTTTCAGCGTCAGTTGTTCTTCAAGGGTATCGGCGCCACCGGGTTCTCGCTCGGAACCGCGGCGCTGGTCGCGGCGGCCGAGGACGCAAGCCGGCGGATTTCGGCCGCGACCTGGCTGGCGCGCCTCAGGCACGACGTCACGGCACGTATCCGGGCCGGCCTCGAGGGTGTCGAAGGGGCGGTCGCAGCGGCGCTGATGACCGGCGAGCGCCGAGCCATCCCGGAAGACGTCACGGCGGCCATGCGCGACGCCGGCTTGGCCCACTTGCTGGCTATCTCCGGCCTGCATCTGGGCCTGGTCGCCGGCATCCTGTTCGTCGGCCTTCGCTCGGGCATGGCCCTGCTGCCGGCGTTGGCGCTGCGCTACCCGGTGAAGAAATGGGCCGCTGCCGCAGCCATCGCAGGCGCCTTCGGCTACGGCCTGATCGCCGGTTCGACCGTGCCGACGCAGCGCGCCTTCGTCGCCGTCGGCCTGATCCTGCTGGCCGTCTTGTTGGACCGGCGAGGCTTGTCACTGCGCTCGGTCGCCTGGGCGGCATTGATCATCCTGGCGTTGCAGCCGGAAAGTCTGCTGGGGGCCAGCTTCCAGATGTCCTTCGCCGCCGCGACGGCGCTGGTCGCTGGTTACGAGGCGCTGCGCGACCGTAAACGGGTGCGCGAAGCCCTGACCGAGGGGCCAGTAGCCTTTCTCAGGCGGCCGGCGCTCTATGTCGGCGGCATCGCCCTGACTACCCTGATCGCCGGCCTGGCGACGGCACCTTTCGCCGCGTACCATTTCGGGCGCGTCGCGGATTATGGCCTCGTCGGCAACCTTGTCGCGGTGCCCCTGACCGCGCTTTGGGTCATGCCGTGGGCGGTTGTGGCCTTCATGCTGATGCCATTTGGCCTGGAATCCTGGGCGCTGGCGCCGATGGGCTGGGGCATTTCAGGCGTCATCGCGACGGCGCGCGAGGTCGCGGCCTGGCCTGGTGCAGTGACCCTGCTGCCGGTCATGCCACTTTGGGGGTTGGCGGCGGCGGCACTGGGCGGTGTCTGGCTCTGCTTGTGGCGCCGACCGTGGCGGCTCGCCGGCATCGGCGGCGTCGCCCTGGCCTTCGCCTCCATCGCAACCACCGAGGCGCCGCATGTTCTGGTCGACGGCGAGGGACGGCTGGTGGCAGCACGCACGGCCGCCGGCAACATGGCCGTCAATGCCGCCCGCCGGGCCGCCTTCACGCGCGACATGTGGCTGCGCCGCGCTGGCCTGTCCAGCGCCGACGGCGTGTGGCCCGCGGCGGGCCGCGTCGGTGGACGCTCGCCGGCTCGAAAAGCGGGCGAACGGCCAAGAAAACCAGCGCAGGCCGCGCCGACCAATCCACGCCTGACCTGCGATATTTCAGGCTGTTTCTACCGCGCAGTCGGCCGCAGCGTCGCCATCGCCTATGACGAGGCGGCGCTGAGCGAGGATTGCTGGCGCGCCGACGTAGTGCTCAGCCTCGTGCCGGTGCGCCGGCGTTGTCCGGCGGCGGTCGCTGTCGTCGACCGCTTCGATCTTTGGCGGCTCGGCGCGCACGGCATCACGTTGGCGCCGGATGGCATTCACATCAACAGCGTCAACGGCACGCGTGGCCACCGCCCTTGGGTGGTGCGACGGCAACAAGTGGGAAGGTAGACCGGGCCTCAGTAGCTCCTGAGCAGTGCCACCAGGCAGCCCTGCACGTCGACCTGATCGGGGCCGAAGATGCGGGTTTCGTACGCCTTATTGGCCGGTTCGAGCGCGATGGAATCGCCGCGCCGGCGCAACCGCTTCAGCGTCACCTCGGTGTCCTCCACCAAGGCCACGACGACGGCACCATTTTCGGCCGTGTCTGTCTGGCGAACGACCACCGTGTCGCCGTCGAGGATACCTGCCTCGATCATCGAATCGCCCTCGACCTCGAGCGCGTAATGCTCGCCGGCACCAAGCATTGCTGCCGGCACCTCGATAGTGGTCGAGGTATCGCGCAGCGCCTCGATCGGCGTGCCGGCGGCGATCCGGCCATAAAGCGGTAGTTCCACCGATTCCGTAACCTTGGCGTCCACATGGGCGCCCGGCAGCTTGAAATCAGCCTCGATAACGTTGGGCTGGAAGGGGGATTTGCTGCTGCCACGCGGCAACGGCCGGCCAGCCAGGTTCTCCGGCAGCTTGATGACCTCCAACGCGCGGGCGCGGTGCGCCAGCCTGCGGATGAATCCGCGTTCCTCGAGCCCGGTGATCAGGCGGTGAATGCCGGATTTCGAGCGCAGGTCGAGCGCGTCCTTCATTTCCTCGTAAGAGGGCGAAATGCCGGTTTCACGGAGGCGTTCATCAATGAACAGCAGTAGTTCATACTGTTTGCGAGTAAGCATTTCGGCATTACCTCTCTCGGGCGTGTCGGCGGAAACACTCACCCTTTCGGGCCAGGTCCGAAGACATCGGCGGTTGAAATTGTGTAAGCGCCATTACCATCCACAACATGTAGAACAAACAAAAAACGTCCACACATGTTCTAGAAAGGTTCGTGCCTTGTGTCAAGTTCGAACGGCAAATATTTTAACTGCCATATACCCGCAAGAGTCGCTAAAGGCTGAACAGTCCATATTTTAGTGGCAGAATTTCGACTTCGGAACCGGCCACCAGGGCTTCGGCGCCGGGAGCGCGGACGATCAGACAATCGGCCTCGGCGAGGCGCGCCAGCATGCTTGAGTCCTGCACCGGGAACGGTGTCGCCAGCGGCTGGCCGTCAACATCGACCGTGAGCGCAGCCCGGATATAGTCCTGCCTTCGCCCGTTGGCCACCAGATCAGTACCGAGCCGCGCCCGGTCGGGTAGGGGCGGCGCCGGTTCCAGCCCGAGCATGACCTCCATGGCAGCACGCAGGAACAACGCCGCGGTGACCACGGTCGACACCGGATTGCCCGGCAGCCCGAGCACCGCGATGCCTCGGTAGCGGCCGAAGATCAACGGCTTCCCGGGCCGCATGGCGACCTTGTAGAAGCCCAGATCGAAATCGTCGTCATTGAGGGTCTGGCGCATCAGGTCGTAATCGCCGACGGATGCCCCTCCCGATGTTACCAGCAGGTCGGCGCCGTCGATCTGCGAGAGCTTTTCTGCTAGATCGGCCGCCGTGTCCTTGGCGATGCCGAGGTTGACCGGCTCGCCGCCCAGGACGCGCACCGCGGCCTCCAGCGCCAAGCCGTTGGAACTGATGATGGCGCCAGGCGGCACCGGCTGGCCCGGCTCCACCAGTTCGTCACCAGTTGAGAGAATGAACACGCGCGGCCGCCGGCGCACCGGCACCTGGGCATGGTTCATGGCGGCGGCCAGCGCCACGTCGCGCACGCTGAGCAGCCGGCCGGTCGGCAGCAGCACCTGGCCGGCCTTGAAATCCATGCCGGCGGCGCGGATCCAGTCGCCCGGGCCCGCGGCCTCCTTGATGGTCACCCGGTCACCGTCGCGCTCGGTATCCTCCTGGATGACGATGGCATCGGCACCGGCGGGTAGAGCCGCACCGGTGAAGATGCGCGTGCATTCGCCGACACCAACCGTGGCGTCGTAGGGCCGGCCGGCGGCGGATTCCCCAATCACGGCGAGATCCACCGGCACCTCGGCGCAATCGGCGGCGCGCACCGCGTAGCCGTCCATGGCGGAAACGTCGGCCGGCGGATGCGTCAGGCGGGCCTCCAGATCGGCCGCCAGCACGCGACCGAGGGCGTCGCCGACCGGAACATCCTCGGCCTCCAGCAGGCCGACGCGGCCGCGCACCTCGGCCATCGCCTCGGCGACGGAGATCATGGTCTTGCCTTGGGCCCCGGGCGCCTCAGGCATCGGCGTCGAAGGTTCCGGACTTGCCGCCCGATTTGTGCATCAGGCGGATGTCGCCGATGCGCATGCCACGGTCGACCGCCTTGCACATATCGTAGACAGTGAGCGCCGCGACGCCGACCGCGGTCAGCGCCTCCATCTCGACGCCGGTGCGCCCGTTCAGCTTACAGGTGGCGCTGATATCGACGGCGTTGCGCGCGGCATCGCAAGTCAGTTCAACTTTAACGGATGACAAGTTAAGTGGATGACACAGGGGGATCAGATCGGGTGTTCGCTTGGCGCCCATGATGCCGGCCAGCTGCGCCACCGAGAGCACGTCGCCCTTCTTCACCCTACCCTGCATGATCATGGCCAGGGTCTCGGCCTGCATGTAGATGCTGCCAGTGGCAGTGGCGATGCGTTCGGTGACATCCTTGGCCGACACGTCGACCATGACGGCGTTGCCCTCGGCGTCGATATGGGTGAAGTCAGCCATCGGCCTAGACCACCGCCGCGTCGGCGGGAACCGGCGCCAGCAGGGCCCGCGTCGCCGCCTCGACGTCGTCATGGCGCATCAGTGATTCACCGACCAGGAAACAGCGCACGCCGCTGTCCGCCAGGCGTTGCAGGTCGGCGAGCCCGTGCAGGCCGCTTTCACCGACGGCCAGCCGGTCACTGGGAATACGTCCGGCCAGTCCCTCGGCGGTCGCCAGGTCCACGTCCAGGGTCTTCAGGTTGCGGTTGTTGACGCCGATCAGCGGGCTCCGGAGTTTGAGCGCACGCTCTAGTTCATCGCCGTCATGCACCTCGACCAGCACGTCCAGTCCCCATTCACTAGCGACGCTCTCCAACTCAGCGGCCTGACCGTCGTCGAGGGCGGCCATGATCAGCAGCACGCAATCCGCCCCCAGGGCGCGGGATTCGACGATCTGGTAGGGATCCAGCATGAAGTCCTTGCGCAGCACCGGCAGCGTTACCGCATCGCGTGCCTGGACAACGTAGGCGTCGACGCCCTGGAAATAGGGGGTGTCGGTGAGCACCGAAAGACATGTGGCCCCGCCGGCCGCGTATGCCTGGGCCAGGGCCGGCGGGTCGAAATCCTGGCGGATCAGTCCCTTCGACGGCGAGGCCTTCTTGAGCTCGGCAATCAGACCATAGCCGCCAGCCGACGCCCGGCGCAGCGCATCCGCGAAGCCGCGCGGCGCGGATGCCCGCCCGGCCGCCGCCTCAATCTCCGACAACGGTCGCGCTTGCTGCTGCCGCGCAACGTGCTCCAGCTTGTCGGCACAGATGCGGGCCAGGACGTCGCTCATGCGCGGTTGGTGATCTCGACCATGGCGTCGAGCGCCGCCAGCGCCTTGCCGTCGTCGACGGCGGCCTGGGCCTTGGCGACGCCGTCCGCAAGGTCTGAGGCCGCACCGGCGACCAGCAATGCCGCGCCCGCGTTGTAGACCGAGACGTCACGGTAGGGGCCTTGCGAGCCGCCCAGAACGTCCCTGAGCGCCGCCGCGTTGGTTTCCGGATCGCCGCCCTTCAGGTTATCGGGCTGGGCGCGGTCAAGGCCGGCATCCTCCGGCGACACCTCGAAAGTGTTCACCGCGCCGTCCTTCAGTTCGGCGACGTAGCTCGAGCCGGTCGTTGTTAGTTCGTCCAGGCCATCGGCGCCGTGCACCACCCAGGCCGCCTCGCAGCCCAGGTTCTTCAAGGTTTCCGCCATCGGAACGATCCACGCGCGGTCGAAGGCGCCGGTGAACTGGCGCTTGACGCCGGCCGGGTTCGAGAGCGGGCCCAGGATGTTGAAAATGGTGCGGATGGCCATGTCTTTCCGGGGCCCGACCACGTGCCGCATGGCGCTGTGGTGGCGCGGCGCCATCAGGAAGCCGATGCCGGCTTCGCGAATGGCTTCCTCGACCAGCGCCATGTCGGCGTCCAGGTTGACGCCAAGCGCCGTCAGCACGTCGGCGGCCCCAGCCTTGGACGAAACCGCGCGGTTGCCGTGCTTGGCCACCGGAACACCGGCGCCGGCGACGATGCAGGCGGCTGTGGTGGAGATATTGTAGGTGCCAGACGCATCGCCGCCCGTGCCAACCACGTCGATGGCGCCATCAGGTGCCGTCACCGTGGTCATGGCGGCGCGCATGGCCTTCACGGCGCCGGTGATCTCGTCGACGGTCTCGCCGCGCACACGGAGCCCCATCAACAGGGCGCCGATCTGCGCCTCGGTGGCGGCACCGGCCATGATCTCTGCGAAGGCGCGCTCGGCCTCGTCGGCGCTCAGCGGCGTGCCGTCGGCAACGGTGGCGAGAAGCGGTTTCAGATCGTCACTCATGCGGCCGCCCTTTCACGTGTCAGGTCGATGAAATTCTGCAGCAGGCGATGCCCGTGCTCGGAGGCGATGCTTTCCGGGTGGAACTGCACGCCGTGCAGCGGCAAGTCCTGGTGCACCAGCCCCTGGATGACGCCGTCGTCGCTTTCCGCGGTAACCTTGAGGGTCTGGGGAATACTGCCCGGATCCAGGGTCAGCGAATGGTAGCGCGTGGCCTGGAACGGGCTGTCGAGGCCGGCGAAAACGCCGCTGCCGTCGTGGGTGATGCTGGAAATCTTGCCGTGCATCGGCTTGGGCGAGCGCACCACCTTGGCGCCGAAGGCCTGGCCGATGGTCTGGTGGCCCAGGCAAACCCCCAGCACTGGCACCCGGCGCTCGGCGGCCTTGGCCACCAGGTCCAGGCAGATGCCGGCCTTGTCCGGGTCACATGGCCCGGGCGAGATGACGATTCCCTCGGCGCCGAAGGCCATGGCGTCGTCGACGCTCAGCACGTCGTTGCGCCGGACCTCGACCTCGGCCCCCAACTCGCCCATGAAGTGCAGCAAGTTGTAGGTGAAGCTGTCGTAGTTATCGATCAGAAGAAACATGGCCGTAGCGCTCCGGACCTTCGCCTGGGCGCGCCACAATGCAACCCGGGGCGCCCGGAAGGGGCGCCACAATGCAACCCGGGGCGGCGCCGGTCAAGGCGGCCGGCGGGGCTGCGGGGCTCGACCCATGTGCCCTTGACCTTACTCCCCCTGGAAGGCTTATATCATTCCAGCTTGATGTATACTTTTAACTGGAATGTTTGACTGATGGACGACATGCCCCCCGCAACCCAAGACGCTGCGATCACGGCGGAAACCCTGCTCGACATCGAGGGCATGCACTGTGCCGGCTGCGTCGGGCGCGTGGAAAAGGCTCTGGTCAGCGTGCCAGGCGTCACCATGGCCGCGGTCAATCTGGCCAACGCCACGGCCCGCATCGGCGGCGCAGTAGACCTGCCCGACCTCATCGCGGCCGTCGAACAAACGGGTTTCGCCGCCAGCCCACGGGACACCGGCGCGCTGGCAACGGCCGGCGAGTTGGAACTCGGCGTCGAGGGCATGACCTGCGCCTCTTGCGTCGGCAGGGTCGAGGGCGCGCTGGGCGCGGTCGCGGGCGTCGAGACGGCGAACGTCAATCTCGCCAACGGCCGGGCCCGCGTCACGCTCGGGACCGGCAATGCCGGCGCCGCGGCCCTGTTGGCGGCGGTCGAGCAGGCCGGCTACGCGGCCCATGTCATCAGCGATCCCGGGGCCGAGGAACGGGAGCGCGAGGCGCGAGCCGCGGAAACCCTGCGGCGCGACCTCTGGACGGTCAGCCTGGCCGGCCTGCTGACCCTGCCGTTCGTGCTGCAGATGGCGGCGACGCCGCTCGGGCTCTCGCTGGCGCTGCCGCCCTGGCTGCAATGGCTGCTGGCCAGCGCCGTGCAATTCGGCGCTGGAGCCAGGTTCTATGGGCCCGCCTGGCGTGCCCTGAAGGCCAAGAGCGGCAACATGGAACTGCTTGTGGTCATGGGCACGCTGGCCGCCTATGGCCTCAGCCTGTGGCAGTGGGCGGTGGCCGAGGTAGCCACGCCGCATCTCTATTTCGAGGCGTCGGCGGCAGTGGTCACGCTGGTGCTGCTCGGCCGGGTGCTCGAGGCACGGGCAAAGCGCGGCGCCGCCGAGGCCATGCGCGCCCTCGGCAAGCTCAGGCCGGAGAGGGCTCAGGTGCTGCGCGACGGCCGTGAATTCCAGGTGCCGACGGACGCCCTGGTCGTCGGCGACGTCACCCTGGTCCGCCCCGGCGAGCGTTTCCCGGCCGACGGCGAGGTCATCGACGGCGCCACGCAGGCCGATGAATCATTGCTCACCGGCGAAAGTCGGCCGCTCGACAAGCGCCTCGGCGACGCCGTCACCGGCGCCTCGGTCAACGGAGACGGCCTGGTCCAGGTACGCATAACCGCCGTCGGCGCCGAATCCGCACTGGCCCGCATCGCTCGCGCGGTCGAGGACGCACAGTCGGCGAAGGCGCCGGTGCAGAAGATGGTCGACCGGGTCGCCGCCGTGTTCGTGCCTATCGTCGTCTGTATTGCCGTCGTTACGGCCGTCGGCTGGCTGGCAGTCGGTGCGTCCGCCGAAACGGCATTGGTCAACGCCGTCACAGTGCTGGTCATCGCGTGCCCTTGCGCGCTCGGCCTGGCCACGCCGGCGGCCATCATGGTCGGCAGCGGCGTCGCCGCGCGGCACGGCATCCTTATCCGCAACGCCGAGGCGCTGGAAGCGGCGCGGGATCTGGACCTGGTAGTTTTCGACAAGACCGGCACCCTGACCGAAGGCCGCCCGCAAGTCCGCTTGGTGGCGGCGGCGGATGGGCAGACCGAGGACGACGTCCTGCGCCTGACGGCCGCCGTGCAGCAGGGCAGCGCCCATCCACTGGCCGAGGCCATCCGCCGGGCGGCGGAGGAACGCGCTTTGGATCTGCCGGCAATCAGCGACTTCCAAAACCATACCGGGCGCGGCGTCGCGGCCGAGACCGAAGGCCGCTCGCTGCTGATCGGCAGCCGCCGGCTGCTGGAAGAGGCGGGCATCGAGATCACCCTCGACGCGCCCACGGATCTATCCGGTCTGAGTGAGGTCTGGATCGCCGATGGCGGGGCTGGCCGAGTGCTCGGCGTCATCGGTATCGGCGACGCGGTACGCGCCGAGGCGGCGGCCGCGGTGGCGGCGCTTGCCGCATCGGGCATCGGCGCCATGCTGCTGTCGGGCGACAACCGGGCCAGTGCCCAAGCCGCGGCCGAAGCCGTCGGCATCGACCGTGTCGAGGCCGAGGTGTTGCCCGAAGGCAAGGCGGAGGTGATCGCGGCCCTGCGCGCGGCGGGCCATCGGGTGGCCATGGTCGGCGACGGCATCAACGACGCGCCGGCGCTGGGCGCCGCCGATGTCGGCATCGCCATGGGCGGCGGCACCGACGTGGCGCGGCAAACTGCCGGCATCACCCTGATGAGCGACGACCCGCGCCGGGTCGCCGACGCCATCGCCATCGCCGACGCCACCCGGCGCAAGATCAAGGAAAACCTGTTCTGGGCCTTCGCCTACAACGTGGTGGCCCTGCCGGCGGCGGCCCTCGGCCTGCTGAACCCGATCGTCGCCGGCGCCGCCATGGCGCTTTCCAGCGTTTCGGTGGTGACCAATGCGCTGCGCCTGAAGCGCTGGCGCCCGCAAGCGGAGGCGAGACGATGAGGATCGGCGAATTATCCCGGACGACCGGCGTCAGCACCAAGACCATCCGTTATTACGAGGAGGTCGGGCTGCTGGAGGCGCCGCCGCGCCAGCACAACAACTACCGCGACTACGGCGATGCCGACGTGGCCACGCTGAACTTCGTGCAGCGCGCCCGCAACCTGGGCTTCGCCATCAAGGACGTGGCCCAGTTGCTGACCCTGTGGCGCGACAAGGAACGCGCCAGTGCCGACGTCAAGGCTTTCGCCACCCGCCACATCACCGAGGTCGAGGCCCGGATTGCGGAACTGCAGTCGATTCGGGACACCCTGGTCACCCTGGCCGAGCGCTGCCACGGCGACGACCGGCCGGACTGCCCCATTCTCGATGATTTTCAACACCCGCCACTGGCCAGCAGCGACGGGCATTGACCGGCCAGAACACCTGCGATACCCAGGACGCGAACGCCGAACGCGGAGGCCCCATTGGCCGATCAGCCGTCCCGCAAATCAGATAACGGAAAAGGCCCGTTGCCCAAGGGTTGGCCGCGCGCCGGTGGCAAGCGTCGCTCGGGACTGGATCCAAAGCGCCAATTGATTCTCGTCGGCCTGGCCGTGGGCGGCCTCGCCGTCGGTTATATGCTGGGCTCCGTCACCAAACCGCACCCGACACCAGATCCCGCGCCGGCGCCGACCGTTGCGGAAGCACCGCCGGTGACCGCGGCGGAACCCGCGCCGGAAGCAACCCCGGAAGCAACTCCGGAACCAGCCAAAGAGCCCGAGGCAGCTGCCGTCGTCGAGGCGAAACCGACACCCGATCCGAATCCCGACCCCAAGCCCGCGGCAAAATCGATCCCGAAACCGAAACCGAAAATGGCCGCGCCCACAAAGAAGCCCGCGAAGAAGAGAGCGCCACCAGCGCACGCGCGACACGACTACAAGGGCAAACCGGCGGTGGTCGTGGTCATCGACGACCTCGGCGTTGACCAGCGCCGCAGCGCGCGCATGACGACCCTGACCGGACCGTTGACGCTGTCCTACCTTTCCTACGCCGACAACCTGGCGGCGCAGATCGCCAAGGGCCGCGCCGCCGGGCACGAGATCATGATGCATGTCTCGATGGAGCCGGAGAGCCTGGAGGTCGACCCGGGCCCCAATTTCCTGCTGACCGGCCTTCCGCCGGCCGAACTGAAGCGCAGCCTGAACTGGAACCTGGACCAGTTCACTGGCTACGTCGGCATCAACAATCACATGGGCAGCCGCTTCACCAAGGACGCGGATGGCATGCGTATCGTCATGGCCGAGGTCAAACGACGCGGCGTGTTCTTTCTCGATTCCCTGACATCGCAGCGGTCCGTCGGTGCGCGCATGGCTACGGAGGCCGGTGTGCCGCACCTGGTGCGCGACATCTTCATCGACCACGAGGACGACCGCGCCGCCATCCGTCGCCAGCTTCGCGCCATGGAACGGCTGGCCCGGCGCCAAGGCATCGCCATTGGCATCGCCCACCCGCGCGACGGCTCGCTGGCCGAACTGAAACCGTGGCTGGCCGGCCTCGCCGACAAAGGCATCCGCATCATCACCGCCAGCCAGGCGCTGAAGGAGACGCGGGCCGAGACCACCGAACACGCCGCCACCGGCGACCCACAGGAGGGAGGATGAGCATGACCATCGAACGCCACGAGAGCCGCCCGCGCATGTCGCAGGTCGTCATCCATAACGGCATCGTCCACCTGGCCGGCCAGGTGGGCAGCGACAAGACCGCGTCGGTGGCCGATCAGACCCGCCAGACCCTGGAAGAGATCGACCGCCTGCTGGCCCTCGCCGGCACCGATAAATCCAAATTGATCACGGCCCTGGTCTGGCTCGCCGACATGCGCGACTACGACGCCATGAACGAGGTCTGGGACGCCTGGACCGCCGAAGGCTGCGCTCCCGCCCGCGCCTGCACCGAAGCCAAACTGGCCCCCGGCTGGATCGTCGAGATCATGGTCACGGCGGCGGTAGAGTAAAAAAGCGAAATCGCGACACTCGAGAACCTGGTTGTGGATGTTCAGGAACACGGAATTCTGTTCGAGCCGCTAGACCTGCCCTGTGGCGTAACCCTGAAAAGCCGCATTGCCAAATCCGCGATGTCGGATTCATTGGGTGATGGAACCGGCCATCCGACAACCGAACAGATCAGGCTTTATCAGCGTTGGGCCGAAGGCGGGGTGGCCGTATCCATCATCGGCGAGGTGCAAGGCAGCGCCAGTTTTGCCGAGAAGCCTGGCAATCTGGTGCTCGATGAATCTTCCGACCTCGACCGTTTCCGGGAACTTGCGCGACAGGGCGGCGCGAACGGCACCATGCTCTGGCCTCAACTCGGTCACGCCGGGGCGCTTTCTTACCCACTGACCAGCAACCCAAGTGGCCCCAGCGCCCTCGATCTGCCGGGATTGTGCTGCGCGGAACTTCCAATAGACGAGATACGCCAGTTGCCCTTTGCATTTGCCAGGACAGCATATTTAGCCCAGCAGACTGGTTTCGGCGGCGTGCAAGTTCACGCGGCTCACGGGTTTCTGCTCAGTCAGTTCCTTTCGCCACTATTCAACAAGCGGAGCGACCAATACGGCGGTGCGATCGCCAATCGTATGCGACTTCTGCTGGAGACCGTCGACGCGATCCGTGCCGCCGTCGGGCCGAATTTTCCGATCGCCGTGAAACTCAATTCCTCGGACCAGCTTGAAGGCGGGCTCGACCAGGAAGCCGCGCTCGAGGTGGTAGAGACGCTAAACCGATCTTCAATCGATTTGATCGATATTAGCGGCGGGACCTACTTCCCAGGCGCAAAGGCCGCCTCCGACGGGTCCGGAATGGGTCCCTATTTCATAGAATTCGCGAAGCGCGCCCGCGGGGTAACGACCAAACCACTGATGCTGACAGGCGGTTTCAAGACACGCGCGCAGGCCGCGGACGTCGTAGCCAGCGGCGCGGTCGATATCGTCGGTCTAGCTCGCGCGCTCGTCCTTGAGCCTTCACTGCCCGACCTGTGGAGCGCGGATCAGAAAACAGAACCGGCCTTTCCCAGATTTTCCGATGCCCCAACGGGCGGGATCACGGCGTGGTATACGATGCGGTTGACGGAGATTGGCGCCGACAAAGAAACGCTGGAATTCGGCGACCTGGGGAAGGCGATCGAAGACTACGAAGCGCGAGATAAAATCAGGACGGAAATTTGGTTGCGTCATTTTGCAACGGAGGGCGTGAGTCAATCTTGAACGGTGGTCCGCGCCTAAATTCGCCACGACAGTGATCGTGGGGGTCGGGCTTGAGAAGGACCGGCGGGACGCGAGGCTCGATCGATCGTATCACTCGTTCCCGGAAAACCTGGCCGCCTCGCCGGCAGCGCGGATTAGGGCCTGGGCCTTGTTGACGGTTTCCTGATATTCCGCCTCGGCGTCAGAATCGGCGACGACGCCGCAGCCGGCCTGGACGTAGAGGGTCTCGTCCTTGATCACGGCCGTGCGCAGCGCGATGCAAGTGTCCATGTCGCCGTCGGCGCCGAAGTAGCCGATGCAGCCGGCGTAGACGCCGCGCCGCTGCGATTCCAATTCGTCGATGATTTCCATCGCCCGCACCTTCGGCGCGCCGGAGACGGTGCCCGCGGGGAAGCCGCCCAGCAGCGCGTCGATGGCGTCGAAGCGCGGGTCCAAATCACCCTCGACTTCAGACGCAATGTGCATGACGTGGGAGTAATATTCGATTGCGAACTGTTCGGTGACCTCGACGCTGTCGACCTTGGCGACGCGGCCGACGTCGTTGCGTCCAAGGTCGAGCAGCATCAAGTGCTCGGCGCGTTCCTTGGGGTCGGCTAGCAGTTCGTCGGCGAGGGCGCGGTCCTCGGCAGGCGTGGCGCCGCGCTTGCGCGTGCCGGCCAGCGGCCTGAGCGTGATGCGGCCGTCGCGCACGCGGACAAGGATTTCGGGGCTAGAGCCGGTGACAGCGAAGTCACCGAAATCCAGGTGGAACAGAAACGGTGACGGATTGAGACGACGCAAGGCCCGGTAGAAGGCGAACGGCGGCAATGCGAACGGCACGCTGAAGCGTTGGGACGGTACGATCTGAAACGCGTCTCCGGCGTTGATGTAATCGACACAGCGTCCAACGATGGCGTGGAATTCCTCGCGGGTCATATTGGAGGCGGGCTTCGGCATGTCTTCGGCCGGGTCCTGGGAGGCCCGCGTCATCGGGATGTCTCGCTCCAGGTCGTCGACGGCGGTGGCTAGGCGGACCACCGCATCGCTCATCGCCGTGTCCGCCGAGACTCCATCGGCCGGAAACACCGAGGTAATGATGGACACCGTGTCGCGCAAAGAATCGAACACCGCCATCACAGTGGGACGCAGGAAGATGCTGTCCGGCACCCCGATGACGTCCGGATTGTCGTCGGGAATGCGCTCGGCCAGGCGCACCATGTCGTACCCCATATAGCCGACGAGCCCGGCGGCCATCGGCGGCATGTCGTCGGGAATGTCGATGCGGGTTTCTGCCACCAGCGCGCGCAGTGAGGCCAGGATACCGTCCTTCTGGCCGACGGGGCAGGGCTCGAAGGCCGAGCCGTCGTCGAGGGCGCGCCGATTGATTTCGGCCCGGCCATCCTGACAGCGCCAGACCAGATCGGGCCGGAGGCCGATGAACGAATAGCGGCCGCGCTGGGCGCCGCCTTCGACCGATTCCATGAGGAAGCTGTTGGGCTGGCCCTGCGCCAGCTTCAGCATCGCCGAGACCGGGGTCTCCAAATCGGCGACCAGTTCGGTCCAGACGATCTGCGGCTGGCCGGAATTATACCGGGCAGTAAATCCAGCCGAGTCGGGTTCGATCCGCATGGTTCGGCGAACTCAGTTGACGCCGGCCCCACCGCCCAACGCGTATTCCACGGCGCGCCGGTTGATGGTGACGCCGATGGACGAACGCAGCGCCATGCCGAACTGCTCGGCGATGTCGCCCTGCAGATCGTTGGTCAGCGAGGTCGCCAGTTCATCGAACTGCTTTTTGTCGACCACCGGGTTGGCGGCCTCGATCTTGGCCACGCGGACCACCTTGTAGCCGCCGTCGACGCGGGCCAGGACAGCCTTGCCGAGAGCAGCGTCGAAGGCCTTCAGGCGCACCGTGCGGTCGATGTCATTCTCGTTGCCGTCGCGGGCGAAGGCTTTCGAGGTTTCGATTTCCAGCCCCAACTCCTTGGCCACGTCGGCCAATTGGCCGCCGCCGTTGATCCGTTTGACGGCAGTGGCGGCGGCCGTCTCGGCCGCCTTGCGGCGTTGATCGGCGGACCATGCGTCCGCTACTTCGGCGCGGATGGCCTCGAGCGGCCTCAGTGCCGGCGGCGTCACGCCGTCGACACGGACCATGAAGTAACCGTCCGAGCCGGACTCGGTGAGCGTGCTGTCCTCGCCATCGCCAAGCGTGAAGGCGACGTTCAGAAAGCCGCCCTGGGCCGGCAGGCCCTTGACGTCGGTGCCGGCCGGCGTCTTGCCCTTGCTGTCGACGGCGGTGACTTTCACCGGCTTCAGGTTCAGGTCCTGGGACGCTTCCTCGATGGTGGCGCCGCCGCCGGTGATATTCTCCAGCTGGTTGGCCAGGTCGAACAGGGAGTCGATGGCCTTTTCCTTGGCCACGGCCTTGGTCAGGTCGGCGCGCACGTCATCCAGGATCTTGGTGCTGCCGGGCTCGACCTTGGCGATCTTCAACAGATGCCAGCCGAAGGAGCTCTTGACCGGACCGACGACGGCGTCGGCGACGGCGCCGAACGCAGGCTCCACCAGTTCAGTGATCGGCAGGTCCTGGCGCGTCACCAGGCCGAGGTCGATGACGCTGACGGCATCGCCGGCCGCCTTGGCTATATCGTCGAAGCTGGTGCCGCCACGGGCATCGGACGCCGCCTTGTCGGCCGCCGCCTGGTCCGCCAGCACGATCTGCAGGACCTGGCGTTTCTCGGCCGTGATGAATTCCGCCTCGCGCGCCTCATAGGCTGTTTTCAGCTGTTCCTCGGTGACCGCGACTTCCTTGGCCAAATCGTCGGCCTTCAGCAACACATAGGTCAGCTTGCGGTACTCGGGCGCGGTGAAGCGCTGCTTGTGGTCGCCGTGGTACTTGGCAAGGGTCGCCGGGTCGGGTGCCGGAATATCGTCCTGGGCATCGTCCGACATCAGCACGGTTTCGACCACGCGCTTCTCGCCCCGGTGGCGGTACAGCGCATCGGTCATGGTTTTCGGCGCAGCACCAATGGAAGCGATACTGCCGATCACCATCTCGCGCGCCAGGCGCTTGCGCATGTTGGCGACATACATGGCTTCGTTCATGCCGTTGGCTTGCAAAAGTTGATCGAAGCGCATGCGGTCGAAGCCGCCGGCGAGGCCCTGGAAGTTCGGATCATTCTTGATGGATTGGGCGATCACCGCATCGCCGGTGGTGACACCCAGCTGGCCGGCCGCCTGGTCCAGCAAGGTCGCCGTGACTAGGCGCTGCAACGCCGCTTCGCTCAGGCCCATGGCAATCATCTGCTGCTGCGTCAGCCGGCCGCCGAACAGCGGCGCCATGCGGCGCAGGTCCTGGCGCACTTCGTCCTGCAGCTCGTAGGGGCCGATTTCGGCGTCGCCGACCTTGGCTACGGCGGCCCCGGCGCCGGTGATGCCGGTGGAGATGTAGTCGTTCACCCCCCAGGCGCCGAAACTGATGATCAGCAGGCCGGCCAGGCCCTTGGCGACGATGGAGGCCGTCTTTTTGCGCATGGCTGTCAGCATGGGATTCTCGCGGATTTGTCCAGGGTTCGGCGGGGCGGCATCATAGGAGCGCCACCCGGCACGGGCAATGGTGGAAATTGCCGGACGGAGATGGCGAAACGATGGCGCCGCTGGATGCTTTATTCGCCCCGCATTGGGTGCTAAATCCAGGCTAAACCCCACTGGACAATTCCCGATGGCCCACTCCTGGCCCACCGGGAAGCTGACGAAGGATCGACGCGATGACGGATGCGAGGCGCCCGCTGGTTGCCGGGAACTGGAAAATGAATGGCCTCACGGCCGACGGCGTGGCTCTGGCCAAGGGCGTCGCCGCGCACGCGGCAGATGCGGCGGCCGAAGTCGCGGTTTGTCCGCCGTTCACGCTGATCGGCGCCATTGGTGGCGCCATCGGTAGCGGGGCGGTGGTGCTGGGTGCACAGGACTGCCACACGGCTTCGAGTGGGGCACACACGGGAGATGTCTCTGCCGCCATGCTGGCCGATGCCGGCTGCGGCATGGTCATCGTCGGCCATTCCGAGCGCCGCACAGACCATGGCGAGGACGACGCGTTGGTCCGCGCCAAGGCCGAAGCCGTGCAGGCCCATGGCATGACCGCCATCGTCTGCATCGGCGAAACCGAAGCCGAGCGCGATGGCGGCCAGACCCTTGATGTGGTGACCGGCCAACTGGCCGGCTCGCTACCAGACGGCTCGGACGCCGCCAACACGGTGGTCGCCTACGAACCGGTGTGGGCCATCGGCACCGGCCGGACGCCGACAAATGACGAGGTGCAGGAGGTCCACGCGGCCATCCGCCAGGCCCTCGCCGGACGCTTCGGCGATGACGTCGCGGATGCCATGCGCATCCTCTACGGCGGCTCCATGAAGCCCGGCAACGCCGCTGAACTGGTGGCGCTGGCGGACGTGGACGGCGGCCTGATCGGCGGCGCCAGCCTGAAGACCGAGGATTTTGCCGCCATCATCGACGCCTGCGGCTGACACGGGAACGCCCACCGGGCCCCGGCGACAGCTTTTGGGCTGGTCAAATCGGTCCAATCGGACTACATAGCCGGCGCGGCGCACCCTATCGGGCGCCAACCCGGAGAGGTTCCCCGGAGAGGTTCATGGACACAATCATCCTGGTCATCCACCTGTTGCTTGCCATAGCCCTCGTCGGCTCGGTGCTGTTGCAGCGCTCCGAGGGCGGGGCGTTGGGCATCGGCGGCTCAGGTGGCGGCATGGGTGGTTTCATGACCGGACGGGCGGCGGGCGACCTGCTGACCCGGACGACGGCGATCCTTGCAGCCTGCTTCATGGCCACCAGCATCATCCTCGCCATCATGGCCAACGCCGGTCGCGAACAGACCTCGATTCTCGACCAGTTGGGCGGCGGCACCAGCGCGCCGACCGCGCCAGCCGCTCCGTCGGCTCCGACCGCCCCGCAAGCACCAAAACCAAATTGACGCGGAAATCCGCCATTTTCGCAACGTCGCTCCCGATCCCGGGGCGGCGACCCACCCGGCTCGCGCGGACACTGTTTGCGTTTGCCGGAATTCGTGTACATTAGCCGTCCATGACGCGGTTCATCTTCATCACCGGCGGCGTGGTTTCCTCCCTCGGCAAAGGCTTGGCATCGGCGGCCCTCGGCGCGCTGTTGCAGGCCCGCGGCTACAAGGTCCGGCTCAGGAAGCTGGACCCGTACCTGAACGTCGATCCGGGCACCATGAGCCCCTACCAGCACGGCGAGGTCTACGTCACCGACGACGGCGCCGAGACCGACCTGGACCTGGGCCACTACGAGCGCTTCACCGGCGTCTCCGCCCGCAAGTCTGATAACATCACCACCGGGCGCATTTACTCCGAGGTCATCGCCAAGGAACGGCGTGGCGATTACCTGGGCGCCACCATCCAGGTCATCCCGCACGTCACCAACGCCATCAAGGAATTCGTCCTTTCAGACCTGACCGACGAGGACTTCGTGCTGTGCGAAATCGGCGGCACCGTCGGCGATATCGAGGGCCTGCCGTTCCTCGAGGCCATCCGCCAGTTGCGCAACGAACTGGGCGCCGCCAAGGCATTGTTCCTGCACCTGACGCTGATCCCCTTCATCGCCGCCGCTGGCGAGTTGAAGACCAAGCCAACGCAGCACTCGGTGAAGGAGCTTCTCAGCGTCGGTATCCAGGCGGATATCCTGCTCTGCCGGGCCGAACACGACCTTCCGCCAGACCAAAGGCGCAAGATCGCGCAGTTCTGCAACGTCCGCATGGAAGCGGTCATTCCGGCCCTCGACGTGGCCAGCATCTACGAGGTGCCGATCAGCTACCATAAACAGGGATTGGACACCGAGGTCTGCCGGCATTTCGGCCTCGACCCGCAGCCGAACCTGGACCTGGCCCGCTGGGACACCATCCACGACCGCAAGACCCGGCCCGAGGGCGAGGTTTCGATCGCCGTGGTCGGCAAGTACACCGGCCTGCTCGACGCCTACAAATCACTGGCCGAGGCGCTGGATCACGGCGGCATCGCCAACCACGTCAACGTCAACCTGAACTGGATCGACTCCGAAATCTTCGAGCGCGAGCGGCCATTGGACCATCTCGACGAATTCCACGGCATCCTCGTGCCCGGCGGCTTCGGCGAACGGGGCGCCGAGGGCAAGATCGCGGCCGCGCGGTTCGCCCGAGAACAGGGCGTGCCCTACTTCGGCATCTGCTTCGGCATGCAGATGGCGGTCATCGAGGCGGCGCGCAACATGGCCGGCATCGGCGAGGCCGGCTCGACCGAGTTCGGCAGCTGCGACGAACCCGTGGTCGGTCTGATGACCGAGTGGACGCGCGGGAACCAGCGCGAAACCAGGGATTCCGCCACCGACAAGGGCGGCACCATGCGGCTCGGCGCGTATCCCTGCGTGCTGGATAACCAAAGTCGGGTTCACGGCATCTACGGCCAGCATGAAATCTCCGAACGCCACCGCCATCGCTACGAGGTCAATACAGCCTACAAGCCGGTGCTGGAGCAGGCCGGCATGCGCTTTTCCGGCATGTCGCCGGACGGCGTGCTGCCGGAAATCGTCGAGATTCCGGACCATCCCTGGTTCGTCGGCGTGCAGTTCCATCCGGAACTGAAATCCAAGCCGTTCGAGCCGCACCCGCTGTTCACGTCGTTCATCCGCGCCGCCGTCAACCAGGCCCGTCTCGTATGACCGCTGGTATGACCGCGCGCCGCGTCACGGTCGGCAACGTCAATCTCGCCAACGACGCGCCGCTGGCCATCATCGCCGGGCCGTGCCAGATGGAGAGCCGCGACCACGCCCTCGAGATGGCGGTTGCACTCAAGGAAATGGCCGACAATCTGGGTTGCGGCCTGATCTACAAGACCTCCTTCGACAAGGCCAACCGGACCAGCGCCGAGGGTATCCGGGGCGTCGGCCTCGACGCCGCGCTGCCGGTGTTCGACGAGATCCGCAAGACCACGGGCCTGCCCGTGCTAACCGACGTGCACACGGCCGAGCAATGCGCCCAAATGGCCGACAGCGTCGACATCCTGCAAATCCCGGCCTTCCTCTGCCGCCAGACCGACCTGTTGCTCGCCGCTGGCGAGACCGGCAAGCCGATCAACGTCAAGAAGGGCCAATTCCTGGCGCCCTGGGACATGAAAAACGTGGTGGCCAAGATCGAGGGCACCGGCAATGCCCAAGTTACCGTCACCGAACGCGGCGCCAGCTTCGGATACAACACGCTGGTCACGGACATGCGCTCGCTCGCAATCATGGCGGCGGACACCGGCTGCCCGGTGGTCTTCGACGCCACCCACTCTGTGCAGCAGCCGGGCGGGCAGGGGACATCGTCGGGCGGCCAGCGGGAATTCGCCCCGGTGCTGGCGCGGGCCGCCGTGGCGGTCGGCGTCGCCGCCGTCTTCATGGAGACCCATCAGGACCCGGACAACGCGCCCAGCGATGGCCCGAACATGATTCCGATCAAGGAGTTGCCGGGCATCGTTGAGACATTGCTGGAACTGGATCGCGTGGCCAAGGCGCGCCCCGTATAGGTCGCCTTACCAACCAGCAAGCGCTCGGCCCTTGATTTCCCCGACCGGTGTCGTAAACCTCCGCCGCGACCATTTTCTCCAGCGTTTCCTTCAGACCTCCGAAAGGCCACCGCCATGACCGCCATCATCGACATCGTCGCGCGCGAAATTCTCGACTCACGTGGCAACCCGACGGTCGAGGTCGATGTGCTGCTGGAAACCGGCACCATGGGCCGCGCCGCCGTGCCGTCCGGCGCCTCCACCGGCGCCCACGAGGCGATGGAACTGCGCGACGGCGACAAGGGCCGATACGGCGGCAAGGGCGTCCAAAAGGCCTGCGAAGCGGTCAACGGCGAGATCTTCGAAATGCTGTCCGGCCTCGACGCCGAGGAGCAGATGCACATCGACCGGGCCATGATCGACCTGGACGGCACCCCCAACAAGGCGCGCCTCGGCGCCAACGCCATCCTCGGCGTCAGCCTGGCCTGCGCACGGGCCGCGGCGGAGGAGGCGGAAGTGCCGCTCTACCGCTACATCGGCGGCACCCAGGCGCATGTGCTGCCGGTACCGCTGATGAACATCATCAACGGCGGCGCCCACGCCGACAATCCCATCGACATCCAGGAATTCATGGTCATGCCGGTGGGCGCGGTGACCGGGGCCGAAAGCATCCGCATGGGTGCCGAGATATTCCAGAGCCTCAAAAAAGCGCTATCGGACGCCGGCCACAACACCAACGTCGGCGATGAAGGCGGCTTCGCGCCGAATATCGGCAGTGCCACCGACGCCCTCGACTTCATCTGCAAGGCCGTCGAGGCCGCGGGCTACAAGGCCGGCGACGATGTCATGCTGGCCCTCGACGCGGCTTCCAGCGAGTTCTTCAAGGACGGCACGTACGAGTTGGCGGGCGAGGGCAAGAGCCTCGATGCCGCCGGCATGGTCGCCTATTACGAAGACCTGGTCGGCAAATTTCCCATCGCCTCCATCGAGGACGGCATGGACGAAGACGACTGGGATGGCTGGAAGGCGCTGACGGACGCCATCGGCGACAAGGTGCAACTGGTCGGCGACGACCTGTTCGTCACCAACCCGCTGCGCCTCCGCGACGGCATCGCCCAGGGCACGGCCAACTCCATCCTCATCAAGGTCAACCAGATCGGCACTCTGAGCGAGACCCTGGAGACCATCGAGATGGCCCACCGGGCCGGCTACACCAACGTCATCTCCCACCGCTCAGGCGAGACCGAGGACACCACCATCGCCGACATCGCCGTCGCCACCAACGCCGGCCAGATCAAGACGGGCAGCCTGAGCCGCTCCGACCGCCTGGCCAAATACAACCAGCTCATCCGCATCGAGGACGAACTGGGCCCGACGGCGGCTTATGCGGGACGGAGCGTGTTGCGGTAGGCACTCTGCGCGCCTATGCCGCCAGCAACGGCGTGTTGCCGCCGATGCGTTTGTCCGTGGCGTGATTGGTCAACTCCTCGATGACGTCGAACCCGGGCAGGCGATAGGTCGCCGTCACCGGTGGCATGGGCCGGCCGGGGTTTTCGACCGCGCGCACAAAGGCGTCCGGTTGATCGAATGACTGCCCGCGAAAGCAGATCACCACGTTGTCGACGAAGGCGGTGTTGAGGGTTGATTTCGCCTCGGGATCGAGTGGATGCGACAAGTCCACATCGACAACTTCGGCGCCGAAGCGCGCATCAAGTCGATTGATCTGCATGGTCCAGTTCTCCCTGGGCGTCGGATCGGCCGTCGGTGCCCTCGTTCAAGCATCACAAGTTCGACCGCTGCTGCCTCCAACCTACTAACCCCTTGTTAACGAATTCAGGCTAACCCTTAACGTGGGTTGGGACTGTGGATATTGGGTCGCACAGAATATGCGGGTCCGCGGTCGATGCATGAGTTTCTGAGACGATTGAGGCGGCGTGCCGGACGCATTGTTGGTCCGGCCATTGGTGCCTGCGCGGTGGCGTACTTCGCCTACCACGGCCTGCACGGGGATCGTGGGCTGTTCGCGTTCGCGCGCTACCAGCAGCGCATCGCCGACGCGCAGCAGGCCCTGGACCGGTTGGAGGGGGAACGCCGGGTGCTGCAGCACCGGGTGCGGCTGCTGCACCCCGGCAGCCTCGATCGCGACATGCTCGATGAGCGCGCCCGGCTGATGCTGAGCTACGGCTTCAACGACGAATTCGTCTTCGTGCACGAAGACGCCCTCGCCAGGAGGCGAGCAGCAAACAGGAGGACAGAATGACCAGCCTGACCGAACACCTCGAGGCGCCCTATTTCGCCGCCGTCATGAAATCCAGCGACGTCGCCAGCGACTATCCGGAGCCGGCCGACGCCATGATCGCGCTGGCCACCCGCCAGCCGGGGTTCCTCGGCCTGGAAACGGCGGAGGAGGCGGACGGCCGCCTGGTCACCGTTTCCTACTGGGAGGACCAGACGGCGGTCGAGACCTGGATTGCCGCCGGCGCCGCGCTGATCGCCGACGACGCCACCGAGCGCCACATCGAGCGCGCCTGCGAGATGCGCATCACCCGCGTCGGCGTAGACAGCGCCGACCAGGCGCCTGTCACCGGCGTCCACTTCGCCGAACAACAGCGCACGGCCGCCTAGTCGGTCCCAAATCAGACCCTGACCGGCCAACCAGCCAACGCCCGATACAGGAGGAACAGATCATGCGCAGACGCAAACGCGGATCAGCCCCGCCTTACTACGCCGTCGTCTACCACTGGACACCGGAACCTGGCACCGACGGCGGCCAGTTCGAGGAGGCCTCCGACATCATGGTCGGCTTGGCCGCGGCCGAGCCCGGGTTCCTCGGCATCGAACACGGCGCCGACGACGACGGCGTGCCGTTCACCATCTGCTATTGGAACAACGCCGCCGCCATCCGACGCTGGCGGACCAGCGCCGCCGACCGCATCCCGGCGCGGCTCAGCCCGGACCAGCTGATCGGCCCGACCGGCTACCTCTGGCCCTGGCTGAACGACGTGCGCGAGGCCCAAGTGCGGCGCGAAGCCGCATTCGACGTGCCCTACGATGATCGCCGACGGGTGGCTTAACTTATATTAGATTAACTGCAGTTGATTGAGCTTGCCAGCATCGATCGCTTTGCCTAATTTCGGGCCAGGAGGCGGCGCCCTTTAAGTGCGCCCCCAACCCCGGGAGCGAGGACACAGCGATGGTGAAAGCTGCCAAGGCGGCAGGCAAACCCGCCAAGAAGATTGCTGCCAAGAAGGCAGCGTCGAAATCCACCGCAAAATCAGCGAAGTCCAGCCAGGCAGCAACCAGCGCCAGCAAGGACGAGCTGCTCAAGTATTACCGCGACATGCTGATGATCCGCCGCTTCGAGGAAAAGTCCGGCCAGCTCTACGGCATGGGCCTGATCGGCGGCTTCTGCCACCTCTACATCGGCCAGGAGGCCGTGGTGGTCGGCATGATGGCGGCGTCGGAGCCGCAGGACACGGTGCTTACGTCCTACCGTGACCACGGCCACATGATTGCCTGCGGTATGGACCCGAAGGGCGTGCTGGCCGAATTGACCGGCCGCCGCGGAGGCTATTCCAGGGGCAAGGGCGGCTCCATGCACATGTTCTCTCGCGAGAAGAATTTCTATGGCGGCCACGGCATCGTCGGCGCCCAGGTGCCGCTCGGCACCGGTCTCGCCTTCGCCCACAAGTACAAGGGCGACGGCGGCGTCAATCACGCCTACTTCGGTGACGGCGCGGTCAACCAGGGCCAGGTGTATGAAAGCTTCAACATGGCCAGCCTGTGGAAGCTGCCCGTGGTCTACGTCATTGAGAACAACAAGTACGGCATGGGCACCTCGATCGAACGCGCGTCCGCCACCGTCGACCTCTACCACCGGGGCGCCGCGCACGGCATTCCCGGCGAGGCCGTCGACGGCATGGACGTGCTGGCGGTGAAGGACGCGGCGGCCCGGGCACTCGCCCACGCGCGCCGCGGCGACGGCCCCTTCATCCTGGAGATGAAGACCTACCGCTACCGGGGTCACTCCATGTCCGATCCAGCCAAGTACCGCTCCAAGGAAGAAGTGCAGAAGATGCGCAAGGAGCAGGACCCGATCGACACCCTGGCCCAGCGCATGCTGGCCGACGGCGTCGCCCAGGAGGACGACCTCAAGGACATCGACAAAGACATCAAGTCGATCGTCAACGCCGCCGCCGAGTTCGCGCAGCAGAGCCCGGAGCCGGACGAGTCCGAGCTCTTCACCGACATCCTGGTCGACGCCTGAGCGTCCATTCCGAGGAGGATTTACCGACATGGCAACCCAAGTGCTGATGCCGGCGCTCTCGCCGACCATGACCGAGGGTAAGCTGGCCAAATGGCTGAAGGCCGAGGGCGACACCGTCACCAGCGGCGACGTGCTGGCCGAGATCGAGACCGACAAGGCGACCATGGAAGTGGAAGCCGTCGACGAAGGAATTCTCGGAAAAATCCTGGTGCCCGAGGGCACCGACAACGTCGCCGTCAACACCCCCATCGCGGTCATCGCTGAGGAAGGCGAGGACGTGTCTGCGGCCGAAGCCGCCCCCGCGCCGGCCCCCGCGCCGGCCCAGGCCGCCGCGCCCGGCCCCGCGCCGGCAGCGGAGCCTGTCCCCGCGGCCGCTGCTCCGGTCGCCGCTAGCGCTCCACCACCCGAAGCCGCCTATACCGGGCCCACTATTTCCACGACCGTGCGCGAGGCGCTGCGCGACGCCATGGCCGAGGAGATGCGCGCCGACGACGCAGTCTTCCTGATGGGCGAGGAAGTCGCCGAATACCAGGGCGCCTACAAGATCAGCCAGGGCCTGCTGGACGAATTCGGCGCCAAGCGCGTCATCGACACGCCGATCACCGAACATGGCTTCGCCGGCCTCGGCGTCGGCGCGGCGTTCGGCGGCCTGAAGCCGATCGTCGAGTTCATGACCTTCAACTTCGCCATGCAGGCCATCGACCACATCATCAACTCGGCCGCCAAGACGCTCTACATGTCCGGCGGCCAGATGGGATGCCCGATTGTCTTTCGCGGCGCCAACGGCGCGGCATCCCGCGTCGGCGCCCAGCACTCGCAGTGCTATGCGTCGTGGTACGCCAACTGCCCGGGCCTGCACGTGGTCGCGCCCTGGTCGGCGGAGGACGCCAAGGGGCTGCTGAAATCCGCCATCCGCGATCCCAATCCGGTGATCTTCCTGGAAAATGAAATCCTTTACGGCCAGTCCTTCGAGGTGCCGGACGATAAGGACTTCACCGTCCCCATCGGCCGCGCCAAGGTGGAACGTGCCGGCAGCGACGTCACCCTGGTGGCCTATTCCATCGCCGTCGGCATCGCCCTGGAGGCGGCCGAGCAACTGGCCGCGGACGGCATCGACGCCGAGGTCATCAATCTCCGCAGTATCCGACCGCTGGACGTCGACACCATCGTCGCCAGCGTCAAGAAGACCAATCGCCTGGTCAGCGTCGGCGAAGGCTGGCCGAGCTGCGGCATTGGCGCCGAGGTCAGCCAGGTGGTGATCGAGCACGCCTTCGACTACCTGGATGCGCCGCCGACCCGCGTCGCCGGCCTCGACGTGCCGATGCCCTATGCCGCCAACCTGGAAGCCCTGGCCCTGCCCAAGGCGCCGCATGTCGTGGAGGCCGCCAAGGCGGTCTGCTACGCCTGAGCCGGGGGAGGACACAAACCATGCCCATTCAGGTCCTGATGCCCGCCCTGTCGCCGACCATGACCGAAGGCAAACTCGCCAAGTGGCTGGTCAAGGAAGGGGACACGGTCGAGAGCGGCGACGTCATCGCCGAGATCGAAACCGACAAGGCGACCATGGAAGTGGAAGCCGTCGACGAAGGCACCATCGGCAAGATCCTGGTCGCCGAAGGCACCGACGAGGTCGCCGTCAACACGCTGATCGCGCTGGTGCTGGAAGATGGCGAGGACGCCTCGGCGCTCGACGGCGCCGCCGCGCCAGCCGCACCAGCACCGACGCCCGAACCGGCCGCCGAAGCCGCACCGATCTCCGCGCCGACACCCGCACCCGTCGCGGCTCCGAGCTCCCCGCCGGCGGCTAGCGGTGACCGCGTGTTCGCCAGCCCGCTAGCGCGGCGCCTGGCCAGCCAGGGCGGCATCGACATTGCCGCCGTTTCCGGTTCGGGTCCGCACGGCCGCATCGTCAAGCGCGACGTGGATGCGGCGCTCGCCGGCGGCACTGCCGTGGCGGCACCGGCCGCCCTGCCGGCGACCGTTCCCGCCGCCGCGTCGGCTCCGGCGGCACCGGCCTTCACCTCGGATGATCCGATGCTGGCCTATCTGCCGGAATTCGAGGCCGTGCCGAATTCCTCGATGCGCAAGATCATCGCCACGCGGCTCACGGGTTCAGCCCGCGACATCCCGCATTTCAACCTGACGTCGGATATCGAGATCGACGCCCTGCTGGCACTGCGCAAGGAACTGAACGGGCGTGACGGGGCTGATTACAAGATTTCGGTCAACGACTTCGTCATCAAGGGCGTGGCCCTGGCCTTGAAGCGCAACCCGGACTGCAATGCGTCCTACACCGACGAGGCCATCCTCAAGTTCAAGCGGGTCGACGTCTCCATCGCCGTCGCCATCGAGGGCGGGCTGATCACGCCGGTCATCAAGGACGCCGGCTCGAAGGGACTGGCCGCCATCTCCGACGACGCCAAGACGCTCGCCGGCAAGGCACGGGACGGCAAGCTGCAGCCCGAGGAATACCAGGGCGGTACCTTCACCATCTCCAACCTCGGCATGTTCGGGGTGAAGTCGTTCAATTCCATCATCAACCCGCCGCAGGGGGGCATCCTCTCGGTCGGCGCCGGCGAGCCGCGCGCGGTCGTGAAGGACGGCGCGCTTGCCGTCGCCACCATCATGTCGTTGACGCTGGCCGTCGACCACCGCTGTATCGACGGTGCGGCGGCGGCGGCGTTCATGAAGGAATTGCGGGCGATCCTCGAGGATCCCATCCAGTTGATGCTCTAGGGCGAAGGAAAGACCCATGGCCGACACCAACTTCGACGTCGTCATCATCGGCGCCGGCCCCGGCGGATACGTCACCGCCATCCGGGCCGCCCAACTGGGCCTCAAATGCGCCATCGTCGAGAAGAAGCACCTGGGCGGCATCTGCCTCAACTGGGGCTGCATCCCGACCAAGGCGCTGCTGCGCTCGGCCGAAATCCTGCACTACATGCACAACGCCGAGGCCTATGGCCTTTCCGTGCAAGGGGCCGGCTTCGACCTGACCAAAATCGTCGAGCGGTCGCGCGGCGTCTCGGCGCGACTTAGCGGCGGCGTCGGGCACCTGCTGAAGAAGAACAAGGTCACGGTGATCGACGGCACGGCGCGGCTGAACGGCGCCGGCAAGGTGGATGTGGTCGGCACCGACGGCAAGCCGCTGCCCTCGCTCACCGCCAAGCACACCATCATCGCTACCGGCGCCCGGCCGCGGTCGCTGCCGGGCCTGGAACCCGACGGCAAGCTGGTCTGGACCTATTTCGAGGCCCTGAAGCCCGATATCATGCCGAAATCGCTTCTGGTCATCGGTTCCGGCGCCATCGGCATCGAGTTCGCCAGCTTCTACCGCACCCTCGGCGCCGAGGTGACGGTGGTCGAGGTGATGGACCAGGTGCTGCCGGTCGAGGACGCCGAAATCGCCCAGCACGCCCACAAGCAGTTCGAGAAGCAGGGCATGACCATCATGACCGGCGCCAAGGTGACCAAGCTGGACCGGGCTGCCGACAGCGTCACCGCCACCATCGAGGACGCCAAGGGCAAGACCCAGCAGATGACCGTCGACCGGGTCATCTCCGCCGTCGGCGTGGTCGGCAACATCGAGGACGTGGGCCTGGAAACGACCAAGGTCAAGACCGACCGCGGCTGCATCGCCATCGACGGTTACGGCCGCACGGCGGAGCCCGGCGTCTACGCCATCGGCGACGTCGCCGGCCCGCCCATGCTGGCCCACAAGGCCGAGCACGAGGGCGTCATCTGCATCGAGACCATCGCCGGCCTGCATGCCCATCCGATGGACAAGAACCAGATACCGGGCTGCACCTACTGCCATCCGCAGGTGGCCAGCGTCGGCCTCACCGAGGCACGTGCGAAGGAAGCCGGCTACGAGGTCAAGGTCGGCCGCTTCCCGTTCATGGGCAACGGCAAGGCGATCGCCCTGGGTGAGCCGGACGGCCTGGTGAAAACCGTGTTCGACGCCAAGACCGGGCAATTGCTTGGGGCCCACATGGTCGGCGCCGAGGTCACGGAATTGATTCAGGGTTACGTCGTCGCCATGGGGCTCGAGACCACCGAGGAAGACCTCATGCACACCGTCTTCCCGCATCCGACGCTGTCGGAAATGATGCACGAGAGCGTGCTCGACGCATACGGTCGTGTGATTCATTTCTAAATCCTGCCGGGGAAGCGTAGACTGCGCCCCCCGATGGATGCGGAGCCCCTTGCATGGACGTGGAAATCCGGCCGGCCGACGTTGAGGACCGTGACGCCTGGCTGACGCTGATCCAGGCCCTTCACGAGGAGTACGACCTGGCGCTCTCCGCCGATGTGGCGTTCGACACCTGGGATCGCGTTATCAACCGCTCGAATCCCGTACGCAGCCGCGTCGCCGTGACGCCATCCGGCGATGTGGTCGGCTTCGGCAACTACGTCATCCACGCCAGCACCTGGAGCGAAAACGATGTATGCTATATCGAGGATGTCTACGTCGACGAGGCCCATCGCCGCCACGGCATCGGCGCCGCCATCGTGCGTGACATCGTCCGCATCGGCCACATAAGCAAACTGCACGCGGTCTACACGGTGGCCCAACTGGACGACGACGGGGCGCAGGCCTTCGCCGACGGCATCGCCGAGTACACCGGTCTGGTCCGCTACGATTTCAAGGTATGAGCACACCATGTCCCCGAATGATATGACCTCCAAGTCCACGCTCGGGCCAGACCGTCCGCGCCATCCGGAAAAGGTCAAGCGGCCGGCCAATCCGATCAAGCGCAAGCCGCCCTGGATCAGGGTCAAGGCGCCGACGTCGAAGGCCTACAACGAGACCCGCAAGCTGATGCGCGAGCACAACCTGCACACGGTGTGCGAGGAAGCCGCGTGCCCCAATATTGGCGAATGCTGGTCGGCCAAGCACGCCACCGTGATGATCCTGGGCGACATCTGCACCCGGGCCTGCGCCTTCTGCAATGTCGCCACCGGCAAGCCCGGCGCGGTCGATCCCATGGAGCCCGAAAACCTGGCCATTTCGGCCGCCAAGCTGGGCATGAAGCACATGGTCATCACGTCGGTCGACCGGGATGATCTTTCCGACGGCGGCGCCGATCAGTTCGCGCGCTGCATTGGACGCATTCGCGAGACCACGCCCGAAACAACCATCGAGGTTCTGACGCCGGATTTCCGCGGTAAACCGGGCGCCCTCGAGACCGTCATCGAGGCCCGGCCCGACGTCTTCAACCACAACCTGGAAACCGTGCCCCGGCTCTATCCCGCCATCCGCCCGGGGGCGCGCTATTTCCATTCGCTGAAGCTGTTGGATACGGTGAAACGCCAGGATGCGACCATCTTCACCAAGTCGGGCATCATGGTGGGGCTGGGCGAGGAGCGCGGCGAGGTCTTACAGGTAATGGACGACATGCGCTCGGCCGACGTGGATTTCCTGACCATCGGCCAGTACCTGGCGCCGACGCCCAGGCACGCCCCCATCGACCGCTTCGTCACCCCCGACGAGTTCGAGGACCTCAAGCGCCTGGCCCTCAACAAGGGGTTTCTGATGGTGGCGGCGACGCCGCTGACCCGCTCCAGCTACCACGCCGACACGGATTTCGCCGAACTGCGTCAGGCCCGCGAGGCCAAACTGGCGGGCAGGGGCTAGGCATGGCCGACGTCGCACACCCCATCGACGAGCCCAACACCTGGACCGCCGACGACCTGCCGGCGCCAGACGACCTACGCCACCGGTTCGACGCCGCGATGGTCGACGAGGTTCGCCTGGCGGCGGAAATGGCGCTTGCAGCCGGCCGGCCACACCACGAATGGCGCAAATCCGATTTCCCGCTGCCATTGACCGCGGATTTGCTGGACCGCGCCCATGCGGACGTGGAAGACGGCCGCGGCTTTACGCTGGTTGCCGGCTGGCCTGTCGACGACCATGCCTACGACGTCAACGTCGCCGCCTATGCGATCATCGCCAGCCACATCGGCGAGATCGTCATCCAGAACTTCGAGGGCGAGTGGGTGGTCGACGTGCGCGATGACCAGAAACCGTACTCGCACACATCCCGCGGCTACCAATCGAACGCGCTGCTGCCGTTCCACACCGATGGCGCCGACATTTCGGGCCTGCTCGGCCTGGGCGAGGCGGCGACCGGCGGCGAGACGGTGCTGGTCAGTTCAACGGAGGTCTACAATACCATCGCGGCCGAACGGCCGGACCTGATGCCGATCCTGGCGCGCGGCTTTTATCACCATCGCCGGCGTCAACATCCGGAGGGCGAGAACCCGCTGTCGGCCGAGCGCATCCCCGTCTTCGCCTTCCACGGCGGCCTGCTGCACTGCTGCTACAACCGCAATCCGATCGAATGGGTGGCACACGAGGGCATGACGCTGAGCGACGAAGATGTGGAAGCCTTGGACGCCTTCGACGCCGTGCTAGCGCGGCCCGAACTGCAGGCCCGGCTGCGCATCGCCAAGGGCGAGATGCTGTTCTTCAATAACTTCACGGCGCTGCATTCCCGCACCACATTCGCCGACGACGCGCAACACCGCCGCCACTTGGTGCGTCTGTGGCTGGAGGACCCGGCTTCGAAGCGCCTTGGCGAAGGTTTGCTCGACCTCTACGTGCCCGGCACGTCGCGCTACGTGGCCGCCGGCTGATCCCGCGTCCATGCCGACCCACGCCGAACGGCGCGTGCTGCGCCACAGTCCTGAACAACTGTTCGACCTGGTAGCCGATATCGAGCGCTATCCGGAGTTCCTGCCCTGGTGCAAGGCGTGTCGTATCCGCAAACGCGAACCGGGGCCGGGCGAGGGGACGCCGGAGGTGCTGGTCGCCGACATGGCCATCGGGTTCAAGGTGTTCCGCGAAACATTCAGCACGCGCGTGGTCCGCCAGCCGCCCGAACGCATTGATGTCAGTTATGCGGAAGGCCCCTTTAAGTATTTGAACAACCACTGGATTTTCCTGCCGCATGCGGACGGCTGCGAGATCGATTTCTTCGTCGATTTCGAGTTTCGCTCGAAAATCCTGCAAGCCGCCATCGGCGCCGTTTTCAACGAGGCGGTAAGCCGCATGATCCAGGCCTTCGAAACCCGCGCCAACGACCTCTACGGCAAATCCTGAGGCAGGTCCTGAGCGGCCAGTTCGGCCAGCATCTGCAAGGCGACTACGACGGAGGCGCGGCGCACGGCGTCGCGGTCGCCATCGAACACCTGACGACGGTGGGTTGTCGACCCACCGCGGCGGGCGGCCGCCAGGTGGACCAGGCCGACGGGTTTCGTATCGGTGGCGCCGCCCGGGCCGGCGATGCCGGTGACGGCGACGGCCAGATCGGCGAGCGAGTGTTCGATGGCTCCCTCGGCCATGGCCCGCGCCACCTCCTCGCTGACCGCGCCGACACTGTCGAACAGCGGCGCCGACACGCCCAGCATTTCCTGCTTGGCCTCGTTGGTATAAGTGACGAATCCACGCTCGACCACGTCCGACGAGCCGGCGACGGCGGTCAACAGCGCCGCCACCAGGCCTCCGGTGCACGATTCGGCCGTGGCCAGGCGCAAGCCGCGGCCGCGACATGTCTCCAGCAGGGCCGATGCCTGGTCTGTGAGATTGCTATCGAACATGGCTCAGTCTCCGATCAGCATCTTCAACAGGTATAGGGCCAGGGCCGCGTAACCGGCCGCCAGCACGTCGTCCAGCATGACCCCGAGCCCCCCCTTTACCTGACGATCGGCCCACGACACCGGCCACGGCTTGGCGATGTCGGCGGCCCTGAACAGCACAAACGCCAGTCCGTAGTCCAGCAGCGACGGTGTCGCCACCAGCAGCGTCAACCACTGTCCGGCGACCTCGTCGACGACGACGGGGCCGGGATCGTCCTGATCGGTCATGGCGATATAGACGTTCGAGGCCCACACACCGGCGCCGAACACCACCAGACTGGCCGCGACCAGCCCCAGGACTCCCCAATGCTGATGGATCACCCAGCCGACCGGCAACGCAGCCAGCGAACCCCAGGTTCCCGGCATCTTCGGCAGGTAGCCCGAGCCGAACCACGTGGCCAGCAGGATGGCCGGATGGTGCAGCGGCGGGCGGGCAGGAATGTCGGGCATCGATAGGCGCCGTTCAGGAAGCTTCGGGGCCGGCCATCCTGTCCGGTCCAGGGCGAACCGGCAACGGGATTCGGCGAAGCGCCCCGAAACCCGCCGTCACGGCGATATCTCCGCTTGCATGGGAAAACCCGAGCCGATAGGGTTTGTCAGCGCGGATCAACGGTTCGCGCGCCGTCCCAGGGAGGAAAACCCCGATTGCCGGACGATAGAATTCGGCATCGACCAAGGGTTTCCTATTTAAACGGCAAGGGACGGTTCCAGTATGTTGAGGGAAGGCGTCGAGGGGAAATACATGTACGAAGGGATTTCACGCCCGTGGTGGCGGCGTTGCCTGCGCGCTGTGGGCGACACGTTGTTCCCTGAACGTCAGATTCATCTCAGGACCAACGGGAAGATCAGATTCTTCCGGTTTTCGCGTTTCGGTCAGGTGACGGTCGCGGGATTTGTCGCCGGGGCGACGGCTTGGGCCAGCTATGCCACGCTCAGTTACGTCCGCCACGACGACGTCGTCGCCGGCAAGGACCACGAGATCGCCAGCGCGCGTTTCGCCTACCGCTCGCTGCTAGGGGAAGTGGCGACGTACCAGAAGAAATTCAGCACCATCACCGACGAACTCGAGGACAACCACACCTTGATGCTTGGTCTGGTGGAGAAGAACACATCGTTGCAGCGCAGCCTGTCATCGGTGGAGATGCAACTGCGCACCACGGAAGACGCCCGTGTCCAGGTCTCCGGCGCGCGCCAGCAATTGAAGTCGCGCATGTCCGAACTCGAAACCGACATGAACGCGCTGTCGACAAAGAACTACACCTTGAAGGGTAATCTCGATTCAGTGGCGCTCGACCTGCAGCGCGCGCTGCACGAGCGCGATCTGTCGCGGACCGACGGCAAGCAATTGCGGCGCCAGATCGAATCCCTTGAAAATCGCATGGAACAGCGCGTGGCGGCATTGCAACAGCGCCTGTCGAACCTGCAGACGGCCCAGCAGGGCGCCATTCAGCGCCTTGATGCCCGCGCGGTTGCCTACATCGAATCGGTGGAGCGCGTCGTCGAGATTACCGGCCTGAAGATCGACCGCCTGCTGGCCGAGACACGGACCGACGGCGCCGCCCAGGGCGGCCCCTTCATCCCGGCCAAGCCCGACGGCGCCCCCGGCGATCAGTTGAAAGCCAACCTGGACGACCTGGACAATCGGCTGACCCACTTGGAGGCGCTGCAGACCGTCATGGGCCGCATCCCGCTGACGGCACCGCTGAGCAACTATCGTGTCACCAGTTCCTACGGAAAACGCCGCGATCCGATCAACAAGAAATGGGCTGCCCACTACGGTGTCGACCTCGGCGGCATCACCCGCACGCCGGTATACGCCACGGCGCCCGGCGTGGTGAAGAAAGCCGGCTGGAAAGGGCGCTTCGGACGCTACGTGGAAATCGATCACGGCTCTGGGCTGATTACGCGATACGGCCACTTGAAGAGCATCAAGGTGAAGCGCGGCCAAAAAGTCGCCTTCCATCAGACCGTCGGATTGCTGGGAAGTTCCGGCCGCAGCACCGGACCGCACGTCCACTACGAGGTCGTGTTCAAGGGTAAGCCACTCAATCCGATGAATTTCATCAAGGCGGGACGATATGTTTTCCAAAAGTAAGAAGGGAAACGCCGCCTCGGACGCGGATCAAGCGCTGCCGGCCAAGGTGGCGGCCCCATCGATCATCTCCGCCGACCTGAAGATCGTCGGCGATCTGCACAGCGACGGCGAGATCCAGGTCGACGGCGCGGTCGAGGGCGATATCCGGACCCGCGACCTGCTGATCGGCAAGGAAGCCAACGTGAAGGGCGAGATCATCGCCGAATCCATCATCATCCATGGCTCCATCAACGGTCAGATGAAGGCGCGCTCGGTGCGCCTCGCCAACACCGCGCACGTGGTCGGTGACATCGTGCATCAGGACCTGGCCATCGAAAAGGGGGCCTTCCTGGAAGGTCACTGCAAACGCTACGTCGACAAGCCGGAGCCGGCGAAGCTGCCCGTGGCCCAGAAAGACGACAAGAGCAAAGTCGCGTCCGGCGGCGCCGCCGATGCCGCCGTCGACAAGGGCAAGGGCGGCGACGGCAAGAAAACAGTGGCCGCCTGACGGCCCAGGCGCCTCATCAATTTCCGAGAATTATGTTCTAGATGGTCTGGCGGGTCACTTGCGCGGCGAAAATATACCCTGTGCCGCGCACTGTCTTGACCATGTCCGGGTGTTTCGAATCGCGCTCGACCTTGCGCCGAAGCCTAGTCACCAGGACATCGATGCTGCGGTCGTAGGGTTCCCACTCGCGATTGTAGATCTCGTTCAGCAAGTGGTCGCGGGACAGCACGCGGCCCGCCTTGTCGACGAATTCGGCCAGCAAGTTGTACTCGCTTGACGTCAGTTCCACGGCCTCGCCGTCGGGTGACGTAAGTTCCCGGGAATCCAGGTTGAACGTCCAGTCATTGAACGTGATCACGGTCTGGCTGGTGGTGCTCGGCTGTTCCGTGCGGGCCGGCGAACCGATGGGCTGGCCGGTAAGCTCGCTGACACGCCGCATGACGCTGCGGATGCGGGCCAGCAGCTCGCGCTCCTCCCAGGGCTTGGTGACATAATCATCTGCGCCGATTTCCAAGCCGACGACGCGATCGATGGTGGCGTCCTTCGAGGTCAGGATGATGATGCCGACCGTATAATGCTGGCGTAAGTACTTGGTCAGCTCGAAACCATCGTCGTTCGGCAGTTTCAAGTCCATGATCACCAGGTCGGCAGGGTCGTCGGCCATCAGCTCGCGCATGGCCCCGCCGTCATCGACCAGGCTGACGCGGTAGTCCTCGGCCTCCAAATAGGCGCGCAACGCCTTCTGGACGAAGGCGTCATCCTCGACGACGAGTATGTGGCCAGCGTTTTCCATGCGAAATCGATTCGAATCCCCGGTCGCCCCTGATATGCACACGAGATACGCACACGGGGGCTCGTCGAAGCCCTTCCCTTTGAATACACTACCCCAACGCGGATCGATTGCAACCGCCCCGGAGGGCTATAGCCCGCCGTCAACGAAGGAGTGGGCCCGGCGATGGCCGACAAGCGACCGGACGACGAGGAAGAGGAACAAGCCCCGCCCAGCCTGGGCGAGGGTTCGCGGCGCTGGATGGAAGACCTGGTCGGCGATCTGCCACGGACGCCGTCCGGCGGACCGCCCGATCTGCCCTGGCCGCCGCCTCCTCCATCGCAGCCGTCGGAGGTCGAAAGCGAGCCGGAGTCCGCCGAATCCGCGGCTTCCGCCGCGGTGATCGAAACCGTCCGCGTCCCCCTGGCACTGCCGCCGCAATTGCTCGACTGGGAAGGCGCGCGCCTGGTGGCCATCGAACTGATGGACCTTCCGGCCGACGCGATCGTCTCAGCCGGCGAGGCGACGCGCCCCGGGCTCTGGCATCTCGAGCCCGATCAAGTGGAGCACCTATTCGTCGACCTGCCGGCGGAGGGGAACGACCCTGTTCACATTACGGTGAAAGTGACCGCCGAGGACACGACCGACGATAGCCGGCTGACCAATATCGTCGGCCTCGATGTCAGCCGCCAGGACGCATTGATTCTCGAACCGGCTGCCGAGCCCGAACCCGCCCCGGCCAAGGAAATCGAACCCGAACCGGATATCGAGCCCCTCGAATCCACGATCGACACGGAACCGGAAGAGGGGCCGGAAGAGGGAACCGACGAGGAACCGGTCGCTGCGCGTCCGCCCCGGGAGGCGCCGGAGGCGGTCGAGGTGGAGGACGAGGACGAGCCCGTCATGGCCGTGGCCGATCTGCAAGTTTCCGTCGGCATCGACGATCCAGAGGCGCTGGCGCTGATCGCCATTACCATTGACGGCGTGCCGGAAGGGGGCAGCCTGACCGCCGGCGACGAGACCGCTCCCGGCGTCTGGCGGATGAGCGGCCTGGAGGTGGCGAACCTGGGTGTCGCCGTGCCGCCCAATTGCGATGATTTTGTCCTCGGCATCACCATGCGCACGCCGTCGGGCCGCGAGGAAAGCGGCGAAATCGGCGTCGCCAGCCCGGCACGGCTTGCCGCCGAAGCCGGCGCACCGGCCGAGGAGGAGCGTTTCAGCGTCGCTGGCCCGGCCGAGCAGGCAAACGAAAACGACGATGAGGCACCACCGGCCCTGACCGTCACCGTCCCGAACGCCGATGCGCCCGACGTCATCATCGTGCGACTGGGCGCGGACCCCTATCAAGCCGAGGCGGCGTTGAGTGTCCACATTGATGGCGAGCAGGTCGCCGCCGGCATTCCCGACTGGGCGGCCGGCGCCTGGGAAGGCGCCATTGCCTGGGTCGACATCGCCTTGCCCTGGGACCTGGTGGCGCGGCCGCCGGGCGAACTGGTGATCCGCCACCCCGGCACCGGTGGCGGCGAGGCGCCATCGGGGCCGGTTTTGGCCGGCATCGATCTGGACCGCCTGGTCATCGCCGGCGATGGCCCGTTCGTCACCCATATCGATGACCCCATATCATGGCTGGACCGGGACGGCTCATCGCATCAGTCGTGGCTCGGCGAGTTGATCGTCGATATCTCGGCAGCGCGCCAGGCCGTCTTGGATGATACGGATCGTGCCGCGTCCGAGGCGCCGCTGATGTCGTTCGAACCCGAACCGGAGCCGGCGCCAGAAGCGACGCCGCTGATGTCGTTCGAACCCGAACCGGAGCCGGCGCCAGAAGCGACGCCGCTGATGTCGTTCGAACCCGAACCGGAACCGGCGCCCGAAGCGACGCCGCTGATGTCGTTCGAACCCGAGCCGGAACCGGAACCCGAACCCGAAGCGACGCCGCTGATGTCGTTCGAACCCGAGCCCAAGCCCGAACCGGCGCTTGTGGCGGAGCTCGTTGATCCGGCCGATATCCTTGTCATGGACCTTGAGCCCGGTGACGCACGAAATCCGCGGCTGCTAACGGAACTGGTCGTGCTGCGCCGGGCCGTACGCGCTCATGCGGCCGGAGATGCCGTCGTCGACAAGGGAACGCTCTATGACCGTCTTGGCATCGACGTCGGCACTTGGCGCGATGTCGAGGCGCGTGACCACCATGGCCGCCCCGTCGACCTGGACCTTGCGGCTCCGCGGGTGGCGCCGCTGGGTCTCGCCGCGGCAACCGAATTGGGCCTTCCGCTCGACCTGGGCGGCCTGTTCGCCGGATTGCAGGCGGGCACGGCCGAGGTCCATTTGGCCGGCATGCCGGCAGGCGCATTGCTGAACAAGGGCCGCAACCTGGGTGGCGGAAACTGGCACCTCAATGCCGACGACTGCGATGGACTGCGCGCCCATGTGCCGCCGTTCACGGGCGACGGGCAAGGGGTGCAGTTCGAGGTCCGCGGCATTGACGACGGCCGATTACTGCGCAACGGCACGGCGAACCTGGGCCGGCCACTGGCAGGTGGCGACGGTCCCTGGATACTAGCTCCCACGGCGGTTCCTGACGGCCGCCTACCGCTGCAAGCCGACGATCTTGACCCGGATGGCTATGGCGCCGCGCAGTTGACCTTCAGCAACTTGCCGCCCGGATCGTTGCTGTCCCACGGCACCAACCACGGCGACGGGGTCTGGACGTTGGAGACCTGGAGCGGCGAGGACGTGCACGTCCGTGCACCCAAGGCGGCGCGAGAGAGTGCCCGGTTCTCCGTCGTCGCCACGTCCTTCGACGAAACCAACGGCGAGACAGCCATCGTCACCCGTGACCTGGCTTTCTCGCCGGCCGGTACCATTAGTCTGGTCAACGAAGGGCCGGCGGCCTAGGCCGCCGCGGTCGGCGTGAAGGGGGAACGCTCGACATGAGATACCGCATCGGCATCGCTTCGCGCATCGCCCTGGCGCTGACCCTGGTGGTCGGCGGCATTGCCGGTGTCGGCGTCGTCGCCTACCTGACCTTCCAGCGCCTCGGCATCGTGCTGGCCGAGGCCACGGTAGGCCTGCCGCCGGGCGATCCGCGATTTGAACAGCTGGCGGCGCTGGCCCACGTGGCCGAGGACGGATTGCTGTTCATCACCGTTGCCGGCCTTGTGGCCATGGCCGGTGCCGTCGCGGTGGCGCTCTACTTCAACCGCAGCATCGTCAGTCGCCTGTTGCGGCTGCAATCCAGTATGGCCGCCTTCGTCGATGGCCGCGAGACCGAGATACCGACCGAAGGCAACGATGAAATCGGCAGCATGGGCCGGGCCTTGGAATACCTGGTGACGACACTGCGGACGCGCGAGGAGCGCCTGGGCGAGCAATTGGATTTCCAGCAAACCCTGCTGGATACCATTCCCAATCCCATCTTCTACACCGACACCGAGGACCGCTACCTGGGCGCCAACGAGGCTTTTGCCTCGGTCATCGGCAGGTCGATTACCGATATCGTCGGCAAGACCGCCTACGACCTGGACCGGCCGGACCTGGCTGATCGCTACGACGCACAGGAGCGCGAGCTCGCCACCGCCGGCCGCCGGCGCTACACCTACGAGGCCGAAAAGAAATTCGCCGACGGCACCCTGCATCACGTCATGATCGGCAAGGCGCGGTTTGGCCGCAGCGAGGGCACGAGCGCGCAGGATGGCGCGTCGTCGGCCGGCGTCGTCGGCGTCATGGTCGATATAACGCGCCGCCGCCAAGCCGAGGTGGCGCTGGCGGACGCCAAGGAGGATGCTGAGTCCGCCAACCGCGCCAAGTCCAGCTTCCTGGCTGCCATGAGCCACGAGATCAGGACCCCCATGAACGGCGTCGTCGGCATGCTGGAACTGCTGCAGCACACGCCCATGGACCAGGACCAGCGCCAGATGGTGGCGACGGTCAGGGAATCCGCATTCGCGCTGCTGACCATCATCGACGACATTCTGGACTTCTCCAAGATCGAGGCCGGCAAGCTGGACCTGGAGCGTGTTCCGACGTCGATCGCCGACATCCTCGACGGCGTCGCGGATACACTGGCGCCGGGCGCCGCCAAGAAGGACCTTGAGTTGGTCAGCTTCGCCGATCCGGATCTGCCGGCGCGCGTCATGGCCGATCCCGTGCGCCTGCGCCAGGTATTGTTCAACCTGGGCGGCAACGCCATCAAGTTCACCGACCGCGGCAAGGTGGTGGTCGCCGTCGCCGTGGAACGCCGCAACGACGACGAGGTGCAGCTGCGTTTTCGGGTCACCGACAGCGGCATCGGCATCGCCGAGGAGAACCAGGCGAAGCTGTTCCAGGCCTTCACCCAGGCGGAATCTTCAACCACCCGGCGCTTCGGCGGCACCGGGCTCGGGCTTTCCATCTGCCACCGCCTGGTCGACATGATGGGTGGCGAGATCGGCGTCGACAGCGAACTGGGCCGCGGCGCCACCTTCTGGTTCCGGATGGTCCTGCCCATCGGCGAGGCCGCAGACGACGAGGTCGCGCCGGCGCCGCCACCGGATTTGCAAGGCCTCGAGGTCCTGGTCACCTCGGCCGACGAGGAGGTCGTCGACTTCGTCTCGCGTTACCTGGTGTCGGCGGGGGCGGTGGCGCGCACGGTCTACACGCTCTCCGGCTCGGTCGATGTCGCCGTGGTCGACGGCCGCGGTCTCGGCCAGGACGAGGATCCCCTGGTCGACGGCGTGCTTGGCGGCTTGCCGGACGACGACGGGCCGCGCGTCATCGTGCTCGGCGATACCGTCGGCGATGCGTTGCAGGACACCGAGGCCATAAGGGTCGCCAAGCCGCTTCGGCGCGACCGCCTGATCCGCGCCGTCGCCGTGGCCGCCGGACGGGCCGATCCGGAGAGCCTGAAGGAGTCCACCACCGGCTTCGCCGCCGGGCGTCCGCCGCCGAGCCATGACGAGGCCCGCCGCCAGGGCAGGCTGGTGCTGCTGGCCGAGGACCATCCGGTCAACCGGCGGGTCATCGAGCGCCAACTCAATACTCTGGGGTACGCGGTCGAGCTCGCGGTCGACGGCCGGGAGGCTCTGGAGTGCTGGCGCCAGGATCGCTTCGGCCTGCTGATCACCGACTGCCATATGCCGGAAATGGACGGATTCGAACTGACCCAGGCCATCCGCGACGCCGAAACGGCGGAGAATATCGGCCGCCACACTCCCATCGTCGCCGCCACCGCGAACGCGCTGGCCGGCGAGGCCGATAATTGCATCGCCGCCGGCATGGATGACTATCTCTCCAAGCCGGTGACGCTGGAAGCCCTGAAGCGCGCGCTCGACCGCTGGCTACCGTTCGACGACGAGGGGACGGGCAGGGATTCGCGGATAGATTCTGTGGCCCCGGCGGCGCCCGCAAGCGAGGCGTGGCAGGGCGACGCCATCGACCCGTCGGTTCTCGACTCCCTATGCGGTGGCGATCCGGATTTCGTGCGCGAGATGCTGGGCGACTTCATCGACATCAACCGCGAGGTCATCGAGGCCCTGAGCCAGGCCGTGCAGGCGGAGAACGCGCACGAGGTAGCCATGTTGGCGCACAAATTGAAGGGATCGTCCGGCACCGCCGGCGCGCGCGGGTTGGCGGCGCTATCGAGTGATCTGGAAAACGCCGGCGAGGTCGACGGCTGGGACGACATCCGCCGCCTGCACCCCGAAGCCGTGGCCGAGTTCCAGCGCGTCATCGACCACGTGGAAAGTCTGTAGGACCCACATGCCCGATACTCCGGACCGCATCCTCTACATCGAAGACGACGCCTTCGTCGCCAAGGTGGTGTCACGCCACCTGGGCGACGAAGGCTTCACGGTCGAGCTGGCCGGCGACGGCGAGGCCGGCCTGGCTGCACTCGGCGACGGCGGCTTCGACCTGGTGCTCATCGATTATCACTTGCCCGGCATGGACGGCCTGGACGTGCTCCGACACGTGGTCGCCGATGCGGCCGCGCCGCCGGCCATCATGGTCTCCGGCCAGAGCGACCTGGCCACCGCCGTGGCGGCGATGAAGGCGGGGGCCGCCGACTACGTCATCAAGGAAATCGACGGCGGTTACATGGACCTGCTGCCGGGCGTGGTTCGCCGGGTGCTGGACCGCGCCCGCCTGCAGGCGCAGCTGGACCACCAGGTGGCGATCACCGACGCCCTTGTGCAGAACCTGGACCTGGGGTTGGCGCTGTTCGGCCCGGAAATGGACCTGCAACGCTGGAACCCGCGCTTCCGCGACCTGTTCGACCTGCCGGCCAGCCTGGTGGCCGAGGGCATGGGCTACGAGAACTTCCTGCGGCATCTGGCCCGGAACGACGAATTTCCGGACGAGGACGCCGCCGAGGCCGTAAAAACGCGGCTCGAACGGGTTCCCACCTCCGGGCACCGGGCGCACGACCACGCGCGGCCCGACGGCACGGTCATCGACGTCCGCATCGGACCGATGCCCGGCGGCGGATTCTACGCCAGCTACACCGACATCACCGACCGCAAACGCATGGAGGAAGAACTCCGCCGGCTAGCCACCACGGACGCACTGACGGGGGCGCTCAACCGGCGCCGCTTCAACGAACTCGCGGATCAGGAAGTGGCACGCTCGCGCCGCTATGGTCACGAGCTCTGCGTCATGATGCTGGACGCCGACCACTTCAAGAACGTCAACGACACCCATGGCCACCAGGCCGGCGACGACGTGCTGAAGCTGCTTTCGGCGACGGCGCGCGAGCAACTGCGCGACAGTGATGTGTTCGGCCGCTATGGCGGCGAGGAGTTCGCCCTGGCGCTGCCGGAAACCGGATTGCAGACGGCGCTCGAGGTCGCCGAACGAATTCGCGCCGCGCTGGCCGCGTTGGAAGTACCGCTGGCCGAGGGCGGGCACGTCTCGTTCACCGTCTCCATCGGCGTCGCCAAGCTGGCCGACGGCGACGACGACATCCATGCCACCCTGGACCGCGCCGACCAGGCCCTCTACCAAGCCAAGGAAAGCGGGCGCAACCGGGTCGTCAACGCCGCCTGAGGCAGGCATCTCTCCCGTTTACCGAGTCTTTACCAGTGCCGGACCATACTTGTCGGTGAACTAGTTTTATCGGGAGCCGGCCATGATCATCGCCTTCATCTTTTCCAGTTTTGCCCTGTTCGCCGCGCTCGGCGCGCTCTGGTACACGGCCGAGGCCCTGCGCAGGGTCAACGCTCGTGGCGAGGCCATGGTGAAACCCTACATGGGCGACATGAAGGGCGACGTGGACCAGGCCCTGCGAGGCATGCGCGCCATCAACCAGCGCCTCGACGCCATCGAACGGGACCTCAAATGGCTGAAAGCACAGGGCGCCAATGTGGCCACCGAAGACACCCAGGCCATCGCCGCCCGCGCCGCCGCCGCCAGCCGCGGCCTAGCGCAACCATCGGTCTCGCTGAACGGCTGACCTCCGCGCGCGCCTAGCTCCAGGCATCGTTGACAGCGGGCGCCTCCCAGCCCCAAATACCGGCATGACCGATTACTTCGCCGAGCGTGCGTGGCTGCCGGATGCCGGCTTCGTCGACGACGTGCTGATCTGCGTCGACGGCGACGGCACTATATCATCCGTCGAACAAGGCGCAGCACCAGGCCAGGCGGAGCGGCTGCCGGGCGCCCTGCTGCCGGGCATGCCGAACCTGCATTCCCACGCCCACCAGCGCGCCATGGCGGGTCTCAGCGAATACCGAGCGTCGGGCGCCGGCGAGGACGACAGCTTCTGGACCTGGCGCCAGGTCATGCATGCCTTCGTCGAGGCGGTGACGCCAGACGACCTGGAAGCCATCGCGGCGCAGCTCTACCTGGAGATGCTGAAGGCCGGCTACACGGCGGTCGCCGAGTTCCACTACGTTCACAACGACACCGACGGCGCTACCTATGCGGAGCCGGCGGAGATGTCGCACCGGCTCGCCAAGGCCGCCGGGGATGTCGGCCTCGGCCTGACGCTGATGCCGGTGCTTTACGCCACCGGCGGCTACGGAAACGCGGAGCCCAATGCCGGCCAGCGTCGCTTCCTCTGCGATGCGGACCATCTTTCGCGAATTCTCGAAGGGGCGGCCCGCGCCGTCGCCGGCAACGCCGACCAGCGCCTTGGCCTGGCGCCGCACAGCCCGCGCCACGCCCCGGCCGACCAGACGCTGGCCTGCATCGCCACACTCGACGGTCTGGAACTGGGTGCCCCCATACACGTCCACGTCGCCGAGCAGGAGAAGGACGTCGAGGAATCAATCGCCCACACCGGCCGGCGCCAGGTTGAATGGCTGATGGACAATCTGCCCATCGACGAGCGCTGGTGCCTGGTGCATGCCACCCACGTGGACGCCGGCGAGGTCGCCGCCATGGCCCATCGGGGCGCCATTGCCGGTCTTTGTCCGACCACCGAGGCGAACCTGGGCGACGGCCTGTTTCCGCTGCGCGATTATCTTGAGGACGGCGGGCGCATCGGCATCGGCTCCGACAGCCACATCTCGATCAGCGTGCAGGAGGAATTGCGCTGGCTGGAATACGGCCAGCGGCTGATCCATCGCCGGCGCAACATGTCGGCGGCGGCGACGGGCGGCTCAACCGGCCGGCGGCTGTTCGAAGCTTCGTTGGCCGGCGGCGCCCAGGCCTGCGGCCGTCCCATCGGCGCCATCGCGCCCGGGCTGCGCTGCGACCTGGTGGCCATCGACACTGGCCATCCGCTGCTGGCCGGAAGGGGCGGGGACCGGATACTGGACTCCTGGATATTTTCCGGCAACGCGGCAACCGTGACCGACGTCGTGGTCGGCGGTCGGCGGGTTGTCACGAACGGCCACCACGCCGAAGAAGATGCGATCGCCAGCCGCTACAAGGACGTGTTGGACCGGGTCCTCGGCGACTGAACGCCACGCCCTCAATTGGCCCCCATGGCGTCAACGTTATGGCGCCTACCAATCCGACCCGCCCGGGGTTATCTTGCCGCCATGACCATCGATGGCCCGACGGAGGAGACCCAACCGGCGCCGGCAACCGCCGGCTCGCCGCGCATCGCGCTCGGCTTCGCCTGCGTCGGCCACACCTACGCCCACCTGTTCCAACCCATCTTCTTCATCGTCGTGCTGGCGCTGGAAAAGGAACTGGCGCTCAGCCACGGGCACGCAGTGGCGCTGATCTTCGTCGGCTCGGTGCTCTACGGCGTCGCCGCTCCCATCGCCGGCTGGTTGGGCGACCGCTGGTCGGCGACCGGCATGATCCTGATCTATTTCCTCGGCACCGGGGTGGCCATGGCGCTGACCGGGCTGACCGAGACACCGTTCCAGATCGGCGCCGCGCTGACCCTGGTCGGCTTGTTCGCCGCCATCTACCACCCGGTCGGCATCGCCTGGGTGGTCCGGACCTCGGTCAATACCGGGACCGCACTCGGCATCAACGGCATCTTCGGCGGCCTGGGGCCGGCCATTGCGGCGTTGATGACGGGGGCCTTGATCGATTCCGTCGGTTGGCGCGCCGCTTTCGTGCTGCCGGGCGCCGTCATCGCCGCCACCGGCGTGGTCTTCGGGCTGGCCCTGCTGAAGGGCTGGGTGGTGGAAAGCAAGACCGACATAAAACCGCCGCCGGCCCCCGCCAGCCGCGCCGACACCATGCGTGTCTATCTGGTGCTGGCCTTCACCATGTCGTGCTCGGGCATCATCTATTCGGCCGTGCAGCCGGCGCTGCCCAAGGCCTTCGCGCTGGATTTCTCGGACAGCGGCGGAATCATGGGTGTCTCGGCACTGGTGGCGCTGGTCTACACCGTGTCCGGCCTGATGCAGCTGTTCGGCGGCTGGCTGGCGGACGTGTTCGCCGCCCGCAGGGTCTATCTGTTCACCTATGTGCTGCAGCTGCCGATACTGTTTCTGGCCGGCATGGTCTCGGGCTCGCCGCTGGTGGTGGTGGCCATGGTCATGCTCAGTCTCAATGCCTCGTCACTGCCGGCCGAGAACGTGCTGATCGCGCGCTACACGCCGCCGCACCGGCGCGCCTTGATCTACGGCCTCAAGTTCGTCGTCGCCATCGGCGTCGCCAATCTCGGCATTCTGCTGGAAGGCGGCATCTACGACGCCACCGGCGGCTTCTTCTGGCTCTATGTGATCCTGACCGCGGTGGGCACGGCGGCGGTCGCCGCCATCCTGGCGCTGCCGCCGGAACGCATCCCGTCGCCCGAACCGGTGCCGGCGGAATAGCTGGCCCGGAATAGCTGGCCCGCCCCGTCAGGGCGTCATGCCGGCCTCTTCCAGTTCGGCCAGGCGGATCTCCATGATCCGCGTCAGCTCGTCGTGGATCTTCGGGTGTTCGCGCAGCAGGCCGTCCAGGTCCGCGACCTCCAGGCTCATCAGCTGGCATTCGGTGATGGCGGTCACGGTGGCCGTGCGCTGGGTGCGTTTCAGCAACGCGATCTCGCCGAAGTGGTCGCCGGGACCGAGCCGCCGGGGATGCAGACCGATGTCGACCTCGACCTCGCCGGAAATGATGAAATACATGGCTTCGGCGTTTTCGCCGCGGCGCACGATGGTATAGCGCGCCGGCACCACCTTGGAATGCAGCAGGGCCGAGATGTCGGCGATGTCCATGGCCTCCAGGCGGCCGAACAGCGGCACGCCGGCGACCAGACGCCAGGTGACGTTGAAGTCACGCTTGCGGAATTCGCGCGCGAAGCCGGTCGCCAGGATGCCGGTCGGCAGCGCGTACATGCCGACCCCCAGCACCATCAGCACGGCGCCGAACACTTTGCCCGCCGGCGTCACCGGCGTGACGTCGCCGAAGCCGACCGTGGTCAGCGTGGCGATGGTCCACCACATGGCATCGGGGATGGTGCCGAAGGCCTCGGGCTGGGCCTCGTGCTCCAGCAGATGCGCGACACCCGCGCCGAGCACAAGCAACACCGCCATGATGACGGCCGCGGCGCCCAACTGGCGGCGTGATTGCACCAGCACCACCAGCACGGTTTCCAGCGCCGGCGAATAGCGGGTCAGCTTCAGCAACCGGATCAGCCGGATGACGCGCAGGAAACGCAGGTCCACGTCGAACAAGAAAATCAGGTAAGCCGGCATGATCGCCAGCAGGTCCACCAGCGCCATCGGCGTCAGCATGTAGCGCAGCCGCCCCATCACCGGTTGCCGGAACCGGGCGTTATGGCGTTCCACCACCGTCCACACCCGGGCCACGTATTCGACCGTGAACACGGCGATGGAAAAGGTGTCGAAAGCAGCGAAGGCGGCATGGTAGCGGGCGTGCAACTGGCCGACGGATTCCAGCACCACGGCCGCCACATTAGCCAAGATCAGGGCCACCAGGATGCCGTCGACCCAGCGACCGAGCGGTTCCTCCTCGGCGTCGCCCGGGTCGAGCAACGCGTGCATCCGCCGCCGATGGCTCGACTGCCGGGTGCCGGTCTCGCTCATCACAAGTTCTCCAGGGCCCTTTCGAGATCGCGGATCAGGTCGTTGGCGGTCTCGATACCGATGGAGAGCCGGATGACGTCGTCGCCGGCGCCGGCGGCGGCGCGCTGCTCCTCGGTCAACTGGCGGTGGGTCGTCGACGCCGGGTGCAGGATCAGCGAGCGGGTGTCGCCGATGTTGGCCAGGTGCGAGAACAACTCCACGCCCTGCACCAGTTTGACGCCGGCGTCGTAGCCACCCTCGACACCGAAGGTGAAGACCGAACCGGCGCCCTTCGGCAGGTACTTGGCGGCGAGCTCGCGGTAGGGACTGGACGCCAGCCCGGCGTAGGACACCCAAGCGACCTTGGGATGCGCATCCAGATAGGCCGCGACTGCCTCGGCGTTGGCCACGTGGCGCTCCATGCGGAGGTGCAGGCTCTCGATGCCGGTTATCGTATAAAAGGCGTTCTGCGGCGACATGGACGGTCCGAAGTCGCGGAGCGCCACGGCGCGGGCGCGCATGGTGAAGCCGAAATCGCCGAAGGTCTCGTAGAAGGTCAGGCCGTGGTAGGCCGGGTCGGGCTCGGTCATGGTCGGGAAACGGCCACCTTGCGTCCAATCGAATTTGCCGGACTCGACCACCACGCCGCCCATGGAATTGCCGTGGCCGCCCAGGAACTTGGTCGTCGAATGGATGACGATGTCGGCCCCCCAGTCGAGTGGCCGGCAGAGGTAGGGCGTCGCCAGGGTGTTGTCGACGATCAGCGGAATGCCGGCCTCGCGGGCAATATCGGCAATGGCCTCCAGGTCGAGCACCACGCCCCCCGGGTTGGCCAGTACCTCGATGAAGATGGCCTTGGTCTTCTCGGTCAGGGCCGCGCGGATGCTCTCCGGGTTGGTGGCGTCGACGAAGTCGCAATTCCAGCCGAGGCGCTTGAAGCTGATACCGAACTGCGTCACCGAACCGCCATAGAGGTTCTTCGACGCCAGGAAATGGTCGCCCGGCTCCAGCAGCGTGAAGAAGGCCAGGAACTGCGCCGCATGGCCCGACGCGGCACACACCGCTGCACGGCCGTCCTCCAGGCTGGCGATGCGTTCCTCGAGCACCGAGACCGTCGGATTGGTCAGCCGTGAATAGATAAAGCCGAAGGTCTGCAGGTTGAACAGGTCGGCGGCGTGATCGACGTCGTCGAAGACATAGGCCGTGGTCTGGTAGATTGGCGTCGAGCGCGCACCCGTCACAGGATCCGGACGCGCGCCGGCGTGCACGGCCCGGGTCTCGAACCCGAATTCCAGCGGCGCTTCGTTTTCGCTTTTATCGGTGTCGTCGCTCATGCCCGCATTCCTATGGTCTCATCCCTAAGGTCTCATCCGGGGCCGCTTGGCGGAGATGATGCGCGAATTGACGCCGCACCAGGACAACTCGCCGAACAGGCGGCCGTATTCGATCTTCGGGCAGCGATCCATGATGACCAGCAAGCCGGCGGCCCGGCCGCGCTCGGCCGCATCGTCATCGCGTACGCCCAACTGCATCCAGACCACCGAGATTCCCTTGGCGTCCTTCTGTGCAATGGCTTCGTCCATGATGGCGCCGGCGGCGGCGGAGGCGCGGAAGATATCGACCATGTCGACCCGGTCGGGAATGTCGGCCAGGGACGCATAAACGGTCTCGCCCAGGATCTCCTTGCCGGCCTGACCGGGGTTGACCGGGATGACCCTGTAGCCCTTGCCCTGAAGGTACTTCATGGCGAAGTTGGATGGCCGCACCCAGTTGGCGCTGGCGCCGATCATGGCGATGGTGCGTGCGTGCTTCAGGATGCCGCGCAATTCAGCATCAGCGTAGACCAGCGGATGGGCGGGCAGGGGTGACGCGGCGGTGTCGATCATTCCCCCTTCCATTCGGGCATGTCGCGCTTCATCAGGAAGGCGTCGATGCCGGCACGGGCGTCGCGGTCCTGCATGTTGTCGGTAATGACGCGGGACGCCTCGTCGTAGGCGGCAGCGAGGCCTTGTTCCAGCTGACGGTAGAACAGTTCCTTGCCACGGCGCACCGCCAACGGCGATTTGTCGACGATGTTCGCTGTCAAATGATCCACGGCCGCATCCAGTTCCGCCGCCGGCACGACCCGGTTGAGCAAGCCCAGGCGCTCGGCCTCATCGGCATCGATCAGGTCACCGGTCATCAGCATCTCGAAGGCCTTCTTGCGCGGCAGGTTCCGGGTCACGGCGACCATCGGCGTGGCGCAAAACAGGCCGAGCTTGACGCCGGAGGTGGCGAACATGGCGCTATCCACGGCGATCGCCATGTCGCACTGGGCGACCAGTTGGCAGCCTGCGGCGGCGGCGACGCCTTGCACCTTGGCGATGACCGGCTGCGGGATGCGGGTGATGGTCTGCATCATCTTGCCGCATTGCTCGAACAAGGCACGGATCGGCCCTTCGTCCGGCGCCGCGCGCATTTCATTCAGGTCATGGCCGACGCAGAAGGCATCGCCGGCCGCCGCGATGACCACGACGCGCACGCCGGCGTCGCGGGCGATGTCGTCGAAGGCCGCCTGCATCGCCGCCATCAGGCCGATCGACAGCGTGTTGTAGGCGCGTCCCCGGTTCAGCGTCAGCGTCGCCACGCCGTCCTTGTCGTTGCGCAGCAATACCGGCGGGCCGGTGGCGATGGTCTGGGCTTCGGGGGTGGTGTCGGGCATGGCGTGCAATCCTGGCTTCGATCCCGCTCGGTGGCGCCGGTCCGCTCGGCGGCCGATCGTCACCTCGACAATGTGCCGTGCGAGCCAGGGCCCGGCAAGGGACAGCTGACCCCTGCTCGCATTGACGTTTACGTAAACGTAAAATACCTTCGTCCGACCACGAAGGGAAGGGGTCTCGTGTCATGAAGGATGGGCCGGACGGTTTGACGAGCGATGCCACGCCGCGCATCGACGTCGCGCAGTTCAACGACCTAATGGCGCGCGAGGTGCCGGGCGTCGGCGGCCTGATGCGCGCCGACCACATCGGCGCCGGGACCGCCACGCTGCGACTGGCCTATGACGACAGCATGCTGCGGCCGGGCGGCACCATCGCCGGGCCGTACATGATGGCGCTGGCGGATGCCTGCATGTATGCCGCGGTGCTGAGCGCCATCGGCATCGTCAAGCTGGCGGTGACGACCAGTTTCAACGCCAATTTCCTGCACCGCCCGCAACCGGGCGACCTAATCGCCGACGGTCGGTTGCTGAAACTCGGCAAGCGGCTCGCGGTGGTCGAGGTCAGTGTCCATTCGGACGGCCTGGACGACGCCGTGGCCCATGCCACCGGCACCTATTCGCTACCGCCGGACTGGGCGGTCGATTGAGTGCGGTAATATAATACCGCATTCGTAAAGATCGGAATTTAAACGGTTTTTGTGGTTGACTTGGCCGCTTTAGCGCCGCTATATGCGCCCGCGCCGACCGGAATTCTTGTCTGATATCCCTATCTGGCCGGCACCGAAATTCATTCCTCTAGACGCTTGAGGCTCCGTATGATGAAAACCTATTCCGCCAAACCCAGCGAGGTCGAACACAAGTGGTTCGTGGTCGACGCCGAGGACTTGGTCCTGGGCCGGATGGCTTCCGTGGTCGCCCTCAGGCTGCGCGGCAAGCACAAGCCCATGTACACGCCCCACATCGACTGCGGCGACAACATCATCATCGTCAACGCCGAGAAAGTGCGGCTGACCGGCAACAAGCGCCAAGACAAGGTCTACCACCGCCACTCCGGTTATCCGGGCGGCATCAAGAGCACCACGGCCGACCAGGTCCTTTCGGGCAAGCATCCGGAACGGGTCGTCATCAAGGCGATCGAACGCATGATCAGCCGCAACCCGCTGGGCCGCCAGCAGATGCGCAAGCTGCATGTCTATGCCGGGCCTGAGCATCCGCACGCCGGCCAGCAACCGGAGGCGCTCGACGTCGCCGCCATGAATTCGAAGAACAAGAGGAGCGCCTGATACCATGGCCGAGGAAACCAAGACCCTCGCAGACCTCAAGGAGATGATGGAAGCGCCGGCCATAGCGGCCGCCGAAGCAGCGGCAGCTGCCGAAGCCGCGGCAGACGCCGAGACCGCTGATGCCGCCGACACCGCAGACGACAGCGGCGAGACGGTGACCGAGAGCGGCACGCCGACCGAACCGGTCATCGATCCCCACGGACGCTCCTACGCCACTGGCAAGCGCAAGGACGCGGTCGCCCGCGTCTGGATCAAGCCGGGGCCGGGCACCATCACCGTCAACGGCCGCGACCAGGAGCGCTACTTCGCGCGCCCGGTGCTGCGCATGATGATCAACCAGCCGTTCGAGGTCGCTGACCGCGAGGGCCAGTACGACGTCATCTGCACGGTCAAGGGCGGCGGCCTGTCGGGCCAGGCCGGCGCCGTGCGCCACGGCATCACGAAGGCGCTGGTGCTGTACGAGCCGACGCTCCGGCCACCGCTGAAGAAGGTTGGCTTCCTGACCCGCGATTCACGCGTCGTCGAACGCAAGAAGTTCGGCCGCCGCAAGGCCCGTCGCAGCTTCCAGTTCTCGAAGCGCTAAGCCAGCAAGAGTTCCGAACGAAATTTCAAGAAGACCCGCCGAATGGAGGGTCTTTTTTTTGTCCGCTTTCTACTGGCGGGGCCGCGGAATGGCGGCGAATTTATACTAAGTGTAAATCGCCGGCGGGGGGCAAGGCAGTCCGCAACGTACCAATAGGAGACAGTCAGAAATGCTCGATCGAATGGGTGAATTGACCCAAGGTTCTTAATTATTGGCCGAGACGGAAATCGGTGAATTTGCGACGCTGTTTCCAATCTGCGATGCTGGGCGACACCTTGAGCGATCCGTTGAACGGACAGGTTTCAGCATTCGACGGCGAAACCGTCCAATAATTTCTCTCATTTGGAAGCCACCATGACAACATCCAGTCAAGACGAAAAAACCCAGGAACTTCACAAGGTCTATGCCTCTGACAGTGCGGAAAAGACTTCCGAGATCTACGACGGCTGGTCCAGTGAATACGAAGAACATATGAAGGGCGTCGGCTATACCCACCCGGCCATGGTCGCCTCCATGCTCACCCGCCACCAACCTCCCGGTGACGACCCGGTACTCGACGCCGGCACCGGCACCGGCATCATGGGTGAAATTCTAACCGCTGTCGGCTATCCCAATGTGGTTGGCTTCGACGCCTCCGAGGGCATGTTGGCCCGCGCAGCCACGAAGAACATCTACCAGGACTTGCGCCCCGGCCTGCTCGGCCAGCCGCTCGCCTACGCCGACGATAGCTTCGCGGCCGCCGTGGCGTCGGGCGTATTCACCCAGGGCCACGCGCCGCTCGACGGCCTCGACGAACTGGTCCGAGCGGTACGGCCCGGCGGCCACATCGCGTTTTCGATTTCACGCACTTACCTGGGCGAAGTTTTCGAGACCAAGGCGCGTTCGCTGGAGGATGCCGGCAGGTGGCGCCGGGTCGACGCGTCCGGGCACTACAATTCGGCACCGCTCGGCGATGACGTGCTGACCGCTCAAGTATTCACTTTCGCGGTGTCGTAAGCCGGCGAGACGAATTCAAAATTCTTAAATACCGCGAGTTATGCGAAGAGTCTGACCTGCGAACCGGCCCCCCTCGGACCGGCCGGTTGGCGCGACGCAACACACCGCAACACTTTGTTGCGCTTTGAAACGCGCACGACATACGCAGGCGACACGGCTTTCCTAGAATTTCGCCCATGGGATGATTTACAGGGCGGAACTGAACCATGGATATGGCCGAACAGATCGATGTCGCCGGGAACACCAAGCGTATGGGGCCCGTGGAAAGGTGGGACGTGGCGCCCGAGGCCGAAGTGCTGGGCCAGGGCGTCAGCGGCGCCGTGTTCGCCGGTAACGATCCGCACCGGGCGGTCAAGGTCTGCCGGCGATGCAAACCCTATTCCCGCTTTGTCGATTTCGTTCATCACACCGACAATCCTCACTTGCCGAAAATCTACAGCGTTCGGCTGGGCAAGAAGGGGATGTTCGGCCGCCCCACCCGCATGCGGGTGGAGATGGAACGGCTGATCCCCCTCGATCCGGAGACGACCGATTGGGACGTCATCAATGGCTTCGCGAACACCTGCCATGCCGTTACCGAGGGCCGCCCGGTGATCGTCGACGCCGACGCCCGGGATGCACTCGGCGTGCTGGCGATCTCACTCGGTCATTACGCGCGCGAGAACCGGCTGGCTCTCGATCTGCAGTGCGCGAACATCATGATGCGCCCGACAACGGGCGAGCTCGTCTTCGTCGATCCGCTGCGCTGATCGGCCGAAATCGCTAATTCTCTCGCTAGTTCATCCGCTGCACGCCGAGGCGATTGACGTGCTCGCGCAGCCGCTCGATTAGCTGGCCGGCAGGCTGGGTCTTCTTGATGTAGTCCTGGGCGCCGGCGTCGATGCATTCGCGGATGGCGTCGTCGTCATCGACGGCGGTCAGCATGACCACATAGGCCTCCGGATGCCGGCCCAGAAGGGCGGCCAGCGTATCCATGCCGTGCACCGTCGGCATGCGGATATCGAGCACCACCAGGTCCGGCGCCGTCTGCTCGAACATTTCCATGCACTGCAGCCCGTCCGAGGCCTCGCCGACGACCTCGCAGCCGAGCGTGCGCAGCGCCGTCGCGGCGAGGTCGCGGATCATCTCCTCGTCGTCGGCGACGATGGCGCGGACCACCTTTCCGCCCGGCGTCGTTGTCTCGGCCATGCCCTCGTTCTCCCGCGCCGTGACTTCACCCTGTCTTGGCGCTGTCCCAGGTTTCCGCAGCATCCGTGTACGAGTCTTCGCCGAAGGACCGTTCGTTGTCCCAGACGTTCTTCGGCAGCGGCAGGCCGGCCAGATCGGCGTCGGCCAAGGGGGCGTCCGGCTCGATGCCCAACTTCTCGCGCAGCATCAGGATGATCTGGCGGGTGTGCTGGCCGGAGTGCCAGCCGGTGCGCTCCAACACCTCGTGCAGGCTGACCTCGCCGTAATAGACCTTGCCCGGCTGCGTGAAGTCCATGGTGGCGCCGTCCCGGTCCCACCATTGGGCGAAGCGGTCACGGTTTCCGCGGCCATAGGCCAAAAGGTCGTCCCGGGTCACCATGTCGTCCGGCAGGATCGATTTCAGCGCCTCGTAGGTGTAGGGCGTGTCGTGCTCGACCCGGTCCAGGAACACCTTCGGGATGTCGAACACGTGATAGACCAGCTGGCGGTACGACCGCGGCCGGCCGGGCAGCACCACGTCCAGCTTGTCGTCCGGAATCTGCGCCAGGTAGCGTCCGGCCGCATCCAGGATCATCAGCACCTTGTCCTTGATCTCTTCCGGCGTCAGCATCGTGTGGCCGCCGTATTCGAACCCGGCGACCTTGGCGACGTCGCGGAACACCGCACCGTTGGCCCAGACGGGGCCGCGTGCGGCGATGGGCACCAGACGCACGCCGAGGGCCTGCAGTTCCTCGAAACCGGCCTCGTCCTCAAGCACGTTCACCGATTCGAACGGCACCCCATGTTCGAGCAGGAATTCCTTCGTCTTCAGGCAACTGGAACAGCCAGGTTGCCAATAGACCTTTAATGGCAGTGCGAGGTTTTCCGGCGTGCCGGCGCCTTCGAGTTGGCTCATGGTACTCTCCCTATCGCCTGATCGTGTCAGTCGTTGGATTATCCTAGCGCCATCCGGAGCGCAGGTCATTTCATCTCCGTCGAAACACCCGTGAATTTTTCCAGCACATAGGGCATAACGCCGCCGGCCTCGAGCCACGCATTCTCGCGAGCCGTATCCAGCCGGCACCTGACATTGGCTTCGACGACCGTGCCACTAGGTTTGGTAAATCTGGCCTGGACGGTCTGGCCGTTCCCGAGACCAAGGAGATCGACGGTTTCCGAACCGTCCAACCCTAGCGTCTCGCGCGTCTCGCCATCCTGGAACTGCAGCGGCAACACGCCCATGCCGACCAGGTTGCAGCGATGGATGCGCTCGAAGCTCTCGGCGATGATGGCGCGCACGCCCAGCAGGTGCGCCCCCTTGGCGGCCCAGTCGCGCGACGAGCCGGTGCCGTATTCCCGCCCGGCGACGACGACCAGCGGCCGGCCTTCGTCGGCGTAGCGACGGTGGGCGTCGAAGATGGTCATGACCTCACGCGTGGGCTGATGGATGGTCCAGCCGCCCGGGCGGTCCGGCGTCATCGCGTTCCGCAGGTGCGGATTGCTGAAGGTGCCGCGCAGCATCACGTTGTGGTTCGAGCGGCGTTGCAGGAAGCCGCTGAACTCCGTCGGCGCCACGCCCTGGGCGGCGAGATGATCGCCGGCCAGGCTGCCCTCCAGGATACGGCTGCCGGGCGAGATATGGTCCGTCGTCACGTTGTCGCCGAGCACGGCCAGGATGGCGGCGCTCCGAATATCTCCCATCGGCTTCTGGCGGTGGGCGGTCTCCAGGAACGGCGGTTTCAGGATGTAGGTGCTGTCCTCCTGCCAGGCAAAGGCACCGCCATCGCCGCCGTCGATGGCATCCCAGAGATCATCTCCCTTGGCGATGTCCGCATATCGCGCGTGGAAAACATCCTGGGTGACGTGTTCGCGGGTCGCCGCGTTGATGTCCTGGGCGCTCGGCCAGATGTCTTTCAGATAGACCGGCCGGCCATCCCCGTCCTCGCCCAGCGGCTCGCACGTGATGTCGCCCAGCATGCTGCCGAACAGCGCATAAGCAACGACCAGCGGCGGCGAGCCCAGGTAGGCGAGCTTCACATGCGGATGCACCCGGCCCTCGAAATTACGGTTGCCGGAAAGCACGGCGACGACGCTCAGGTCGTTGGCGACGATGTCATCCGCGATGTCGTCGGCGAGCGCGCCGGAGCCGCCACAGCAGGTCATGCAGCCGTAACCGGTGACGTGAAAACCCAGTTCCTCCAGGGGCGCCATCAAACCGGCGTTCTCCAAATAATCGCCGACGGCGCGCGAGCCCGGCGACAGCGACGTCTTCACCCACGGCTTGGCCACAAGGCCTTTCGCGCGGGCGTTTCGCGCCAGCAATCCGGCCGCCAGCATGACGCCGGGATTGGAGGTATTCGTGCAGGAGGTAATCGCGGCGATGACGATGTTGCCGTCGCGCAGCTTGCCGCCGCCGTTGCCGCCGCCGTCGCCCTTGATCGCCGCCCGCGCCGACACGTGGGCCTGGCTCAAGGGTACCTGGCTCTGCGGCAACTTGGGCCCGGCCAGGCTGGCCTCGACGGTGCCGATATCGAATTCGATGGTATCGGAATAGACCCGCGCAACGGTATCGTCGCGCCACATGCCCTGCGCCTTGCAATAGGCCTCGACCAACGCAACTTGATCGCCACGCCCGGTCATCTCCAAGTAGCTCAGGGTTTCGCCATCCGTCGGGAAGAAGCCGACGCTGGCGCCGTATTCGGGCGCCATGTTGGCGATGGTGGCGCGCTCGGGCAGCGTGAGCGTGTCCAGACCAGGCCCGAAATACTCAACGAATTTCTGCACCACGCCGTGCTCGCGCAGTGTGCGCGTCAGCGCCAGCACCAGGTCCGTCGTCGTCGACCCTTCGCGAAGCCGACCGACCAGGCGGATGCCGACCACATCCGGCAACATCATGCTGACCGGCTCGCCGAGCATGGCCGAAAGGGCCTCGATACCGCCGACGCCCCAGCCCAGCACAGACAGCGCATTGATCATTGGCGTGTGGCTGTCGCCGGCCAGCAGGCTGTCGGGGAAGGCGATCAGGCCATGATCAGGATGTTCTTCCGACCAGACCACGCGGGCCAGTGCTTCCAGGTTGATCTGGTGGCAGATGCCCTGGCCCGGCGGCAGCACGCGCATGTTGCGAAAGGCCTTCTGCGCCCACTTGGCGACCCGGTAGCGCTCGGCGTTGCGGGCGAACTCCGCCTGCGTGTTGCGCGCCAGCGCATCCGGCCGGCCGGCCACGTCGACGATGACCGAGTGATCCATGATGAAATCCACCGGCCGCACCGGGTTGACGCTCGCCGGGTCCCGGCCCAGCGCCACCATGCGCTCGCGCATGGCCGCCAGATCGGCCAGTACCGGAATGCCCGAAACATCGTGCAGCATGATCCGGGTCGGATAGAAACTGATCTCGGCCGGGTTCGTGGCCGCCTCGACCCAGGCGGCGAAGGCGTCGATGCCGGCGCGCGCCGCCGGCTGCCCATCATCGTGGCGGAGCGCGTTCTCCAGCAATACCTGCAGACAATAGGGCAGGCGGCCGACGCCGTTGAGCCCGGCTGCCTCTGCCTTCGCAAGGCTGAAGTAGGTGTATTGTTTGCCACCTACATGAAGTTCGTCTTGGGCATTAAAGCCGGGGCCGTCCGTCATTACCGTGCCTGCCGTTGTGTTCATGAATCCGGGAGGGGCCTCAATACCATGCCTTGCCACCGGTTTTACACTGCGTAAGGATGTGGGGGTGCCGGATCGGCAATCAAGGAAATGAACGATGGGCGAAATGCTCGAAAAGGCGATCGCCGCCTTGAAGACGCTTCCCGAAGCGGACAGCGAACGCATCGCCTGGGAGATCATCGAACGGGTCGAGGACAAGACCGAATGGGACCGCCTGATTTCCGCGCCCGAGTCCCAAGAGTGGCTGGAAAATTCGGCACGGGCGGCACTCAGGGCCTACGAGAAGACGGCCAATAAACTGACGATGAATTTCGTCTCCCTCGGGCTCGACAACCTGCTGCGCGAGGAAGCGTACTGGCAGAGCTTCGATGAACTGCCCGAAGACATCCGCAAACTGGCCGAGAAGAACTACCAACTCTGGAAAGAGAACACCAAGAACCCCGGCCTCCGCTTCAAGCAGATCCACCAGACAGCACCCGTCTTCTCGTTCCGCGTCGGCATGCGCCACCGCACGGTGGGCACGGAAACCGACGATGGAAAGATCGTCTGGTTCTGGGTCGGTTCGTTCGAGACCTTCGAGGCCACCATCGGGGCGGGCGGGGCCGGCTAGAGCCTATCCAGAAACGCGCCGACGCAGCGATCATGCCAGGTGTCGGCATGGCCGCGCCCGTGGAAACCCACATGGCCGCCACTCCGGCTCAAGATGATCCTCAGATTGCGTGAGCCCGCGCGTTCGAGCGCATGATACGGATCCGAGGGGATCCACGGATCATTTCGGGCATGAATGAGCAGCGTCGGAACGCGGATCTCCGGCGCGACGCGCCAGCCGGCCGTGCGGGCGTAATAGTCGTCGACGTCGGCGAAGCCGTTGCGCGGCGCCGTGAACACCTGGTCAAAGGCGCGGATCGTCGGCGCGTCGATGATGGCCTGCCGCTCGGCGTCGTGGAGTTTCACCGAAGGCGCCAGACACTCCCGCTTGACGTCGTGCAGCAGCCGGCGGTGATAGATGGCGTTTATGGGTTCCATCAGGCGCCGCGACGCCTGCCCGGGATCGATCGCCGCCGACACCGTCGCTGCGCCGCGCACATCCAACCCGTCGGCGTGGGCCGCAAGCAGGTTGATCACCACGTTGCCGCCCAGGGAATAGCCGACAAGGAAAAGCCAGCGCGAGACCAGGTCCGCATCGAGCGCCGCCAGCGCATCGCGGACATCCGGCGCGCAACCGGCATGATACTGGCCGTCGCAACTGGCGCGTGAGGGTCCGGCACCGCGAAGGTTGAGGCGCAGCACCCGGCGCCGTCGCCTTAGGTGATAGGCGGCGCTGACCCGCATGTAGTCGCTGTTCTCGCTTCCCGAGAGGCCGTGGATCAACACCACGAGCGGCCCATCATCCAACTCCGCGGGCATATCCAACATGGCGGCCAGCCGGTCGCCGCTGCCATCCGCCAATGGCAGGCGCAGCCGCTCGTGATGACCCGGCACCTGGATGGCGGGCCGCACCAGCTTGTTGCGCAGAGTCTGCAGGTGGCTACCCCACCATGGCGCGCGGGCGCGGAACGGTGGGACCTCGAGATCGATATGCATTGCCGATTCCGCTACCTGCCAAGCCGCGTCAGCGTGATTAATGCCACCGGCCTCCCCTAAGGTGAAGTCCGTCTTGATTCCAGTATCAGGCACGCCCGGCATCCTCCCGATGCGCGCGCGCCACATGGATGACGAACGGCACGATCAAGGCGATCGCGAGGCCGAGCGAGAAGAAACACTTGGGCATGCCGCCCTCGGTCTTCGGGCAAGTGCCGTGGCCGAGCAGTTCGAGCCCCGAGCCGGCCGCCGCCAGCAGGAAGATCGGCACCCATCCCGCCAGGAACACCGCCGGTTTCCACAGCCGCGGATGCAGCACCGATATCAGGACCGCCCCGTAGGCGACAGACACCAGATGACACGCCGGCAGCGGTCCCAGGTGCGGGCAGGCGCCGCCCGCCGCCAGTTCGGCCAGGCTGACCGGCACCACCCCGGCCAGTCCGATGACCGCAAGCAACCCGATGGCGGCGCGAAGCACCAGGGCCGGTGGCTTACTCATCGACCGCATTCCCGGTCCTCGGGCACGCCCGCGGCCCTAGGGTTGCGACACGTTGATCTGCGCCGCAGCCCAGGTGGACAAGGCGAAGAAAATCACATGCGCGACGTTCATGGCCGCTGGCAGCATGTAGACGCCGATGGCGGGCACCATCACGTAGAGCGCGAAAATTTGAATCACCAGGACGATGGGCGAGAAGATGATGATCCATCGGGGATAGGGCGTCCTGCCGGAAACGATGCCGCAGACCATCAGCACCGAGATCACCAGCACCAGCACCCGGACGATGTTGATCAGCGGCTCGTTATGCGCCGCGATATCGTCGAGCAGGCCGCTGAACAGCGCCCGCGACGTCTCGTCCGCCACCTCGCGCGCCTTCACGGTCAGCGCCAGGTTGACCCTGCCGCCAAGCCACACGTCGCCGATGACGAAGGCGTAGATGCCGAGCCCGAATACGGTGGCGGCGAGCCATCGGGCGGCCGGACGCAGCATCTGGGCGATGTGCCAATAGCCGATCAGATAGAGCGGCGCCGCCAGCACGGCGATGAAGTGGCCCCAAGTCAATCGTTCGCGGCTGACGTCCAGGAAGTAGATGTAATCGAGGCTTTCGTAGCTGCCGCGTTCGGAAAACTGGAAAGTGAACTCGCCGATACCCACGACCAGGGCCCCCAGGGTGGCGATGGCCCCGGTTCCGATCAGCATTTTCTTCTGGTGAGCGTCGAACGCGACCATGATGTTGGTTCTCCTTGTGAGTGTATCGCCGAAGCCCGGGCGTCAGTTGACCCGCAGCGTGGCGCCGACGGCCGGCGGGGCGATGTGTTTGATCTCGCCATCGGCGTAATAGATGGCAACGCTGTCGATGGACGTCGCGTTGGCCAATCCGAAGATCAACTCGTGCGACTGGTCCGACGACAGCCCCTCGCCGCTGGTGAACTGCTTGGTCAGCTTGGTACCGGCCACGCCGAGCTCGACCAGGGCGCCCAACGAGCGCGGCGCATCGGGCAGCCTGACCTTGAGAAAGCCGTTCCTGCCGCCGCTGCTGATAAAGGCGCGGGACGGACCGGCCAGGTTGACGCGGACCACATCGACATAGCCGTCGTTGTTGAAATCCGCCAGCAGCGGCGAAATCTCGTAATTGCGGTTGGTCAGCCCGGTGGCGTCCTCGGCCGTGGCGAACGTGCCGTCGGGCAACTGCAGCAGGACCCGCCCGGGTAGCCGGAACATCCTCTGGAACGGCAGCGAGACGTAGTTCTGGGCGATCAGCGCGTCCTCGCGGCCGTCGTTGTTGAGGTCCTCCAGCACGATGCCCCAGGAAAATTCGTAGTCGGCGACCTTGGCCTCGGCGGCCGCGTCGGTGAATCTGAAGCCGCCATCATTGCGGAACAGGAACAGCGGCGTGTGAAAGACCTGATCGTCCGTCAGGTCCCCCTTGGCCATGAAACGCGGCGGCGTCCTGGATACGTTGGAGAAGAAGAAATCGATGCGGCTGTCGTTGTTGTAGTCGCCGACGCCGACGCCCATCGGATAACCGAAACGGTCGGACGATGGGTTGGGGGCCGACGTGAAGGTCATGTCCCCGTTGTTGCGCCAAGTGCGGACCTGGCCGGTGTCGTGGGCGACCACCAGGTCCTGATCACCGTCCCGATCGACATCGGAAAATACGCCGACGAAGGTGTTGTGCAGATAGTCCACGCCGGCCTTGGCGGTGATGTCCGTGAAGGTGTTGTCGCCGTTGTTCAGCAGCAACAGGCTGGTCGCGCCGTAGCCTTCCTTGTTGAAGATGTTCTCGCCCTCGACCCGGGCCAGCTTGATGTAGGTGGAGACGTACATGTCCACATGGCCGTCGTGGTCGAGATCCGCCAGCGCGATCGACAGCGGTGCCGATTTGGCGTTGAACGGAATATCCAGCTTGCTTCCCTGGAAACCCGACGCCTTGTTGGCGTAAAGCGTGATGCCGCTATCCCGGGCGACGAAGATGTCGGACCGGCCGTCGCCGTCGGCATCGATCACGGCGGCGCCGAACGTGGTGTCATTGGCCGCCTTGGCCAGGCCCTTGCCCCTGCTCGCCGTGACATCGGCGAAGCCGGCGCCGTCGAAGCCCAGGATCATGTCCTGCTGATTGTAGCCGCCGCCCATGAAGACCTCGGGCGTGCCGTCGCCGTCCACGTCGATGATCGCCGAGCCTAGAAACGGCAGCGAGTTGTTCTTGTCGAACTGGTGCGAGAACGGAAACCCGACCTCCTTGAAGGCCGGCACCTCGACGCCGCCGAGATCGGCTTTGCCGTAGGGATTGCTGTACGCCTTCATGTACGACATCCCGACCGCAGCCATGGGGATGACCACGACCATCACCCCGAACCCCCGAATTATCCACTTGATCACGCAACCCTCCTTCCGACCCTGACGGGCCGTTGCACCCCACCGGGAACGAATTGTCAGTGATTGGATGCAGCCGGCGGGGGTTTGGTTTCAGGGCTTGAATTCTTTCGACAGGAGACGGCGGGCTTAGGGTCTGTTGCGGTTAGAGGGCGGTCCTGGCCATACCCAGAAATAAACCGGCATCGCCCCCTTGCGCCCGGCCACGTGCCTACCTATCTCCTCACTGTCCCCGACAAGACAAACGATGCCGATCAAGGCGCGTGGCCCTAGAGGTGCGCGCCGCGAATGGCGCATGATGAGGAGTGTTTCGATGTCGGGGCATAAGGGTTTTTATTGTGCTCCCTCAGTCGCCGGGCGCGGCTGTGCCGATTGGCTTACGGGCCTGCGGCCCGGTCGCGCGTTGCGCTCGTTGGGTCTTTTTTGTTCCCTCAAACGCCGGGCGCGGCTGTGCCGCTTGGCTTACGGGCCTGCGGCCCGGTCGCGCGTTGCGCTCGCCGTTGCGCTGGGGAGCGCAACGGATGCGGACAAAGCCAACACCTGTGATGTATCCGGGTGTGTCCCAATCCGACGGCCCCTTCAGGCCGGAGGCAAGCGCGACTGCGCGCCGCGCCGAATGGCGCGTAGCCAAGCGGCGAATAGCCGCGCCCGGCGCCTGAGGGAATAACAATGACTCGCCGTGACGTGCGTCTCCGACAGGCACCGCTCCAACCGGTGTGCCGCCTTTCGCGCCCGGCGATTGAGGGAGCGACCAGAAGGATGCTGACGAATGATGACATATGCTTACATTCCCGAGCGGATTCGGCGTGTTTCGTTTGTTATCAATGGGATGATCCGTTACAACCCCGCCAAAACGGGACGAAAACGTGTTCGATGTGCTCACAACCCGTCGATTCAGGAGCTCGATGTCATCATTTTGGAGGCGGCGTCGGGCCAGTGGTTTCGGCTCTTCATCAGCCGGCTGGATGTCTCGGTTTATTTGGGTTTGTTCTCCGAATTGATCAAATTATAGGCACATGCGCGGTTTATGTGCATATCAACTCCCATCACGGGCGACTTCACGGCCGTCAAGTAATTGAAATCACAGATATATTATTTATCCACATGGACCCCGCGATTGGCACGTGGCATGCACTATCCATCCCGTCCGCCTCCGAAGACGGCGGCGTTCGTGCGTGGGGGCGTTCGCGCTCGCGCAACACCCCCGGAACAAGGACCGGCCATGAAAAAGATCGAGGCCATCATCAAGCCATTCAAGCTGGACGAGGTGAAAGAAGCACTGCACGAGGTCGGCCTGCAGGGCATCACCGTGCTCGAGGCCAAGGGCTTCGGGCGCCAGAAGGGGCATACGGAGCTCTATCGCGGCGCCGAGTACGTGGTCGACTTCCTGCCCAAGGTGAAGATCGAGATGGTGATCGAGGACAGCATGCTGGAACGCGCCGTCGAGGCCATCCAGCAGGCCGCCCACACCGGCCGCATCGGCGACGGCAAAATTTTCATCCTGCCGGTCGACGACGCCATCCGCGTACGCACCGGCGAGCGGGGCGGGGAGGCCATCTAAAGCAATTTCGGTGCCCATCAGGTGGGCGCCGGTTGATCCATTTACTCTTAACACCCAGACGAACGGCCGGGCTTGAGCCCCGGCCCGGCAACAAGAAAGGAACTACGCTATGTCGTTGAACTGCAAGGCCCCAGCAGATGTCCTGAAGATCCTGAAGGACGATGAGATCGATTTCGTCGATCTGCGTTTCACCGACCCGCGCGGCAAGTGGCAGCACCTGACCATGACGTCCGACTTCGTCGACGAGGACTCGTTCGCCGACGGCATCATGTTCGACGGCTCGTCCATCGCCGGCTGGAAGGCCATCAATGAATCGGACATGGCGCTGATCCCGGACGCCACCTCGGCGGTGATGGATCCGTTCGCGGCGCAGCCGTCGCTGATCATGTGCTGCGACATCCACGAGCCGACCACCGGTCAGTCCTATAACCGCGACCCGCGCTCGGTGGCCAAGAAGGCCGAGGCCTACCTGGGCTCCACCGGCATCGGCGACACAGCGTATTTCGGGCCCGAGGCCGAGTTCTTCGTCTTCGACGACGTCCGCTTCGACGTGCAGATGCAGCGCTCGTTCTACGAGTTCTCGTCGGAAGAGGGGCCCTACGTCTCGGGCGCCATCATGGACGAGGGCAACTTGGCCCACCGGCCGGGCATCAAGGGCGGCTACTTCCCGGTGCCGCCGGTCGATTCCGCCCATGACCTGCGCGCCGAGATGGTCACCGTGATGAAGGAAATGGGCCTCAGCATGGACAAGCACCACCACGAGGTGGCGCCCAGTCAGCACGAGCTCGGCATGGAATTCTCGACCCTGGTGGGCTCGGCCGATCAGATGCAGATCTACAAGTACTGCACCCAGATGGTGGCCCACACCTACGGCAAGACGGCGACCTTCATGCCGAAGCCGGTGGCCGGCGACAACGGCTCGGGCATGCATACCCACCAGTCCATCTGGAAGGACGGCAAGCCGCTGTTCGCGGGCTCGGGCTATGCGGATCTCTCGGAAATGGCGCTGCACTATATCGGCGGCATCATCACCCACGCCAAGGCCCTCAATGCCTTCACCAATCCCGGCACCAACAGCTACAAACGGTTGATTCCAGGCTTCGAGGCGCCGGTGCTGCTGGCCTATTCGGCGCGCAACCGGTCGGCGTCGTGCCGCATCCCGTTCGCCTCCTCGCCCAAGGGCAAGCGGGTCGAGGTGCGCTTCCCGGATGCCCTGGCCAACCCGTATCTCGCCTTCTCGGCAATGATGATGGCCGGCCTCGACGGCATCCAGAACAAGATCCATCCGGGCGATGCCATGGACAAGGATCTCTACGATCTGCCGCCGGAAGAGCTGGCGGGCGTGCCGACGGTTTGCGGCTCGCTGCGCGAGGCACTGGAAAGCGTGGACGCCGACCGCGACTTCCTGAAGAAGGGCGACGTCTTCACCGATGACCAGATCGACGCCTACATGGACCTCAAGTGGGAGGAGGTCTACAACTTCGAACACACGCCCCATCCGGTGGAGTTCATGATGTACTACTCCGCCTGATCCAGGGCGCTCAAGAAACCGCAGTCGCGGGCCGCTCCTGACCGGGGGCGGCCCGCAGGCGTCTCAAGGAGGTAACGATAAAACGACTATTTGCGGGGCGGCAGGGTCAGCGTCACCACCCGTTCGCCGAAACCATGCACGCTGTCGCGGGCGCGAAGCGTCACCTTGGAAATGCCAATGGGGATGATGACGCGGGCCAGCGAGCGGGTGAACGGCTGCTCGTTGACGTGCGGATGGTAGAGCGTGCGGGTGGCCAGAAGCTTGCCGTTTTCGTCCAACACGTCCCAGGCGTCGGCGTAGTGACTCCAGCCTTCGTCCTTGTGGGCCACGGTGACCTGGAACGAATAGGTGCCGCCCGGGTTGGCCGTCACCTGGGCGTCCAACACCGAGGGGGAGCCGGCCTGAAGCGGTCCCGCCGCCAGGAAGGCCGCCAGAGGGGCTGCCAAAGGAACTGCCAGCATCGTCGCGAAGATTATGGTCCTCATGATCGCCGCCGTTATTGCCGTTGGATGCCTCAGCTTACGAAACCCGGCGGGAAGATCAACCCGCCATCACTATTCGGGCGGCACCTGGCGCTTGGTGCCGTCGTCATTGAGAGCGACGAAGGTGAAGGTGCCGTCGGTCACCTTGACCCGGGTGCCGGCCTCGCGCCGCCGGAGCGCCCACGCCTCCACCAGCATGGTCAGCGACGTGCGTCCGACCTTGACCACCTCCGTGTAGCAGCAGACCACATCGCCGACGTGGATCGGCTTGTGGAAGGTAAATCCGGTCACGGCGATGGTAGCGACCCGGCCGCGCGCGCGCGCGCCCGCGGTGATGCCGCCAGCGATATCCATCTGCGCCATCACCCAGCCGCCGAAGATATCGCCCGACGGATTTGTGTCCGCCGGCATGGCGAGAGTTCGGAGTGCCAGATCGCCGCGCGGTGCCGGGGCCTCGTCGGTGGGCGTATCATCCATGTCTAGGTGCCTCCAATACACAACATCTTGTCATCGGGTGACCTTCGGACCTACTGTATCGTGAGTAACGATTCGGGCGGAGATCACACGACACCATGGATAGCATGACCGACCTATTCGACGATAGCCAGCCGTCCGGTGGCAAGTCCGCCGGCACGCCGAAGCCGGCGAAGGCCAGAAAATCAGCCAAGAAACCAACAAAACCGGCGAAGTCCAGCGGCTATTCGGCCAAGGACATCGAGGTCCTGGAGGGTCTGGAGCCAGTCCGCCGGCGCCCCGGCATGTACATCGGCGGCACCGACGAGCGGGCCCTGCACCACTTGGCGGCCGAAGTCCTCGACAACGCCATGGACGAAGCGGTGGCCGGTCATGCGTCGCGTATCGAGATCGAACTGGCCGAGGACCAGACCGTCACCGTCCGGGACAATGGTCGCGGCATCCCGGTCGACGCCCATCCCAAGTTCAAGGACCGTTCCGCTCTCGAAGTCATCCTGACCACGTTGCATTCGGGCGGCAAGTTCGGCGGCGGCGCCTATACCACGTCCGGCGGCCTACACGGGGTCGGGCTCTCGGTAGTCAATGCGTTGTCGGACCGGCTGACCGTCGAGGTGGCCCGAGATAAGGCGCTGTGGTCGCTGAGTTGCGAACGCGGCAAGCCGATGAAGGGCAAGGCCGGTACGCTGACCAAGTCGGGGCCCGTCCACAACCGCCGCGGCACCACGGTAAGCTTCCATGCCGATCCGAAGATCTTCGGCGCGCGCACCCACTTCAGGCCGCAGACGCTGTTTCGCTTGGCTCGTTCCAAGGCCTACCTGTTCCGCGGCGTTGAGATCAGGTGGGCGTGCGATCCCAAGCTGCTGTCGAAGGGCGACGATACGCCGGAGGCAGCGACGCTGCACTTCCCGGGCGGCCTCGCCGATTTCCTCACCGTGACCCTGGCCGAACGCAAGATGATGACCACCGAGCCGTTCGCCGGCGAGGCCAAGCTCAACGGCACGGACGACGCAGGCAAGGCCGAGTGGGCGGTGGCCTGGCCGGTCGACGAGGAGGAGTTTTTCAACTCCTACTGCAACACGATCCCGACGCCGCAGGGCGGCACCCACGAGGCCGGTTTGCGCCTGGCGCTGACCCGGGGCCTGCGCGCTTATGGCGAGCTCATCAACGAGAAGCGGGCCGCCAAGATCACTGCCGACGACGTCATCGGCGGCGCCACCATTATGCTCTCGGTGTTCATCCCGGACCCACAATTCCAGGGCCAGACCAAGGAGAAGCTGTCGACGGCGGATGCCCAGAAGTACGTCGAGACCAGCGTGCGCGACCACTTCGACCACTGGCTGACGGCCGCTCCGGACACCGCCAGGGAACTGCTGGAACACGTCTGCGAGCGCGCCGAGCAACGCCTGAAGAAACGCCAGGACAAGCAGACCAAGCGCCAGTCCGCGACCCGCAAGCTGCGCCTTCCCGGCAAGCTCTCCGACTGCACCAAGACGACGAAGGAAGGCACCGAACTGTTCATCGTCGAGGGCGATTCGGCCGGCGGTTCCGCCAAGCAGGCCCGCGACCGGGCAACCCAGGCGGTGCTGCCGTTGCGCGGCAAGATCCTCAACGTGGCCAGCGCCACTCAGGAGAAGATGCGCCAGAACCAGGAACTCACGGATCTGTTCGAGGCCTTGGGCTGCGGCCGCGGCGATGCGTTCCTGGAAGATGATCTGCGCTACGACAAAATTATCATCATGACGGATGCCGACGTGGACGGTGCCCACATCGCGTCGCTGCTGATGACGTTCTTCTTCCAGGAAATCCCAGGCCTGGTCGAGACCGGCCACCTTTATCTCGCGCTGCCGCCGCTTTATCGGTTGAGCAGGGGCGGCACCACCGTCTACGCCCGCGACGACGCCCACAAGGACGAGCTGATGGAGACCACGTTCTCCGGCAACGGCAAGGTCGAGGTCAGCCGCTTCAAGGGGCTCGGCGAGATGCCGCCGGCGCAACTCCGCGAGACCGCCATGGCCCCGGCCAACCGCGTCCTGCTGCGGGTCACCGTGCCCGGCCACCATACCGATGACGAACGGCTGGAAGCGAAAGAGACCGCCCGCCTGGTCGACAGCCTGATGGGCAAGAAGCCCGAACTCCGCTTCAAGTACATCCAGGAACACGCGAGGTTCGTGGACGATATCGATGTGTGAGTTGTTTTCGCCCCTCAAGCGCCGGGCGCGGCTTGGAGGCCGCTTGGCTTACGCGCCATAAGGCGCGGCGCGCGGTTGCGCTTGCCTCCGGCCCCCGAGGCGGCCGTCGGATTGGCGGATGCCCGGATTACATCACAGGCTTTGGCGTCGTTCGCGTCCGTTGCGCAATCTTGCGCAACGGCGAGCGCAAAGCGCGACCGGGCCGGAGGCCCGCAAGCCAAGCGGCGAATAGCCGCGCCCGGCGCCTGAGGGAACACAAACAACGGAACTTACAGAACCACCGCTTCCTCGAGCCCCACGCCCTCGTCGACGCCCAGCATGAGGTTCAGGTTCTGCACGGCGAGGCCCGACGCGCCCTTGCCCAGGTTGTCGATCAGGGCCGCGACCACCACGTGGCCGCGCTCGGCGTTGGCGAAGACGTGGAGGCGGAGCTCGTTGGTGCCGTTGACGGACTCTGGATCGAGCTCCGTCAGCGCCGCCGCATCAGCCATGTCAGCCACGGTCAGGAAGCGGCAGCCGGCGTACTGGGCGGCGAGGGCACCGTGGATGTCGTCCGGCGACGGCTTGCCGGGCAGCGCCCCCAGGATCAGCGGCAGCTGCGTGATCATGCCTTGGCGGTAGCGGCCGACCGACGGCATAAACAGCGGCGGATTGGCGAGGCCGCCCCAGCGCTGGATTTCCGGCAGGTGCTTGTGCGTGAGACCGAGGCCATAGACGAAGTAGGCCGTCTTGGCATGGGCGGCGTCGGCGCCGTCCTCGAAACTGGCGATCAGCTTCTTGCCGCCGCCGGAATAGCCGGAGATGGCGTTGAGGGTCACCGGATGATCCGCCGGAATAATCCCGGCCTCGACCAGCGGATGCAGCATGGCCACCGACGAGATGGCGTAGCATCCCGGATTAGCCACCCGCCCGGCCTCGGCGATGCGCGCCGGCTGCCCGGCATCCCATTCCGGCATGCCGTAGACCCAACCGTCGGTGACACGATGCGTCGACGAGGCGTCGATCAGGCGCGCCGCGCCCGGACCAATATCGTCGGCCATGGCTGCCGCCTCGCGCGACGCGTCATCCGGCAGGCAGAGGATCGCCACATCGGCTTCGGCCAGCATCTCGCGCCTGGCGTCCGCGTCCTTGCGTCGATCCTCGTCAAGCCGGATCAGTTGCAAGTCCGCCCGGCCTTCCAGCCTGCGTCTGATCTGCAGGCCGGTCGTGCCGACATCGCCGTCGATGAACACCTTGGCCGTCATGGCCACGCACTCCTCAAGCACTTCTTTGAATTCGGCTCCGAATTCGGGCGCCCGGTCTAACCGGAAAATGCCCGCATGCAAACGCCAAAAGCGCATTCCGAAACGATTTCGGCCCTGTTTCAATCGGGTCGAAACGGATCAACCTGTTGATAACAAACGAAACATGGGCGATTCCGATGCGACATGTCATCATTTGTCATCATTCGTCATCGGACGTCATCTTTCATCCCCCATGGGCGCACCGATGGAAGCACGCCGACAGGGAGCGGTTTCGTAAACTTATTCACGATGGCAAACAGCACCTGCCGGCGCCGGCGGAAGCGCTGCCGGCGCGCGACGAAACTCAAAATGTCTTCGGGCTCTTGAGGGGAGGTAGTCAGGTCGAACCACGTCCGCAAGGGGCGGCGACGAATTTTCCGAACCCCGTGAAGCAGTCACGGTCTAGAATTACCCATCGCGCCAGAAAGACAAAAGGCCGCCCATGCGCCTCGCCATCCTCACCCTGCTCGCCGTCGCCGCCATGGTCCTGGTCGCGGTCTTCGCGGTCGGCCATGTCAGCGGCCAGAAGTGCGCGGATTGGGTGGAGGCCGAGCGGGCAGGGGGCGGCGTGGCCTCGCTGCACGAGGCCTGGCTGCGCGTCGCCATGGCCGGCGCCGAGGCCGCCTGGATGATGGAGGGCGACGGCACCGCCCCCTTCGCCGGCGTGGCCCACGCGTCGCGCCACCAACGCCTGACCAACACCTGCACGCTCAATCCCGACTGGAAGTTGCTCCGGGCGGCGGAAGCGGTGGCCAGCGAGATCATCGGGCAGTGAGCACACGAACACGACCGGTTCGACTTTCCGCCGCCGTGCGATAGGATTGCCGGATCGCGACGGCAGTTGAAGGTGACGTTCATGCCCGTTCTAGAGTGCCAGCCCCTGCACGACGACTTCGGCGCCCGGGTCACCGGCGTGGACCTGCGCGACCTGCCGTCGGCCCCCGTCATTGAGGAAATCCTGGCGGCCATCGACCGCTATTCCTTCCTGGTCTTTCCGGGCCGCCCGTTGAGCGATGATCAACACATGGCGTTCACGCACGCCATCGGCGAGCCCGAAATCAACCACGTGGTGCTGGCCAGAACCGGCAAGCCGGAACACTTCCACACCGTCGGCAACGTGCAGGACGACGGCACCAAGGTCGGTGCCGAGCACGAGCGGACCAAGTTCCAGAAGGGCAACAACCTGTGGCACTCGGACGCGTCGTTCCGCGAGGTGCCGGTGTTCATCTCCATCACGTCCGCGCACGAAACACCCGACGAGGGCGGCGAGACCCTGTTCGCCAGCGGCCGCGCCGCCTACGGCCGCCTCGACGACGCCACCAAGGCCGAACTGGACCCGCTGATCGGCATCCACGACTACGTCTATTCACGCTCCAAGGCCGCACCCGAGGCGGCCAAGAAGGGCTTTCCCGACATCCTGCCGCCGGTCCGCCAGCGCCTGGTCCGGCGCAACCCCAACACGGCCGAAAAGAACCTCTACATCGGCTCCCACGTGCGCGAGATCGAAGGCCGCACCACGGAGGCCAGCCGCCCGCTGCTGGACGGCCTGATCGAACAGACCACCCGGCCCGAGCACGTCCATGCCCACGCCTGGAAAACCGGCGATCTGGTGATCTGGGACAACCGCTGCCTGATCCACCGCGGCGCCGGCTACGACGCCGACAAATACCGGCGACGGATGCGGCAGACCCGCATCAGGGGCACGGCATCCACGCTGGATGAGTAGTCGATTGCCTGAATAAAGGCCCTCACAGGCCTTAGGGTTCACACAGAGAGCACAGAGATTCCACAGAGGTCACAGAGGAAAAGAAGAAGCGCCTTCGGCGCGAAGCGCTCTCATTATTCTCGGTGGTCTCTGTGGAATCTCTGTGTCCTCTGTGTTCCAAACCAAAGGCCCGCGAGGGCCTTCAGAGAGTGACGCGCCATCCCTAACCCGGCACCGCCGTATAATCATCCTCGCTGACCGGCTCCAGCCACTCCGTCGCCGCGCCCGTGTCGTCGGATTCGGAGAGTGCCAGGTGGCACATCATCTGGTCGGGGGCGGCGCCGTGCCAGTGGCGGGTCTTGGGCGGGATGACGACGCTGTCGCCGGGGCGGATTTCCTCGACGGTTTGTCCTTCCAGTTGGTAGCGGCCGACGCCGGAGAGCACATAGAGCACCTGACCGACCGCATGGGCGTGCCAGTTGGTGCGGCCGCCGGGCGTGAAGGTGACCCGGGTGACGCGCATGCGGGACGGGTCCTCGGGCACGAACACCTGGTCTTGCAGAACCTGGCCGACGAACTTTTCATCCGGCGCAATCTTGGTGGTGCCTTCGTGGGCCCTGACGATTCTCGGTTTCATGGAAATGTCTCCTGGTGGGTGATCGCCGAGATTATCGGGCGCGCGGCGGCGCTTCAAATATCCTTGCAGATACGCAGCGAGTCCAAAAGTGCGGCGTGGATGTTGCGGCTGCTGTCGGCGTCGCCGACGCGGTAGAGGGCGAAGGAGCCGTCGCCGCCCGTGCCGAGGTCGGCGAGGGCGGGCTGCGGGGCGTCGGCGGCGATGGCGGCGAGGTCGGTAATGCCATTGTTGGCGGATTTGGCGCGGAGGTCGTGAAAAACCTGATCCATCGGCAGCGTGCCGTGTTCGAGGACGACCTGGTCGACGGTACGTTCGGTCAGCGCATCGGTCCATTCGTTCTTGAACGTGCAGGCGAGGCGGTTACCGTCCGGCGTGACCGAGACCAGGCGCTGGTCCGTGGTCATGGTCACGCCCTTGGCGTAGAAGTGCTTCATGTAGACGGTGAAATTCATGCCGCCCATTTCGGCCACCACGGTGCGGTCGGGGGTGACCAGTTCGACCGTCGCGCCAGTATCGGCGAGGTAGTCGGCGCAGGACGGGCCCTGGTGCTGGCCATTGTCGTCGTAGACCAGAACGTCGCCGGCGGCGGGCGTGCTGGCGGACAGAATATCCCAGACGCTGGCGCAATGTTCGCCGCCATCGACAAATTCGGTATCGGGAATGCCGCCGGTGGCGACGATGACCACATCCGGATTTTCGGCCAGCACGTCCGCGTCCTCGGCAAAGGTGTTGGTGCGGATGTCGACGCCGAGGATGTCCAGTTCCGATTGCAGCCAGCGGGCGATGCCGGCCAGTTCCTTGCGCCAGCCGGCCTTGGCCGCCAGCACGATCTGGCCGCCGAGGCGGTCCGAAGCCTCGAACAGCACCACATCGTGGCCGCGGGATGCGGAAACCCGGGCCGCCTCCATGCCGGCCGGGCCGCCGCCGACGACGACGACTTTGCGCTTGCGCCCGGCGGTCGGCTCGATGGTGTGGGGCAGAGTGCGCTCGCGTCCCGTCGCCGCGTTCTGGATGCACAGCGCCTCGCCGCCCTCATAGATGCGATCCAGGCAATAGCCGGCGCCGACGCACGAACGGATGCGATCTTCGCGGCCGGAAGCCAGCTTGGCAGCGATGTGCGGGTCGGCGAGGTGGGCGCGGGTCAGCGCGACCAGGTCCATGACGTCCTCGGTGACCGCATGGCGCGCCGTCGCCAGGTCGATGATGCGACAAGCGTGGAATACCGGCAGGCCGGTTTCCGCCTTCAGCCGCTTGACCAACTGCAGATGCGGCGCCAGGCCTGAGATCATGCCTGGGATCGATTCGGCGAGGGCGCGGTCGGTATCCACGTGGCCGACGTTCAGGTTGACGAAATCGGCCATGCCGGTGGCCTCGACGCGCTTGACGATATCCAGGCAATCGCCGAAGGCGAGGCCGTCCTTCAGCCGTTCATCGGCGGCGACGCGGAGGCCGACGATGAAATCGGCGCCGACCCGGGCACGAATGCGCGCCAGCACCTCGAGCAGCAGACGGATGCGGTTCTCCACCGCACCACCATAGCGGTCGTCGCGGAAATTGGTGGCCGGCGACAGGAACTGGCCGAGCAGGTGGTTGTGGGCGTTGAGTTCGAGGCCGTCGAGCCCGCCTTCCTGGCAGCGCCGCGCGGCCTCGCCGAAATCATCGATGACGCGCTCGAGATCGGCCTCGTCGGCCTGGCGCGGGAAGGATCGGTGGGCCGGCTCGCGCAGGCGCGACGGCGCGATGTTGGAAACCCAGTTGCCGACGTTCCAATGGCTGCGCCGGCCCATGTGGGTGAGCTGGCACATCAGGGCGGCGCCGTGGTCGTGCATGCGCCGGGTGAAGTCCTGGAAGAACGGGATGATGCGGTCGTCGCCGGCCCACAGGTTGCCGAACACCGAGGGCGAGTCCGCCGACACGTTGGACGAGCCGCCGAACATGGAGAGCCCGATGCCGCCCCGGGCCTTTTCCTCGTGGTAGCGCTGGTAGCGCTCGGCCGGCATGCTGTCGTCGGCATAGGCGGGCGCGTGGGACGTGCTCATGATGCGGTTGCGGATGGTCAGGTGGCGCAACTGGAAGGGCTGCAGCAGGGGGTCGTTGGCGGGTGTCACTGGCGAGGCCTCGGTGGTGGGCGATACCGCTAATTTAACCGCTTGGGTGCCGTCTGTGTATCCAGGAACGACGTCGAGCGTTCAATTCCCGATGTTCCGCCGCCCGACCAGTCCCAGCGCCACCAGCATGCCGCCGGTGACCACCGCGAGGCCCGCGACCTCGACCATCCCCGGCGCCTCGCCGAGCAGCGGCATGGCCAGCAGCACGGCGACGCCCGGCACCAGGGCCGCGAATACGGCACCCCGGGCGGCGCCCAGCAGCGCCACTGCCTTGGTGTAGAACAGCAACGCTCCGATACCGGCGCCGACGCCTTGAAACATTGCCTGGAAGGCGACCTGATCCATCGGGGCGCTGAACACGCGCGGCTCGCCGGCGAACACATAGACAGGTAGGTAGAGTGCCGCCGACAGCACCGAGACCAGGGCCGTGGCATGCAATGGGTCTGCCCGCCAGGCCTTGGCGGCGACGGTGTAGGACGCCCACAACAACCCGCCCAGAACGAACAGCACCTGGCCGGCCCAGGCGTCAACGGCACCTTGGTTCCAGCCGGCAGCGCCGATCAGCGCCACGCCGGCGAGTATGACGGCGAAGCCGACGAGCCGGGCCGGCGCCGGCCGGTCGCCCAGCAGCCACCAGGCACCGGCCATGGTGAACGTCAGCATGCAGGACGGCACGATGATGCCGGCATGGCCAGCCGGTGCCATGCCGAGACCCGATACCACGACGACGATGTAGGGCACCCCGGCGCCAACGGCCATCACGCCGGCGCCGAGCCAGCCGACGCCGGCGACGCCACGCCGGATGACCACCGGCGCCAGCAACAGCCCCGCGACGGCGAAACGCAGCGCCGCGATGTCCCAGGCCGTGAGCGCCACCGCACCAGGCTCGGCCGCCAGCACGCCGAGCCGCGAGACCACCGGCCAGGCCCCCCAGATCAGCGCCGCCAGGATGCCGTAGACAGCGCCAACAAAAAGATCCCGGTTGGCGCCGAAGAACGGGCGCGGGGCGGAGGCGGAAACGGTTGTGGCGGCGATGGGATGCGTTGGCATGACTTGGCTCATGGGCGTCGCTCCTGGCGTTGGCGCGTTGAGCGCCGGAAAACCGCAAGCTACGCCCGTCCGCCGCGCCGGTGACTGCAAATATCGGACAGCTACGCATAATTACTGATAGATATTCTAATGAATTGATGATTAACTGCGTAAATGAGCGAATACGATGATTTCGACCTCGCCATCTTGCGGGAAATGCAGCGGGACGCCCGCCAGACCACGGACGTCGTGGGCGACAACGTGGGGCTCTCGGCGACCGCGGTTCAACGGCGGCTGAAGCGGCTCAGGGCGCGCGGCGCAATTTCCCGCGAGGTCGCCATCGTCGACCCGGCCATCGTCGGCGGCCGCGTCACCATGCTGGTCGGCATCGTGTTGCAGCGGGGCGGGGCCCACGTGGTCGACAATTTCCGCCGCTCGGTCGGACCGGTCGCGGAAATCCAGCAGTGCTACTACACCACCGGCGACTTCGATTTCATGCTGGTCGTCTCGGCCCTGGATATGGCCGACTACGAGGCCTTCACCCGGCGCATCTTCTTCGAGAACTCCGACATCCAGCGCTTCCATACCATCGTCAGCATCGACACGGTGAAGGCGGGGCTGGAGATTCCGATCTAGGCTTTGCGAATGGTCAGCGCCAGGCGCCGGCCTTGTGGCCGTTGGCGGCGGTGAAGTCCTGCAGGTGCTGGCGCATGATGTCGCGCACCGATGTGGCGGCGGCGGCTTCCGGCGGTTTGCGCAGCGATACCGTGGAGACGGCGACCGACGGCGGCAGGCCGAACGCCGGGTCGGTGGCGGCCGGTGCCCCGACGAAGCCGATCGGTGCGGTCGGCGAGGCTTGCGACGGCGCCGCGGGTTCGGCCGATGCAATGGCGGTGCCGTTCGGCTGGCACATGGGATCATCCGTGAACCCGCGCAACAGGACGCAGTCCTCGCCGGTCAGTTCCGAGACCAGATGGTCCATGGTGCCCTTGCCGGTGGTGATGTAGCTGAAGCCGGTCAGCGCAGTGCTGGCATGGGAAACGATGCCCGGGATGGGAATGAAGCCGCATCCAGAGAGCAGCCCCATGGTAAGGCCAAGAGAGAGGCCGATGGTGGTCCTTCGGCGGACGGCGGTCATGTCGCGGTCTCCTTGCTCGATTACCTCCGAACAGGCATGACCATTAGTATCTCCGTATGCATGCTGCGCTGCAATACGAGATTTTGCTGATGTAGCTTAAGCGGAACCGGCGCCAAAGGCGCGGCGCTCCGCCTTGACCCAGCGCTGCTCGCGCTGCCAGAGCCGCCAATAGGCGCGGAAGCCATAGGCGTACCAGATCAGGCGCTGCAGCCACATGTTGAGCGGCGCCAGCGCCATCATAATCGCGTACTGGCGCCCGGTCATGCGGGGTGCCACGTGGCGCCGATGCATCCAGATCAGCATCCAGTTGACCGCGATGTCCGCTCCCCAGCGAATCGCCACCAGGCCGAGCAGAAGTTCCAGCGGCACCGGGAAATGGCCGAAGGCCAGGTGGTCGGCCAGCGCAACATAGGTAAACAGGCCCCAGAACGGCATCACCGCGTCTATGGCCTTGATCGGCAGCGCGAACACGCCGAACCAGCCGAACTGGCGGTCGAACACCATGTGGCGGTACTTGGTCAGGGTCTGCAGAAAGCCCTGGAACCAGCGCGTGCGCTGCTCGATCAGCGAGCCCAGGGTTTCCGGCACCAGCGTATAGGCGACCGGGTCCGGCAGCATCAGGATGCGGTAATCGTCGCCGTTCCGCCGGCAATGTTCGTGCAGCCGGTAGGCGATCTCGTAGTCCTCGGTCAAGATGTCCTCGTCGAAGCCGCCGACGGCGCGCAATGCTCCCGAGCGGAAGACGCTGAACCCGCCCGACAGCAGCATCAACGAATTCAACCGCGCCCATGCGAAGCGCCAGATGAAGCCGGTGGCGTATTCGATGAACTGCAGTTGCGCCACCAGCCCCCGCGGCAGGGACGTCGCGCCCTTAAGCAGCGACTGCTGGTCCAGGCCGTTGGCGGCGACGACGATGCCGCCGGCGGCGACGACGTCGGGACTGTCGTGGAAGTACCGCACGGCCCGCGCCAGGGCATCGGGCAGGAACAGGCAATCCGCGTCGGCGGTGACGAACAGCGATCCAGCCGAAAACCGGTGCGCGGTATTCAGCGCCGCCGCCTTGCCGGCGTTCTGCTTGTCGATGACCCAGAGGGTGGGGAAGCGGCGGCTCTGCAGGATGCCCCTGATGCCATGGGTCGAAGCATGCAGGCCCGGCGCGCGCGAACTTGGCTGAAGATCGAAGGCTTCGATCAGATACACCAGCGTGTCATCGGTGGAGCCATCGTTGACGACGATGATCTCGGCCGGCGCCAGGCTTTGCCCCAACAACGACCGCACCGCCTCGACGACGACGTCCGCCTCGTCATGGGCCGGCACGGCGACGGTGACGGTGAACGCCAGATCGTCCCCACCGGGCGCCGGCGCCGGCGGCCTGGTGCGGGCCAAACCGCCGGCAGCCAAGACCAGGAAGGCCACCGCGAGGCCGATCCCGTAGATGAAATAGCCGAAGAACACGGCGAGGAAGAAGGCCCTGGAATCATTGTAGAAATAGAAACTGACGGCGAGCAGCGCCGCGCCCAGGCCGAGATACGGAATGATGGCGAACCAGGGCAGCGAACTGCCGGAAACGCGGCCCAGATCCCTAGGCATCGCGCGGCGTGCCAAACGGAAGCATGCGCCTCAGCACGTCGTCCTTGAGCACGACATGGTGGTAGAGCGCCGCCGCCACGTGGACGCCGACGATGGCGTAGATAGCGTAAGAACCATAGGTGTGGATGGCCTCGGCGATGGTGTTGATGCCGTCATCCTTGCCGAACAGATCCGGCATCTCGAACAGGCCGAACCACGACGCCTTGTAGCCGCCGGCCTTGGAGCCGATGAATCCCGCGACCGGCATCATGAACAGAAGCGTGTAGAGCAGCCCATGGCTGAGGGCGGCGGTGCGACGCTGCCATGGGGGAACACCGGCCGGCGGGCGCGGCACCGGGTTGGAAAAGCGCCATCCCAGACGCACCACGACCAGCATCAACACGGTGATGCCGAGGGATTTGTGGAGATCGTAATACCACCACTTCTCGGCCCCCTTGGGCAGGCTCTTCATGAAATATTCGGTGACGAACTGAGCGATGATGAGGCCGAACAGGCCCCAGTGCAGAACCTGATGCACGATGCCGAAGGACGCGATGGTATTGCGAAGGCGCATGCCGGCCCGTCAGGTCGGCAGCCGCTCGACGCCGGGCTGGCCGAGCACGATGTCGAAGTCGACGTATTCCTTGCCCCCGGGTGCGCCGACCGGCGGGCCGATGATCGGCCGCATCACCAGATGATGTAGGCGAGGCTCGATTTGGTTCAGTAGTAGGTCTTTGCGGTTCAACTCTTCGGCCACGAAATACATCTGCGTGGCCCAGTTCTCGCCTCGGGCCGGAAACACGATGAAATGGATATGCGGCGGTCGGATCCAGTCCGGACTGTCAGGGTAGGGACCGGGCTTTATGGTGCGGAACCGATAACGCCCCTCGGCATCGGTCAGGTCATGGCCGAAGCCCTGGAAATTGGGGTCCAGCTTCAGGTTCGAGTTGGCGTGATTGGGATGATTGTATCGGCCGAAGGTATTGGCCTGGAAAATCTCGACCCGCGCGCCCGCCAGCGGCCGGCTCCGCTGATCCATGACCCGGCCCGCCACCTCGATAACCCGGCCCTCGGCCGGTTCCGTGCGGCCGGGCAGAAACAGCAGGTCGTTGTCGATGGAGAGCGGCTTGAAGGGGGCGTAGAACGGCCCGATCGGCTGCGACGGCGTCTCCTCGATCCAGGCCGCCGCGGCGAGTGGCTTGGACGAGACCGCCGCAAGCAGTCCAGCCCCCGCCGAGGTGACCAATCGACGCCGGGTCAGTCCCGCCAAACCGGGCGCGCGTATTGCTTTAGACATGGCACCGGAGTAACGCGCATGGCGCGACTCAGGCAAATCAAGTCTCGGTGATCGCCGCCATGGCCATCGTTCATGCCCGGCGTGAAAGTCATTCATACTCGACATCTGCACTGGCAACGGCACGTCCGCATCATTAACCTTGGAAGCTGCGGGGGCGTCACGACACAACGAGACGGGAGCCATCATGCCACTCAAGGATATTTTCGTGCATGCCGACAATAGTTCAAACGGCGCCGTTCGCCTCGACTACGCGATCAGGCTGGCCACGGGCCACGACGCCCACCTGACCGGACTTTACGTGGCCTCGCCGGATACGGGCCCGGTACCATCGGCGACGCCGGGGCCATCCTATGCACTGCCCGATTTCGGCGGCCGTTCGCTTCAGGATTACGACAAAAAGGCGCACGACCTGGCGGCCTCCCACCATGAGCACGCCCGCTTCGCTGCGGACGCCATCTACCAGCGGTTCGAGAAAGCGGCTGGCGACGCCGGAATCCGCCACCAATGGAGTCACCAGCAGGGCTCACTGATCGACATATTGACCCACGAGGCGCGTTTCGCCGACGTGGCCATCGTCGGCCAGCCCGGGCCGGACGCCGCCAGGCGCTTCGGCGAGACGGTCACCGACCATCTGTTGCTGTCCGTCGGCCACCCGGTGTTGGTTGTGCCGACCGGCGCCAAGGACCTGGGGGTGGGCAAGCGCGTCATGATCGGCTGGGACCGAAGTCCGCTGGCGACCCGCGCCGTACACAATTCGCGTCCGTTCATGCGGAATGCCGAGAGTGTTCATATTCTGGCGATCAACCTGGCGCCAGACCAGCATGGCGGCCTGCCGGGCTCGGGAATCACGGAACACCTGGGGCGCCACGATATCGACGTGAATACAGTCCGGGTCGACGATACATCGGACGCGCTGGCCGACATTATCATTGGCGAAGCGCAAAAGCTGGATATCGACTTGATCATCATGGGCGCCTATGGCCAATCGCGACTGCGCGAGCGCATTCTGGGCGGCACCACCTACCGGATGCTGAACAACTCACCCATCCCCATGCTGATGAGCCACTAGATTGGGCCACTAGACTGGCAAGGAAAGCGCGGAATCCGGCTTTAACGATCTTGCGTCCCAGGCGGCGGCAACCTATATAAAGCGCGATTCCACCGTTTCCGTTAACGTAAGCTGATCTGGAGGCCGCCCCATGGCTCGTGTCACCGTCGAGGACTGCGTCACCAAGGTGCCCAACCGTTTCGAGTTGGTCATGCTCGCCGCCCAGCGCGCGCGCAATATCGCCGCCGGCGCTGAACTCACCGTGGATCGCGACGATGACAAGAATCCGGTCATCGCGCTGCGTGAAATCGCCGAAGAGACCGTCGATTTCGCCGAGCTCGAGGATTCGCTGGTGCAGGGGCTGCAGAAGTTCGTCGTCACCGACGAGCCCGAGGACGACGAACTCGACATGATGGCCATCCAGCGCGACATGCTGTCGGAAACGGACGAAGCACGCCCGGACGTGCTGGCCAACGCCTTCGCGGCGGGCGACGATATGGAAAAGAACGCGCCGCCGGCCGGCGAAATCCTGTTCGAGGACGCCGAAGAGGCCGTGGCCGAAGCCGAGACCAGTTGACCATGGCGGAACCGGGCTGTCGCGTCAGAGATTACGCCCGCGCCGCCGGTTCCATTCCACCTACCGAAACGGCTATCCTCCGCGTGATGAGGATGATGCCATGATGCGCCAGTTCGAACTGGTGGAGCGCGTGCGCGCCTACGAGCCGTCGGTGGACGAGGACGCACTCAACCGCGCCTATGTCTACGCCATGCGCGTGCACGGTTCGCAGACACGGGCGTCCGGCGATCCCTATTTCTCGCACCCGCTGGAGGTCGCCGGCATCCTGACCGACCTGAAGGTGGATACGGCGACGGTCATCACCGCGTTGCTGCACGACACCATCGAGGACACCGAGGCGACGCTCGAAGATATCGAGAAGCATTTCGGTAAGGAGGTCGGGCGGCTGGTCGACGGTGTCACCAAGCTGACCCGCATCGAGTTCCAGTCCGACCAGGCCAAGCAGGCCGAGAACTTTCGCAAGCTGGTGCTAGCCATGTCGGAGGACATCCGGGTGCTGCTGGTCAAGCTGGCCGATCGGATGCACAACATGCGCACGCTGCATTTCATCAAGAAGCCGGAAAAGCGCCAGCGCATCGCCATGGAGACCATGGACATCTATGCGCCGCTCGCCGAGCGCATCGGCATGGACGGCATGAAGACCGAGTTGGAGGATCTGTCCTTCGCCGAACTCAACCCGGTGGCCCGCAACTCGGTCATCAAGCGGCTCGATTTTTTGCGCCACCAGGACGAAAATATCATCGACCGCGTGCTCGACGAACTGCGCCGGGTGCTGGCGGAGCAGGGGGTCGAGGCCGAGGTCATGGGCCGCGAAAAGACGCCGTTCTCGGTCTGGCGCAAGATGGAGACCAAGGACGTCTCGTTCGAACAGATGGCCGACATCGTCGCCTTCCGCTTCGTCGTTCCCACGATCGATGAATGCTACCGCGCGCTCGGCGTCGTGCACGGCACCTATCCCGTCGTCCCGGACCGCTTCAAGGATTACATTTCGACGCCGAAGCCGAACGGATACCGCTCGCTGCACACCGCCGTTTTCGGGCCCGAGCAGCAGCGCATCGATATCCAGATCCGCACGGCTGAGATGCACGAAATCGCCGAGCACGGTGTCGCCGCTCACTGGAGCTACAAGCAGGGCGAAAGCCCCGAGAAGGCGAAGAAGGAAGGCCCGCAGTACCGCTGGCTTCGGGAACTACTGGATATCCTCGAGCACGCCTCCGGACCGGAGGAATTCCTCGAGCACACCAAGCTTGAGATGTTCAAGGACCAGGTGTTCTGCTTCACCCCCCGGGGCGATCTGATCAACCTGCCCCGGGGCGCGACTTCCGTCGATTTCGCTTACGCCGTCCACTCAGAGGTCGGCGACCACTGCGTCGGTTCCAAGATCAACGGCCGGCTGATGCCGCTGAAGACGGTGCTCAGGAACGGCGATCAGGTGGAGATCGTGACCTCGCAGGCGCAGACGCCGTCGCCGACGTGGGAGCGCTTCGTCGTCACCGGCAAGGCGCGGTCCCGCATCCGCCGCTTCGTGCGCCTGCAGGAGCGCACCCAGTACGAGGAACTCGGCCGCTCCATCCTGCAGCGCGCGTTCCGCGAGGGCGATAAGGAATTGACCGAGGAAAGCCTGGAAAAGGCCCGCCAGCACTTCAACCAGCCGGCCACCGCCGATCTGTGCGCCCAGGTCGGCGCCGGGAACATTACTGGCAAGGAAGTGATGCGCGCCGTCCATCCATCCACCCGGTCGCGCGTGTACGACAAGGTCATCTCCATCGCGTCGGCCAAGGCGCGGAAGAAGCGGGCGGAGAATAAGAAGGGCCAGGCCATCCCGATCAAGGGCCTGATCCCGGGCATGGCGGTGCATTATGCCGGTTGCTGCCACCCGCTGCCCGGCGACCGCATCGTCGGCATCGTCACCACCGGGCGCGGCGTGACCATCCACACCATCGACTGTGACACGCTGGAGCAGTACGCCGACGAGCCCGACCGCTGGCTCGACGTGGGCTGGGAAGTGGACGAGGCGACGTCGGAATTCCATGTGGCGCGCATCAATGTCACGGTGCACAACACGCCCGGCAGCCTGGGCGACCTCTCCACCGTGATCGCGCAGCACGGCGGCAACATTTCCAACCTGAAGATCACCAACCGCTCGTCGGACTTCTTCGACATGCTGATCGACATCGAGGTGCGCGACGTCATGCACCTGGCGGACATCGTCTCGGCCTTGCGCACCATGTCGTCGATCAATACCGTGGACAGGGCCCGCGGTTAACTCAGAATCGGATCATCCGACGTGTTCAAGAGACGCCAACCAGCCCCCGTGTGGGAGCGCACCCGCGATGTCCTCTGGCCGCGCCGCGGCTGGCGGCGGGCTGGGCGCTACCTGATGCATCGGCTGGGCCGGCTGCCCGGTACGCCGTATTCCATCGCCGCCGGTTTCGCCTGCGGGGCGGCGCTGTCGTTCACGCCGTTCGTCGGCTTCCATATTCTGATCTCGGTCGTCGTCGCCTGGCTGATCCGGGCCAATGTCATCGCGTCGGCCGTCGGCACGTTGATCGGCAATCCCTGGACGTTCCCGCTGATCTGGGTCTGGCTGTATAATGCCGGCCGACGCATGGGCGTCGGCGCAGATGGCCGTGACGCCGCCCAGGTCGACTTTACCGAAACCTTCACCGCCATGCTGGAGGCCACGCTGATGGCCGACGTGCAGCACCTGTTGGAGGTCGCTGGACCGGTGTTCCTGCCCATGCTGGTTGCCAGCGTGCCGACGGCCGCGGCCGTTGGGCTGCTGTCCTATGCGTTGCTCAAGCCCCTGGTTTCGCGCTACAGGGAAAGTCGCCTGCGGGCCCGCCAGCGCCGTCACGCGCAGCTGCTCGACATCGCCAAGGGTGAACGTCTGGCTCACGAGGAGACCTGAGACATGAAACGCTATCTCCGCCTCGGCGTGAACATCGATCACGTGGCCACCATCCGCAATGCCAGGGGGGGCGTCCATCCGGACCCGATCCGCGCCGCCATCGCCGCCACCGCGGCCGGCGCCGACGGCATCACCGCGCATCTGCGCGAGGATCGCCGGCATATCTCCGACGACGACCTGACCCGCCTGATGGCCGAAATCGACGTGCCGCTGAACCTGGAAATCGCCGCCACGGACGAGATGCTGGACATCGCCTTGCGCCACGCGCCGCACGCCGCCTGCATCGTGCCGGAAAAGCGCGAGGAACGCACCACCGAGGGCGGCCTGGACGCCGCCGGCGGCCACAACCACTTGAAGCCCTATGTGGAGAAGCTGTCCGACGCCGGCATCCGGGTGTCGCTGTTCATCGAGCCGGATCCAATTCAACTGGACGCCGCCAAGTCGCTGGGTGCGCCCGTGGTCGAACTGCACACCGGCGCCTATTGCCACGCCGCCGCCGGCGCCAAGGGCGACCACGAATTGCAACGCATCAAGGACGCCGCCCGCCATGCCGAGGACCTGGGCATCGAATGCCACGCCGGCCACGGCATGACCTACGGCACGGTCGGCCCCATCGCCGCCATCCCGACGCTGGCCGAACTGAATATCGGTCACTTCCTCGTCGGCGAGGCCATCTACGGCGGCCTGGAAAGCGCCATCAAGCGGATGCGGGCCTTGATGGACAAGGCGCGCTCGGAGGCCAGCGGCGAACGCTCGGCATGATCGACGCTCGATGATCATCGGCATCGGCACCGACCTCTGCGACATCCGCCGCATCGAGAACACGCTGGAGCGATTCGGCGAGCGTTTCATCGAACGCCTGTACGCCGCCAGCGAACGCGCCAAGGCCGAACGCCGGACCCAGCCCGCCAATTCCTACGCCCAGAGCTTCGCCGCCAAGGAAGCCTGCGCCAAGGCACTCGGCACGGGTTTCAGGAAGGGCGTGTTCTGGCGCGACATGGTGGTCAGGAACCACGCCTCCGGCCAGCCCTACATGGAGCTTTCGGGTGGCGCGGCTGTGCGGTTGGCGGAACTGACGCCGGCCGGCATGGTGGCCCAGGTCGACGTCTCGCAGACCGACGAATATCCGATGGCCCATGCCATGGTGGTGATTTCCGCCGTCCCGGCGGCGAACCCGGGCGAAGGCGGGGGCGAGGCACCTTGACTCGCCACCGGCTCGCTGGCTTGATCCAGCCGCACGACGACCCGAGGCACCAGATACATGAATGATGACCAACGCGGCGAGACGGCCAGCGACCAGGTGACCGCCGAAACCACGGTGGAAAGCCCCAAAAAGCCGGCCGAGAAACCGGAGAAGTCCGCGGTCGCCAGGCAGGCCGAAAGCGGCGGCTGGGGCGAGACCCTGCGCACCATCGTCTACGCCATCCTGATCGCCATCGGCATCCGCACGGTGGCCTACGAGCCGTTCAACATCCCGTCCGGCTCCATGCTGCCGACGCTGCTGATCGGCGACTATCTGTTCGTCTCCAAGTTCTCCTACGGCTATTCGCGCTATTCGCTGCCCTTCGGCATGCCGATCATCCCGGGCCGCATCCTGTTCGACGAGCCCGAGCGCGGCGACGTGGTGGTGTTCAAGCTGCCGACGGACAACGCCACCGACTACATCAAGCGCATCGTCGGATTGCCCGGCGACACCATCCAGCTGGTCGAGAGCGTGCTGCACATCAACGGCAAGCCCGTCGAGCGCCGCAAGGTCGAAGACTTCATCAACGAGGAAAGCCCCGGCCAGTTCTCGCGCTCGACCCGCTATATCGAGACACTGCCCAATGGCCGCGAGCACTACATCCTGGAGGAGTGGGAGAACACCGCCTACGACACCACCGGCGTCTACAAGGTGCCGCAGGGCCACTACTTCGCCATGGGCGACAACCGGGACCACTCCAGGGATTCCCGCTTCCTCGACCAGGTCGGCTACGTGCCGAAGAACAACCTGGTGGGCCGGGCCGAGTTCCTGTTCTTCTCCATCGACGGCCGGCCGTGGCAGTTCTGGACCTGGGGCGACAGCTTGCGGTCCGAGCGCATCTTCACGAGCATCGAATGACGGCGGCGGGCCCTCGCGACGATAATGACGACAACAATCTTTCCAGCCGCCTGGGCTACCGCTTCATCGACCCGGGCCTCCTTGAGCGCGCCCTGACCCACTCCAGCGCCTCGACGCCGAGCCAGCCTTCCAACGAACGCATGGAATTCCTCGGCGACCGGGTGCTCGGCCTGGTGCTGGCGCGAATGCTGTTCGACGCCTTTCGCAATGAGGCAGAGGGCCAGCTGGGCTACCGCTTCACCGCGCTGGCACAACGTGGCGCGCTGGCCCGCGTGGCGGAAGAACTGGACCTGGCACCCCACATCATGCTGTCCGAGGGCGAGGCCACCAGCGGCGGTCGCGAAAACCCGGCCATCCTGGCCGACACCATGGAAGCCGTCATCGCCGCGGTCTACTTGGATGGTGGGCTGACGCCGGCGGAAGACCTGGTGCGCCGCTTCTGGCGACCGATGATGGACGCCGACCACGCACCACCCAAGGACGCCAAGACCCTGCTGCAGGAATGGGCGCAGGGTAGGGGACTGGACCTGCCGAACTATACGGAGACCGCCCGCACCGGCCCCGACCACGCGCCGATATTCACCATCGAAGTTGCCGTCGCGGGCTATCCGCCGGCGGTCGGCGAGGGGGCGTCCAAGCGCGGTGCCGAACAGGCGGCGGCGGAAGCGCTGCTGGATCTATTGGAGGTCGAACGATGAGCGAAGACGACGCGCTGCCGCCGACGCTAGACCCGATGGGCGGCTTCGGCCCCGGCGCCGACGCCCGCACCGGCTTCATCGCCATCCTGGGCGCGCCCAACGTCGGCAAGTCGACGCTGCTGAACACCCTGGTCGGGTCCAAGGTCTCCATCGTCTCGCCCAAGGTGCAGACGACGCGCGCACGGGTATTGGGCATCTGCATCCGTGGGGTGGCGCAACTGGTCTTCATCGACACCCCCGGCATCTTCCAGCCGCGCCGCCGGCTCGACCGGGCCATGGTGGCCGCCGCCTGGGGCGGCGCCAAGGACGGCGACATGGTGCTGCTGCTGGTCGACGCCCAGCGCGGCATCGACAAAGATACCGCCGCCATCCTCGAAGACCTGACCAAGATGCCGCCGGACAAGGCCGTGCTGCTGGCCATCAACAAGACCGACGCCGTGCCCAAACCCAAATTGCTGGAACTCGCCTCGGCCCTCGATGCGCGGGGCCTGTTCAAGGAAATTTTCATGATCTCGGCGCTTAAGGGCGAAGGCGTCGACGACCTGGCCGCCCACCTGGAAGCCACGGCGCCGCAAGGCCCCTGGATGTTCCCCGAAGACCAGATCAGCGACATGCCGGGCCGCCTGCTGGCCGCCGAAATCACCCGCGAAAAGCTCTACCTGCAACTGCGCCAGGAACTGCCCTACGCCGCCACCGTCGAGACCGAGACCTGGGAGAACTGGAAGGACGGCTCGATCAAGATCGAACAGGTCGTCTACGTCGAACGCCCGACCCAGAAAGCCATCGTGCTGGGCAAGGGTGGCTCCCGCATCAAGCAGCTCGGCGAAGCCGCCCGCACCGAACTCGAACACCTACTGGAGACCCGCGTCCACCTCTTCCTGTTCGTCAAGGTGCGCGAGAAATGGGGCGACGATCCGGAGCGGTACCGGGACTGGGGGCTCGATTACAATGCCTAGCGCCATCTGGCTTATCACCTACGACCTGGACCCGGCCCGAGAGGCCGAATACCTGGCCTGGTTCCACGACATCCACATCCCGGAAAAACTGGCGCGGCCCGGCTACACCTGGGCGGCCCATTACCGCGCCGACAGCGGCCGCCACGTGGCTCTGTTCGGCGGCGCGGCGACGCGCATCTTCTACGACCCCAGCCCGGCCCAGCTGGCGCCCAAGCAGCCGCCCGAAACCCGCGACATGATGTCGTGCCGCCAGAACCCGGCCATGGCCATCCTGGCCGGCGAATGGACGGCGGACGCCTCGGGCACCTTCACCGGCGACGGCCAGCCCGTCCACAGCCCCGCCATCGTCCTCGCCGAATGCGACCCCGGCTCTGACGCCGCCAGCGACATGGATTTCAGCGCCTGGCTGGTGCAGGACTACCTGCCAGCCCTCACCCAAGCGGAAGGCTTCCAGAGCCTCCACAAACTCGTCGCCTCCACCGGCACGCCCCGCCACACGCTGATCCACGAATTCCAGGCCGGCCAGGCCCCCACGCTCGCCTTTGGCGACCACATCAGGGCGACATCGCTGACAGCGACGCGGTTGTGGCCGGAATGAGCGGACGGACGCCCAGCCCCCGAGATTGAATTCGATTCAGCCGGCGGGAACCGCTACCCTGTATCCCTCATTCCTGGTTCGCACATGGATGGAGTCCGACCATGCCGCATGAAAAACCCAGAGGATCGTTCGTTGCGTTGATCACGCCGATGAACCGCGACGGGTCCATCGATTACGAGGGCTTTCGGACCCTCCTGCAATGGCATGAGGAGAATGGGACGGAAGCCATCCTGTTCATGGGCTCGACCGGCGAGGTCTCGATGCTCACGCTCGAGGAGCGCAAAGAGCTCATCACGCGCACCGCCAAGATGAAGACCGGGAAGATGCTGTTCTTCTACGGCAACACCGGCGGCAATACGGAACTCACCATCGAGCTCACGCAATACGCCAAGGGCGAGGGCGCCGACGGCGTCATCATGGCCGCACCGGCCTATATCTGCGCGGACAACGAGGCGATCACCGAATTCGCTCTCGAGGTTCTCGATTCAACGGACCTGGCGATGGGCTTCTACAACAATCCGCCCCGCGTCAGCACGGACCTGCACTGGAGCAACATCCTGCGCCTCGCGGAGCACCCCAACATGGTCGTCCTCAAGGAATCGACCACGCGGGTGGGCCAGGTCGCCCAGGTCTGCGCCGCCAAGCCGGACATGGCCATCATGTGCTGCTGTTCGCCCAACCTCGGATTGGTCATCCCGACCATGGCGCTGGGCGGCCACGGCACGGCCAACATGACCGGCAACATCATCCCGCGGGAAATGGCCGTCATCTCGAAGCCCTGGCAGGACCAGAACGACGCCTTCGCCTGCCGGGACGCCTGGCTCGCCAACCTGGATACGCTGCATTTCGCCTATTCGGCCGTCAATCCGGTGGCCGTAAAGTCGCTCATGCGCGCCATCGACCTCCCATCGGGCCCGCTTCGCAAACCGCTGCGCCCCCTCGAAGGCGAACGCCTCCAGGCCGGCCTAGACGCCCTCGAAAAATCCGGCGCCGCCGAACGATACGGTTTCAAGATCAACAGCGCGCATATGGCGGCGGAGTGATCGTAGGGATAAGGGGACGAGTGGCTGCGCGGCAATTCGCGCCAAGTGGCCTCAGGTCCGCCCCTCCGCCAACAAACACAGCATCTCGTACATCATCGTCGCGCCGACCAGCGCCGTGTTGCCGGTGGGATCGAACGGCGGCGCCACTTCGACGACGTCGGCGCCGATGAGGTTGAGGCCGCGGAGGCCGCGGAGCATGCGTTGGGCTTCGTGGGTGGAGTAGCCGCCGACTTCGGGGGTGCCGGTGCCGGGGGCGTAGACGGGGTCCAGGCCGTCGACGTCGAAGGAGATGTAGGTCGGGCCGTCGCCCACCACGCGGCGGGTTTCGGCGATGACGGCGTCGACGCCCATCTCGAAATATTCCTCGATATAGATGACGCGCATGCCGCTATCCAGGGAGAACTGGGAGTAGTCGCCGGAGGACCGCGCCCCCCGGATACCGATCTGGATGGTGCGCTTGGGGTCCAGCAGGCCTTCCTCGACGGCGCGGCGGAAGGGGGTACCGTGGTGGTACTTCTCGCCGCCGAAGCCTTCGTCGGCCGTGTCCGTGTGGGCGTCGAAGTGGACCATGCCAACGGGGCCGTGCTTTGAGCCATTCTGGGCGATGGCGCGCATGATCGGGAGCGTGATCAGGTGGTCGCCGCCGACGGAGAGCGGCATCGTGCCGGCTTCGGCGAGTGGCGTGTAAAAATCCTCGATCAGCTGCAGCGACTTCATCAGGTTCATCGGGTTCACGGGCGTGTCGCCGGCGTCGCCGACCTTGCAGAGCTCGAACGGATTGACGTCGGTGACGTGGTGGACGCGGCGGATCAGGCTCGACATGTCTCGCACTTGCCTGGGCCCGTGCCGTGCCCCCGGCCGGTTGGTCACACCGCCGTCGAAAGGCACGCCGATCATGGCGATGTCGAGTTCCGTCGCGTCGGCGACGTAGGGCACGCGCATGAACGTCGGGATGCCCATGAAGCGCGGTGTGACGGTGTGGTCGGGCGGCTGGAATGGATTGGCGTCGTCGTTCATTTTCATCACCCTGGGGGTCCGAGGAGGGGATAGACTGTCCGCCACGTTATCCGAGGGCAGGGGAATCTCCAACGGGTTCGCGGGAGGGACAGAACATGGCTGGGAATATCATCAGGGAAACCACCATCGAGGGCGCGCACGGCGGCCGCATCGAGGTCGACGCGGGGCAGCTGCTGGAAATCGTCAACATCGAGGGCAAACAGGTCTGCGATTTCTTCGCCTTCTCGCGCGAGAACATCCGCGAGTTCCTGTCGCCGAGCCATCAGCGCTCGGTCATCCGCCGGCTCTGGCTGAAGCCGGGGGACAAGCTCTACAGCGTGCTGCGCCGGCCTATGTTCGAGTTGGTGTCGGACGATGTCGGCACGCACGATTTCTCTATTCCCGCCTGTGATCCGGAGCGCTACCGCATGGATTTCGGCATCGACGAACACAGGAGTTGCCGCAAGAATCTGGAAGGCGTGATGAGCGGCTTCGACATTCCGTATGAGTTCCTGCCCGACCCGTTCAACTTCTTCCAGCCGACGCCGGTCAACGCCGACGGCACCTACGGCACCGGCACCTCGCCCTCTAAGCCGGGAGACAAATCTGTGCTGCGCGCTTTGATGGACGTCCACGCCGTCGGATCATCCTGCCCGCAGGACCAGACGCCGCTCAACGACCACAACCCCAGTCAGATCCAGTTCATCGTCCGGGAGGAGTGAGCAGGCGAACGATCAGGCCGCGGCGTGCGGTGGAAAAGTCACGATTATCGTTGTTCCCTTGTCGACCTCACTCTCGATATCGAGCGTGCCCCCGTGCAGGCCCACCAACGCGTCGACGATCGGCAGCCCTAATCCGGTCCCATCCTGCGTTAGATGGGGGTTGGCATGGCCGCGAACGAAGGGATCCGTAACGGTCGCGATCTGGCCCTTTGGGATGCCGGTTCCGGTGTCGCTTAGTGTGAGAACATGGTGTTGATTCTTGACCTCGACGCCGAGTGTGATCTTTCCGCCCTGGGGCGTGAACTTGATGGCATTTGAAAGCAGGTTCAGGAGAATCTGCTTGGTCGCGCGCCTGTCGGCGTGCAGGGGCGTCAGGCCTTCGGCCACGTCGATCACCAGATCGATACCAAGGGCCCGCGCCTGTCCTTCAACCAGTTTCCCACATTCCGTGACAACGTCGACAACCGAGATGTCCTCCTTGCTCAAAACCTGTTTACCGGCCTCGATGGCCGAGAGATCAAGGATGTCATTGATCAACGACAACAGGTATTCACCGCTCGCGCGGATATCTTTCGCGTATTCCTGATATTTCTCGCCGATCGACCCGAAGTGTTGGATGTTGATGGCGTCGGCGAACCCGATGATGGCGTTCAACGGCGTCCGCAAATCATGGCTCATGGCGGCGAGGAACTCGGATTTGCTGCGGTTGGCCGCCTCCACGTCCGCCTTGGCGGCGACCAAGGCATCCTGGGTCCGCTTGAGTTCGGTGATATCCGTTCCAATGGTGCCGATCCGTGCGACATCACCGGCCTCGTCGAAAATGGGAAACTTTGTGACCAGGAATTCCCGGGTCTCTTGATCGATGGCGATCTGTCTTTCGCGGGTGACCGCTAATTTCGCGTCGACGACCTCATGTTCCTGTGCGGTCGCCTCGACGGCTTGTTTTTCCGGCAAGAATTCCGAAATGACCTTGCCGGTGATGTTCTGTTGTCGGAAGCCGAACATTTCAACATGTTTCCGGTTGATAAGTTCGTAGTGACCATCCTTGTCCTTGAGATTGATGAATGATGGCATGTAGTCGATCAATGCGCGAAACCGTTCCTCGCTTCGACTCAGCGCTTCCTCGGTCTTCATTCGCGAGTTGTTGAACTCGATCTCTTTCTTGCGGGCCTCGAACAAGGTCATGATGATATTGGCGAGGTTGCGGATTGTATTGCGCTGAACATCGCTGAGCGTCTTCGGCTCCTTGCCGATCAGGCATAACCCGCCGAGCGCAAAACCTTCATCCGTCGTCAATGGATGAGCGGCATAGAACCGCACGCCGATCTCGCCGGTCACCAGGGGATTGTCCTTGAAGCGCGGGTCCTTGGTCGCGTTCTCGATTTCGAACGTCATGTGCGGCTCCAGGATCGCGTGGGCGCAAAAGGCAATGACCCTCGGCGTTTCCCTGGGCTTCATGTTATTCCGCGACAAGAAGTACTGGCGGTCCGCGTCAATAAGCGCGATGACCGAGATCTCGACATCGCACACGTCCGCCGCAATGCGAATGATGTCATCGAAGACCGGTCCCACATCATGATCAAGCAGGTCATATGAATAAAGAGCGCGCAGACGCCCTTCTTCATTGTGCGGGATTTCAGCCTTGGCCATTCAATTCCCCATTAACGACCATCATCGTTGATCCAAATACCGTGCCGACGATGGACGGGCCTGACATCGCGTCGAAAGCCAAGAGTTGGTTCGGCATATTCGGCCCGCATGTCCAACCACGACGCTTCTCCGCCACGCCATCAATCGCCCCGATTCACTCAAAAGCCATCCCTTGAAGAGCCGCACCGCAGGCAATGCAGAATACATTCGATGCCGGCGTACCAGCAATTCCTAATCAATCCGCGAACGGCCCACTCAGGTCGTATCCGCCGCCCACCCGTCCTGGCCGTTTCGAATATATCCGATGGCGGCCTCGCGCGAACGGAGGGGACCGACACTGACGGTGGAGTCTGGATAGTCGGCGAAGACGCCGTGGATGAGTTCCCGCAGCACCTCTAGCGCATCAGCGGGAATTATTGCGTCCAGCCCGGCAATGACGGCGAGCACCTTGTGGTCCGTCTCCCCGGTCTCGATCTGCTCTAGCAGCGCCACGGGCTCGCACTCAACGATGGTGCCGGATTTTGGATCGTCGTGCCCGACGACGTAGCAGTCCACGTTGTCGCCATCGGCCGCGGTCGTGTCGACGACGAAGCCGTAGGGGTAGGGATAGGGTCGGGAGACCCTGCCTGTCCCCATCGATGTCATCGTCTTTTCGTCGTAGCGAGCCTTGTCGCGCGAACCGGCTTCGGCCTGAATCATCACCTTGATCATTTGACACTCACTCCAGGCCTGTTCGTTCGTCACGTCGTCTCGACCAACCCCACTTGGCCGTCACCCGGTCCGTCTTTCTGGTTGATGTCCATCTCCGCCACCTCGTCGCGGCGCCGGAGCCGGAAGGCGATTTCCTCGGGCATGACGTCGTAGGGCAGCGGCTGGCCGAGCTGCTTGGCGGCGTGGGCGGGCCAGTTGGGATTCCACAGCAGTTCGCGGGCGAGGGCGCAGAGGTCGGCCTGGCCGGCGCGGATGATGGCGTCGGCGGGCTCGGGCTCGGTGATCAGGCCGACGGCGATGGTGGGCACGCCAGATTCGGCGCGGATGCGTTCGGCGAAGGGAACGTGATAGCCGGGCGTGCGGGCGATCATGGGCAGGTCCGAGTCCCCGGTGATGCCGCCTGACGAGCAGTCGATCAGGTCGACGCCGCGGTCGCGGAGTTCGCGCGAGAGGACGACCGTGTCGTCGAGGGTCCAGGCCCCGCCCTTGCCATCGACGGCGGAGACGCGGAAGAACAGTGGTTTGTCGGCGGGCCAGGCTGCACGGACGGTTTCCGTCACTTCCAGCGGGAAGCGCATGCGGCCATCGAGATCGCCGCCGTAGGCATCCGTCCGTTGGTTGCTGACCGGCGACAGGAACTGGTGCAGCAGGTAGCCGTGCGCACCGTGGATTTCCAGGATATCGAAGCCGGCATCGTCGGCGCGCCTGGCCGCCTCGGCCCAGGTGTCGAGGGCCTGGCCAATGTCCGCCGCATCCATCTCGCGGGGCGTGTGGTGGCCGGGGGCACTCGGGATGGGGCTGGGGGCCAAGCCCTGCCAGGGCGGCTCGCTGGGAAACGCGTCATCATCCGTCAGCGGCGCCCAGTCCTGACGCGCGCCGTGCACCGAGGCCTTGCGGCCGGAATGGCCGATCTGCAGGGCCGGCACGGCGTCCTGGGCGCGGATGAAATCGGTTATGCGGCGGTATTGTGAGACGTGGTCGTCCTGCCATAGGCCGGCGCACTGGTAGGTCTTGCGGCCACGCGCCTCGACCGCCGTTTCCTCGGTGAAGACGATGCCGGCGCCGCCCATGGCGAAGCGGCCGAACTGCACCAGATGCCAGTCCGTCGGCCCGCCGTCGACCGACGAATACTGACACATGGGCGAGACCACGATGCGGTTGCGCGCGCTGACACCGCGCAGCGTGAAGGGTGAGAACAGGCCGTCCGCGGCTGGGTCGGATTCGTTCATGCCTGCTCCGTCGTCCGTCCCGATTCCCCTTGATGGCGGGCCAGGAAGGCATCGGTGGTTTCCAGGATGGCCATGGCGTCGGCTTGTCCGTTCAGCGCCCAATGATGGGATCGCCCGGGGCCGGTCGCGGCGGCAGAACGTCCCTATCGCCGATATCCCGCCACGTCCGCGCCATCGCTGCAAGCAGAGACTGGCTGGCGCCGGTCGGTGGCAACAGGAGGGCGATCAGGTGATCGCGCGCCGCGCCGTCACTTGATGTAGGGAACGTAGTCCATATCGCTGCCCAGGATGTGCCCGGTCAGCCAGTTGCCAAGGAATGACAGCATTTCCTTTCGCGAAATCCCGCCGGGATTGGTCCGGTGTAGCTTGGCGTACTCGTGCACGGTGGTAGCCAGTTCTTGGTGGCCGATGCGGTGGGACTCGAAATCCGGATAGCCGAGCCCGAGCATGAGTTCCTCCTCGCGGGCGAAGTGTCTGTCCACGTAAACCGACAGCACGTCCAACAGATCGCCGAAATCGGCATCCTCGCCATACATGGCATAGGAGTGGTGAAGCGCGTTGACCGCATCGAACAGCCTGCGGTGATCGTTGTCGATGGCCTCGATCCCGGTCGCGTAGTCGTCGCTCCAATCCAGGAAATTCTTCGTGGCCAGTGAACTCGCCATAAAGGTCATGAGATGTCGCCCGTAGTTGCAAGGATCACCCACCCTAGACCTCGACCGTCGTCCAGGAATTGATCCAGGTTAATCGACACCTAAATTCTATCTCACCCCGCGCGGACCAACCGCCGGCCGAGCATGGCCAGGATGTCGGTCCACGTCTGCTCCGCCGCCTCATGCGCATAGATATCGCGGCCGGGGAAGCAGAAGCCGTGTTCGGTACCGGGGTAGGTGATGATGGTGTGCTCGACAGCGGCTTCGTGCAGCACCTTCTCCAGTGTCGGCACCACGCCCGCGGGAACGTAGTCGTCGTGCTCGGCGAAGGCGAGGTAGAGTTCGCCCTGGATTTTGTCCGCGAGGAGGTGAGGGGAGTCGGCCTCGTCCGTGACGATCTGCACGCCATAGAGCGAGGCCACGGCCTGCATGCGGTCGGGATACGTGCCCGCGGCAGAAACCACGAAGCGGCCGGACATGCAGTGGCCGATCGCACCCGTGGCGGAGCCGGCCTCGACCTCGGGCTGGGCGTCGAGAAATTCCAGCATGGCGGCCGTGTCGGCCATCAGCATGGCGTTGGTCAGAGTGTTGCGGCAGGCGCGCATGACGGTCATCGCCGTCGGCTCCTTGCGCAGATAGCCCATTTCCAGGCGGATGGTGCCGATACGGTAGTACAAATCCGGCAGCAGGCAGACGTAACCGGCGGCGGCGACCCGGCGTGCCATGTCGCACAATTCGTCCCGGAATCCCGGAGCGTCCATGTAGAAGATGACCGCGGAGACGGGCGTGCCACCCTCGGGCGTCGCCAGGAAGCTCGGGATTTCGCCATCGCTGGTGGTGACGGTGACGTGACGTTCGGGCATGGTCATCCTCCCTCGGTATTCTCGATTGGCCATAGCCTGCGCCTTCTCAGCGAGTAAACTCAAGCCCCATGGACTGGCGCGACGACGGCATCGTTCTGGAAGTCAAAAAGCACGGCGAGAGTTCGGCCGTGGTCAATTTGTTGACGGCCGCGCATGGCCGCCACGCGGGACTGGTGCGCGGCGGCTCAGGCCGGCGCGCGCGGGGCGTGCTGCAGCCTGGCAACGTGGTCGCGGCCAACTGGCGGGCGCGGCTGCCGGAACACCTCGGCACCATGACCTGCGAACTAGTCAAACCCCACGCCGCCGAGGTGATGGACGACGCCGTCCGCCTAGCCGCCCTGACATCGGCCTGCGCCCTGGTCCAGGGATCCATGCCCGAGCGCGAGCCACACCCGGCGCTTTACGAGGCGACCCGGGTGCTGCTGGAACATCTCGCGGGCGAGAATTGGCCGACCCTCTATGTGCGCTGGGAACTGGGATTGCTGGGCGAATTGGGTTTTGGACTCGACTTGGCCGAATGCGCGGCCACTGGCCAAGATCACGACTTGGCCTACGTCTCGCCCAAGTCGGGCCGGGCGGTGTCGCTCGGCGCCGGCGAGCCCTACCGGGACAAGATGTTGGCGTTGCCGGAATTCCTCACCACCAATGGACGGCCGGGCAATGCGGCGGAAATCGTCGCCGCGCTCCGGCTGACCGGCCATTTCCTCGAAAAGCACGTCTTCGGCCACGCCAACCACGGTGTGCCGGAGGCTCGTCGCCGGCTTTTCGAGCGCTTGGGCCGCGAGGTGTCCACAGCCTAAACGACACAGGATGTTTGACGGCACCCCGGCTTCGCCTACTATATATAGCGATTTCGATTCTGGACCTTATCCGGATTCTGGGGACACGCCATGACCGCCCAACCGACTGCACCAGCGGAGGAAATCCGCGAAACCCGGCTCGCCGAGGCTCTGGGGGAGCGCTACCTCTCCTACGCGCTTTCGACCATCGTCTCGCGCTCGCTGCCGGATGTGCGTGATGGACTGAAGCCGGTGCACCGGCGGCTGCTTTACGCCATGCGACAACTGAAACTGAACCCGGAGTCCGGCTTCAAGAAGTGCGCCCGCGTGGTCGGCGACGTCATGGGCAAGTACCACCCGCACGGCGACCAATCCATCTACGACGCCATGGTGCGGTTGGCGCAGGAATTCGCAGTGCGCTACCCGCTGGTCGAGGGCCAGGGCAACTTCGGCAACATCGACGGCGATAACGCGGCGGCCATGCGCTACACCGAAGCCCGGCTGACCGAGGTCGCGTCCGAACTGCTGCGCGGAATTGGCGAGGACGCGGTCGATTTCCGCGACACCTACGACGGCGAGGAGGCGGAGCCAATCGTCCTGCCCTCCGCCTTTCCGAATCTACTTGCCAACGGTGCGGCCGGCATCGCCGTCGGCATGGCCACCAACATCCCGCCGCACAACGCGGACGAGGTCTGCGCCGCATTGCTGCACATCATCAAGACGGCGAAGCGCCAGACCGCCGGCATCGAGAACAGCCGCGTCACCTTTGACAAGCTGGTGGAGTTGATCCCGGGCCCGGACTTCCCGACCGGCGGCGTGCTGGTCGAGGCCCGCGCCGACGTGGTGGAGGCCTATCGCACGGGCCGCGGCGGCTTCCGCCTGCGCGCCAAGTGGAAGAAGGAGAAGCTTGCCCACGGCCAGTATCAGATCGTGGTCACCGAGGTCCCTTACCAGGTGCCGAAGGCGCGACTGATCGAGAAGGTGGCGGAACTGCTGCTGGCCCGGAGGTTGCCGCTGTTGGCTGACATCCGCGACGAATCGACCGACGAGGTGCGGATCGTGCTGGAGCCGCGCAACCGCACGGTCGGGCCCGAGATGCTGATGGAGCACCTCTACCGCGAGACCGACATGGAGACGCGGTTCGGCCTCAACATGAACGTGCTCGACGCCAACAACACACCCGGCGTAATGAACCTGCGCGACGTGCTGGTGGCCTTCCTGATCCACCGGGAAGACGTGCTGGCCCGCCGCTCCAGGCACAGACTGGAAAAGATCGAACATCGGCTGGAAGTGCTGGGCGGATTGCTCGCCGCCTACCTGAACCTAGACGAGGTGATCCGCATCATCCGCGAGGAGGACGATGCCAAGGCGTCGCTGATGAAGGCGTTTGAGCTGACCGAGGTGCAGGCCGACGCCATCCTGAACATGCGCCTGCGCCAGTTGCGCAAGCTGGAAGAAATGGAGATCCGGGCCGAGGACAAGGACCTGAGGGCGGAGCGCAAGGACCTGAAGGATCTCTTGAAGACCGAGACCAAGCGCTGGGCCACCATCGAAGGCGAGATCAAGGACACGCGGAAGGCGTTTTCCAAGAAGACCGACCTCGGCCGCCGCCGCACCGAGATCGGCGAGCCGCCGACCGCCGTCATCGTGCCGCTGGAAGCCATGATCGAGAAAGAGCCGATCACCGTCGTCTATTCCGACAAGGGCTGGATCCGTGCCGCCAAGGGGCACGTGGAGGACGCGGCAACCATGAAATTCAAGGAAGGCGATAAGCTGAAGTTCGCCTTCCACGCGGAGACCACGGACAAGCTGGTGGTGTTCGCCACCAACGGCCGCTTCTACACGCTGCCTTGCGACAAGCTGCCGGGCGGGCGCGGCCACGGCGAGCCGATCCGGCTGATGATGGACATCCCGAACGGACACGACGTGATCGACATGTTCGTCCACGTGACCGGGCGCAAGCTTTTAGTGGCGTCCGACGCCGGGCGCGGCTTCGTGGTCGCCGAGGACGACGTGGTGGCGCAGACCAAGAACGGCAAGCAAGTGCTGAACCTAGCCACTGGCGAGGAAGCCCAAGCCTGCGTCATGGTGCCGTCGAACGCCGACCACGTGGCGGTCATCGGCTCGAACAAAAAACTCCTCATCTTCCCGCTGACCGAACTGCCGGAAATGTCGCGCGGCCGCGGCGTCATCATGCAACGCTACAAGACGGGCCAGCTTTCGGACACGCAGGCCTTCAAGATGAAGGACGGCATTAGTTGGAAGACCGCCGCCGGGGTGCGCTCCGAAACCAAGCTCAAGAACTGGCTCGGCAAACGCGCCGGCGCCGGCCTGGTCCGACCGAAGGGTTTCCCGACGTCGAACCGGTTCTCGTGAGGTCCCTTTTCCTTGACCTCGCGCCCGCGTTCGGGGACTTTCGGCGGAACACCTAACGCCCGTTCAAGGAGGCTTCCGCCATGCAGACCCCGCAACCTACGCTGATTTCTCAAGCTTGGCCCGCCAGCGAGCAGTCCAAGTGGATACGCATGGTCGTGCTGGCATTTGTCGGAACCCTGCTCATCGCCATCGCATCGAAGATCAAGGTGCCGTTCTACCCGGTGCCGATGACCATGCAGACGTTCGTTATTCTCGGCATCGGCATGGCCTATGGCTGGCGTCTCGGCGGCGCCACGGTGTTGCTGTACCTGGGCGAGGGCGCCATTGGCTTGCCGGTGTTTACGGGCACGCCGGAAAAGGGCATCGGCCTCGTCTACATGATGGGCGGCACCGGCGGTTACCTGTTCGGCTACCTGCTAGCGGTGCTGGCGGTGGGTTGGCTCGCCGAACGCGGTTGGGACCGCAACCTGATGACCACGGCGGCCGCCATGCTGGCCGGAAACATCTTGATCTTCGCCCCGGGGCTGTTGTGGCTCGGCATGCTGTTCGGCTGGGACAAACCGATCCTGGATTGGGGACTGTGGCCCTTCGTCGGCGCCGAGGTCTTCAAGATCGCTCTGGCCACCTGCCTTATGCCGCTGGCCTGGATGGCCCTTGGCCGCAAGGGCGGCGACGCTAGTACTTAAAATTCAGTAGCCGGGCATTCCGGAACGCTTGTTCCGAAACTGATGACCAAGCCAACGCCTTGCGCCGGAAATCGCGGAAACCGTCACTGACGCGCCGCGCCAGGGGGTCGCCTGAATCGGTGATCTCCGCCACCACCTCGCCGGCGGCATTGCCAACGGCCGTCAGTATGGAATCCGTATAACGCCGCATGGATACCCCGAGGCCGCCACGGATACGGGCCAGCGCCTTGGCATTCTCGGCATCGAATTCACTCAGCGAAAAGGCGTTCTCGCCGGCCGCGGCACTGGCGATGACGGTGCGCTCGCTTTCCTGGAGGCCGTCCCAGAGGGCGCGGTTGATGCCGAGCGCGATGGACGTGCCGGGTTCGTGGAAGCCCGGGAAATAATAGAACCGCGCCACCTCGTTGAGCCCCAGCGCCAGGTCGTTCCACGGGCCCACCCATTCGGTGGCGTCGATCTCGCCGTTGCGCAGCGCCTCGACGATGCGCCCGCCCGGGATCGGCAGGGCCTCGGCGCCGATCTTCCGCATCACGGCACCACCCAGGCCCGGCATGCGCATCTTCAGCCCCTGGAAGTCTTCGACCGTGAAGACCTCGCGGGTGTACCAGCCGCCCATCTGCCCGCCGGTGTTGCCGCAGGCCAAGGGCTTGATGCCGAAGCGGCCCGATAGTTCGTCCCACAAATCCTGGCCGCCGCCATGGTGGATCCAGGCGGCGAACTCGCTGGCCGTCAAGCCGAACGGCACACTGGCGAAGAAGGCAAAGGCTCGTGAGCGCTGCTGCCAGAAATATTCGAAGCCGTGGTACATGTCGGCGTCGCCGCGGGCGACGGCGTCGAAGGCTTCGAAAGCAGGGATGGGGTCGCCGGCGGCATGAACCTTGACGGTCAACCGGCCATCGGTGGCGCGGGTTACGGCGTTGGCGAAGCGCTGGGCACCGGTGCCGAGCCCGGGGAAATTCCGGGGCCATGTGGTGACCAGTTTGAGTTCACGCTGGCCTTCCGCGATGGCCGGGGCGGGCAGCAGCGATGCGCCGGATGCGAAACCTGCGGCCGCGGCGGCGCCGGCGATCAGGTGGCGGCGTTTCATCGACCGGCGGCGCCGTCGGCGCATTCCGCGTCCTCGTCCTCCATGCGGCACCAGCCGTTGATGCCAAGCGCTTCGAGCGGTTGGAAACGGGCCTTGTAGGCCATCTTGTCGCAGCCATCGATCCAGAAACCGAGATAGACGTAATCCAGCCCCTCGGCCCGCGCGCGTTCGACCAGCCAAAGAATCATATGGGTGCCATAGCCGCGCTCGCTGGCGTCCGGTTCGAAGAAGCTGTAGACGGCGGAAAGCCCGTTCTCCACCCGGTCGACCACGCACACCGCCGCCAACAGGCCATCGGCGCCGCGGAACTCAACCAGTTCCGTTTCCACCGGCGTGTCCTCGACCAGGGCCTGGTAATCGAGAAAATCCATTTTTGCCATGTCGCCGTCACCATGCCGGTGGGCTTGGTAGTCGGCGAATAGCGCGAACTGTTCGTTGCTCGCGGTCGGTGACAGTACCTGGGAACTCAGGTCATCATTCAACCGCCGCACCCGCTTCAGCGAACGGGACATACGGAAATCCGGCACGTGGATACGCACCGCCACACAGGCGTTGCAGTCGGGGCAGGCGGGCGCGTAGCAGATACCGTGCGAGCGCCGGAAACCGGCGAGGGACAGCCTGTCGTGCATCTCCGTCGCGTCGCGCCCTGCCAGTTCGGTGACCAGTCGGCGCTCGACCCGGCCCGGCAGGTACGGGCACGGCAAGGGCGCCGTGGCGAAGAAGAACCGTGAATCGTGGAAGATATCGTGTTTCATGCAGGTCCAGCGCGGTTTTCGGGTATCTCCGTCGGGCCGTGGGGTCTCCTGCATAAAACCATACAAAGATCGGCGGCCAATCCAAAGCCGCAATTCAGGATCGACGTCGGAAAATCCTGAGGTCGGCTATTGAAGCTTCAGCTGAAGGCGCTGCTCGCCGCCTTGTTGCGGTTGTTGCGGCTGTTGCGGTTGTTGTTTCTGCAACTGCTTCTTCTTGATGTCGCTGAGGCCTGGCAACACGTCCTCCTTCGGCTTGAAGGGAGTTCCCTTGGCCGCCGGATTGCCTTCGCCGGTGCCGCGCAGCATGACGATACTGAGCCGCCGGTTGCGTGGATGGGTGGTGTCGTCCGGCAGCAGGGGATCGGTGGCCGCCATGCCGACGACGCGGGCGACTCGTTTCTCGGCCACCTTCAGGTGCTCCAGCCAGCGCCTGGCCGCGTTGGCCCGGTCTGACGACAGTTCCCAGTTGCTGTAGCCGTCGTTGGAACGGAATTTCGACGAATCCGTATGGCCGGAGATGGATAGGTCCTGCGGCAGTTTGTTGATGATCTTGGCCACCAGTTCGAGGATTTTCTTGGTGTGCAGGAACATGTCCGAGCCGCCACTGGGGAACATGGCCAGCCCTTCCTTGTCCACCAGTTGGATGCGCAACCCGTCCGGCGTACTGTCGATCAGCAGGCTCTCGGCCAGGTTTTTCAACTGCGGGATACCGGCCATGGCCTCTTCGAGTTCGGTCTGCGCTTCGTCCAGTTGTTCCTGTTCCTTCTCTTTCTTGGCCTCTTCGAGGGCCTCTTCCGACGGGTTGTCGGACTGGGCCTCTTCCGAGCCGTCGCCGCCGCTGCCGGCCTTCGGCGGCGGCAGGTCGACGGTGACCGAATCCCGGGAGGTGGAATTCTGCGCAGCCCCTTCCTCGGTGATGGTCTGGCCGCCCAGAATGTCACCCGAGCCCGAAGCGCTTGTCGATGCCGTGACCGGAGCGAAATAGTTGGAAATGCCTTCCAGTTGCTCCTGCGTGACCGAATTCAACAGCCACAGCAACAGGAAGAACGCCATCATGGCGGTGACGAAATCGGCGTAGGCGATCTTCCAGGCGCCGCCGTGGTGGCCGCCGTGCCCGCCCTTGTTGATCTTCTTGATGATGATGGTCTGGCCTATGGAGCCGCCACCGCCTTCGCCTTCGGCCATTATCCCAGTCCTAGTCCGAGTCCCAGTTTCTGTCGCTCCCGACGGTTATCGCGGATCAACTGACCTGCGGCAGGTTGTTGATGATCTCTTCCAGTTCGGCGAAGCTCGGCCGCATGTCGCTGGACAGCGCCTTGCGCGCGAATTCGACCGAAACCTGCGGCGCGTAGCCCTGCATGTGGCCCATCAGCCCGGCCTTCATGCAGAGGAAATAGTGGTGATCGGCGTTGTAGGTCTTCTCCAGGCTCGACGCCATCGGCGCCAGTACGCCGTAGGAGAGGAAGATGCCACTGAAAGTACCGACCAACGCCGCGGCGATCAGGCCGCCGAGAATTTCCGGCGGCTCGGTGATCGAGCTCATGGTGACGATGACACCCAAAACGGCGGCGACGATGCCCAGCGCCGGCACCGCATCGGCGAACACCTGGATCGAGGTGGAAATGGCGTGCTTTTCGTTGTGGTGGGTATCCAGTTCCTGATCCATGATCGTCTCGAGCTCGTGCGGATTGCTTGCGCCGAGCGTCAGAAGCCGCAGATAATCACACAGGAAATCGGTGGCGTGGTGATCGCTCTGGAAGGTCGGAAAATTAGCGAACAGCGGGCTCTCGGAAGGTTTTTCGACGTGGCTTTCGAGGGCCAGGTCGCCTTTCGACTTGGCCAGCTTGAAGACAGAATAGAGCACGCTGAGAAGCTCGATGTAACCGTCGCGCTTGTAGCTCGGCCCTTTCAGCAAGGTTCCGACGGACTTGAGCGCGCCCACCACCACCACTTTCGGATTGCCGATGACGAAGGCGCCAAGGCCGGCGCCGATGATGATGACGAATTCGATCGGCTGCCACAGGATAGCCAAGTCCCCGTGAACCGAATAGCCTCCGAACACGCAGCCGAAGACCACCAGCAGACCGATGATGAAGAACATTACTTACTACCCTCGCACTCGCTCGACGACGGAATGCGCACACCCCTTATGCCCCCGCTTGGTGCGGGTATGGCTTTAATTCTCTGGTGCTATTTACCTGATGTCCATGGCTTTTTCGACCGCAAAGTTTTTAGCCGGTTCCAGGGAACGCGCATGATCCATGCGACCGATGATCACGCGGATGACATTGGCGTCTTTGATCGAGGGCGCGCCAGGCGCCCAACCGTCTCCGCCTGCTCGGGGCGATCAGCGCTCCGCCGGCCTTATTGGGCGTCTCCCCATGGCGGGTGATCCGACCGACGATCCGCGCGAATCGCCGCCCGGCCCGCGTTTCCACCCACTGGTCGTGGTCCTGGGCTGCCAGCTCATCGGCGCCTCGACAGCCTTCGGCGGTGCCGCGGCAAGCGGCGGAACGAGTGACCTGGTCCTGCCCCTGTGGGTCGTGCTGGCCGTGCAGGGACTGATGGCGGCGCTCCTTGGATTGAAGCTCGGGCTCGCGCGCATGTGGTTCTGGCCGCAAATGTTGGCGCCGCCACTGCTCGGGTTGAGCCTGCTGCTGCCCATCCGGCCGTGGGTCTACCTGGTCGGATTCGCCCTGCTGCTCGGCGTCTACTGGAACGCCATCGTCGAGCGCGTGCCGCTCTACCTGACCAACCGCACGACTTGGCGGGCCCTGGCGCGCCTGATCGAGGACCGGCCGAAACCGACCTTCGCCGATCTAGGGTCGGGGCTTGGCGGCACGGTCGGCCATTTGGGCGCCGAGCGCCCGGACGGCCATTTCGTCGGAATCGAATCCGCGCCGCTACCGTTCGTCTTCTCGTGGCTGCGATTGCGTTTCCCGGCCTGGCCCAACGTGGACTTGGTCTTCGGTAGTTTTTGGAACTACGACCTCGGCCCCTTCGATGTCGTCTACTGCTTTCTCTCGCCGGCCCCCATGGCGCGGCTGATGGCGAAGGCGCGTCGCGAGATGAAACCGGGCAGCATCCTGATCAGCAATTCCTTCGAGGTGCCGGGCGTGCCGCCAGACGACGTCATCACACTCGATGACGGGCGCAAGACACGATTGCTGATCTGGCGGGTGTAGGTGGGCGGATGTAGGTGGGCGGATGTAGGTGGGCGGATGTAGGCGGGCGCCGGGTTTCAGGCGTCGGACAGGAACCTGAGTTCGTGGGCGTCGTAACCGGCGTCCACCAGAGTCTGAATGATGGCTTCCAGGTGCGCCCGGTCACGAGTCTCCACCGTGATATCGATATCGGCGGACTTCAAGGCCACGTCAGCCATCAGCCGCTGGTGTTCAACCTCGACGATGTTGCCACCGGAATCGGCGATGATGCCGGCGACCATCGCCAACTGGCCGGGCACGTCCGCCGTGCCGACCCGGATGCGGGCCAGGCGGCCGTCGTTGACCAGACCGCGCATGATGACCGTCGCCATCAGCCGGGAATCGATATTGCCGCCGGAGATGACGACGCCGACCCGTTTTCCCTGAAATCGTTCGGGCTCCGCCAGCACGGCGGCCAGGGCGGCGGCGCCGGCGCCCTCGGTGACCGTCTTCTCGACATTGAAGTAGAGATTGATGGCGCGTTCGATATCGTCTTCGCCGACCACCAGCACATCCGAGACATGCTCGCGGATGATCGGCAGGGTCAGCGCGCCCGGCGTCTTCACGGCGATGCCCTCGGCCACGGTCTGGCCGCCGTAGGCGCGCTCCACCCCGGCCAGCGCGTCGTGAGTCGACGGATAAAGCGCCGCCTCCACGCCGATGATGTCGATCGACGGTTTCAGTGCTTTGGCCGCCGTCGCCATGCCCGAAATCAAGCCGCCGCCGCCGATCGGAACGACCAGCGCATCCAGGTCCGGTTCCTTCGCCAGCATCTCCAGCGCCACCGTGGCCTGGCCAGCAATGATGGCGTCATCGTCGAACGGGTGAACGAAGGTGAGGCCGCGTTCGGCGGCCAGGCGGTCGGCCTCGGGACGGCATTCGGCGATGGTCTCGCCAACCAGGATAACGTCGGCGCCGAAGGCGCGGGTATGCCTGACCTTCACGAAGGGCGTGTGTTCCGGCATGACGATGGTGGCCGGAATTCCGAGCCGCTGGGCGTGGTAGGCGACGCCCTGGGCGTGGTTGCCGGCCGACACCGCGATGACGCCCGTCGCACGCTCCGCCTCGCTCAGGTCCAAGAGCTTGTTCAGCGCGCCACGTTCCTTGAACGAGGCCGTGAATTGCTGGTTCTCGAACTTGTTGAAGACGCGAGCACCGGTGATGTCGGAGAGCGTCTGCGAGAGCGCGAACGGCGTCTCGATGACGGCACCGCTGATGCGCTCCGCCGCAGCCTCAATGTCCTTGAGGGTGACGCTCATGGGACGGCGGTTTATCAGTCCGGGCGGGGCGGGGAAAGCACCAACGTCCGCTTTCCCGTTCCCATCGCCACCGTGTCGCCATTCCGCCAGAGGCCGAGAAAGTCGCGGTAATGCGGCGACAGCGGGTTGCCCGACTGCCCGGTGGCGATGACGAAGCGGGATTTCGCCAGGTCCGCCAGGTCGTAGACCGCCCGGTAGCCGGCGCCGTGGACGGCGACGAAGGGCGCGTCCTCGTTGCGAATGGTCGACCCGGCGCGGGCCAGCGTCGCGTTGCCGCCCGAGATCGGTGCCGACAACGTCGTCAGCGGTCCCAGCACCGGCACCCGGCGGAACAAGGGATGGGTGAACTCGGCCCGGTGCGCGTCACCCCAGCGCCAGGCCCCGCGGTCGGCGCCGTGGCGTTCGCCGAGCCAGGCGAGGGCGCGGGCGAGGGAGGCGCGCAGCGCTGCCTCGCAGGTCTCCTCGCTGTCCGTCGACGTGACGTCGTCGCACCAATGGGGAAACCTTGTCAGCACCGCCTCGACGAACAGCGGCCGGTAGCCGAAATAGGCACCAAACAGCGGTCCCAGTTCGTCGGCGTAGAGAATGCGGTTGAGTTCCCGGAGCCAGGCCGAGAATAGCAGCGGCTCGACACGCGACGCCGCCATAGTGTGGTCCCAAGCGCTGAGCTTCTCGAGCATCCAGGTCTCGTCCGCCGTCAGCGGCATGAAATTCAACATCAGCGGCAGCAGATCGCGCGCCATCAGCGACACCGGGTCGTGCTGCAGCCCCGCCGAGCCCGCGACATCGGCAATCTCGCTGGTGGCCAGGCGCTCGGCGATGCGGCGGGCGCGGAAGGCGGGTGGCCAATCATCATTGAGGAATGGCGCGCCAGCCAGCCGTGGTGGCGGGTCGTTGGCGTTGATCAGCACGCCCGTCGCCGGGTCGGCGAGGCGCGGCAAGTCGTCGAAGGCGGCGAAGCCTTTCCAGGTTCCGCGACCATCCCAGCCGGAGACGGGCCAGCCGCCACGGCCGGCGGACCTGAGCGGCACGCGGCCCGGCGCCAATTGCCTGATGGCGCCAGCAGTGTCGGCGAACACCAGGTTCTGCTGCGGGCTATGGAAATGCCTCAGCGCCGCCTCGAAGTCGTCGATGTCGGCGGCGTGGTTCATCCGGTAGAATGCTTCCGGTGTCCGGTCGCCGCCGGCCAGATAGGTCGCCTGCAGGGCCACCGCGTGCCCCTCGCCGGCACCGACGCCCGCGACCACGCCGGCGTGCAGGTCGGATATGATCGGGCCGTGCCGGCTTTCGCGCACCCGCAACTCGACCGTCGCCGCGTCCTTGACGACGATACGCTCGACCCGGGTCCGGAAGCGCATCGGCCCGGACGGCGTCAGGTAGGCTTCGGCGTCGCCGGGCGCCAACCGTTCGACCACTAGGTCCTCGATATCCGAATGGGTGTTGGTGATGCCCCAGGCGAGGCGGCCATTGTGGCCCAGGACAGTGAACGGCACGCCCGGCACCGTGGCGCCCGACAGCGTTCCCTCGGGTGTCTCGACGGCCGCCAGGTACCAGAGGATGGGCGCCGCGAAGCCAAGATGCGGATCGTTGGCCAGGACGGCACCGCCCGTCGTCGTGCGCCCGGGCGCCAGCGCCCAGACGTTCGACGCGCCAGTGGTACGCTCAATCTGTTCCGCCACCAGGGCCGCGACGATGGGGGCGAGGGCAGGGAACGCGGCCCGCGCCTTGTGCCCCGCCGCTCGCGGCCAGAGCTCATTGACCCGCGCCACCGGCAACCGCTTGGCCAGGCGGGCCCGCAGCAACTCGGTGCGCCAGTTGCCGCCGAGCCGCGTGCCCATGATCTTGCCCCAGACCAGGGAGTCGGCGGGCCTCCACGGTTCGGGCCGGTGGCCAAGCAGCGCAAATTCGGGCGCCAGCATGCCGGCGTCGTTGGCGATGAACGCATTGACGCCGCCGGCGTAGGCGTCGAGTGCCGCGCGCGCCTCCGCCGACAATCCGCCGACTTGCGATGTGGCCAGACGGTAGAGACCCAGCGTGCGCATCCATTTGTCGCTGGCCAGCGCCGGCGCGCCGACCAGTTCGGCAAGGCGGCCGGCGCCGAAACGGCGCATGGCCTCCATCTGCCAGAGCCGGTCCTGGGCATGCACGAAACCGAGGGCGCGGTAGGCGTCCCGCCAGCTGGCGGCCTTGATTGTCGGCACGCCCCGGGCGTCGCGGATCACGCTCACGGGGGCGGAAAGTTCGGTCAGTTCAAGCCGGCCCTCGGTCGTCGCCAGCGAGGTCCAGAACCAGAAGCCGGCGCCCGCCAGCACGGCCACCACCGCCGCCGCCAGCGCCAAGCCGATGCGTTTCATGCCCCCATCCTCGACCCTGCTGCGGTTTGCGCCGCTTCGGGGCTTCGACTATAAGGCCGGGTCGGCATTGGCCGGGCATGTTTCGGCCGTCGATGGGGGATGATATCCAAGCGCATGAGAAGAGGTTTCACGGTATGAGCGGTCCGTTGCAAGGCATTCGCGTGTTTGACCTGACGCGCATTCTCGCCGGCCCCAGTTGCACGCAGATTCTGGGCGACCTGGGCGCCGATGTGATCAAGATCGAACGCCCCGGCGGCGGTGACGATACGCGCCGCTTCGCGCCGCCGTTCCTGCGCGACGACCAGGGCGAGGAAACCTCCGAAAGCGCCTACTTCACGGCCGCCAACCGCAACAAGCGTTCCATCACGCTCGACCTGACAAAACCGAAGGGCCAAGAAATCGCGCGGCGCATGATCGCCGGCAGCGACGTCCTGGTGGAGAACTTCAAAACCGGCGGCCTGGCCAAGTACGGTCTCGCCTACGATGACCTGAAGGCCGACAACCCGGGCCTGGTCTACTGCTCGATCACCGGCTTCGGTCACACCGGCCCCTATGCGCCCCGCCCCGGCTACGACGTGCTGATCCAGGGCATGGGTGGGTTCATGAGCATCACCGGCGAGCCGGAAGGCGATCCGCAGAAGGCCGGCATGCCCATTTCGGACCTGGTGGCCGGGCTCTACGCGGCAATTTCCATCAACGCGGCCCTGCGCCACAGGGAAATCACCGGCGAGGGCCAGTTCATCGACGTCGGCATGCTGGACACCACGGTCGCCGTGCTTTCAATGATGGCCGCCAACTACCTGGCCACCGGTGAGGTGCCGCCGCGTCTCGGCAACGCGCACCCCAACATCGTGCCCTACCAGTCCATGCCGACAGCCGACGGGGACATCATCCTGGCGGTCGGCAACGATGGCCAGTTCGAGCGCTTCTGCCAGGTCGCCGGCGTGCCCGAACTGGCCCAGGACGAGCGTTTCTCGACCAATGGCGCCCGGGTGCGCAACCGGGCGGAATTGATCCCGCAACTGCGCGATATCGTCGCCGCCAAGCCCTCGGCCTACTGGCTCGCCGAACTGGAGGCCAACAACGTCAGTTGCGGGCCGATCAACAAGTTAGACCAGGTGTTTTCGGACGAGCAGGTGCTGGCCCGCGGCATGCTGCTGGAGATGCCGCATCCGGCGACAGGGGCGGCGCCGGTGAAAATGGCGGCGAGCCCGATCAAGATGTCGGCCTCGCCGGTCGACTACCGGCATGCGCCGCCGACCGTCGGCCAGCACACGGACGATCTGCTGCGCGAACTGCTCGACGCCTCCGACGACGACATCGCGCAACTGCGCGCCGACGGCGTCGTTTAGAGCATGATGCGGCCCGAAAGCTTCCGCGCCCTTGGCCCCGGTGGCTTTCACCGTGTCGCCTATACCGCCTGGGGGCAGGCGGGCGGCCGCCGCGCCGTCATTTGCGCCCATGGCCTGACCCGCAACGGCCGGGATTTCGACACCCTGGCCGAGGCACTGGCGGACAAGCATCTTGTGGCCTGCCCGGACGTCGCCGGGCGCGGCGCCAGCGACTGGCTGGCCGATCCGGCCGAATACACCTATCCGGTCTATCTCGCCGACATGGCCGCGCTGATCGCACATCTGGGCGTGGAGCGGGTGGATTGGGTCGGCACCTCCATGGGCGGCTTGATCGGCATGATGCTAGCGGCGCAGCCGGGCTCGCCGATCCGCTCGCTGCTGGTCAACGACGTCGGCCCGTTCATCCCCAAGGCGGCGCTCGAACGCCTCGCCGACTACGTCGGCCTGGCGCCGACGTTCGCGACCGCCAAGGACGTGGAAGCGTATCTGCGGGACGTGCACGCGCCGTTCGGACCGCTCAGCGATGCCGAGTGGGCGCACCTGGCCCAACACAGCGCCCGTGAGGACGAACCCGGCCGCTGGGCCCTGACCTACGATCCGCACATCGGCGACGTCTTCAGGGCCGGCCCCATCGACGACGTCGACCTGTGGCCGGTGTGGGATGCCATCAGCTGCCGCACCCTGGTACTCAGAGGCGCCCAGTCGGATCTGCTGCCCGCCGACGTGGCCGACGCCATGACCACGCGCGGTCCCGCCGCCCAGTTGGTGGAAATTCCCGGTGTCGGCCATGCGCCGGCGCTGATGGCAGCCGATCAGGTGGCCATCGTCCGCGATTGGCTGGATAAATAGAAATCGCCGCTGTTTTCCAGCGTGAAATCCACTAGTCTTTAGCCAATACAGCGCCTCGCGTGGCGTGGGGCGGCGCCCGAACGGAGACGGCACCATGAGCCAGGCACTGGTCGAATTCGACGCATCGAACGAGCTGTCGACCCAATCGGGCGATGACCTTGATGCTTTCGTGACGTTCATCGTCGCCGATCAGATGTTTGGCATCCCAATCCTGAACGTGCAGGACATCCTGTCGCCGGACCGTATCGCGCCGGTTCCGCTGGCGCCGAAAGAGGTCAAGGGCTCGATCAACCTGCGCGGACGCATCGTCACGGTCATCGACGTGCGGGTGCGGCTGGGTATGGATCCGGTTGAGTTCGACACCGACACCATGGGGGTCACCGTCGAGCATGGGCCCGACCTCTACACCTTACTGGTCGATCAGATCGGCGATGTGGTCAGCCTCGACCACGAACTGTTCGAGCGCAACCCAGCCACGTTGGACGCCGAATGGCGCGAATTCTGCGCCGGCGTATACCGGTTGGACGGACAGTTGATGGTGGTGCTGGATATCGAGCGGCTGCTGGATATTTCCTACGAAGGCTCGCTCTAGCTGCGATCCCGCAGCAACCGAGCCGCTTCCACGGCAGCGTAGGTCAAGATGCCGTCGGCGCCGGCGCGCTTGAAGCCGATCAGAGTTTCCATCAGCACGGTTTCGTAATCCAGCCAGCCGGCTTCGCCGGCGCCCTTCAGCATGGCGTACTCGCCGGACACGTTGTAGGCGAAGGTCGGCATGCCGAAGGTGTCCTTCACCCGCCGGACCACGTCGAGATAGGGCAGGCCCGGCTTCACCATCACCATATCCGCGCCCTCGGCGATGTCGAGCGCCACCTCGCGCATGGCCTCGTCTCCGTTGGCCGGGTCCATCTGGTAGGTCTTCTTGTCGCCCTTGAGCGCGCCCCCCGAGCCCACCGCGTCGCGGAAGGGCCCGTAGAATCCCGACGCGTACTTGGCCGCGTAGGACATAATGGCGACGTCCTGGAATCCGGCGCCGTCGAGGGCACCGCGGATGGCGCCGACGCGGCCGTCCATCATGTCTGACGGCGCCATGACGTCGCAGCCGGCCTCGGCCTGTGCCAGCGCCTGTTGGCACAGCACCTCGACTGTCTCGTCGTTGAGCACAATGCCGTCACGGACCAGACCGTCCTGGCCATCGGAATTGAAGGGGTCGAGCGCCACATCGCACATCACGCCGATATCCGGCACGGCGTCCTTGATGGCCCTGACGGCGCGGCAGACCAGATTGTCCGGGTTAACCGCTTCCCGCGCGTCTGGCGTCTTCAGCGCTGGGTCGGTGTAGGGAAAGGGAGCGATCACCGGGATGCCCAGGCCGCGGGCCTCGGCCGCCGCCGTGGCCAAGCGATCGATCGTCAGCCGCTCGACCCCCGGCATGGAGGGGATGGGCTCGGCCTTGTCCTCGCCGTCGATGACGAAGACCGGCCAGATCAGGTCGGCAGGCGCCAGCCGGTTCTCGGCCACCAGGTCGCGCAGCCAGGCGGTGCGCCGATTGCGGCGCATGCGGGTGGTCGGAAATCGCGCGTCTGGCAGATTGGATGGCACGCCGGTCGCCCTCGGATTATCGCTCGGTCGCGGCCAAGGTTCCCCCGGATGGCGCAATTGTCAATGTCGCGACACCGGTATTCATGGCACATTCATTCATGGCACATTGCGGCTCGGACATCCGGAGCACCTTCGCCCATGACCCGCCATCTGGTCTATTTCGCCGATCCCATGTGCTCCTGGTGCTGGGGTTTTTCGCCGGTCATCGAGCGCATCGGCGCGGAATTCGCCGACCGCCTCGGCCTGCGCGTGCTGATGGGGGGCCTCCGGCCGGGCACGGTCGAGCCCATGAACGACCGCGACAAGGACTACGTCCGCGATCACTGGACCCACGTCCAGGAGGCCTCGGGCCAGCCCTTCGATTTCGAGTTCTTCGAGCGCGACAATTTCGTCTACGACACCGAACTGGCATGCCGCGGCGTGGTCGCCGTCAGGCGGCTCGACGAGTCCAAGGCGCTGCCGTTCCTGGGTCACGTCCAAAGGCACTTCTACGCCCTCAACCATGACATTACGGATGAAGCGCAATTATCTGAGATAGCTGAAGAAATTGAGATCGATGCTGAAGCCTTCAAGGACAGCTATCAGGACATCGAAACCGAGCACGAAACCAAGGCGGATATCTGGTACGCCCAGTCGTCCGGGGTCACGGGCTTCCCGACATTGTTGGCGGTCGAGGACGGCAAGGCGGTCGGCGCCGTGACCATCGGCTACCGCCCATGGGAAGCCATCCATTCGGTACTCGAACAGTGGGCCGCTGAAGGCGCCGTACAATGAGAATGCCCGCTTTACGGCGGAAACGAAGTAGTTTACGTTTACGTCAACGTAAACATGAATTCTGACCCATTCGAATTTGGGAGCCACCGATGCCCGACGAGTCCGGCCGCAGCGACGTCAAATCCGCCAAGAAGACCTACAAGCCGCGCCACCCCGTGCGCTTCGTCACGGCGGCCAGCCTGTTCGACGGCCACGATGCCTCGATCAACATCATGCGGCGCATCCTGCAGTCGGGCGGGGTCGAGGTCATCCACCTGGGCCACAACCGCTCGGTCGACGAGGTCGTGACGGCGGCCGTGCAGGAGGACGTGCAGGCCATCGCCGTCTCCTCCTACCAGGGCGGCCACGTGGAGTACTTCAAGTACATGGTCGACCTGCTGCACCAGCGCGGACGGCCGGATATCAAGGTGTTCGGCGGTGGCGGCGGGGTCATCGTCGCCCCGGAAATCCGCGATCTGGAAGATTACGGCATTTCGCGCATCTATTCGCCCGGGGACGGCCACCAGATGGGCCTCGAGGGCATGATCCACGACATGATCGAGCGCGCGGACATCGATTTGACCGCCGAACTGCCGGACAGCGTCGACGCCCTGAAGGACGGCGACCACACGGCGCTGGCCCGCGTCATCACCGGGCTCGAGGCCGGCAAGCTCGACGTTGCCTTGGTCGCCGAGGTCCGCAAACTTGCGGCCGAAAAGGCAGACGTGCCGGTTCTGGGCATCACCGGCACCGGCGGGGCCGGAAAATCCTCGCTGACGGACGAACTGATCCGCCGTTTCCGGCTTTATTCGGACGAGCCCGCCATCGCCGTCATCGCCATCGATCCGACCCGGCGCAAGACCAAGGGTGCGCTGCTGGGCGATCGCATCCGCATGAACGCCATCGAAGCGCCCAACATCTACATGCGCTCGCTGGCCACCCGGGATGCCAAGACCGAGGTGCCGGAGGCGCTTTCCGACATCATCGGCGCCTGCAAGGCCGCCGGGTTCGATCTGGTGATCGTCGAAACCCCCGGCATCGGCCAGGGCGACGCCGCCATCGTCGACAGCGTGGATGTGTCTCTTTACGTCATGACGCCGGAATTCGGCGCCGCCAGCCAGCTCGAGAAGATCGACATGCTGGACTACGCCGACGCAGTGGCCATCAACAAGATGGACCGCAAGGGGGCGCTGGACGCCGTGCGCGACGTGCGCAAGCAGGTCCAGCGCAACCGCGAGGCCTTCGGTGTGTCGCCTGACGAGATGCCGGTGTTCGGCTGCATGGCGTCCAAGTTCGCCGATCCCGGCGTCAGCGCGCTCTACCAGAACCTGCTGAGCCAATTCATCGCCAAGGACCTCAAGGAATTCCCGTCGTCGCTGGCGCCACTTGCCGACAAGGCATCGGCGCCTGGCCAGGGCATCGTGCCGGGCGAGCGGGTGCGCTATCTGGCGGAAATTTCCGAGACCGTGCGCGGCTACCACGCCACCATCGCCGAGCAATCCCGCATCGCCCGCGAGCGCCAGCAACTGGCGGAATCCAAGCGCATGCTGACGGAGGAGGGGAGCGGCTCGGAAAGCCTGGATGCCCTGATTTCTGCCCGCGAGGAGGCACTCGACCCGCGTGCGCGAAAGCTTTTGGAGATCTGGCCCAAGGTGCGCGAGAGCTATTCCGGCGACGAATACGTCGTCAGGATCCGCGACAAGGAAGTGCGCACGGCACTGACCCGGACGACGCTGTCCGGCAACCAGATCCCGCGCGTCGCCCTGCCTTCCTACGAAGACCACGGCGAGCTTTTAAAGTGGCTGTTGAAGGAAAACCTGCCCGGGAGCTTCCCCTATACGGCCGGCGTCTTCGCCTTCAAGCGCGAAGGCGAGGACCCGACCCGGATGTTCGCCGGCGAGGGCGATCCGTTCCGCACCAACGAGCGATTCAAGTTCCTGTCCAAGGACTCGGCGGCCAAGCGCCTTTCGACCGCGTTCGATTCCGTCACGCTCTACGGCTTCGATCCGGCTGAACGCCCGGATATTTACGGCAAAGTGGGTAATTCAGGCGTCTCCATCGCCACCCTGGACGACATGCGCGTTCTCTACGACGGCTTCGACCTGTGCGATCCCTCGACCTCGGTCTCCATGACCATCAACGGTCCGGCACCGACGGTGCTGGCCATGTTCATGAATACCGCCATCGACCAGCAGGTGGCGCGGTTCGAGGCCGACAACGGCCGCCAGCCGACGGACGAGGAGATCGAGAAGATCAGGGAATGGGTTCTGGAGAACGTTCGCGGCACCGTGCAGGCCGATATCCTGAAGGAAGACCAGGGCCAGAATACCTGCATCTTCTCGACCGAATTCGCGCTGAAGATGATGACCGATATCCAGGAATATTTCGTCCACCACAATGTGCGGAACTTCTATTCGGTTTCCATCTCCGGCTATCACATCGCCGAAGCGGGGGCCAATCCGATCAGCCAGCTGGCGTTCACGCTGGCCAACGGCTTCACCTTCGTCGAGGCGTATCTGGCCCGCGGCATGCAGGTGGACGACTTCGCGCCCAACCTGTCGTTCTTCTTCTCCAACGGCATGGATCCGGAATACACCGTCATGGGCCGCGTCGCGCGGCGCATCTGGGCCGCCGCCATGCGCTTCAAGTACGGCGCCAATGAGCGTTCGCAGAAGCTCAAGTACCACACCCAGACCTCCGGCCGTTCGCTGCACGCGCAAGAGATGGACTTCAACGACATCCGCACCACCCTACAGGCGCTGATCGCCAGCTACGACAACACCAACAGCCTGCACACCAACGCCCACGACGAGGCCTTCACCACGCCGACCGAGGAAAGCCTGCGCCGCGCCATCGCCATACAGATGATCATCAACAAGGAATGGGGCCTGTCGAAGAACGAGAACCCGAACCAGGGCTCGTTCATCATCGACGAACTGACCGACCTGGTGGAGGAAGCGGTGCTGCAGGAGTTCGAGCGCATCAGCGAGCGCGGCGGCGTGCTCGGCGCCATGGAGACCGGTTATCAGCGTGGCAAAATTCAAGAGGAGTCGCTGCACTACGAAACCCTGAAGCACTCGGGCGAGTTGCCGATCATGGGGGTGAACACCTTCCTCAACCCGAATCCGCCGGAGAATTTCGTGCCCGAACTGCGGCGATCGACGGAGCAGGAGAAGCAGGGCCAGCTGACCCGTCTCGCCGATTTCCAGGGCCGTCACCAGGGCGAGTCCGCGGCCATGGTCGAACGCCTGAAACGCGCGGCCACCGAGGGCGACAACGTCTTCCAGATGCTTATGGAGGCTGTCAGGGTGTGCTCGCTGGGCCAGATCACAGACGCATTGTTCGAAGCCGGCGGACAATATCGCCGCAGCATGTAGGCCACCGGGACGCTATAATCCGGCGCCATGAAGCCCGAAGACGTCTATCTGCCACAGGTGCTGTTCGAGATGCAGAGACAGGGCAATTACGTGCGCGTCATCGCCGTCGACCCACGCAGCAACACGGAAATCACCATGGTGGGTGACCGCAACGCCGGCGACGAACACCTGAAGCGCCTGGCAATCCGCAAGCTCAAATACGTCATCGCCAAGCGGGCGGCGCGCTAATGCGACTGAGTTTCTTCATCGTTGATGAATTCTACGTGGACATCGACGAGGTGCGCGACTGGGCGCTGACGCTGGCCTACGACCGCGGACAGTCGTCCGAGGGGTTCCTGCCGCCGGGTCTCGACGACGCCGTCGCCGACATCATCAAGCAGCGGGTCGTCGGCAGCGGGAGGCCGGACCACGGCCGCTTCCGCCTCAACGGCGCGGGGGCGCAGGGAGGCGACATTCAAAGCGATCCGGCGCTGGCATGGTCCGCCGTGCTTTACATGTCACGGCCGGAAGACTGCCTGGGCGGCACCGGGTTCTACAGCAACATCGCCGACGGCAGCGACGGCGCCGCCTCGATCGACGAGGCGAAGGAGATCTTGGCCCGCGACGGTGGCGACGCCACCCGCTGGGAACACCTGTTCACCGTACCCATGCGCTACAACCGGCTGGTGCTCTACCGGCCGGAACAGTGGCATGCCCCGGCGCCTGGGTTCGGCCTCGTGCCGGCCGACCAGTGCCTTCAGCAGACCTTCGCCTTCGCGGCGGCGGGCTAGGGGAGGGCGGCGTGCGTCACAGTGTCATCGTCATCGACGACTTCTACGAGGATGCGGACGAGGTACGCCGCATGGCGCTCGACATGGACTACCCGGAGTTCGAGAAGGACACCAACTATCCGGGTTCCAACTCGGTGCAGAAATTCCTGCCGGAAGGGCTCGACGACATCGCGTCCGAGCTGACGCACGAGAAGCTGATCGGCAACGAAACCCAGTTCCACGGCAACTTCCGCATTTCGCTGGGCGGCCATGACGAGCTTCGGGTGCGCAACATCCACGTCGATCCGAACGTCCACTGGTCGGGTATTCTCTATCTGACCGAGCCCGAGCATTGCCGGGGCGGCACCGAATTCTACCGCCACCTGCCGACCGGCACCGACCGCGGCCCCATTTACCAGCACGAACTGGAGGAATGGGGCGTCGAGAGCTACGCCGAGGCGGTCGAGGGCGTGCTGTTGGCCGATACCAACGACGACGACAAGTGGGAACACCTGATGACGGTGCCCATGCGCCACAACCGGCTGATCCTGATCCGGCCCTATTTCTGGCACACGTCAGGGCCGTCATTCGGCAGTGGTTTCGACGACGGCCGGCTGGTGCAGTTGTTCTTTTTCTCGAAGATCGGCTGACGGCACCGCAAATGTGAAACTCAAGAGGCCCCGGTTCGAAAGCCGGTCAATCAGCCGCTCTGTGCCACGTACGAACATAAAATCGCTCAGGTACGGCAACATTCGGCACCCAATTGAGAACTGTGGAAATTCAATGCGATCGTTCGTTTGACGCCATGTTGTCCCTTATCTAGTTAATTGAACAACAGACCTGCCGTGCGGCATGGGCGGCAACAAAGTCAAAGGAAGATCGGGAACCAAGGGCACTGCATGCGCTTGCCATTTTCTGCAATCGGTTTGGCTTGATTGGTGTCGAAGGCATAAAGTCTATTTGGGAGCTTTTGCACTAGCCAAAGCCCCCTCATTTACGTCTGCACGAAGGAAATCAAAATTGGCTGGTCAGTCTGAAAATGTGATGGAATATGGGACAGACTCGGCCCAAGAGCATCGCCGGGAATACAGCCGTTTCGTAACCAACGAGATCATTGAGGACTATTCGCTTCGCTACTCACCAGCGGATTTTCGAAGTTGGTCCGAGTTCATTGTTTCCAATACTGCAATAGGAAGTATCTCGTTCCTTGCCCTCGAGGCTATCGGCGCAAGTATCGCGATAAGTTACGGCTTTCAAAATGCATTCTGGGGAATTTTCGCGGCGTGCATCATTATTTTCGTCCTGGGTTTTCCTATCTGCTATCAAGCCGCAAAAAACAATTTGGATATCGATTTACTCACCCGTGCCGCCGGGTTTGGGTATCTAGGTTCGACTGTTACCTCTCTGATCTATGCGTCTTTTTGCTTCATTTTCTTCGCGCTGGAAGCGGCGATTATGGCGCAGGCATTGTATTTATATATCGGATTGCCGCTTTCTGTCGGCTATGCGTTCTGTTCGCTGATCATCATTCCTATTGTGTTTTACGGGATGACGGCAATCAGCCGGCTACAACTGATCACTCAACCCGTGTGGTTGATATTGATGGTTCTTCCGTTCGTGGTCGTGCTCTTGAAAGATCCAGATATATTGGACCGTGTCTTCGAATTTTCAGGTGATACTTCGGGAAATTCCGAATTTTCGTGGCAGTTTTTTGGGATATCTCTTGGGATTTCGTTGTCGTTGATCGCACAAATCGGAGAGCAAGCCGATTATCTGCGATTCATGCCGGACAAAACCAAAGAAAATCGTATCAAGTGGTGGTTGGCCGTAATTCTAGCCGGGCCTGGCTGGACGATCCTCGGCTTCGCAAAACAGGTCGGCGGCATTTTACTGGCTGCGCTGGTTGTCATGGGGGGCGCTTCATTCATTGAAGCGAAAGAGCCCATTCATATGTACAACGCCGCTTACCGCTATGTTTTTGAGAACCCTGAAATCGCACTCCTAATAAGCTTCATTTTCGTGATGGTTTCTCAAATCAAGATCAATGTGACGAACGCCTATGCGGGCTCTCTCGCATGGTCGAATTTTTTCTCCAGAACAACCCATACCCATCTCGGTCGCGTTGTCTGGGTGATATTCAATATTACCATTGCCTTGTTGCTCATGTTGATGGGCGTTTTCGATGTGTTGGAGAAGATACTTGGGCTGTACTCCAATGTTGCCATCGCATGGATAGCAGCAATTTTTGCGGATCTCGTGATCAACAAGCCATTGGGTTTGAGCCCGCCCGTCATCGAATTCAAAAGGGCCTACTTATTCAATATCAATCCCGTCGGGTGTGTTAGCACCCTGGTGGCATCGATCCTCGCGATCGTTGCATTTTCAGGCGCCCTGGGCCCAGAGCTACAAGCGTTTTCATCCGTGATCGCACTGGTCACGGCGCTTATTCTGACGCCGCTCGTTTGCTATCTGACCAAGGGAAAATATTACATCGCGCGCGCCGCCGATGTGTTCGATGAAGGCCAGCACCAATGCGGAGTGTGCCACGCCAATTACAGCGCGCCCGAAATGGCGATGTGTCCCATGCACGCCGCCCCGATTTGTTCGTTGTGCTGTTCTGTCGAGGGACGTTGCCATGACATGTGCAAGGCCGCGGAAGAATTCAGTGTCTCGGAAAAGATCGTTCGCTGGGTCGATAAGTTATCGCATGAGCGTATTCATCTTGAGAAAATATCGAGAGTTACAGAATTTTTGATAATTTTTATTAGTCTTATATTAGTTTCTAGTTTTCTTCTTTGGACAAGTTACATTGTGCAGGTAGTGGATGTTTCTCAAGGTCTTATAAGAACGATACAAAACACCTACTTTAATATTTTCTACCTTCTTGCATTGATCCTGTTCATTGGAACCTGGCTGATCGTCTTAATGCAGGAGAGTCGAGACTATGTAGAAAACCAGCGCAAGAAAGCGGAGACCGAACTCACCGCCAAGGAATATCAATTGCGGATGGCGATGGAAAATATGCCCGGAGCCATGATTGTCGTCGACTCTGATCTTCGCATCTCCGCTGTAAATGATACCTACAAGGACTTCTTTGGCGACCCCGATAGTATGATCGACCCAGGCGCATCGATGCGTGATGTTCTCAAATCGGAAATCGCGCGCGGCGTCGTCAGCGGCACCGGTTCACCCGAAGAGATTCTCGACGATCGAATTAAGTCATTCAGACAAAGCTCAATGGTAACCTACGAGGACAGGTCGCCTGATGGCCGGTACTTGCAGTTATCGCGAACACCGGCGCCCGATGGACACACGGTTACCGTGGCCATCGACATCACCGAGCGCAAGAAGGCCGAGAAAATCATCGCCGACGCCATGGCATTGATTAACGAGAGTATCAATTACGCCAGCCGTATCCAGCGTTCGCTATTGCCGGACCCAGCGGTGTTGGGCAACGCGTTCGCCGATCATGCCGTGATCTGGGAACCCAAGGATGTCGTGGGCGGCGATGTCTATCTGCACCGGAAGTGTAAAGCCGGGCAACTGTTGATGTTGGTCGACTGCACGGGCCACGGGGTCCCCGGCGCCTTCATGACGATGATCGTCACCGGGGCCCTCGATCAGGCGATGATTGAAGTCCCTTCCGGTGATCCGGCGGCTCTGCTGCAGCGGATAAACCAGTTGGTCAAAACCGTGCTCAGGCAGGATGCCGAATACAGCGAATCCGACGACGGATTTGAATGCGGCATCTGTCTGATCGACGACCTTGAAAAGAAAATCACCTACGCCGGCGCTCGCTTCGAACTGTGGTGTGTCAAGGATCAGGACCTCGTGGTCATCAAGGGCGACAAAGTGGGGGTCGGCTATCGACGCACGGCCATGGACTTCTCGTTCACCAGGCACACTCTGCCCACCGAGCAAGATACCTTCTACTACATGACCAGCGATGGTCTCGTCGATCAGGTTGGCGGCGCAAGACGCCGGGCCTTCGGCAAACGACGCTTGAAAGGCATCCTCCTCGACTATTCGCGCATGGGAATGGCTAAACAGGCTGCCCAAGTTCTCCGCGCCTTTGAGGAATATCAGCACCAAGAAGAACGCCGCGACGACATTTCGCTAATCGGGTTTAAACCGAAAATCTGAATAAGGACCCCGAGTTTTTCATCGAAGAAGATGGTCCGTGTTTGAAGCCGGATTTGAGCCAACAGCGGTGGTTCGGAAATCGGACCTTTTCGGCGAACACAACTAAGATCCGGAATTGGCACTGAAGGGACGTTATTCATGTTCGGGACAAACGTCTGATGCTTGAGTTTTAGCGGGGAAATCCGCCGCCATCTATCAAGCCTGCTTTTGACGACGGCCATCTATTCTCGTGCACCGCTGCTCACGACGGATATCTTTTGACATTCCGAGCGAACGGCTAGACGGCCGAAGACGGCGATCAATCATTTCTCCTTGAGCATTTATGCATTTATAAGCAATCCCAGGCAGCGCCCGCTCAGCGCGGTTTATTTCATGGTCATCATGAAATAATAATATATAACAGTGATATACGGGATATTCACTGGCCGCGGCGGCGTAATTACCGTGTTCGAAAGCAATCGACGACCCCTGGCAGCGGGTGACCGGTTCCCCAACTTCGTCATGCGGGATACCGAGGATCGGGTCTGCGAGCTGTATACGGCGATCAGCGGTGGTCCGATCATGGTGCTGGTCCTGGCGCCGGGTGATACGGCCGGCGCCAACGTACTGAACTATATCCGCCAGAACGCCGGGCCGCTCGACGAACGGGCTCTTCAAACGTTTGTCATTTGCGAGCCGGCGCTGGCCAACGGCGACGGCCCTGCACGGTTGTGGCTGCTGCCGGATGCCGACGGCAGCGCCGCCGAGAGCTACCTCGGCATGGCCCAGGTGAAGGCGCCGGCGGCCTTTGTGCTCGACCCCAATCAGCGCATCGTCGGCGTCCATGCGGGCGCCGATCCGTTCGCGCTCATGGGCGCGGTCACGGCGACGCTGGACCGCCATGCCTGCGACCGCGAACAGCGCGCCATCAACGGCATGGCGCCCGTGCTGATGATCCCAAACGTGCTGGCGCCGGACATGGTGGCGCGCCTGATCGCGCTTTGGGAGAGCGGCCACGACGACGGCATGGTGCGACACGGCGACGACGACGGCGGCGACAAGACGGTCAACTACGGCTTCAAGCGCCGCCGTGACCACGTCATCGACGATCCGGACCTGGATTACGAACTCACCGACTTGTTGTTCCCGCGCATCGCCCAGGAAGTGGCGAAGGTGCACTACCTGGAGAACTGGATATTCGAGCGCTTCCGCGTCGGCTGCTACGAGGCCACCGACGCCGGCTTCTTTGCGCCGCACCGGGACAACTTCAACGTCGACGTGCAGCACCGCAAGTTCGCCGTCACCGTCAACCTGAACAGCGGCGACTATGAAGGCGGCGGCCTGCGCTTTCCCGAGTACGGACCGGAGGTGTTCAGTCCGCCCACGGGCGGCGCCATCCTGTTTTCGTGCTCGCTGCTGCACGAGGTCCTGCCGGTGACGTCCGGGCGCCGCTTCACGCTGCTCAATTTCCTGCTCGCGAACAGCCCCGCCGGCGCCTGATCCCGCCCTGGATCCGCCGTGGCGTTTTGCTGGCGGGCCTCCGCGATATGTGGTATCAGACGCCATAACCATGGGAAACCCGCCGATTCGGGCACATCAGGTAGGGGTCGAGGTCCATCCATCCATGACATCCGAAGGTGCGATCATCGCCGTCGCCTGCGACCACGGCGGCTACGAGATGAAGACCATGCTGATGCGTGACCTTGAGGACAAGGGCTACACGGTCCTTGACCTCGGCACGGACAGCGAGGAATCTGTTGATTACCCTGAATTTGGTTATGCGATGGCGGAAGCCATCCGCGACGGCAAGGCCGAGGCCGGCCTGCTGCTCTGCGGTAGCGGCATCGGCGTCGGCATGGCCGCCAACCGCTACCCGGAAATCCGCGCCGCCGTCGTCCACGATGCGTTGGGCGCACGGCTATCGCGCCAGCACAACAACGCCAACGTGCTCTGCATGGGCGGCCGCCTGATCGGCCCCGAAGTGGCGCGTGACTGCCTGGACATTTTTCTGTCCACCCAATTCGAAGGCGGCCGTCACGCGCGCCGCGTCGAAAAACTTTCGAAGCCCCGGTAACGCAACCTCTTAGCCCAGAAGGATTCTCGTGACATGCCAGACGCTTCGACCACGGCTTATGCCGAACCGGGTCTAGACAACTTCTTCAACCAGTCGGTCGCCGACAGCGACCCCGACCTCAACCAGGCGCTGCTCGGCGAAATGTCCCGCCAGCAGGACCAGATCGAACTGATCGCCTCCGAAAACGTCGTCTCGCGCGCCGTTCTGGAAGCCCAGGGCAGCGTGCTGACCAACAAGTACGCCGAAGGATACTCCGGTAAGCGCTACTACGGCGGCTGCGAAATGGTGGATATCGCCGAAAGCCTTGCCATTGAGCGGGCGAAGCAACTGTTCGGCTGCGGCTTCGCCAACGTGCAGCCGCATTCCGGCGCCCAGGCCAACGGGGCGGTAATGATGGGCCTTTTGAAGCCGGGCGAAACCATCCTCGGCATGTCGCTGGCGGCCGGCGGCCACCTGACCCATGGCGCGCCACCGGCACAGTCGGGCAAGTGGTTCGACGCCGTGCAGTACGGTGTCCGCGAGGACGACGCCCAGGTGGACTTCGACGAGGTCGAGAAACTGGCGAAGGAGCACCAGCCGAAGCTCATCATCTGCGGCGGCTCGGCCTACCCCCGCACGCTCGATTTCCCGCGTTTTCGCGCCATCGCGGACGAGGTGGGCGCGCTGCTGATGGTCGACATGGCGCACTTTGCCGGCCTGGTCGCAACCGGCCTGCACCCGTCGCCGTTCCCGCACGCCGACATCGCCACCACGACCACCCACAAGACGCTGCGTGGGCCCCGTGGCGGCATGGTGCTGACCAACGACGAAGCCATCGCCAAGAAGATCAATTCAGCCGTCTTCCCGGGCTTGCAGGGCGGCCCCCTGATGCACGTCATCGCTGCCAAGGCGGTGGCCTTTGGCGAGGCGCTCAGGCCGGAATTCAAGGTCTATTCCCAGCGTGTCATCGACAACGCCAAGGTATTGGCCGAAACGCTCAAGTCCGGCGGCTGCGATATCGTTTCCGGCGGCACCGACACGCACCTGATGCTGGTCGACCTCCGGCCCAAGGGCCTGAAGGGAAATGCCACCGAGGAAAGCCTCGAGCGCGCCGGCATGACCTGCAACAAGAACGGCGTGCCGTTCGATCCGGAGAAGCCGACCGTCACGTCGGGTGTCCGGCTCGGCACGCCGGCGGCCACCACGCGCGGCTTCGGCACCGACGAATTCCGTCAGGTCGGCGAGATGATCGTCGAGGTGCTGGACGGCCTGGCCGCCAACCCAGACGACAACAGCGCCGTCGAGGGCAAGGTCCGCGAACAGGTCGCGGCCTTGTGCAAGCGATTTCCCATCTACGGCTGAGGCCAGCTGGCGCGGGCTAACGACCAACGGAGGTAGACATGCGGTGTCCATTTTGCGGCCATGACGATTCCCAGGTGAAGGACTCGCGCCCCACCGAGGACAACGCCGCCATCCGGCGGCGGCGTTCATGCCCGCAATGCGGCGCCCGCTGGACCACTTTCGAGCGCGTGCAGTTGCGCGAACTGACGGTGGTCAAGAAGGACGGCGAGAAGCTGCCGTTCGACCGGGACAAGCTGAACCGTTCGCTGAAGATCGCGCTACGCAAGCGGCCGGTCGGCGAGGACCGCATCGAACGCATCGTCAATTCCATCCAGCGTCAGCTGGAAACATCGGGCGAGAGCGAGATTCCGTCGAAGGCCATCGGCGAGATCGTCATGGAAAACCTGCGCGATCTCGACCCGGTGGGCTACGTGCGTTTTGCCTCGGTCTACCGGAACTTCCGCGAAGCCAAGGATTTCGAAACTTTCGTCGAGCACGAAAACCTGGGAGAGGGCGACGACGACTGATCGCCTTGATCGGGAACACATGCAGGCTGCGCTGGCCCTGGCCCGGCGCGGTCTCGGTCGTGTCTGGCCCAATCCCGCCGTCGGCTGCGTGCTGGTACGCCCCGATTTGGATGGCCGCGTGGTCGGTCGCGGTTGGACCCAGCCCGGCGGCCGGCCCCATGCCGAGGCCATGGCGCTCCAGGCGGCCGGCGAGGAGGCGAGGGGGGCGACGGCCTACGCCACACTGGAACCCTGCGCCCACACCGGCGATACGCCGCCCTGCGCCGATGCCCTGATCGTGGCCGGCGTCGCTCGTGTCGTCGTCGCCACGGGTGATCCGGACCCCAGGGTCGATGGCCAGGGACTGGCCCGGCTCGCTGACGCCGGCGTCGAGGTCTCGACCGGCGTGCTGACCGACGAGGCCACCGATCTGAACGCCGGTTTCATCTCGCGCGTCCAACACGGCCGGCCGCTGTTCACTCTCAAGACCGCGACCACGCTGGACGGCCGCATCGCCACCCGGAGCGGCGACAGCCAATGGATCACCGGCACCACGGCCCGGGCCGAGGGACACCTGCTGAGGGCCGAACACGACGCCGTGCTGACCGGTATCGGCACCGCCCGCGCGGACGACCCGGCACTAACCTGCCGCCTGCCGGGAATGGCCGACCGTTCGCCGGTCCGTATCGTCTGCGATTCAGGCCTGGACTTGTCGCCGGCCTCTCAACTGGCGACGACGGCGCGTGACATCCCGGTCCTGCTGATTACCGTCAACGGACACGACGCCGGCAAGGCCGCCGCGCTCACTGGCCTCGGCGTCGAAATTCTCTGCGTTGGCAACGACGGCGAAGGCCGACCCGCCCCGATGGAGACCGCGAAGGCCCTGGGCACGCGCGGCTTCACCCGCGTCCTGGTCGAGGCCGGGGCAACGCTGACAGCGGCGTTCATGGGCGCCGGGCTGATCGATCGCATCGTCTGGTTCCGCGCCGCCAAGGCCATCGGCGGCGACGGCCTGGGCGCCATCGCCGAATTGGGCATTGAAAGCCTGGGCCGCGCGTTTACTTATGAACGGGACGGCGTGCGTGAATGCGGCAATGACCTGATCGAAACCTATCGCGCCACGAACCGGGGCTAGGGCTACATGTTCACCGGCATCATCACCGACATCGGCAGCGTCCGCGCCATCGACGCCCGTGATCGGACGGGCGGCGACCGGCGCCTCGATATCCGGACGGGTCTGCCGCTGGCCGACGTCACCATCGGTGCCTCCATCGCCTGCGCCGGCGCCTGCCTGACGGTGATCGAGAAGGGCGACGACTGGTTTGCCGCCGAAGCGTCTGCGGAGACCCTCGACAAGACCACACTCGGCGGCTGGCAAGAGGGCTCGCCCGTGAACCTGGAGCCGGCGCTCCGGCTGGGCGACGAGTTGGGCGGCCACTTGGTCTCCGGCCACGTGGATGGCTTGGCGACCTTGGGCGCGCTCAGCGAGGACGGTGATTCGATCCGGCTCGAATTCAATCCGCCCGCCGACCTGATGCCATTCATCGCGCCCAAGGGCTCGGTGACGCTCGACGGCGTGTCGCTGACCGTCAACGAAGTCACCGCGACAGGCTTCGGCGTCAACATCATCCCCCACACCCAGCGCATGACCACTCTCGGCAGACTGGGGGTTGGCGATGCGGTGAACCTGGAAATCGACCTGCTCGCACGATATGTTGCGCGGCTTCTCCAAAAGGACTGACCGTCGTGCCATACCGTGAATACCTTTCGCCCGTCGAGGAATTGATCGAGGAGGCCCGCAACGGCCGCATGTTCATCCTCGTCGATGACGAGGAGCGCGAGAACGAGGGCGACCTGGTGATCCCGGCGCAGATGGCGACGCCGGACGCCATCAACTTCATGGCCAAGCACGGTCGCGGCCTGATCTGCCTGACCATGACCCCGGAACGCCTGCGCGAGCTCGACCTGCCGCTGATGGTGCAGCGCCACCAGTCGCGCCATCAGACGGCCTTCACGGTTTCCATCGAAGCACGGGAAGGGGTCACCACCGGCATCTCGGCATCCGACCGGGCGCGCACCATCGCCGTCGCCATCGACCCAGCCAAGGGCCCCGACGACATCGCCGCCCCCGGCCACGTGTTCCCGCTGGAAGCCCGCGACGGCGGCGTCCTGGTGCGCGCAGGCCACACCGAAGCGGCAGTGGATTTCTCTAGGTTAGCCGGCCTCAACCCGTCCGGCGTCATCTGCGAAATCATGAACGAGGACGGCACCATGGCGCGGATGCCGGACCTGGTGAAATTCGCCCAATTTCATGGTCTCAAGATTGGTGCCATCGCCGACCTGATTTCCTACCGGCTCGGCAACGACCGGATCATCGAGCGCAAACTGAAAGTGCCGTTCGAGAGCCGCCACGGCGGTGCGTTCGAACTTTCCGTATACGTCAACAAGACCGCCTACACCGAACACATCGCGCTGGTGAAGGGCGATGTCTCGGGCGACGAGCCGGTGCTGGTGCGCATGCACGCACTCAATGTCCTGGACGATGCGCTCGGTGAAACCAGAGGCGGCGGAAGCGGCGGCGACCTGCAACGCGCCATGGAGATCATTGGCGAACGCGGCCGCGGCGCCATCGTCGTCATTCGCGAGCCACACGCCACAGCCATATCGGCCCGACTGGGCGGCCGCGCCGAAGCGAAAGCGGGCACCCCACGGCCGCCGGCCGGCGGCGTCGAACTGCGTGACTATGGCGTCGGTGCGCAGATTCTCCTGGAACTGGGCATCAAGAACCTGACACTGCTTTCCAATTCCGAACGCAACATCGTCGGCATCGAAGGTTGGGGGCTGACCGTCGTTGGGCGCGAACCCATTGACGGCGGTAGTGGGGATTGAGCGATGGCCGGGAAGGGAACCATCCTGCTGGTCGAGGCTCGCTTCTACGACACCATCGCCGACGATCTTGTACTCGGCGCCCAGGCGGTGCTTGAGGGCGCGGGCTTCGCCACCGAACGCCTGCCGGTCACCGGCGTGTTCGAAATACCCGCGGCCATTCGTCTCGCCACGGCCAGCAACGCCGGTTATGCCGGCTACCTGGCTCTCGGCTGCGTCATTCGGGGCGAGACCGACCACTATGACCATATCTGCCGCGAGGCCAGCCGGGCATTGATGGATATTTCGACGGACGGTGTCGCGCTCGGCTTCGGCGTGCTGACCTGCGAGGACCGGGGCCAGGCGGAGGAGCGGGCCGACCCCGGGCGCCGCGACAAGGGCGCCGAGGCGGCCGAGGCCTGCCTTCGAATGATCGAACTCCGCCAACGCTTCACGCCGGGCTGACGGATGCCCGGCGAGCGCCCCCAACGCAACAGCGACGAGGTCGAGCCGCGATCGCTGGCGGCGCGGATTGCCGCCGTGCAGGTGCTCTACGAGATCGAAATGGTCGGCACGCCGGCCGATACCGTTCTCGCCGATTTCCTCGAGCGCCGCGCCGAGGCCAGCCAGGACATGGCGGAAGATGGCGAGGACGGCACGAACGATGCGGCAGCCGACGAAGCATCGGGCGCCGCGCCCCGCGCGCAATTGCTGGCGGAACTGGTTCGCGGCGCCCAGGAGCGCGGTCCGGAACTGGATCCGTTGATCGAGAAGTTCCTGCGCTCCGAGCGCGGCCTGGACAGCGTCGACCTGGTGTTGCGCGCCATCCTGCGCGTCGGTGCGTACGAGTTGGCAGCCCGATCGCAGGTCCCGGCCCGAGTCGTGGTCAGCCAGTACTGCGATATCGCCGGTGCCTTCTTCGATACGCCGCAGGAAGCCCTGGCCAACGCCGTGCTCGATCGGCTGGCCCGAGAGTTGCGGGCCGAGGAGTTTTCCGATGCCCCCGCCGACGGGAACTGACGGCGGCCGGCTGAGCGAATTCGACCTCATCGCCGAGGTCTTCCGCCCGCTCGCGCGCCAGGACGTCGCGGCCCGCGACCTTGAGGACGACGCCGCCGTTCTGGCTATCGAGCCCGGCCACGAACTGGTCACCACCATCGACGCTCTGGTCGCTGGCGTGCATTTCCTGGAAACAGACGATCCGGCCGACATCGCCTGGAAGGCGCTGGCGGTCAATCTATCGGACCTGGCGGCCATGGGTGCCGACGCCCGGGCCTATGTGCTGGCCGCCGCCTGGCCGACATCGGCGGACAGAGGCTGGATCGAACGCTTCGCGGTCGGGCTGGGCGAGGCCCAAGACCGCTTCCGCGTCAGCCTGGTCGGCGGCGACACGGTGGCGACGCCGGGCCCGCTGACGCTGGCGATCACAGCCTACGGCAGCCTGCCGGCTGGTACTGCGTTGCCGCGGGGCGGGGCACGCCCGACTGACAGGGTCTTTGTCACCGGTTGCATCGGCGACGCGGCGCTCGGCCTGGCGCTGGCAATGGGGAACGAGATGGCCGCGGACGCCGACACGGAACGCGCACTTCTGACCCGCCTCAGGCGACCGGAACCACGGCTCGACCTGGGCCGCCGGCTGCGCGGCCTGGCGACGGCCGCGGCCGATGTCTCGGACGGCCTGGTCGCCGACGCCGGCCACATCGCCGCCGCCTCCGGCGTGGCGATCGATATCGAAGCCGCGCGGGTTCCGGTTTCGGACGCCGCCCGGGTGGTGCTGGACGCAAACCCGGGCAGGCTCGCTGACTTACTCACTGGCGGCGATGATTACGAACTCCTGTTCACCGCACCCGCTGACGCGGAGGAAGCGGTGCTTGCAGCGGCCCGCGACAGCATGACCGCGGTCACCGCCATCGGCGCAGTGACGGCCAGGCCGGCCAGCGAGGTCACGGTCCGCGATACCCATGGCGAGCCGATGCCTCTCGCTATCACAGGTTACCGACATCTAGACTAGGGTCCGATCAGGCTTTTCCGATCAACGCTTAAGCGCGATAATGGATCATCGCGGCCGAGACATGTGGGCGCGGTCTCTCGGATGGGAACGCCATGAAGAAACTGATGATCATGTTCGCCTTGTTCCTGATGATCGCCGGCGCGACCATCAGCGGCATGAAGTTCGCCAACTTCGGCCCGTTCGAGGAAAAGAAAAAGGGCAAGGTCGAGAAAGTCGAAGAGGAAGAAGAGGAAACGGCTCTGTTCGTCGACATGACACCGCTGGTGGTAACCATCTTCGACGGTTCCAGCGTTGCCGCCAATATCCAGCTGGAGGTCAAGCTGCAAACCCGGGGCGAGAAAAACATCATCACGATCAAGCGCAACCTGCCGAAATTCAAGGACGCTTTCCTCGCCGACCTGCACCAGTTCGTACCCCGGATGCTGCGCGAGATCGAGCGAATCGACCCGTTGACCATCAAACGCCGACTGCAGATCGTGGCCAATCGAGTGGGCGGCAAGGGGCTGGTCGATGACGTGCTGATCCAGTCATTGCTGGATCAACCCGCCAAATAGGGCGGGAATCCACCCGAAAGGCCTGATTTCGGTCAATTCCAGCCGTCATTGATAGGTTGATTTATGCCTGCCGTTCTGGCATTTTCCGGCCGCTTTTCCAGGCCGCCGACCCGGCGGCAATCCCGATGGACCGGGGGAACTCCCGAACGACGGGGTCTTATATAGACGGGACCCAGATAGCCTGGCCGAAATGCCACGCACAGGCCCGTTGCACTTGCACTGAGGGGTAAGAGGATGTCGAACATCTACTACATGGTCATCGCCTGCGGTTTCGTGGCCTTGGCCTATGGCGTTTACGCCGTGCGCAGCGTGCTCGCGGCACCCGCCGGCACCGAGCGCATGCAGGAAATCGCCGCGGCCATCCAGGAAGGCGCCAAAGCCTACCTGAACCGTCAATACGCCTCGGTGGCCGCCGTCGGCGTCGTCATCGGCGTGCTGCTGGGCTGGCAGTTGGGCGCGACCGTCGCCATCGGCTTTTTCATCGGCGCCATCCTCTCCGGCTTGGCCGGCTACATCGGCATGAACGTCAGTGTGCGCGCCAACGTGCGCACTGCCGAGGCGGCCCGAACGCTGGGCATTCCCGGAGGTCTCGACATCGCCTTCAAATCGGGCGCCGTCACCGGCATGCTGGTGGTCGGCCTGGCTCTGTTGGGGGTCACCATCTACTACATGATCCTGCGCGGCATGTACGACACCACGACGGCCGAAGGCATGCGCCACATCCTGGAGGCCCTGGTCGGCCTCGGTTTCGGCGCCTCGCTGATCTCCATCTTCGCGCGCTTGGGCGGCGGCATCTTCACCAAGGGTGCCGACGTCGGTTCCGACCTGGTCGGCAAGATCGAGGCCGGCATCCCCGAGGACGATCCCCGCAACGCCGGCGTCATTGCCGACAACGTCGGCGACAACGTGGGCGACTGCGCCGGCATGGCCGCCGACCTGTTCGAGACCTACGCCGTCACAGTCGTCGCCACCATGCTGCTAGCCGCCATCTTCTTCACCGGCCCGGCGCAGGAAACCATGATGCTCTTTCCGCTGATGGTCGGCGGTGTCTGCATCCTGGCCTCGGTGGCCGCTACCTGGTTCGTCAAGCTCGGCGCGTCCGGGAGCATCATGGGCGCGCTCTACAAGGGCTTCTTCGCCTCGGCGGTGATTTCCGGCATCGGTATTGTCTACGTCACCTGGCAGATGATCGGGTTCGACGTGGCTTTTGACATGGCCGGCGAGAAGGTCACCGGCATGCAGCTTTTGGCCTGCGCCGTCGCCGGCCTGGTGGTCACGGCACTGATCGTCTGGATTACCGAGTACTACACCGGCACCGAGCACCGCCCGGTGCAGAGCGTCGCCCAGGCCTCGACCACCGGCCACGCCACCAACATCATCCAGGGGCTTGCAGTTTCCATGGAGGCAACGGCGCTGCCAGTACTGGTGATCTGTGGCGGCATCATCGTCGCGCACACATCGGCCGGCCTGTTCGGCATCGCCATCGCGGCGACCACCATGTTGGCGCTGGCCGGCATGGTGGTGGCGCTGGATGCGTTCGGTCCGGTCACCGACAACGCCGGCGGCATCGCCGAGATGGCGGATCTGCCCGAAGAGGTGCGCAAGACCACCGATGCGCTGGACGCCGTCGGCAACACCACCAAGGCGGTGACCAAGGGCTACGCCATCGGTTCCGCCGGTCTGGCGGCGCTGGTGCTGTTCGCGGCCTACACCGAAGACCTCAAGCACTACTTCCCGGACCTCAAGGTGACCTTCACGCTGCAGGACCCGTATGTTGTCATCGGCCTGTTCATCGGTGGCCTGCTGCCGTACTTGTTCGGCGCCATGGGCATGATGGCCGTCGGCCGCGCCGCCGGTTCCGTGGTCGAGGAAGTGCGCCGCCAGTTCAGGGAAATCCCGGGCATCATGGAAGGCACGGCGAAGCCCGAGTACGGCAAATGTGTCGATCTGCTGACCAAGGCTGCGATCAAGGAGATGATCGTGCCGTCGATGCTGCCGGTGTTCGCGCCGATCGTGATGTATTTCGTGGTGTTGCTGATTGCTGACCAGTCGTCTGCGTTCACAGCGCTTGGCGCCATGCTTTTGGGAACCATCGTAACGGGCCTGTTCGTGGCGCTCTCCATGACGTCGGGCGGCGGTGCCTGGGACAACGCCAAGAAGTTCATCGAGGACGGCAACCTCGGCGGCAAGGGCTCGGAAGCCCACATGGCCGTGGTCACCGGCGACACCGTCGGCGATCCCTACAAGGACACTGCCGGCCCCGCCATCAACCCGATGATCAAGATCATCAACATCGTCGCTTTGCTGATGCTGGCCGTTCTGTCCTGACGCGACGCGACTTCGAAAAAAGAAACGGGGTCCTTCGGGGCCCCGTTTTTTTTGTTCCCTCAGTCGCCGGGAGCGATGCAGAGTCTCTATTTATCGCCCTGGTTTCTCAGGCGATTGAAGTTGCCGACCAGTTGCTCGAGCACGGTCAGTTCCTTGCCCACGGTCGGCGTCTTGCGCTCGACCGGTGACACGGCGATGGCGGCGTCGAGGCCCTTGGTCTCCAGCTTCTTGACCACGCCTTCCTTGTCGAAATAGACGATCACCACCTTGCGGTCGTGAACCTTCGGCGCAAGGAAGGCCAGGGTTTCGGTCACTTCGCTGACGTAGAACCAGGCCTCGTCGCCGAAGGTGGCGACGGTCGACGGCGTGCCGAGAATTTCGGCGACCTCGTCGCGGGTCATTTCACCGGCCTTGACCTCGGCCAGCCGGTCGGCGTCGGGCAGATTGCCGCGAGCGGCGACGCGGCCCTCGCAGGCGGCCACGCTCAGGACCAGCAACGACGCCAGCGCGCCAACGCGCAGCGCGTCTAAGAATTTCCTTGTGAAGGCCGTTCCGTGCATCTTATTGAGACCCTGTCGAAGCTACAGTCATCTGCGGCGGACGGTCGGCAATCCTGACGCCCGCCACCCCTGATGTCAACGAATGCCGCCTGCGCCCCCTGGCGCGGGCTGATGCGAAGGGCCCATGAAGTTCCGAAATCCGTTCCGCAGCACACCGACAGAAGGGCCCGTCAGGGACGCCTACGCGGCCATTGTCGGCCAGGCCCGCGCACCCTGGTTCTACCGCGACCTGGGGGTGCCGGACACGCCCGACGCGCGCTTCGAAATGGTGGCGCTGCATGCCTACCTGGTGATGCGACGCCTGAGCGGCGAAGACGAAGCCGCCGCCAGTTTCGCCCAGAGCTTGTTCGATCTGATGTTCATCGACATGGATGAGAATCTGCGCGAAATGGGGGTCGGCGACCTCGCTGTTGGCAAACGGATTCGCAAGCTGGCCGAGGGCTTCTACGGCCGCGTCGCCAGCTACGACGAAGCCCTGGACGGCGCAGACCAGCCGGCACTGGTCGCCGCGCTCGCGCGCAACGTCCATCGCGCCCTGCCAACACCGGAAGCCGACGTGGAAACCCTCGCGGACTATGTCGTCGCCGCCAATGCTAGTCTCGCGGCGAATCCAGCGGCCGAGATCCTGAGCGGCCGTCCGATATTCGCCGACGCCACGGGCGCGGAAAACATGAGTCCATCCCCATGACGGCACAGACAGAACTGGAACTTTCGCGTCCCGTAGAGACAGAGGGCTTGCGTGACATTGAGCACGCGGTTCGGTTCGACGTCAGCGACCACGAACGTCTGGCGCTCGCCCAACGCTTCGGCATCGACGCCTTGGAAGGGCTCGGCGCCGCGGTTGCCCTCAGTCGCGAAAAGGGTGGTCGGGTCAACGTGTCGGGCAGTGTCGAGGCCCGGCTTCGCCAGATTTGCGCCGTTTCGAGCGATCCGTTCAGCCACGAACTAAGCTTCCGATTCGAGCGCCAGTTCGCCGCGAGCATTGAATCTCTGGCCAGCGGGGATCTGGAATTCGACCCCGTCGCGGACGACCCGCCCGACGACATCGTCGATGGCGTCATCGATATCGGCGAGGTCGTGGCCGAGGAACTGGCCCTTCGCATCGATCCATTCGCCCGCCGGCCAGGTGCCGTTTTCGAGCTACCCGAAAATGGCGAAGACACGTTGGACGGCCCGTTCGCAGCGCTGAAGCGGCTAAAATCCGAAGCCAAATGAGGCGGCGACGGTCGTGGGCGGGCAGGGGTGGTTTTCCCGGGAATCCGCTTGCTCCGGCCCCGGAATTCATATAAACAACCGCGCTTCAAGCAGACGGCGACAGAGAAGGAACCCATTATGGCCGTACCACACAAGAAGGTCAGCAAGTCGCGGCGCGACAATCGTCGGGCGCACGACGGCCTGAAGGTGACCAACGCCGCCGAATGCTCCAATTGCGGCGAGCTCAAGCGGCCGCACCACGTCTGCAGCGCGTGCGGCCACTACGACGGACGCGAGGTCACGGACGCCCAGGACGCTGCCTGACACTTCCCATAACCGGTCCCTGCCCTTATTATTTCGACATTCCGTTCGCACCGAACCTCTGGGGAGGAGGGAATCGGAGCCTTGCCGCAACCACTGACACTCTCCATCGACGCCATGGGCGGAGACAACGCTCCCGATATGGTGGTCGAGGGTATTGAAATCGCCCTTGAGCGGCTGCCCGACGCGCGCTTCATCCTGTTTGGCGACGAGCCGCGGATCCGTGCGCTGCTGGACGACCACCCGCGCGCCCGCGCGGTGACCGAGGTCCATCACACGCCGGACGTGGTAACCAATGATCAGAAACCCGCCCACGCGCTACGCCAGGGCCGGAATTCGAGCATGCGTCTCGCCATCAACGCGGTTGGTGATGGCACGGCCGACGGCATCATCTCGGCCGGCAACACCGGCGCGCTCATGGCCATGGCGAAGTTCGTGCTAAAGACACTGCCCGGCATCGACCGGCCAGCCATCGCAACATATTTCCCGACCATGCGCGGCGACAGCGTGATGCTGGACCTGGGCGCCAACGTGGTCTGCGATGCCGACAACCTGGTGCAGTTCGCGGTCATGGGCGAGGTCTTCGCGCGCAACGTGTTGAACCGCGAGAATCCTTCCGTCGGCCTACTTAACGTCGGCGTCGAGGATCTCAAGGGCCACGCCGAGGTGCGCGAGGCGGCGGCCATGCTGCAGGAGACCACGCTGCCGATCCATTTCTACGGTTTCGTCGAAGGCGACGACATCGGCAAGGGCACGGTGGACGTGGTGGTGACCGATGGCTTCACCGGCAATATCGCGCTGAAGACGGCTGAGGGCACGGCGCGGCTCATCGGCTCGGTCCTGAAGGAGGCGCTGACGTCGTCGCTGATTACCAAGATCGGCGCCTTGATCGCCAAGCCGGCGCTGGAACGCTTCAAGGTGCACATGGACCCGCGACGCTACAACGGCGCCATGTTCGTCGGCCTCAACGGTATCTGCATCAAGAGCCACGGCGGTACCGACGGGTTCGGCTTCTCCAACGCCATTCACGTGGCACACGATTTGGTGGCCAACAATTTCAACGAAGGCATCAAGAACGACTGCGCCCAGTTGTTCGATAGCGTCAAACGCCCCGCCGAACCGGCCGCCACCGTTTCCGGCGGCGACGAACAGGCGGCCGCCAGTTGATGGCTCTTCGTTCGGAAATCGCCGGTGTCGGATCGTACCTGCCGGAACAGGTGGTGACGAACGACGATCTGGCGCAGCGGTTAGACACCACGGACGAATGGATCCGCAGCCGCACCGGCATCTGCCAGCGCCACATCGCCGCCGACGGCGAAGTGACGTCGGATCTGGCGCTGAAGGCGGCGCAGGCGGCTTTGGAGCACGCGGATATCCCAGCCGCGGAGGTCGACCTACTCGTCCTGGCGACGACGACGCCGGACCAGACCTTTCCGGCCACCGGCACCAAGGTCCAGCACCGGCTCGGCATGGTCAATGGCGCGGCATTCGACGTGCAGGCCGTTTGTTCGGGCTTCGTCTACGCGCTGGCGGTGGCCGATAACTTCATCAAGGTGGGCCAGGCCAAGACCATCGTCGTCATCGGCGCGGAAACCTTCTCGCGCATCCTCGATTGGGAGGACCGCTCGACCTGCGTGCTGTTCGGCGACGGCGCCGGGGCCGTGGTCCTCAGGGCCGGCGAGCCGGAAGCCGAACCGGCGGCCGGTAGCGGCGAGAAGGGCCACAATGTGGGCCGCGGCATCCTGTCGACGCACCTGCATTCGGACGGCGGCACCAATGACTTGCTCTATGTCGACGGTGGCGTGTCGTCCAGCCAGACCGTCGGCCACGTCCGCATGGTCGGCCGCGAGGTCTACCGCAACGCCGTCATCAACTTGGCCGCCGTCGCCGAGGAGGCGCTGGAGGCCAACGGTTTGGGGCATGACGACCTGGACTGGCTGGTGCCGCACCAGGCCAACAAGCGCATCATCGACGGCACCGCAAAGCGCCTGGGGCTGGCCGCGGACCGCATCGTCGTCACGGTGGACAAGCACGCCAATACGTCGGCCGCCTCGATTCCGCTGGCGCTCGACGTGGCGGTGAAGGACGGCCGCATCCGGCGTGGCGACCTGGTACTGCTGGAAGCGATGGGCGGCGGCCTGACCTGGGGCGCCAGCCTGGTCCGCTGGTAGACTGCCCCGCCAGACCCGCTTGTGGCCCTGCACCATCTGTTTCATCGCATCCCATTGATAGTCTTGACGGAATTTCGCTCCGGCGATAGGCTTTGCGGGCATCCAGCGGGTAGGGGATCAGGGCATGGTGGACAAGACGGTAACACGGGCACATCTGGGCGAGGCCGTGTACCAAGAAGTCGGTCTATCTCGAAACGAATCGACGGACCTTTTGGAATCCGTGCTCGGCTATATGACCGACGCATTGTCCAAGGGCGAAACAGTCAAAATATCCTCGTTCGGCAGTTTCTCCGTGCGCCAGAAAGGCCAGCGCATCGGCCGCAACCCGAAGACCGGCGAGGAGGTCCCGATCCTGCCCCGCAAGGTTTTGGTGTTCCGGCCGTCACAGGTCTTGAAGAGCCGCATCAACGAAAGCCGACGCCCGAGCGACGACGGCGCCGCATGATCGACGCCGACCCCCGGCAAGACCATCCCACGGATGCCCGCACGCAGCCGCAGAAATCGGCGGCTGCGTTCCGCACCATCAGCGAGGTGGCGGCGGAACTCGACCTGCCGCAGCATGTCCTGCGTTTCTGGGAAACCAAGTTTACCCACGTGCGGCCGATGAAGCGTGGCGGTGGCCGGCGTTACTACCGGCCCGAGGACGTCGCCCTGCTGCGCGAGATCAAAGGCCTGCTATACGACGATGGCTACACCATCAAGGGCGTGCAAAAATTATTGCGCGACAAGGGCGGGGCCAAGGGACTGCTGCAGGATGCCGCCGCCCGGCCGAACGTCGAACCCGAAAAGGCGACGGCCGCCGCCCGGGCGAGTCACGCCAGCGATGTCGCGCGCGAGGAACTTCAAGCCGTCCTCGGCGAATTGCAGGACATTCGTCGCATGCTGGCCACCGAAGAAACCTGAACCTCGGCCAACAGATCTCCAAATCCCGCCTTTCTGTTGCCCCCCACCTGGGCCGTCGATATAGTGCCGCCGATCACGGTCGGGGAGTAGCTCAGCCTGGTAGAGCATCGTGCTGGGGGCGCGGGGGTCGCAGGTTCGAATCCTGTCTCCCCGACCAAATTTCCTTCAACACTTCAAGTATGTCGGCCCACGTGGCGAGCGCGAGGGCGGGATGAAATCGTGCCTTGGCGCGGACGCAAAAAAGTGGCCGGGTAAGAACCCGGCCGAAGTCTGTGCTCTTGAGGGAAGGGAGGATTCGAAACGAAATCCATCCAGTGACGGAGAATGCCGGAAAACGCTGTCCGGTGATGTGATGCGCGTCACAGCGAAGGGATTTATTGTTGAAATAAATCAATACCGTATTTTATCTATTTATTATCAGACTCTTATGATCCAATAAGATGCACGGGAAGGATCTCTTCCTCGGCTTTTCGGCCGCAAAGTGCCTCCAATTCGTCGAGCACGGCGTCGACCCGGTCGATTGACGTGCCGAGATGGAATCGGCCACCGGGCGCGAAACGTACGGTCGGCCCCTTGGTGCACTGGCCCATGCAGATGCTGCGCTCCAGGGTGACGTCGATGTTCCGTTCGGCAATGCCTCGCTCCAGCGCCTCGGCCACTGCGACGCTGCCGCGGGCGGAACACGACGGACGGTCGGCCCCGGGGCGCAGGTTGACGCAGATCATGACGATCCTTGGCGGCACTTGGACCATGGCGTCATCCGTCATGATCGGCCCGTCCGCCGACGCATAGAGTCATTCGACAGGGGATTTCGCTTAGGAAGCGCCGGAGGAAGCATCAGGAACACGTCGCCGTGGTCCAGGCGGTGATCAGGAATGAAGGTGATGGACGGTGGCGCCCGGGTTTTCGGCCGTCGCGGTATTGTCCCCGTCGAACAACCCACGCCCCCGGTCGGTCAGCTTGCAGACCTGCCAGTCGGGCTTCAGGGGATTGGCGAACCAAGGTTCGGCCCAGCCGTTGCGGATGCAGCTTTTCACTGTGCGCTCGCTGACGCGTTGGCCGAGATCGTCGAACAGCGGCAGCTTGCCGCCCGGCTGCTCCAGTCCACGGGCCAGCCACTTGGCCTGCTGCGGCGACGGATTGGCCGGCCGCGTCGCACTCTCGGCCGCATCCTTGCCGGCTTCATCGGTTACCGCGTTGCTTTCCGTGTCGGGCCCCATGGATCCCTCCGCCTCGGTGACAGCGCCGGCATCCTACGTTAGTTTGGCTTGGGCTCCAAGCCTGGGCCCCGAAACCCCAGAATTCCGCCCGGAGACCGCCAATGACCGCCTGCTCGCTCTATGTCACCACGGCCTCGAAGGAGGCGGCCCGCAAGGTCGCCCATGCGCTCATCGAAGCCCGCCTCGCGGCCTGCGCGAACATCATCGAGGGCGTCACCTCGGTCTATTGGTGGGAGGGGACCGTGCAGGAGGACGCCGAGTGCGTGGTGGTGCTGAAGACCCGCCAGGACCTCGTCGACGCGGCAACCGATAAGGTCCTCCAGGTGCACGAATACGACTGCCCCTGCGTGGTCGCGCTGCCGATCACGGGAGGCAATCCGGAATTCCTCGATTGGATCGTCAAGGAAACATCCTAACGAATTGAAATCAGGGTCGTCGCGCGGTGATCTGCTGGACGATGGCGCGGGCCATTTCCTCCGTGCTGATGCCGCCCGAGAAGCCCGCCTGTACGGCCTGCGACAACGGCTTCAGCAGCATCACCTCGCGCGGATCGGCGAGTTCGCCCTTCGAAGCCTGGATCGACTTCGAGACCTCTATCAGGGCGCGGCAAAGTTCCGAGACATGGCTGTAACGCGAGTTCGCCAGGCGCCCGATGGCATCCTCGGCCTGGTCGATCAAGGTCGACAGGCCGCCGACGACCACATCGTTGACCGCAGGATTCCGCTCCAGCATGGGCACCAGTTTGGTCACCAGGGACGCCAGTTCGACACCGATCGCCTCGAGCTTCTTTTCCTCCAGCTTGATCTTGGTCTGCTTGATGCCGGCTTCGACATCGAAATAACCCATCTTCTTGCCGGTGGCCTTGGCCTGCAGAGTATTCGGCACCTCGACCGCCATGGTCAGGTCGTCGCCCTTGCGCGCCGGGCCGACATAATCATCGGTGACCAAGAAGGGTTTGCGGTTGTTGATCAGGGTATTGATGCGCTCCAGCATGCCGGTGGTGGAGACCGGCTTCATGCAGATATCGTCAGTGCCGACTTCGAGAATGCGCTGCACCAGTTCCGGCGTCGGCTCGTCCAGCAGCGCGATGATCGGCAGGAACGGGTTGCTACCCACCTTGTCGTGGCGCAGGTCGTAGACGAAATCGCAGAAATCCGCGTCGGGAATGGTTGCCGAACACAGCAGGATGTCCGGCATGTGCATGGCCAGGACTTCCTTCACCCGCGCCAGGTTGTCGGTGATGCGGATATCGCGGAAGCCGTTGTTGTTGAGAATCAGGCGGATGCTCTGACGCGCGTTCAGGTCATGATCGGCGATAAACAGGTCGACCTTGTCGAAGGTGATTTTCTGTTTTGCCATGATCCAGACGTCCCCGGGCACCGCCGATTATGCGGTGGTTTTAAGAATTTTTACCCCATGCATCGCGGGCCGCCAACCGCAATCACGGCAACCGGGCATTCAAGGTCTCAGGCGGAAGCCTAATCGAGGCCTTCCAGGGCATCGCGCGGAAGTTCGACGGCGACGCTGGCCTGCGCGGCGATGCCCTCGCCACGGCCAGTGAAGCCGAGCCGTTCGGTGGTCGTACCCTTGACGCTGGCGCGCCCGGCCGCGATGCCGAGGATCTCGGCGATACGCGCCCGCATGGCTTCCCGATACGGGCCGATGCGCGGCGCCTCGCAGATCAGCGTCACGTCGACGTTGACGATGCGCCCGCCGCGCTCGGCCACCAGTTCAGCGGCCCGGGCCAGGAATAGGTCCGAGGCCGCGTCCTTCCACGCTGCCTCGCCGGGCGGAAAATGCTGGCCGATATCGCCCGCGCCGATGGCGCCCAACACGGCGTCCGTCAGCGCGTGCAGGCCGACATCGGCGTCCGAATGGCCGTCAAGGCCGCGCTCGTGCGGCACCTCGACGCCACACAGCCACAGCGTCCGGGCCGGGCCGAAGCGATGGGTATCGAAGCCGCTGCCCGTTCGCGTCTCCGTGTCCTGTGTTCCAGCGCCGCCAGATGCATGAACATCTTCCATGGTGGTGATTTTCAGGTTGGCCGCGTCGCCGTCAACCACGATGACGTTTAGCCCAGCATGCTCGGCGACGGCGGCATCGTCGGTCAGGGCCTCGCCGGCGACGGCCCGGTGCGCGTCCAGGAGGGCCTGGAATCGGAATCCCTGCGGTGTCTGGGCGCGCATCAGGTCGGCGCGGTCCACCGTTTCGATGATCGCCCCCGCGCTATCGACGCGCTTCATCGTGTCGCTGACCGGCAACGCGGGCAAGGCGCCATCGTGGTCATCGAGGGCCACGAGCACCCGATGGATGGTCGCCGCGTCGACGAAGGGCCGGGCGGCATCATGCACCAGAACCAGGCGGGGAGGGTCGGCACTGATCGCTTCGAGGCCGTTCAGCACCGAGCCCTGACGGGTGGCGCCGCCGCTGACCGGCGGCATCACTGAGAGCCCCGCGGCCGCCGCAGCAAAGAACTCGCGGTCGTCGTCATGGATCACGGCCAGCACGCCATCGACCGCCGGATGGCCGATGAAGGCTTCCAGAGTGCGGCGGATCACCGGTACGCCGCCGAGATTGACGTATTGTTTCGGCAATTCGCCGCCGAAACGATGGCCGCGCCCGGCGGCGACGATGATGGCGATGCAGTCGTCCATGTGCAGTTTCGCTTTCCCATGGGCCTGGAGCGTCCGGCGGCCGCGACCTTAGTGCCGCATTCCGAGCCTGCCAAGCCCGCCGGAACCAGGTCCGCCGCCATTCGATCGGCCTTGCCATCGGCCGCCCAGGGCGCGATGTTGTGCCGCTGACGGCCCACCCCAGGATATTTGACGAACTATGGCCGACAATCCCCTGTTTCCATTGACGGCAATCATCGCGCTACTGCCTGCGTCGTTGCTGTCGCTTCGGCGCGATTACCAGCGCGATGTCGCCTTCTGGGCCGTCCTAGCCGTCGCCGGCGCGGGACCGCTGGCCTGGGTCTTGGTCCACATGGCGGGGGCGTGGCGTGCCGACTTCTCGACCTCGCTGTGGATCACGGTGGCCGCCACCATGGTGCTGTTCATGGTCGTCGCGGCGTTGACCGATCACGGCTGGCGGCTGACGCCGCTGCTGGTGCCGTACATGGTTGTGCTGGCGATCCTGGCCACGCTCTGGCGCCAGACCGCGCTCGACCTCGACGTGCCGACGGTGACCGGCGCCTGGACCGGAATCCACATCGTTGTTTCCGTGGTCACTTACGGGTTGTTGACCATCGCCGCCGTGGGTGCGCTCGCCGCGGCCATGCAGGAAGGGGCGTTGAAGCGGAAACAGCGGACCGCCCTGACCGGCCTGTTACCGCCGGTGGTCGAATGCGACCGGCTTCTGGTGCGGCTGTTGGGGTTGTCGGAAATCGTCCTGGCCCTGGGCCTGGCGACGGGCATCGCGCTCAGCATTTCCGATGGCGGCGGCGCCTTCAACTTCGACCACAAGACCGTGTTGACGGTCGCCGCCTTCGTCGTCATCGGCCTGTTGTTGCTGGTGCATTACCGGAGCGGACTGCGCGGTCGCAAGGCGGCGCGGCTGGTGCTGGTGGCCTATCTGTTGGTGACCCTGGGATATCCGGGTGTCAAATTCGTCACCGATGTGCTGATGGCGTGAGCGGCCCGACCAACTCGATTTGCAGCTAAATTCATTGTCAAAACCGCGAAAATGCCTAATAAACAGGCAGCCCATCAGGAACACGCGCGAATGACCGTAAAAATCGGCCCGGTGACGCTTGAAAACAACGTCGTGCTGGCCCCCATGTCGGGGGTCACGGACATGCCGTTCCGCCGGCGCGTCAAGGGTTTCGGCGCCGGCCTTGTGATCTCCGAAATGATCGCCAGCCGGGCCATGATCGAGACCGTGCGCCGTAACATCCACAAGCGGACCATGAAAATGGCCACCAGCTGTGCCGAGGAGCACCCGATGGCCGTGCAACTGGCCGGCTGTGAGCCGGAGGTGGTGGCCGAAGCGGCGCGGCTGAACGAGGACCGGGGTGCCGCCATCATCGACATCAACATGGGCTGCCCGGCCAAGAAGGTGGTCAACGGCGTCGCCGGCTCGGCGTTGATGCGTGACGAATTGCTGGCGGCCGGCATCCTGGAAGCCACAGTGAAGGCGGTTTCCGTGCCGGTGACCCTGAAGATGCGCACTGGCTGGGACGACGCCACGCGCAACGCGCCCAAGCTGGCGCGCATCGCGGAGGAAGCGGGCATCCGCTCCATCGCCGTACATGGCCGCACGCGCTGCCAGTTCTACAAGGGCAGCGCCGACTGGCGCTTTATCCGCGAGGTCAAGGAGGCGGTCTCCATCCCGGTGTTCTGCAACGGCGACATCACCAGCCTGGACGACGCCGCCGAGGCGCTCCGGCAATCCGGCGCCGACGGCGTCTTCATCGGTCGAGGCACCTATGGCCGGCCCTGGTTTCCGAGCCAGGTCAGCCACTTCCTGAAAACCGGCGAGCGGCTGCCCGATCCGTCGATCGAGGTCCAGGCTGAAACGCTGCTCGGTCATTACGACGACATCCTTGACCACTACGGTCGTGACGTCGGCGTGCGCGTGGCGCGCAAGCATATCGGTTGGTATTCCAAAGGCTTACCGGACTCGGCGGCATTCCGCGCCGAGGTCAACAGCGTCGGTGATGCCGACGAGGCGCGGCGCATGATCCTGGATTTCTACCAGCGCCACCAGGAGCGGGAAGCGGCTTGATGGCCGACGCCACCCTGGCGCTGGCGGTCGAGCGGCCGATGCTTCGGCTGGACGGTGAAGCGATCCTGAACGCGCTGCCCAGCGCCATCATCGTCATCGACGCCGATGACAACATCGTCCACGTCAACGGTGCCGCCGAGCAGTTGCTGAGCGGCAGTGCCCCGCAGTTGCTGGGCCAGCCGCTCGCCACCCACGTGCCGGCCGACAGTCCGGTGACGACGCTGATCGGCCAGGTCCGGGCGCGCGGCATCACGGTCAACGAATACGACGTCACGCTGGAGACACCCCGCATCGGCAAGCATCTGGTCAACCTGCAGGCGACGCCGGTGGCCGAACTCGAAGGCCACGTTGTGCTGGCGCTGCAACACCGTTCCATCGCCGAAAAGATCGACCGCCAGCTTACGCACCGCGGTGCGGCCCGGTCGGTCACCGCCATGGCCGCCATGCTGGCGCACGAGGTCAAGAACCCGCTTTCCAGCATCCGTGGTGCGGCGCAGTTGCTGGAACAAGAGGCCAGCGAACAGGACGCCACGCTGACCCGCCTGATCCGCGACGAGGCCGACCGCATCTGCGACCTGGTCGACCGCATGGAAGCCTTCGGCGAAAGCCCGCCGATGGCGCGCGGACCGGTCAACATCCACCTGGTGCTCGACCGCGTGCAGCGGCTGGCCGAGACCGGCTTCGGCAACCACGTCCGTTTCGCCGCCGACTTCGACCCCTCGCTGCCACCCGTGCATGGCAATCATGACCAACTGGTTCAAGTGTTCCTCAATATCGTCAAGAACGCCTGTGAAGCGGTCGCCAACGAGGGCGGCGAGGTGCTGCTCTCGACCAGCTATCAGCGCGGCGTGCGGCTCGCCGTGCCGGGCCGCGAGGCGCGGGTGCACCTGCCACTGATGGTCAGGGTCTGCGACAACGGCCCGGGCATCCCGGACGACATCCAGGCCTACCTGTTCGATCCCTTCGTCACCTCCAAACCGGGCGGGTCCGGACTGGGGCTGGCGCTGGTGGCCAAGATCATCGGCGACCACGGTGGCGTCATCGAATGCGAGAGCACCGCCAAACGAACCGAATTCCGCGCCATGCTGCCCATGCACGCGGCGGCGGAGGGCGCGGAATGACGGCGCCGACCATCCTCGTCGCCGACGACGACGCGGCCATCCGCACGGTCGTCAGCCAGGCCCTGAACCGAGCCGGATTCGAGGTCCGCACCACCGGCAACGCGGCGACGCTGTGGCGCTGGGTCGAAGACGGCGACGGCGACCTTGTGGTCACCGACGTCGTCATGCCGGACGAGAACGGGCTCGATCTGATCCCGCGCGTGAAGGCGCTCAGGCCGGAGTTGCGGGTCGTCGTCATGAGCGCCCAGTCGACCCTGATGACCGCCGTCCGCGCCACCGAACGCGGAGCCTTCGAATACCTGCCGAAACCATTCGATCTGGACGAACTGGTCGGCGTCGTCAGGCGCGGCCTTGAAACACCGGCCGGCGAGGCCGCCAGCCGGCCCAGGGGCTATGAGGAAACCCTGCCGCTGATCGGCCGCTCGCCGGCCATGCAGGAAATCTACCGCACCGTGGCGCGGCTAATGCCGACGGATCTCAGCGTTATGATCACCGGCGAGTCCGGCACCGGCAAGGAACTGGTGGCCCGCGCGCTGCACGATTACGGCAAGCGCAAGGCGCGGCCATTCGTCGCCGTCAACATGGCGGCCATCCCGCGTGAGCTGATCGAGAGCGAACTGTTCGGCCACGAGAAGGGCGCCTTCACCGGTGCTACCTCGAAGGTCGCCGGTCGGTTCGAGCAGGCCAGGGGCGGCACCCTGTTCCTGGACGAAATCGGCGACATGCCGCCGGAGGCACAGACGCGGCTGCTGCGCGTGCTGCAGGAGGGCGAGTTCACCGCCGTCGGCGGCCGTTCCGTGGTTCAGGCCGACGTCCGCATCGTCGCCGCCACCCATCACGACCTGAAGCAATTGATCCGCCGCGGGCAGTTCCGGGAAGATCTGTTCTTCCGCCTCAATGTGGTACCGATCCGCCTGCCGGCGCTGCGCGAGCGCACCGAGGACATCGCCGAGCTTGTGCGCCACTTCCTCGGCCTGGCCGCCTCGGAAGGCCTGCCCTGGAAGATCATCGAGGGCGCCGCCATGGAACGCCTGAAGCAGCACCACTGGCCCGGCAACGTGCGTGAACTAGAGAACCTGATCCGCCGCCTGGCGGCGCTCTACTCGCAGGAGCTGATCGCGGTCGAAGACATCGACGCCGAGTTGGGTACCAGCGATGTCAAACCGGACGTGGCGCCGCTGATCGAGGACAACCTGTCGGGCAGCGTCGAACGCCATCTCCGCTCCTACTACGATGCCCACGGCAAGGGCCTGCCATCGCCGGGCCTCTATAGCCGTGTGCTGAAGGAGGTCGAACGTCCGCTGATCATGCTGACGCTTCGCGCCACCGCCGGCAATCAGTTGCGCGCGGCGGAGGTGCTGGGGCTCAACCGCAATACGCTGCGCAAGAAAATCCGCGAGCTCGACATCCCGGTCGTCAGGGGGGGCAAATGAGCGAGAGCGTTTCACCTGCGCCAAGCGCCCTTGCACGGCTCAAGGACGGGCTGCTTGCCATCAGCGTCAACCGCAAGCTCGCCTATGCACTGGCCGCGGCTGCGGCGATCTCGGGCATCGCCACCGTCGCCACCATGACCGATCCCGAACGCACCCAATCCGGCGTGCAAACGGTGATCGTGCTGTTGTATCTGGACTTGGCGCTGCTCCTGCTGCTCGGCTTCGTGGTTGCGCGCCGGGTCGTCGCGGTGTGGGTGGAACGCCGGCGCGGAGCCGCCGGGGCCGGCTTGCACAGCCGCCTGGTGCTGCTGTTCAGCGCCGTCGCCATCACGCCGGCGATCCTGGTCGCGGTATTTTCGACCATCTTCCTCAATTTCGGCATTCAGGGCTGGTTCGGCGAACGGGTGTCGACGGCACTCAGCACCTCGGTGGCTGTGACCGAGGCGTACCTGGCCGAGCACCGCAAGAACATCCACGCCGATGCCTTCGCCATCACCAGCGACCTCAACCGCCTGGCGCCGCAGTTGAGCCGCAGCCCGTGGCAGTTTAACCGGGTACTGTCGTCCGTCGCCGGCGCGCGCGGGCTGACCGAGGCGGCGGTGGTCGATTCCGCCGGCAAAATCATCGCCCGATCGGACCTCAGCTTCACTGACGAGCTTGAACCCATCCCGCCTGAGTCCACCGACCCAAAGAACCGTGGCCGCATCATCATCGTCGGCTCGGAACGCGACGATCGCATCCGCGCCGTGGTCCGGCTGGATCGTTTCGTAGATGCCTACCTGATCGTCGAGCGTTTCGTCGACCCCAGGGTGAAGCAGCATATTTCCGAAATTCGCGGCGCCGTCGACGAATACCGCGCCCTGGAAAAGGAACGCAGCGGCATCGAGGTCAGCTTCGCCATGATCTACGCGGTCGCTGCGTTATTGCTGCTGCTGGCGGCGGGTTGGATCGGGCTGACCGTATCGACACAGATCGCCAGGCCCATCACCGATCTGATCTCCGCCGCCGAACGCGTTCGCGGCGGCGACCTGACAGCGCAGGTGCCGGAACCGGAGAGCAGCGACGAGATTTCCGGCCTCAGCCGCGCCTTCAACGCCATGACCGGCCAGATTTCGACGCAGCAGCAGGGCCTGATCGACGCCAACCGCGAACTGGACGAACGCCGGCGCTTCACCGAAACGGTACTGGCCGGCGTCACGGCCGGTGTCATCGGCCTCGACGTGGACCGGCGCATCCACCTGCCCAATCGTTCGGCCTCGGACCTGCTGGGGTTGGACCTTGCCGGACACACTGGCGAGGACCTGGCCGAGGTGGTGCCGGAAATGGCCGGCCTTCTGGAGATGGCGCGCCTGCGTCCGGAACGCCTGCACCAGGACGAAATCAGGTTGCCGCGCGGTGGCCAGTACCTGACCCTGTTGGTCCGCATCGCCGCCGAGCAGGTGGCCGATGACGTCATCGGCTACGTCGTCACCTTCGATGACGTGACGGCGCTGCTGTCGGCCCAGCGCAAGGCCGCCTGGGCGGACGTGGCGCGCCGCATCGCGCACGAGATTAAGAACCCGCTGACGCCAATCCAATTGTCGGCGGAGCGTTTGAAACGCAAATACCAGGACGAAATCGCCAGTGATCCGGAAACCTTCGCCCAATGCACCGAGACCATCATCCGCCAGGTCGAGGACATCGGCCGCATGGTCGACGAGTTCTCGTCCTTCGCGCGCATGCCCGAGGCCGCCATCAAGCCGGAGAATCTCTCCGAACTGTGTCGCCAGGCGGTCTATCTGGAACAGGAGCGCAGCCCCGGAATCACCTTCGAGACCGCACTTCCGGCGGACGACCAGATGCTGCACTGCGACCGCCGGCAAATTTCGCGGGCACTCACCAACCTTTTGAAGAACGCCACCGAGTCCATCGGCAGCGACGATGCAGATCGACCGCGCCCGGACGAACCGGGACGGGTACGCCTCTCGGTCGAAGCCAGCGCGGAGGAGGAGGGGGCCGCGAGCGTGGTCATCGAGGACAACGGCGTCGGGCTGCCCACAGAAGGCCGCGACCGGCTGACCGAGCCCTACGTGACGACGCGCACCAAGGGCACCGGGCTCGGCCTTGCCATCGTGCGCAAAATCATGGAAGACCACCAGGGTGACCTGCTGCTTGAGGATCGCCCTGGCGGCGGCGCACGGATCACGTTGGCCTTCCGGCCGCGCGACGAGAACGAAGACGGCGACGCGGCCCTGGACGCAACCGCGGCCTCAGGCGGAACGGGTTAGGGTGATGGCGGAAGAAATCCTCATCGTCGATGACGAGCAATACATCCGGGAATCGCTGGCCGGAATCCTGGGCGACGAGGGCTACGAGACCCGCACTGCCGCCGACAGCGACGCCGCCATGGACGCCATCGCGCTCAGGCGTCCCGGTCTGGTGCTGCTGGATATCTGGCTGCAGGGCAGCCACTTGGACGGCCTTGAAATCCTCAAGGTGTTGAAGCGCGACCACCCGAACGTGCCGGTGCTGATGATGAGCGGCCACGGCACCATCGAAACCGCGGTCTCGGCGATCAAGGACGGGGCCTACGATTTCATCGAGAAGCCGTTCCAGATCGACCGGCTACTGGTGCTGATCGAACGCGCGGTCGAGGCGGCGAGGCTCCGGCGCGAAAACCAGGAACTGCGGCTGCGCGCCGGCACGTCCGAGGAACTGATCGGGCGTTCGGCGACGATCAGGGACATTCGCCAAGCCGTCGAACGGGTTGCCACGGCCAACAGCCGGGTACTGATCACCGGCCCGGCCGGCGCCGGCAAGGAGGTCGTGGCGCGGATGATCCATGGCCTGTCGCACCGCGATCGTGCGCCGTTTGTCGTGGTCAACTGCGCCACCATGATGCCGGAGAAGATGGAAACCGAGTTGTTCGGCACCGAGGACGCCGCCGGCAGCCGCAAGGTCGGCCTGTTCGAACAAGCCCACGGCGGCACCCTGTTTCTTGACGAGATTGCCGACATGCCGATGGAGACCCAGGGCAAGATCGTGCGCGTGCTGCAGGAGCAGATCTTCGAGCCTGTCGGTGGTTCGGGCCGGGTCGAGGTCGATATCCGCGTCGTCGCCGCATCGACCCGCGACCTGGTGCAGGAGATGGCGGCGGAACGCTTCCGCGAAGACCTCTACTACCGGCTCAACGTGGTGCCCATCACGCTGCCGCCGCTGCGCGAACGCACCGAGGACATCCCGGTGCTGTCGGATCACTTCCTGGAGCGAGCCGCCGAATCTTCAGGCCAGCCGCGCCGCCGCATCGGCGACGATACCATCGTTGCATTGCAGCGTTATGCCTGGCCAGGCAATGTGCGCGAGTTGCGCAACGTCATCGAACGCATGCTGATCATGGCCCCGGACGACGCGGCTCAAGCCATCGGCGCCGACCTGCTGCCGCCGGAAATCGGCGCGGCTGCGCCGGCGTTGGGGAATTGGGACCGCAACGCCGAGATCATGACGCTGCCGCTACGCGACGCCCGCGAGGCCTTCGAGCGCGAGTACCTGCTGGCCCAGGTGACCCGCTTCGGCGGCAACGTCTCGCAGACCGCGCAGTTCGTCGGCATGGAGCGCTCGGCGCTGCATCGCAAGCTGAAGGCGCTTGGCGTGCGCAACGAGGACAAGCAATAAGGCCGGATGGGCTAGAGGATACCATGTCATGAAGGTCATCGTCTGCGGCGCCGGCCAGGTCGGCTTCAACATCGCCCGTCATCTGGCGCTGGAAAACAACGACGTCACCGTCGTCGACCAGTCGCCAGACCTGGTCCGGCGCATCACCGACACATTGGATGCCACGGGCTTTGTCGGCTATGGATCGGATCCGGACATCCTGGAGCAAGCGGGCATCGCCGACGCCGACATGATCATCGCCGTCACGGCGTCGGACGAGGTCAACATGGTGGCCTGCCAGATCGCCCATTCGCTGTTCGACGTGCCGACCAAGATCGCCCGTATCCGCCGCCAGAGTTACCTGCAACCGATCTGGTCGAACCTGTTTTCGCGCGATCATATGCCCATCGACGTCATCATTTCGCCCGAGATCGAGGTGGCGCGCGCCATCACCCGGCGGCTCGCCGTGCCGGGCGCGTTCGAGATGATCCCACTGGTCGACGACAAGGTGAAGCTGGTCGGCGTGCGTTGCGACGAGAACTGCCCGATCATTCACACGCCGCTGCGTCAGCTGACGCAGCTGTTTCCCGACCTCAACATCGTCGTGCTCGGCATCGTCCACGAGGGCGAAGCCATCGTCCCGCGCGGCGACGACCAGATGTTCCCCGGCGACGAGGTCTATTTCGTCGTCGATTCCGGGCAGTTGCAGCGCGCCATGACCGTGTTCGGCCACGAAGAGAAGGAGGCCCGCCGCCTGGTCATCTTCGGCGGCGGCAATATCGGTCTGTTCGTCGCCCAGGAACTGGAGCAGGCGCAGGCCCTGGTACGCACGAAGATCATCGAATCCAGCAAGGAACGAGCCGAATTGATCTCGGCGCAACTGAACAACACCATGGTGCTGAACGGCGATGTTCTGGACCCCGAGATACTGGAAGAAGCCAATATCCGCGCCGCCGACGCAGTGGTCGCGGTGACCAACGACGACGAGACCAACATCCTGGCCTCGCTGCTGGCGAAGCGTTACGGCGCGGCGCGCACCATGGCGCTGATCAACAAGACGACCTACGAGCCGCTGACCAATTCCATCGGCGTCGACGTGGCAGTTAGCCCGCGCAACATCACGGTCTCGAAGATCCTGCAGCACGTGCGGCGCGGCCGCATCCACTCGGTCCACACCATCCGCGAGGGCTTCGGCGAATTGATCGAGGCGGAAGCGTTGGAAACCTCGGACCTGGTCGGTCGGCCGTTGCGCGAGGTCAAGCTGCCGCATGGCGTCATCCTGGGCGCGCTGGTGCGCGACGGCGAAATGATCTGTCCGCGTGGCGAGACTGTGGTCGAAACCAACGACCGGGTGGTGTTGTTCGCCGCCGCCGAAGTCATCCGCAAGGTCGAGAAGATGTTCTCCGTCCACCTGGAATATTTTTAACCCCGCCCGCCAGACGTTACACCAAGACGCCCCACCAAGGAGCCCGCCCATGTCGCGTATCGCCTACGTTAACGGCCGCTATGTCCCGCACGGTGACGCCGCTGTGCATATCGAGGACCGCGGCTACCAGTTTGCCGACGGCGTCTACGAGGTATTCGGCGTGCAACATGGCCGGCTGCTGGGCGAGCAGGGACATATGGACCGACTCGAATATTCGCTGGACGCCCTCGCCATCGACTGGCCGGTGACCAAGAAGGCCCTGCGCTTCATCATCGACGAGGTGGTGCGCCGCAACCTAGTCAAAAACGGCATCGTCTACATGCAGATCACCCGCGGCGCCGCGCCGCGGAATCATGCCTACCCGACGGATGCGGAACCGGCGTTGGTGGTAACGGCGCGGAAGTCGAAGCCTTTTGACGAGTTTGATTTCGACGCCGGGCTCGGCGTCATCACCATCCCCGACATCCGCTGGAAGCGGAAGGACATCAAATCCGTCTCCCTGCTGCCCAACGTCATGGGCAAGCAGCAGGCCGTCGATGCCGGGTGTTACGAGGCCTGGCAGGTCGACACGGACGGCTTCGTCACCGAGGGCATCGCCACCAACGCCTGGATCGTTACCAAGTCCGGCGAACTGGTGACCCGCCAGGCCACCACGTCGATCCTTAACGGTATTACCCGGCTGACCATGCTGGATTTCATCGGCGACCTGGACATCAAGCTGGTGGAACGCCCGTTCACTGTCGCCGAGGCCTTGGATGCGGCCGAGGCGTTCCTCTCCAGCTCCAACTCACCCATCCGCGGCATCACCCACATCGACGGCCAGACCATCGGCGACGGCACGGTCGGGCCGGTGACGCGGCAACTGATCGAGGCGCTGCTGGCGTGTTACGACCGCGCGGCGGACGCCGGCGTGCATCATCCGCTCGGCGAAGGGGTCGAAGGCGTCGCATGACGTCGCCCCATCCCAAGGCGGTCATCTTCGATTGGGACAACACCCTGGTCGACACCTGGCCGGTCATCCAGGACGCGCTCAACCACACCTTCAGCGCTTATGGACTGGAAACCTGGAGCCTGGACGAATGCCGGGCCCGTGTCCGTGAATCCCTGCGCAACAGCTTTCCGCGCTACTTCGGCGAAAAGTGGGAGGAGGCGGGCGAGGTGTTCTACGCCCGCTATGGCGCCATCCACGCGGAAAAACTGACGACGGCGGAGGGCGCCGGCAGCATGTTGGAAACACTCCATGGCATGGGCTTGCCGCTCGGCGTGGTTAGCAACAAAAAGGGCGACTTCCTGCGCGCTGAAGCGGACAAGCTGGACTGGGCACGATATTTCCGCCTTATCGTCGGCGCCCTGGACGCGCCCAGGGACAAGCCCGATCCGGCCCCGGTGACCATGGTTCTCGACGCCATCGGCCAAGCCGCCGGCCAGGACGTCTGGTTCGTCGGTGACGCCGATATCGACCTGGAATGTGCTCACAACAGCGGCTGCGTGCCGGTGCTGTTGCGCCGGGCGGCGCCGGATGAAGGGGAGTTCCAAAAATTCCCGCCGACCCATTATTTCCCCGACGCAGCGTCGCTTTGCAAATTTCTCGCAACACGTTAAAGTCTTCGGCGAGGTAATGGCCCCCCACCGGGCTTGTCCGGCGTTGGGGTGGGGAATGACAAACAAAAGGGAGGAAGCCCGCGGCGCGTTTCCCCGGCCGACGGGTCCATAATAAACCATAAAGGGGGATGTCCGATGGCGTCCGAAAAATCCCAGAATGTCCAAGATGTTTTCCTCAACCACATCCGCAAGAACAAAACGCCGGTTACCATCTTTCTAGTTAACGGCGTGAAGCTACAAGGCATCGTCACCTGGTTCGATAATTTTTCCGTCCTGTTGCGCCGCGACGGGCATACGCAACTCGTTTACAAGCACGCGATTTCGACGGTCATGCCAACGGTGCCGGTGCAGTTGTTCGAGCCGGAAAAAGAAGCCGACGCCGCCGAAGATTGAGCACGGGATTCGCTCCTGATTACGCTTCCCTCGCGGATCGCCGAAGCGGCGACCCGTGCATCGTGCTGCATGCGGACCTGCCCGGCCGCGCCGGCAATGGCGGCGAGGCCAAACGCGATGCCGAGGCTCGGCTCGACGAGGCGGTGGGCCTGGCCCATGCCATCGATCTTGATGTCATCCACGCCGAAGTCGTGACCATCGCCAAGCCCCGGCCGGGCCTGCTGTTCGGCAAGGGAACGGTCGAACGCATCGGCAAACTGGTGCCCAACCATTTCACCGCCGACGGCATCCCGGTCGTCATCATCGATGGCCGCCTGACTCCGGTGCAGCAGCGAAACCTCGAACGCGCCTGGCAGTGCAAGGTGATGGACCGGACAGGTCTGATCCTGGAAATCTTCGGCGCCCGCGCCCGCACCCGCGAGGGCACGCTACAGGTCGAGCTGGCGGCGCTCAGCTACCAGCGCGGCCGCCTGGTGCGCAGTTGGACCCACCTGGAACGCCAGCGCGGCGGCTTCGGCTTCATGGGTGGCCCCGGCGAAACCCAGATCGAAACCGACCGGCGGCTGATCTCGCAGCGTATCGTCCGCTTGAAGCGCGACCTCGCCGACGTCAAGCGGACCCGGGCACTCCACCGCAAGTCACGCCAGGACGTGCCCTATCCAGTGGTGGCGTTGGTCGGCTACACCAACGCCGGAAAATCGACGCTGTTCAACCGGCTGGCGTCGGCGGACGTAACCGCCAAGGACCAACTGTTCGCCACGCTGGATCCAACCATGCGCGGCATTGAACTGCCGTCAGGCCGAACGGCTATCCTGTCCGACACTGTCGGCTTCGTTTCCGACCTGCCACACGAACTGGTGCGCGCCTTTCACGCCACGCTGGAGGAGGTGGTGGAGGCGGATATCGTACTCCACGTCCGCGATGTCGCCCATCCGGACAGCGAGGCCCAGAAGCAGGACGTGCTGACGGTGCTCGGCCAACTGAACATGGCGGACGGCGAAGACGAACGACTGGTCGAGGTCCTGAACAAGATCGACCTGCTGGCTCCCGAGGCTCGGCTGAACGTCCTGAACCGCGCTGGGAGAGCCCAAAATGTACGCATCCTGGCGCTATCCGCGCTCTCCGGCGAAGGGTGCGAGGCACTATTCCAGCTGCTGGACGATCACATCACCGCCGGATTCAGGGTGTTGGAACTGAGTCTGGGCCACGCCGAGGGCGCGGCCATCGCCTGGCTCTATGATCACGGCGAGGTGGTGGCGCGCGAAGACACCGCCGACGGCGTGGAGATCACCGTGCGCCTGGCGCCGGCGGACATCGATCGCTTCCACGAACGCCGCGGAGCGGTGGGCGGCGATTGACATCGCAGCCTCGTGGCAGTACCAACCTTATTCTACTAGTAGATTATCTGCACTGAGGAGCCGTGACATGGCCACCGCACGGGCACAGCGCAAATGGCGCGATCGCAATCGCTTCGTCAAACGCCAGCTCAACGTAATGGCGCGGAAGGCGGTGCACGACGACCTGGACGGTCTGGCCGGCAGCTTCCAGTTGCGCGGCAAGGGGGAAGCCGTCACCTTCGCCGCCTTCGTCACCCGGGCCCTTGTGCAGCGGGCAGAATTCAGCGATGAAGCCCGTCAGATCCTGGATGACGCCGCCAGCGCCTACCACCGGGATCGCGATCTCTACATCAACTGACGCGCTGTTCTCGCGTCGCCACCCGAAGGAAGTCCGCATGACCGTCGATCGGGCCCCAATCGACCCGGACGAAGTGACCCGCATCCTGCGCCAGGTCGCGTTGGAGGCCGTCATGCCGCGCTTTCGGAATCTCGGAGCCGGCGACACCCGCGAGAAGGCGCCGGGCGACCTGGTCACCATCGCAGACGAGGAATCGGAACGCCTGCTGGCGCAACGCCTGCCGCCGCTGCTGCCGGGCAGCCGCGTCGTCGGCGAGGAGGGGGCGGCCGCCGATCCGTCGACCCTGGATGTGCTCGCGGACGATGTCCCGGTCTGGATCGTCGATCCGGTCGACGGCACCCAGAATTTCGCCGATGGCGTCGCCTGCTTTGGCCTCATCGCAGCCCTTTGCCGGCGGGGCGAGATCCTGGCCGGCTGGATTCACGATCCGGTCAACGATCGCACGCTGCACGCCTTGGCCGGGGAGGGGGTTTGGGAGGGCGAGCGTCGCTTGGCGCCGCTTCCCGCACCGCCGCCGGTTGGTGACATGGTCGGCTATCTAGGACCGCGCTTCCGGCGGCGCTTCGGCGAAATGCGGGAGGAAGGCAACCGCGACGTGCCGCAGCCTATCCCGCGCCTCAAGTGCGTCGCCCGGGAATACATGGAACTGGCCGATGGCCGGCGGCATTTCGCACGGTATGGCGGCCGCTTGAAACCGTGGGACCACGCCGCAGGCGTACTGATGCTGCGGGAACTGGGCGGCGTCGCGCGGTCCCTCGAAGGCCAGGACTACCGCGCCGAGGTGCCGCGGGAATCTTCGCTGATGATCACACCGGACGAAACGTCCTGGAACGCCCTCAACGACCTGATGGATTAGCGCATCAGGTCTTCTTCGAGCGGAAAATGGGAGAGCAGCCGCGGTCCATCGGCCGTGACCAGCACCTGCTGCTCGATCTTTACGCCCTCAGCACCACCGACGCGGCCAATGTAGCTCTCGACGCAGAGGGTCATGTTTTCATGGATCGTGTCGTCATAGCCGGTGACGACGAAGTCCTCGGGATAATAGATCGACGGGTATTCGTCGCAGAGCCCAACGCCGTGGGCGATCACGGAATAGCGGTTGGCGACGAAGTCGTCCGGCATCGGCCAGGCCTGTTCGGTGATCTCGCGCAGTGTCACGCCCGGGCGCATGAAGCGCATGTTGTAATCGATCTGCTCCAAGGCCAGGCCATAGAGGCGCTTCTGCTCGTCCGTCGGCTTGGCGTCGCCGACCAGCCACGAGCGCGAGATATCGGCGCAGTATCCCGTCGGCCCGATCAGGTCGGTATCGAAGCTCAGCATGTCGCCGTTCTCGATCGCATGCGGGCCGCATTCGTGGAACCAGGGGTTGGTGCGCGGACCGGCGGCCAGCAGCCGGGTCTCTATCCACTCGCCGCCCATGGCGATGTTGACCTGGTGCAGGTGCGACCAGACCTCGTTCTCCGTGGCACCAGGCACCGAATTCGCCCGCATGGCCGCCATGCCGGCCTCGCAGGCGGCGATGGCAATGCGCATGCACTGGATTTCCTCGGCCGATTTGATCATCCGCGCCCGCTCCAGCACGCCCTGGCCGTCGCCGATCTCCAACCCCAGATCGATCAAGGCCTGGGCGGCGTCGGGCTCGCACCGGTCGACCGCGATGCGCCGGTTGCCGCCGCCGTGGGTGGTCATCAGGTCGGCGATCTCGCTGGCCCAATCGTGCACGCGCCGCGCGCCTTCCGAGCCGGCAAGGAAATAGGTGAACGGCACCGCCGGGCGGATTTCGCCGATCAGGTCCAGGTGCGCGGAAAGATGCCCGCAGCCATGGAAGTCGAACAGGATGACCGGCCCCGTGGTGGCGACGAACAGGTAGCGCGCCGCCGTGTGCATGGTCCACAACTGCATGTTCGACGAATCGGAGGCGTAGCGGATATTGATGGGATCGTAGAGCAGGGCGCCGGCGAAATCGCAGCCCGCCAGTTCGGCCCGCACGCGACCGAGGCGGTAGGCCCGGAGGGCGGCGTAATCGATGTTGGCCAGCGTCGGCGCGTGTTCGTCCATGGAGATCGACCATGAATGGCTTCAAGAGCCGCATCTGACCCGACAACCGGGGCTCCGCCAAGCCCCTTTTTACGCCGGCGATACTGTCGAAATCGTGAGCCGGGTCGGGGCACGCGGGGGCTGGCCGCGCTACCGGTGGTTACCTATAATCCGGCCATCTTTAGGGCACCGCGCGAAATTCAGGATACGCCACGCCTAGGCGAAATGTCGGCATCCGATCGGCTCCTGAGAATTTCGACGAACGAACATCTAATGGGCGTCGCGACGACGTCGGGGAGGATATGAGAGATGGCGAAGACAGCATTCATCGGTTTGGGCGTAATGGGCTATCCCATGGCCGGCCACCTGGCCGCGAAGGGTCACGAGGTTACCGTCTACAACCGCACCGCAGCCAAGGCCGAGAAATGGGCCGGCGAGCACGGCGGGTCCTTCGAGACCACGCCCCGCGAAGCGGCCGCAGGCGCCGAGTTCGTGTTCTCCTGCGTCGGCAACGACGATGATTTGCGCAGCGTCGTCTACGGCGACGACGGCATCCTCGCCGGCATGGAATCGGGCAGCGTCTACTGCGACCACACCACGGCGTCGGCGCTGGTGGCGCGCGAGGTCGACGCGGCGGCCAAGGAGAAGGGTGTCGGCTTCATCGACGGCCCGGTTTCCGGCGGCCAGGCGGGTGCCGAAAACGGCGTGCTGACCGTCATGTGCGGCGGTGCGCAGGCGGATTTCGACCGCGCCCAACCGGTCATCGACGCCTACGCCCGCGCGGTGACGCTGCTGGGTGACGCCGGCGCGGGGCAGCTGACCAAGATGGTCAATCAGATCTGCATCGCCGGCCTGGTACAGGGGCTTTCGGAAGGCCTCGCCTTCGCCATGAATGCCGGGCTCGACGCCAAGCAGGTGACCGAGGTCATTTCCAAGGGCGCCGCGCAGTCCTGGCAGATGGAAAATCGCTACGAGACCATGATCGATGACGAGTTCGAGCACGGTTTTGCCGTCGAGTGGATGCGCAAGGACCTGGGTATCGCCCAGGACGAGGCCCGACGCAACGGCTCGCAGTTGCCGGTGGCGGCGCTGGTCGACCAGTTCTACGCCAAGATCATGGCCGACGGCGGCAGCCGCTGGGATACGTCGAGCCTGATCCGGCTGCTCAGCAGGGGCTGACCGTTCCTAGAGCCCGTGTGCGCGCCTGAGGGCGGTGAAGTGCGCCTCTGCGTAGGTGTTGCTGGTATCGCCGTACTGCGCCTTGGTGGCGGTGATGACGTCGTTGGGGATGATCTTCAGCGGTAATCCCGTCGACATGGCCAGCACCTGCTGACGGCAGGCGCGCTCCAGGTAATAGAGCTCGTGGAAGGCCCGGGGCATCGTGGGGCCGCAGACCGAAACGCCGTGATTGTCGAGGAAGATGACGTCGGCGTCCGGATTGCCGGCCTGCGCCTCGGCGATGCGTTCACCCTCGGCCGCGTCCAGGGCCACGCCGCCAAAGCTGTGATGCGCCATGCGGCCGTGGAAACGGACAGCGGATTGGTGAGCCATCTCCAGCTTGCCGCCCTCGACCATGGTCAGCGAGGTCGCCCAGGGCATGTGCACGTGCAGGATCACCTGGTGGCGCGGGTTGGCCCGATGGCCGGCAATGTGGATGAACTTGGCACTATCCTCGACCTCGCCCTCGCCACCATGCACCGCGCCCTCGCCGTCGATCAGCAGCAGGTGGTCCGCCGTCAGTTCCGACCAATGGTAGCCGTAGGGGTTGATCAGGAAGCGTTCCTCGTTGCCCGGCACGACCACAGAGAAGTGGTTGCAGATGCCTTCCGAGAAACCGAATGCCTCGGCCAGCCTGAGCGCCGCGGCCAGTTCGCCGCGCAGCGTGGCCTCGGACTTGCGGTCGGGAAGGGGACTATCCGGCATATTAGCGCATGCTGATCTTCAAGGACGGCGTCGGCGCCAGCAGATTGGCGAACTTCCAGATGTAGACCTTGTAATTGGGGCCTTTCTTACGGAAGCGCTTGACCGAGGTGGCGTTGTGGGTCGTCACCTTGGCGTCGGTGATGACGCGAAGCTGACCCGACATATCAAGGCCCTTCTCGCGCAGCTGGTTCTTGACGTCGCGGCTGAGTGACTTGCCGAGCAACGAGATATAACCGGTCTTCTTGTTGTAGCTGATGCCGAGAATATGCTCGTTGCGGCGGACGAAGGTGACCGAGCGGGTGGCGATCAGGTCGCCCTCGCGCGTCCAGTTGATCTTGAACACGCCCTTCTTGTGATATTTGAGCTCCTTGGTCGACGGGTCGCGCTTGAGATCGTTTTCCACGTTGGCGACGCGTTCGCGTTCTTCTGGCGTGCCGACCTTGATCTTGTTGGTACGAAGGTCTTCGTAGATGTCGACCTTGGCCAGGTAGCCGTCGAAGATGAAGCTGTAGTGCCCGGTCCGCTCAAGGACGATTTCGGCGTCGAACCTGAGCGGCATGTAGCAGCCCGACACGGCGAGCATCAGCAGCGCCACAACGGCGACGCGCTTGATCGGCAGCTTCAACCTTCGAAACACGTTGGTGCTCTCCCTCGATCAGCGCCGGTTGACCCCGGAGACGATGATAGAGCCCCGCCGGACCACGGCCAAGAGGCGCATAGTCTACTAGTAGATATAAGAAAGGAGATGAATAGAGAACCCGTGTGAGGCGAGGGGCTTGGCCGTAAGGGATCAGTCGACGGACTTGGCGGCCTGCCAGAGTTCTTCAAGTTCTTCCAGGTCCACATCGGGCATGTTGCGGCCATCGACGTCGAGCACGCGCTCGATCTCCCGGAAACGCTTTTCGAACTTGCGGTTGGTCTGGCGCAGGGCGGATTCCGGATCGACGCCCAGCTTGCGGGCGAGGTTGACGCAGGTGAACAGCAGGTCGCCGACCTCGTCAGACAGGCGGTCGGCGTTGCCGCCGGCCTCGATTTCCGCCGTCACCTCGCCCAGTTCCTCGTTGACCTTGTCGATCACCGGGGCCGCAGACGGCCAGTCGAAACCGACCCGGGCCGCGCGTTTCTGCAGTTTCTGAGCCCGCATCAGGGCAGGGAAGCCGGCAGACACATCGTCGAGGGCGCTCGGCAGGCGGCCGGCGGCGGCGGCTTTTTCGGCACGTTCCCGGGCCTTCTGGTCCTCCCACGCCTGGGTCTGGGCATCGGCGTCGGCGATGGAGACGCCGGCGAAGACGTGCGGGTGGCGCACCACCATCTTTTCCGAGATACCGTCGGCCACCGCGTCGAAGTCGAACAGACCGGCCTCGCGGGCCATCTGGGCATGGAAAACGACCTGCAGCAGCAGATCGCCCAATTCCGCCTGCAGCCCAGCCATGTCGCCGTCGGCGATGGCCTCGGCGACCTCGTAGGCTTCCTCGATGGTGTAGGGCGCGATGGAGGCGAAATCCTGCTCCACGTCCCACGGACAGCCGCCGTCGGGGTCGCGCAGTCGCGCCATCACCTGCAGCAGACGGGCCATCGGCGCCGATGGCGGGAAACCGGTGTCTTCGTGGTCATTCACAGTCGATATTCCTGATTCCAGGGGCCTCGCGGCGATGTCGCATCTTGGCTCATTCGAGGTCCCGCGCAACCCGAAATCCGGCGCTGATCAGGCGTACGGAGACCAGGTTCTCTAGCCGGTGGGAAGGCCGTGCCACGTTGGGCGTCACGGCGAACGAGCCGCCGCGCAGGACGCGTCGGGTGCAATCACCGCTCAACCAGGCGCTGCCGTCCGCCGGCGCGCCCTCAAAACCCGGGGACCAGCAGTCGGCGACCCATTCCCAGACATTGCCCAGCATGTCGTGAAATCCCAGGCCGTTGGGCCCGAACGAGGCGACCGGCGCCGTCGATTGATTGTCCCAGCGGCTGCCGCAGCCGTCGCAATTGGCGATGCCGAGGGCAGGGGTGGCATTCCAGCCCGGATCCTCGGCCACGCCACCACGCGCGGCGTATTCCCATTCGGCCTCGCTGGGCAGCCGATAGGGCTTGCCGGTCATGGATTTCAGCCATCCGGCGTACTGTCGGGCGTCCCGCCAATCCACGTCGATGACCGGCCGCGCATCACGGCCCCAGCCGAAATCCCGCGGCCGGCGCTGGCAGGCACCGGCACCAACACAGGCATCCCACTCGGCGAATGTCACCTCAGTACGACCGAGCGCAAACGAGCGCCGCAATTCCACCCGATGAACCGGCCGCTCGTCGACGGCGCCATGCCCGGAGCCCATCTGGAATGTGCCAGCCGGCACGACCACCATCTCGGGACAGAGGTCACAATCGCGAAAGCTCTCTGCAACTGCCGACGTAGGTAACGGAAGAATCATGACGACCGCGAGCGCCATCCCAGCCACGATTTGACGAAATATTTGCCCCTTACCTCGTCGCATTGGAACAACGGTTATCGCATAATGTATATTATGTAAAATTATATGATACATCGTATTTTCAATAACTTAGGCGCCATACCGTCGATTTTAAGCGGACTTGGAAAATCGCGTATTCGGCGCTGGATCGAGTGGCTGGGGGGCCTCGGCCTCGAACAGATGGATCTCCCCTTCCCTGAGTTCGATGACCATGTTGTCGTAGGCCGCATGGACGTGATCCGGGGTCATGGCTTCCAGGGTCGCGTAGTCGACGCTGGGGCCGAGATGGGTCAGCACGGCCTGGCGCGGCGCCACGCGCTCGATCCATTCGAGGGCCTTCTCCACATGCGCATGGGTGTGGTGCGGGGTCATGGAGAAGACGCCGATGATCCAGACGTCGACCCCTTCGAGCGCTTCCAGGGAGGCCTCCGGCAGGTCCAGAACGTCGGTCGAATAGGCCAGGTCGCCGAAATGGAAACCCAGGGTGCGCGAAAATCCGTGATCCTGATCGATGGCCAGGATGTCGACGTCGCCGATGGTGATGCGATCACCCGGCGCGATGCGGTTCACATCTAGCACCGGCTTGTAATAGATTTCAGCACCTTCGCGCAGCCGTGTCAGCGTATAGCCGAAGCGTTCGGCGATATAGCGCTCGGTCTCGGCGTCGGCGTAGATCGGCAGCGAAGCACCCATGGCGCGGTTGACGCCGCGCAGATCGTCGATGCCGTGCAGATGGTCGGCATGCGCGTGGGTATAGAGCACCGCGTCCAGGGTCTCGACGCCGTGGCGCAGCAACTGCTGGCGCAGATCGGGCGACGTATCGACAAGCAGCCGCGTGGCGCCATGTTCGACCAGGATCGATTGGCGCAGGCGCCGGTTCCGGGAGTTTTCCGGATCACACGCGCCCCAACCGACGCCGATGCCCGGCACCCCGCTGGATGGCCCGGATCCAAGCAGCGTGACGCGCATCAGCGGGCCACCGCCGGCGCCTTGGCGAACAGACGTTGGAAATTGGCCGTCGTCGCGTCGGCCAGGGTATCGGCGTCGACGCCCTTGATTTCGGCCAGGCGCTCGGCCGTAAAGGCGGTAAACGCCGGCTCGTTGCGCTTGCCGCGCTTCGGCACCGGCGCGAGGTACGGTGAATCCGTTTCCACGAGGATGCGGTCCAGGGGCACAATTTCGGCCACCGACCGGAGATCGTCGGCGTTCTTGAAGGTGAGGATGCCCGAGAACGAGATGTACAACCCAAGCGCCAGCGCCCGGTCGGCCAGCATTTGCCCGCCGGTGAAACAGTGGATGACGCCGGGGTAACCGCCCTTCCTGGCCTCTTCCTCCAGGATTTCCGCGGTTTCAGCGTCGGCATCGCGGGAATGCACGATGACGGGAAGCTGTGCCCGTCGCGCGGCCTCGATATGGGCGCGGAAGTTCCGCGCCTGGGCGTCGCGGGGACTGTGGTCGTAGTAGAAATCGAGGCCGGTCTCGCCGAAGGCGACGACCTTCGGGTGCTCGGCCAGCGCTATCAGGCGCTCGGCGTCGACCGCGGGCTCGTTTCCGGCCTCGTGCGGGTGGATGCCGACGGAGCACGAGATGTTGTCATAGCGCTCGGCCACGGCCAGCACCTGGTCGAACTTGGTGACGTGGGTGCAGATGGTCAGCATGTGGGCGATGCCGGCGGTTCCAGCTCGCGCCACCACATCATCCAATTCCTCGGCGAAATCGGGGAAATCCAGGTGGCAGTGGCTGTCGACCAGCGTGCGGGTCATATCGGGGTCCCGGCAAAATGGAAAAGGGCGCTGATCCTGTGATCGGCGCCCTTTCCCCTACTCTATTCCGCCGGCCGAAACCAGTGGGCACGGGCTCCTAGTGATCCAGAATCTGGCTCAGGAACAACTTCGTGCGCTCATTCTCCGGATTTTCGAAGAACTCCTTCGGCGGCTTCTGTTCGATGATCTGGCCGTCATCCATGAAGATGACGCGGTCGGCGACCCGGTTGGCGAAGCCCATTTCGTGGGTCACCACCAGCATGGTCATGCCGCTTTCGGCCAGTTCGATCATGACGTCCAGCACTTCCTTGATCATTTCCGGATCAAGGGCGGACGTGGGCTCGTCGAACAGCATGATCTTGGGCTGCATGCAGAGCGAGCGCGCGATGGCGACACGCTGCTGCTGGCCGCCGGACAACTGCCCGGGATACTTCAGCGCCTGCTCGGGGATCTTCACCCGGGTCAGGTACTCCATGCCGAGCGCATCGGCCTCCTCCTTCGGCATCTTGCGCACCCAGATCGGGCCCAGCGTGCAGTTCTCCAGCACCGTCAGGTGCGGGAACAGGTTGAAGTGCTGGAACACCATGCCGACCTCGGAGCGGACGATCTCGAGATTCTTGAGATCGTCCGAGAGTTCGATCTCGTCGACGATGATGTCGCCCTGCTGGTGCTCTTCCAGCCGGTTGATGCAGCGGATCAGCGTCGATTTGCCGGACCCTGACGGGCCGCAAATGACGATGCGCTCGCGCTGCGCGACCTCCAAGTTGATATCGCGCAGCACGTGGAAGCTGCCGAACCATTTGTGCATCGCATTGATCTGAATAATCTTTTCGGACGCGTCCATGGCGGATTGGACGACCGGACCATCCGTTTCGACTGCTGCGACTTCGCTCATATCACCCTGCCCTTGTTGACGTTGGTTTCATTGACGGCGCGCGATCTGCTTAGCTCTTGTGGTCACGATCCAGGCGTTTCTCCAGCCATTGGCTGTAGCGCGACATGGAGAAACAGAAAATCCAGAACAGGAAAGCGACGAAGGCATAGCCCTCCCATTCGAGCCCTATCCACTTCGTATCGGTGATCGAGGTCTTGGCGACGTTGAGAATATCGAAAAGACCGATAATGCTGACCAGTGATGAGTCCTTGAATATGCCGATGAACAAACTGACGATGCCGGGAATGACGATTTTCAGAGCCTGCGGCATGATCACCAGGCGCGTCGACAGATAGAAGTTGAGGCCGATCGAGTCACCGGCTTCGTACTGGCCGCGCGGGATCGCCTGCAAGCCGCCACGCACGGTTTCCGCCATGTAGCACGAGTTGAAGATGATCATGCCGATCAGCGCACTGATCACATCATCGAAGCTCATGCCCTGCGGAAGAAACAGTGGGATCATGAACACCGCCATGAACAGCACCGTGATCAGCGGCACGGCGCGGAAAATTTCGATGACCACGATACAAAAATACTTCAGCGCCGGCATGCCGTGGGCGCGACGCCCCAGCGCCAACATGATGCCCAGCGGTAACGACACCGATATCGATGTGATCGCCAGCACCAGGGTCAGCAACAGGCCGCCGAATGACCGGCTTTCCAATTCCGGCAGGCCGAGCCCCCAGGTACAGAACACCATCACGGCAATGATATAGATAATGCTGAGCCCGAAGAGCCGCTTCATGGCATCGTTGTTCTGATGGCCCCGCCAGGCAAAATAGACCGCGGCGAGACAAGCCAAACCGGTTAACATCTGCCCGGTGGTTGTATCCCACGTGGTGAACCTGACCGGACCAACCAGCAAGCCAACCGCGAGCCAGGGGAAAACGAAGGCGAGGAACATCGCCGCATAACGTTTCCAGATATCGGGCGTTTGCGGAAATACGATGATGGCACCAACGGACGCCAGCATGATGCCGGCGGTGTTGGGTCGCCATATGCTGTCAATGTCATAGAACCCGTACATGAAGAACAGGAACCGGTTCTTGATAAATCCCCAACACGCGCCGTGCCCCTGGGCCCAACAATCCTTGTTGTTCTTGGCTTCCCAGACGGCGTCTATAAATAACCAGTTAATCAGCGGCGGCAGCCCAAGATAGGCGATATACAGGACGATGACGGTCGCCACCGTATTATACCAATTGTTGAACAGTCGTTCGCGGAACCACTTGATGATTCCGCGCTCGGTCGCCGGCGGTACCAGTTGCGGGTGCTGGCCGGTCGGATAGGTTTGGGCGGGGGCTTTTGCGTCCATCATCAGCGCTCCACGATCGCCATGCGTTTATTATAGTAGTTCATGAAGAGTGAAATGATCAGCGACAGTGTTAGGTAAACCAGCATTGTCAGCATGATGATCTCGAGCGCGTTGCCGGTCTGCATCAACGACACACCAGCGAATACATTGACCAGATCCAGGTAGCCGATGGCCACGGCCAGGGACGTATTCTTGGTCAGATTCAAATAATTGCTGGTCAGCGGGGGAATAATCACCCGCATGGCCTGGGGAACGATCACCAGGCGCATGATCCGCCCGGGCTGCAGCCCGATCGCCTTGGCAGCGTCGATCTGCCCGCTGTTGACCGCCAGAATACCGGCACGAACCAATTCGGCGATATAAGCCGACGTATAGACCGACAACGCGATGACCATCGCCGCATATTGCGCCGGCAATTGCACCCCGCCGCGGAAATTGAATCCCTTAAGCACAGGTATTTCCCAGGTCACCGGGAACCCGGATACGGCCAGCGCCAAAAACGGTAGGCCAACAATTAGGCCAAGCGACGGGTACAACACCGGGAAGAACTGGCCTGTCGCTTCCTGGCGTTTCTTTGCCCATCGCGCCAAGCCGACACTGATGACAATCGACGCAATAAAAGCACCGAAAACAAGTCCGAAACTGCCGTGGAAATCGGCCTGCGGCACGGCGAAATAGCGCTGATTGAGATAGAACATATCCAAGACGCTGATCGACGCCTTGACACTCGGCAGCGACAAAATGACGGCAAAATACCAGATCAAAATCCACAACAACAAAGGCACGTTGCGCATGAGTTCCACCCACGCCGCGGCGATGAAACTGATCAGCACATTCTGCGACAGGCGCAGGATGCCCAGGACGAAGCCAAGAATGGTCGCGAAAATGATGCCCGCGACCGCCACAAGCAAGGTGTTCACCAAGCCGGTGAAAAAGACATCCAAATGGGTGCTTTTATTGACATCGAACCCGGTCAGATTCATGTTCGGGTACGCCGCCACGAAGCCGGCGATATCGTCCATGAAGGCGAAACCGGGCGTAATGTTCAGGCGTTTCAGGTTGGTCTGCGTATTGTCGAAGATGAATAGGACAAAAGCCAGAAAGACGGCGAATGAAACCACTTGAATGATAATTCGGCGGAACTTCCGATCATACCATAGGCGCGTAATCGATTTGGCGCTCATGTCTCGTTGCTCCCCGTAATTCTATAGCCGGACACTTTAGGGCCGGTCTTGAACTGAGCCGGTTTTTCGAAAGACCGGCCGAGCCACAATCGGCCCGGCCGGAATTCCGAAACTTCTCGCAAGTCGATTAAATTCGACGAGCTTTGTTCTTAACGGAACGGCGCGGCATACAGAATGCCACCCTTGTTCCACAGCGCGTTGAGGCCACGCTCGAGGCCGATCGGCGTCTTCACGCCAATGTGGCGTTCGAACACTTCGCTGTAGTTGCCGATAGCGCGGATGACATTGGCCGCCCAATCGTCGGCGAGGCCGAGCTTCGAGCCCAGGCTACCCTCGACGCCCAGAAGACGCTTGATCTCCGGGTGCTTGGAGTTCTTGAGCAGATCATCGACGTTCTTGGACGTGACGCCGAGTTCCTCAGCCACGATCATGGCGTTCAGGGTCCACTGCACGATATCACCCCACTGGTTGTCGCCGTGGCGGACCACCGGGCCCAGCGGCTCCTTGGAGATGATTTCCGGCAGCACCATGAAGGCGCTCGGATCCTGCATGGCCGAGCGCTGCGCGGCCAGCTGCGAGGCGTCCGTGGTGTAGACGTCGCAGGCACCCTTTTCGAAGTTGAGGCGGGATTCTGCCGCATCCTCGGTGATGATGGGCTGGAACTTCATGTTATTGGAGCGGAAATAATCAGCAAGGTTGAGCTCGGTGGTGGAGCCGGTCTGCACGCAGACGGTGGCGCCATCGAGTTCCAGAGCGGACTTAACGCCCAATTCCTTCTTCACCATGAAGCCCTGACCGTCGTAGTAGTTGACGCCCTTGAAGTCGAAACCGAGGTCGACATCGCGGTTGAAGGTCCAGGTCGAGTTACGGGTGATGACGTCGCCCTCGCCCGAACGCAGAATGGTGAAACGGGTTTTGCCGGTACCAGGCTTGAAGGCGGCCTTGGTCTTGTCGTTGAAGATGGCCACCGCAATGGCGCGGCACAGGTCGATGTCGAAGCCCTGCCACTTACCGGCGTCATCCGGTGATGCGAAGCCTGCCAGGCCGGGGTTGACGACGCACTGCAGAATGCCGCGCGACTTGACGTCATTCAGGGTCTTGCTTTCGGCAAACGCCGGCGCAGACGCCATCATGGCGACGCCGGCCAGGCCGGCAATGACGGTTGTCTTGAGTTTCATGGTGTATCCTCCACTGTCGTTGGATGGTCGATTACTTAGACGGAATGTCAAATTTCCACGCGACGCGGACCGCGGCGCACAGAGACTCGTGCTGAAATGATTTATCGAAATACCTCCCATGCATGACCGTTCATTATGACGGTCTTCGTTATTATTGTTCGAACACTAAGCGATTGCCTCCGGTACGTCCAGGGGCACAATCGAACGGCGCCAACAGGCTGCCGATGGGTCAGGAATCCCTTAAGATTCAGCGGGATCGATTTCCTGGAAGCGTGGGAAAACACCTGTCGGCTGAGGGAGTGCGACGTCGCCGACCAGAGCACCCTCCGGGCCCAGCCGGTCGAAATCTCTGGCCTTTTCGTCGACCCCCAGTTGATCCAGCAGGCGGCTCGACGCCTCGGGCATGAACGGCTGCGTCAGGATAGCGAGGTGTCGGATGGTTTCCGCCAAGGTGTAGAGAACGGTCGCCATGCGTGCCGGGTCGGTCTTGCGGAGTTGCCACGGGGCCTGGTGGTCGACATAGGCGTTGGCGGCGCGGATGACCACCCAGATGGCCTCCAGCGCGTTGTGGAAGGCCTGCACGTCGATGCGCCCGCGAACCTGATCGATCAGGCCCTGGGCGGCGTCGAGCAGCGCCCGATCCTCGTCATTGATCTCTCCGGCCGTCGGCAGCTTGGCATCACAATTTTTGGCGATCATCGACAGCACGCGCTGCGCCAGGTTGCCGTAGTCGTTGGCCAGGTCGCCGTTCATGCGATGCACCATGGCGGTATGGGAGAAGTCGCCGTCGTTGCCGAACGGCACTTCGCGCATCAGGAAATAGCGCACCGGGTCGAGGCCGTAGTGCTCCACCAACTGGACTGGATCGATAACGTTGCCGACGGATTTCGAGATTTTTTCGCCCTCGTTGGTCCACCAGCCATGGGCGAAGACGCGCCGGGGCGGCTCCAGCCCGGCCGCCATCAGGAAGGCCGGCCAGTAAACCGCGTGGAAGCGAACGATATCCTTGCCGACCATATGTAGGTCGGCCGGCCAGTACCGCTTGTACTCGTCGCCCGCCGTATCCGGATATCCCGCCGCCGTGGCGTAATTGGTCAGCGCATCCAGCCAGACGTACATGATGTGATCGTCGTTGCCCGGCACCGGTACGCCCCAGCGGAACGTAGTGCGCGAGACCGAGAGATCCTGCAGCCCGCCCTTGATGAAGCTGAGCACCTCGTTGCGCCGGGTTTCCGGCAAGACCGCATCCGGATGCTTGGCGTAATGGTCGATCAGCGGTTGCTGCCATTCGGACAGCTTGAAGAAGTAACTCGGCTCCTCGACCCATTCGACCTCGGCGCCCGAGGGCGCGCGCTTCGTACCGTCGGGCCCGGTGGTCAGTTCGCCCTCGGCATAGAACGCCTCGTCACGCACCGCATACCAGCCCGCGTAGGCGCCAAGGTAGATCTGGCCCGCATCCTCGAGCTTCCGCCACAGGTCCTGGCAGGCGTCCAGATGCCGCTGCTCGGTGGTGCGGATGAAGTCGTCGTGGCTGAAATTCATGAAATCGGCCAGCTCGCGGAAGTTCTGCGACATCTTGTCGGTAAAGGCCAGCGGGTCCATGCCGGCAGCATCGGCCGACTTCTCGACCTTCTGGCCGTGCTCGTCGGTGCCGGTCAGAAATTTCACATCGTAACCGTCCAGGCGCTTGAACCGGGCCAGCACGTCGCAGGCCAGCGTGGTGTACGCATGGCCGATGTGCGGCGCGTCGTTGACGTAGTAGATGGGCGTGGTCAGGTAGTAGCGCTCGGCGGCCGCCATCGTGAAAACTCCAAGAAAATCGGTCTTTTAGGTACGGTGCCGCCGAAGGACGGTCAAGGCCATGCTCAGGGCCGTGATCAGGGCCGTGCTCAGGACCTGACGGCGCCGGCGAGGCCAAGGAACAGGTTCAGCACGGTCTGCCGACGATCCATGTTGAGACCATCGACCCGCGCCATCCATCCCTCCGCCTGGTCCCGGAAGGCCAACAGGCGGCCCAAGTCGACGTTGGATGCGAGACGCCCGAGCGCCTCGGCGACGGCCGGGTCCGCCCCGGCGGCATCGATACGCTGGGCGGCGCGGCCCAGGATCAGGCGCCGCACCCACCAGCGGAACAGGTCGAGCGCCGTGACGAACGCGGCATCCGCGCCGGCCCGGCCGACTCGGCCCGCCAGATCATGAAGCGCCGGCGTGTTGATTGCCGGCATGCCGGCGACGAGGCCCGAGATTTCGTCGAACAGCGCCAAGCCCCCTGCCCCGTGCAAGTCCAGCGCACGGCCGATGCTGCCATCGGCCAGCGCCGCCAGCCGCGCTGCCTCGTCGGGCGGCAGGTCGGGGGCGTAGCGGCCAAGAAGTTCGATCACCGTCTCCAGCGCCAGCGGCCGCAGGTCGAGCCGACGGCAGCGCGAGCGAATGGTGGCCAGAAGGCGCCCGGGATTGTGCCCGACCAACAGCATCAGGGTGTTGGTGGGCGGCTCCTCCAACACCTTCAGCACGGCGTTGGCGGCATTGCGGTTCATCTCGTCTGCGCTGTCGATGATGACGACCCGCCAGCCGCCCTCGGCAGCCGTCATCGAGAGGAAGCGGCCGACGCCGCGCACGTCATCAACGACGATGTCCTTACGTAACTTGCCGCGATCGTTCAGGCCCCGCTCGACGACCATCAGGTCCGAATGCCCACCGGCGGCAGTGCGCCGGAAGACCGGATGTTCGGGCGCCAGATAGAGCCCCTGCCCGTCGCCTTCGGGGCCCGCATCGAGGGCCTCGCCGAACAAGCCGTCGCCCAGCCCGCCTCCCAGCCCGTCAGCCGGGCTGTCGCCACCCGCCGCCAGCACATGGCGGGCCAGCCGATGCGCCAATGTCGCCTTGCCGATGCCGCGCGGCCCGGCGATCAGCAGGGCGTGCGGCAACCGGCTGGCCTCGGCGGCGGCCGCGAGTTCGGCCTCGCTCTCTTCATGGCCTACCAGGTCCGCGTTGTCGCGCGGCGCCGGCCAGGGCGTGTCGTCGTCACTCATTCGTCGTCCAAATCAATCTTGTCCGTCACGGCCGCCCAGATTGCTGCCGCCACGTCGTCCTTGTCACGCGTCGCGTCCACGACGACGCAACGGTCCGGGAAACACTCGGCAATATCCAGGAAACCATCACGCAGGCGTTGGTGAAAATCGCTGCCCATGCGTTCGTAGCGGTCTTCGCGGGCGCCACCATTGCCGCCCGTGCGTGCGCGGGCCAATCCCTCCGCCACCGGCAGGTCGAGGATCACCGTGACGTCTGGCTGAAAGTCGCCGAGGCAGGCCTGATGAAGGCGCAGCATGGCCTCAAGACCAAGGTCGTGGCCATACCCCTGGTAGGCGAGCGTGGAATCGGCGAAGCGGTCGCATACCACCCACCGCCCAGACTCCAGCGCCGGTTCGACCAGGCGCGCCATGTGGTCGATGCGGGCGGCGTAATGCAACAGGGCTTCAGACATGGGCGACCAGCGATCGACGGCCCCTTCGACTAGCAAGCGCCGGATTTCCTCGGCGCCGGGCGAGCCGCCCGGCTCGCGCGTCACCTCGACGATGATGCCGCGATCGGCGAGGCGGTCGGCGAGGCGTCGGGCGTGGGTCGACTTACCGGCCCCCTCGCCGCCTTCCAGCGTAATGAACCGCCCCCCCGCCATGTCACGCCTACCCGCTTTCGCCGAGCAGCAGGAAGCGCAGGGCCGAATTCATGCGGCCGAAGAAGCCGAGGCGATGTGCGTCGTCTCCGGCGACGAGCGGAATTTCGAGCGGCGCCATGCCATCGGCGGTGATGCGCAGTTTGGCCATCTCTTGGCCCTTTGATACCGGCGCCGGCAACGGGTTGTCGTAGATGACGGTCGCCTTCAGGCTGGCGCGAGCGTTGCGGGCCAAGGTCAATGTCACGTCGCGCTCGATGAGCAAGGGAACCTGGCCCTTGTCGCCCAACCAGACCTCGGCAACGTCAACCTGCTCGCCAGCGTTGAAGAGCGCGTAATTCCGATACGTGCGGAATCCCCACTCTAGCAGCCGCTGCGGCTCGGTGCTGCGCTCGCGCCGACTCTTCAGGCCGTTGACCACAAGGATGAGGCGCTGGTCGCCGCGTTTGGCACTGGCCACCAGACCATATCCGGCTTCCGACGTGTGGCCGGTTTTCAGTCCGTCGGCGCCCATACCCTTGTAGAGCAGCGGGTTGCGGTTGCGCTGGCGTACCTTGTTGTGGGTGAACTCGAGTTCTGAATAGATGTGGTAGTACTCCGGGAAGTCGATGATGGTGCGGCGCGCCAGGACGGCCAGATCGCGCGCCGTCATGCGGTGCTCCGGATGGGGCCAGCCGGTGGCGTTACGGAAGGTGCTGCCGGTGAGGCCGATTTCACGGCCCTTGGCGGTCATGGCGTCGGCGAAGATTTCCTCGCTGCCGGCCAGGCTCTCGGCGACGACGATGCAGGCGTCGTTGCCGGATTGCACGATGATGCCGCGCAGCAGGTCGTGGACCGTCGGCTTCTCGCCGGGCAACAGGAACATGGTCGAACTGCCGCTCTTCGCACCGCCCTTGCGCCAGGCGTTCTCGCTGACGATGAAGGTATCATCAAGCGCCAACGCCCCTTCCTTCAACCGTTGGAAGACCAGATAGACCGTCATCAATTTGCTCATGGAGGCCGGCGGCATGGACTTATCCGCATCCTTGTCGAGCAGGATGGTCCCGGTATCGGCATCCATCAAAATGGCTTCGCGGGCGATGGTCTCGGCGGCGTCCGCCGGCGCCATGGCGGTCAGCGGCACCAGGCTGGCGACGAGGCCGACGGAGAACAAGCGGCGCAAAGCGGTCATCATCGTGTTCGGGCCCTAGATTATCTCTGGTGGGTATGACGGCCGTTCCGGCCGATCATGTGTCGAAATCGAGGCGTTTGGACGGCATCACGACCGGCGTCAGGTCAGTCGACGACGATGCGGGCATCAGGGTATCCGGTGCCGACCACGGATTCCAGCATCCGGTCGGCATCGGCGACGCTAGCCAGCGGCCCGATACGCACGCGGTAGATATCGCGTCCATTGATCAACTTGTGCTTCAGTTTTACGGATCCCACCGAGGCCAGCCGGGCCTGCATTTTCAACGCGTTCTCGTGCACGCCGAAAGCGCCGACCTGGACGAACAGGCTGGTCGGTGTCACTGGACTTTGAGATACCGCGGCTTCCGTTGCCGAGGGGGCCGCTACGGGTTCGATCGCCGATGCCGTAACCGTCGGCGCCGCGGGCGCGGGCGGGGTCGCCGGCTGGACGGGCAACGGTGCGGGGGTCGGGGAAGGTGCCACGGGTTCTGGGGCTTTGGCCTCGCCGGCCGGCGTCGTCGGGGGCGGCAGCGACTGCGTGTTGACGGCGGGTTTTGGCAACCGATCAACCGTGATCGGCGAGCCGACCTTGGCCAATTGCACCTGCGCCTTCATGCGCGTGGCGACAGCGCGGCTGCGATCGGCCAGAATCTGAACGCGGACCCGCGCCGTGCCGTTCTTCTGGAAGCCGAGCAACTGCGCGCCACGCCGCGACATGTCGATGATGCGGCCCTTGGCGAAGGGCCCCCGGTCATTGACGCGGACGATCAGGCTGCGGCCGTTTTCGAGATTGGTGACGCGAACGAAACTGGGCATCGGCAGTACGCGGTGCGCGGCCGTCAGCGCGTTCATGTCGTAGACCTCGCCGTTGGCCGTGGCGCGGCCATGGAAGGCGGCGCCATACCAAGATGCGATACCGGTCTTGTCGTAGCTGTAATCCTCGCGCGGATAGTACCAGGTGCCCTTGATCTGGTAGGGCTTGCCGACCTTGTAGCGGCCCTGCGCTTCGGGTGTTTCGGCCGAACCCGTGACGCGCTTGGCGGTGTGGACGAGAAACCGGGTTTCCGCACAGCCCGCCAGCAGGACGGCGACCGCCAATCCGCAAGCCAAGGCCATCGGACGTCCGATACGAGTCTTCACGGGCCTGGAAATCCCCTGTTCCATGGCTGCTGAGGCTATCAATATCTTGTAGCCGCGTCGATGACAATTCACGTTATCTTGGGGAATCTGGCTAGTTCGAGGCCGCGGTACGAAGGCGTTCCAGGAGACCGTATCCGGCATACCCGTCCGCCGGCAGCTTGCGGGACTTCTGAAAACCCTTGATGGCCCGCCGTGTCATCGGTCCGGCGACGCCGTCGGCACCACCGGTGTCGAAACCGAAACGGGTCAGTAGCCGCTGAATTTCCATGACGTCACGGCGCGCCAGTGCTTTCTCACCCTTGGGCGCCTTGACGCTGAGAGCCGGGCCGCCGGCCAACCGATCAGCCAGATGGCCGATTGCGAGCGCATAGAGGATGGATCGGTTCCAGGCCATGGTGGCGTGGAAGTTCCGGTAAACCAGAAACGCCGGGCCGCCCATCCCCGCCGGCAGCACCAGCGACGCGTCCACGTCGACCGTCGGCAGTTTCTTGCCGTCTGCCTTGCGTAGGCCGAGTTTTTTCCATTCGGCCAGCGGTCTCTTTCGATCCAGGCCCGAGTGATCCGGATCAAAGTCCTTGGGCAGTTTGACCTCGCGCCCCCAGGTCCGTTTGCCGTCCCAGCCGGAGCGCTTCAGGTAGTTGGCGGCGGAACCAAAGACATCCGGCAGACTGTTCCAGAGGTCGCGTTTTCCGTCGCCATCGAAATCGATCGCAAAATCGCGATACGTGGTCGGGATGAACTGCATGTTGCCCATCGCACCGGCCCAGGAGGCCTTGGCATCATGGGCGACGTCGCCACGCTGGATGATTTGCAGCGCCGCAATGAGTTGAGCCCGGAAGAATGAAGAACGACGCGCATCGTGCGCCAGCGTCGCGACAGCGCCGACCATGGGGAAAGCTCCAAAATTACTTCCGAAATTGGTTTCCAATCCCCAGAAGGCGACGAGGAATCGCGCCTGAACTCCGAACTTCTTTTCGACCCGGCCAAGCAACGTCGCATGCTTCTTCAGCATTTCCCGGCCGCGCGCGATGCGTTTATCGTTCACCGTCCATGAGAAATAGCGCCACAACGTCATGGTGAATTCGGGCTGGCGGCGGTCCAGTTCGATGACGCGCTTGATCGGGGCGACCAAACCCAGCGCCCTACCCAGCACCTCGTCGCTGATGCCTTTCTTGAGGGCCTCGGCGCGCACGCCATCCAGCCAGGTGGCGAAATCCGCCTCGGCGGCAGCCACGCGGGTGCCACCGAACCATAACGGAATGCAGAGGACCACCGCCACGAAGGCGATGATCGGGCGGCGTGGGGGTTGGAACGCGTGAGGAGTGTTCATTTCAAGGTCCCGGATAAGCGCTGTCGCTACGTCCCGTCAAGCGATAGGCGACGAGGCCGACAACTTCGTGAAGTGCATGAGAGAGGCCCGAGAGGTTACCGCGTACATCGAAAGTCCAAGGCATGAAGCCATCCGGCCCTACAGGCATGGTGCCGTAATCAACTGGATAGGCCAACACCCTCCAGCCCGCCTCGCGAAAGGTGCCAACGGCGCGTGGCATGTGGAAGGCCGAGGTCACCAGGATCCACGGACGCGTGGACGTTTCGGCAACGAGTGGACGGATGTTGATCGCGTTTTCGTGGGTATTCCGCGCATTTTCTTCCAGCACGATGCGGGATTTCGGAACGCCGAGCGCCTCGAACAACGGCAACACGTAGTCCGCCTCGCGGCGCGACTGGTCTGTAAGGCGTCCGGAACCGCCCGAAAATACCACGGGTGCCGTCGGATATCGGCGCGCCAGCGCTGCCCCTTCGATGATTCGTTCCGCCGCGCCCCCAACGGACGTAACGCCACGCGCCGCGCTGAGGAACGGATTGACGACACCGCCCAGGATGATAATGCCGGCGATATCCTGCGGCATTCGAGCCGGCAGTGGAAATCGATCCTCCAATGCCCGCGTGACCACGTAGCCGGCCGGAAATATCGCCACCGCCATTAGCGTCACCGCGATCAAGGAAAGCAGGATTTTGGCCGCCCGAGTCCGCTGCATCCACAGGAGAGCGACAGCCAGGATAAGCCCCAAAAATATCAGATTGGTAGGTTCAAATATGAACCAGAAGATCTTGGAAAGATTAAAGAACATGGCCTCACGCGTCGCCGGTCTCATGCCCTGACGGCAGCCCACGCCCCGCCGCCCGCTGATGCGAACGGGTGCCACGTCCCTGCTGCCGGCGCAAGTCGAAATTGCTGCCCTGCGGCCAGCCGGCGAGATACGCTACCAAACCATATGGCACCCGCACCAATGCTGCGGCCGCCATACCGGCCAGGACTTTGTGATTGTGAGGATATCTTCGTCTAGCGACCCGGGCACAAAAAAACGGGCCCCAGGCCCGCAGCGAACGACCTATCTCGGTCCGCTAGACGGCCACGTCCACCTTGCTGCCAACGCTGTCGGTACCAGCGTCCCCGGTATTCTGCGGGGCGGTTTGCTGCTGTTCGGCGCCATCGTCGTCACGGACCACGATATCAACGCCGCCACGATCACGCGCCTGCTGCTCGCGGGACGCTTCGACATTGCGCTCGATATCCTCGGATTCGCGTGATTTCTTTTCCGAGACCCGCTCTAGCGTCTCTTCGAACGCTTGCTGTTGAACCACAGCAACGCGGAACGCGGTCAGACCGACGTTCTGCGGGAGCGCTTGCTCATTGTTGGCATTTGTAACTAGCATTCTGCTTACCTACATTTAGCGAAGTTATACTACTTCACTTATGACAGCACCAACATACCTGATTCCAATGTGCCGTGCAAGAAAAACATGAAGAATAATATAACGCCGCCAAGAATCTATATAAACCCTTTAACATCAACGAATTAGGCATCCCCAATTCGAGGAGGACCTCCGACGGCTGCGGCGCTTGGCCCGAAGGCCTTGTCCAGAATATGCGTCGAATCTTCCGCTATGGCGATGGCGTCACTGAGATGAGCGAGTACCTGGATGTTGTTTCTAAGCACCTGTTGGGCCTCGGCACGCGTATCGCCGGAAATTTTTGTGCAACGAAGCAAGACGTCGTCGCGGATCGAACGCAGGATGTCTTCCAGGCGCGAGCCCTGAGTATTTTCCTCGGAAACAAGATATCGGGTCATGTCATTCTCCAAGAGACGGCGACGCGACGGCGCACGGACGGCTCCGTATGCGTCGGTTCAGGTTCGCCGCGGCGAACCGCATTGCGGCTTATTGCAACTTGCTTTCCGGCTTCGTCGCCATATCGGGCGAGGCCTGCGGTTTGTCTTCGCCGTCCGCGAAACTGGGGAACGCCTGTGATGGCACGTCGCCGTTCAGAACCTGATAACGGCGGCTTTGTTCATAGGCCTCGCGTTCGGCCACGTAAGGATCGAGCGCCGCGTTACCGACGGCGTTGACCTCGTCCTGGTTGTTGGAATAGCTCACCGCGCCGCCGGCCGCCGTGGCCGCGATCGGCAGTGGATTGGCGATGGCCGTCAGCGCCGTGCCGGTGACATCGCGCAGATTCGAGGGGCCGATGATCGGCAGCACGATGTGCGCGCCTGGCTCGGCACCGCTGGCACCGAATGCCTGGCCGAGGTCTTCGCGCCGGGAATGGACGCCCATATCGGACGCCGGGTCACCCAGACCGCCGACGCCGACCGTGGTGTTGATGATGAAACGCCCGGCGGCGCTCTTGGCGTTCTCGGTATCGCCCTGCAGCATGCTCGACACCGCGGTCACCGGCTCGCTAAGGTTGGATACGGCGTTCGAGACCGCGTCTTGGACCGGCTGCGGCGTCACCGCCTGGTAGCCATCGACAACCGGGTCAATGACAAGGCCGCGCAAGAAACGGTTGAACTCCGACGTCACCCGGTTGATGGACTCCAGCGGATCATTCGATTTCGCGGTAGCGTCAGCCGGCTTGGTTTCATCCGCAACGGTGGGAACCGACCAGCCTGCCGACAACGCGATACTGGCGGAAAATGCCAGCGCCAGAATAATTATTCTATAGTGAGGGACCATCTTACCTGCCTCTTTAGATCAAGCGCCTCATCCTAGCATAGCGATTCGCCGATTCGCACCGACAATCGACTGCGTCTTGGGTGATCCCACCATCGCGCCACAAGGTGTTGAAATGATGGCGCGAATTGGTCCATTCGTTGTGTCGGCCACTCAACAAACCGGGGGCAATTGCACGATGCCCCAGCCGGTATACCTATCGCGGCCAGGTTTCCCGCGATCACGGGCGTGCTTCTTCAGATAATTCCGCACCCCGTCGGCCGCTTTCAAGCCCAGGCGTTCACGGGCAGCCGCGGCGAATGCGGTGACGATGGGGGCCGCGAACGAGGTGCCCGACATGGCCTTGCCGCCACCCGGCACGGCCGTCCAGATGTCGACGCCGGGCGCAGCGAAATCGATGTACTCCCCGGAGGTGGCGAAGCGCGCGCTGCGGTCGAACCGGTCGACGGCGGTAATGGCAATGACCTGGGGATAGGCACCCGGATAGCTCTTCTTCTTAGAGAACGGCCCGCCGTTGCCTGACGAAGCGATCATGATCATGCCTTTGGATGCGGCGTGGTCGACGGCCGCGGCGATCAGCGCGTTTTTGCCGCCACCGATGCTGAAATTCGTCACCGGCACCTTCATCTGCACCATCCAGTCGATGGCGCGGACGATGCTCTTGGCGCTGCCCACGGGTTTATCTTTTTTGCCTTTGTGGAAAACATTGGCGGCGACGATTTGGACACCGGGCAGCAGTCCGCCCCAGGCTCCGCGGCCGGCGATGACCGCCGTGACCGCCGTTCCATGTCCGCTTTTCGCCAGTTTCTGGCCTTTCAGGTGGAACGAGCGGTAGGTGATCATGGTACCCTTGAAGGCCTTGTGCTTGACGTCCACCACGCCGTCGACGACGCCGACCTTGAGCCCCTTGCCGCACGCCTTCTTCTCGTCCTGCCAGTTGCTCGCCTTGCGGGCCGTGTACGTCTTGTCGACTTTCGCCGCGTGATGTTCGTAATGATGATGGGCATCGACGACGACGTCCGGGAAGCGCCCGCGATGGCGATCACGGGCATCGAACGGGTGGGCGCCGTCCTTGATGCGTAGGTGGTAGAGGTTTTTCCCCATTCCCGGCAGGTCATTGATATCGATGATTTCGAGCCCGAGGTCGCTCAGATGACGCAGGTAGTCGGCCGGCGGATCAAGCACCAGGATCTCATCATCATCGTGTGGATGGGGCGCCTCGGCTGCAGCCTCGTCCGTGGCCGGCCCCTCCGCCGGCATCATGCCACAACCCATCAGCCCGGCAGCCAGAAGCAAAACCGGAACGAAGCGAAGATGATATCTCTGTATTCGCATCACATGCCTCCCTGAGACGACACTCCATGAATTCCCCTCAACAGCGATCTTGTCTGAGCCATCCCGACCTGCCAAGCGCGACCGGCCAGACCACCACCGGGCTTGACGCCGCCGCCCCAAATCTGCGACCTCTCCGTGATTACGGCTCGCGGGATGGGTGGCCGAGTGGTCGAAGGCACCGGTCTTGAAAACCGGCAGGCCCGAAAGGGTCTCGTGGGTTCGAATCCCACCCCATCCGCCATTACCCCCGATCAACCTGACCGAGGCTGGCGTCCAGCCAAGACACAACGCCGATAGCCGCATGAATGGCGGCGTTAGCGTCGTCGAAACGCCGGCCGGCGAAGCCGACGGCACCGCCCCATCCGCTCGGGTCTTCATGATCGCGGCGGTATTCCTCGAACCCGCAGGAGCCGTCCGGGCGCCGGAAGATATCGACGCAACGGCCTCCGTCATCTGTCTCGATGGATCGCAGAACCAGGTTCTTGGCCATCCCGCGCAGTGTCCTTTCAAAGTCGCTCAGGGGGCTTAAGATGCCGCAACCATTGACCAACCGGAACCCCCTGCCATGACCGACCGCGACAATCTTTCGCCCCACAGCCTGCTCGCCCAGGCCATGCACTACATCGACGAAGGCACCGGGGGGGTCGTGCCGCCGATCCAGCCGTCGACAACGTTCGCCCGCGACGAGGCTTACGAGATAAGAGGTGGCTACAGATACACCCGCGACGGCAACCCGACGTACGATCAGGCCGAACGGCTGATTGCGCGGCTGGAAGGTGGCGCGGATGCCAAGTTGTTCGCTTCCGGCCTGGCCGCCGCGACCGCCGTCTTCGAAACCCTGAACACCGGCGACCACGTGGTCGCGCCTGGCGTCATGTACCACGGCCTGCAGGATTTCCTCCGCCGCATCCAGCAAAAGCGCGGTATCGACGTGGATTTCGTCGACCCGCGCGATCTGGGCGCCGTGAAGGCGGCCATCAAGCCCGGCACCACGCGCATTTTGTGGCTCGAGCCCGCGGCCAATCCGACCTGGGACGTCATCGACGTCGCCGCCTGCGCCGAGATCGCCCGCGCCGCCGATGTTGCCGTGGGTGTCGATTGCACGGTGTCGCCGCCGGTGACGACGCGGGGACTGGACCTGGGCGCCGACATCGTCTTCCACTCCACCACCAAATACCTGAACGGGCATTCCGATGTGCTGGGTGGTGTCCTGGTGACCAAAGCGGATGACGACCGCTGGGCCGACATCAAGGTCGCGCGCTCGCGCGTCGGCGGCGTCATGGGCCCGTTTGAGGCCTGGCTGCTGCTGCGCGGCATGCGCACGCTGGCGCTGCGCTACGAGCGCCAGTCGGAGAACGCGCTCCGCCTGGCCACGCATTTCCTCGGCCACGCAAAGATCGAGCGCGTGCTCTATCCGGGCCTGCCGTCGCACCCGGGCCACGACATCGCCCAACGCCAGATGACCAACGGCTTCGGCGGCATGATGTCGATCTGTGTCGAGGGCGGCGCCGATGAAGCCCGCAGCGTCGCCACGGCCTGCAAGCTGTTCGTGCCGGCGACATCGCTGGGCGGCGTCGAAAGCCTGATCGAGCACCGGGCCACGGTCGAGGGCCCGCACAGCCTGGTGCCGAAGAACCTGCTCAGGATCTCCGTCGGCATCGAGGACGCGGATGACCTGATCGCCGACCTGGAGCAGGCGCTGGATCGCATCTAGTCGGGCGTCGCCACACTTACCCCACCGCCCGGCGTGATCGAAACCAGATCGCCGTCGGCAATGTCGCCGACATCGCAGACCAGCACGGGAATGGTCGGCCATCCCATCTCGGCGGAGACGATGACGCCAAGCGGCAGGATGGCGTCCGCCCCCGCCAGCAGCAGCGCCCGCGGCGCCGTGCCGACGTGCAGCAGCTCCAGCATGATGGCGCTCGACGAGCTGGAACCGATGAGGCCCGGCAGCACCAGGACGGTATCGGCGATGGAGCGGCCGCGATCCGGATGGCCGGCCTGGATGACGGTGCCGTCGGCCGCATCAATGCCACCCCAGAAGCTGATTGGCGCACCCAGTTTCATGGCCGTCCCCTCGGCGGCCCCATCCACCAGCGGCGTCGCATCGATCATCAACGCCATTGGCTGTCGTCCCGGATGATGCGGCCGGCGGCGGCCGAGGCGACGCAATCAGCGAGGCTGCCGAAGACAGTGGCGTAACCGGTATTGCCTTCGCCGTAGTGCGCAAACTTGGCCGAGTTTGTCATCATGACGCCGCCGTGGCCCTCAAGGATCGGCGTCACCACGACACAGGTATCGACGACGAAGGTCACCCCCCTGCCCCGCAGCGTCTCGGCCTGGCCCTCGGCCTCGAGCCGGGCCAGCGTCAACCGGTTGGTGCAGACGTAGACCGGCACACGGAACCGCACATCGCGGGATGCGGCCGCCAGGGCCATGGCCTCGTCATAGGAGAAATGCGGGCTCCCCAGGGCCAGGCAATCCAGACTGTCCGCCGCCTTGGCCGTATCCAGGCCATCGCGCGCGCCCTGGATCATCTCGGGCGTCAGGTGGATGGTTTCCTCGGCCGCCTCCCCGCCCGTAACGGTGTGCAGGTCAGGTGCTTCGGGCGTCACGCCGACGACGTGGAACAGGCCGACGGCACCCGTCGATGCGGCGCCGGCGCCGAGCGCCTTCAGCCGGTCCTCGCCGACATCGACGGGAAGGCCGACGATGGCGGCAACGGTGTCGCCGACGGCGCGGCCGAGCCAGGCGCCGAGCACCGGATAGAACGCGTCGAGATCACGCAGCGCCGGCGTCAGCCCGGAGACATCGACGACGATGCGCGCAAGTCGGTTTTCGGCCACGTGAAGGCCGGCATAGGGTGCACGCCCGCTGACGGCGAGGCAGATATCGAGGAAGTCGCCATAGCGATTGGTCCGGGCACCCAGCACCGAATTGGCGAAGGCGACGGCGTTGCTCTCGCCCCAGGCCACCTGCTCGCCGAGCCCCGGTCGGTGACCGACCTGATAGGGCGCGCAGGTCCATGTGGGCAGGCAACCCATGGCCGTGTGGGCGTCCATCTGGCGCCGCGCCATCTCGCGATGGTGGGCGTCGCTCTTCACCACCTCCGGGTGTTTCAGGTCGAGGGCGCCGACATTGAGCGACGTGGGCACAACGACCCGCGCGCCCCGTTCCGCCAGGCGCTCGCTGAACAGCACGCCGCTGTCGCCGTGATAGAGGCAGCCGTCGATGTGGCTGTGGCTGATCGACACCAGGCGCTCGGCGCCCATCAGTTCCGCCGAGCGGACGGCGATGCGCATGGCCATGGCGCGGCCGAGCGACGTGTCGTCCGTCAACCAGCCGTGTTCCTCGTCGGTGAGCGCGAGCGCCATGGCGACGCCTCAGACGACCTGGAAGCCGTGGCGGAACGGGTCACGGTCGTCGATAAAGATGGTGTTGAGGCCGGTGACGCGCGCCCAGCCTTCGATGGAGGGCACGATGGCGTCCTTGTTGCCGACCCGGGCCGCCGCCTCGACCCGGCCGCGGAACAGGCTGCCGATGATGCTCTCGTGGACGAAGTCGTCGCCGACGGCAAGTTCCCCCTTCCCGGCCAGCTGCGCCATCCGCGCCGACGTGCCGGTGCCGCAGGGCGAGCGGTCGATGGCCTTGTCGCCATAGAAGACGGCGTTTCGCGCGTCGGCCTCGGGTACTGTCGGCGCGCCCGTCCACATGACGTGGGACAAGCCGGTGATGGCCGGCTGCTCCGGGTGCGCGAAGTCGTACTTGGCATTCATCAGGTCGCGGACGATGGGGCTGAGGCGCTGGATATCCCCCGGCGTCAGGTCCGCCATGTCGCGAAAATTCTCTTGGGCTTCGATGATGGCGTAGAAATTGCCGCCGTAGGCCACGTCCATGGTCAGTCGGCCGATGCCGGGAACGTCGACCTGCAAGTCCGTGTCGTGCAGGTATGACGGCACGTTGGTGAGCCGCACGCTGTCCACGTGCTCGCCATCCATGGTGTAGGCCACCTCGACCAGACCGGCGGGGGTATCGAGCCGCAGCGTCCCCGGCTCGCACGGCGTCACCAGCCCGTGCTCGATGGCGACCGTGACCGTGCCGATGGTGCCGTGACCGCACATGGGCAGGCACCCCGAGACCTCGATAAACAGCACCGCAGCGTCGCAATCGTCGCGCGTCGGCGGGTAAAGGATCGAGCCGGACATGACGTCGTGACCGCGCGGCTCGAACATCAGCCCGGTGCGCACCCAATCGAATTCATCGAGGAAATGCTTTCGCCGCGCCATCATGTCGGCGCCGTCGAGGTCCGGGCCACCTTCCGCCACGACGCGAACCGGATTGCCGCAGGTGTGGGCGTCGATGCATGAAAAGGTCTGGCGCGCCATCCGCGAAGTTCCTCAAGCGAAGCGTTCGACCCTATAGGGGGTCATGTCGAGGCCCGGATCCTGATCCGCGATCATGGCGGCGACGATGCGGCCCGTCGCGGCGCCACCAGTCAGGCCCAGGTGCCCGTGCCCGAAGGCATAATACACGTTGTCCAGGCGCGAGGCGCGGCCGATCACCGGTAGGCTATCGGGGGTCGAAGGCCGGTTTCCCATCCAGCGCGTGCCGCCGCTGACATCGAGGTCGGGCAGGTAGCGGCGCGCCAATTTCACCAGGGCCTCGCAGCGGGCGTAATTGGGCTCCGCCTCCAGGCCGGCGAATTCCACGGCACCTCCGACCCTGAGGCCCATGGACATCGGCGTGATGACGAAATTGTCGTCGACGAAATCGAGGAAGGTGCGGATTTTGAGACCGGTGGCGGGCAGCGTCGTGTTGTAGCCGCGTTCGCTTTCCAGCGGCACCCGGTCGCCCAGGCCCTTGGTCAGCCGCGCCGACCAGGCGCCGGCGGCGACCACGGCGGCCTCGCATTCGATGCGTCCCCCGATATCGGTCCTGATCGCCACCACGCGCCCACCTTCAGCCTCGGTGCCGGCAACCCTGCCCCGAACGAAGCGGACGCCACGAACCCGCAGATGGTCTGCCAAGCCTGACAGCATCTCGCGCGGATCGAGAAAGTGACGCCATCCCGGCAGGTGATAGGCGCAATGTGCGGCGGGGCCGAGGGCGGGCTCGATCTTCTCGATGCCGGCCCGGTCGACGGGCTCGAACTCGATACCCAGGCCGCGGCGCAATTCCCAACTCGCCGCCGACGCATCGCGGCTCTCGTCCGAACGGTAAATCCAAAGCGATCCACGATTGACCAGCAATTGGCTCAGGCCGGCATCGGCCAACATCGTGTCGTAGTCCGCCTCGGCGGTCCTCAGCAGCGCTGCCATGCCTTCGGCGGTGGCCCGGATGCCCCCCGGCGTCCCCGAAGCCAGAAACCGAAACAGCCACGGCAGCAGCCGCGGCAAATAACCCCAGCGAATATAGAGCGGTCCCGTCGGGTCCAGCAGCCACCCCGGCACCTTGGCCCACACCCCCGGCCCGGTAATCGGCAGGATGTCGGCGACCGCCAGCGCACCGGCGCTGCCGCCCGCCGTCGTGTCGTCGAAGGCATCGGCATGAACGACCGTAACGTCCAGACCCTGTTTCTTCAGCCAGAAGGCCGTCGAAAGTCCGATGACGCCGCCGCCGACGATGGCGATGCTTGAGGCCATATGTCGTCCGCTCCAAGTTCTACGATGGCGATGCGTCATCGCGCCGCCGCAAATTCAGCCGCAGATAGCCGAACGTTAAGGCGAGGCCCAATACGGCGAAAGGCACGATTCCGCTCAAAACCACGTACGAATAAAAGACTTCCAGGTTTTGTATCAACAGAAAACTCTCCGAAATTTTCGAAGGACCTCTGGGAGCGCCGAACATGAAAAGTTCGCACGAATCGTAAATCAGGCTCAATGTAGCCAACAATGAAATTCCGGTTCCAAACCAAGCCATCATCGTGTTTGTCCCGTGGTCACAGCCAATGTTCTTGTTCATCGGGCTCCAAAAAAATGACGGCAACGGCACCTTGGTTAGAGTTATGTCCGAACGCTCCAAACCGATCTGAGTAACCGACGGCAATCGCACGCCCGCTTTGAAGGATGCGAAATACCAGGACCCCAGAACCAACAGGGATGCCAAATTGATTCCCCAAGCGAACAGATTGAGGATCAGGAATCCCGTGTAAAGGTCATGCTGGCTGGTTTGGACGAGATGAAATCCTGTCTGCTCATCACATATCGCTGCGAGAATGCGGTTGGATGCATCGATCGCCCACTGGTTGAGGCCGCTTTCGGCAGCGAATACCGCAAACCCGAAATTGGTGTAAAGCGCAGCAAGGATGAAATTAAATCCGAGAACGATGAAAAAGAGAGACAGGAGTGGGAAAACCGACCGAATGGTAATGATCACCAACGACTTGAACGCCTCGGGGCTCTCGGCGATTTCCGTGTCGCTCATGGCCTCGATCACCGGATTTTGGGGCCGCCAGAAATCCCGTTTGTAATCGAATGTATAGGCGTTCGACTCGCTCACGCACCTACTCGTTGGGTCATGCCAGCCGCCATGGGGACCGGGATCAGAGGTTCGGCCGGGTCTCGATGGCCTGGTTCATCACGGCCTCGACCATGGCGCGTTCTTCGCCGTCCAGCGCCATGCGCGGGCGGCGCACCCATTCGGAGCCCTCGCCCGCCATCTGGTTGGCCAGCTTGATCATCTGCACCAGCTTGACGTCGACGTCGAGGTGCAGCAGCGGCATGAACCAGCGGTAGAGCCGGACGGCCTCGTCGACCTTGCCGGCCTTGGCGAGTTTGTAGAGTTCGACGCTTTCGCGGGGGAAGGTGTTGACCAGGCCCGAGACCCAGCCCTCGGCGCCGAACAGCAGGTTTTCCAGCACCAGGTCGTCGACGCCGCAGAAGATGGTGAAGCGGTCGCCGCAGACGTTGATCATGTCGGTGATGCGGCGGCTGTCGTGGGCGGAATCCTTGACGGCGACGATGTTGTCGCAGGCGGCCAGGTCGTTGAAGGATTCCGGCGAGAGATCGAGCTTATAGGCGATCGGATTGTTGTAGATCATGATCGGCAGGTCGGTGGCGCCGGCGACGCCCTTGAAATGCGCAATGCCCTCGCGCTGGTCCTGCTGGTAGACCATGGTCGGCAGCACCATGAGGCCTTTGCAGCCGGCGCGCTCGGCGCGGCGCACGTGGTCGATGGCGAAGGCGGTAGTGTATTCGGCGACGCCCGACAGCACTGGAATCTTGCCGTCCGCGGCCTCGACGGCGGCCTTCAGCACGGCCTCCTTCTCGTCCGGCGTCAGCGAAGCGTTCTCGCCAAGCGTGCCCAGCATGACCAGGCCCTCGATGCCGGCGTCCAGGCATGACTGGATGTGGCGCTGGGTGGCTTCCAGGTCGAGGCTTTCGTCCTGCTTGAATTCGGTCATCAGGGCCGGAAAGACGCCCTGCCAGTTAACACTCATCGATGCCTCCTCCGGCGCGGGAATGGGATGGACCAGGAGTAGCGCCCCGCGTCCCTCAGGGCAACTTGAAACCATCCCGGAATACCGACACCATGCGGCCATGAAATCGAGCCGCAACATCACAGTCGTCGGCTGCCACGCCGAGGGCGAAGTCGGCCGCGTGGTCACCGGCGGCGTACTGCCGCCGCCGGGCGACAGCGTCTTCGCCATGCAGCAGTATCTGATGAACCACGACGACGGTTTCAGAAAGTTTCTTTTATACGAGCCGCGTGGCGGCGCCTTCGTCCACACCAATCTGATCGTGCCGGCGTGCGACCCGGCTGCCGAGGCAGGCTTCATCATCATGGAGCCGACCGACTATCCGCCGATGTCGGGCTCCAACTCCATGTGCGTGGCGACGGTTCTGCTGGAGACCGGCATGGTGGCGATGACGGAGCCGGAAACCCGGATGGTGCTGGAGACCCCGGGCGGCCTGATCGAGGTCGTGGCGGAATGCCGCGACGGCCGCTGCGAACGGGTGACGACGCAAAACGTCCCCTGCTACGCCAGCCACCTGGACGTGGCGGTTGAAGTCGAGGGCCTGGGCACGCTGAGCGCCGACATCGCCTACGGCGGTGCCTTCTTCGTCATCGTTGATGCCCAGGCGCTGGGGTTCCAATTGACCCGCGACGAGGCCCGCGAGTGCGTCGAGATCGGCGAGCGCATCAAGGCGGCGACGGTGGAGCAATATCCGGTCGTGCATCCGGAGAACCCCGATATCCACACCGTCACCTTCACCGAGTTGACGCTTCCGGTGGTCGAGGAAGATGGCGTGAAGACCGGGCGCAATACGGTCGTTGTGTCGCCCGGCAAGCTCGACCGCTCACCCTGCGGCACCGGCACCTCGGCCAGGCTGGCCGCCCTCCATGCCAAGGGCGAGATCGGTGTCGGCGAGACTTATCTCAGCCGTTCCATCATCGACACCGAGTTCGGCGCCAGCATCGTTCGTGAGCAGACCATCGGTCAGGAACGGGGCATCGTACCCAATATCTCCGGCCGTGCCTGGATCACCGGCATCACGCAGATGAGCCTTGATCCCCAGGATCCCTTCCCCGAGGGCTATACGCTCTCCGACACCTGGTACCGGGCGCTGGACTAATCGCTCGGGAACAATGGATTGTGCCACTCGTCGGCGACTTCCGCGGACCAAGCCTCGACGCCCTCCTCTGACTTCTCGATCAGGCGGCGGAGGTAGTCGAGCGCCAGCTTGGCGAAATGCCGGGCCAGTTTGGCATCGGCGAAGAAGTAGTCGCCGTCGATGCAACCGTTGGCCTGGTTGTTGGCGGCGAGTTGGCTGGTTACCTCGAGCTTGGTCTCGGGCACATGTGTCGCCTCGGCTGCGTCGCAGGGCTCGATGGCGACCACCACGTTGTGGCGGATGCGCACGCGATAGGCTTCGGCGGATGTCATCAGACCGGCCTCAGATCTTCCACTGTTCCTGCTTCTTCTGCTGGTCGTGACCGCGGCAGTTGCCGAAGCAATAGGGTTTGTTGTCCGATCGTTTGCAGCCACACATGTAGAACTCGCCATCGATCGGCGCGGTGAACGGAACCGGCTCGAACCCTGTCCCTTCATGGCTGCCGTCACACCACGGCTGGTTTTTCGAGAGCCCGCAGCTGCACCAGACGTAGTCCTCGCCGGCCTTGACGTTGACGATATACGGGTCCGGTCGCGCGCAGACGGGAAGTTTCGGATTCGCGGTCATCTTCGCTTCGTCGTCAGCGGCGGCCACGCTTGCGGTCCTTGTTCATGGTCCTCAGGTGGGCCTTGTAGTCGTCGACCTCCTGAACCAGGAAATCACGCAGCACGGCGATGCGCTTGGAACGCCGGAGTTCCTCCGGATAGACCAGATAGGCGTCGATGGTCGGCCCTTTCAGGTCGTGCAGAATCTCGACCAAATCGTCGGTGTCCTCGCTCAGATAATACGGCAGCGCCGCGATGCCGAGGCCGCTTTTGACGGCCCGGTAGATGCCATAGACGCTGTTCACCAGCAGCGCCGCTTCGCGCGGGTCGTCCGGCGGCCGGCCGACTTCCAGCAGCCAGTTCATGTTGGCCACCGGGGCCGAGACATCCTCGCCGTAAACGATCAGGTCGTGGCCGTCCAGGTCCTCCGGGGTCTTCGGCGTGCCGTGCTGCTTCAGATAATCCTCGGAGGCGAAGACGTGGTAGTTGATGGACATCACCTTGCGCTGCACCAGGTTGGGCTGGGTCTGGCGCTGGAAGCGGATGGCCACGTCGGCCTGGCCCAGGGACAGGTCCAGTTCCAGGTTGTCGACCAGCAGCAGCGAGACGGTGATGTCCGGGTAGAGCTTGTGGAACTCGTTCATGCGCGAACTGAGCCAGGCCGAGCCGAACGTCACCGAGGACGTGATGCGCAGCGGCCCGGTCGGATTTTCGCGGAACTCGTTGATGCGGGTCAGCGCCAGATTGAGCCGCGCCGACATCTCGCGCACCGTGCGCTGCAGTTCGACGCCCGGCTCCGTCAGCACGATACCGCTGGCGTGGCGGTGGAACAGCGACACCGTCAACGATTGCTCCAGGCCGCTGATCTGGCGACTGACCGCCGATTGACTCAGGTTCAGAACCTTGCCGGCCTGGGTGAAGCTGCCGACGTCGGCCACGGTGAGAAAGATGCGGAGTTGATTCCAGTCCATGTCGCCCCCCTGCCGCCTCAGGCCGCCACGCTGCCGGCGTCGTCGCGCACCGGGTAGGTCCACGGTCCATCGGGCACTTCATTGATGGCGACGATCTTGCCGTTGGCCAGCCGGAACCACTGCCGAACATGCTGTTCGGGCCCCGGCCAAGCCTCGAACATGGCCGCGTGGCCGTCGCAGGGGCTGCCCGTGTTGAGGCGCACCGCATCGATCGCGACGTCGAGCAACGCCGCCGCCTCGGGCGCGGTTTCGGCCTCATCGTCGAAGAACCGTTCTGGTAGAACCTTGCGCAAATCGGGCACGGGGCGTTCCCCTGCAAGCGTCACCTGACAGCGCAAACACTAGCCCATGCGCCCAGCGAATGGCAAATGGTCATGCGCGCGGCGCATGGGAAATCTGTAATGCGTTGGAAATTATGAATTTCTGGTGAAACGCTAGAGGTCTTTTCCCACGAGAAGTCCACGCAGGGATTCCCGTTTCTTGGCCGCCAGCAGGTCGGTCTGTGAATTCATCAGCCGGCCCATGGGCGTGGCGCAGGAATGCACCAGGCGTTTCACCGGCACGTAGCCGATGAAAACGCAGGAGCCGACCACATGGACAATCCACAAACCCTCGTACAGTGATTGGGCGCCGTCGCCGGGCGCACCGAGGACCAGCGCCGTGGCGTAGCCGACGAACGAATAGACGTCGGTGGCCAGCGGTCCGGTTTGCGCGATGCGCAAGCCCTCGACCAGAAAACCGGACGCCACGACCAGGAACAGGAACGCCGCCGTCGGTGTGTCGGTGTACTTCTGCTCCTCGGTGCCGTTGACCTTGAGCCGCCAGCCGAGCGCCAGCACGGTGCCGACCAGCACCATCAGGCCAGTAGCGTCGAAGGCGAAGTCGAAAGCCAGGCGCAAGGGGTGGCCGGGCACATGCCAGAGATCGGCGTAGCCCAACGCCGGCAACACCTCGCGCACCATGACGGCGATCATCTCGACGCCGAACATGACGCCGAACCCCCAGAGGATCAGGGTGTGCTTGAGCCAGCGGAAACCGGAGACCGAGAGCAGCGACCGGTGCAGCAGGACGTCGTCGACCAGTGTGCGGCGCATGGCCTCGGGGTCGCTGGCCTCGCGGCTGAACAGGTGACCGAAGCGCCGCCAGGTGGGCAGGTTCTTCTTGATCAGCAGCCGGTAGAGCCCCCAGTCGAGGACGATGATGGCGACCAGCACGGTGGGGCCGAACAGCATCCACTTGCCCTCGACGCGACCTTGCAGGGCCTCATGGAAGTAGAAGCCGGAGAACGCGCCGATGGCCAGGATGTAGCACCAGCCCCCGAGGCGCAAAAGCCAGGTGAAAGCGCCCCGCAACGCCGCCCCATCGAATGCCCTGGTCAGCATGAACAACAGGAACGCCGCCGCGCCGGCGAGAATGAGCAACGTCGCCACCAGGAACAGGCCGTAGCCCCAGGCCGCCGTCAGTTCACCCCGAAGGCCCATGACCAGCAGTACGACGGCCAAGCCGACCGGCAAAATGATGACGGGGATCCGGTGCTCGGTTGGTTGCGCTGACGTAATCATGGTGCGGGTCCCCTTCCAGGTTCCCGACGGCGCTCAGCCGGCGGCCATCGCCGCTTCGGCTTCCTCGAGCTTGGCTTGCTCGCGGACGGCGTCGATTTCCAGCATGGCGGCGTGCAATTCCGGAGCACCGCCCTTCATGTTGGACAAGTTACCGATGCAAGCCTTGGCCTTCTCCACTGCCACCAGGGCGTCCATGGCATAGGCGTCGGCGCCGATCTTGTCGCACCAGGCCTGGCTGATCGGCGCGCCACCGACGAACACTTTTACCCGTTCGCGCCAGCCGTCGGCGTCGATGCGCTTCAAGGTTTCCCATTGCATGTTCATGGTCGTCGTCAGCAGCGCCGAGAACCCCACGATCACCGGCTCGTGCTCTTCGATGGCTTCCATGAACTGGTCCGGCGTCACGGTGACGCCGAGGTCGATGACGGTGAAGCCAGCAGCCTCCATCATCATGGCGACGATCTTCTTGCCGATGTCGTGCAGGTCGCCCTGCACGGTGCCGACCACGACGGTGCCGACGTCGGCGGTCTTCTCGGCGATGATCAGGGGTTTCAGAATTTCCAGCGCGGAATGCATGCACTTGGCCGACATCATGACTTCGGGCAGGAAGTATTCATCGAACTTGAAGCGCCGGCCGACCTCGGCGATGCCGGTGGCCATGGGCCCGGCGATCAGCGTCCGCGAGGAAACTTTGAACTCAAGTGCGGCATGGATCAACTCGGCCGTGTCCAGGTGCTCGCCATCGATGATGTTCCATTCAAGGACGTGGAACAGCTCCTTGACGTCCGCCGGCGCATCGTTCCAACGATCCGTCTCGCGGGTCAGATCGATGTCGTGTTTCAGGTCCTCGAGGTCGAATTCCAGTTCGGTTTCGATCTGCAGGGGCATGCGTCATTCCTCGTTCATCTGCGTTCCGGCGGGCGTCTCTTAGCGCACCCGCGTCCGCGGGTCACGTCATCGCTGCAATTCAGGTAGGTCCTCGCCGACATCGGCACCTTCGGGCGGCGTTTCCGGCAGCGGATAGACGCCGTATTCATGGCATTCATCGATCATGGCCAGGGTATTTTCCACTGGCACGTCGTGTTCCAGGCGGTGGGACGAGGAGAGCAGATAGCCGCCGCCCTTGCCCATTTCCCAGATGCGCTGGCGGACCTCGGCGCGGACCTCTTCCTCGGTGCCCCAAGGCAGGGTCTCCTGTACGTCGATGCCGCCGTAGAAAAACATGCGGTCGCCCACCATCAGCTTTTTGGAGCGCGGGCCCGAATGCCGGGCCGCCTTGGGCTGGATGGGATCGAAGCCGTCGACGCCAGACGATCCGTCCTTCAGTTTACCGTCCAGAAGGCCCTCCATGAACGACGTCGGGATGGCACCGCAACTGTGGAACTGGATTTTGCCGCCCGGGTTCTTCTTCTGGAAGTATTCCTTGGTTTCAACGCAGGCCCGGTGATAGTGCGGCAGCAACTGGCGCTGGAACATCTTCAGCGACAGGAACGACGTCTTCTCGGACGCCAGATCCTCGGGGCTGACACGAATCCAGTCCAGATTTTCGCCGCAGCGATCAATCATGGCCTTGTTGAAGTCGATTTCCAGGTCCGTCAGCTTGACCAGCAGGGCCTCCAGGAACTCCGGGGATTCGATGAAATCGGAGAAAATTTTGGCGTAGCCGACCATATACTTGGCCTGCTCGAACAGGCCGCCACGACCGGCCTGGCCCATCAGCGCAAACGGCGTTTCCTCCTGCACATACTTGCAGTAGGTCGCCATGTCCATGCCAGGGATGGGCGAGTCGGCGAAGCAGGATTCATCCCACGGATCCGGCCACGGAAACGCTTCCAACTCGGCCAGGCCTTCTTCCAGCGGCGCCGAAGTGGCGTGGAACAATGGATAACCGATCATCTCGAAATAACCGCCATTCTCGTGCGGCGTATACTTGCGCACGACGCCCCACTCATCGACGTTCGTTTCACCGTCGAAAGCGGGGTAGTCCATCTCGAATGGCACTTCGTCGAGGTTGATTTCACGGAACCCCGGCGAGCCGCCCGGCGGGCCGACGGAGATGCGGACGAAATCCAGGTCCAACTTCTCGGCCAAGTCCAATTCGAACGAAACGTCCGTCGTCCAGGTGGTCGAGCCGGAGCGATAATTTCGCGGGTTCTCGTTGTACTCCATGCCCAGGCCCTTGCGCAGGTTCTGGTATCCTTCAACCGTCCCCCACAGGCCGATCGGCACCCGGTCGGGCTCGATCAGGTTGATGGCTTCCAGCGTGCGCTTGCGCTGCGGTGAAAGCGGGTCGGTCAGAACGTTCGGCATTCGAGGCCTCCATTGGCATTGCGGTCGGAGCTCGTGCTGGCCCCTTCAAGCGCAATCATTATGTCCCCTGCGGCATCCGTGTCGACAATCAATGGCTTATGGGCCGCATGCGCGACACACATGGCTAAACCGAGAGATGTGCCAAACCGAGAGATGTGACGGGGCGGCGGCCCACAGGGAGAACCGTGCCGCCGCCCCAACCACAATTACTCAGTATCCGTCCTGGCTACTTCTGCCAAGGCGGTGTGAACGGCTTGAATCCGCCGCCCGTGTACCGGACATAAGCCATGCCCGGCACCAACAGGTGCTTGATGGCGGCATCGCCCGGGTTGACCTTGTTGATATTCACCACCGGAACAACACTGCCCTTCCAACCCTTGATGCTCTCGAGCTTGTCGAGAAGGTTGGCGCGGGTGATGTTGTTGCCCATGCGCTTCAAGGCTTCAGTGAACACTTGGCCACCGGTGAAGCCCCAGAGATGCACGGCATCCGGCTGCTCTTCCGGATAGTACTTGCCGAGGATCTTCTTGGCCTGCTGGATCGACTCCGCAGGGTCGCTCCACTCGCGGAAGATGGTGGCGAAGTAGACGCCCTCGACAGCGGCCTTGCCGGCGAGTTCCGGGACCTTCGGGCTCTTGCCGAAGAACACGTTGATGACCGGGGCTTTCCAGCCGAGCTTGGCGCGCTCGGTATAGAACTTGGCCGCCGGTTCCGGCGCACAACTGCAGATCACGGCATCGGCGCCGGAGTTCTTCATCTTGATGACCTGCGACGAAACGTCGACTTCCTTGGGCTCGTAGCCCTCGGCAACCAGCATCTCGACACCATACTTCTTCAGTCCGACTTCGATGCCCTTCAGGTGCGTCTTACCCGAAGCGTCGTTCTGATAGAGGACGGCGATCTTCTTGGCCTTGAACACTTCCTTGGTGAAGCGAACCAGGTCCGTGCCTTCCAGATCATACGGCGGGTAGAGCGGGAAGACGTAACGGCTCTTGTAGAACACGTTCTTCGCCGCACCAGTGCCGGCACCGACAAGCGGCACCTTCTTCTTGACGATGTAGTCGATCACCGCCTTGGTCGGCGCTGAGCCCAAGGGGGCGACGATGGCGAAGCACTTGTCGCGCTCGACGAACCGCTTGACGATGTTCTTGGTGCGCGGCGGCTCGTACTTATCGTCCACCATCTTGTACTTTATCATGCGGCCGTTGACGCCGCCCGTGGCATTGACGTGCTTGAACCAGGCGTCGGCGCCCTTGCCCATGCGGAAGTAGCTGGACACCTTGCCCGTCATCGGCTGGTAGGAGCAGATGAGGATTTCCTTGTCGGATACGCCGGGTGCGGCGGCCACCGCCCCGGTTGCCGTGGCGGCCAGGGCGATGGCGCCCATGCCGGCCAACGTCGCGGCCTTGGTGATAAAACGCTTCATTGCGTTGTCCTCCCGTTTTACGGACTCTTCTCCATTATGCCCGGGGCTGAACGACCTCCAGTTCCTTCCCGAACTCCCAACGGCGGCCCGACGGCCGATCTAGCCCTCAGGCACCGTTTCTTCGCGGCGGGTAAAGCACCGCCACGTCCTCATCGGGGCCTCGCGGCCCCAAAGCTCATTCCTGCACGCCCATGTAGGACTCCACGACCTCGCGGTTCTGCCGCAAGTCATCGGCCGAACCCTCGACGGCGACACGGCCGACCTGCAACACGTAGCCGAAGCCGGCGTTTTTCAGCGCGATATGGGCGTTCTGTTCGACCACCAGCATGGTGGTGCCCTGCTCCTGGTTGATGCGGCGCAGGGTCTGGAAGATGTCGGCGATGATAATCGGTGCCAGGCCCAGCGATGGCTCGTCCAACAGCAACAGCCGGGGCCGCGCCATCAGGCCACGACCAATGGCCAGCATCTGCTGCTCGCCGCCGGAAAGGCTGCCGCCCAGTTGCTTCTGGCGCTCGGCGAGGCGCGGAAATAACGCCAGCACCATGGTCAAGTCCTCGGCGATGCCGGTCTTGTCGCTTCGCGAGTAGGCGCCCATACGAAGGTTTTCGGCCACAGTCAGGTCCTTGAAGACCTTGCGTCCCTCCGGTACCTGGGCGATGCCCCGGCCGACGATCTGGTTCGGCGTCATGCCGACCAGCGACTGGCCGTCGAATATGATGCTGCCGGCCGTCGGCTTGACGACACCGGAAATGGATTTGAGCGTCGTCGACTTGCCGGCCCCATTGGCGCCCAGCAAGGCCACGATGCCGCCCTCCGGCACTTCGATGGAAATCCCTTGCAGTGCCCGGATAGCGCCGTAGCTAGCTTCTACGTCCTTGAGGGCCAACAGCGTCGTCATGCCGCGTGCTCCTCGCCCAGGTAGGCGGCGATGACATCCGGGTGCTTCTGCATCTCGGCTGGTGTGCCGGCGGCCAGATTGGCGCCGAAATTGATGACGTGGATATAGTCGCAGACGGACATCACCATCGACATGTCGTGTTCGACCAGCAAGACGGTTATGCCGAGTTCCTGGTTGACCGTCTTGACGATGGCTTTCAGGTCCGCCGTTTCCTCGTCGTTGCAACCGGCCACGGGCTCGTCCAGCAGGATGATCTCAGGCTCCGCTGCCAGCGCGCGGGCAAGCTCGACACGCTTCTGGTAACCGTACGGCAGGTTCTTCACGTCGTTGTCGAGTTCGTTCTCCAGGTGCAGCATCTCGGCGATCTCTATGGCCCGATCGTGCAGGCGTTTCTCGATCCGACGCGCCCCCGGCAGCCAGAACATGTTGGCGAACGGGTTGCCGATCAGGTGATGCGCGCCGATCAGGATGTTGGCCAGCGTCGACTGATCGCTGAACAGATTGATGTTTTGGAACGTGCGCGCCATGCCGAGGGTGATCATCTCGTGCGACTTCTTGTTGTCCACACTGACGCCGCGGTAGCTGACATGGCCCGAGTCCACGTCCTGAAAGCGGCTGAGCACGTTGAACAGTGTCGTCTTGCCGGCACCGTTTGGGCCGATCAGTCCGACGATTTTGCCCTCCTCCACATCGATGGAAACATTGTCGCAGGCGACGACGCCACCGAAGCTGACCGTGATGCCGTCGCAGGTCAGGTGGCTGGTCATGTGCCGCCCTCCCCGTCGCCGGCACTGCCGCGACCTGCAGCCTCGAGCGCCCGCCGCCGCATGGCCCGGAACGGCCGGCTGATGACATCGGCGATGCCCGCCGGCGCCAGGATCAGCACCAGGATCAGCACGGCCCCCTTGAGGATGAAAGCGAAGTCGGCCAGTTCCTCCAGGAAGAACGGCACCATGGCGACGAACACGCCGCCGATGATCGGCCCCATCAGCACCGCCGAACCGCCGACCACCGTGGCCACCAGGAAATCAACCGAATACCAGATGTCGGCGTAGACCTCGGCCGAGACGTAGTTGACGATATGGGCATTGAGTCCGCCCGCGACGCCGGTGATGGAGGCTGATATTGAGAATGCCAATGTCCGGTAGAAGACCCGATTGACCCCCGACGATTCCGCCGCTTTTTCAGAATCCCTGAGTGCCATGAAGGCGCGTCCGACGCCGGAACGCACGAGGAAATAGATGAACAGAGTGGTCAGCGCCAGGCAGATAACGGATACGTAATAGAAGCCGAAGTCCTCGATGACGACGCCGAGCGTATGATTGTCGGGCAGCAGGATACCCTCGCGCCCTTCGAAAATCGGCACATTGTTGACGACGGTGCCAACGAAGAAGGCGAAGCCCAGCGTGCCGATGGCCATGAACGCGCCAGCCAGGCGCAGGAAGATCAAGCCCAACACGAAACCGATCAGCCCTGCCATCAAGCCGGCACAGATCAAGCCGATAATCAGGTCGACCGCAAAGAATTTTGTCAGCAACGCCGACGTATAGGCACCGATAGCCAGAAAACCGCCGTGGCCGACGGTAACCAAACCGACGTAGCCGGTCAGCACACTGACGCCCTGGGCGGCGATGATGTAGATGATGATCAGTGAACCGGTGGAAGCCATCCAGCCTTCGACCCCGGGCATCACTGGGAACAGTAGCGCGCCCGCGAACAGAATTGCCACGCCGGCCCAATTGTGGCGCTCGAACCGTGCCTTCAATCCAGCGACGGCCTTCGGGTCGCGAATGGCAGCAGATGCCTTGGCGGATGGATCGTGCGCGTCCAAGGCCTAGACCTCGCGCCGTTTCTGGATGCCGAACAGGCCCTGCGGCCGGAATGTCAGCAGCAACACGATCATGGCGAAGGCGGTGGCGGTCTTGAAATGAGAGCCCAGATAGCCGCCGGCCAGGTTCTCGGCGACGCCGATCATTAGCGCCCCCAGGATGGCGCCCGGGATGGAGTAGAGCCCACCGAACACAGCTGCCACATACCCCTTGATCAGCACATCGTCCATCATCTCGGGCGCCACATAAATGATGGGCGCGATCAGGATGCCGGCGAAGGCGGCGAGGAAGCCCGCCATGCCCCAGGTCAGCAGGATGATGAAGCGCACCGGGATGCCCATCAGCAGCGCCGTGTCCGGATCATCGGTCACGGCCCGCATGGCGATGCCCTGCTTGGTGTACTTGAAGAAGACAAACAGCACGGCACCGATGGCTGTCACCCAGACCATGTTGATGATGTGGCCCTGGCTGATGATCATGCCCAGCACCTCGATCGGCGTCGGATCGAAGGTAACCGGGAAGGCCTTGGTGTCGCGTCCCCACATCCAGCCGGCGACGCCGTGCAGCACGTAGTAGACACCCAGCGTCGCGGTAAAAAGGGTCAGCCAGTCACCTTCCGCAATCGGGCGCATAACCAGTCGCTCGACCAACACGCCGAGCAGGATACACCCGACCACCGCGCAGGCGATGGCGACGTAGTAGTTGGCGCCGAAATCCTTGATCGCGACCAGCGCCAGAAAAGCGCCAATCATCGAGAAATCGCCCTGCGCAAGATTGATGGTACGTGTGTTGCGAAAAACGACGACGACGGCGACGGCGGTCAGCGCGTAGAGGCTCCCCGTCGCCAGACCACTGATGAACTGCTGCGCAAACAAAGGCGCGTCTCCTCCCGTCCGGTCCGCATTATAGCCCTATGGGCGTTGCGGTGTCCGATCGATCGGGACTCGGGGAACAACCCCCGGAGCGCACCGACCATGGCGATTCTCCAAATCTCCCTACGAAGTGTCTGGGAAATCGAAGGAACCGTCATTACGTTTTCGACGCGTAAATGCCCCTCATGCGCCAGAGGAATGCCCAAACGGCTCAGGCGACGTCTGATTCCGGCTGCCCGCCAGCGGCCCCCAGACCTGGTTCGGCCTGCCATTCGCGGATGGCGGTACGGCTGGAAAGTCCGCCCCTAACCTCGTCGATATAGCGGACTTCCTGCATCCGCCGAGCCGTCAGCACCGGGTCGGTGACCTCGATCGGCACCAGGCTCTGGTTGATGACCCAGCCGTAGGGCTCGATCTCGGCCCGCCGCAGGTCGTCTTGCAGCGCCGCCGCCTCGTGCACCGGCGTCGCCTCGGCCAGCGTACAGAGGATGATGCGGGTGAAGTCCGCATCGCGCAGCCGGGGCAGCAATTGCAGCACGGCGTCCGGCACCGCCTTGGCCTGGCGGCTGACCTCGCGGTGGTAGGCCTGGGCGGCGTCGAGCAGCAGGATGGTGTGCCCGGTGGGCGCCGTGTCCATCACCACGATGCGGTCGGTGGCGCTGTCCACTGTCCGCGCGAAAGCCTGGAAGACGGCGATTTCCTCGGTGCAGGGCGAACTCAGATCTTCTTCCAACAGCGCCCGGCCGGCGGCATCCAGGTTCTTACCGGTGGTGGCCATGACGTCGGCCCGGTACTTGGCGACCTCGGCCTCCGGATCGATGCGGTCGACCTCCAGGCCCTCCGGAACGTCGCCGACGGCGGCGGCCACGTGGGCGGCCGGGTCGGTCGTCGTCAGCAGCACCTTGCGACCGCGGCGCGCCAGTTCGAGGGCGATTTCGGCGGCGATGGTGGTCTTACCAACACCGCCCTTGCCCATGGTCATGATGACGCCGCTCTCCGCCGATGCCAGATCGTCGAGCATCGGCGCCAGGCCCTCCAGACCGTCCGGCGCCGGCTTCACGTCGGCCTGCGCCGGCAGGTCATCGGGTGACAGGAAGGTGCGCAGCGCGTCGACACCGATCAGCTGGCCGGATTTCAACGGCACGTCGGAGCGCGAAAGTGCCGCCAGCGTCGCCGGCATGGCCGCCATCGCCGCATCGGCGCGGGCCTGCATGGCCCGGGCCACGGGATCGCTGGCGTCACGCGCCTTGAAGATGCCGTTCAGCACCAGTTCCTGGTTGTCGACGCCGATCTCCGCCAGTTCCTCTGACGTGCGCGAGGCCTCATCGAGGGACGACTGCTCGGGCCGACTGACCAGCACGAGGGTTGTATTTTCGCCGTCCGAAAGCGCCGCCACGGCGGCCTCGTAGAGCGCGCGCTGCTCGAGCATGCCTTGCAGCGGGCCGATGCATGACGTGCCCGCGTCAGCGTTCTCGATGAAGCCCGACCAGGCCGTCGGCAGCGTCAACAGCCTCAGCGTATGTCCAGTGGGTGCCGTGTCGAAGACGATGTGGTCGAAGCCCTCGACCGACGCCGGATCGCCGATCAGCTTGGCGAAGGCGTCGAAGGCGGCGATCTCCACCGTACACGCGCCGGCCAGTTGTTCTTCCATGGAGGCGATGGCGGCATCCGGCAGCACGCCGCGATAAGGGCCGACGACACGCTCCTTGTATTCGAAAGCCGCGGCCTCGGGGTCGACGTTCAGGCCGGAAAGCCCAGGCACTTCGGGAATCGGCGTCGGCTCGGAAGTACCGAGTGTGAGGCCGAAAATCTCGTCCAGGTTGGAGGCCGGGTCCGTCGAAACCAGCAGCACCTTGTTGCCGGCATCGGCCAGGTTGACGGCGACGGCGCAGGACGTAGACGTTTTGCCGACCCCGCCCTTGCCCGTGAAGAAGACGTTGCGCGTCGGGCGCTCAAGAAAATCCATGGTGTGTTTGGTCCTGTTCTCAGCCGCAGCAGCCGCTGGCGGCCGGCTCTTCGTCAGATTTGTCCTCGGCCTTATCCTCGGTCGGCCCGCAGCAACCGGACGATGCCACGACCGGCGCCTCGATCTCGATACCAAGCGCATCGCCGAACTGGGCGCGGGTCAGGTAGTCGCCCTTCACCACGATGTCCTCGTCGACCATGACCATGGGCAGGCAGTCCATGCCGTCGCTATCCAGGGTCGACTTGACCGTCGTATTCTCCACGAAGGCCCCCGGCTGGTGCGCCAGGTTGAAGCGCTCGACGTCGAAGCCCTTCCCCTTCAGCCACTCCAGCGAGGACGCGAACTGCGCCATGGCATCGTCTTCTTCCGGCGAGCAGGCGCCGGTGGAACAGCATTGCGGGGAATCGTAGACGCGGATGGATTTCGCACTGGAATTCGTGGTGGAAGTCACGGGGGAATTCATGGGGCCGTCTCCATAGTTCGAGATTTCTGGATATGTAGAGGGACGGGCCGCAAAACGCAATGGGCGTTGGCCGGATGGGGCCAGACGCCGAAGTCATGCGGGGCGGAAAACGTCAGCCGAGAAAGCGCAGAATCAGGAGGGTTCCGATCATGCCCGCCGCCCACAGCGCCATCAGGCTGAGGCCGGCCCGGGTTTCGTCGCGCATGTGGGTGATCAGGAAGGTCGCGATCAGCAGGCCCACCGACAAGGTCGGCAGCGCGAAGGCGGTCGGATGAACGCCAAGGGCCAACACCGGATGACCTTCCGTTCGAACGGCGTGAGCGAGGATCGGATGATACCATATTCCGCACGATCTTGCATCCGATCCGGCGCTAATGCGCGCGGCTCAGTCGTCCCCGCCGCCGGGGCCGAACTGCTGCGCGGCGCCCAAGACGATGCCGGGGAAGCCGCGCATGTCGGCGCCGGCGAGGCGCGCCGCCGCGGTCTCGCGGCCCTGGTTGGCGAGCACGGCCATGGAGCCCGACTTGATGGCACCGGTCGGGCAGATTTCCTCGCACGCACGCGGCATGCCGACGGGGCGCTCCATGCCCGGGGTCTGGCAGAAATTGCACTTCTCCATCTTGCCGGTCATGGCGGTCAGCTGCGGCGCGTTGAAGGGGCACGCCCAGGCGCAGAAGCCGCAGCCGATGCACTTGTCCTGATCGACGACGACGATGCCGTCTTCCGCCCGCTTGGTAATGGCGGTGACCGGGCACGCACTTTTGCACGGCGCATCGCCGCAGTGCATGCAGGCCATGGAGACGTTCATGGCCTTGACGTCCGGGAAGGTGCCGCTTTCGATCTTTACGACCTCGCGCCAGCGCGGTCCGATCTCGACCTCGTTCCAGGTCTTGCAGGCGATTTCACAGGCGTGGCACTTCACGCAGCGCTTGTGGTCGAAATAAAAGCCGTGTTGCATGATCTATCTCCCCTCAAGCCGGCCGCACGCGGACTTTGCACTCGTTATAACAATTGGCCCCGGTGATCGGGTTGGTGTGCGTCTCCATCAGATTGTTGGAGTGCGCGCCCTTCCCTTTCGCCGTGGAGCCCATGGCCCAATGACCAAACCCATGCCCGTGGCGGATCGACACGCAGCCCGGCACCAGCCCCTCCACCACTTTCGCCCGAATGGTGATGTTGTCCTTGGGACTTTCGACGATACACATCTCGTCATCGCGGATGCCGTACTTGGCGGCGTCGATGGTGTTGATCTCGACCCAGTTCTCGCCCACGACTTCCATCAGATACGGGTTGTTCTGGGTGACGATATTGCAGTGCATGGAGAACTTGGAATGCGTCACCTGCAACGGGAACTCGGCATCGGGAATGACGCTGCGATCGGTATAGATCGGATAGCCCGAATGCCCGTTGTCGACGTAGGCCTGTGAGTAGATCTCGATCTTGCCCGACGGCGTCGGCATGCCGTCCTCATAGCGGTTGTACTTCATGTCGCCGGCCCAGAAACCCTTCTCCTTCAGCTCGTCGACGGTCATGGGCACGTCCTTCATGGCGACCTCGGCCCAGTCTTCCCACTTCTCGTAGGGGAAGTGATGGCCCCAGCCCATCTTCTCGGCGATGCCCTTGACGATTTCGTAGGACGGCTTGGACTGGCCGACCGGCTCGACCACCGGCTGGCAGAGGATCACTTGCGGGCCGATCCACATGCCCTGGCGGATTTCCGCCTGCTCGTGGAACGAGGTCTCGGGCAGCACGATATCGCACTCCAGCGCCGTCTCCGACATATAGAGTTCCATGGCCACGGCGAGTTCCAGGTTCTTGAACATCTCCATCACCCGGTCGCGGTTGGGATCGCTCATGACCGGGTTGGTGGCGTGCACGAACCAGGCCTTCACCGGATAGGGATCGCCATTCATCACCGCGTCCGGCAGCCGCGAGTTCGGAAGGTCCGGCGCCAGCGGATAGCCCATGGCGACATGCAGCGGATCGGCGTCGCAGGTGCCCATGGCGTCTTCGGGAATTTCCACAGGTGCCCCCAACGGCGCCCAGTCCTTCAGATGAATGTTGCCGGGCTTGTCGACCTGACCGGTGATGGCGTCGAGCGCATAGAGCGCGCGGCCGGCGTCGGCACCGTTGGTGTAGTAGCCCGAGCCCTTGAACATGGCCGCCATGGCCGGCTTGGTGGTGGCGAACTCGCGCGCCAGCCGCCTGGTGGTGTCAGCCGAGACACCGGTGATCGGCTCGGCCCATTCAGGCGTGTAGCCGTTGGAATTCAAATGATCGCGATAGCCGTTGAAGCCCTCGCAATACTGATTGACGAAGCCCTCGTCGTGCAGCTTCTCATTGATGATGACGTGGGCCATGGCCAGCGCCAGCGCGCCGTCGGTGCCGGGGTTGATGGGCACCCATTCGTCGGCCTTCTGCGCCGTCTCGGTGAAGTTGGGATCGACGACGACCAGCCGGCAGCCCTTGGCCTTGGCATCCATCAGGGCGCGGCTTTCCCAGAGGCCCTGGTTGGCGCCCAGATTGTTCATGCCCCACAGCATGACGTACTTGGAATTGGCGAAGTCGTGCATCGGGAAGACGTGGCCGAACATGGTCAGGCAGGCCGAGCGCCGGTCCTGCTCGCAGCCCGACGTATGGGCGTACATGTTGGGCGAGCCGTAGAGGTCCTTCAAAAGGTGGTGATAGAAGACGGTGTTGGGATCGTGGTGGCAGGTCAGCGCCACGGCTTCCGGCCCCCACTCCTTCTTGATGTGGGTCAGCTTGTCGGCGATGAACTGATAGGCCTCGTCCCACGTGATGGCTTTGAACTCCGGGTCCTTCACGCCCTTCGGCGAGACCCGCAGCAGCGGTGTCGTCAGCCGGTCCGGATCCTGCGTCACATACCAGCTCGCCATGCCCTTGGCGCAGCGCGAGCCGATGTTGTTGGGACTTTCGGGATTACCCTTCTGATAGACGATGCGCCCGTCACGCACGAAGACCTCGGTCGGGCACTGCCACGGACAGGTGTAGCAGAAACTCTTGATGACATTGGCGCCCTTGATCTTGGCAAGTTCCGCGCCCAGGTCCTTATCCATCGCCGTCATATCAGCCTCCCCATGCATAAAGCCGTTTCGTCGAGCGTACCCCCGCCCGCGAAACCCCGCAACGGTCCAAGCCAAAGCGCATGGGGGGTGCGGCGGTGGTGCATGGTGGGGCGGCCGGCCCCGGCGGCGGCCGAGCGCCGTCCCCCGCCGGATGATGACGCTGGCAGCGAAAAGATGACGTTTTCCACCGTTTCACCCGGGTTTACCCCCGGTCCAGACGGACTAAGCCCTTGACCAGAAAGGAAACAGGCCTGTTTCGCGGTGGACATGTCATCAATTGTCATCATTCGTCATCAATTCCCGTTTGCGCATACGTCTATCCCGCGCGCAGGCCCATCGGGCACGGCGCGGCGGCTCGTTCTCTGGTTCGTCGGGGACATGGTGGAGATAAGCGTCTCGAAGATCGCGCGCAAGGGGTGAGATGAGTGGATTGGCCCAATGCCAGGGCATTGACGGCTATCCACGCGGGGGGCAAAGAGGTCCGGTCGTCGGCGGCGCCAAACCGATTGATTTTGCGCGTTAGGATTGTTCGCGAATATCTTCGGAATAGAACCTGTTGAGGCAGGCCAGGACCGCCATGAACGAGAACATGACGATCACCACCCAAATTCTCAAGAAACTCAGTTCGTATAGGCTGGCTAGGCAGAAACCCAAGAGCCCGGACGTCATGGCAATTCCATAGAATTGGATGATTTCGTTCGCGGAATTCCGCAATTTCCACCCAAGATTGAGGGCGCTTCCCAGAACGCCCAGGAGAGCGAACAATCCAATAACTCCCTGCGCCGCGAGCACCTCCAAATAAAGGTTGTGGGCCCATGGCGAATGGATGTTTGAAAACCAGGGCACAACCAGTTCCCTCAGGAAACCCGAATCCGGAACCTGGAGATCATAAACGTATGAATTTACGAGCAGGCCGTAAGTCCGCGGGCCGTGACCGATAAACGGTGCTTCAAGAAACATCTCCCACGCCGCCAACCAGAGGGCAAATCGACGTTCTCCCGGAATTTCGAACTTCGCCAACATCGGAAATCCGAAAAGGGCATCGGCGAAAAGACCGAGCAGAAGGATGGACACGGCTACAATCATGGTGAGCCGAGGCCGCAGCATCCAAACGCAGAAACCGGTCGAGACCAGCATCGTCAGGATTCCGCTCCGACTCTGGTAGATGCCGATCGCGATGACACTCAGGGCGACGGCCGAGAGGGCCATCGCCTTGATCAGAACGTTTCGCTCGCGACAAAAGAGCGCGATCGAGATCGGAGATATTACGGCAAGGAGCGCGATGTCGTTGGGAACGACAAGCATGGGGTTTGCCAGATCAAATATCCAATTCGTCGGGCTGCCGTCGGGACGGGCCATGGCCTGGAAGATCAGCGACCCTGATACGACGATGGAAACGGCACAGAAGCTGAACAAGACCATCCGCACATGGAACAAGCTGCGGAATTGGCCGACGATCAGAAAATATACCAGACCGGCCGGCAACAAGGAGGCGCTCAAGAGCAGGCTTCGTTGCATGTCGATCGACGCCACCGCCGACACGCCGAACGAAACCACGAAAAGCAAAACGAAAACCAGGCCAGCGGGTCTTGCGGGCGGCGCATCCTGGTGCTCGAAGGCCAGGGACAGGGCCGCGAACACGATCAGGGCGATGAACGGATAGCCCGAGGTGGATTGAATGGCGAAGCCCAGGACGTATGCACTGGTCCCGATCGCGGCAAAGGGAATCCCGCGGATTCTTCGTGCGGGCGAAGGTATCAATTTCGCGAAATATGCTCGAACTGTCTCTGTCATGGAAAGCTCGGCCCTGGGTTACTCACCTTCCCCCGGTGCCGCGACACTCGAACACGACCGTACGCGAAAACTTACACCTCCAATTGGAAGTATATTATAATGGCAGTGGCATTTAAGATGGCAAGGGGAAAGCACGATGATCAGGTGGCGGCCCGCGAGCTTCGCGATCCTCAGCTCACTGATTTTCGGTTCCAGCGTTTTTATCGTCATGTCGCCAGGTTGGAAGGCGGTACTCGCCCAAGTCGGTTACTATTATTCCGGCTACACGAAACCCGGCGCCGGCACGACGTTCTGGCTCCATCATTATATGAAGAACAATGTGGCACGGCAGGATTGGGTTAACAGCGCGGGGCCGGTCGATATTCCCAACCGCGTGCTGCTAAGGATCGCCGTAGAGAACTATTGTGCAGCCAAGGGCCGTGGCGGATTCCCCAAAAGCAGGGGCTACAGCGATCTCGTTGGCCCTCCCCGTAAGCTGTATGTCAAGTGTGCCAACGGCGCGGACGGAATATTGACGTATTTGGCCGGGTACGGATCGTGGGCAGCTGACAATACGGATTATGCAGCCCAATGGTCCGACCCTGCGCTGATACAGGCGACGGCCACCTATTATTGCAAGAACCAGGGCCAACAGTTGAAGGACCCGGAGGTGCAACGAAAAGTTCGGCGGCACGGCTCGGGGCCAATGGAAGGGCCTTGGCTGGACGCCCAGTGTATGAAGATCTAGGTCGGGTCCGGACGATGCAAACTCGGAGACGATTTCCACGCGCAATTAGACAACGATACCTATTTTCGCGGATGAAATTTGCGTCCATTTGAGATTAGAAAGAGACATTCCGCCATCGTCATGCTCAATGGTACACGCACGCAAATACCCGTGCGCGGGCCAAGGCCCATGCACAGGGATGCGTTCAGTTGTCCGTCGGGGACTTAGGTGGAAATAGGTAGACGGGACAGCGAACGCAAGGGGGCACTGCAAACTGTGTGCTCAGGATCCGATGATTAGTTTAGAGCCGGCACCGACACGAAAAGTTGCCGGTGACCGCAACGTGCCATAAGGAGACAACGCGTCCAATTCAATGGTTTGAACTGATACAGATATTTATCGTGGATAATCCATATAGTGCGCTGTTTCATTCGCCACATCGCTGCCGCAATGCCGTTCAACGAGATAAAAAGCCATGTCAATGCCTGCGGCGATGCCAGCCGAGGTCACGATACCGTCGTCGACGAACCGGCTCTCGCGATCGACGGTGATGCCTCGGTCAAGAGAATCGAGCTGATCGAGCGAGCCCCAATGGGTCGTCGCGCGGCGGCCATCCAGCAAACCTGCGCTTGCCAGCAATAGCGCGCCCGTGCAGACCGACGTGGTCTGCTGTGCCTCGGCCGCAACGCGACGGATCCAGTCCAGGACATGGGCGTCATCGAGTTGTGGGCGTGTTCCCGCGCCGCCGGGCACAAGCAGAAGATCTATTTCCGGTGCGTCCTCGAAGCTGTAATCGGGAATGACTTGTAGCCCGCCCACCGCGGCAATGGGGCTTTTGCTCCGGGCTACAGTGAACACGTTGAACGGTGCGCTCTCGTCTGACCGACGAGACTCCCTGCCAGGCACTGTTCGGGCGCGAGAGAGCACTTCATAGGGGCCGGCGAAATCCAAGACTTCGACTTGATCAAAGATGAAAATTCCGACCTTCTTTTTTTTCATCGGAAATCGCTCCGTATTGTTTCAGCCCATATTCTGCTGATGGCTTCTTGAAGGAAACTGAAGAATCACGGCCATCTTTCTGACTAACATCCGTTTTCCTCACGAAACCAGACAGAATGGGGATTATCAATAGGGTTCTGTGCTCGATGCACTGGCTGTAAAGGGTTTGATTGTGATCGGCGAAGTCCGCTCGGATATAACTGACCCGCTCGTGGAGTTCGCGCTCTCCGAATGACACGATTTGCGGCGCTAGACTTTCTGCTCCGGGTCATTAGCCGTCAAACTAATAGACTGTGAATCCTGTCTGCTTCAGAGACAATAGCGGACCAGAAAGATCGTTGTGTATTCCCGGATGTCAGGAACGGCAGTTGTCGAACTTCTGCCGGTCGGGCGTAGACTAGGCCCCCTTCTCAGTGCTCCAGATCCGCCGACGCGATGTCGGTGGTTTCGGTCTTGTTGAAGCGGCCTTCGCAGATGGAGCGGCCGCCAGTTGTCGGGCCCTGGTACAGCAAGAACAGAAATTTGCAGCCGTTGACGCCGTCATCCCGCCCCTTCGCCGTCCCCCCCCTCCTCCCGCATCTCCCTGAACACCCTGCTCGCCGTCAGCATGGCCCCGCGGACAGGCAGGATGCCGAGGTAGCCCGTGAGGTGGATGAGGGCTTCGGTGAGTTCGTCTTCGGTCCAGCCCTGGCGGCGGGCCATGCGGAGATGGAAGGCGAGTTCGGCCTCGCAGCCCTGGGCGGTGTCGGCGATGATGCAGATGAGGGTGCGGGTCTTCAGGTCGAGGCCGGGGCGGGACCAGAGTGCGCCGAACACGTTCTCGGCGACGACGGTGCGGAATTTCTGCATCACCGGGTCTTCGTAGGTGCTCTTGTTCATCTGCTGGACGAAGTCCTCGCCCAAGAGTTCGGTGCGCATGGCCATGCCTTTTTCGTAGAGGTCATTTGGGAGGTCACTGGTCGCCATCGCGGTCTCTCCTTTATTGATATTGCAAGGGGTGGAATGGGCGGCGCGGCTTCCGGAGCGGGCCCGACGGCAAATATTCGCGAGAATTATCTTGGCAGTCGAGCCCCGCGTCCCTATCTCATCCGCTAGTCGCCCCTGTTTCAACGAGCGACCCTAGGTCCCGCGAAACCTTTGATGTGATGTGAGAGGACGCTACATGCAAATGAACGAACCGGTTTCCATCAAAAGTCTGATGAACATGATGTTTGGTGGCGCAGCCATCGCCCTCGCCCTTGTCGGCGCCGTGTGGGGCGTGCTCGGTATTTTCGTTCTCTAGAGCCTGTCCTTCTTAGACGGAATCGGATTTCGGCACGCATTGACCACATGCGTTTTTGCGGTCGACCTCATATGGCGGCTTCGGGTCGTTGGCCGCAAGCCTACGCCGCGGCTTCCGGCACGGGCGTGAGGCGGAAGCCGTATTCAGGCATGCTGCCAATTCTCTGATGTCCCCGGTTCCTCGAAAAAACGGCAACTGGAAAATCCTCTCGGATCCCGTACAATTTCGGCTTCGGGCGTTTTCAGTCGACTGTTTTTCAGAGACCGGAGCGATGGGCATGGACGAAGCGCAATTCAGGCGGCAATTGCGGGAGCAAGGGTATTCGGAGGCCGAGGTGCGTGAGTACGAGCCGAACACGGCGAAGGACATGCATGCGCACGAGTCATCCGTATATGCCTTCGTTTCGAGCGGCGAGTTCACCTTGGTCACCGAGGACGGTTCCGTGAGCTACCAGCCGGGAGAGGTCTGCAAGGTCCCGTCGGGCACGCTTCATTCCGAACAGGCGGGCGCGGCGGGCGCCACCGTCCTGCTCGGCAAGAAGTAGCGTCGCGAAGCGGCCGCGCGAAGACGCGGGGTCGCGGCGACACGATCGTTGATCTTCGATCAGCGTTTCCGGGCAGTTCCGTTGTCGATACGTATCGCGTCCCCGTGTTTGCTGTCCCCGTGTTTACAAGACGCTCCGTCCGCGGGCGCAAGGCTAACTATGACCCATAGAAGGGTTACGAGTGTGAATGCGTCGGCGGATTTAAATAATGCTCACTACTATTCAAAAAAATAGAGTAATTTACATGAATCTAGTGAGTTATCGTATTCTATATCTGCAACACGCCGTTTAATTTTTTGGAGTAATTTATGACGAGTTTAAGTTGTTGGGGGGAAGTGACTACGGAGAATGAACAAGACGTCATTGCCGCCAATCGAAAACTTCACCCACGGCAAGTAGAATTGTTATCTGTACTTACCGACATCTTGACCACCGCCGGGATCGAATTCTGGATTGACCAGGGCACCCTTCTGGGGGCCTACCGGCATGGGAAATTCATCGAGCGTGATTCCGATACAGATATCGCGGTCAAGAATGAAACTCAGTTCGAGGAGATCCATGGACTGCTGAAATCCAGCCTGCCGGACGCCTACGATGTGGAGAGAAAAGGGAACCACTGCAAAGGCTACCGGATCTGGTTGAAAGACGGCGGAACCTTCAAGGGGAGTTTCGAGGGACGGGAGATCGAGTGGCCGTTGGTTTGCTGTGACGCGATGTTCTATCGCTTCAATGAACGGGATGGGACCTACGTCCAGCAATACGAAGGGTTCGGCGTGGAGACATGCTTTTATCCGGAAGACGCCATCTTCCCCCTCGGTCGGATCGAGTTTGAAGGACGCATGTATCCCTGCCCGGCCCGTCTGGAAGAATACTTGGAAGTTCAGTACGGCTATATCGGCGAGGGCGCCTATTGGGATGCCGATATAAACCGGTGGGCAAAGGCTTGATGCACTCGCGTTGATTTCCAGATTTAGGGGGACGGTATATTCAACTGCCCCCCCGCCCCTCCCCTAATGCTCCAGATCCTCCGACGCGATGTCGGTGGGCTCGGTCTTGTTGAAACGGCCTTCGTAGATGGGGCGGCCGCCGGTGCTGGGACCCTGGTACTGCACGAACAGGATCTTGCAGCCCTGCTCGGTGCTGAAGTCGTATTCGAAATGCGGGTCTTCGAAATAGACCATATCGCCGGTGTTGAGCGTGTCGTCGCCGAAGCTGCATTCGCCCTCGACCACGTACCAGACCTGGGCGAAGTCGTGCTTGTGCAGCGGGAAGGCCGCCCCCGGAAGATAGGTCAGGAGGCCGGCGTTGGGCTCGGTCGGGTGTTCGTCCGTCGGGTGGAACACCATCTGGGTCTCGTTGGCGAAGCGGCCCATCTCGGGCGGGTATTCGACCAGGCGCCGGATGATCGGCGCGTTGTGGGTCAGGCGGGCCTGTTCCTCGGTCGGTGGCTGGCGATCTTGCGTGTCCATGGTGGCGCTCACTTTTCTTCGGTCGATCATTGCCGGAAGCGTATCACGAGGCCACGGGGACAGGTTAGTCGTTCGATGTCATTTGGCGAGATGGCTTCCCGGCCTTGAGAAAATCTGCCCGAAGCCCTTGATCTGATCGCTGATGCCGGCGCGGCGGAGGCAGCTCCAGAACTGCGCCTGGTTCGACGTGATGACGGGTTTGCCGGCCGCCTGCTCGATCTCCTCGACCACCTCGAGCGCGCGGATGCCGCCGCACGACAGGAAGATGGCGTCGGCGTCGGGCCGGTCGATGGCGAGGGCGAATTCCTTCCAGTAGGCCGGCGTAACCTGGCCGAACTCGATGCCCGTGGTCAGGTTGAGGCCCTGGATGTCGAGGATTTGGAAGCCCTTTTCGACCAGGAACTCGGCCTCCGCCGTGTTGATTTCGTCGAGATACGGCGTTCCGACCACGATCTTCTTCGCGCCAATCTCGCGGAGCGCGTCGACGACGCCGGTGACCAGGCACATGGGTTTGGCCCAGGGCGCACCCTTCTGGATTTCCTCATAGACCCGCTCCTCGCCGATGACGATGGAGCCGCTGGTGCAGCTGTAGCTGATGACGTCGGGCTTGGTGTCCGGCTGCAGGCGCGCCGCGGCGTCGGCCATATGCTCGATATGGCGGGCGAGCGTCTCGTTCGTCGTGTAGTCGTCGGTCTTGAGGCGCGTGATATGGACCGCGACGCCCTTGGGCGCCATGTCAAAGAAGTCCGCCTCGGCGGCCAGGTCCGTCGACATCAGGATGAAACCGAGCCGCGCCCTCGGGTGGCGCCCGCCATCCAGTTCGGGCCGCCAGTCTCTCGACGTGACCTGCTGTCCGCTTTGAAACATGGCCATTCCTTTTTTGGATAACGGGGTCGGATAACGGGGACGGATAACGGGGTCGGACTGGGGCGCCAGTGTAGCTTGAGTGTGATCTTTTCAGTCTGGGTCGTCACCCCGCCTTGGGCCGAGAGCCGGCTTTCGCAATCGAGGGCCGAATGCGGCTAGGTCTGGTCGGCCGCTCTCGATCCTGCTCCCCCCGGGTTCTGGACACGCCAGACAGGCCGTGTTGCGATGGCCGGCGTGCCGAGCCGGCCCGACCAATTGATTCTAGAGGAGACGTGGCATGGACCAATTCACCGGCGGTTGCGTGTGCGGCAACGTTCGAATTGTGGCGTCGGGACGCCCCTACCGGGTCGGCCTTTGTCACTGTCTCGACTGCCGCAAGCATCATGGGGCGCTGTTTCACGCATCCGCGGTATTCCCCGACGATGCGGTGACGGTCGATGGCGAGACCGGCGACTATGCCGGGCGGTTTTTCTGTCCCCGCTGCGGCTCGTCCGTTTTCGCGCGCAGCGCGGACGAAATCGAAGTGAACCTAGGATCCCTGGATGCTCCCGACCAACTGATGCCGACTTACGAAAGCTGGATCATCCGTCGGGAGTCCTGGTTGCCGCCGTTTCCGCTCACCAGACGATACGAACGCGATCGTGACGCCACGGGCCGATCTGAGGAGTAGGTCGCACCAACGGTGCGAAGGCGCCGTGAAAGACAAAGGGCTCTCCCCATTCTCCTCCAACGAACGGTGGCATGAGTTCACCCGTTCTCGTGCGTACGGACGCGGCGGCGGCGCCAGGCGTAGAGGGCGGCGAGCGCGAAGGCGGCGAGCGGGGGCCCGAATGTGATCAGGTATGCGACCCGGAGATCGCGTTCATGCTTGGCCAGAGCCCGCTCGCGGCAAAGCTCAAGCCCCTCGCCCTCGGGGCAGGCGATCTCCACCGGGTCGAACCGCAGTTCGGGATGGACCGTCTCGCGATAGGCGACGGCGCCCCAAAGATAGGCCAGGGCCAGCCCCATCGTGACGATCACCACCCGGCGCAACCAGGGGCCAGTCATCGATCAACTCCCGCGTGGCTCGGTGCCGCCATGGCAGAGCATGAAACGGCAATCCGGAATAGTAAGCCCAAGTTTTCGGGATGTAACCTTCGTCGGACTTCTGACGCACCCAGGGCCAAGCCGTGGAACCCAAAAGATAAGGGCAACACGATACTTATCATGCAGCAAATCAACCTCGATTCTACGGATCGCCCGAGACAGTTATCGTGTCGCCTTGATTGCCCTAACTCGTCGCCGGTCTAGAGAACAGCAACCGGCGGGTAGTACGAAAACTCGATCATCAAACACCCGCCGCGGCTGAAGAAGGGCCCGTGCGGCGTGTCGGACGGGCGGACGGCGTAGGTGCCTGGGGCCAATATCTGGGTTTCGTTCTCCGGCGTGCCGATGGAAAGGTCACCGGAGATAAGGAAGACTTCCTCGCACCAGGCGTGGGAGACGGCTTCGGTGACCGAGGCGCCGGCCTGCCATCTGGACAATCGCGTCACGGCGCCGGTCCGGGCGTCGTGGTCGAAGGCGCCCGAGAGGATTTTCTCCGTGACGCCGGCGTAACCCGGCACGTCCCGCCAACCGTCGTCGCCGAGCGCATCGAAGAATTCCTTGTGCGTTTTGGCGAACTGTCCGAAGCCGTTGTGCGCGTGCATGACCGTCCCTGTCCTCTTGATTACGGACTGGCCCTTCTTACGTTCGATCCGACATCAGATACAAGGGGGCGATGGGAGTCGATCAGCGTCGTTGGCGCCGCCATGCAGCGATTTCATATCAAGGATGAGGAATATTCGCTGGTGCGCCCGAGCGATCCGACCCAACGTGTTTGGGCCCCAATCAAGTCAGCGAGTTGAACCATGGATGATCATCCTCTGAACGGCCCGCATCCCACGGATTGATCCCAAGTTGGGGATACGTGGACGCAACCATTTCCGACCAACGCTGGCACCACGCCGGGTGACGGCGCCGGACGGTATCTACTGATCGTAAACGGCGCCGTTTAGCGCGCCGCGGTCATGTGGATGAAGTATCGGAAACATGGGGCCGGCGGCATAAAATAACCTGCCAATCGTTGTCACAGGCTGGTGTACGCTACGCCAGGGAGCCGTCAATGTTCGGCGTCCCCGGTTATTGCGAGCCAGTCGGATGGGTGATGCCCGATGCCTCAGGAAGACTATCTGCGACGATCGCCGGTCCGGTTTGACGATGCGAACTATCAGGCTTGTTATGAGTATTGGCTGGAACTGAAGGGTGCTCGCCCCTCGCCCCGCTGGGGGGAATGGGACTGGCTGGAACTGCCGGTCGAACTGATCCCGTATTTCCTCGTTGTCGACGTCAAGCAAGAGCCTCGCGATTTCATCTACCGGTTCTGGGGAACGGCATTGGTGACCATGCATGGCGTGGATTTCACCAATCAATCCATCAGCGTGATTCGATCTCCGGTGACCGCGCAAAGCACGGCCGAGCAATACGAGGACGTGGTGAAACATCACGAGGCCATCGGCTCGGCCTACAAGGTGCAGGCCGGTGAACATGGACTGCCCTACGTTCAGACATCCCTGAGGATGCCGTTTTCCGACGACGGCGATTCCGTGACCCAGATTGCGACCTATTGCGATTGGAGCCGTGATCTGGAAAAGATTCGCGACGATCATATTCGCGAATACGGTGATCCCGCCGGGTAGGTTACGGGAAAGAGGAAACGAGGCGATGACCGATCGTGACGACATCATGACATCACTGGTCGAGGTCGATGACTGCGTCCTGGTGGTGATCGATATCCAGGACGGATTTCTGAGCAGGTACGGAGAAGCCGTGTCGCGGCCCTTGGTCACCAAGGTGGCGTGGCTCATCCAGGTTGCCGAATACCTGCGGGTTCCCATCGTCGCCATGGGCGAGGACATGGAGAAGATCGGCGATCTCAATGCCACCGTTGGCGATGCCCTGCCCGACGGCACGACGGTGCACGACAAGGACAGCTTCAATCTGGCCGATAATCCGGAGATCCTGGCCGCCGTCGACGCCACGGGCCGCAAGACGGCCGTCCTGGTCGGCATGGAAACCGACGTCTGCGTCGCCCAGTCGGCGCTCGGGCTGATGGGGCGGGGGTATCGGGTGGTCGTGCTGGGCGATGCCGTCGCCACCTCGCCCGGCGGCGAGGAGGTCGGCCTCTCGCGCATGCGGGGTGCGGGTGCGCTGATCACCTCCGTCAGGGCGCTCTATTGTGAATGGCTGCGCGGCGTCACGAACTGCAAGCAGATGCGGGCGGCGGCACCACCGGACTCCCCTCTCGCCTTGCGGCCGGACAACCTGGGGCCCTAAGGCACCCGGCGCATGACACGCGACAGCGATCCGCCCCCGCCCGTTCCCCGTCAGGCCCGCACCTCCTCCGCGACAGCCTCGTTGCGGCAGGATACCAAATGGCCTTGGTCGATTTCTCGTAAATGGACTTTTACATGACGCCGTCGAACCAATAGCCCTTGGATGGTCGGGCGACATCGGCACGACTGAACAGGAGTTGCTGAAATGACCATCGACGACGGCGAGGAACAGATTTATCGGCGGCCGCTTTCGGGCGCCGAGATCACGACGCTGCCATCCGCCCGCGTGCCGGCGCGTGATGTGATCTCCGGCCGGTTCGTGGACCTGGAGCCACAGGACGCGGCGCGGCACACGGCGGAGCTTTTCGAGGCCGGGCACGGCAGCGAGGAAGCGCTCCGCATCTGGGACTACCTGGCCTACGGGCCGTGGCCCGATGAAGCCACCTATACAGCGACGCTGCGCAAGCAGTCGGCAAGCTTCGATCCGATCTTCTTTGCCGTCCGCTCGCACGCGACTGGCCGGGCTGCCGGCCAGACCAGCATGATGGACATTCATGCGGAGAACGGTGTCATCGAGATCGGCAACATCTGGTTCGGTCCGGACTTGCAGCGGACACGGGGTGCCACGGAGGCGCTCTATCTGATGATCCGCCACGCCATGGACGATCTCGGCTATCGCCGCATGCAGTGGCGCTGCAATTCCCTGAACGCCAAGTCGCGCCAGGCCGCCCGGCGGCTCGGATTCCGGTTCGAGGGCATCTTCTACAACCACCTGATCTTCAAGGGGATGAACCGGGACACGGCCTGGTACTCGATTCTGGACGACGAATGGCCCGAAATCCGGGACCTCATGGAAGCCTGGCTCGGCGACGCCAACTTCGACGCGGCCGGCGTGGCCAAGACCTCGCTATTCGACGCCATGCAGGCGCGCGGTGAGTCCGAGCGCCGGGTCGGCGGCGGATATTCCTGACGCGGCGGACGCCGCCGGTCAGACTTTCTCCACCTCCACGAAGGTCTCGTTGTAGCACGCACCGCGCTCGATATCGGTGCGGATGTCAGCGGGGATAAGTGCGTTCGACGTGAAACCGGTCTCGCTGGTGCTGCGCCAGGTGCCCTTGGGCGAATAAAGCACGCCGGCGCGGGTGGCGTCGGTGACGACTAGCTTGAAGGTGACACGGCCGCGCGCGTTCCAGACCGTGACGGTTTCGCCGTCCGCGAGGCCGCGCGCGTCGGCGTCGACGGGGTTCATCTCGACGAACTCCAGACCTTGCGAATCGGCGCAGCCGCCGAAGGTGGCGTTGGTGCGCTTGGCGGATGACGGCGTGATCAGGGTCAGTGGAAGGCCCCGCTCGACCGGCTCGAACCGCGGCACGCCGTAGCCGAAGCGCTCTTCCAGATCCTCCGAATAGAGTTCGATCTTGCCGGATGGGGTGGCTGGCATCACGGTCTTGCACATGATCAGATCGTCACCCGTGTCGCATTTCATTTCGATGGCGGCGTCCAAGGCAATCCGGCTCGGCCGCACGCCGCCGAAGCGGGGATCGTCGCCATCCATGGCGTCGTCCATCAGTTCCTCGTCGCTAGCCTTGAAGATCGGATCGTCATAACCGAAGCGGGCGGCCAGGCGGCGGAAGATTTCCGTATTGGGCAGCGACTCGCCGACGCACGGGATCACCGGCTCGGCGCGCTGCACGTAGTTCTGGCCGTAGGCGCCGTAGATGTCGTTGACCTCGAAGTGGCTGGCGGCCGGCAGGATGACGTCGGCGAAGGCCATGCTATCGGTCATGGCGACGTCCGAGCCGGCGATGAACAGGTCGTCACGCATCAGCGCCTTGATCATATTGGCCTGATCCGGGTGCGTGGCGACCGGGTTGTGGTTGTAGATCATGGTCGCCATGACCGGCGGGTCCAGGTTCGGGTCGAGCAGTTTTTCGGCCACGTCGACGATGTTGAAGGTGCGCGTGCCGTCCGGGATCAGGTCGGGACGGTGCAGGCGGGCGTTGGTCTTGGGTGCGGCCAGTCCGGACTTGGCGATGACGCCGGCGCCGAGGCGGCCGTGGTTGCCGGTCAGCGCCTGCAGCGCCATCGCCGCGCGCAGTCCAGAACCGCCGCTGCGGCCGCGCTCGATACCGTTGCCGAAGGATGCGGCGATATTGCTGGACGTCTGGAACAGGTCCGCCAGTTCGTTAAACTGGTCGGCCGAAATGCCGCATTTGCCCTCCACGTCCTCGACCGAATAAAGCCGGGCCTGTTGCATGAACGCATCGAACCCGATCGTCCATTCATCGATGAAGGTCTTGTCCAGCGCGCCGCGCCGGTCCAGTTCGGCGGCCAGCGCCATGGCCAGGATGACGTCGGTGCCGGGGTGGATGTGGATGTGCAGATCGCACTGCTCGGCCACCTTGATCCGCTTCGGATCGACGATCACCACCTTGGCCCCCCGAACGCGCGCGTCCTTCAGGATGCGTGTCAGGTGCAGGTTGGAGACGGTGACGTTGTTGCCCCAGACGATGATCATGTCCGAATGGGCAGCCTGCACAGGCGGCATGCCGGGGGCATTGCCGAACAGGCTGGCGTAGGCGGTGCCCCGCACGGCACCGCAGAGCGGGCCTCTGTTAAGCTGCGTCGCCCCCATCTGGTGGAAGAACCGTCGATCCATCGAGCCGCCGGCGAGCTCGCCGTGCGGGCCGGCGTAGTTGAATGGCATCACCGATTGCGGCCCCTGGGTCTCGAGCGCCTTCGCGAAGCCCTCGTAAACCAGGTCCAGCGCTTCCGCCCAGCCGATGCGTTCGAAAGCGCCGTCGCCGCGCTTGCCGGTCCGCTTCAACGGGTGCGTCAGCCGTGCGGCGCCATGCACGAACTCGGGATACGAATTGCTCACCTTGGCGCAGATCGAGCCGTCGGTATACGGATTGGCGCGCGAGCCGCGGACGGCCACCAGCTCCGAGCCAGTGACGCTAGCGGTCAGGCTACAGGTGTCGGGGCAATCCAGCGGGCAGACGCTGGGAAGGTTTCGCGTTTCGTCGATCTGGTTCATGTCGGTCTCCGGTCAAGGCGCGCGCACGATATTTGTTATCGAATACGATCATTATGGTTCCAACGAAAGAGCCACTTTTCAAGCCTCCAAGATGCCATTTAACATCACAGGAGTTGGACCTTCATGGCCGAACCCACAAAAAAATGCAGGGGCGGCTGGCAACCGCCCCTGCATGTATGCGGGACCGCGTGATCGGCGCGGTTCCCGGGGGAAAACCCCGTCGGTCAGTCGTCGACCTTGCCGGTCCAGACTTCGCGATTGATGTCCAGGTCCGCGAACTTGTCCGGGTCCAGGACCGGCCGGTCGACACCGGCCTTCAGCTGGTCGCTGAAGTCGACGATCAACCGTTTTGCGATCGGAAACAGCATGGTCAGCGCAATCAGGTTGACGACAGCCAGGATGCCCATCATCGGGTCCGAGAAGAAGAACACCGACGTCGCCGCCGGCGCCACGGCGCCCAGGAACACGATTCCGACCAGCGCGATCTTGAACCCATGCAGTGCGGCGGTGCTACGGGTCATCACCGTCAGGGCGTTCTCACCCAGGTAGTAGTTGTAGATGATGGAGCTGAAGGCGAACAACAGGACGGCACCGGTCAGGAAGTACTGCGACCAGGCACCCAGGTGGGAGACCAGCGACTGCTGCGTCAGGGCCACGCCGTTGATGTCCTGCGCACCGGCCACGTAGACGTCGCCCAGCAGGATTACGAACGCCGTGCAGGTGCAGATCACGATGGTGTCGATGAACACCGAGAACGACTGCGTGATGCCCTGGCTGATGGGATGGCGCACGTCCGCCGTCGCCGCCACGTTGGGCGCGGAGCCGAGGCCGGCTTCGTTGGAGAACAGGCCGCGGCGCAGTCCCTGCGCAATGGCCGCCCCCATGCCGCCACTGACGGCTTCCTCGAAACCGAAAGCGTTAGCGACGATGGTGCTGATGACGGCCGGAATGCCGTCGAGATTGGTGATGATGACCAGCAGCGCCATGCCGATGTAACCGAGCGCCATGATCGGCACGATGACATCGCAGGCCTTGGCGATGCGGTGGATACCGCCATAGACGACGAAACCGGTACCGACAGCCAGCACGACGCCGGTGATGATGCGGTCGATGCCGAGGCTATCCTCCGCCGCCCCTGCGACGGTGTTGCCCTGGAACGCCGGGAAACCGATGCCAAACGCGGCGATCAGCGAGACCGCGTAGAGCACGGCGAGCCAGCGGTAGTCGGACCCAAGACCATGCAGGATGGTGCGCGCGGGGCCGCCGCGGAAGGTGCCGTCCGCTTCCGGCTCCTTGTAAAGCTGCGCCAGCGAACACTCGACCAGGCTGGTGGCCATGCCGACAACGGCGATCGCCCACATCCAGAACACGGCACCTGGCCCGCCCAACGTGATGGCCACCGCGACACCGGCAATGTTGCCGCCGCCGACACGTCCGCCGACGGACAGCAGCAAGGCCTCGCGGGCGGTAATCGCGTTCGGGTCGCCCGACTGATTCTTGCCCGATAGAACGCGGAACATGCGGGTGAAGTATTTGAACTGCACAAACCCGCTGGCGATGGTGAAAAAGACACCCAACACGACGAGGAACGGAATCAGCGCCCATCCCCACGTCAAATCTCCGATTACGCCGAAGAATGATTCGATCATTTCCATATGACAATCGTCCCCTGTCTGCGCCCGCTGAACGGGCGCGCTTGTGCGATCATGCCGGGCTGTGCCCGATGCCTATCGCTGCCATGGAATGAGACCTGTTCGGCCCGCTTTTCGTTTCCCCCCGCGACCGTCCGCCGCGACCGGCATGACCCCCATCATGATCGGCCCGGCGGCTCTCCCATTCCGCGTTATCCGATGCGTGCCGATACACGCGCCGAACGGTATCAAGGCTAGGCGGACCGGATTCGTTGCGCAATTCGGCGCTGCGATGCCGACCTATGCCATGTGGCGCTCTAAAAGCACCTACTAGCGCCAGATAGATTGCAAGATGGAAGCGATGCCCCTACCCTGACGGCCGCAACGGTGCGCAAGGGACGGTCCGATGAACGACGATTTCCAGCGGAACCTGCGATTACTGACGGAACACTACAAATCGATTGCCGATGCCTGCCGCCGGCTGGGCATCAACCGCTCCCAATACAACAAGTACCTGAGCGGCCGCTCCTACCCGTCCCGGCACATCTTCAAGAAGCTCTGCGATTTCTTCGGTGTCGAGGAATACGAGATCCTGCTGCCCCACGATGAGTTCGAGAACATCGTGCGCCTGAAGATGAACGTCGGCAGTCCTTCGCTGTCCTACACGTCTTACCTCGACCAACTGGTCAACCGGTCACGCAACGATCTCAAGGAATATCAGGGGTTCTACTTCGAATACTCATACTCCATGGCCTATCCGGGCCAGATCCTTCGCTCGTTGATCCGGGTGTCGTCCGAGGCCGGCGTTACCTCCTACCAGCGCCTGGAGAACCTGGCCCGGGTGGACCAGGCGGGTCCGCGCGTCCGGGGGCGCTACCAGGGCCTGGCCTTCTATCTGAACGACAGGATCTTCCTGGTCGATTTCGAAAGCCTGGTCGGCATCGAGATCAGCCAGACCATCCTCTATCCCAACAACAAGACCCGGCTGACCCGTCTCGCCGGCCTGAAGCTCGGCGTCTCGGCCAGCAACAGGCGGGATCCCTTGTGCGCGCGGGTGGTGTGGGTCGCCCTCGGTCATGACGTCGACGTCCGCAGCGCGCTTCGCCAATGCGGCCTCTACGATCCGGAAAGCCCGGAGATCGAACCCGACATCAAGGCGACCATCGAGAACTCCATCGGCGACGGCGCGTTCCACTTCAGCGTCGTCACGGACGGCCTCTGACCGTCAGCCACGGGCGGCTACGTCAATGCCCCCAGCGTCGCCATGATCGTGCGCCGGTCCACGTCACGGGTGATGAAGACCAGTTGCGACCGCTGGTCCTCGCCATCCAATCCTGGCGGCCATTCATCCAGATAGATCGGCGCATGGCGGATGTGCTGGACGCTGTGGATGACCAGCGGCCGGTCCTCACCCTTGGCGTTGACCACGCCCTTGACGCGCAACAGGTCGGCGCCATGGGTTTCCAGCACGCCATCCAGCCAGCGGCCGAAGGCGATCCAGTCGACGGGATCATCGATGGTGATGCAGAAGCTTTGGATATGGTCGTCGTGGCGATTGACGTCAACGTCATGGTGATGGTGCGCGTGGCCGTCGTAGGCCTCGGCATTCAGCCAGGTCTGCACGTCCAGCGACTTTGACCGCGCATCGAAGGTGCCGCCGCCGAACAGGTCGTCCGGCGCCACCTGGCCCATGACGGCGGGGATCAGGGTGGCGGCGGGGTTAAGGTCGCGGAGCCGGGCTTCGAGAACCGCCCTGCCCGCCTCCTCCGCCAGGTCGACCTTCGTCAGAACGATGCGGTCGGCGACCGCCGCCTGCTTCACGGCCTCCGGATGGTCGTCCAACTCGCTCATGCCAAGCACCGCGTCGACCGTCGTGATAATGCGCTCCAGCGCGTACCACTCCTTGAACATGTTGTCGCGCACCAGGGCGGCGATGATGGGGGCCGGGTCGGCCAGGCCCGTGGTCTCGACGACGACGCGGCCGAATGGCGGCACCTCGCCCTGCAGGCGGCCGAGGTAGAGATCGCGAAGACTATCGACCAGTTCGCCCTGCACGGTGCAGCAGATGCAGCCGGACGCCAGCAGCACGACGCCTTCCGCGACCTCGCGCACTAGCAGGTGGTCGAGCCCGATTTCGCCGAATTCGTTGATCAGCACCGCCGTCTCGGCCATGCCGGGATCGGCCAGCAGGTGGTTCAAGAGCGTCGTCTTGCCGGAGCCCAGGAACCCCGTCAGCACGCTGATGGGCAGCGGGCCGGCCATGGCGGATTAGCTCCGAGGGTAGCGCGCCGCCAGCGCCCTGTAGATGCCGCCGCCGACCAGCGCGCCGACAATGGGCGCGACGATATAGACGATGAAGAAGCCGCCCCTCGGTCCCGGGATGGCGATGTCGCCCCAGCCCAGGAACCAAGCCACCAGGCGCGGTCCAAAATCGCGCGCCGGGTTCAGGCCGGCCTGCGTCAGGGGTGCTATGACCGAGATGATGGCGGCGACACCCAGTCCGATCATCACCGCCGCCATGGCATCGGGCGGGCGCGCCGTGTTGCGGCCGTGGGTGACGGCGGAAACCAGGAAGGCCAGCATGGCCGTGCCCACGGCTTCCGCGATGAAGGCGGTCTTCATGCTCATCACCCGCCAGGCGTCCTCGGCGGTGCCGAAGATGGCCGGGTTGGGGAAGTATTCGCCGAACACCATGGCCGAGAGCTCGCTGCCCGGCCCGCCGCGCAGCAGGCCATGGGCGCGCTCGAACTCGATGATGGCTTCCGAGAACATGGCATAGAGGATCAGCGACGCCGTCGCCGCTCCCGCCACCTGGGCGATCCAGTACGGCACCACGCGGGAGATCGGAAACTTGTCATAGACCGCGACCACCGCCGTGATGGCCGGATTGATATGGGCGCCTGAAAGTGCCGCGGCGGTGTAGATGCCCAGACTGACGCCGACGGCCCAGACCACGGCAACCTGCCAGAGACCGGCCTGCGCGCCCGTCACCACGGCGGCGTTGACCGAGCCTACTCCGAAGAAGACCAGCACGAAGGTGCCGAAATACTCACCCAGCAGGGCCGAGCCGAGGGGCGGCTGCGCCGGAGCCTCGGGCTTGGCGGGCTCGTCGGACTTCGCGGGCTCGGGCTTGTCACCCTCCGGATCCGGGATCATTGCGTCGTCGCTCACGGTTGTCCTCCCGCTTTCAATTCCTTTGGCACGCCGGTGGCGGCATTCACCTGCAGGCGTTCGATCTCGCTGCCGGCGGCCATGGCGCCGTCGAGTTTTGTCTGGTTGAAATCGGCGGCTTCCAGGTTGGCCTTGCGCAGGTCCGCCCAGCGCAGGTCGGCGCCGGTGAACTGGGCCAGCGACAGGTCGGCATCTAGGAAACTCGCCTTCTGGAAATCGCAGGTATAGCCGCGCACATAGCCCATCGCCGCCTTGGTGAAGTCGGCGCCGGCGGCGCGGCACCAGGTCATGTTGGCGTGGCCGAGTTGCGCCTTGGTCAGCGAGGCGCCTTCAAGCACCACCTCGCGCAGGTCGGCGTTGCGCAGGTTGACGCCGTCCAACCGGGCGCGAGAGAGGTCGGCGCCCTTCACGATCGCCCCGCCAGGCCCGGGATGGCCAAGGTAGCGCCCGCCCATGTCGGCGCCCGTGAAATCGGCGCCGGTCAGTACGGCCTGGCGCAGGTTGGCTGCGGAAAGAACGGCACCCCGGAAATTGGTGTCCGGCCCCAGCACCTTGACCAGCCGCGCGCCGGCCATGAAGGCCTTGGAGAAATTCGCCTTGGCCAGGCGCGCGGTATCCAGCACCGCGCGGGACAGGTTGGCGCCCGACAAGTCGGCGCCCGAAAGATCGCCGCGGGTCAGGTCGGCGGCGCCAAGGTTGGCGCCCTTGAGATTGGCGCCCACGAGCTTGGTTTCGCGCAGGTAGGCCTCGCGCAGGTCGGCGCCCGAAAGATCGGCGCCCGTCAGGTCCGCGCCGGTCAGGTTGGCGCCCGTCAGGTCGCGCCCGGCCAGATTCGCGCCCTTCAGGTCCATGCCGGCCAACTGGGCACCAGCGAGGCTACCGGACGGCAAGGCTTGCGCCGCCACCTCCAAGGGGGTCGCCAGCAACAGGACGAAGATCAGCGCCAGCGCTCTCATTCCGCGACGTTCCTCGGGCCCAGCGGTACGTTGGCCGCCAGTTCGGCGCCCGGTCCGATGCGCGTGATGTCCGCCCAGGCGCCCTTGTAATAGGGGATGGTGGTCATCGGGTCGACGTGATCCGAGACCAGGTCGCCGACGGAGCCCCGGGGGTGACCGAACATCATGAAGCAGTGGCCCAATTTCACCGCGTCGGTCGGATAGGCCATGGCCTCGACCCGGCCGACGTCGTTGACGATCTCCACCCGGTCGCCGGGCGCGATGCCCAGTTCCGCGGCATCATCCGGATGCATTTCCAGGATCGGCACCGGGAAACGGTCCTGATAGAAGCCGATGTGGCGGTGGTGGTAGAGCGTCTGCCAGACGTGGTTGACCCGGCCGTTGTTGATCCAGAACCGGAAGCTCTCGCGCTGGCGCGCCACCGACGCGGCATAGCCCGGCCACGGCCGGGGCGACGGGATGAACTTGGCCTTGCCGCTCGACGTATAGAATTTCCCGTCCTCGTGCATGCGCACGGTGCCGACGGGCACCCGGTTGACGAAGCGCACCGGCGTCTGGATGCCATTGTTGCCGAGCCGCTTCAACAGGTCATAGGTGATGCCGGCATAGCCCTCGGGCGCGTCGTTGCCGTCGCCCTTGAAACTGTAGCGGGCATCGATGAAGACGGCCTCGTCATCCTTCCAGTCATAGTCCAGGAACCGGCTCGCCATCAGCGGATTGCGGTCTTCGCTGTAAAGCTGATGCAGGCGGCGCGCGAACTTGCCCATGATGGCCCAGTCGGGCGTGGCGTCGCCGGGCGGGTCCATGAAGCGCTGGTAGAGCCGAAGCCGGCGCTCGCCGTTGATGGAGGTCAGGTTCATCTCCCCCCACCCCGCCGCCGGCAATACCGCGTGCGCGTGCTCGGCGCTCTTGGTCATGTAGAGGTCCTGCGCCATGACGAACATGCCGCCCGCCTTCAGCGCCTCGACCACGGCGGCGACGCGGGCGCCGATGGGCTGCCCGCGCGAGCCCACCAGGGCATCACGCACCGGCTTGCCGCGCTCGATCAGCGCCGCCTCGATGGACTCGGCGCGGAGCGTCGTCAGCACCGGATTGCAGCCGCCGATCCAGAACACCTTGGCCTCGCCGCGCCTGACCGCCTCGTCCACGTTGAGCGCCGGCCGGCCGCCCGGATAGGGCGGCCGCACGTAGCCTTCCTGATGGCCGCCGAGGCGCGAACAGCCGGTGCCCGGCTTGCCGACGTTGCCGGTCATCAGCGCCAGGCCGACAATGGCGGCGATATTCTCGTAGTTCTTGAGGCCCCAGATCAGGCCTTTTTCATAGTGCAGCAGTGACCGGCGACGGATGCCGCGGCCCTTCGGCTCGGCGATCCATTCGGCGGCGCGGCGGATGTCCGACGCCGGAACACCACACAAAGCCGCCGCCTCGTCGACGAACTCGTCGAGCGGCCGGTCGACGCCGAGGGACGCCCGCTGGTAGGCCTCGAAGGACTGCCATTCGGTGCGCTCGCGCATGAAGGCGATGTCGTGCCAGCGGCTGTCCAGCACGATGCGGGCGATGGCGTTCAGCAGCGGAATGTCGGTGCCGGGCTCGATCTGCAGATGCAGCACGTTTTCCTTGCCGGCCGCGGCCTCGGCGGCCGACACGGTCATGGTGCGTCGCGGATCGACGATAATCATGCGCGCCGGCGGCCTCGGCTCGTCGCCGAAGGTCGACTGCTTCAAGGTCTCGGTGACTCCCTGCAGGTTGGGCACCATGTGGGCCAGGAAGTAGTTGGTCTGGGTCTCGTAGGGATTGGCGCCGACGATCATGATGGTGTCAGCAAGCTCGGCATCCACATAGGCATTGGTCAGTGCCGTCAGGCCTGCATCACCGGCGGCGTGGACTTCCGAATTGTAGGCTGGGCGGTTGTGGATCGAGCAGCGCCGCGTGCCGACACCCTCGAAGAAGAAGCGCCCGACCGCCCAGTTGTTCTCGAACCCGCCGCCGCCGCCGCCGTGATCGAAGAACTTCATGCCGACTGCGTCGGGCCCCCAGCGATCGATCACCGCCTTGATGATGCGCGCGCCCAGGTCGACGGTTTCGTCCCACGAGGAGTCTTCATGGCCGTCGGCGGAGGTGGCCAGCAGCGGTTTGCTCAACCGAACCTTGGTCGGGCCGTCGGGCCGGTAGAGGGTCTGCGCCAGGCCGGCGCCGCGCACGGACGCCATGCCGGCGTTCACCAGGCAGGCCTTGTCCGGCACGATGGTGACGTTGTGGCGGCTGCCGTCCTTGTTCGTCACCACGGACTGCATGTTGGGCGATATCCAGTCCGCGTCGGCATCCAGCTGCTGGCGGTAGTCGACACCCAAGGCATTGTCCGCCGGCGCCGCGCCGCCATCCTTGTCCTTCGGGCCTTCCGGCCACTTGAAGACCTTGTAGCCGCAACCGACGATACAGAACTGGCAAACGGTATCGAACCGTTCGGCATGCTTCGGCGGCAGCGATACCTTGGCCATGGCCTGTCGGCCCCTTCGAATCAGAGGATGTTGGTGTGGCGGCCGTAGATCAGGCCCTCGACGCCATGCGCCTGGACCATGCCGCCCTCGACCTTGAGCGCAATCTGCGGCAACGACTGGCTGGCCTGGCCGATGATGATACGCCCGCCCTTGGCCGGATCGAAACTGGACCAATGGCACGGGCAAACCAGCATCTGGCGGTCGGCCAGGTAGTTCAGCGGGCAACCCTTGTGGGTGCACAAGAGCGAGAACGCGACGATGGAGTTGTCCGGACCGATGCCGCCCTCGGCGGCGCCCTGCAGCCGCACCAGCACGGCCGGCGAATTGACGTCCGGATACTCGAATGCCATCTCCGTCCCGGGCGCCAGTTCATCGAGCGCGGCGATGTCGATGACGGGATAATCCTTGGCTTGCGCCGCGACGGCCGAGCCCGAGGGCAAAGCGGAGGCGACGACGGCACCGGCGGCAACACCGCCGGAAGCCGCCAGGAAATCGCGGCGGTTCAGGCGGCTGGTCGGCCTGGCCCTGGGATCGTCTTCACGGCTCATGGGTGCTACCCCTCCCCGGTTTCAACACCTCTACGGGCGTTCGCAGGCGTCGATTGTCCGGCCCGCGCCCAGGCGGGTCAAGGGACAAGCACGCAAGGGGGGTAGTCCAGCAACGGATTGGCCGTTACCAGGAAAGATCGACCTCCACGTCGAACCCGCGACCGCCGGATTTCAGCGTAATACGCCCGTTGGCGATGGCGTTGGTCCACGCTGTGGTGCGCTTGAAACCGCCCAGCGGATACATGTGGCACGACTTGACGCCGCAGTCGGGGTCGGACGCCCGATATGTCGCCAGGTCGAGGATGAGCTGGTCGGGCGCCGACGGCTTCAGCAGACGGACGACGTTCTTGGATTGGCGTTTCAGGAAGCTCGCCGAGGCCCCGATGCCGCACATCTTGGCGTAGCTCAGCAGGGCCCTCAGCGTGGCGATGCCTGGAATACCGATGCGGATCGGCAACTGGTTGCCAGCGGCGCGAATGGCACGGTCCCAGGAAATCACCGGCTCCGCCTTGAAACAGAATTGCGTAACGATCTCCAGTTCGGCGTCGGAACGCTGGTTAAAGTCGTTCTTCCAGGCCAGCGCCTGGGCGATTCCGGGGTCCGAGATATCGGGGCTGCCTTCCGGATGGCCGGCGACGCCGATTCGCTTGATGCCGTACTTGTCGAGGATTCCGCTTTCCATGATCTGCATGGAATCGGAGAAATCGCCCACCGGATTGTCGACACCGCCGCCGATGATCAGCACTTCGTCGACCTCGGCCTCGTCGCTGAACCGCCACATGGCTTCGTCCAGATACGCCGCATCGATGATGCTGCGCGCCGCCAGGTGCGGCACGGGTTTGAAGCCTTCTTCGCGCAGGCGCTTGGCCACCGGGATGGCATCGATCAGCTCGGTGCCCGGCAGATGGGTCACGTAGACCGTCGCGCCGACAGGCAGATGATCCCGGAAATCAGCGATTTTCGTGGCCCCGGCGGGCGTCGTCTCGATGGAATAACCGGTCAGAAAATCGACCACGGCCTGTTTCGCGTCGACGCTACCGGTAAGTTGCTTGGCTTCCAACATGCTGATCGTGTTCCTTTTGCCGGGGCGGCGGGTTGATCATGAATAACGCCACTTAATTTACGGGTATATGATGAAATCCGCTCATGCTTTCCTGATATGCCAGACCGCGAGCGATGCATGGCAGGCCGCGCTTAGCGCTGCACACACTGTTGTGTGCAGCGCAACATGATGAGCGTTGAAGTGCCGTGTTTTAAGGCGTAATACACGGCTCGGGCCGCCGGATATTTGTCTCCATCCGACAATTCGGCCCCAGAGACGATGGAAACACGACGGGAAACTGATGATGTCCAACCGATTGACCGAACTTCTCGAGGAAAAAGACGTGCTGCTGGCCGATGGCGGCATGGGCACCAGCATGTTCGCGGTCGGTCTCGCCAATGGCGCGCCGGGCGAACTCTGGAACATGGAAGAGCCCGAGAAAATCAAGAAGATCCATCAGGACTTCGTCGACGCCGGATCAGACATCATCCTGACCAACACCTTCGGCGGTAACCTTTTCCGCTGCAAATTGCACAGCGACGAGGCAAACGCCGATCCGATCAACATCAATGGCGCACGTCTTGCCCGCGAGGTCGCCGACGCGGCCGGCCGGCCGGTCATCGTCGGAGGCTCCATGGGGCCATCGGGCGAAATGCTGATCCCGCTCGGCGAACGCCCGGTCGAGGACGTGTTCGAGGCCTTCAAGGGCCAGGCCGCCGCTCTCAAGGAAGGCGGCGCCGACGTGGCCTGGATCGAAACCATGTTCATGGACGACGAACTGGACGCCGCGGCGCGCGCCTGTGACGAGGTCGGCCTGGAGTACGTCTCCACCATGACCTTCGACACCGGCGGGCGCACCATGATGGGCCTGAAGCCGGAGGACGCCATCAAACTGGTCGACAGCCGCGACTGGCACCCGGCGGCCTTCGGCGCCAACTGCGGCATCGGCCCGGCACAGCTGATCGACACCATTCTTGGCCTGTCGATGAACAACGAAGCCAATCGTATCCTTATCGCGAAAGGCAACTGCGGCCTGCCCGGCTTCGATGACGAGATGAAAATCGTCTACGACGGCACGCCGGAAATCATGGCCGCCTACGCCATCATGGCGCGCGACGCGGGGGCCCGCATCATCGGCGGCTGCTGCGGCACGGCGCCGCAACACCTGGCCGCCATGCGCAAGGCATTGGACGAGACGCCGCGGAGCAACGAGACGCCGACCCACGACATGATCGAGGAAATTTTGGGACCGGTGAAAGTCACCTTCGAGGTGCCGAAATCCCCAGGCCTGCCCGGCTGACGCCTGCCCGGCTGTTAACTCACCAGTTCTGGGTGTGGTTCATGATCAGCCACGCCCACCAGGCCCCCAGCAGGAACACAGAAACCAGTTTCGCCGCCGTCGCCCAGCCACCTTTGCCGGGCTTGGCGGGAAGCGTCGTATCGTCGTCTTCCTCCGAGGCCCAGATATCGGCGGCGAGATACCCCATGCCCTGCATCCCCGCCTTCGGCTTGGTTACGGGTTTGGTATTGATGGCCGGATCGAACCGGCTCGCGGCCTCGGTCCCCTCCTCCGCATCCGGGTTCTGCAGGGATCGAATGGCGTTGCTGAGTTTCTCGATGGTCTGCAGTTGCGACGCCACCAGGTCGTCGTAGTCGCCGCCGACCGCGCTGACGCGCCCCGCGGTGAATTCGATGGTCAGGAACGGCGTCCCCTCGGCATCGTGTTCGGACGGCAAATGCAGGGCGAGCGGGCCTGAGAACCAGTCGGCGAAAATCGGCTCCGTGGATTTCGAAAAATAGGTTTCTGCGGTGGCAGCCTCGAACGCGCAGGGACTGAGGCGACGCAAGCAGCCACGCCGCGTTTGATGCGCCGTGCAATGCCGGGCCGTCAACTTTCGGAGGTAGAGGCCGCCGTCGATGATTTCCCATTCGGAAACCGGATCCGTGCGCTCGTTGTCGGTACCGTGCTCGTCATGGCTGAAGTTGGGGGCCGGCGATGTTGTATCGAAAAAACCGTCGAGGGGGTCGGATGCGAGGATGAAAATTCCCTGCCCCCCGTAGCTGAATTCATCTGCGGTCAACCAGCGCGGACAGCGCAACACGAACGCCGGCGCTTGATCGGCGGGCGGTTCGCTCGCGGTCAGTGTTTCCGCGCGGGGAATACTGAAGGGCGACATTGGCCTGTCGTTTTTCCGTGGAACGACGAGTCTAACGCAACTTCGGCGCCACGGTTAATCGATTTATCGTGATCGACCGCGAGGCGCCGATCCGACGGTGATACATCGTCGGAGCTACATCAGGTCGCGGATATCCTGGTGGCGCCGCGAGATATAGACCTTGATGGCCAGTTCCGCGGCGTCCGGGTCGCGGCGCGTGATGGCGTCGACGATGCCCTTGGTCATGTCGTGGTGGGCGGTGGCGATGTCGTACCAGCCGCCGGCCTTCTTCGAAATCAGGAACCACAACCGGAGATGAAGGTTGAACAGCCTGGGGATGGTCTCCGCCAGATAGGTGTTCTGCGCCGCCCGCGCCAGTACCGCATAGAAGTGCCGGTCGTGGTCGACGAAGGCGTCGATGTCCTCGTTGTCGGTGGCCTCGACCAGGCTGGTCTGGATATCGCGCAACTCCTCAATGTCGCGGTCCGACGCACGACTGGCCGCCAGCCTGGCGGCATGACCGTCGATGATGGAGCGGAACTCGTAGATGTGCTGCACGCTACCGGCGCTGACCTCTGAGACGAACATGCCGCGGTTGGGCAGATGGTTGACCAGCCCCTCGCCGGCCAGGCGCTGCAGGGCTTCGCGCACCGGCGTGCGGCCGATACCCAGTTGGGCGGTCAGGTCCTTATCCGTCAACGGTGCCCCCGGCGCCAATTCCAGACGCGTGATCTTGTGCATCAGCAACTGATAGGCCTTCTCCGCCAGCGAACGCGGGTCGCCGTTCTCGGCCCAGACCACATTGGCGGCTTCGGCCGGCATCACTCGGCCGCCCCGCGCGCTTCGACGTCACTTGCCGCCGCCTTGAGGCCAGCTTCGACGCTGGCCCGGTCCATGTCCGGACCGATGAAAACCATATGATGGTGCTCGCGCGGCTCGGCCGGTGTGATCTCCAGCTCGCCCATGGCGAACTGCACCAGGGACGGCGCGCCGTCGATGTCGAGGAACCCCTTGGCCCGCCAGACCTCGTCACCGAGGCCAGCGAAGAAGGCTTCCAGCGCCGCCCGCCCCGCCCCGGCCGACGCGTCGAGCACGAAGGACGACGCCGGCGCGTGGCGGTGATCCTCGTGATCGTGATCGTGGTCGTGGTCGTGGGCATGATCATGATGATGCTCGCCATGGCCGCCGTCGTAGGCCGCCATGACGCCACTAACATCGCCGTGCAGGATGGCCTCGACATCGATATCGCAGCGTTCGGCAAACAGCAGGGCCGCGTCCGCGTTGAGTTCCGTCACCTCGGCGCGCACGGCTTCCAGGTCTTCGGCCGATGCCAGGTCGGTTTTGTTGAGCACCAGGATGTCCGCGTTCTCCACCTGGGCGGCGTAGAACGGACCCAACATGGTCCTGATCTTGGAGAACTTGGGCGTGTCGATGACGGTGACCATGGGGCCGATATCGAACTGCCGGCGCACGGTCGGGTCGGAGAAAGTTTCCATCATTTCTTCCGGCTGGGCGACGCCGGTGGCCTCGATCACCACCTGGTCACAGCCGGCCTTGTCGCGCAGTTCCTCGACCGCATTCAACAGCGAGCCCTTCAGCGTGCAACAGAGGCAGCCCGACGTCAGCTCGACCATGTCCACGTCCTGGCCCTCCAGGATGGCCCCGTCGATACCGACGTCGCCGAACTCGTTGACGATGACAGCCATCTTTTCGGTCTCGGCGCCCGAGCGCTCGGTCAAGATACGACGCGCCAACGTCGTCTTGCCGGAACCCAGAAAGCCGAACAGCATATTCACACGCATGATGAAACCATCCCGCGGCCCAAAGGCCGCTCAGTCGTCCCCACCGGCGGCGGCACGGCGCTGGGCGCGCGAGGGCTTGGTGAAGTTCTCGCCCGTGAAATTCATGCCGTCGATGAAGATGTCCTGGAAATCCTGCCGCGCGGCCAGGGCCACGTGCTCGATTTCCCGTGACAGTTTGAACGCCCGATGGCGTTCGGTTTCGCTGAGCAACGCCATCTGCGCGCCCATCAGGGCGGCGTTGCCGGCATAGGTCAGCTTTTCCAGCGGCAGGTCCGGCAGCAGTTTGATCTTCACCGCGCTCTCGGTATTGATGTAGTTGCCGAAGCCGCCAGCCATCAGGACCTCGGCCAATTCCTCGTCCGGCACCTCCATGACCTTTTGCAGCATGACAATGCCGGAGAAGATGGCGCTCTTGGCCAATTGCAGCTGACGCACGTCGGCTTGGGTGATGGAGACGGCCGTTTCCTTGCCGGACTCTTCCGCCGACACCAGGATGAATTCGGTCCCGTCGACGGTATCCTTGAGCCGCGCGCCCACGGCGTCGGGCAGCACCTCGCGCTCGGTCTTGCGGAAGCGGCCGGAGGCATCCATGACCGTGGCGTCGATGAACTTGGCGCAGGCGTCGATCAGGCCGGAACCGCAGATGCCGATGGCCGGCGTCCCACCGATGACGATGCAATGCACGTCGTCGTCGATCTCGACCTTTTCGATAGCGCCCATGGCGCCGCGCATACCGTCGCGAATTTGCGCGCCCTCCAGGGCCGGGCCCGCAGGCGCCGAGCAGGCCAGCAGGCCGTCCTTGTTGCCCATCACCACCTCGCCATTGGTGCCGATGTCGACCATGGCGCGGATTTCGTCGGATTCGTAAATCCGGGTGGCCAACAGGCAGGCCATGGTATCGGCGCCGACGAAGCCGGCGACAATGGGCAGCATGCAGATGCGGGCGTTGGGCACGGACTTCAGCGGCAGATCACGGGACGGATAGACCAGCAGATCGCGCACCACCGGCGCATAGGGCGCCAAACCGACGTAGGTCACATCAATGCCCAACACCAAATGATGCATGCAGGTGTTGCCGACGATGACGATTTTATAGATGTGGTCGGCGGAAATATCCGACTTCTCGCAGGCGTCCTTGATGTAATCGTTCAGCGCGTTGAGGATGCGGGCCCTGAGCGTCTGCAGTTTCTTCTCGTCGAACTGGGCGTAGGCGATGCGCGACATCAGGTCGCCGCCGTAGACCGCCTGCGGATTGACGCCGCCGACGTCGGCCAGGGTCTCGCCGGTGGTCAGGTTCATCAGCGAGCCGACCACGCTGGTGGTGCCGATATCGAAGGCGACGCCGTAGATGTGCTCGGTCGTATCGCCGGTTTCCAGATCGATGATGCGGTCGTTGAAGGTGGTGACCGTCATCTCGCCGCCATTGGCGCGCAGCACTGTCGGCACCTTGCGCAGAACCTCGATGTTGACGTCCCGGTCGGTGCCGTCGGGCAGGACGTCGAGAATTTCCTCGAGATCCGACGTCTGGTGGTGTTCCTCCACCGGCGCCTTGGCCGTGACCAGATGCTTGGCGACGCCATGGTCCAGCACCATGCGGCCGTCTTCGGCCACCGTATTTCCAGCACCCAGAATCTGGTGCCCGGCCTCGCCCTTGGGCGGCATGGACATGACCGAGATGTCGGCGATCAGCTTGGTCTGGCAAGCCAGGCGGAAGTTCTCGTGAACCTCCTCGTGGCCTAGCTGCACGGTGTCCTGGATGGTCGGCGGCGGCACATCGCCGGACAGCACCTTGACCCGGCATGTGCGACAGCGGCCGCGCGCACCGCAGGTCGCCTCGATATCGACGCCGGCATCGTGCGCGGCGTCGAGAATGGTGGCGTCCCGCGGCTGCGTGGCAGTGCGTTTCTTGGTGTTGTCGTCGGCGTCGACGAACGTCACCTGGACCGTGTTACTCATGCGCTCTCCAGTTTTTCAGGCCAGTTTCTCAGGCTTGGTCAACTCTAAGCCCAGGCCGCCCGTTCGCCGTTCTTCACCAGGTCGAGGGCCAGACGGACCGCTTCGATGGCATCCTTGCCCCAGCCGTCGGCGCCGCACTCCTCGGCCCACGCCGGAGTCGTAGGCGCGCCACCGATGAGGATGTGCACCTTGTCCCGGTGGCCGGCCTTCTCGAACTCGTCGATGGTCACCTTCTGATAATACACCGTGGTCGACAGCAGCGCCGAAAAACCGACCAGGTCCGCCTTTTCCGCCTCGGCGGTCTCGATGAACTTGTCCGGGTGCACGTCTGTGCCCAGGTTGATGACGTTGAAGCCGGCATTCTCCAGCATGATGGTGACGATGGACTGGCCGATGTCGTGCATATCGCCCAGCACCGTGCCCATGACGAAGGTGCCCACGGGCTTCACCGCCATGGCCGCCAGCAGCGGGCGGATCAACGCCAGACCGGCCTTCATGGCGCGCGCGGTGATCAGCATCTCTGGGATGAAGATGATGTTCGCCGAGAACCGGTCGCCCTGCAGGTTGAAGCCCGGGAACAGCCCGTCGTCGAGGATGATCCGGGGATCGATATCGGCCTCGATGGCTTCCACGACGCGCTCGTGGGAATAGATGTGGTCGCCGGTCTCCACCGCCTTCCACAGGGTTTCCCATTCCCAGCCGTCGGGTGCGCGTTCTTCCCAGCCATCTGGATTCTGCAATACCGGATCGGACATATGTCCTGCCTCCTCTTGGTTTTATTGATGCTCAGTCGAGCGGGTACTTGCCGTAGACGCCGAATTCCCGCTGCGCCTCGAGCATGGTGTAGATGTTCTGAATCGGAACGTCGGCCAGGATGTAGTGCGACGGCGAGAAGATGTAGCCGCCACCGACCGCCAGGTTCTTCATGACGTCCAGCACGCCCTGGCGAATATCCTCCACCTGGCCACGCGGCAGCAGGTTCTGCACATCGAAGCCGCCGACGAGGGCGATGTCGTTGCCGAATTTCTTCTTGATACCGACCTGGTCCTTGTTGCCGCCGGTGGGCTGCATCAGACCGGAAAGGTCGACGCCGAGCTCGACCTCGTCACCAATGATTGGCGAATAGTCACCGCAGGAGTGCAGCTTGATGAAGATTTCCGAGTTCTCCTTGCGGAACTCGTCGAACATGTACTTGAAGCGCGGCTTGGCGAGTTCGCGCCATTGGTCCGGCGACAGCATCATGGACTGCTGGGCGCCAACATCGTCGCCGACGCGGATCATGTCGACGCCGCGCTTGATGGCGTTCTTGCCGAGCGCCGTGTAGTACTCGGTCAGGCCATCGAGAACACCCTTGATCAGGTCCGGCTCGTCGAACAGCTGCAGGAAGAAGTTTTGCGTGCCGACGATGTGCGCGTAGGCGGCTTCGATCAGTGTCGACGACAGGTCGACTGCGATGAAGTAATCCTTCTGGTACTTGGCACAGATTTCCTCGATCGGGTCGAGCAGCCGTGGATCGTCCGGATCCGGCCAGGTGTAGTTCTTCAGCTCTTCCATGTTCTTGATTGGATGGAAGCTCGGGAAATTCTCGGGCACCACCTTGCGCGGGCCCCAGTATTCCTGGGTCTTTTCGAATAACTTCTCTTCGTCCGGCGTCCGTCCCTCGAGGCCCGACTTGCCGTAGCCGACGCCGAAGTTGTTGTGCCAGGTTTCGCCGATCTCGATATGACGGTGCGAGAATTCGGAGTTGATACCGATCTGGTAAAGGATGATGTCGTTGCCGAGGCGCAGTTCCAACTCCGGGTTGTGCGCCAAGCCCGTCGAGGCATCATCGATACCGTAGATACGGGCCAGCTTGGCCTTCGCCTCGTGCTTCATGCGATAGAACAATGGCACTCTATCGACCGGCTCCCGTCGGAGCGTGCGGAGCATGCGTTCGCGGTGCGTCAGTTCCTTCATGGGGTCGTCCTCCCGTATCAATCTCTGGTGCCGGGCCCTCAATGGGCCACGGCGGTTCCTGCCGATATCATCTCGTTTTTGTAGGCGTTTACTTCTTCTTTCGGGTCGTGCCCTTCTTGCCGCGGGCATAACCCAGATAGTTGACCGAGTACTCGTCCAGTCCCTGGAGTGCGCGCGAGGAGAAGTAGAAGTCGTTCAACGATTCCGGCGTGTTCATCACCGGATCGATCATCAGCGCATCGCAGCCGGCAAGTATTGCCAGCGAGCAGAACGTCTGGTTCATCAGCTTGCGGTCGGGCAGACCGAACGAGACGTTGGAATGGCCGCCGAACAGGTGCACGTCCGGATACTTGGCGCGCAGCGCCGTGATGGCGTCCAGATAGTGGCCGCCGAACTCAGGCCCGGCGCCGACCGGGAACACCAGGGCGTCGAGGAAGCGGTCCTCCATGGGGATGCCGCCTTCGTCCATCATCTCCATGCAGGTGTCCAAGTTGGCGACGCGCTCTTCGGCGTTGGCCGGCATGCCGGCATTGCCACTGGCGTTGGTGAACAGCAGCGCATTGCGTTCCTTGGCCATGCCGACCAGTTCCTGGCGACCGTCCTCAAGGTTGAAGGAGTTGATGGCCGGTCGGCTCTTGGAGCTATCGTGAGCCTCGAGCCCGGCGTAGATGGTCTTGGAATCGGACGAATCGACGGCGACGATTGCGTCGGTGATGCCCTGCGCCATACGCACCAGGTTCTGGATCCACTCGTAGCGCTCCTCGGGATAAACCGACATTTCGTCGACGCAGAGGTCGATGATATGCGCACCTTTCAGCTCCTGGTTCTTGATCGCCCACCTGATGTAGTTCTGGTCGTCGGTGCGCAGCGCTTGGCCGATGTGTGGAATCAGGAAGCTGTTCAGCTCCGCCGGATCCGTCGGGATGATGTCCGTGCAATCGAGGATCTGCTTGTTGCCATCGAGATCCTCGTAGCCGATGCCCTTCTTTCCGCCCGCCTCGACCACGCGCGGGCCGGTCGCCTTGATCTTGCGGGTCGCGTTGAAGTTCTCGCCGATGACGATCAGTCCGCCGCCGTCTACTTTCATCTTCTTGTCTTCCTTTTTCTCTTTTGGCGCCGGTTCCGCGGCGCCTGGTTCGCATTCACGCCGGACCGCCAGTCCGGCGGCCCGATACATCCGGGGCATCAATTCAAAGGCGTCAGTCCGTAGAGGCCGGAACGGGACATCTTCGGCATCATGGCGCAGCTTTGGTCGAGCAGACGAACTGGCAGTTCCACGTCCTCGAAGGCGCGAAACAACTGCTGCTGCTCCTCCAGCGGCCAACGTTTGTCCTCGCCGTCCACCTTGTAGCTGTAGCCGGGTCCCAAGCGCTGGGTCAGGCGATAGCCCGCGCCGCGCACGCTTTCGGCCAGGGCGGTGGCGAAATGCTTGGTCGTGGTTTCGATGCCCAGCCAACCGGCCGTTTCCAGGAAGAGCGCCCGAAGCGGGTCGAACTCCTCCATCACGGCGATGACTTCATCGTCCAAGGCCTTGCCCATGGTTGCCACCACCACCGTCACTTCACGCGCCCCCCGCAGGTACTTGGTGAAGGCCGGGTTGTGGAAGGCCAGACCACCAGCTTGCAACCGCCCCTCGCCGGTCACGTCGTCGACCGGCAGGCGCTTGTAGTGAACCTCGGGGGTGAAAAGTTCCTCGGCACGCTTCGCCACCTCTTCGGCCGTCCGAACGATGACCGGCCGCACCTTGCCGAGGTCGCGGTAACCATGCAGGCGAAGCATGCGATCGGGACGGACCACCACCGCGTCCGGGCGAAACACACCGTAACCGCCGTCCAAAATGCCCAGATCCATGGCCCCGCCCCGTCGTCATACACAAAAAATATACAGAATATATTCTATGTCAATCGGGCGTGTGCGCTGCCGTTCGGCGTCCGGTGCATGGGGGCATCACACTCAGACAAGGCTGCGGTAGTCGGTAACGGATAGGAAATCAGCCTTCGGCCTCGGCTTCGGCGGCGATGGTGTCCTTCATGGTCTCGAAGGCATCTTCCAGTTCCGCTGCCACAGCCTTGGCCACGTCCTCGGCCGAGCCGTCCCGCTCATCGGCCGCTTCCTTGTGCCATTGCATCAGGTAGTCGTCCGAGCCATCGAGTTTGCGCTTCATCGCGGCAAAATCAATAAGGGCTTGATAACGCTCGCTTAATTGTACTTTATGCGAGCCGTTTTCATCCTTTGCCTCGATCATGGATGGAACTTCCTGCCAGTACATGATTTGCACGGTGGCCATGACGACATCTCCTTGAACACAACACACGAGAACCACGGAAGCCGGCCTATTGGCGACGCCGGCGACCTATTCGAAGGTTTCGGGCGATCGGCACCTCCAACTCTCCACGCATCGACCGTGGACGCCGTTGACGGATCGCCCAAGAACATGCGCGGGAAGATGGGCATGATCAGCAACGACTGCAAGGAATATATTTTGCCTCGGACGCTGATTAAACCGACACTCGCCGCCATGATCACCCCGGCCACGGATGAACAGATGGATGACAGCATCGACGGCCGCACGGTCGACACCGAAGCCTGGCGGCGGCGCGTCGGCAGCTTCATCCGAGACCATGCGCCACTGCGCCCTCCACCCCTTTGTCCCGAAATTTCGCTGCATCTCGCCGATGACATGGCCGGCGCCTGGGCGGCAGCCGAAGCGGCATTGGCGGCGACCCGCGTCCCGCCGCCCTTCTGGAGCGTCGCCTGGGTCGGTGGTCAGGCGCTGGCCAGATACCTGCTGGATCACCCGGACCGGGTCGCCGGCCGCCATCTCGTCGATGTCGGGTCGGGCTCCGGTCTGGTTGCCATCGCCGCCGCCATGGCCGGTGCCGGCAGCGTCACCGCCTGCGATCTGGATCCACTGGCCCGCGTCGCCATTGCCATGAACGCGGCGACCAACCACGCGACCGTCGAAATTGATCCAGCCGATCCGTTGACGACCACGGCCATGGACGCCGACATCGTCGTCGCCGGCGACCTCTGGTACGAGCGCCAGATCGCCGAGAAGATCACTCCTTGGCTACGCCGGCAGGCGGCGGCGGGCCGAACGGTCTTGGTCGGCGACAAGCGCCGGGCCTTCTTCCCGCGCAGCGGGTTGGAACCGCTTGCGGATTATGCCGTGCCGACATCACAGGACCTGGAATCGGAGGCTCTGACAACGGCCGGCGTTTGGCGTTTGGAATCTGGGTTCTGACAGCCGACACGCGGCGCTGACACTGGAGCCGGCCCCCACGACGGCCTGAGCAGCGGCATGCGGACCATGCATGCCCCCGTTACGCCGGCCGTGGGTTCCGGGGTCGCCCAGATCGGGTAGTGTCGGGACAACGCGATAAGACGTGCCGCCCTGGCTAGGGCGTTGTTTCCGGACGCCGGGAACGATAACGTTTTCGCCAGCAATGAGTGCCGGGAGGATTCGAGACATGGCTTACATCCGGTTCAAGATTCCGGAATTCGACCGCTTCAGCCTGAAAGGCATGGACTGGCAAGCCCCCGAGCCCATCGGCGAAGACGAGATAGCGCGCCTGACCGAGGCCCAGAAGGCCGGCGACGCCAGCGCCTACGGCGTCTATCCGGTGATGCCGTCGGACGCATTGTTCGATCATTTGACCATCCGGGGCGACAACCGGCACGCCGTCATGTGCGTGATGCCCAATTCGGGCGGGCAGATCGTTGGCCGCAGTTACGCCTGGCGCATCCAGCGTGCCATCCTGACCGACGGGCTCGACCCGTCTTCGCTGAACATGATCGGCGATTGGATCACGCCACGTCCCATGAATACCCGCCTGGGACCGGAAGACGGCATCGAAGCCTCCGGCATCGTCTACGCACTTTGCTGCAACGGCATCGGTGATTACTGGCTCGGCAACCGGACGATCCTGGAGAACGGCGACGGCGGCAGTCGTATCCTCTCCGCCCATATCGAAGACAGCGGTGATTTCCATGACTGCAATCTGGAAATCTCCTGGTCCGCCTGAAGGACAACGACACAGCACGCGAAAGCGAACGGAGCGACGACCATGGCCCGCATCCTACCCACCAAATCAGTCAGCGAGTTCCTGGAGGCCTACGGCGTCACCACCTTCGGCGACGACTGCCCGCCCGAGAAGCTCACCATCAAGGTCTGGGACCGCTACGGCACCAAGCCCGAGGACGAGGACAACGCCCCGGGCACCGGTGATTTCATCGCCGCAGTCGTATTTTGCGACGAATGCTCGAAGGACGTCGAGTTGAACCGGGACGACCTCAAGAGCGCCTGAATCGGCACATTCCGATCAACGCTGGACACAACGAAGCACCCGCCACCGGCGGGTGTTGCTTCGTGCCACGTTAAGTTAGGGCCTTGATAAGGTAGGGAGCGCGGCGCCGCTGGCGACCGCGCGTCCGGCTATTCAGGCCGCCACACCCTCGCGCCAAGCGGCCGTACCCTTGCAGGTCTGGCAAACGCGCTCGCCGTAATGGGTGGAGACGAACTTTTGACTGCACATCAAGCATCTGCGCTTCTTCTTCTGCTCGGGGCGGTCCGACGTCGGCTTCTTGTTATCGTTTTTGCGAGAGGCCATTTACGCAGCCTCCTTCATCTCAAGCGTCACTTCGGCATGGCGCGAAAGGATGCGCGCGCCGAGTTGCATGAGTTCCGCCGCCTCGTCCAGCATCGACGCGGATTGGCCCGCGTCGGCATGGGCGGCGGCTTGCACAATATCCGCTGCCTCTTGGGACAAGAATTTCGCTAGGTTCAGGCGCTCCATGGCCCCGTCCCTCCGTGTAATTTAATATCGGGTTTTCAAGTGTCCCCGCCTTGTAACAAATATTATATTGCGGCGCAACAAAATTCGCGCTCGCGTCCGGTTTTTTAGCGATTTTTCGATGATTTTGGGCCTTGGGGCGGCCTCGACACCGACACTTCCGCGTATTCACCGGCACCGGGCGCCTTGCAATGTGGACCGGGTGTGTCACCATCGATACGGGCGTTCGGCAGCCGCCGCATGGCCCCAATGACGACGTTCGCGGGATCCGAACATGGAAATCGATGTCGTTTTCGACACCGTCTGTCCCTGGTGCTTCATCGGCAAGCGCCGGCTGGAACGGGCTCTGGAAATGCGCCCCCATGGCGACGTCCGGCTGCGCTGGCGGCCGTTCCTGCTCAATCCGGAGATGCCGTCGGAAGGCATCGACCGGACTGCCTACCTGGTGAAAAAATTCGGCAGCGAGACCCGGGTCCGCCGTATCTACGGCGCCATCGGCGATGCCGGACAGTCAGTGGAGATAGATTTCGCCTTCGATCGCATCGACCGGACGCCCAATTCCATGGATTCCCACCGCCTGGTCCGATTCGCCGAAACGAACGGCGGCCGCGGCGAAATCGTCGTCGAGGCGCTGTACCAGGCCTACTTCCTGGAAGGACGCGACATCGGCCGCCGCGACGTGTTGCTGGAAATAGCCGGGGAAATCGGCCTCGATGCCGCGGCCCTGGCCGTCCAGTTCGATGATGATACGGAGATCGCGGCGGTGCACGAAGAAAACGCGCGCGCCCACCGGCTCGGCATCAACGGGGTGCCGGCATTCTCATTCTCGGGCAGCCTGGTCATTTCGGGCGCCCAGGAACCACCGGTGCTGGCCCGCATGATTGACGCCGCCCGGGCCATGGCTGGGACGGCGGCCTGACCACAATGGCGGGATCGCTGCACCAGATGACCATGACCTACGTCGCCGAACAGGACCGGTTGATGTTCCGCGTCAGCACCACTGACGACATCGAATACCAGATGTGGTTCACCCGGCGCTTCGTCGGCGTGCTCTGGGGCGCCCTGCGCCAGACCATGGAACGCAATCCCGACCTGCGCGACGACATGACCCGCGACGTCAAGGACGCCATCCTCGGCATGGAGCACCAGGAAGCGGTGCAGCAGGCGGATTTCACGCAAGAGCACAAGAAGGACAACACCAACCTGACCTCCAACACCGGCCCGCTGCTGGTGGTGGGTGGCGCGGTGACGCCCGGCGAGGGTGAGCTGACCGGCATCAAGTTCTCGACCAAGGACGGCACCGAGGTCCGCTTCAACCTCAACAAGCAGCTGCTGCACGCTTTCTGCCACTTGATGGTCTCGACCGCGGTACGCGCCGAATGGTCGCTCGACCTGACCATGGGCGATGCCAACGTGGTGCTTCCGGACGCGGCGGTGCAACAGGTTCACTGATCTCCCATTAAGGCGATCAAACCTCCGGCATCAACACCATCTGTGTCTGCGTCACCATGGCGGCGAGCTTGCCTTCCTCGGTCATGACGCGGGTTTGCCAGACCATGGTCTTGCGGCCGCGGTGAACCGGGGTCGTCTCGCCCATAAGTTTGCTACCAGCCGGCACGGGACGGAGGAAGTTGGTCTTGCTCTCCAGCGTCGTGGTGGTGGCGCCCGCGGGCAGGTTCAGCACCGTGCCGATGGCGCCCAGATTGTCGGCGAAGGCCATGACGCAGCCGCCGTGGGCGACGGAGGCCGGGTTGCAGAGGTCCTCGTGCACCGCCAGTTCCGCCGTCACGCGCTCTTTGTCTGCTTCAACCACCCGCATGCCGATAAATTTGGCGAACGGCGACAAGCGGTCGTTCAGTTGCGCCACCAGATCCATGTTTGTTTCCTCCGCCACAATCGTGCCTCCCCCTACTCTGCCGCCTGGCCGGCCTCGGCGGCCCTGGTGATGCGCGCCAGTTCATTGGCCAGATAACGCACGCCTTCCAGACGGTCCGGGATGTCTTCCCACGAACGCATCAGCACCAGTCTGTGGTCGGGCCGCAGCTTGGCGGTTCCACGGTGCGCGGTTATCCAGTCGACCAGACCCGCCGGGTTAGCGAAATGATCGTCCTTGAACGACACCACGGCGCCCTTTGGCCCGGCTTCGATGCGGGCAACGCCGCCGGCCTTGCAGACGAGTTTGAGGGCTACCGTGGTCAGCAGGTTCTCGGCCGCTTCCGGCAGCGGGCCGAAACGGTCGATCAGCTCGGCGCCGAAGGCATCCACGGCATCCCGGTCGACAAGCCAGGCCAGACGCCGGTAGAGCCCCATGCGCACGCCCAGGTCGGGCACGTAGTAGTCCGGGATCAGCACCGCCATGCCGAGGCTGAGCTGCGGGCTCCAGTCGTCGCTGGCCGCATTCTCGATGCCGCGCGCCTCGGCCACGGCTTCTTCCAGCATGTGCTGGTAGAGCTCGATGCCGACCTCGCGGATATGTCCCGATTGCTCCTCGCCCAGCAAGTTGCCGGCGCCGCGAATATCCAAATCATGGCTGGCCAGCGTAAACCCGGCGCCGAGGGTATCCAGAGTCTGCATGACCTCGAGCCGCTTCTCCGCCGCCGCCGTCAGCTTCTGGCCCGGCGGCAGGGTCAGATAGGCATAGGCCCGCACCTTGGAGCGTCCGACGCGGCCGCGCAGCTGGTAGAGCTGGGCCAGGCCGAACATGTCGGACCGATGGATAATGATGGTGTTGACCGATGGCAGGTCGAGGCCTGATTCGATGATGTTGGTGGACAGCAGCACGTCGAAACCGCCGTCGTAGAAGCGGGCGATGGTTTCTTCCAGCTCGCGCACCGGCAGGCGGCCGTGGGCCATGCCGACCTTGACTTCGGGCACCAGGTCGGCGAGCCGCGCCGCCAGCTTGTCCAGGTCGCCGACGCGAGGACAGACATAGAAGGTCTGGCCGCCGCGCAATTGCTCGCGCAGGATGGCTTCCCGCACGATTACCGGGTCGAACGGCAGCACGAAGGTGCGCACGGCCAGCCGGTCCACCGGCGGCGTGGCGATCAGGCTCATTTCGCGGATGCCGGTCAGCGCCATCTGCAGGGTGCGCGGGATCGGCGTCGCCGTCAGGGTGAGCACGTGGACATCGGCCTTCAGCGACTTCAGGCGCTCCTTGTGGCTGACGCCGAAGTGCTGTTCCTCGTCGACCACCAGCAGCCCTAGGTCGGCAAACCCGACGTCCTTGGCCAGCAGCGCGTGGGTGCCGATAACGATGTCGACCTTGCCGGACTTCAGTTCTTCCTTGGTTGCCTTGGAATCGCGCGCCGTGACTAGGCGGGACAATTGGGCGATACGCACCGGAAAGCCGCGAAAACGTTCCTGGAAGGTTAGGAAATGCTGGCGGCACAAGAGCGTCGTCGGCACCACCACGGCAACCTGTCGGCCCTGCATGGCAACGGCGAAGGCGGCCCTGAGCGCCACCTCTGTCTTGCCGAAGCCGACGTCACCGCAGACCAGGCGGTCCGTCGGCCGACCATTGGCCAGGTCGGCCATGGCGTCATCGATGGCGTGTCGCTGGTCGTCGGTCTCGCTGAACGGAAAGCGGGCGCAGAATTCGTCGAAGATACCTTCCGGCGCCGTCACTTCCGGCACCCGATGCAGTTCCCTGGACGCGGCCACGCCGATCAGGGCCTCGGCCATGTCGCGGATGCGCGACTTCATCTTCGCCTTGCGAGCCTGCCAGGCGGCGCCCCCCAGGCGGTCCAGTTGCGCGCCGGCTTCCTCGGAGCCGTAGCGCGACACCATGTCGATGTTCTCGACCGGCAGGAACAGCTTGTCGTCGCCGGAATAGACCAGCTTCAGGCAATCGTGCGGCGCGCCCCCCACCTCGATCGTCTCCAGGCCATCGAAGCGGGCGACGCCGTGGTCCAGATGCACTACCAGGTCGCCGGCTGAAAGCGAGGCGGCCTCGGCGATGACGTTTTCCGGCCGGGTCCGCCGGCCGCGTGGCCGACCCATGCGGTCACCCAGGATGTCGGCCTCGGAGATGACGGCCAAGTTGGGCGTTTCGAAGCCGTGGTCGATATCCAGCACGGCCATGGCGACGATGCCTGGCGCAAGGTCGTCGAGTGCCGCGGCATCGGCGACATTGGTCGTTGCCTCAAGACCATGTTCGGCGAGCACGGCCGCCAGCCTGTCGCGGGAGCCGTCGCTGAGGCTCGCCGTCACCACGCGCTTGCCAGCCCCGTGCAGCGTCGCCACGTGATCGCGCACGCCCTCGTAGACGTTGGCGTTGGGATCGACGCGGAAGGGCGCGAAATCATGCGCCGGCCGGCCGCCGGCATCATGGCCGATGCTGTCTTCCGCGGCGCCGAATGGCAGCAACCGGGCGTGCGACCGGGCGGCCAGCGCGGCCTCCCACTCGGCGGCATCCAGGTACAACCGTTCGGGCGGCACAGGGCGGTAGGTCAGGCCGCTGTCCACGTCGGCTTTGGATTTCTCGCGGCCGAGGAAATCCTGGCGGGCGGCGTAGTACTCGGCGATCAGTTCCAGCCGGGCATCGCGCGCCTCCTCGCACCGGTGGTCGAGGAACGGCGCTGCGTCGCCCAAGTAGTCGAACAAAGTGCCGAGCCGATCATGGAACAGCGGCAACCAGTGCTCCATGCCCATGTGCCGGTGGCCAGCGGACACCGCTTCGTAGAGTGGGTCGTCATCGCCGGCGACGCCGAACAAGGTGCGGTAGCCGGAGCGGAAGCGCTCGATGGAGGACGCGTCGAGGGCCAGTTCCGAGACCGGGCCGAGTTCGGCCGACGGAAGCTTGTCGCCGCCGCGCTGGGTCGCCGCGTCGAAGGTGCGCAGGCTCTCCAGCTCATCACCGAAGAAATCCAGCCTGAGCGGCGATGCCCGGCCGGCCGGAAAGACGTCGATTATACCGCCGCGGACGGCATACTCGCCGGGCTCGACCACCGTATCGGCACGCAGATATCCGCGCGCCTCCAGGTCCCGCGCCAGGTCGGCCGGCGACGCTCCCTCGCCCGGCGCCAGCGTGCGCAACGCATCGGCGAATGTCTCGGGCGGCGGCACCCGTTGCAGCAATGCCGAGACGGTCGTCAGGATCAACCGGCCCGGGTTCCCACCGGCGGCCAGACGGCAGAGCGTGTCGACGCGCTCGGATACCAGCGCCGGCCGGGGCGACACCCGGTCATAGGGCAGGCAGTCCCAGGCCGGAAACCCCAGCATCCGGAGGTCGGGCGCGAAGAACCGCGCCAGCGCCGCCCGGCGCGACATGCCGACGTCGTCACGGGCGACGAAGACCACGTCGCGCCCGGCGCGCGCCACCTCAGCCGCCAGCAGGAGATCATGCCCCTCCGGCGCGCCGGTGACATTTGTCCCGGCGGCGGCCTGCAACGCGACGCTCAGGTCTGCCATCTGTTCTTCCGGTAATCGATCAGCATGGCCATGACGTCGTGATCCAGATGAGCCGGCACCGGCTCCTTGCCGGCGATCCAGTTCTGCAGGTCGATGTCGGATTCATGCAAAAGTGTTTCCAGGCGGTCCAACTGGCCTTCGCCGAGCTCGGCGATGCGGCGTTCGGCGAAGCCGCCGATCAGGATATCGTTCTCGCGCGTGCCGCAATGCTGACAGCGGAACAGCAGCCGCTTGCGGCGCGCGTCCAGGGTTGAATGATCGATTTCCGTTGCCACGGCACCGGCCTCGCCTACGATGGGGGCTACGGTATAGTCGTAACAACCCCCGCTGTCAGCCTTCTCAGGGCCCCAACGACCCATGCGCCCCGAAATTCTGTTTTCGCTGTTCAAGCCCGTTACCAGCCTTTCCGGCGTCGGGCCGCGTATCGCCAGCGCCATCGAACGGCTGGCCGGCGCGCACGTGGTCGACCTCTGCTGGCACCTGCCGACGGGGCTGATCGACCGCCGTTACGCCCCCGACGTGAAGGACGCGAGCGCCGGCGCGATCGCCACCCTGACGCTCACCATCGACAAGCACCGGCCGTCCCACAACAAACGCCAGCCCTATCGTGTCGAATGCAGCGACGATACCGGCGCCATCACGCTGGTGTTCTTCCACGCCCGCAAGGACTACCTGGAGAAAACCCTGCCGGTCGGCGAGACCCGGGTGGTCAGCGGCCGCATCGAGGAATTTTCCAACACCCTGCAGATGACCCACCCGGACCACATCGGCACGGTCGAGGAACGGGACAAGCTGATGTCGGTGGAGCCGGTTTATCCGCTGACCGCGGGGCTATCGCTGAAGGTCCTGGGCAAGGCCATCGACAAGGCCGTGGCGGTGGCGCCGGAATTGCCGGAATGGCAGGATCCCGCACTCATCGCCCGGGAAGGCTGGCCCGAATGGCGGGCGGCGCTGACCAGCGCCCACGCGCCGCAATCAGAGGACGACATGGCCCCCGAGGCCACTGCCCGGCGGCGTCTCGCCTACGACGAACTGCTTGCCAACCAGTTGGCGCTGGCCCTGGTGCGGCGCTCCATGCGGCGCCTCAAGGGCCGGCCGACCCAGGGCGACGGCCGGCTGCGCGAACGCGTCGTCGCCACCCTGCCCTTCGCGCTGACCGGCGCGCAGGAAACAGCACTCGCCGAGATTACCGCCGACATGGCCGACGACGCCCGCATGCTGCGCCTGCTGCAAGGCGACGTCGGCAGCGGCAAGACCGTGGTCGCGCTATTGGCCATGCTGGCGGCGGTCGAGGCCGGCGCCCAGGCGGCGCTGATGGCGCCGACCGAGATTCTGGCCCGCCAACACCTGGAGACCATCAAGCCGCTGGCCGAAGCGGCGGGCGTCGAAACCACGCTGCTGACCGGCCGCGAGAAAGGCGTGGCGCGACGGGAGATCCTGGAAAAACTGGCGGGCGGCAGCACGGGCATCGCCGTCGGCACGCACGCATTGTTCCAGGACGACGTCGAGTTCGACGACCTGGCCATGGCGGTGATCGACGAACAGCATCGGTTCGGCGTCCACCAGCGCCTGACCCTGGCCGCCAAGGGCCGCGGCGTCGATGTCCTGGTGATGACGGCGACGCCGATCCCGCGCACCCTGATGCTGACCGCCTATGGCGACATGGAGGTCTCGCGCCTGACCGAGAAACCGCCCGGGCGCAGCCCCATCGAGACCCGCGCCATGCCGCTGGATCGCTTGGCCGATGTTCAAGGCGCGCTCGGACGCTCCATCGCCAAAGGCGACCGGATCTACTGGGTGTGCCCGCTGGTCGAGGAATCGGAGGCCCTCGACGTGGCCGCGGCCGAGGATCGGTTCAAGGCGCTGCAAGGCTGTTACGGCGCCCGGGTCGGCCTGATCCACGGCCGCATGAAGGGACCGGCGAAGGATGACGTGATGGGCCGTTTCGCCGCCGGCGACCTGGATATTCTGGTCGCCACCACGGTCATCGAGGTCGGCGTGGATGTGCCCGAGGCGACAGTCATGGTGATAGAGCACGCCGAGCGCTTCGGCCTGGCGCAGTTGCACCAGCTACGCGGCCGGGTCGGCCGTGGCCGGGCCGCGTCGTCGTGCCTGATGCTGTACGCGCCGCCGCTGACGGAGGCGGCGCGGGCCAGGCTCGGCATCATGCGCGAGACCGAGGACGGTTTCCGCATCGCCGAGGAAGACCTGAAACTGCGCGGCGCCGGAGAACTATTGGGCACCCGCCAGAGCGGCCTGCCGGAATTCCGCCTCGCCGACGTGGCGGTGCATGAGGACCTGCTGGCCATGGCCCGCGATGACGCGGCGTTGATCCTCAGCCGCGATGCGGACTTGGAGACCGAACGCGGCCAGGCGCTCCGCACCTTGCTCTACCTGTTCGAGCGCGACGCCGCCGCCAGGAACCTGCGATCCGGTTAACATCCGTGGTATTCCTCACTTGACGTTTATGGGACGATCGAGTTCAACGGACGCCGCGACAACCGCTGGAGGCGCGGCCCACATGGGCAGGACCGACATCAAGTACAAGTTTGGCGTCCGCTATTCGTTCAGCGGTGATATGGACCGGCTAGAGGACTGGCTGGAAGCCAATTGCGACGGGGCCTACTCCTTCCAGTTCGAGGACATCAAGGAGACGGAGTCCGTCTTCAACAAACTGGAGATCCTGTTCCGGTTCGAGCAAGACCGCGACCGCATCGCCTTCCGAGAGCTGATCACGTCCGGCCAGGCGCCTTGGTAGACGCGCCGCCCCTTACACCATTTCAGCTATCGCTTTGGTCGGCCTTCGCCGCGGCCGATTGATCGCCCGGCCGTGATCCCTTGGGCACCAGGATCGTCGTCCTGGCCTTTTCACGTAGCAGATCCATTTCCTCGTAGGCCACGGCCGTGGTGACCGCCACCGCCTGCTCGCTTTCCGGGCGCCGGTCGGGCGGCGTGACGATGCCGCCGGAAATCACCATCTTGATGGCTTCCTCGACCGACATGGTCAGCGGCACCAGGTCCTTCTTGGGCACGAACAGCAGGAACCCGGAGGTCGGGTTCGGCGTCGTCGGTAGGAAGATGTTGGTACATTCTTCCTCGGTCAGGTTCTGCACTTCTCCCTCGGTCGTGCCGGTGATGAAGGCGATGGCCCAGATGCCGCGCCGGGGGTATTCGACCAGCACGGCCTCGCGAAAGGCATTCGATTGCTGCGCCAGCACCGTTTCCAGGATCTGTTTGACCGCCGAATAGACATTGCGGATCACCGGCATGCGGCTCAGCGTGCGCTCCTGGATGCGCAGCCAAAGCCGGCCGAAGAAACCCGCCGTCAACGCACCGATCAGCGTCAGGGCGGCGAACAGCATGACCAGACCCAACCCCGGGAGCGCGAACGGCAGGTAGGTTTCCGGGTTGTACTGTTCCGGCAGCAGCGGCGTCACCTGGCCGTCGACGAAGGTGATGAACAGCCACGACAGGTAAAGGGTGATTGAAATCGGCGCCGTGATCAGGACGCCAGCGAGGAAATAGGCACGCAGCCTGGCACTGGCGCTGATGGCGGGCCGGAGCCCGACCCCGCCCGCTGGCTTCGGATCATGATGCCTGGCCGCATCTTCGTTCATTGCACGCTATCCACTTCCGGCGGCCGTACCGCGGGGTCTCTGTGCCGAACGATCAACTGGTCCGCCTGATGGTATCGACAAAAATGTGCAGTAGGCCGCGGACGAAGGGGTCGGTCTTGGCCAGTTTGCGGTCAAACATGCCCTTGGTGACAACGATGATGGTCGACGGCTTGGCCGCCCGCGCCGCGGCCATGCGTGGCTGTTCGTCGATCAGGGCCATCTCGCCGAAGATGCCCCCTTGGCCGATGGTGGCGAGCACCTTGTCCTCGCCATCGATCGTCTTGGTGATTTCGACCTCACCGCTCTGGATCACGTAGGCAACGGACCCGGGCTCGCCTTCCTTGAAGATGTTTTCACCGACCTTGAAGGTCTTGCGGTCAAGAACATCCGACATCTTTTGTCCCCTGAGATTGGCCCAACATCCGTCGGGACGTTGCCCGTCCGCTTTTGAAGGCGCTAGTCTACCCTGTTGGCGGCGGCGGAATCACTACTTGATTCGTGTCGCCGATGAATTCCAAGCGGAGAACATGTTCATGAGTCGATCTTATCCCGCGCGCCCCATCGTCGGCGTCGGTGTCGCGGTCGTCGGCGCGCGTGGGGTGTTGATGATCCGCCGCGGCAAACCGCCACGCCAGGGCCAATGGAGCCTTCCCGGCGGCGCCCAGAAGGTCGGCGAGACCGTCGCCGAGGCGGCACACCGAGAAATCCGCGAGGAAACGGGCGTCGATATCGCTCTGCTCGGACTCGTCGACGTGGTCGACTCGATCAGGCCCGACGATGCCGGCGCCGTTGAGTTCCATTACACGTTGATCGATTTCGCCGCCGTCACCGGTGACGCCGAGCCCCGCGCCGGCGGTGACGCCGCGGACGCGCGCTGGATCGCACTGGAGGAATTGCCGGCCCTCCATCTATGGTCAGAAACCCTGCGCATCATCAATTTGGCGCATGAAATGTGGCAGGCCATGGGTGAGCCCGGGCCATCCGATCTGGCCAGCGGCGACTGAGCGACGATCAGCGCTCGCGGAACGACGTGGAGACGGAGCTGTAAACAGGCTTCAGCAGATAGGCGAGCAGCGTCTTCTGGCCGGTCTTGATATCCGCCTGCACGGTCATGCCGGGCATTACCCGGTTCTGTTCCGGATCGAACCCGACATAACCGCGATCCAGCGACACGGTGCCCTTGTAGTAGGGCTCGCCGTTCTCATCCAGGAAGGTGGAGGCCGAAACGTCGCGCAATTCACCGGTGATGCCGCCGAAGCGCGCGAAATCGTATGTCGTCACCTTGATCGTCACCGGCTGGCCGATGCGCACGTGGCCGACATCACGGGTGGTGATGCGTGTTTCGACGATCAATTCCTTGTCCAGCGGCACGATTTCCAGCACCACGCCGCCCGCCGGCAGCACGCCGCCGACTGTATACACCTGCTGTCCTTTGACGATGCCGCGCACCGGCGCCACGATATCCAGCCGCCGCACGCGGTCGCGCAGGTTGTCGAGGGATTCGTTGACCTGGGCCAGTTCGCCGGTCACCTCGCCCAATTGCGCCAGAGCCTGCTCGCGGGCATCCGTTTCAAGCTCGGCCAACCGCGACCGCACCTCGGCCAGCGCCTCGGCCGCGCGCTGGCGGTCGGTCACCAGCTTGGCCAGATCGCCGCGAGCCTTGTTGACCTCGCGTTTGATGTCCAGGTAGACGACCTTTGACGTCAGGCCCTGCTGGAACAGGCTCTCGCGCAGTAGCAGTTCCTCTTCCAGGATGTCCGCGTTGCGCGCCAGGGTTTCCTCCTGCTCCCCGAAGACTTCGAGTTCGGAACGTTTCTGGTCGATCTGCTTGAGCGTGGTTTCGCGCCGGTTCTCGGCCGCATCCATCTGGCTTTCATAGATGGTCTGCTGGTCGTCCATCATGTTCTCGTAGCGCTCGTCCTCAAGGTTGAATACCGGCTCACGGCCGGTGCCGAGGGCGCGCAACCGTTCGGCCTGCAGGGTCAGCCCGATGCGTCGCGCCTGCATCTGATCCAGTTCAGCCAGGGAAGACGTCGGATCCAGGCGCATCAGGACCTTGCCCTTCTCCACCAGTTCGCCTTCCTGGATCAGGATGTCACGCACGATGCCGCCTTCCAGGTGCTGGATGGCCTGCACCTGGCCCGCCGGCACGACTTCGCCGGATGTCACCGCGACCTCGTCCACGTTGGTCACGGCCGACCAGCCGAGGAAGGCGCAGATGACCAGCGAAATGGTGATCATGGCGACCCGGATGAGCCCGGAACTGCCGGCTTCCTCCAATATCACCGATTGCGCCAGGAAACGCGTCTGGCGATCGCCGCGACGAATCTTGCGCGGCGCGTCCGCGTCGCCGCCGGCATCCGCGGCGGGCGTGGCCGCGGGCGCGGCAGGAGCAGCAGGGGCAGCGGCTTCGTTCATCGATCCCTCACACGAAATCCTTCGGCATCTGCTTGATGACCTCGGCGGCCGGGCCATAGGCCCGAACGTTGCCGTACTCCAGCCAGAGAATCTTGTCGGCGATGCGCAAATGGCTGGGGCGGTGCGTCACCATAAGCACGGTTGTCCGGCCGCGCAGGTCATCCATGGCCCTCATGAAGGCTTGGTCGCCGGCGAAATCCAACCCGTTGCCGGGTTCGTCCAGCAACATGATCGGCGCGTCCTTCAGGTAGCCGCGCGCCAAGTTGAGGCGCTGCAGCATGCTGGTCGGCATCTGACCGGCGCCTGAGTCGCCGATGCGCACTTCGAAGCCCTGGCGCTGCCATTTTCCGGAGCCCTGCTCGAGCGCCAGCACCTCGTCGAGCACCTCCGCCTGGGCGCAGGCCCGGTGCAGGTCGGCCTCGGTGGCCGTCGGATGCGACAGCCTCATGTTCTGGGCGATAGTGCCGTAGAAGAACTGCATGGCCTGCGGCACATAGGCGCAGGCGTGGCGCAATTCCACCACGTCCATCTGTCGGATATCCATGTTGTCGATGCGGATGGAGCCGGCCTGCGGCTGGTACATGCCGATCATCAGTTTCAACACTGTCGATTTGCCGGAACCGTTGCCACCGACGACGGCAATGATCTCGCCCGGTTCAGCGTCGAAGCTGACACCGACCAACGCCGGGTCCGCTTCGGGGCTGTAGCGGATGGAGACACGGGCGAAGGTGACGAACCCGTCCATGCGGCGGATCGGGTTGACGATGGAGTGCTGGTCCCGCTCGGCGCGGATGTTCATCAGATTGTTGATCTGCGTGATCGACGATTTGACCTGGGTCAGTCGGGTCATGGAGACGAAACCCGTCTGCAGCGGCGCCAGCACCCGCCAGACCAGGATCATGGAGGCCACCAGGCCGCCTACCGTCATGTCGCCCGCCAGCACCCGGAAGACGCCGAAGACGATGGTGCCGATGCCGGCGGAGATCATCAGCACGTGGGACATGGTCTGCAGCAACGAGGAGAACTGCGCCGTGTAGAAGCTGTTCAACGATGCCGTCGCGGACAGATCGCGGAAGCGCTCCATCCAGGTTTCCTCGGCGCCGGTGTACTTGACGGCCCGCATGCCGCCCAGCGTTTCGACGGTCAGTTCCTGCTTCTTCGAAGACGCCCTGCCTGCCCTGGAAACCGAGCCCCGCAGCAGCGGCATGATGACCATGCCGAGAATCACGTAACACGCGATCATGATCATCGGCACGAAGGCGACCGGCCCGGCCAGCGCGGCGATGGTGATGACGAAGATGATGACGAACGGCAGTTCGAACAGCACCAATGCCATGGGGCCGGTGAAGAACTCGCGAACGGTCTCGAAATCCTTGATGCGGGCGATCTGGGCGCCAATCGTCGCGCGCTCCGTGAAGGCCGGCGGCAGAAACATGATCTTGTGGAAAATGGCGATGCCGACAATGTTGTCGAGCCTGGCGCCGATGAACGCCAGGATACGTGTCCGGATGCCGCGCAAGATCAGATCACAGCCGATGGCGATGCTGACGCCGACCGCGAAATAGGCCAGCGTAATCAGCGATCCGGTGGCCACCACCTTGTCATAGACCGCCATGACGAACAGCGGCGTCACCAGCGCCAGCACGTTGAGCACGAAGGTGATGCCGAGGGTCTGGTAGAACAGCGAGCGGAAACGCTCGTTGACGGCTTTGAACCAGCCGACCTTGGCCTGCGCCGGGGCCAATTCGTCCTCCTCCAGGCGGGAGAAGAAAAAGGCCAGACCGTTGAGGCGGGCGCGCGGCACCCGTACCTCTGCGTTCTCGCCGCCGTGGAAGACGACGAACTCGGCTCCCTCCCGCGACAGCAGGATCATGGCGTCATTGTTCTCAGGCAGGAACAGGCAGGGGAAAAGCCGCTCGTCGATCTTGTCGAGGCGGACCGGTATCGGGCGGCTCTGGAAGTGCAGGGTCGCCATGATGTTGCGGAACGATGTGATGTCCAGCGCGTCGATGAAGTGTGGCACCGCTTCAGCCACGTGCCGCGGATCGCCGCGCCAGCTGAGGGCGCCAAGCAGCGGCAGCAGGCAGTTCGAGAGGTCCGTCGCGTGACGCAGGCTGGCCAGTTCGCCTTGGCCGCTATCGGCGGGGCTGCGCGGCGGCAGGCCTTCGCCGGCTTCGGCCGCGGCCATTTCCATGGCGATGGGAGGCGTCGGCGGCTTACCGGCCCCGCCGCCCGTGACCTCGGCCGAGGGCTCGGTGTTCAGCAGCGCCTCGCGGACCACCATGTTCTTGGGACGCAATTCCTCCGGCAGAGGCGGTGGTGGCGGCAGGTCGCGCTGGACAGGCTGCGGTGGTGGCAAGGCCGCCGGCGACGATGCCTCGGGCACGGGCGTCGCCTGGGTCTCCGGTGGCGCGGGCAGCGATGGCGGCATACCAGGCCGCGGCGGCATGCGCGGCGGCGCCGCGGTGCCGGACGACGGTGTCTCGGCCGGCGGCGACGCGGGACGCGGCGGCAATTGCGGGCGTGGCGGCAACGCCGGCGCCGCGTCCTGGGCGGCGGACTCCGGTTTTGGCGGCATCGCCGGCGCGGCAGGGGTCAAAGGCTGTGGCGGCGCAGGCGTGGCGGTTTCCGTCGGCGCCTCGGCCTGTTCAGGCTGTTTGCGCAAGCGCGGCGGCAGCCGTTTGTCGCCTTCCGGCTTCGATCCGTCTCCCTCGGGCTTCGCTCGCTGACGGCGGCGTGGCGGGCGGCGCTTCTTCTTCTCGCCATCCTCACCAGCGTCGCCACGCAGTCGCGGCGGCAGGCGCTCGGTCTTAGGCTTGGCGGCGGGTTTGGTGGCGGGCTCGGCCTTTGCCGCCGCGGCGGTGTCGGACGGCGGCGGCGCGGCGACCGTTTCGCGGCGCAGCTTCGGCCGCGGGCGGGCCGCCGGCTTGACCTCGGGCGGCGCTTGCGGACGGGCACGCGGCCGTGGCGCCGGCGGCGGGGCGGGCGTCGAAGGCGGCGGTGTGGCAGATGGCAGCGTCGCCTGTGGCGGTGGGGGCGTCGCCTCGGGTGGCAGTGGCGGCAACTTCAGTTCCGTGCGCTCCTCGGGTAACACGGACGCTGGCAGGTCCAGGGGTTCGTCGGTAATCGGTTCCAGCGGCAAGAAATCGATGGGATCACCATAAAGCGGTGGCGGCGCGTCGCGATCCGCCGCGGCATCTCCACCGAACGGAAAACGCCGACGCGGTTCCGGCGCGGCGGCAACGGCGGGCTCGACGTCGTCGAACCCGTCAACCGCCTCGATCTTGGGCAACATGCTGGCCATCGCCCTATCCGCCCCTCGCCACTTGCCTTACCGCTTGCCGATCGAACGACCGTGATCCTAGGCGACGCGACGGCGCCCCTTGCGGTCCTCGGTCCAGCGGCCACCGCCATCGACCCAGCCATGGTCCGGCACGGCGAACTGCTGGCTTTGCATATCCTTTTCGGCCGCGTGCTCGGTCGCGTTCGGCGCCGCCACGTTCGGTTCGACCTGAGCGGCCGGTTGCTCGGCCGCCCTGTCGAGGAGTCCCGCCGTCTTCAGGGTGGCATAGGCTCGGCGCGACAAGCCCAGGCTCGCCGCTTCGGCCTTGTCGCTGGCGCTGCGACCCTCGTCGGCCTCGATCTTCAGTAGTTTGCGCAACATGTCGTCTTCCCCCGTGGTGTTTCGGGTGGGTGGGGTTCGACGCCGTTCCCTCTGTCGTCGCAGGCCTTTGGCCCGTCATTTGTGTTTTGTCGTGCATGGTCATGACGGCAGCACCGGTGCCGGCGCCGCCGGGGCGGCGAAGGCAGGCGCCTCCTCGCCACGTTCGCGTAAACTGGATTCTTCGATGTCGTAAATGCGGTCGGCAAGCGTCAGCAGCGACGGCCGGGGCGTTACCAAAATCATGGTAACGCGGCCCTTGAGGCGCTCCAGCAGGGTCTTCAGCATGGCGTCGCCGGCGCTGTCCATGGACGAGTTGGCCTCGTCGAACAGCAGCACCCGGGGTTTGTCCACGAGCGCCCGGGCGATGGCGATGCGCTGCTTGATGCCGCGCGGCAACTTATCCGAGGCACCGTCACCGACCGGCGTGTCATAGCCCTGCGGCATGTGGGCGACCACGCTGTCGAGGCCCAGCAGCTTGGCCACGTCGAAGGCATCCTGGACCTTCTCCTCGCGGAACATGGTGATGTTCTCCAGCAAGGTGCCGTTGAACAGCGTTCCCTCTTGCGGCAGGTAGGCGATCTGGTGGCGAATGCTGGACGGATCGAAGTCCATCAGGTCGTGGCCATCGGCCAGCACCCGGCCTTCGGTCGGCATCAGGATACCCATGGTCAGGTAGAGCAACGACGTCTTGCCGCTGGCGTTGCCGCCGGAAATTCCGACGGTCTCGCCGGCATCCGCATAGAGGCTGATGCCCTCGAACAATGGCGGAATATCATCGCCATCCTTGTTCCTGCCGAACGTGAAAGTCAGGTTTTCGACCTTGATGTCGCCGCGGATCGGCGGAAGTTTCGGCAATCCCGGCGGCTTCTCGACCTCCATGGTGAACAGCTCGCGGATTCGCTCGCGAGCCAGTTCGACGCTTTGGTAACGGGTCCAGACGCCGACCAGCCGCTGCATCGGCTGCATGGAGCGTCCGGCCAGCATGGTGCAGGCGGCCAGGCCGCCGACGGTCAGTTCGCCATCGATGACGAACGTGGCGCCGTAGCCGACGACGCAGAACAGCACCAGTTGCGAGAACAGCGCACCGACGCTGTTGGCGTTCGACGAGTGCATGGCCACGTGGTAGTCGGCGTCGGCGCAGGTTTCCTGCAGGCGCTCGTAACGCCGCAACATCTGCTCTTCCATGGCTAGGCCCTTGACCGTATGCACGCCACCCAGCACTTCGATGATGAAGCTGAAACGCCGGTCGTCGGCGTTCATGCGGTCTTCCAGGGCTGCCTTCAATTTGGTGCCGACCCAGAGCGCCGTCAGCGTGAACAGCACCATCAGCGTGATCGGCACCATCACCAGGTGGCCGGCCAGATAAGTCAGCGCCGCCAGATAGATGACGGCGAAGGGCACGTCGACCAGGGTGATGAAGGTCTGGCCGGCGTAGTATTCTTTCAGCGTACCCAGCGCGTCCATGCGCTCCAAGTGCACGCCGGAGCCGATGCGCTCGTAATCGACGATGCTGACGTTGAGCAGGCGTTCCAGGGCGGCGCAACCCGCCAGGTGGTCGAAGCGCGCGCCCATCCAGCCGGAAACGTAGGAGCGGCCGAGCCTGAGCAGCGCCTCCAGGATCAACGCCGTGCCGATGCCGATGACCAGCAGGATCAGCGTACCGGCGGCATCTGACGGAATGATGCGGTCATAGACTTGCAGCAGGGTGAGCGGCATGGCCAAGGCCAGCAGATTGACGAACGTGGAGGCCAGCATCAGGTCGAACAGGCCACCCGGCATGGTCGAGACCGCGCCGATCTGAACCTTCGGTTTGCGTGGCTTCGCGTCCTTCTTGCGCCACAATGCCATCGTTGTGCCTGCCACAGTTATGATACCGCCGGCGCACGGCCTGCCGAGCCGCGCGCGCTGTTCGCCAACGAAACCGTTAAAAGAATATGTTTAACAATCTCTTAGCGCACAGTACCCGGGTTGCCCCGCGACACCTCGGAAACCGCGCCCCGAGGTCGACCGAAATGAGCCATCGCCGGTCGTCGAAACTCGTCCACGGAGGGCATCCATACGCCCCGATCATGACCAAAATCTGACGGCTTCAGCCGAACCTCGTGATCAGAGGGTCGATCGCTCGGCCAGCAACTGCCGCAGCTTGTTTTTGACCAACCAAAGCGCCGCCTCGCGGCCCAATGCGGGCCGAACGCCAGGATGGTAGAGTGCGCGCACAAGAAGCTCGTCCCCCGGCGACAATTCGAGCAGCCGGTCGTGGTCGCTGAACATCGAGGGGCGAGCCACGTCTGTATCGTTTGGAAGGCCTAATGACTGCGTTATTTCTTCTATTAAACAATGCTTTACATGATGCTTATGAAGTTGGGTATTAATGACGATTTCGGCCTGCTGGATAACCCCGGGCTGTCCCAACCAGTAAACGAAGAAACAACGGCCAGGCCCACGCAGCTGGCGCATGAGGGCCGGCGAAACACCATCGAAGGCGATAGTGTCGAGCCCTAGGCGGTCGGTCAGGGTGATGCGGATATCGACCTCCGCGCCGTCTCCTTCGACCAGCGCCAATTCCAGCCCCGTCAGGCGGGCGAGGTGGCTCAGATGGCTTTCAATTGTCTCGCGCACCCAAGGCTCTATCACCGGGATGCCGGCGTCCCCTTCCGCCCCGCGTGGCGTCGGACTTCCATCGGTCCCCGCGGCGATACTGCCCTCGACACGGCGCAGCCCCACCAACACAGGGCCCGGCCATTTGGCGATCTGCTGTTGTTTCATGGCACCGGCGAGTCCGGTTCCGAAAACCACCTGATCGAATGCGGACATCAGGCGCTTGAGCTCCATTTCGGCGCCAGCCGGCGAACGCGGCGTGTCGGCGGCGGCGCGACCGCCCGATAGTCCCGATGCCAGCAGGATGGCGCCCAATACCAGCGCCAACAGGGCGCGGCGCGGCGCGGGCCTACTTGACCACACGGTTCAGTTCCGAGATGACCTTGCGCGCCAGCACCATGGCTTCGTCGCGCGGCGCGCCGGGTGCCATCCGCTTGTCATAGAGCGCGCGGATCAGGATGCGATCGTTGCGGCTGAGCCGGGTCGGCGTCGCCCGTTGATTGAACACCGACGGTTTCACGATGTCGCTGTCATTGGGCAGACCCATGGCCTGGGTCAGCTCCTCCAGAAGGCAGGCGTCGATGGCCTCGATCGGCATCTGGTTGTTAACGACGATGATGCCCTTAACGATGGCGCCGGACTTCACGGCCCAGGTGAGGAAGTAACAGACGCCGGGCCTGGCCATTGTTTTCAATAGCTTAGGCGGCGCCTCCTTGGCGATGAAGGGAGCACCCATGGCCAGGCGCGGCACGAACTTGATGGAGAGATTGGGCGGTTTCTTGACTTTTTTCGCATCCTCCGTGGCCACGCCGGATAGCTTGACCAGTGTGCGCAGGTGCTTCTGGATGATCTTGATGTTCTCCGGGGCCGGACGTTGTTTCTTCAGCTTCAGTTCCTTGCCGCCCGACGCCTTCGGCACCACCTTGCCGGCCAGAGATGAAACAGTGACCCGCAGCGGCGCCAGCCATTTCTTGATGTGCTTGGATGGCGCCACGGACTTGTATTCCGATTTAAAAACAACGGCTTCGAAGAATTTGATCAGCGCGGCATCGGACGCCTTTTCAGCCGCCGACGCGCCGCCCGGCGACGCCAGGAATGCCAGGATCAACAAGGCCCAGAGGTGATTTCGCAGTCGCATGGATTATCGGCCCCAATCATCGGGCCGATTGCCCGCGGCCATCAATCGACGGCCCGAGGCTGGTCAGCCCACTATTTCATCAATTCTACACGAGCCGCCCGGGCCAAGACCAATCAATTGGCGATGATCCAGGACCGCAGCATGGTCTCTGCGACGGGCCGGAAATCGTCGAACCGGCTGGCCGGCGCCGTATAGGACCAGACGTGGGCGATATCGCCCTCTGGCCGCGGCAACACCAGCGCCCATTTGCGGAACGCCCGGCCGCCGTGGCTATAGGTGGCGACAAACTGCCGCCCCGCCAGCTTCAAGCCGCCCTTGGCGTAGCTGATATCCTTTTCGGCGTTGATCGCCAGCCCTTCGGCGGCGGCGCTCAATTGCGCTTTCAGATCGTTGAACGCAAGTCGCACCGCGTCCTCCGCTTGACTGGTCCGGGCCGGCTGCACGTTCTGTACGCTGACGATGGCGTCGTAGGCCGGCGTGCCCTGCCGGCCGCTGAATACGGTGGTGTAGGCGGCCGCCTTCTCCATCTCCCAATCGGCGGGATAATCGATCGCATAACCGAAACCAGGTTCATCAAAGCGATTGGTGCTTCGCCCCGTGGGGGCGGCGGCGGCCATCCGCTGGGGCCGGCCGTCAGCCATGGCCTTCGGCTTGGCCGCGGTATGTAGCGGCGGCTTCTTGATCTCCTTAGTCGGTGGCCGGGTCGGCGTCGCATCGGCGATGCGTTCCGGGCGGTCGTCCGGCGCCGGCTGGAAATGCCCGAGCAGCCATTCGAACTCCGGGTGCATACGCTCGAACGAATGTTTAGGGGCGAAGAACATGAACACAAAGTCGGTGCGCTTGGCCCGGGCGATGACCATGCGCACCTGCATGGCGCCGGCATCGTAGAGCGCCTGGCGGGCGGCCATACCGCCGACTTGGGTCTCTGATTCCATCAGTTTGGAGCGCCAGGGTTTTCCATGGCCGACGTAACGTTCATCAAGCTTGGCCACCATGTGCACGAGATCCATCTCCGGATTGGTATCGCCGGTCTGGATATTGATGGCGTAACCGCGCCGCGACTGCACCGATAGACCGGCCTTGCCGGCTAGCGAGATGACCCGCGAGCCGGGCGGCACCGGCATGAAGAAGCCCCGCGTCGGATCGACGTAGCGCCCCGGATCGGTTTTCGCCTCGGTAATTACCTGGCCCGGCGGCGACATCGCCGGCGGAGAGCCTGGCTGTCCACTGGGCGCGGCGTGTCCGGGGATCGGGCCTGGCACCTGGCCGGACGCAATGCCGGGCGCTTGGCCGCGCTTCGCCTTGGCGGAAATCGCGGCGGAATTCAGCGGCTCGACGGCGGCCTGCGTCGATTGCGCGGCGGCCGTCTGAACCCCTAGTACGCCAACGACGGCGAGGGCTGCGGTGAATGCGGATGCATGTCTCAACATGGGTCGACGCCTTTGAGCTTTTCTGCGTCACCCGAATTTAGGTCGTTATGCTTAACAAATGATTAGCAAGGCCGGCCGGCTAGGGTGCCGGAACGATCTCGGGCGCCGCCATCGAGCCGGTAACGTCGTAATCGACGGTGCGCCGTTCGCCGCCGCTTTTCTCGACCAATGTGGTCAAGCGCCACTTCAACTGGTCATTGGCGAGGTCGAGCTTGCCGGCGCCGATCATGCTCCAGCCCTTGGCCTGCAGCAGCAGGTCGTCGTTGACCAGGATTCCGCGCGAGACGCGAAAACTTCCAGCGAGTTGCGTGAACGTCAGGGGCTCCTCCGCCTCCAGGTCTTCCAGGATGGTTTCCAGCAGTTCTGTTTTCCGCCATTCGCCACTCGTGACCACCAGCGTCCCCTGCCCTCGCAACGCGGCCAACAATTGATGATTGTCGGCGCCGACGGATAGCAGGTCCAACTCGACACTGCCCTCGCCGGAGACAGGCCAGTCCGCGTCCAACGCGGTCGATAGTTGCGTCAGATCGACAGCCCGCATCTTCAGCACCGCCTTGAGCGCCGTCATGCCCTCGGCGTGGCCAAGCGTGAGTTCGCCGCGCAGGTTGCCGCCGGCCAACCCCATGCGATCGACGGCCACGATCAGCGGCGCGTTCGGCTTGGCGCGGGCAATCCGCAATCCGCCGGCATCGCCACTGATGTCCCCCGCCAGCAGCTCGTCCCAACGTACCTGGATCTCGCCCAGGGCCGGGAAGTGGCCGGCCAACCGGCCGAGATCGGAGGTCTCGCCGGTGAGACGCGCAAGCAGCGGCCAGACGGCGACCAGATCCAGGGTTTCGGCGATGATGGTGCCGCTGAGCTCTCCGCCGGCACCGCGCCGGGTGACGGCGACCTGTCCGCCGGCCGTGGTGCGGCCGAATTCCAGGCTAACGCCTTCCAGGGCACTGCGGCCGGCGTCCAGCGTCAGTTTGCCGTCGAAGCGCAACAGCCCGTCGCCGAGCGCCGCCGCCGGAACACCGGTCAGTCTGGAGACGACTCCCAGATCCTCGCCGAGCGCGGAAACCGCGCCGGCGGCGACGAGACCGTGCCGCCACGCCGCGCGGCCGTCGAAGCTGGCCTTCAGGCCGGCCCCGACGATGTTCAGCTTGGTCTTGGTGCCGGCGCCGGTGATCAATCCGGTGGCCGAGCCGAAGTCCGTCCGCGCCACCCAGTCGATGCCGCGCCATCGGGCCTTGGCATCGAGCCGCACCGCGACGGTTCCATCCGGTGGCGACGGCGCCTTGACGACCGAGATGCCGTCGACCAGGACGGTGGCGTCGGCATTGTCGTCCGCCGACTGCTCGATACGGCCGTCGCTGAGGACGAAATCCCCGATCGCCAGATCGCGCCAGAGCCCCCAGGCGCTGCGGGTCACCTCCTGCGCCGCCATCGCCGCGTCGGCCCGGCGCAGCACCGGCCGCTCGATCCGCAGGCGCTCGAAATCCAACGCGCCCGTGATCAACGCCAGCGTATCCAGGCTCAAGGACAGCCGCTGGATGGTCACAGCGCCGGCGGCCTCGGGCGCCTCGCCGATCAGGATATCTTCGGCCTCCAGCGTCAGCGTCGGCACCAGCGCCAAGTCGACCGGCCCCTGCACGCTGACCTGTTCGCCCAGGAACAACTTGCCAGCGCCTCCGACCAGGTCACGCGCGGCCGACTGCGGCAGGACCAGTGGTCCGACCAGGACCACCGCTCCGAGCAGACCGATGAGGATCGCCAGAACGACCGCCAGCCATTTGAGAACGGGAAAACGCGCCGGTGGCGTCAACGTCGTCGACGATAGCCGCTCATCGGGCGCGATCTCAAGCACGGCGCGCGCCTCCGGCCCAGATGCCCTTCCGGGTTCCGGAAATTCGGTTGGTGATGATCCTCATCCTGGCCGGCTCCCAGCGTTGCGGCCGTCCTGCCCCAGCGCCCATGAACGCCAACAGGCGTTTCAATCCGGTTAACGACGGTCCGCGGGTTGGCGTTCAGTCCGCCGATTTCCGAATGACGAAGGTCAGAACGCCGTCGTCGTCGCTCTGCTCCACCAGCGTATCGCCGGTGGCGTCACAGAAGTTTCGAAAATCCTCAACGGCGCCCGGGTCCGTCGCCAGAACGGTCAGTGTCTCGCCGAATGCCAGGCCTTTCAGCGCTCGCTTCGCCTTGAGCACGGGAAGCGGGCATTTCAGGCCAGTGGCGTCGAGGCGTTGATCCACGGATTTCGATCCTACGTCGGGCAAGACTTCGCGCCAAAAAGCCCGCAACTCCGCAACGTACAGTGTCTTGGCGGGACGGTGTTGACAGGCCACAACGATTACCATAGAAGGCGCCAGGCATTCCACAAGCCTCTCTTACCAAAGAGAATTTCCGCCCTGCCCGAGGGGGCCGCCGTGACAGGCACCGCCACGACCCTGCATCAACCGAAGGCGCGCACGTTAATTCCGCGCCGGGCCGGCCGCGCCTTCAGCCCAAACACAAGGGCGGCCTAGGATGCAGATTTACCTCCCCATCGCCGAGGTTTCAGTCAACATCTTCCTGATCCTTGGCATGGGCGGGGGCGTCGGCATCCTGTCCGGCCTGTTCGGCGTCGGCGGCGGCTTCCTGATGACACCGTTGCTGATCTTCATCGGCATTCCACCGGCGGTCGCCGTCGCCACCGAGGCCAACCAGATCGTCGCCAGTTCGGTCTCCGGCGTGCTCGCCCACTGGCGCCGCGGCAACGTCGATCTGATGATGGGCAGCGTGCTGCTGGTGGGCGGCATCATCGGCTCGACCTTTGGCGTCTGGCTGTTCACCTGGCTGAAGGACCTCGGCCAAGTCGACTTGGTGATCAAGCTCTCCTATGTGGTGTTCCTCGGCATCATCGGCGGCCTGATGCTGCTGGAAAGCATCCGCGCGATGATGAAGAAACGCGCCGGCACCGGCGGCGGCAAAATTCATCACCACAACTGGATGCACGGGCTGCCGTTCAAGATGCGCTTTCGGCGCTCCAAACTCTACATCAGCGCCATCCTGCCGCTGGCCGTCGGCATCTTCGTCGGCATCCTGTCGGCGATCATGGGCGTCGGCGGCGGCTTCGTCATGGTACCGGCGATGATCTACCTGCTCGGCATGCCGACGGTGGTGGTGGTCGGCACGTCGCTGTTCCAGATCATCTTCGTCACCGCCAACGTGACCATGCTGCAGGCGGTTTCCAACCAGACCGTCGACGTGGTGCTGGCCGTCCTGCTGCTCATCGGCGGCGTCATCGGCGCCCAGATTGGTGCCCGCTTCGGCGGCAAGTTGCAGGGCGAGCAACTGCGCGGCCTGTTGGCGCTGATCGTGCTGGCGGTCTGCGCCAAGATCGGGTTCGATCTGGTGGTAACGCCGTCGGAGTTCTTCTCCCTCGGCGCGGCGGTGGCTCACTGATGCGGCGCGACCTACCCCTGCTGATCGGCCTCTGGCTCGCGGTCGCCATCTCGGCGCCGGCCGACGCTCGGGACCTGGTGGTCGACCTGTCGGCACCGGTGGTCAAGGTGACGGCGGGCTTCGCTGGCACGGACCTGTTGCTCTACGGCGCCAAGGAAGCGAAAGGCAATATTATCGTCGTCATCCGCGGTCCGGCCAAGGACCAGGTCGTGCGGCGCAAGGAGCGCATCGGCGGCGTCTGGGTTAACCGGTCGAGCCAGATATTCAAGGCCGTCCCGTCGTTCTACTGGGTGGCGTCCAACCACCATGACCTGGGCTCCATGCTGGGCGCCGAGTTGCGCCAGATCCACCAGATCGGTGTCGAAGAACTGGAATTTTCGCTAGACGACAACACCGCCATCGATCCCGATATCTGGGAATTTCGCGACGCCATCAAGCGCGTCAACCAAAACGCCGGCCTCTACAGCACCGGAACGCAGGACCTGATCTTCCTCTCCGACTCGCTGTTCAAGACCCGCGTCCGATTCCCCGCCAACGTCGCCGTCGGCGCCTATGGGGTGGACGTCTACCTGGTCCGCAACGGCGAAATCGTGGCCAGCGAAACCACCATCCTTAACGTCCGCAAGTTCGGCCTCGAAGCCGCCATCTTCGACTTCGCCCATCGCCAGTCGCTGGCCTATGGTATCATCGCCATCATCATCGCGTTGTTCTCTGGATGGCTGGCCAACGCCGTATTCCGCAAGGCTTGATCCATGACCCAACCATCACAGCCCGAGACCACCGGCAAAACATTCCTGTGTGTCGTCGACGACACCGAGGAGTTCTCGCGGGCGCTGCATTTCGCCTGCTGCCGCGCCGTCAACACGGGCGGCCGGGTGGCCTTGCTCTATGTCACGCAACCGGTGGAATTTCAGCACTGGATGGCGGTCGGCGACCGCATGCGCGAGGAAGCGCGGGAGGAAGCCGAGGAGATGCTCTCCGTCGTCGCCGGCCGGGTGCAGGAGAAAACCGGCCAGACGCCGGCGGTCTATATCCGCGAGGGCACCGTGCGCGAACAGGTGGTCGACCTGATCAACGAGGAAACCCACGTCTCCTTCCTGGTGCTGGGCGCCGCCAGCGGCACCGACGGCCCGGGACCGCTGGTCAGCTACCTGGTGGAGCGCATGACGGGGGAATTGCGGGTGCCCGTGGTCATCGTGCCCGGCGGCCTGAGCAACGAAGACATCGACGCCATCACTTGAGGCGGGGGTGCCTCGGCGCCTAGCGGATGATCAGCACCGAGTTGTGGGCTTTGGCCAGCACCTTGGATGATACGCTGCCGACCAACATCCGCTTGATCGACGACTTACTGGTATCCGACATGACGATCAGGGAGTATTCCTTGCCGGCCTCGATGATCTCGTCTACCGGATCGCCGATCCGCGCATAGGTATTGAGCACCTCGAGACCGATGTCCGAGACCGCATCCTTGGCTCGCGCCACCGCGTCTTCCGCCGCTTGCAGGTCGCCGTCGTCCCTGGCGATCGAAATCAGCGATACCATCGGCGCCTGAAAACGCTGCGCCATCAAGGCATCCCGCCGGACCGCGTCGAGCGCCATGTCCGAGCCGTCCGTGCACACCAGGTGCCCCCTGCCCGGCACCAGTTCACGCGCCGCCAGCACAGAACACGGCGCATGCCGCGCCACCCGTTGGGCAATCTGTCGCGAGAACAGGCCGCGCTTGCGGTCGGCGCCGAGGATGATGAGGTTGTAGGGGCCGAGCTCGTACTGGTCGAGGATACCGCTCGCCGGGTCGTGGGCGGTCTTCAGTTTCAGCACGATGCTTTTGCCGGTGGTGTTGCGGTATTCGACCTTGTTATCGCCGAGCGGGTCGCCCTCGACGTCGGTGTGGGTCACCGTGGAACTCCATTGTTCCTCCAGTTCGGCATTCTCGATCAACAGGTCGAGACCCTTGCGCAGATACCGGATGCCAGGCAGTTCCAGGCCCCAGCTCAGCATGTTCTCACGCGCCACGCGCACCTGCATGCCGCCGGAGTGCAGGCCCTGGTCGATAGTGCGAACGTACAGCAGGATGATGTCGCAGTCGTCCGCGCCGCCCATGCGGGCCGCGTAGTCGAGGCCGCGGTAGGATTCCTCCGAGCCATCGATGCAGACGAGGATGCGGAAGCGTTTCAGCCGCCGTTCGTGCTCGTCCTCCAATTCGCGCTGGATATCGGCCGCGTCCGCCAAATCCGCCTCCCGTTCGGCGGGTCCCGCCAGGACCCTTGCATCTATTGACGCATCCTTTTCGCTGCCTGTCTACGTGCCAAGAAACGGCCAATAGATCGCCGCCCCGACCAGCATCACAATCGTCGACATCACCGCCATCTTCCACCCCACCTTGAGAAAGTCGGTCGTCTTCAGGTAACCGGCCGCGTAAACGATGGTGCAGGCCGGCGTGCCGACGACCGTGAGATAGGCGAAGGCCGACGAAATCGCCGTGATGAAGCCGATGATGATCGGGCTTTCGCCGGCCACCACCGCCATCTTCAGCACGATCGGCCCCAACACCGCGACCGCCGCACCATTAGACATGGTGTTGGTGACAGCCGTTGTCAGCACCGAAACGGCGGCCCACAGGCCGATTCCCTGATCGGCGCCGATCGGAGTCAGCATATCGAGGAACGATTCCGCGATCCACTTGGCCGCGCCCGTGTCCTTCATCTGAACCCCGAGCGAAATGGCGGCGGCGTAAAGCAGAACCACGCCCCAGTTGACGCCGGAATTCACGTCCTCCCACTTGACCAGGCCGGCGACAAGAAAGCCGATGGCCCCCATGATCGCCACGGTCCCCATGCCAATGTCCGCGGAAAGCGTGATCCAGCCGGTCAACACCAGCGCGAAGATAACGATGGCGACCCAATCCGACGGCTTCATCGGGCCTTCCAGTTCAACTTGCGTGCGCAGCTTGACGCAGGCCCGGCTGAGATCCCGATACTCAGGACGGAAGGTCACCAGCAGGATCATCGTCACGAACGGCAACTGGATCAGGAACATCGGATAGGCGTAGAGCATCCACGTCAGGTAATCGACACGGAAGATATCGGTGGCCGGGTCGGTGGGGTCGTAGAAATATTCCCAATAGCCGATCATGATGGCGTTGCGCGCACCGCCGGAGGGTGTTCCGATCCCGGCGACCGAGCAGCCGTAAGAGATCGAAAACAACAGCACCGCAGCCAGGTTGCGGACCTTGTGCGGGTCATCCGAGGTCAGCGTGATTAGCGTTATCCCAACCGGCAGCATCATCGCCGCCACCGTGTGCTCGCCGACGAATGACGCCAGAATGCCGGAGACGATGGAAATCCCGAAGCAGATACGCGACGTCTTGGTTCCAGTGACACGGACGATCAACCAGGCGATGCGCTTGTCCAGTTTCTGCCGCACCACGGCCACGGCGAGCATCAGCGATCCCATGATGAACAATACGGAATCGGTCATCAGGCTCTTCGCCACCTCGGTGGAACTGATACCCAACAACAGCACTTGGCCGACGATGATCATCAGGGCCACTGACGGCAGCGGTACCGGTTCGGTAACGAACAGGATGGTGGCGAAAACCGACATGGTCAGTACCACCAGTCCCTCTTCCGACAGACCGTCGGGCAAGGGCATGGCCAGCATCCCGGCCGCAACGGCCATGGCGATGAACAACCAACGCTTTTCCCAGAAATAGTAGAGGTTCAAGGTGCGGGAAAGATGGCCAAGCCCAGGCACCGGGGGGACCCGCCGCACGCTGCGGGCCAATAATCCGACTCGCGCGGTCCCAGTTTCCGTCACGCCCTTCCTCTGAATATATCGCCGTCCCAGGGGGACCGCGCCGGCAGGAATCAACTAGACTGCTGTTTTAGCAGCATTTCTCAGCGCTGCGATAGCCCCTTCGTAATCGCCGCCATCAAACACGGCACTGCCGGCGACCAGCACATCGGCCCCCGCCGCGACGACATCGCCGATGGTGTCGGTATTAATACCGCCGTCGACTTCGAGTTCAATAGGACGATCGCCGATCAATTCACGGAGGCGGGCGATCTTGGGCAACTGCTCGGTGATGAAACTCTGGCCGCCGAAACCCGGGTTGACGGTCATCACCAGGATCAGGTCGAGCTTGTCGATGACGTATTCGATGACGCCTTCCGGCGTGCCCGGGTTGAGCGACACGCCGGCCCGGCAGCCAAGATCGCGGATGCGTTGCAGCGAGCGGTCGAGATGCTTATCGGCCTCTACATGCACGGTGATGATGTCGGCCCCAGCCTTGGCATAGTCCTCCAGGAAGGGTTGCGCCGGATCGATCATCAGATGCACGTCGAAGGGCTTCTTTGTGGTCTTCCTGATCTTGGAGATGACCGGCGGGCCGAACGTCAGGTTGGGCACGAAATGGCCGTCCATAACGTCGATATGGATGTAGTCGCAACCGGCGGCGTCGATGGCGGCGATTTCCTCGCCGAGCCGGGAGAAATCCGAGGACAGGATGGAGGGGGCGATCTTCACCATGGCGTTCGCCTCCCTTCCCTGTTCCGTCCCGGGCGCCTCAGTGCACGGTCGGGTCGAGCGACCCGTCGGCGTAACGCGCCGCCATGTCCGGCAGCGTCAGGGCCTTGATTTTCGAGGCCTGGCCGGCACAGGCGAAGCGCTCGAAGCGGTCGATACAGACCTCCTCCATCGCCGCGATGGCGGGCTTCAGGTAGCTGCGCGGATCGAACTCGGCCTTCTTCTCGAACAGCACCTTGCGGATCTGGCCGGTGATGGCCAGGCGGTTGTCGGTGTCGATGTTGACCTTGCGCACGCCATTCTTGATGCCGACCTCGATTTCCTCGACCGGCACGCCGTAGGTCTGCGGCATGTCGCCGCCGTGGGCGTTGATGATGTCCTGCAGTTCCTGCGGCACCGAGGATGACCCGTGCATCACCAGGTGCGTGTCCGGCAGCTTGGCATGGATGGCCTTGACCACGTCCATGGCCAGGATGTCGCCGGTCGGCTCGCGGGTGAACTTATAGGCGCCGTGCGAGGTGCCGATGGCGACGGCGAGCGCATCCACCTTGGTCCGCTTGACGAAGTCCGCGGCCTCGTCCGGGTCGGTCACCAGCATGTCCATGGACAGCTTGCCGTCGAAACCGTGACCGTCCTCTTTCTCGCCCTCGCCGGTTTCCAGCGAGCCCAGGCAGCCCAGTTCGCCCTCCACCGAGACGCCAACCAGATGCGCCATGTCGACGACGGTTCGCGTGGTGTCGACGTTGTAGTCGTAGGACGCCGGGGTCTTGGCGTCCTCTTCCAGCGAGCCATCCATCATCACCGAGGTGAAGCCGTTGGTCATCGCCGACATGCAGGTGGCGGCATTGTTGCCGTGGTCCTGGTGCATGCAGACGGGGATATCCGGATACATTTCCGTCGCCGCCAGGATCAGGTGGCGCAGCACCGTGTCGTTGGCGTACTTCCGCGCACCGCGCGACGCCTGCATGATGACCGGACTGTCGGTCTTGTCCGCCGCCGCCATGATGGCCAGCATCTGCTCCATGTTGTTGATGTTGAAGGCCGGCATGCCGTAATCATTCTCTGCCGCATGGTCGAGCAGCTGCCGCAACGAAACCAACGCCATCTTTCTGTCTCCCTACTCTATCTACCGTTCAATCGTGGCTTTAAAGCCGATCCCGCACCGCCTGGACCACGGCCTCGGCGGTAATTCCGAAATGTTCGTACAATTGCCCGGCCGGCGCCGAGGCCCCGAAACCGGTCATGCCAACGAAGCCGCCGCCGTCGCCGGTGTATCGCTCCCAGCCCATGCCGACGGCCGCCTCGACCGCGACGCGCACGGTGCCCGGTCCCAGGACCCGCTGGCGATAGTCGTCATCCTGGTCGTCGAAGGCTTCCCAGCACGGCATGGACACCACGGCGGTGCCGATGCCGTCCGCTTCAAGTGCCGCGCGCGCGGCGGCGGCGATGGAAACCTCGGATCCAGTCGCCAGCAGCGTCACCTTGCGCTCGCCGGCGGACGCGTCCTGCAAGACATAAGCGCCCTTGGCACTCAGGTTGTCGGCGGTGTGCTCGGTGCGAAGGGTCGGCACGCCCTGACGGGTCAATACCATGCCGGCCGGGCCGTCCTGGTATTCCAGCGCCATGGCCCAGCACTCGGCGGTCTCGACGCCGTCGCAGGGCCGATAAACCCGGAAGTTCGGCGTCGCCCGCAGCATGGCCAGGGTCTCGACCGCCTGGTGGGTCGGTCCGTCCTCGCCGAGACCGATGGAATCGTGGGTCAGCACATAGACCACCCGCTGGCCCATCAGCGCCGACAGCCGCATGCCGCCCCGCATGTAGTCGGCGAAGACCAGGAAGGTGCCGGAATAGGGAATGATGCCGCCATGCAGCGCCATGCCGTTCATGGCCGCCGCCATGCCGTGTTCGCGGACACCGTAATGGACATAGCGGCCACTGAAATCATCCGGCGTGATGGGTTCCGTCGACGGTGTCTTGGTGTTGACGGATCCGGTCAGGTCGGCCGAGCCGCCGATCAGTTCGGGAATCGCCTCGGTCAGCACCGTCAGCGCCTCGCCCGAAGCCTTGCGCGTCGCCCATTTCGGCTGTTCGTCGGAAACACGCTGTTTGTGGGCGATGATGGCGTCCGACCAGCCGGCCGGAAGCTCGCCAGCCATCAGTCGATTGAACTCGGCCGCCCCATCATCGGCATCGACCCGGCCCTGCCAGGCCTTGCGCACATCGGCGCCACGGCCACCCGCGGCGCGCCAGGCACTCACCACGTCTGCCGGCACCTCGAACGGCGCGTGCGGCCAGCCAAGGGCCTCGCGCATCCCGGCGATCTCCTCGTCACCCAACGGCGAGCCGTGGGTCGACGACGTTCCGGCCTTGGTCGGCGCGCCGAAACCGATGGTGGTGCGACACGCAATAAGGGTCGGCCGATCATTGGACCGGGCGGCCTCGATAGCCTTGGCGATGGCGTCCGGGTCATGCCCATCGACCGCATCGGTGCGCCAGCCGGAGGCCTGGAAGCGGGCCAACTGGTCGTCGCTCTCGGTCATGCTGGTGGCGCCATCGATGCAGATCTTGTTGTCGTCGAACAGCACGATCAGCTTGCCGAGGCGCAGGTGCCCTGCCAAGGAGATGGCTTCGTGGCTGATGCCTTCCATCAGGCAGCCGTCGCCGGCGATGACATAGGTGTGGTGGTCGACCAGGTCGTCGCCGAAACGCGAATTCATCAGGCGCTCCGCCAGCGCCATGCCAACGGCACTGGCGATGCCCTGGCCGAGCGGCCCGGTGGTGGTTTCGATCCCAGCGGCGTGGCCGTATTCCGGATGGCCCGCCGTGCGCGCGCCCAACTGGCGGAAGTTGCGCAACTCGTCCATGGTCATGTCGGCGTAGCCGGTGAGATGCAGCAGCGCATAGATCAGCATCGAGCCGTGCCCGGCCGACAACACGAAGCGGTCGCGGTCCGGCCAGTCCGGATCGGACGGATCGAACTTCAAGTAGCGGCCGAACAGGACCGTCGCCACGTCGGCCATGCCCATGGGCATGCCGGGATGGCCGGAGTTGGCCTGCTGCACGGCGTCGGCGGCCAGGAAACGGATGGCATTCGCCATGTCCGCGTGGCCGGCACTGCCGGAAGCCGTGGGGGAAGCGTCTAGGGATGCCGCGTCGGCAGCCGTTTCATCCATCAATTCTCTCTCTCGGCGGGTCCCCAGAAACGCCGCTCTCGCCGATTAAATGGCCGGCCCAAACCCGACCGGTGCTGTCCGGCAATGATTACCGCCATTGTGCCAACAGGGCAAGGACGCCCGGCGCCCAAAAGCGCCGAAATTCGCAAGTTTTCGGCCGATTGCCGTTGACGGTCAGGCGTAGGCGCCCGAGAGACTGGTCACCAGGTCGAAAATAGCCTGCCGGCGCTTCGAATCCGTAATCCGGTAGTACGCGCGCACCAGTTCCAGCGTCTCCCGCCGGTCCATGGTGCCCAGTTCGGGTGGCGCCGTCTTGTGGTACTTCATGCCGACCTCGTAGGCGCCGGCAGGCGTGCCCAGTTCCTTCGGCATGTCCTGGAAGAAATAGGATACCGGCACATCCAGGATGCGCGAGAACTCGTACAACCTGCTGGCACCGATTCGGTTGGCGCCACGCTCGTACTTCTGCACTTGCTGGAAAGTCAACTCGACGGCTTCGCCGAGTTTCTCCTGGCTGATGCCGAGCAGCATGCGCCGCGCGCGCAACCGGTTACCGACATGGATATCAATCGGACTGGAAATTCCCGGCGGCAGCCGAACCGGTTTGCCGCCCTTCTTACGCCCCCGTTTTTTCGCTGCCTTCTTCTTGGCTAATGCCATGTTCCTCAACTCCCCGATACCAAATGATTTGGCAATGAACGTATTCTAGTTCCGTGACCAGTGCCTTACAACATCATGAGTGACGTTGTATGCCGTCATGAAGCTTGCTCATCGCTTGTCAAAGTCTGTCGTCGCTTGTCAAAGTCTTGTCGTCGGTCACCGGGCCACCTACATGTAGTCGGCCATGTAGTCCGCGCGCGCCACCCGTCCGAGGAACCTTGTCATGACCGTTCAGGTCACCATCGAGCAGAAGCTGACCGCCAGTCTGGCGCCGGCCCATCTGGAGGTCACCAACGAGAGCCACATGCACAGCGTGCCGCCCGGGTCGGAATCCCACTTCAAGATCATCGTCGTCACCGACGCCTTCGACGACCAGCGCCTGATACAGCGCCACCAGGCGGTCAATGCCGTGTTGGCCGATGAACTGGCGGGCCCGCTTCATGCCCTCAGCATGGAAACCCTGACGCCGGCCGAGTGGCAGGCCCGTGGCGGCGCCACATTCACCTCGCCGGACTGCATGGGTGGCAGCAAGGCCGATCAGTAGGCGCCGCCACCTCGTGGCTATCCCGATTTCTTGAACAACGCCCGGAAACGCGCTTCATCGACGACGGGCACGCCGGCCAGGACAAGGTTCTCGGCCACATGGGCCTCCGCCTTCATGCCGACCAGTGCAGACGCGAGCCCCGGTGCGGAGCGGGTGAACTGCAGAGCCGCCTGCGCGATCGATCCCCCTTCCGGTCCGAGATAGGCCCGCAGGCGATCATCCATGGCGCTGATGCGGCCCTGGCCGATGGCGCCGCTGGCAACCGGCCAGAGCCCCAGCGTCCGGGCGGCCTGCAGCGGCGTCTGCGCATCCTTGTCGACGATCTGGACACGGCGCCGGAAGGCTTCCGGCATGGAGAGGTTGAGCGGCAGTTGCACGTAGCGGAAATGGTCGACGTCGGTGCCCGCGGCTTCGCGCGCCAGCGCCTTGGCCCGCTGCAACGAGATGTGTCCCCGCTCGTCCGGCGGCACTCGAAGCGCGTTCCACGTCGCCAGCCCATAGGCGCCGATGCGGCCGTCGGCGACGGCGCCTTCCAGCATCTCAAAGGCCGCCCGCAGCCGCTGCTCGAAGGTCTCGCGGTCGAGCTCGCGAAGCTGCGTTTCCGGATTATGGATGTAGTAGACGTCGATGGTTCCGAGGCCCAAGTTGGCGAGGCTCTGCTGCAATTGCCGGGCGAGATAATCCGGGTGCATGCAGTGGCTGTTGCCGGCTAGGTCGGCGGCCGTGACGGGGCTCGTGTCATCGGCGACGAAGGTTTCGTTGAACCATTTGGCGCCATGCGGCAGGAACCCGCCCTTGGTGCAGACGATGAATTCATCGCGCGAGACCACGCCGTCCTCGACCGCGCGTGCCAGCGCCACTCCGACACTGCGCTCGCCCCGTTCGCGGCGGTAATTGATAGCCGAATCAATGACGTTGGCACCGCCCGCCAGGCATCGCCCGACGGCCGCAGAAACGACCGTGTCGGTGGCGTCATCCATGTCACCGAGATAGGTGCCGATGCCGAACGACGACCAGGTCCGTCCATCGAGCATTCGGAAATGTCCGCTCGCCGCCTCGCTAAAACGCTCGGCGTATCTTTGCGTGCCTTTGGTGGTGGCGCTGCCGGATATCGACATTCGGGGGTCTCCGGGTTGGTTTGTTCGGCGTCATCTTAACCGCCGTCCGGCCAGGCGAAAGAAATTCCCTGCGGTCCCTGGAGTGGCTAGCATACCCACATGTACCGATACCTGATCATGGCCGCACTATTGATCGCGCTGATGGCGGCGGCGGCACCGGCGCCCGTCCGCGCCGACGTCGGCGAGGCGTGCGCCATGGCTTGGGGAGACGCATCCGTGGCGGCCTGCCGCAACGTGCCAAACGTCCGCACCAACGATGTCGGTGTACTCAGGCCGTTGGCCGCCGCCTTCATCGACGACGGCGATTTCGACGGTGCCATCGAGGTCTATTACGCCGTGCAGAGGGTCCGCCCGGATGATCCCGTCGCCCTTTATGATCTTGCCGGCACCCTGGCGTTCGTGCGCCGCTACGAAGAAGCCGCGCCCCTGTTCGAGCGCCTGGACTCTATGCGGCCCGGCGATGTCGAGGTGCAACGCTCGCTGGCCGTCGTCTACGGCAAACTTGCGCGTCCGGCCGAAGCCCACGCAGCCCTGAAGCGCGCCGCCGCACTCGGCGACGTGACCGCCATGGTCGACCTGGCCCGGCTCGCCGACGAGGGGGCGGACGCGGACGCCGAAGCCGCCGCCGGCTGGCTCGAGCGCGCGGCCGAGGCCGGCCATCTTGGCGCCATGCGGCGCTTGGTGGACACCTACCGGAAGGGTCTACTGGGCCAAGCCCCCGATCCGTCCCGGGCGGCACACTGGGCCGAGCGTTACGCGGCCATCCGCAGCACGGAGTAATGCATTCAAAGTCGGCGTGACAGCCATCATTCCCTCCGTCGCCGCCGATGGTATGATGGCGGCAAGAATCGCAACAACGAAGGCGACTGGGGCATGGTCCTCAACTGGGTCCTCGGCAACCTCGGCAAGCGCAGGAAGGGCAAACCTGCGCCGCCCTACGAGGAAGCCAAGAAAATCGCCGCCAAAGGCGATGCCAAGAAACGCGGCTGGCTGGCCAAGTTCGAGGACCTGGCGCCGGAAATCCTCTATTTCTTCGCCTCCGACAAGTCGGCAGCGGTCCGCCGCGCCGTCGCCGGTAACGACGGCACGCCCCTGCAGGCCGACCTCATCCTGGCCAAGGACGTGGACGAAGAGGTGCGCACCGAACTGGCGCACAAGATCGGCCGTCTGGTACCGTCGCTGACCAAGGACGAGAACGAGAAGTTGACCACCATGGCCTTCCAGGTGCTGGAAATTTTGGCGCAGGACGAACTGCCCCGGGTACGGGCGATCATCTCCGAGGAAATCAAGCACCTCTCCAACGTGCCCAAACCGGTGGTGCGCAGGCTGGCCCACGACCTGGAGAACACCGTCTCGACACCGGTGCTCGAATACTCGCCGCTGCTGACGGAACAGGAACTGTTCCAAATTATCGCCGGCGGCGTGCAGGGCGGCGCGCTGGAAGCCATCGCCCGGCGCCGCGACATCTCGGAACAGCTCTCCGACGCCGTTTTCGCCGAAGACGATACGGGCGCCACGACCGAACTGTTGAAGAACGACACCGCGAGTATCAGCGAAAAGACCCTGGACTCGATTGCCGTCGCCGCCGCGGACAAGCCGAATATGCACCTGCCGCTGGTCAACCGGGCGAGCCTCTCGATGACCACCATCCGGCGCATCGCCACTTTCGTATCCAACGCACTACTGGAGGATCTGATTAGCGTCCACGAGGTGCGCGCGGACGTGGCGCGCGAATTGCGCATGACCGTCCGCAATCGGCTCGAAAGTGGCAAGAAAGCCTCCGGCAAGAAAAAGAAAAAGAAGAAAGGCGAGTCCCCGAAGGACCGCGCCGTCGCCCTTCACAAGCAGGGCAAGCTCGACGAGGACGCCCTCCTGGACGCGCTCGATGACGGCGATGTGGACCTGGTCCGCTACGGCCTGGCGCTGAAGGCCAAGCTGGACATGGAAACCACCATGCGCATGCTCGACAGCGACAACGGCAAGGCGGTCACCGCCCTGGTCTGGAAGGCCGGCCTGAGCATGGCCTTCGCCGTGTCTGTGCAGCGGCGTATCTCACAAATTCAAGCCAAATCCATGGTCAAGGAATTGGCGGACGGCGGCTTCCCGCTCGATGACGGCGATATGGAATGGTTTCTCGACTACTTCTCCGACTAGCGGCGGCGAGCTTGGGCGCGCTGCTGCTGCTGGCGGTGCCGGCTGGCGCCCGGGCACAGCAATCCGGCGGCGGCTTCAGCGAGTCCGAGATCCTGGACGCCGCGACCGGCATCTTCGGCGCCACCGCGCAAGGGCTGGCGACGGTGATCGAAAAGATTTTCGAGGACCAGGGCCGCCCCAGTGCCTACATCACCGGCGAGGAAATCTCCGGTGCCTTCATTGTCGGCCTGCGCTATGGCAAGGGCGAGGTGACGCTGAAAGGCCAGCAACCGCAGCCGATCTTCTGGCAGGGACCGTCCGTCGGTTTCGATTTCGGCGGCAACGCGGCCAAGGTGTTCGTGCTGATCTACGGCATCGATAGCGTCGCCGCGCTTCACCGCCGGTTTCCGGGCATCGAGGGGTCGTTCTATTTCATCGCCGGCCTGGGCATGAACTATCAGGCGGACGCCGGCATCACGCTGGCGCCGATTCGCACCGGCATGGGCCTACGCCAAGGGGCAGCCATCGGCTACCTGCATTACGGCCCCCGTCATTCCTGGGTGCCGTTCTAAACGAGAAGAGTGATTTTCGGGTCAGCCGCCGGCGCGCCAATTGGTCTTGGCCAATGGGCCGCTGGCGCCACGGAAGGCCTGATTGAATTGCTTCTCGCGCTTGGAGACTCCGCTATCGGGCTGTTCCGCCGATGCCTCGGCATCGTCACCGGTGCCCTCGCCCTTGACCTTTTCGTTAAGCAGGTCCTTCACCGATTTGAAACTATCCGCCGGCATTTGCCGCTCCCCGGTCTGAGATGCACGTCATTCATAAGGATCGCCGATGAACCTTACGCCAGCCTAACAAATCTCCTTTAAACGGTCGAGGCGCGCTGAGGACAAATTTCAATTCGACCGGCCGAACCTGATCAAGATCAATGCCACACCATAACGAAATGGTGTGATCTGGACGACGACAAGGGGGGCTCCCGCGCGCATGGCGGCGGAGCGAGCCGCCCGCTGGTTCGGACGGAGCCTGGCGCGTGGATATCGGGACGCTGATCGGCCTGGTAAGCGGCATCGCCATCATCGGCGCGGCGATCGTCGTGGGCGGCGACATTGGCAACTTCATCAACCTGCCGGGCCTGCTGATCGTGCTGGGCGGGACCTCGGCCGCGACCTTCATCAAGTTCACGCTGTCGGACATGGTGAAGGCGATACGGATGGGTGCCCGCACGGCTTTCGTCGATGCCCTGTCGGACCCGGCACGGATTTATGAACAAGCCCTGGCGCTGGCCCGCGTGGCGCGCGGTGGCAACCTGCTCAACCTGCAACAGACCCAGGTCAAGAATTCGCTGCTGCACCACGGCATCCAATTGGCCGTCGACGGCCACAAGCCGGACTTCATTCTGTCGACACTGAAGCGCGAGGCCTATGTGACACGGGTGACGGCCGAGAAGGGCGAGCGCATGTTCCGCGGAATCGGCGAATCCGCACCCGCCTTCGGCATGATCGGCACCCTGGTCGGACTGGTGCAGATGCTGTCCGACCTGCAGGACCCCGCCAGCATCGGGCCGGCCATGGCGATTGCCATGCTGACGACGTTCTACGGCGCCCTGATCGCCAACCTGATCGCGCTGCCCATCGCAGACAAGCTGGCCGCCAAGATTGACGCCGACCACATGGTGCAGGACCTGGTGATCGAGAGCATGGCCTACATTTTGAAAGGAGAGAACCCCAGCATCATGGCCGAACGGCTGGCCGTCTACCTGCCGTCGGCGCCGCCGCCGGATGCCGAAGACGCCGCCAAGGCACAGGCCGACGCCGCCGCCCAGGCATCGGCCCAGGATTCGGCCAAGACATCGGCACAGGCAGGGGACTGAGCCATGGCCGCGCGCATCGAGAAAGGCGCCCCGACCTGGATGGTCACCTTCGCCGATCTGATGGCACTGCTGCTGACGCTGTTCGTGCTGCTGCTCACGTTCGCCGAGCTCGACGCCAAGAAATACGAGACCATGGCCGGCTCGATGCGTCAGGCCTTCGGCGCCTGGTCCATGAACGTCATGGGACGCCAAGGCACGTCGGGGAACCGCATCGTCGCCTCCATCGAGTTGGACGTACCACCGGCGCCGGCCACCGCGTCGCCGACCCCCGCCCAGGAGGCGACCACCCAGGAGACAACCACACAGCCCGGCACGCCCACCGCGACGATCACCATTGACGAGGAGACCGCCGAGGAACTCGCCCGCCGCCGTCTTACCAGGCAGGCCAAGGCTCTGGAGAAAGAAGTCGGAGAGGTCATTGATCGCCAGATGGCCGGTTCCGGCATCCAGGTGGTGCGGGAGGGCTTCGAGGTGTTGATTCGCTTCCCGTCCGATATCGCCTTCGGCTCCGGCAAGGCCGATGTCTCGCCGGAACTCGGCAGGCTTCTCGACGCCTTCGCCGAGGTGCTGACGGACCTGCCGGGCCGTATCCTGATCTCCGGCCACACGGACGACGTGCCGCTTGGCAACGGCGGGCCCTACCGCTCAAACCTGGATCTGTCGTCGTCCCGTGCCGCCGCGGTGGCCCACCGCCTGATGGCGTCCGAAGGTATTTCAGCCAGCCGTTTCGTCATCCAGGGCTATGGCGAAAGCCGCCCCGTCACCGCCAATGACACGGTGGAGAACCGGGCACGAAACCGGCGGGTGGAACTGAAAGTGATCGCCGAATAACACCCCGCCGGCCCACCCAAACAAAGATTTCCCGGTTGTGACCGTAGTCACTGCGGCCTGCATTGGGGTCGGCTAATATCATCCTCACGTTGAGCGGGCCCACAGCCCCTGGATCGGCACCCGGCCCCACGCTCCACGAAACGGCAAACCACTGGAAACGGTGGGGCGCAAAATCACCGGCCTACGGCCTCGGCCACGGCAGCGGGATCACCGAACGGAGGAAGACCATGATTTCAATCATCAAAACCGCGCTCTTCACCACCTGGGACCTCTGGTGCATCCCCTTCAGCTTCCTGCCCTACGGCGACCCCTACGTGGCCACCCTGGCGGTCCTCGTCATCGGCGGCTTCGCCACGACGAAGATCATCAATAACTGAGTTCCGGTGGGGGAAATGGGGTGGCTGATGGGATTTGAACCCACGGCCTCCTGGACCACAACCAGGCGCTCTAACCAACTGAGCTACAGCCACCATTCGAGGGAGCGCATCATTAGACGCCCGCTCTCAGGCCGTCAAGCGCGCCGCCCCGGCTGTAAAATTCAAGGCATCACCGCTTCCACCAGATAGGGCCCGGGCTCGGCCAGGCCGCGGGCCAGTGCGGCGGCGAATCCATCCGATTCGTCGACCCGCTCCGCCGCCACGCCCATGCCTTCGGCCATCTTCACCCAATCCAGGTCCGGCCGGTCGATGGTCAACATGTCCATGGCTGACGGCCCCGGGTCGACGACCCCGACATTCGTCATCTCGCCCAGCAATATCTGGTAGCGCCGGTTGGCGAAGATCACCGTGGTGACGTCGAGCCCTTCGCGGGCCTGTGTCCACAGTGCCTGCAGCGTATACATGCCGCCGCCGTCGGCCTGCAGCGCCATCACCTTGCGGTCGGGGCACGCGACGGCGGCCCCCGTCGCCAGCGGCAAGGCCGAGCCGATGGCGCCGCCGGTGTTCTGCAGCCAGTCGTGCGGCGACGAGCCTTCGGTGTAATCCAGCAGTTTGCGCCCCGACGTGATGCTCTCGTCGGCGACGATGGCGTTCTCGGGCAGGTTCTGCGCGATGACCACGCCGAGGGTCTCCGGGTCCAGCGGACAGGCCGAGAGCCGCATTTCCTCGGGCACCGACACGTGTGGCGCTTCAGCGCCGGCATCCAGTGCCTCGACCAAACCGGCCAGGGCGGCCAGGCCGTCTTCCTCCGGCCGCGCCAGGGTCAGCACCTGGCAGCCGTCCGGCAGCAGCAGACCGGGCTTGCCCGGATAGGCGAAGAAGCCGACCGGCTCCTTGGCGCCGACCAGAACGACGTGCGTGAACCCGGCCAGCATGGCGCGGGCCTGGTCGACCACGTAGGGCACGCGCACCACTGGCACGCGGCCGGCGCCACGGGCGATGCGGCGGTTGGCCGTCGGCACCAGCAGGGTGGCGCCGGTCTTGGCGGCGATGCGGCCGGCCAGTTCCAGGCCGTCCTCGTGCAGCACCCGGCCGGTCATCAGCAGCGCCGCCTTCGGGCTGTCACCGAGTGCCTTGGCCACCGCCTCGATGGTCTCGTCCGCCGGTACCGGCGGCACCGGCGGCTCCTCGATGACGGCGTCGGCCGCCGCTCCTTCGTCCCAGGCGGCGTCGCCCGGCAGGATCAGGGTGGCGATGCGTCCCGGATAGGTGCGCGCGATGCGGATGGCCGTCGCGGCATCGCCGGCCACGGTCTCCGGCCCCTCGGCGGTGCCGACCCAGTCCGACACCGGCCGGGCGATGCCGGCGATGTCGGAGGTCAGCGGCGCGTCGTACTGAATGTGGTAGCTGGCGTGCTCGCCGACCACGTTGACCATCGGCGTGTTGGCGCGCCGGGCGTTGTGGATGTTGGCGAGGCCGTTGGCCAAGCCCGATCCCAGGTGCAGCAACGTCGCCGCCGGCGTGCCGGTCATGCGGGCATAGCCGTCGGCCGCCCCCGTCACCGTGTTCTCCTGCAAACCCAGCACGCAGCGCATTTCCGGATGCTGGTCGAGCGCGGCGACGAAGTGCATCTCGGACGTGCCCGGATTGGCGAAACAGACATCGACGCCGCCCGCCAGCAGCGTGCGGACCAGACTTTCGGCCCCGTTCATGCGCCCTCTCCTCGTCTTCCCAGTACTCTCCTGCTATTAACACGTCCGACCCGCCACACTCGATCAAAATCGAGGGAGCCAAATTCGAGGGAGATCGTGCAATGTCTGAAGCCGCCCTCAGACCCGCCGCCGCCATCGACCGGCTGGGCACGGAATCCGCCTTCCAGGTGCTGGCCCGGGCGAATGCGCTGGCGGCCCAGGGCAAGGATATCATCAGCCTGAGCATCGGCCAGCCGGATTTCCAGACGCCCGACCACATCGTCGAGGCCGGCATCAAGGCGCTCCGCGACGGCCACCACGGCTACACGCCGGCCAACGGTATTCCCGAGTTGCGCCAGGCGGTGGCCGCGGACATCGCCAAATACCGTGGCGTCGAGGTCGATCCCGATCACGTCATCATCGTGCCCGGCGGCAAGGTCACCATGTATTTCGCCATCGTCATGTTCGGCGAGCCCGGGGCCGAGATCATCTATCCCAACCCGGGTTTCCCGATCTACGAAAGCATGATCGCCTTCACCGGCGCCAAGCCCGTGCCGATGGCTCTGCACGAGGCCAACGATTTCTCGTTCTCGGCCGCCGAAGTGCTCGACCTGATCACGCCGGCGACGCGGCTGCTGATCCTCAACAGCCCGGCCAACCCGACCGGCGGCGCCGTGCCGAAGGCGGAAATGGATGCGCTCGCCGAGGGCCTCGAAGCCCACCCCCACGTCGCCATCCTGTCCGACGAGATTTATTCCCGCATGCTCTACGACGGCCGCGAACACGCGAGCCTGCTCGGCTACCCGCACCTGCGCGACCGGGTCATCATGCTGGACGGCTGGTCCAAGACCTACGCCATGACCGGCTGGCGGCTGGGCTACGCGGTCTGGCCGGCGGACTTGGTGGATGCCGCGACGCGCCTCTGCATCAATTCCCACTCTTGCGTCAACGCGCCCACCCAGTGGGCCGGCGTGGCGGCGCTGGAAGGCCCGCAGGACGCCGTGGCGACCATGATGGCGGCGTTCGAGCAGCGCCGCCGCATCATCCTCACCGAACTCAACCAGATCCCCGGCTTCCGCTGCGCCGAACCCGGCGGCGCCTTCTACGCCTTCCCCAACATCGAAGGCACCGGCCTGACCGCCACCGAACTCCAGGACAAGCTCTTGACCGAAGCCGGCGTCGCCACCCTGTCGGGCACCAGCTTCGGCGCCATGGGCGAAGGCTACGTGCGCTTCTCCTACGCCAATTCCGCCGACAACATCCGCCAAGCCGCCAAGCGCATCCGCGCCTGCCTGGCCAACGGCTGATCCACGCCAGCCCCGCTTCCCGGCCCGGTTCGCACCCATTTTCGGCGGGTTGAAACGGATCAACCCCTTGATATCCCACAAAACACGCCGATTCCGGCGCAACATGTCATCATTTGTCATCATTCGTCATCTTCCGTCATCATTCCGTCGCGCCCGCGCACCAGAACACGCACGCCTTCAGGCGCGCGGTCGCGTCGTCGTCTTGTCGGGGACGGGAGTCAGATAGGCACGTGGCGCGCCGATCTCAAGGGCTCGGGATAAAAAGAAACGGGAAAGCGGAGATCACGAAGGTCAAACCCAGCACCGGGGAGGCGTGACGGCGGCGGGAGCGGATGAAAGCTGCATCCTGCCGCGGGATGAAAAATTCCGCTTATGACCCGATGCGGTCTTTGGGCTCCCCGTGTTCCGGCGTCCGGTTCGTGGTCAGTTTCCTGACATTCGGACAATCGGAACTGCACAGCCGGTACGTGCCATAAGCGGAAGTCGTATTGCAGAACTCCGTTATATCCCTGTTAGCGAACCAAATCCGCGAGCCATGATATGGTGTCTCGATAACCTCCTCCGTAGTCGGACATCTAAAACGGGATTTGCGAGATTCGACGATTGCTTTGTGCTTTTCCATCGGGTGCCAATAAATTCGCTGTGTGGCTGGTAGGGTCGAGTTTATCCATCAACAGACTTGGAATTTGCAGGGGGAGGGGGGAAATAGTGAAAAGCTTATTTATCATAGTTTTTTGTGCTCTGGCATTGTCTGGATGCCAAACAGTTAAAAATCCAGACGTTTGGGAAGCTTCAATAGTTAGAGATGAACAAGGAAAAGTCATAAAAAGGTTTATCCCCGTGGAGTTGTTCACTGGCGCGGATTGGGATGGAAAACATATTTTGACGTTGAGTTCACCCGTAAACACTAGCAGAGGGAGGAATGGCTGGATAAAAACTCCTGCTATAGGGTTACGAGGAAATACGGTCATTACGAGAGAACGAAATTCAGCGGGTAAGATCTATCAGGAATATGAAGTTAATAAATATGAGGACGGAATAGAAATGTCCTACCAAAATCGCAGGGGAAGAATATCTAATGACACTGTAACAGAAAATAAATTCCCCTTAGGGTGGTGGCATCCTGGTGAGTCTCGTCGCTATTGTGGCAAGTATGGTTCACAGCTAACAATTCTTGATATTGATTACGGCTCATCGCATGGAGTTAAATTTCATTGGAAGATTAATTGTAATAACGAGTGCGAAAGCACCTATAAATTCTTTCCAGGCAGTAGCAATTCAAATGCCGATCTACGAGAGCACCCGAATATTAAGTTGCCCAATGTGAAAAGGGTTTGTGATAAATAATTGCCACCTGAGGTCCGCCTTGGGTCATCACCGGTCCATGCCGCGCAAATGCATCCACTTCCGTTTTCTGATCGAAAAGCCGACTTTCCTTGAAAATCCACGGTTAAGCGGCTTTCCGATCGGGACGCGGACGTTGGCGGTTATTTATCGAATGCATACCTCTTCAGGAAGTCGAACTGCCGAATTTGTCGTTCTACCCTCTTAACGTTTATATGGGTCCATTCGATGTCATGCCTGGAACGTTGAGGTTTCTCGAATACGATTGACGCGCAGGCATCGAGATATTCCGGCGACGCCAAAACGCCGAGAAAGGAGCACAGCCGTTTCAGTTGGCTCCTCGGATCGGCAACGAAGTCCTCATGATAAATATCCAAGACCTGTCCGGCGGGTAGACGCGAACGGATAGCGGAGTTCGTGCGACAACGGCGAAAGAAGTGTCTGCGCGCCTCGCTGAGTAAAGACAGGTTGACCTGCTTCAACTTCATCGTGGCAAGAGTGTCGAAGGGGTTGCGAATAACATGAATGAACTTCACGCCCGGCGTGAACTCCGCGATCATCCGATCGAGCAGGTTCGGAGACTTGGCAATCCACCTGGAAGTGCCTCCGCCTCTCTTGTCGCCGACAATTCTTAGCGATCGGAACTTGCCCTGCCACTGATCGGGAATGGAATAATTGTAGGAATTCCATGTTCGGCCAGATTTAGCGAACAGCCGTGAGTTTTCCAAAAGCAGGAATGTTATTTGGTCACGATCAAACCCAGCATCAAGAAGTTGTAAGACGTGCGCCTCGTGGGCGATAACCATTTCCGGGTGGGCGTCCATCAGCGATCCGATCAGGCTATGGCCGCTCCTCGGGTAGCCGATAAAAAAGCAGTAGCCGGACAGGCTCTTCAGATTTTCTGCATAGGTCTCGACGTTCTTTTTCGACCAATCAAAAATGGCCTTGGTCTGCTTTTCATCAGAACCCACGTCCAAGAGTGATTTATTCAATTCCAGCCAATTGGTCGGATGCTTCAATTCATCCATGCAAAGATATTCCCTGAATGACAGGGAAATATATCATCCGGTAACGCCGCAGAGAACGCCGCAGAGAACGCCGCAGAGAACGCCACAGAGAACGCCGCAGAGAACGCCGCAGAGAACACCTGTCCGGCATTCCCCAAGGCAATGTCCCGGACTCTGTTGAAAATGGCGATGCAGGCATGGCTGGTTGCTGATGCTAAGCAGCCTTTCTGATGGCTTCAAGCGTGCAGTGGCCTGTCCGTGGCGCATGAATTCGTGCAGGGCGTTACGGAGGATGGGGAATTGCCGATAATCCTTGATGTGGCGGAAGGTTTTCTGGGCCGCCAGCAGGCCGGTGTCGGCACGAAGCGGCTGTATGGCACGAATGAATGAAATGTCCGAAAACTGATCATGAAACCGACGTCACACGCCATGAACCGGTTTGATCGGAAGAGGTCATCACCGGGCAATGTAGCGCTGTTGCTCCCACTTCCATTTTCCGATCGGAAAGCGGCTGAACCAAAACCCTCGCGAGGTGCCAAAGGCACCGTCGCAAACCTCCAAGAGGCAGAATCTTGGGGTCGGGGGAATCACAAGACACCAAACTCATGTCCCGGACGGTGAATTCCCGCAGGCGGTTCTAGACGCCCCGTTTGCGCTTGAGCGGGGAATTCCCATCACTCACCGGCGACGCTCCCTTGCGGTGCGCCTTGCCGCCTTTTGGCCGTTTGGAATGCTTGCGTTTGGGCTTCTTGGCGCTGGGGTCCTGACCTCGGTGGGCCTTGCGCTTCTTCGACCTTCCGCCCTTGGGATTTGAATCGGCGCGGCCAGCGCGCTTGTCGGGTCCGGTGCCACCGTCGCGTTGCTTGGCGTCGCCGGGTTTGCCGGATTCGCTGCGCGACTCGCCGGATTCGCCATTTGCGGATCGGGTGTCGGCGGGCGGTGCGTGCGCATCCCTGGGCGCGCGGGAAGGTGCGGCCGCCGCCGGCGATGCTTCGGCCGGCGGGCGGGCACCCTTTCGATGCGGGCGTTTGGGCGGGCGCGGCGTGGCGTCGGTGGCGTCGGTGGCGGCGGTGGCAGGCTTGGCGCGGCGGCGGGGGCCGCCCTTGCCTACGCGGGGACCAGGGCCGCGGGTGCCGAGCGCCGCCGGCGGGGCGTCGAGGCGGGCGACGGCGATGGTTTTTTCCAGGGTCATCGCCGGACCGACGGCGGCCAGGAAGCGATCGAGCGCCGGCGCCGCCAGTTCGACGTAGGTCTCGCGGTCCTGGATGCGGATGCGCCCGACCTCGTACTTGGTGACATCGCAGCCGCGGCACAGCATGGGCAGAATCCAGCGTGCCTCGGCATTCTGATCGTGGCCGACGGAGAGCGAAATCCACACCGCGTCCTTGAAGGCGTCGTCGCGTTTCTTGTCGAAATCGATGTCGCCGCCGCCGGTGCCCGCGCCGCCTCCCCCAGTACCCGGCAGCGGCACTTCGAGCAGTTCCTCGGGCGCCGATTGGCCGGCGCGGTAATGGCTGACGAAGGCGGCGGCAACGCGTTCGGCGCCGTGGCGTTCCAACAGCTCGCTGGCCAGGGTCTTTTCGGCGTAGCTGGTCGGCTCGCCGAACACCGGGTCGGTGAGCAGCCGCTCGTCGTCGCGCCGCATGATGTCCTCGACCGAGGGCGGATGCGCCCAGCTGGCGGCGACGTTGGCATCGCGCAGCAGGCGCTCGGTCGAGCGTTGCTGGCGGTGCGGCACGATGAGCACGCTGGTGCCCTTGCGACCGGCGCGCCCGGTGCGCCCGCTTCGGTGCAGCAGGGATTCCCGGTTCTTCGGCAGGTCGGCGTGGATGACCAGGTCGAGATCGGCGACGTCGATGCCGCGCGCCGCCACGTCGGTGGCGATGCAGACCCGGGCCCGGCCGTCCCGCAACGCCTGCAGGGCGTGCGTGCGTTCGTTCTGGCTCAGCTCGCCGGAAAGTGCCACGACCGAAAAGCCGCGGTTGTTGAAGCGGCTGGTCATGCGGTTGACCGCCGCCCGGGTGCCGCAGAAAACCAGCGCCGTGCGCGCATCGAAGTAGCGCAACACGTTGATGATGGCGTTTTCCTGATCGCGCGGCGCGACGCTCAACGCCTGGTATTCGATGTCCGCGTGCTGTTCGCGCTCGGCCGTGGTGGAGATGCGTGCGGCGTCGCGCTGATAGCGTTTGGCCAGGCTGGTGATGGCGCGCGGCACGGTGGCCGAGAACATCAACGTGCGGCGATCCGCCGGCGACGCCTTGAGGATGAATTCCAGATCATCGCGAAAGCCCAGGTCGAGCATCTCGTCGGCCTCGTCGAGCACCACGGCCTTGAGCGCCGACATATCGAGCGAGTGACGCTCGATATGGTCACGCAGGCGGCCCGGCGTGCCGACGACGATGTGCGCCCCGCGTTCCAGTGCGCGGCGTTCGGTGCGCATGTCCATGCCGCCGACGCAGCTGACCACGGTGGTGCCGGTGGCGGCGTAGAGCCATTCCAGCTCGCGGCGCACCTGCAGCGCCAGTTCACGGGTCGGCGCAACGGCGAGGGCGGCGGGGCCACGGTTGGCGTTACCCGTGGCGAAATGGTCATCGTCACCGAGCAGCATCGGCGCCAGGGCGAGGCCGAAGGCGACGGTCTTGCCGGAGCCCGTCTGCGCCGAGACCAGAAGATCGGCACCGGCCAGTTCGGGCGCCAGCACCGCTTCTTGCACTGGGGTCAGGGTCTCGTAGCCGCGGCTTCTGAGGGCCTGGCCCAGGGCCGGCGCGATGATTTCGAATAAGCTCATGGCGATATTTTCCGGAACGCGGTTGGGCGGAATTCGGTTGCAGGGCCCGATTTTGGCCCGCCGGTGAATGGGAAGTGCCTCGGGGCCGGGGCATCAGCGGCGGAGATTAGCGTGGATCGGTGCGTCTCGGCGGTGTCATGCGTTGTTTTGGCCGCTTTGGCCACCATTTTCCAGATTATCTCGAAATCCATGCTGCCTGTTGCCAATGTTCACTCTCGTGGGAACGCTGCCTGCCGCGCTGGCATTGAACGGCTTAATTTTGATGGCTTGGTCTTGTACGAACGTCCATTTGGTGAAGCTTCTCGTCAATCGAGCGCCTCTCGCCCCAGGTCCGTGCGGTCCTTGAGCCGTGGCCTTATGGTTTCAAAATCGGTTATGCCGGATGGCGCAAACAGTCGTGATTCCCGTGCCGGGCGACCAAGCGGGGGGTGCGCGCCGAAGAGATAGATTGGCGCATCGTGGTTGATCTGTTGGAACCCCGTGATTTTTCGCGTAGAGGTAGATTCAGCACCAGATTCCAACCCGGGCCCAGGCCATGATGTCGCCGGAAAATTCAAACACGGACAAAAGCGATAAGCCGGACCTCCCCGCAGATGCGGGCCCATCCATACGCGTCGGCATCACGCTCGCCATCACCGTCTGCATCCTGACCATCGTCGCACTGGGCATCGGTGCGGTGACCTGGCAGCAATGGCAGGCGGCCAAAAACAACACCGAGACGCTGACCCGGCAAAACGCCCATCTGGTGATCTCCCAGGTCGACAAGTACCTGGAACAGTACCTGGAACCCGTCGCCAACTATGTGGAGCACATGGCCGACCATGCGGTTTTGTCGGGCTGGCACAAGGCACCCACCTCCATTCCCGAGGACGTGCTGGCGGCCTCCATCGCCGCGGCTCCGGCCATCGGAAATGCCGGAATTCTGTTTTTCGAGGGCCTGGACGTTCGCCTCGAGCACCTGGGCGGCGGCACCGCGTTTCGCCACATCGACCGCACCGAAGACCCCCGCCACGAGGACCTGCGCCCGTTGCTGGCGACGGCGAGCGAGGCCCGGTGGAGCCGGCCGATCTTCGACATCATGCTCGAGACCCCGGTCATCAAGGCCTGGCGGACGGTGCGCCAGGGGGATCGCTATTTCGGCGCCTGGTACGCCGGCGTCGCGCTCAGCGATATCTCGCAGGCCGTGACGGATGCCGGCGACCAGTTCGGCGGCACCGCCTTCGTGCTGACCGACAAGGGCCAGGTGCTGGCCCATGCCAACCTGCAGTCCCTGCATCCGGAGCAAACGGAAGATCAGGCCGCCGTCCCAATCGATCGGGTCGGTGATCTGGTGCTCGACGGTCTTTGGCGCAATTCCGATGAAGTCCGCGACTGCAGTTGTCTGACCTCGGGCCTGGTCACCGTCTCGGCGGTCGTCGACGGCAAGGATTACACCGGTTTCTTCCGGCGCATCTTCCGGTACGGCGCCGAGCCCTGGATCATCGGCGTCTGGTTCGTAGCCGCCGATATCGGCGGCTACGGCGAGCGCCTGACGGATTCTGGCTGGGCCGGGTTCGGTCTTGTCGTGCTGGCGTTGGTGATGGCGGCCATCGCGGGCAACGCCATCGCCAAGCCGATCCGCCGATCGACCGCTGCCGTGGCGTCCGTCGCGCGCATGGACATGGGAACACTCGAACGCCTGCCGCCGAGCCGCATCAGCGAACTCGACGATCTCGCCCACAGCTACAACAACATGCGCTCCGTTCTGCGCATGTTCGAGACCTACGTGCCGCGCACCCTGGTTCGGCGCCTGATCGCCGACGAGAGCCGCACCGTCGATTCGTCGGAACGCGAACTGACTGTGATGTTCACGGACATCGTCGGCTTCACCACCATCGCCGAAGGCCATTCACCGGCCGAGGTGGCGGCGCTGGTCAACGAGCACTTCGATATTCTCGGCTCCTGCGTCGAGGAGCAAGGCGGCACCATCGACAAATACATCGGCGATGCGCTGATGGCCTTCTGGGGGGCGCCGGAAACGACCGAGGATGCCTCCGTCCGGGCGTGTTATTGCGCGCTGGCCATGGTCGACGCGCTTGAGCGCGACAACCAACGGCGCAAGGGCGAAGGCCTGGCGCCGATCAAGATCCGCATCGGCATCCACACCGGCCCGGCCTTGGTCGGCAACATCGGGGCCAAGGGGCGGGTCAACTACACCATCATCGGCGACACCGTGAACACCTGCCAGCGCATCGAGAACCTGGGCCGCGAAATCGAAACCCGGCGCGCCGCGGTCATCCTGATCAGCGACAGCGTCGCCCGCGACCTTCCGGCCAGCATGCCCTACGCCCAGGTCGGCAGCTTCGCCGTAAAGGGCCGCGACAAACCGGTCGAGGTCTATCAGTTGATGACCTGAAATCCGATAATACCGGCGCGCCCGGTGCCTGCCGAACTAGTCCAACACGGCTTGATCGACGCGCCAGTGTTCGAGGCCCGCGAGGTCGGGCTCCATGCCGATGCCGCTCTCTGATGGCAGATCGACGAACCCGTCATCGACCGACAGCGCCCCGGCGAGCACATGATCGCGCAGCGGGTTCTCGTTGACGTCCATTTCGAGCAGGCCGTCCCCGCCGGCCGCAGCGAGCAGTTGCGCCGAGTGCAGCAGGCCGATGCCGCCACCCAGCCAGTGGGGACAGTAGGTTTTGCCGGCGGCGATGGCCTTCTCGGCAATGGCAAAGCAATCCGTCACGCCACCCCATTTGCCGACGTCCGGCTGAATGAATTCAAGCCAGCCCAAGGCTCTATCGATACTGTCCATGCCGCGCAGGTTTTCCGCGCCGGCCAAGGGAACGCGGGATGCGGCCTTGAGTTTTCGCCACTGATCGTCGGGCGTGTCCGCCGGCATCGGCTCCTCGAACCAGCCGACGCCGGCTTCGGCCAGCCAATCCGCCGCATGGGTCGCCTGTTCAAGGGTCCAACGCTGGTTCGCGTCGACGAACAAGCGCTCGCTGGGCGCGAGGCCGTCGGCGATGCGGCGCACGTTGCCCTGGTCGATGTCTTCGCCGAAGCCGATTTTCTGTTTGAAGTTGCGGTGCCCCCGCCGGCGCTGGTCGACGACGACGTCCGGTCCGTCGCCCGGGTTCAAGCCGCTGGCGTAGGCCGGGATACGGTCCCGGGCCGCCGGATTGAGCAGTTTGCGCAAAGGCAGGTTCGCCCGCCGCGCGGCCAAATCCCAAAGCGCCTGGTCCGCCCCCGCCAGCACCGCCGCGACCGGGCCAGGCTCATCCGCCTGGACGGCAAGCACATGCAGGCTGTCGACCATGCTTCGGTAGAAACCGGGGACATCGTCGACGATCTTGCCAAGCAGCAGATCGGGCAGCACGAACGCCGCCAGCTTGGCGCGGTATTCCGTCGTGATGGTCGGGAAGTTGCCCCATATATCGCCCCAACCGATGACGCCGTCACCGTCCTCGATGCGCAGCATGGCGAGGCCGCGGCTCGGTATGCTGCCGAACGACGCGACGACCGGGTTTTTGACGGGAGCGCGAAATACATCGATGTGGATGCGTTCGATTTTCAATTTGATCCCTCATGGTGTGGCGCGGACAAGACACGGCTCGAAAGGCCATTTAACAACAGACCTTGCGATGTGGCGAACCGCGACTATCGTCGCCACCGACGGGGGTCGCTGGTAGACAAAATTGCCGGCCTCCAATCGTGCTAGCGTAGCCCATTCATCGGGAGGAGCCACCATGACCGAACAGAGCCAAGCCGACTATTACGACACCGCCGCCGACACGCTGCCGGGTGCCGGGCTCGGTGCCTATGCGCTGGCCGACGACGTGCGCTTCATCATCAAGCGCGGCAAGGGCTCGAAGCTGGAGGACATGGACGGCAACACCTACATCGACTACGTCTGCGGCGCCGGCGCGATGATCCTGGGCAATGCGCATCCGGCGGTGGTGGCGGCGGCGCAGTCGCGCATGGCCGACGGCTTCCACTTCTTCGGCACGCTGAACAACGCCTGCGTAGAGCTGGCGCGCGAATTGGTCGACGCCATCCCGTGCGCCGAGCACGTGGCGTTCTCCACGACCGGCGGCGAGGCGACGTTCTATGCCATGCGCATGGCGCGCGCCTTCACCGGCCGCAACAAGGTCCTGAAGTTCGAGGGCGGCTACCACGGCAGCCACGACTATTCGCAGATCGCCATCACGCCGAAGGCGCTGTCCAACTATCCGTCGGGCCAGCCCGAGACCGGTGGCATCCCCGACGTGCTGCCGTCGACCGTGCTGGTCGCGCCCTACAATGATCTGGAGGCCGTGCGCACCCTGGTCGAGGAGAACCGTGATGACCTGGCCTGTGTCATGGTCGAGCCGGTGCAGCGCATCATCTGGCCGGATCCGGGATTCCTCGAGGGCCTGCGCAAGATCTGCGACGACAACGGCGTGCTGCTGGCATTCGACGAGGTGGTGACGGGCTTCCGCCTGGCCTATGGCGGCGCGCAGGAGAAATTCGGCGTCATTCCCGACCTCGCCGCCTTCGGCAAGGTGGTGGGCGGTGGCGCGCATCTGGGTGCCGTCGGCGGTCGCGCCGACATTATCGATCTCGCCAACCCAGCCAACAAGGCGGAACCGACCTACGCCCAGGTCAATGGCACGCTACACGGTAACCCGTTGGCCTCGGTGGTCGGCCAGGCAACGCTGGCGGAATTGAAGAAACCCGACTTCTACAGCGCCCTCGACGCCAAGGGGGATGCGCTCAGGGCCGAGCTACAGGCGGTGCTTGAGCGACGCGGGATGGAGGCGGTCTGCTGCGGCGGCGGCTCGTTCTGGCAAATCCTTTTCCTCAACCGGGTGCCCAGGAACTACGCCGATATGCTGGACGTGGACAATGCCCGCAACAAGGCCCTCGACGAAGCGCTCATCAAGGAAGGCATCTACGTTTTGCCGAACGTCCGCCGCTTCGTTTCCGCCGCGCACACGGACGACGACATCGAGGCGACGGCGAAGGCGCTGGACGCCGCCTGCCGGCGCATTGGCTGACCGGCGGCACCTTCGGCGTCCGTTGGTGCGAGATCGCTCGCTGCCCAGGTTTGGGGCCGGAGGTCCGGCCTAGCCCGCCCACTCCGTACCATGCAGACCATCCGCATCGGCCATGGGCTCGGCCGTCTGGTCCGCCGGCAGGCGGGTGATCAGGTCGGCGACCGCGTCGCCGCTGACCGGATGACGCCAGTCCGGCGCTACCTCGGCGAGCGGCAGCAACACGAAGGCGCGCTCGGTCATGCGCGGATGCGGGATGCGGGCCGCGTGCGGACCGGCGGCGTCGAGCACGTGATCACCGTGGGCCAGCAGGTCCAGATCGATGGTGCGCGGGGCGTTGCGCTCGCCCCGGCGACGGCCGAATGCCGCTTCCACGTCCAGCAGCCGCTGTAACAGGGCTTCCGGGCCCAACGCCGTCGCCACCCGAACGACGCCGTTGACGTACCAGGGCTGTTCGGAAATTGGCACGGGGGCCGTCCGGTACCAGCGCGCCCGTGCCTCGATGACGATACCGCCCGCGGCCAGGCGATCAAGCGCGGCGCCGCATGTCGCGCGCGGCGGCCCGTAAACGTCGCTATCGAGGTTGGCGCCGAGGCCGACGAGAATCATGCAACCATGCCCGTTTTTGCTTGTTGCGGCGGAACCCGACGCCTACCTTTATCGGGTGGCGGCGGCATTATGCGCCCGACCACGGCATATTCCCCGTTCTCGCCCGCGCATCGACCCATTTCCGGGCGCCCGAGAGCCGACATTTCGAAACAAGGACTTTAATCATGGGTATCTATCCTCAGGAGCGCGTGGCGCTGTTCATCGACGGATCGAACCTCTACGCCGCGGCCCGCGCGCTGGGCTTCGACATCGATTACAAGCGGCTCTTGGAACTGTTCCAGGAGAACGGCCAACTGGTGCGCGCCTTCTACTACACGGCGCTCGTCGAGGACCAGGAATATTCGCCGATCCGTCCGCTGGTCGATTGGCTGGACTACAACGGCTACACCATGGTCACCAAGCCGACCAAGGAATTCACCGATTCCGCCGGCCGCCGCAAGATCAAGGGCAACATGGACATCGAACTGGCCATCGACGTCATGGAGATGGCGCCGCATCTGGACCATATCGTGCTGTTCTCCGGCGACGGCGATTTCCGCCGCCTGGTCGAGGCGGTGCAGCGCAAGGGGGTGCGGGTCACCGTGGTCTCGACCGTGCGCTCGCAGCCGCCCATGGTGGCGGACGAGTTGCGCCGCCAGTCGGACACCTTCCTGGAACTGATGGACCTGCAGCCGAAGATCGCCCGGGCCGGCCAGCGCCCCCGGCCCCGGCCGATGGATGACGCCCGCGATGCGCATGACGATCACGAGGACGACCTGGACGACGACGAATTCGACGACGAGGCCGAGGCCGTCTGAGAGTGCCGTCCACCGACGCGCCGTCCCAGCCATCGCCTGATTGCCGCCTCTGCCCTAGGCTCGCCCAGTTCCGCGACGACAACCAGGCCACCTATCCGGATTGGCACAACGGGCCCGTGGCCTCGTTCGGCAACCTTGATGCGCGCCTGCTGATCGTTGGCCTGGCGCCCGGCTTGCGTGGCGCCAACCGGACCAGCCGGCCGTTCACCGGCGACTATGCCGGCGACCTGCTGTACCCGACCCTGCTTGAATTCGGTTTTGCCCAAGGCACCTATGGGGCCGACACCGGCGACGGCCTGGCGCTGGTCGATTGCCGCATCACCAACGCCGTGCGCTGCGTGCCGCCGGCCAACAAGCCGACGGGGGTGGAGGTCAAGACATGCCGGGATTTCCTGGCCGCCGAGATGGCTGCCATGCCGGCGCTCGACGTGGTGCTGGCGCTGGGTGGCCTGGCCCATCGGGCGATCGTCGCCACGCTCGGCCTCAGGCAGAAGGATTGGCCCTTCCGCCACGCCGGCATGATGGAACTACCGGACGGTCGCTGGCTGGCGTCGAGCTACCATTGCTCGCGCTACAACACCAATACTGGCCGCCTGACCGAGGCCATGTTCCATGACGTCTTCAGGGCCGTGCGTTCGAACATTGACGGCAAATAGGCGCAATCACCACTTTGCAGCGGTGCCGGGATTGGATATCGTTCGGGGGTCCGAGCAACGGCAGAAAGAGCCTCGCCAATCACATGAGCGCCGAAATCGTCAGCCTTAAGGAATACCGCAAGCAGAAGCGGAAGCGGATGAAGGAAACCGAGTCCCGGCAGAACAGGGCCAAATTCGGTCGCACGAAAACCCAGCGTCGCGAGGAACATGCGGACGATGCGAAGCAGGAACGCGAGCTCGACGGCAAGCGTCTCGACGACGAGAACGAAGAACCCGCCTAACCTTCCCCTTCTTCGCTGAACGCCATCGTCGACATGGCCGCTCGCCCATCGCCGGGCTGGCCTTTCCTGGCGTTCACAGGACTTTCGTGGACCATTCAGATTGACGAGCGGCAAGCAATCCGCTCAAGTGCGCGCCCCCGATTGCGGAAGGAAATCCGACGATGATCGACGTCTATACTTGGCCGACGCCGAACGGTCACAAGGTCCACATCATGCTTGAGGAAACCGGCCTCGAGCATACCATCATCCCCATCAACATCGGCGCCGGCGACCAGTTCACGGACGACTTCCTGAAGATCAGCCCGAACAACAAGATGCCGGCCATCGTCGACCAGGACGGGCCGGGCGGAAAGCCCTTCGCGCTGTTCGAAAGCGGCGCCATCCTGATCTATCTGGCCGAGAAAACCGGCCAGTTCATGCCTACCGACCCGGTGGGCCGCTACACCACGCTGCAATGGCTGATGTTCCAGATGGGCGGTGTCGGGCCGATGTTCGGCCAGGCCAACCACTTCCGCCAGTATGCCGAGGCCGAGCACGAGTACGCGGTCAACCGGTACACCCGCGAGGCCGGCCGGCTTTATGGCGTGCTCGACCGGCGTCTGGGCGAGAGCGCCTATCTCGCCGGCGACGACTACACCATCGCCGACATGGCCACGTTCCCCTGGACCCGCGAGCCCGACCGGCGTGGCCAGGACATCGCAGACTTCCCCAACGTCGGCCGCTGGCTGGAGGACCTGAAGGCTCGTCCGGCCGTACAAAAAGGCGTCCAGGTGCTGGCCGATCGCCGCCGCCAGGGCCCGATCACGCCGGAGGAACGGGAGATCATGTTCGGCGACGCGCAGTACCAGCGGCGCTAAACAAGTGCTGGATCGAAGGGTTGAACGCTAGCCATAGCGTTCCTCCTTCCACGGATCGCCGTTGTTGTGGTAGCCGCGGGTTTCCCAGAAACCGGGCGTGTCCTTTTCCAGGATGGCGATGTGGCGGATCCACTTGGCGCTTTTCCAGAAATAGAGCTGCGGCAGCACCGGGCGCATGGGCCCGCCGTGGTCCCTCGGGATTGGCTCGCCCTGCCAGGCATGGGCCAGGATGACGTCCTCTTGGGCGAACTGGTCGAGCCGGACATTCGTCGTATAGCCGTCGTGGCCGTGGAAGACGACGTGTGCCGCCGTCGGACGCGGCGACACCACGGCCAGCAGGTGACGCGCCAAGACACCGGTCCAGCGGTTGTCATAGCGTGACCATAGCGTCACGCAGTGGATATCGCTGGTCACGTCCGCCTGGGGCTGCGCCAGGAAGGTTTCCCAGTCCCATTTGATCGGCCGCTCGACGGCGCCGCCGACCGTCAATTCCCATTGGTTCAACGGCACCAGCGGCCGCGTGCCGAGATCGAGCACCGGCCAGTCACCGGTCAGTTCCTGACCTGGCGGCAGGCGGCGGGTCTTGGCCGGATCCGGCGCGCCGGTGATCAGGCGCTGTTCCTCGGCCCAACGTTCCTTGGCCTGGACCAGTTTCTTGCGTTCCTCGGCGATGACGGCGCTTTCACCGCCCTCGAACAACTTCGCGAAACGATCGTCGCTCACGGCATCAGCCCTTCTCGCGCAGCAGCCGCGCCTTGTCCCGGTTCCAGTCGCGGGTTTTCACAGCGTGGCGCTTGTCGTAACTGTGCCGCCCCTCGCCCAGCGCCAGATCCAGCTTGGCGATACCGCGATGATTGAAATAGATGCTGAGCGGCACCAGGGTCATGCCTTTGCGTTGTACGGCGCCCAGCAGGTGGGCGATTTCGCGCCTCTTCATCAGCAGTTTGCGATTCCGCAGGGGCTCGTGATTGAATTGGCTGCCGGCACCGTCGTATGCCGGGATATGGGCGCCGAACAACCACAACTCGCCGTCCTTCTCGGCGGCGTAGGCCTCGGCGATGCTGCCGCGGCCGAGGCGCAACGACTTGACCTCGGTGCCGGTCAATTGCAAGCCGGCCTCGACGGTCTCGAGTATGGTGTAATCGCGACGGGCGCGGCGGTTCTGGGCCACCATGCGCCCGCGCGGCCGGGCCTTCTTCTTGGCCATTGACGGATCCTCAGACGCCCGTTGCCGGGCGCACGCCTCAGTTCAGCAGCCCGGCGTGCACCATGGCCTCGCGCACGGTCTGCTTGGAGGCCTCGGAAATCTCGCAGAGCGGCAGTCGGGTGTCGGGCGTGCATTTGTCCAGCAGGCTGGCGGCGTACTTCACCGGCCCCGGGCTGGCCTCGCAGAACAACGCCACGTGCAGCGGCATCAGCCGGTCCTGGAGTTCCATGGCCGTGTCCACGTCGCGCTCGCGCCAGGCCTTGTGCATCTCGGCACAGGCCCGGGGTGCGACGTTGGCGGTCACCGAGATGCATCCGTCGCCGCCGCCGGCTAGGAATGGCAGTGCCGTGGCATCCTCGCCTGAGAGCTGGCAGAAACCATTGTCGATGGCCATGGCCGTCTTCATCGGCCGCGTCAGGTCACCGGTGGCGTCCTTGACGCCGACGATGTTCGGCAACTCGGCGAGGCGGGCCATAGTCTCCACCGACATGTCAACGACACTGCGCGGCGGGATATTGTAGATGATGATCGGCAGGTCGACCTCGTCGTGGATAGCGCGGAAGTGCCGGTAGAGGCCTTCCTGCGTCGGCTTGTTGTAATACGGCGTCACCACCAGGGCGGCGTCGGCGCCGGCCTGCTTGGCGTGGCTGGTCAGCTTGATGGCCTCGGCCGTGGAGTTGGAACCGGTGCCGGCAATGACGGGGACGCGGTCCTTGGCGACGGCGATGCAGGCCTCGGTGACGCGCATGTGCTCCTCGTGGCTCATGGTCGGCGATTCGCCGGTCGTGCCACAGGGGATCAATCCATCGGTGCCTTCCTCAATGTGCCACTCGACGAAGGATTTGAAGCCGTCCTCATCCACCCGACCGTCCTTGAACGGAGTGATGAGCGCACACATAGACCCTTCGAACATGGCATCCTCCCTTGGTTTTCAAGGTTTTGAAGCGGGGACCATACTCCGCACCGGCGGGGCCGGCAAGCATGCCCGACAAGGCCTTGGCGGGCCCCCTTCCGGCGTCGCCGGTTGCCGCCGGACGCCCCCGCCCCTACCATGACACCGACAACGACGTTTGGGCGGAGATCGTCTTGCACTCACCGAGGGTACGGCCAAGGGTACGACCAAAGGTAAGATTTGCCATCACCGCGGTTTGCCTGGGACTGGCCACCGCGATGCTGGCCGTCGCGCCGGCGCCGGCCATGGCGCCCGACCCGGCATCCGCCTCGGCGTTGGATGCGGCCCTGCTTGATCGCGCCACCGCGCGCACCCTACGTCTGGCGCTCAAGGCCGCCGATCACCGCAGCTGGAAGACATACCGGCGTTATCAAAAACAGCTCAAACACCCACTTGCCGCCAAAGTGGTGGCCTGGCGCGGTATCCTGAAGGGCGACCCGTCGGTCGATTTCGCCGTTCTCAAGGGGTTTCTCGCCGCCAATCCCCAGTGGCCATCGCGCTCGCGCCTACTGCGCCGGGCCGAAGAACTGCTGGAAGACGACAAGACCGCGCCCGCCAACATCGTCGCCTGGTTCGGCGATCGCCAGCCGATCACTGCGTTGGGTCAGGCCAAGCTTGCCCGCGCCCTGATCGCGGTCGGCCGCGCCGACGAAGGCGTCGCCATGATCCGGATCGCCTGGGTCGAAGGCAATTTCAACCGCAAACAGGGAAAGAAGTTCTACGCCCGAAATCGTGGCCACCTGACCAAGGAAGACCATCTAGCGCGCCTGGACCGGCTGCTATGGGACGGCAAGTACTGGCCGGCGAAGCGCATGATGCGCCGGGTCGGCAAGGAACAGCGGCTGTTGGGCGAGGCCCGACTGATCCTGCGCCGCGACCTGGGTAATCCGGATCGCGCCGTATCCCGCGTGCCGGCCCACCTGAAGGATCACCCGGGCCTGATTTACGAGCGCCTGCGTTGGCGCCGGCGTAAGAAACTGGATACCGCAGTCGATTTGCTGAATGGCCTGCCCGAAAACGTGACGCACGCCGAGAAATGGTGGGACGAGCGCGCCACCCTCGCCCGCCGGATGCTGGCCAAGGGACACATCAGCGAGGCCTACCGCATCGTCTCCGAGCACCGTCTGGTCAAGGAGCAGGCCGCCGCCTACGCCGAGGCCGAGTGGACGGCCGGCTGGATCGCCTTCCGCTTCCTCAAGGAACTGGACGACGCGCGAAAGCATTTCGCCAACATGCACGGCGCCGTCAGGTATCCGGTCAGCGTGTCGCGTGGTGCCTATTGGCTCGGCCGCGTCGCCGAGGCCGCCGGCGACGACGAGGCGCGCAAGAAATGGTATGGCGCGGCGGCCCAGCACGCGCGGGCCTATTACGGACAGTTGGCGGCCGCGCGGCTGAGCCCGGGCGCCGGCCTGCCGATCGGCCGCGAGCCGGAACCATCGGTCGACGAACGCATCGCCTTCGATGGCCACGAGTTGGCGCTGATCGTGCGCATGCTGGGCGAGAACGACGCCACCGACTATCTGAAGCCCTTCGTCCTGGCGCTGTCGCACGCCCAAGCGACGCCGGCATGGAAATCGCTAACCGCGCGGCTGGCGCGGCTTTCGGGCCGGCCGGACCTCTCGGTCCACATCGCCAAGCGCGCCGGCCGCACCGGCATCGACCTTCCGGAAGCGGGCTATCCCAGCCTGACCCCGCCGGCGACGCCGAAACGTCTGAAATCAGCGCCGCCGGAGGTGCCGCTGGTGCTCGCGGTGATCCGCCAGGAAAGCGCCTTCCGGGTCAAGGCGACGAGCCGCGCCAACGCGCAAGGCCTGATGCAGTTGCTGCCGCGGACGGCGCAACGAACCGCCAAGTCATTGGGCATCAGCTATGTGCGGCGGCGCCTGACGTCGGACCCGGACTACAACATGACCCTGGGCCAGGCCTACCTCTCCAGCATGCTGGCCGAATTCAAGGGCTCCGCCCTGCTGGCGCTATCCGCTTACAACGCCGGCCCGGCCCGGGCACGGCGCTGGATCAAGCAGCACGGCGATCCCCGCACCAAGGACGTGGACGCCATCGACTGGATCGAGATGATCCCCTTCGACGAGACCCGCAACTACGTCCAGCGGGTGCTGGCGAACCTGCAGGTCTACCGCTCGCGGCTGGCCGATACGGAGGTCGCGCTGGCGCTGGAAACCGACCTGCATCAATAAATCGACACCCGGTTGACCGGCCACGCCCGCCGGACCATAACGGTGCCCAACGCGCGAAAGGGCGCCTTGATGGGGAGGAAACCGGGTCATGGCCAAGATCGACAACATCGACGCCTGCGTGTTCGATGCCTATGGCACGCTGTTCGACGTTTCGGCGGCGGCGGCGCAATGCCAGGACGCGCTGGGCGACAAATGGGGCCCGCTGTCGCAGATCTGGCGCGACAAGCAGTTGCAGTACACCTGGCTGCGCAGCCTGATGGGCGAATACGTGGAATTCTGGCAAATCACCCAGGACGGGCTCGATTTCGCCCTCGAAACGCTGGATATCGACGATGCGGACCTGCGCCAGCGCCTGCTGGACGTCTATTTCAAGCTGGACGCCTATCCGGAAGTTCCGGAGATGCTAAAAACCCTGAAATCTGCGGGATTAAAGACGGCGATCCTGTCCAACGGGTCGCCCGACATGCTGGCCGCCGCGGTCAACAATGCCGGCATAGCCGACGACCTGGACGGTGTGCTTTCGGTCCAGAAGGTCGGTATCTTCAAGCCACACAAAAGTGTCTACCAGATGGTCGTGGATGACCTAGAGGTCGAGGCCAGGCGGGTCTGTTTCATGTCGTCCAATGCCTGGGATGTCGCGGGCGCGGCGCATTTCGGCTTTCGCGTACAGTGGGTCAACCGCTTCGGCCAGGCCCAGGAACGGCTGCCGGGCGCACATGAGAACGTCATTGGCGACTTGGCGGCGTTGCCGCCGCTTCTAGGGCTCTGAGGCGGAACACGGGACAATTCAGAGATGGCTGACGACCCCGGGGCGTTTGTCGAGCATCGCATATCGGCCGGCGATGGGCTTTCGCTCTACGTCCGTGACTATGGCGATGCTGGGTCCACGCAGACGCCCGTGCTGTGCCTCGGCGGTTTGACGCGGAATTCCAAGGATTACCACGCCGTGGCGCGGCGCCTGGCGCCGCAGCGACGGGTCATTGCGCCGGATTACCGCGGCCGCGGCAAATCAGATTACGACCCGGATTGGCGGAACTATCAGCCGCCGACCTACCTGGATGACCTGCGCCATATCCTGATCGCGCTCGGCATTCACGAGGTCGTCGTCATCGGCACGTCCATGGGCGGGCTGTTGGCGGCGGGCATGACGGCGGCCATGCCGACAGTGCTCAAGGGCGTCGTGCTGAACGATGTCGGCCCCGTGGTCGATCGGACCGGACTGAAGCCGATCATCGACTATATGCGGGGCGCCTCCGCTTTCCCGGGCTGGGCGGAGGCGACCAACGCGCTGCGCCGCGCGTTCCCTGATTTCCCGGCTGAAACCGACGAACAGTGGCGGGCTATCGCCGGGGCCACCTACCGCGAGGGGACCGACGGCCAGGTGCGCTTCGACTGGGACCCGGACATCGTCAAGCCGCTTGAGAAGGACACGTCCCCGCGTTACGACTTCTGGCCCCTGTTCCACGGACTGACACCGCTACCGGCCCTGGTGCTGCGGGGCGAATTGTCGACGATCTTACCGGCTGAACTGATGGCGGAAATGGCAGAGGCACTGCCCAACCTGGCGACGGCGACAGTCTCGGGCGTCGGGCACGGGCCGTGTCTAAGCGAACCCGAGGCTCTGGAGGCACTTGATGGATTCTTTCGACGCGTCTGAAATACCGACCTATGCCGATATCGAGGACGCGGCGGCGCGCATCAACGGACTGGCCGTGCGCACGCCGCTGCTGGAGAGCCCGAGACTGAACGATGTTCTCGGTGGGCGTCTGTTGGTCAAGGCCGAGCCACTGCAACGCACCGGCGCTTTCAAGTTTCGCGGCGCCTATAATCGGATCTCCCGCATTCCGGAATCCGAGCGCGGGCGCGGCGTGGTGACCTATTCGTCCGGCAATCACGCTCAGGGCGTGGCGGCGGCAGCGCAACTTTTCAGCATTCCGGCGACCATCATCATGCCGGCCGACGCGCCCAAGGCCAAAATCGACGGAACCAAGGCCTATGGCGCCGAGGTGGTGTTCTTCGACCGCTTCGGCGAGAAACGCGAAGATGTCGTCCGGCCCTTCATCGAAGACCAGGACATGATCCTGGTGAAACCCTTCGACGACCGCTTCATCATCGCCGGGCAAGGCACGGTGGGGCGTGAAATCGCCGAACAAGTCGCCGTGGCCGACGCCAAACCGGACGCCGTGCTGGTGCCCTGCGGCGGCGGCGGGCTGATTTCCGGCACCGCGCTCGCCATCGGCCACGACCTGCCCGGCACACCCGTCTACGCGGCCGAGCCGGAAGGTTTCGACGAGACCGCGCGATCGCTCCGCACAGGCAAACGCGAGAAGGTCGACCCGGACGCCCGTTCGATCTGTGACGCCCTCCTGGCGCCGGAACCTGGCGAGCTGACATTTTCCTTAAATATCAACATATTATATGGCGGGTTTGCAATTTCAGACGAAGAGGCCATGGCCGGCATGAAAGCGGCTTTCGAGTACCTCAAACTGGTCGTCGAACCAGGTGGTGCAGTGGCACTGGCGGCGGCGTTATTCGGCCGCCATGCCGTCGCCGGGAACACCATTGTCGTCGTCTGCTCGGGCGGCAATGTCGACGCGGATGTCTTCCAGCAGGCGTTGGCAAGCGAACTCGACTGGGCCTAACGGAAATCCCGCCTCGACCTAGGGCCTGATCTCAATATCAACCGCGTCGTCGATGCGAGAAACGATCTCGGACACGGCGGCGTCGACATCGCTGTCCGGGAGCCTGCAGGTTCCCGCGACAGAATGGCCTCCACCGCCGAACTCCAGCAATAACGAGCCGATGTTGACCCGCGACGAGCGGTCGAGGATTGAGCGGCCGACGGCGATCTCCATGAGATCGGAATCGGCCAGCCCCTGCACGGTCACGGAGACCTGGGCGGTCGGGAACAGGGCGTAGACCATGAACCGATTGACCGTGTAGACCTGCGGTTCGTCACGAAAATCGACCACTACAGAATGGCCCTGCATATTGCCGCAGCGAAGCAATTGCAGTTCGGCGAATTCCTTCTGGTAGACGTACGTGTTCACCCGCTCGGCGATTTCCGGCAAGGCCAGGATTTCATCAATCGGGTTATGGCGACAATAGGTCATGAGATCGACCATGAGCCGGTCCGTCGGCACTGAGTATTCGGCGGAACGATCAAGGCCGGTTCGGGCATCGAGGACGAAGTTCAAGAGCGTCCAGTCCTCGGGCACCAGGATTTCCTCCTCGGAATACTGGGCGGAGTCGGCCTTGTCGACGGCGCGCATCAGGTCTTCCGGGATATCCGGGAAGGCGCTGGCTCCGCCATAGTGGTTGTAGACCACGCGGGCCGCCGACGGGGCATTCGCATCAATGACGTGGTTGTCCCGGTCGCCGACGCGCTCGACCTCGCTGACGTGGTGGTCGAAACAGAGGTGCACGCCCTCCACGAACGGCAAGTTGGCGCTGATATCGCCGGCACCGACAGGAAAGGCGCCGTCCTGCATTTCCTTCGGCTCGGCGAAACTGACGTCGTCGATCATGCCGAGTTCATTGAACAGGGTGCCGCAGACCACGCCATCGAAATCGGCGCGCGTCACCAGGCGGTATTTATCTTGTGACATCAATGGCTCCCGGCTTCTCAATGGGGCTTTGGCCAGCGCAACGATGCCGCAGGGTACAGGTCTGGATAAACACTGGCAATCGCCGAACAATACCGGCAACGGCCCCGTAATCGCGCCTATAATGATCGACCATGGCGGACTTGGCACTACGCGTGTTCCACAACATCCGGGCAACCCTGCCCCCCATGATCCTGCTGGCTGGCCTGACCACGGCGGCCGTGACCGGCGGCCCTCAGGCGGCGGCGGACGACGGCATGGATGCCTATCAGGCCGGCCTCGCCGCCTATGACGGCGGTCGCTACGCGGATGCGGTCAGGCAATGGCGCACGGCTGCCAGGGCCGGATTGGCGCCAGCCATGACGGCGCTGGCCGGCCTCTATCACCTGGGCGAAGGTGTTGGCGCGGATATGGCGCTGGCGCTCGGCTGGTATCGCCGGGCGGCCGAGGCCGGCGACGTGACGGCGCAATTGAACCTGGGCGAGTTGCTCGCTGACGGCAGCGGCGTGGCGCGCGACCCGATGGCCGCGCATCACTGGCTCAGCCTGGCCGCCCGCCAAGGCAACGCCTGGGCCGCCCGGCGTCTCGCACGGCTGGAAGGCACCATGACCGCGAGCCAACGAAAGGCCGCGCGCAAGATCGCCGAAAATCAGGCACCGGTAAATTAGTCTCTTTCCCGCGACGGGAATTCACGAAATACCCTGAAATCGTGAACACATAATCATTCAGTTGTGAGTGATGAGTGATAATATATAACAAAAACTATTTATCGTTTTATTATAATAAACAAAATTAAGGCAGATTTATTGACTTAATATTTGGTTTTGTAATCATTCCTATGTGATTCAAGTTCATTATATTTACTATCATCACACGGTATAATTATCACAAGTCAATCGAGTATTTGTTTTCAATTCCTCAGTACAGGAGACTTAAAATGTTCACCATCACCTCCAAGCGCATCATTGCCGCCACCGCATCGCTGATGATCGTAGGCACGATGGCCAGCCCGAGCTTCGCCGACGAGCCCGAACTTTTCGATTGGATCTATGACCATGCCAGTGGCCGTACCGTCGTCCAAGGTGGCGACACCAGCAATGACGCGACGCTGCGTATAGGGGCCGGCTCGGTCTCCGCCGAGGTGTTCGACCCGTTCGACATGACCGACGCCTCGTAAGTTCCCAACCGGGCCTCCCGATGCGGCCGGCGCCGCCTTCCCCCAGGCGGTGCCGGCCGCGGACCGTTCGCCGACCGCCTTTGGCCCCCGGTCGCCGCCGTGCTAGTGTCCGCCCTAATCAGGGAGAAAATCGAAAGGACACCAGCGCATGGCCGAAGACAGTGATGATGCCACCCTCAGCGTGCAAATCGCCAACCAGTTCATCAACATCGCCAACAATCGCATGCAGGAAGGCATCAACCCGGCGGCCATCGCGGCGGCGCTCCGCCATGCCGCGGCCAACTACACCGCCTTCGTGGAGGCAACCTTGGGCCCGGACAATGCCAACGCGACCGGCGGGGAAGTTGGCCCCGGCGCCGCGGATGACATTGATCCGACGCCGTATCTCGAGGAATTCGTCAACATGTTCCAATATTACCTGGAACGCCACCAGCCGGCGGCGCCCGCACCAGGCGCCGGGCTGCAGGGTATCATCCGCCAGGTCGAGGAAGAGTCCTGATTACCGATCATCGGGTGATAAATTTATATATTAGTAAAATCTAATTTAACTGGAAAAACAGGAATTAATACAGAACAGACACTGAGAAAACGCTGATCAAACCAGTTTTCGCGGTGTTTTCGAATAATGAACCGGTCGTGTTGTTGAGTGGGTTAGGTACGGCGCGCGGCCCGCAGGAACCGTTTCAGGCCTTCAAACGCTTGATGATGCCCTGCATGTCCTTGATGGCGCGTTTGCGATCGTCCGTACCCAATTTTTCCAGGTCAAGCAGGATGCGCAGCCCCTCCTCCTCGCGCCGGATAAAGCGTCGTTCGGCGTCCGCCTCGTCGATGATGTTCTTGACGAAATAGGGCCTGACCGGCCGGTTGATGCCCTTGACCGTGATCGGATCGCCCTCTTCGGCGTCGACGAAATCGCGGACCAGGGCGTAGGTCTCGTAGCTCATGGTCAGGCCATCGGGCTCGCCGATGCCTTCGAGACGGGCCGCCAGGTTCACCTCGCCGCCGATGATGGTGTAGTCCATGCGCGCGTCGCTGCCGAAATTGCCGACGTTGCAGTAGCCGGTATTGATGCCGATGCGCATGCGAAAAGGCTTCTCGTAACCGGCGTCGCGCCATTCCTCCTGCAGGTCGCGCATGCGGCGCTGCATGTCCATGGCCATCTTCACGCAGGCGATCGCGTCCTCCTTGACGCCCATGGTCGTCGGATCGCCGAAGAACATGACCATGGCATCGCCGATGTACTTGTCGATGGTGGCGCCGTATTCCAGCGCGATCGCCGACATTTCGGTCAGGTAGTGGTTGAGAAGCGCCGTCAGATCCTCGGGCTCCATACCGTCGGTGGTCGACGTAAAGTCCTTGATGTCGGAAAAGAAGACCGTCAGCTTCTTGCGCTCGGTGTTGATGGCGACGTCGCGTTCACCGGAAAAGATCACGTCGTAAATCTGCGGCGAGAGATATTTGGAAAGCGACTGCGACAGCCCCTCCAACATGGCGTTCTTCTCGTCCAGCGACTTCAGCACGCGATTGAGTTCCGCCTCCGAGCGGTCGCTGATCCGCACCAGGCGCTTGGTTTGCTTGAAAAGTTTCTGGTAGCTCCCGAGCAGGGATTCGAATTCCTCCCGTGCCGCCTGGCTCTTCAATTTACCGTCGTCAAGGAAGGTACGAGCCTGGTCGAGAGCATCGATCTCGCGCTTGAACAGCTCGTAACTCATGGAATGGCCGGGGTCGGCGCCCCGCTCATCCTTCCAACTTGCGCATGTTGAAGGACGCGGCCTCGAGATCCTCGGCGAATTCCTCGCCGAGTTCTTCCATGGTGTCGTCTTCCTCGTCGAAATACCAGTTGATGACCACGCTGGCGCCATCCGACGCGGCTTCCTCGAGGCGGTCGAACAGGCCCATCAAGATCTTGGCGCTGGAGGAATTGAAATAGATCAGTTCGAAATTGAACTCGACGCCACCGTCGCCGATGCCATCAAGGAACTCTTCGAGCTTTTCGATCAACGGTCCGAAGAAAGCCGTAACATCTTCCGGATAGGATTCGCCGCGGATGACGAACTTCCCGGCGTCGAAGTCGAAATCGATTTCCGGAGACCGGTCGGTCGCTTCGATCTTGATGCTGTCCATGAAGCGGACTCCCTCAGAATTCACACATGTGCCTTCAGGCAGAAGAAGGCGTATTCGTCATCCAGGTCCATGAAGTCGAAGTCGATGATTTCCGACGACCGCCTGGCAATCTCGATGAAGCCAAGACCGGCCCCCTTGCTGGTAGCTTCCTGCGGGGCCCGGAGTTTTTCCTTGTAGAGCGCCTTCAATTCACCGGCATCCATGGCCTTCAGGTCGCTCAAGCGCGTGCTCAACCGATCGACGTCATGTCGGAAAATCTTGTTGCCGCAGGTGACGAAGAATTTGCCGTTTTCGCTGCCGATGGTGACGACGCCGTATCGCAACTCGTTGACGTCCTCGTCATCCGGCGCGTCTGGCGGCTCGCGCTCGGCCGAATAGCGGACGATGTTCTGCATCTGCTCTACGAAGATGGCGAAGATATTGCGCATGGTCGTCTTGTCAGCTTCGTCGAGCTCAAGCTTCTTCTTCAGAGCCTCGCCGATACCAGACAGGACCGGCTCCGTGACGTAGCCTGAATAGCAGAAGATAATCCCCTGCTGCTGCAGAACATCGCGGAAGTCATAAGTCGCCTTCGCCAACATTGACTTTTACCCCCCGGGCGCCCGGGCGCGCCGAAACTCATCGGTCGCCCCCTCCATTCATAAGTTAGCCGCAATCCCTTGGTGAAAAAAGGCAAAATCCGTCTTTCATCCTACTGTGGCCAAGTCCGAGGATCGTGTACCCTATTATCGGCCAGATAACGAGACGGACCATGTGCGACACCCTAATAGCCCTCCCCGACGCGACCGCCGACGGCGCCATGCTGTTCGCCAAGAATTCGGATCGACCGGCGGGTGAAGGCCAGCGAGTCCAGCACTATCCAGCCAGACGCCATGATACCGGCGCGGCCCTTAGCTGCACCTACATCGACATCCCTCAAGCGCCGGAAACCCATGCCGTGCTGCTGTCGAAGATCGACTGGATGTGGGGGGCCGAGATGGGCGCCAACGATGCCGGCGTGGTAATCGGCAACGAGGCTGTTTGGAGTCGGGCACCGTCCGGACCGACCGCACTTTTGGGTATGGATCTTGTGCGCCTCGGTCTCGAGCGCGCCGCGACGGCGGTCGATGCGGTCGCAATCATAACGGATCTCCTTGAAACCCATGGCCAAGGAGGCGCCTGCGCCGAGAATGACCCCGGCTGGACCTACGACAACGGTTTCCTGATCGCCGACGCCGACGAAGCCTGGGTGTTGGAAACCGCTGGCCGGCAATGGGTAGCAAAGCGAATTACCACGTCGACCCACAATATCTCCAACCGAATTTCGCTCGGCGCCGATCATGACCGATGCTCAAAGGGTCTTGAGTCCGTAGACTTCTCGGCAGTATTCAGCCTAGCCCCCCCCACGGTCGAACCCGGCTCGCGAGAGGCCGAGGCCGCAATCCGACTGGCGAATGATGCTGGCAACATTTCGCCTGATTCCCTGATGGTGCTGCTTGCCGACCATGCGAGCGGTCTCTGTATGCATGGCCCGTTCGAAACCACCTCGGCCATGGTGTCGCGCCTCGGGCGCGACGGCAGCGCCGCCCATTGGTTCACCGACGGCCCGCACCCCTGCCAGCGGTCTTTCAATTCTTTCCACGGGCTCTTCGTTGGAGTGACTTAGCGGCATACATTGAAGCGACGAACAGGGGCTTTGCAATCTGGCGCCCTTGGTACATTGTGCGGTCCGCGAAGCCCGTGTAGGGCGCCTTAATTTGGAACCATAATGACCGTTTCGTTCCTTCGCTCCATCGGCCTGCTGCTCATCCTTTTAGCCCTCGTTGGCTGCCGAGAGAGCGAGCAAGGACGAAACATTTTCTACGAAGCCGGCGTCTATAAGGGCCGAAATCCAGACGTTCCGCTCGCCAGCGATGTTCGCAACGCACTGCGCCTGCGGGCGATCACCGCCGCCAAGCCTACCGAGGGCGGCGGTGCCACGCGGCCGCCGTCCATGGCCTGGGATCACTTGCCGCCTGTATCACAACGCAAACCACTGTCGAATCGAAATACGGCGTTCAAGCCGCACCTCTGGAAGTATTGGCGGCACGCCTGGCCCTACCTTCGATGCGACGACCAGCGCGCCAGAAGTGGTCGCGATCTTCTAAATCTGTCAGAGAGATTACGGGAATCGAAAACCGAACTCACCCAAGCGAAAAGAAAGAACCTTCCGGCGGCCGAGATCGACAGCCTGCAAAAAAGGGCGCAAGAGCATACAGCTCAATACGAGGAAGGCTTGCATCGATCAGAACTGCCGTGCCCTGATCACTCAGGTGGAAGAGAATCGAAAGATCTCGACACCCGTCTCCGCCAACGCATCGAGCGGCAATCCACGCTCAAATGACAGGTTCTGTAATGCTTCGCTGCTCAGGGCCCATAGCTTGATCGTGCCTGCATGCCCCAACGACCGTCGCGGAGCGTCAGGATGCACAGCGTCTCGTAGGAACCGATGACGCTGCTGTCCTCGCGGTAGCGCGTGAAGTTGAGCTTAAAATGTGTCTTCAGCGGCCCCCATTGGATCATTCGGATGTCGTCCCAGGTGCTGCGGTGCCAGCCATCCTCGCGTTTCAGCCGCTCGAACATGTCCATCGGATTGTTTCCGGGCGCCTGCCAGACATCGACGCGCCCGTTGCCGATGCGCATGTGCGGAAAATGCAGGCAGGCGTCCATTCCCGCCGCATCATGTGCATTAAGTGCCACGATGAAGCGTTCAAGCAGGTCGCGACCGGCATGTTCGACTTCGGCTTGGGATGACATTGGATTGCCTGCGCACTTGATGGTGACCCCTACGGGACTCGAACCCGTGTTTCAGCCGTGAAAGGGCCGCGTCCTAGACCGCTAGACGAAGGGGCCGCCTGGTGACAAGGCGCTGTCCTACCCGGGCCGGCAGGGAAAATCAAGTGTCGCAGAAAACTGCCAACCGGGCCGACGCTTGGGGCTTGCGGGGCGGCTTGGTGTCCCTACAATCGCCGGCCAACAAGAGACATCAATCTTCCGGGAGGTCCCGACCATGATTCCAGGCAAACTTCTGATCGCGCAGGGCGGCGGGCCGACGGCGGTCATCAACCAGTCGCTGGTCGGTGCCGTGCTGGCTGCGAAGGGCGTCGCCCAGGTGGACGCCATCTATGGCGCCAGGCACGGAGTCAGCGGCATCGTCGGCGAGGACTTCGTCGACCTGGGCCAGGAATCGCCGGGTACGTTGGAACTGGTAGCCGCATCGCCGTGCTCGGCGCTGGGCTCGACCCGGGACAAGCCGGACCTCGCCTACTGCCAGGAACTGTTCAAGGTTCTGCAGGCCCACGGCATCACCAACTTCTTCTACATCGGCGGCAACGATTCATCCGATACCTGCCGCATCGTCGCCGAGGAGGCCGAGAAGGCCGGCGAGGGTATCCGCTGCGTGCACATCCCGAAGACCATCGACAACGACCTGATGGTCAACGACCACACCCCGGGCTTCCCGTCGGCGGCGCGCTTCGTGGCCAGCGCCTTCGCCGGCGTCAATCAGGACAACCGCGCCCTTCCTGGCGTCTACGTGGGCGTGGTCATGGGCCGGCACGCCGGATTCCTGACCGCCGCGGCGACCGGTGCGCGGGTCTATGACGACGACGGCCCGCATCTGGTCTACCTGCCCGAACGCACCTTTGATACGGACAAATTCGTCAGCGACGTGAAGGCCGTCTACGACCGCATCGGCCGCTGCGTCGTCGCGGTTTCCGAAGGCGTGCACGACGCCGACGGCACCCCCATCATCAGCAAGATGCAGGCCGAGGTGGAGAAAGATGCCCACGGCAACGTGCAGCTTTCCGGCACCGGCGCCCTCGCCGACGCGCTCTGCGACCAGCTCAAGGCCAAGACCGACATCAAGCGCGTGCGCGGCGATACCTTCGGCTACCTGCAGCGTTCGTTCCTGGGCTGTGTCTCCGACGTGGACGCGCGCGAGGCCCGCGATGTCGGCGCCAAGGCCGTGCAGTTCGCCGAGACGGCGGGCACCAACGGCTCGGTCACCATCCACCGGGTCGGCGACTATGCCGTCGACTACCGCTTCAACGACCTCACCGACATCGCCGCCAAGACCCAGGTGATGACCGACGCCATGATCAACGCCGACGCAAATGGCGTCACTGACGCCTTCGCGAAATACATCACGCCGTTGCTCGGCTCGGATATGCCGCGCGCCTATCGGCTAGGCGACAATCCGGTGGCAAAAATTCTCGGACGCTAAGAGGACTCGTCCACGTAATCCACGGCGACGCCGGCCTCGCCGAACATTTCCTCGGAAATGCGGCCTTGGGTGGCCCAGGGTTCCTTCGAAAAATCAGGCCTGGGACAGACCACGCGCTGGACGCCGGACTGGATCAGCAACGCCGCGCACCGCGCACACGGCGGCAGCGGCGTGACATAGATGGTGCAGTCCTGGGCCTGGGTGCCGGCGAACATCAGCGCGTTCTGCTCGGCATGCACCACCATCTCGTATTTGACCGCACGGTTCTCCAGCCGGTCGGCCCGGTCCTCGACGCCGGCCGGGAAGCCGTTGAAGCCGGTGGCGACGACACGCTTGTTTCGCGGATCGACCAGCACCGCGCCGACCTGCGTCGACGGGTCCTTCGACCAGCCGGCAATATGGACGGCGAGGCCCATGAAGCGTTCGTCCCATTTATCGAGCATGGCGGTCTCTCCTTAAGGCGACGTTGATCTCACCACAGCGGGGCGGCGTCGTCGATGTGCACTTCCGGCGTCTCGCGGCCCTGCCAGGCGTTGAGCTTGAGCCGGCCAGCCACGTGGAAGGCGGCGCCATCGCTTTTCAGGAGCGCCTGGCCCAGCGGCGTGTCGGCGGAGCGGAAGCTGATGCCCTTGAGGCTGGTGCCGGATTCGTCCGTCAATCGGCAGCGGACGTGGTTCTCGCCGACCCGGTCGGCATAACCAACACGGACCCGGGGCAACGCGAAGCGCGGTTCAGGATTGCCGGCCCCGAAGGGGGCGAGGCGCGCAAGTGTGGTGATCAGTTCGCGGGTTACCGCGCCGAGGCCGACGGCGCCGTCGAGCTTGAGCGTCGGCGTCCAGGCGCTGGCCGCCACGTCCTCGCCCACGCGGGCCTCGATGAATTCGCGGAAGGCGTCGAGCTTCGACGTCTCTACCGAGAAGCCGGCGGCCATCGGGTGACCGCCGCCCTTGATCAACAGCCCGGCCTGGCGCGCGGCGATGATGGCAGCGCCTAAATCGACGCCGGAGACCGAGCGGCCCGAACCGGTGCCGGTTTCGCCATTCAGCGCGATGACGCAGGCCGGCCTGTTCAGGCGTTCCACCAGGCGCGAGGCGACGATGCCGACGACCCCCGGATGCCAACCGGCGCCAGCGACGACAGCGGCGGCCCCCGGCGGCGACGCGTCGACGGCGTCCAGCGCGCCTTCGAAGACAGCTGCCTCCAGGCCGCGACGCTCGGCGTTCAGTTCGTCCAGTCGCTCGGCCAGCGGCCGCGCGGCGGCATCATCGTCCGAGGTCAGCAAGCGCGAGCCCAGGTCCGATTCACCAACCCGGCCGCCGGCGTTGATGCGCGGCCCGAGGACGAACCCGGCATGGAAGGCGGTCGGCGCTTCATCCAGGCGGGCGACATCGCCGAGTGCCCGCAAACCCGCATTGCCGCGGCGTGCCATCACCTTCAGTCCTTGCGCCACCAGTGCCCGATTCACGCCCTTCAGCGGCACCACGTCACAGACCGTGCCGAGGGCTACCAGGTCGAGCCAGTCGCGCGGGTCGGGTTCCGGCCGGTTGGCGTACCAGCCGGCCTGGCGCAGCGCCCGGTTGAGCCCGACCACCAGCAGAAAGGCGACGCCGACGGCGGCCAGTTCACCGTGCCGGCCGGCCTCGTCAAAACGGTTTGGGTTGACCACGGCGACGGCGTTAGGCAGCCGCGCCTCGCCGGCATGATGGTCGCAGACGATGACGTCGAGGCCGGCCTTGGCGGCGGCATCCAGCGGTTCGAAAGCGACGGCACCGCAATCGACCGTGACCACCACCGAGGCCCCTTCCCGCTTCAGCTTGACCATGGCCTCGGCGTTGGGGCCATAGCCCTCCTTCATGCGGTCGGGCACGTAGATGCGCGGCGGTGCGCCGACGGCACTGAGAAAGCGATGCAGCAGCGATGACGAAGTGGCGCCGTCGACATCGTAGTCGGCGAACACGGCAATTTTCTCGCCGGTCTCGACCGCGCGCTTCAGCCGTTCGACGGCGGCATCCATGTCCTTCAAGTCGCTGGGGTCGGGCAACAGGCCCTTCAGGGTCGGCTCGAGGAAGTCCTCGGTCTCCTCGGCCGACACGCCACGCGCCGCCAGGATACGCGCCACCGCCTCCGGCAGGTCAAGGCGCTGGGCCAGCATCAGGGCCTCGCGGTCGTCTGCCGCCGCCAGGCGCCACTGCTTGCCGCCAAGGGATTGGGCAACACCAAGCAGCGATTCCGCCTGATCCGGCGGCGGGGCCGTGTCAGGCATCCCTGCCGTGGGCGAGGTCATGGTGGGCTTCGACGTACCGCAGCGTCCGCGTCTTCGAGCGGACGACCATGGAATGGCTGACCAGGATGGCGGCAGAAGCCCGGCGCACCGGCTCCAGGATGGGTCCGTAGGTGACGCCAGTGGCGGCGAAGGTAACGTCACCCGAAGCCATTTCCCCGGCCGTGTATTTGCGTTCCAGGTCCTCGATGCCAACGTCGCGGGCCTTCAGCTTGTCATCGTCCGACCGGAACACCAACCGGCCTTGCATCTGGCCACCCATGCCGCGCATGGCCGCGGCCGCCAGCAGCCCCTGCAACGCATTGCCGATGCCCATGAAGATATCGACGCCGGCCTTCGGCAGCCCCGTCGAGACGACGCCCGAGACGTCGCCGTCCAGGATCAGGCGGATGCGCGCACCGGCCTCGCGGATGTCGCGGATGGTCTGGCCGTGACGTGGCCGGTCGAGCATGCAGACCACCACGTCTTCCACCGCCACCCCCTTGGCCGCGGCGACGGCGGCGATGTTCTCGGCCGGCGTGCTGTCCAATTCTACGATGCCGTCCGGCAATCCGGGGCCGACGGCGATCTTGTTCATGTAGATGGACGGGAGTTCCAGAAATCCGCCGTTCTCGGCAAATGCGATCAACGACAATGCATTGGGGCCACCGCGGGCGACGATGCTCTTGCCTTCCAGCGGAAGCACCGCCACGTCGACCTCGGATCCGTCGCCCGTGCCGACCTTCTCGCCGATGTAGAGGTGGTCCGCTTCGCCTTCGTGGGCCTCGCTGATGCGCACGGTGCCGTTGACCGCCAGACGGGTCAGCGAGTGGTGCATGGCACCGCCGGCAGCCTCGTCGGCCGCGCGCTCGTCGCCGCCACCGAGGAAACGGGACGCGGCCAGCGCCGCCGCCTCGGTCACGCGGACGGCTTCGAGCGCGAGGTTTCTGCCGGCAGTGGGATGATCGGATTCAGCGTTCATGGCCTCATGTTGGCCCGTTCGGCGGCGCCTGCCTAGTCAAATCACGAGCGGCCGGGTTCAAAGCGCCTCGATACGAACCATGCGCGGCGGCTCGACCACGGGATCGAGCGTCGCGAAGGCGTCGAGGGCTCTGACCATGGCCTGCTCCTCGGTCTCGTGCATGGTCATCACCACCGGCACCGGCAGGCCCGGATCGCGGGAACGCTGCAGCACCGATTCCATCGACACCTCGTGGTCGCGCAGGATGGCGGCGATGTCCGCAAACACGCCGGGCCGGTCGACCACCATCAGGCGAACGTAGTAGGCACCCCGGTGGCGCGCCATCGGCCGGGCGGCGAGCGGGCTCAGTTCACTGGCCGCGACACCGAATACAGGCGCGCGGCTGCCGCGCGCCACGTCGATCAGATCGGCCACCACGGCCGACGCCGTCGGCCCGGCACCCGCGCCTCGGCCAACGTGGATCACGGTATCCACGTGGTCGCCCTCGGCGACGACGGCGTTGAACACGCCTTCCACGTGGTTGATGGGCGCGTCCTTGGGCACCATGCAGGGATGCACCCGCTGCTCGACCTCGCCGTTTTCCTGCGAGGCAATGCCCAGCAGCTTGATGCCGTAACCCAGTTCTTCGGCGAACTGCAGGTCGAGCGGCGAGATGTGGCGGATGCCCTCCACATGCACGTCGGCGAACCCGACTTCCACGCCGAAGGCCAGGCTGGCCAGGATGGCGAGCTTGTGGGCGGCGTCGATGCCATCCACGTCGAAGCTCGGATCGGCCTCGGCGAAGCCCAGCTTCTGGGCGTCGGACAACACGTCGTCGAAATCGGCGCCGGTGTCGCGCATTTCCGTCAGGATGTAATTGCAGGTGCCGTTGAGGATACCGTAGACGCGCTCGATACGATTCCCCGCCAGGCCCTCGCGCAGCGTCTTGATGATGGGGATACCGCCAGCCACGGCCGCCTCGTAGGCCAGCGCCACGTCGGCCGCTTCGGCGGTGCGGGCAAGCTCGGTGCCGTGTTCGGCCATCAGCGCCTTGTTCGCCGTAACCACGTGGCGGCCGGCTGCCACGGCCGCGTCGACGACCCGGCGGGCGATGCCTTCCGAGCCGCCGATAAGTTCGACCACGGCGTCGCAATCCGCCTTTGCCGCCATCTCGGCGGCGTCATCGTACCAATCGAAATCGTCGAGCGAGACGCCACGGTCTGTTCCCCGATGACGCGCCGAGACCGCGACGACTTGAACCGGACGACCGGCACGTTGGGCGATCAGGTCACCGTTCCCTGCCAGCACGTCGACGACGCCGGCCCCAACGGTACCGAGCCCGGCGATGGCGATGCGAAGCGGCGCGCTCATTGTCCCACCGCCTCGGCCTGGTCCGGCCGGTTGACGCCGTTGTCGGCCAGGAATCCCCGGATGTTGCGCAGTGCCTGGCGGATGCGCTGCACGTTCTCGACCAGAGCGATGCGCACGTGGCTGTCGCCGTGTTCGCCGAAGCCAACGCCGGGCGATACCGCGACCTCGGCCCCCTCCAACAACAGCTTGGAGAACTGCAGCGAGCCCATGGCCTGGAAGGCCGGCGGGATCGGCGCCCAGGCGAACATGGTAGCCGGCGGCGAGGGTACGTCCCAGCCGGCCTGTTCAAGCCCGGTGATAAGCACGTCACGGCGCTCCTTGTAGGTCGCGCGAATCTCGTCGACGCAGTCCTGGGGGCCGTTCAGCGCCGCTGTCGCCGCCACCTGGATCGGCGTGAAGGCACCGTAATCCAGGTAGGATTTGATACGCGCCAGCGCCGCGATCAGCCGCCGGTTGCCGGCGGCGAAACCGATCCGCCAGCCGGGCATGGAATAGGTCTTCGACATGGACGTGAACTCCACCGCCACCTCGCGCGCGCCCTTGACCTGGAGGATCGACGGCGGCGGGTTGCCGTCGAAATAGATCTCCGCATAGGCCAGGTCGGAGAGGATATATACGCCGTGGAAGCGGCAGAAATCGACGACTCGTTCATAGAAGTCCAGATCGGCCAACTCCGTGGTCGGGTTGTTGGGATAGTTCAGCACCAGGGCGATCGGCTTCGGAACCGAATGCTCGATGGCGCGCTCCAGCGAAACAAAGAACTCTTCGTCCGGCCGGATCGGCACGTTGCGCAGCGCAGCACCGTTGATGATGAATCCGAACTGATGGATCGGATAGCTCGGGTTGGGCGTCAGCATGACGTCGCCTGGCGCCGTGATGGCCGCCGACAGGTTGGCCAGGCCTTCCTTGGACCCCAGCGTGACGATCGCCTCGTCCTCCGGATCGATATCGACGCCGAAGCGGCGCTCGTAGTAGCCGGCAATGGCTTTCCTGAGCCCGGGGATACCGCGCGAATTGGAATAGCGATGGGTGCGCGAATCCGCCACCGTCTCGGTCAGCTTGTCGACGATGTGCTGTGGCGTCGCCAGGTCCGGGTTACCCATGCCGAAATCAATGATGTCGCGGCCGTCCGCGCGGGCCTTCGCCTTCATGGCATTGACCTCGGCGAAGACATAGGGCGGCAAGCGCCTGATCTTGTAAAATTCGTGATCCATGGTCCCTTGATCCCAGATCGTTCGGGGGAGATCGAGTCTTTTTTCCTGTTCCCTCAATCGCCGGGCGCGGCTGTGCCGCTTGGCTACGGGCCTCCGGCCCGGTCGCGCGTTGCGCTCGCCGTTGCGCTGGTTAGCGCAACGGATTGGAACGGTGCTTCGCACCTGTTCCGGGCGCCGGACCAACTGACCATCGGTGATGTATTCGGGCGTGGCCCAATCCGACGGACCGTCAGGGCCGGAGGCAAGCGCGACCGCGCGCCGCGCCGAATGGCGCGTAGCCAAGCGGCACAGCCGCGCCCGGCGACTGAGGGAACAACTAAAGACTCGCCGGGTCGCAGCGCCCAGTTCAAACGCCAATACTCACCGGATAGCCGCCTTAATTGGACAGATACACCTCGGCCCGCCGATTACCGGCTTCGCCGGTCGACATGACCTCGTGGTAGAGCGGCTGTTCGTCGCCGACGGCGGCGATCAGCACGTCGTCAGCCTTCACGCCCATGCCGACCAGGGCCTTGGCCACCATATCGGCACGCTGGATGGAGACCTGGAAGTTGACCATCTTGTGGCGAACCGGGTCCATGGCGCGGGTGCGGGCCGAGGCATGGCCGACGATCCGCACCTTGCCACCGCGCTGACGTTGCAACTGCGACACGGAGGCCAGGATCTGGCGTTCCCGGGCGTTCAGCGAAGACGAGCCGTTGCGGAACTGAATGGTGGCCACGCGCACGGCACCGTAGGGAATAGGCAGGGCGCCGCGATTATCGCCACTTCCGGCCAACGCGCCGACAGGCGCCATGGCGACCGGCCCCGGCGAGGAGATCGGAATATTTCCGGTCTCGATGCCGCCGGACGAAACAATGACGGTGGAACCGCCGCCGCCCGCCAGTAACGGCGCGTTGACGGTCAGCAGCGAGCCCTGGACTTGCGAACGGGCACGAATTTCGGCCAGCCGCTTCTGCAGACGTTCGGCCAGTTGCTGCTGGTTCATCGGCTCGCTGGTGGTCGACGAACTCGGCATGGGCGGCGGCGTCGCGGCGGCCGTCTGCGTTGCCGGCGCCGGCGTGACACTGGGCTGCGCCGTAGCCACGGGTGCCTTGGGCTGCGGTGGCGGCGCCGGCTGGGTCGGCGCGGCGGCGGTAACGGAAGGCGCCGGCGGGGCCGGTGGCCGGGCTGCTAGCGATGACGCGGCCTCGCCCTGGCGGGCGATGGCCGGTGCGTATTTGGGCCTGTTCGGATCGGCGACCAGGCCGCCCTTCAGGTTGTCGCGCGCCTGCTTCTTGCGGGCGACGCTGCCCAGCGTCGGGAAATTTTGGTCCGCCCCCGGCGGCGCCGTACCGCGCGCCTTGGCCAGTTCGTTCATCTTCTGCTGGTCGAGGGTGTCGCCGGCCTTGGCCTCGTCGTCGCCCGAGAACAGGTCGACCGTGCTGCGATACCATTCCGCCGGGTTGAGCGCATCTGGCACCGAGGAGCACGCCGAGAGCCCCAACGAGGCCACCAGTGTGGAGACCACGAGCGCCCTCCCGGCGGCCCGCTGGCCCTTACGATTGGCGAATCGACGCCGCGCCGGCGCTTCGATTCGCTCCGCCTCGCCGCCAAGCAGCGCGCGTTCTAGCCCCAGGTCTTTCATTATTCTACAGCTCCCCTCGCCGGCATTTACGGGCATTTTGTGCGAACGCACATTGCACCAAACCCTTTAACAGTTTACAAACGCGCGCCAAACTACTTTATTTGCTGCAGTGCAGCATGACGTGCCGATGACCGCTTCCGGAACCATCGGCACATCCGCCATCGCAGACCCGGTGAATGGCCGATCCGAGACCCACCACGCGCGCGCATGCATGCCGTGACCATAGAGGAAGATCGAATGGACAATCAACCGAACACCGAGCCAGAAACCCTGGATCCCATGCGCATTGGCGGCACCATGACCGACATCGCCGAGCGCAGCCAGCGCCTGGTGCTCGACTTTCTCACCCGTCAGGGCAATGGCCAGACCGGCGCGCCGAACGATCCGCTGAATATCGGCCAGGCCTTCCTAGAGATGACCACCCGCATGGTCTCGGACCCGACCCGTCTGATGGAAGCCAACATGAGCCTGTGGCAGGACTACATGAGCCTCTGGCAGTCGACGGCGCAGCGAATGATGGGCGTCGAGACGGAGGCGGTGGCCGCGCCCGACGGCGACGACCGCCGTTTCAAGGACGCCGTCTGGTCCGAGAATGAGGTCTTCGACTACATCAAGCAATCCTACTTGCTGACCTCGCGCTGGATGCAGTCCACGGTCGGCGACGTGGAAGGATTGGACGATGCGACGGCCAAGAAGGTGGATTTCTTCACCCGCCAGTTCACCGAGGCCCTGTCGCCGACCAACTTCGCCATGACCAACCCGGAAGTGCTCCGCGCGACGGCTGAAAGCGGCGGCGAGAACCTGCTCAACGGCCTGCAGAACCTGCTGGAGGATCTTGAGGATGGCAACGGCAAGCTGAACATCAAGATGGTCGACAAGGAGGCCTTCGAGGTCGGCGTCAATGTCGCCACGACGCCGGGTAAGGTGGTCTACCGCAACGACCTGATGGAGCTGATCCAGTACGAGCCGGCGACGGACAAGGTGTCGCCGGTGCCGCTGGTCATCGTGCCGCCCTGGATCAACAAATTCTACATCCTCGACTTGCGCGCCAAGAACTCCTTTATCAAGTGGGCGGTCGATCAGGGCCACACGGTATTCATCGTCTCCTGGGTCAATCCGGACGCCGACCTGGCGGCCAAGACGTTCGACGACTACATGCTGGAAGGCCCGCTGGCCGCGTTCGACGTGGCCGCCGAGATCACCGGCCAAGAGCAAGTCAACGCCATCGGCTATTGCATCGGCGGCACCCTGGTGGGCTCGGCCCTGGCCTACATGGCAGCGAAGGGCATCGACCGGGTCAAGTCGGCGACCTTCTTCACCACCATGCTGGATTTCGCCGAAGCCGGCGAGTTGGGCGTGTTCATCGACGAAGAGGCGCTGCAGAACCTGGAAGCCAAGATGAACGAGCGCGGCTATCTGGAAGGCCGCGACATGGCGACCACATTCAACATGATGCGCGGCAACGATCTGATCTGGTCCTTCGTGGTCAACAACTACCTGCTGGGCAAGGAGCCGTTCCCGTTCGACCTGCTGTACTGGAATTCTGATTCGACGCGCATGCCGGCAGCCATGCACAGCTTCTATCTGCGCAACATGTACCTGGACAACAAGCTGAAGGATAAGGGCGGCGTGACGCTGGACGGCGTCGCCATCGACCTGGGCACGGTCAAGGTGCCGACCTACGCCATTGCCACCAAGGAAGACCACATCGCGCCCTGGAAATCGTCCTTCGCCATCACCAAGCTGTTCTCAGGCCCTGTGCGCTTCGTGCTCTCCGCCTCGGGCCACATCGCTGGCGTCGTCAACCCGCCAGTGGCCGAGAAGTACTGCCACTGGACCAACACCAAGAAGGCGGAGACCCCGGATGCCTGGCTCGACGGCGCCAAGCAGGCCGATGGCTCCTGGTGGCCGGACTGGGACAAGTGGGCCAAGAAGCACGCCGGCAAGCCCAGCGTGAAGGCCCGCAAGCCCGGCAGCGCCAAGTTCAAGCCGCTGGCCGATGCCCCTGGCGAGTATGTGCGGGTTCAGGCCGAGGACTAAGGTTCGCGGAAATCCGGTTGGGGTGGTGTCTTTTAGAGACACACGTGCAGACGAGTCTTAAACTGCTCCCTCAGTCGCCGGGCGCGGCTGTGCCGCTTGGCTACGCGCCATTCCCTCCGGGGGATAACCTGGGCTTGCGCCGCCCTGTCGGGCGACGGTCCCAGAACATCGCGGCGCGCGGTCGCGCTTGCCCCCGGCCCCCGAGGGGGCCGTCGGATTGGGGCACGCCTGGAAACATCAACGGCTTTGGCGTTGTTCGCATCCGTTGCGCTTACCAGCGCAACGGCGAGCGCAAAGCGCGACCGGGCCGCAAGGCCCGTAGCCAAGCGGCACGGCCGCGCCCGGCGACTGAGGGAATAAATAAAGACTCACATATCCCACGAACACCGCCCTATCCGACTTGCTTCCCCTCCACCGCCCGAGCCAGGCGCTTTACCGCATCGGTCAGCGTGGCGGTCTCGAAACCGGCGTAGCCCAGCATGACGCCCTTCAGGTCCGCGGGCTCGGCGTAATAGCGCCCGAGCGCCGTAACCACGAGACCGGCGTCCGCGGCCCGCCGCTCGATTTCCTCTTCCGTCAGATGGGCGCCCTTGGCCAACGGCGCGATCAGGTGCAGGCCGGCCTCGCCCGGCCGCGCGTCGAGCAGTCCCCCCAGATGTTCTTCGAGCGCCGCCACCAGGGTCTCCTGGCGCTCCGCATAGAGTTTCCGCATGCGCCGGACGTGGGCGGCGAAGTGGCCGTCCTCGATAAATTCCGCCAGCGCCGGCTGGGCGACGATGGAGGTCTGGTCGTCGAGCAACCGGCGCATGGCCAGCAACGGGTCCACCAGGGCGTCGGGGGCCACCAGATAGCCGAGCCTGAGGGCCGGGAACATGACCTTGGAAAACGTGCCGACGTAGATCACCCGGCCGGCATCGTCGAGACCCTGCAACGCCGGCACCGGCCGGCCGGTGTAGCGGTACTCGCTGTCATAGTCGTCCTCCAGCACCCAGGCCTCGGCCTGGCGTGCCCAGGCCAGCAACTCAAGCCGCCTGGCCAGGCTCATGGTCAGGCCGAGCGGGTACTGGTGCGACGGCGTGACGGCGGCCATGCGGGCATCGGCGGCTCGCGCGCGGCCGGCCACGACCGACAGCCCCTCGGCGTCGAGTGGCACCGGCACGACCTCGGCGCCGGCGGCGGTGAAGGCGCCGCGCAGACCGGCGTATCCCGGCTCCTCCATCCAGACCCGGTCGCCGGCGTCCAACAGCGTGCGCACGGCGAGGTCGATGGCCTGCTGCGCGCCGGCGGTGATGATGACGTTGTCGGCACCGCACGCGATGCCACGCACCGCCCCCAGGTAGGCGGCGACGGCCCGCCGGAGCGGCAGATGGCCGGCCAGGTCTCCGAAGAACGCAAGCTCCCGCGCCGCCGGCCGCCAGGTGCGGGCCAACAGCCGGCTCCAGATATCGAACGGGAATTGTTCGACCTCGGGCACGCCGGCCTGGAACGGCGCCCGGCTTCGCGACGGGCGCGGTTTCATGTCGATCATCCGGTGCGCCAGGTCAGAAAGGCGCGGCGCGGAATCGTCGGTATTCTCGTGTCGCGTTTCCTCGTTGCGGGCCGCCAGCAGTTCCTCGGGCAGCACCGTGGAAACCCGTGTGCCCGAGCCCACCTGCCCCTCCACATAGCCTTCGTAGAGAAGCTGTTCGTAGGCGGCGAGCACGGTGTTGCGCGACACGCCATGCTCGGCCGCGAGCAGGCGCGTCGACGGCAACCGCGTGCCGGGCCCCAGCCGGCCGGCCAAGATGGCATCGCGCATCTGGCTGTAGAGCTGCGTATAAAGCGGCGCCTCCCCGTCGCGATCAAAGTCGAGCGAGATCAGCGGCGTCGCGGCGGCGCGTTTCGGCATCGTCTTAATGGCCCTATGAAAAAATTCGCTACGGTTCTTATGTAAAGGCCATTCTATTCCTATCTTGGCGTCGATTCAAACGAAGCCCGAGGACATCCCCATGCCCGACTCATTCACCCCCTCCGACCGTTCGCGGGTCAAGCGCATGCACGAGCGCGCCGCCTACGACCGCGAGTCCCTTCACGCCGTCATCGATGCCGGCATCATGTGCAACGTCGGCTATGTCATCGACGGCCAGCCCTACGTCACGCCAACCTTCCACTGGCGCGAGGGCGAGCGTCTCTACTGGCATGGCTCGTCGGCCAGCCGCATGGTGCGGGCGACCAAGGAAGGCATTCCGGTCTGCGTGACGGTGTCGCACCTGGACGGCCTGGTGATGGCGCGTTCGGGCATGCACCACTCGGCCAACTACCGCGCCGCCATGATGTTCGGCACCGCCCACGCGGTCACCGACGCGGACGAGAAGATGGCGTCGCTGAAGGCTTTCGTCGACCGCCTGACGCCCGGCCGCTGGGACGAGGTGCGCCCGCCCAATCCGCAGGAGTTCAAGGCCACCACGGTATTGGCCATGACCATTGAGGAGGCCTCGGTGAAGGTCCGCACCGGCGGCCCGGTGGATGACGACGAGGACTACGCGTTGGATTGCTGGGCCGGCGTGGTGCCGGTCAATACGACGCTGGACACGCCGGAGCCGGACACACTTCTGCGCGAAGGCATCGCCGCGCCCGACTACCTGAAGACTATCCGGGTGACTTGAGCGTCGTCTCAATCCGTCTGTTTGAGTAGGCCGCGCGCGGCCTGGCGCGGGTCCGTCTCGCCATTGATCACGCCGTCGACGGCCGCCTTCAGTGTCTCGCCAGCCAGCAGGCGGCGGCGCAGCAATTCCTCGGCCGTCTTGACGATACGCGTCTCCGTGATCTGCCGGCGGCGCTGTTCGATTTCGCCGCTAACATCCAGATGCCGGCGGTGCGTGACGATGATTTCGGCCAACTCGTCGATGCCGTCGCCGGTCTCCGCACTTGTCCGCGCCACCGGGACCTCCCAGCCGAAGCGCTCGCGGGTCGGACCACCCAGTTGCAGCATGCCCTTGAGGTCGGCATAGGCGCGGCTGGAATCATCCCGATCGCACTTGGAGACCACATGGATGTCGGCGATTTCCAGCACCCCCGCCTTGATGGCCTGGATGCCGTCGCCGAGGCCCGGCGCCGACACCACCACCACCGTGTGCGCGGCGCGGGCGATATCGACCTCGTCCTGGCCGACGCCGACCGTCTCCACCATGACGATGTCGAAGCCAGCGGCATCCAGCACGTCCACAGTGTCCAGCGCCGCCGGGGCGAGCCCGCCGAGCGCGCCCCGGGTGGCCAGGGAACGAATGAAGACGCCATCATCGCCGGCCAGTTCGGCCATGCGGATGCGGTCCCCCAGGATGGCGCCGCCCGAATAGGGGCTGGTCGGGTCGACGGCGACGATGCCGACACGCAGACCTTGTTTTCGGTAACTCTGCGCCAATGCGTGCACCAGGGTCGACTTGCCGCTGCCGGGCACACCCGTAAGTCCGACCACGTGCGCCTTGCCGGTGTGGGCGTGGATAGCAGCGATGGCGGCCTGGGCGGCATCATGGCCGGGCGTGCCGGCGGCCTCGGCCAGGGACATCATGCGGGCAATAGCGCGGACCTCCCCGGCGAGGACGCGGGCCACCAAATCGTCGGGATCGTTCGCCATCCGGTTCATGCGTCCTCGTCGCGCGCCATGGCCCTGAGGTCAAGTCCATGATCGATGTATTTATCGGCGAGGTCGCGGTAGGTCGGCAGGATGTAGTTCATCAGCTCGCGGTCACTGTCCGAAACCGGACGCAGGTACTTGGCTGGCGTGCCGGCCCAAAGTTCGCCGGCGCCGACGCGCTTGCCGGGCGTCACTACGGCACCGGCGGCGACCACCGCCCCCTCCCCGACCACGGCCTCGTCCATCACGACTGACTTCATGCCGACGAGACACCCGTCCTCCAGCGTCGCCGCGTGGATCAGCGCCATGTGGCCGACGGTGACGTTGTCGCCGATGAGGGTCGGCTGGGTGCGGCTGTCCACGTGGATGACAGTGCCATCCTGGATATTGGTCTCGGCGCCGATGCGAAGTTCGGCCAGGTCACCGCGCAGCACCGCGTTGTACCAGATGCCGCTGCCGGGCCCGATGCTGACATCGCCGATGATGACGGCGTTGTGGGCGATGAAGGCCGAGGCGTCGATGCGTGGCGTCTTGCCGTCCAGCGTGATGATGTTGTTCGAATAATCGCCCATGATCTTCCCTTAGCCGGCCAGCCAGTAACGCATGACGGCACTGACGGCTTCCGGCTGCTCCAGCGGCGCCAGGTGGCCGCAATCCTCGACGACGACCAGGCGCGCGTCCGGAATGGCGGCGGCCATGGCTTCCTGATCGGCGAGCGGCATCAGCGCATCCTGGCGGCCGGTCAGCACCAGGGTCGGCTGCGTGATGGCGGCGAGCCCGGGCCGGCTGTCCGGCCGGTCCAGGATGGCCCTCTGCTGGCGCAGGAAGGCATCCTTGCCGACGGCGCGGGCCGAGGTGTTGATGGTCTCGAACAGCGCCGCGTCATCGAGCCGGTCCGCGTGGATGAACATGGGCAGCAGGCGCCGGGTCATGCCCTGAAAATCGCCCGCCTCAACCTGTTTCATGAAGGCCAGGCGCTGCTCGCGGCGCTCCGGCGGATCGGGCACGGCGGACGTATCCAACAGCGCCAGCCGGATCACTCGCTCCGGCGCCTGGCGCATTACCTCGAAGGCGACGTAGCCACCCATGGAGAGGCCGGCGAGCGCGAAACGTTCGGGCGCCGTCTCCAACATGCGCGCCGCCATGCCGGCCATGCTGTCGTCGAGCGTCATGTCGGCGACACGGATGTCGGCGACGTCGGCCAGCGTTTGTGTCTGATGGGCCCAGAGTGCGGCGTCACACAACAGGCCTGGCAGCAGCACGAGGGGGGTCTTTTCCGGCATCACGCATCCAGTGAGAACGGCGGCCGACGGTAGCCGATGGCCGGCAGCGGACCAAGACCGAAAAATCCAAGGGATACATTGACTTCCCCGCGCTTAATCATAATATCCCCCGGCACATTGCTTCCACGGACCCTCTTTGGACGGGCATGGCCGAAAACGGCAGCGAAGAAATCATCGAACAGAGCTTTACCGACCTGGGCCTCAGCGACGAGTTGCTACGCGCCGTCGCGGACGCCGGGTATGACAAGCCGACACCGATCCAGGCGAAAGCCATCCCGCAGGTCTTGATGGGCCGCGACGTGCTGGGCTGTGCCCAGACCGGTACCGGCAAGACTGCGTCGTTCACGCTGCCAATGATCGATATCCTGGCCTCCGGCCGCGCCAAGGCGCGGATGCCGCGCTCGCTGATCCTGGAGCCGACGCGCGAACTGGCCGCACAGGTGGCCGAGAACTTCGACATCTACGGCAAATACCACAAGCTGAACAAGGCGCTGCTGATCGGCGGCACCTCCATGGACGAGCAGCTGAAGGTGCTGAACCGCGGCGTCGACGTGCTGATCGCCACGCCGGGCCGCCTGCTGGACGTGTTCGAGCGCGGGCATCTGCTGATGACCGACGTGAAGATCCTAGTCATCGACGAATCCGACCGCATGCTGGACATGGGCTTCATCCCGGATGTCGAGCGCATCGTCAGCCTGATCCCGCCGATCCGCACGACCCTGCTGTTCTCGGCCACCATGCCGCGCGAGATCAAGCGGCTGGCCGACAAGTTCCTGATGAACCCGCGCGAGATTTCGGTCGCCCCCCCGGCCTCCACCGCCGACACCATCACCCAGCACCTGGTGGTCGCGTCGACCGGCGGCGATCGGGGACCGGGCGCCCCGCAGAAGGCCAAACGCGCCGTCCTGCGCCGCATCATCGACCGCGAGGACGTGAAGAACGCGCTGATCTTCTGCAACCGCAAACGCGACGTGGACATCGTCTGCCGCTCGCTGCAGCGCCATGGCTACGAAGCCGCGCGCCTGCACGGCGACATGGCCCAGCCCGAGCGCATGGCGACGCTTGAGAAATTCAAGAACGACGAGTTCAAGCTGCTGGTGTGTTCCGACGTGGCCGCCCGCGGCCTTGATATCCAGGGCATGAGCCACGTCTTCAATTTCGACGTGCCGACCCACGCCGAGGACTATGTGCACCGCATCGGCCGCACCGGCCGCGCCGGACGCGAGGGCCGCGCCTTCACCATCGCGCTTTCGGAAGATGGAAAGTACGTGGATGCCATCCAGGGCGTCATCGGCAAGCCGATCCCGCGCATGGATCTGGAGGGCGAGGCCAAGGTAGCGCTTGATGACGCGCCGCCCCGCAAGGGGGGCCGACGTCGCGGCAGGGATCGCGACCGCAAGCGCGAGCCACAGGAAAGCCAGCCGGCCCCCGAAGCGGTTGAAGCCGTCGAGGCAAGCCCTGCCCCCGAGGCCACACCCGAGGCTGCCCCCGAGGCCGCTCCCGAGGCCGCTCCCGAGGCCGCTCCCGTGGCCGCCCCTGAACCCGCCCCCGAGACCGCTCCCGAACCTGTCCCGGAAGCGCCAGCGGAAACCAGCGCGGCGGAAACCGGGAAACCGGCCCGCAGGTCGCGCGGTCGCGGTCGTGACCGCAAGCCCGAAAATCAGGCCGCGAAGCAGCCTGCGGAGCGCCAGCGCAAATCCGGAAACCGGGACAGCGGTGGCCGGGTCAAGGGTTTGGGCGACCACACTCCCTTCTTCCTGACCCAGCCGGTACCCAAGGTTGGACGGCCGGGCTCCTCGACCGAGGACTGATCCCATGGCCGCCCCCAAAGCGACGGCGAATACCGACATTCGCGTCGATCTCTACAGCGATACCCACTCCCTGCCTACCCAGCCCATGCGCCAGGCCATGGCCAACGCCGAATGCGGCGATGAACAGCAAAGCGCCGATCCGACCACCAACCGATTGCAGGAGATGGTGGCGGAACTACTGGGCAAGGACGCCGCCGTCTACCTGCCGTCGGGCACCATGTGCAATGAGATTGCGTATCGCGTCTGGTGCCGCCAGGGCGACGAGATCATCATGGACAAGACCGGCCACGGCTTCAATTTCGAGACCGGCGGGCCGGCGGCACTTTCGGGCGCGCTGTGCTATCCGCTCGATGGCGACCTCGGCATTTTCACGGCCGATCAGGTTCGCGCCGCCATTCGCGGCGCCAGCCGGCATCAGCCGCGGTCGCGCGTGCTCAACGTGGAGAACACGGCCAACCTCGGCGGCGGCCGCATCTGGCCGCTGGAACGCATCGCCGAGGTCACATCGGTCGCCAAGGAACACGGTCTGGCCTGCCACATGGATGGCGCCAGGTTGATGAACGCGGTGGTGGCATCCGGCATCGCGGCCAAGGATTTCGCGGCGCCGTTCGATTCAGTCTGGATCGATCTCTCCAAGGGTCTCGGCTGCCCAATCGGTGGCGTGCTGGCGGGCGGTGCGGACTTCATCGAGGAAGCCTTTCGCTGCAAGCATCAGTTCGGCGGCGCCATGCGCCAATCGGGCATCATCGCCGCCGCCGGGGTCTACGCGCTGGAACACAACGTGGAGCGGCTGGCCGAAGACCACGCCAATGCCGCCGCCATGGCCCACGGCCTGTCCGGCATCAAGGGCATCCGCCTGCAGAACGACACCATCGAGACCAACCTGGTCTTCTTTGACGTTTCCGGCACCGGCCTGTCTGCGCCCGAAATCTCCGCCCGCGTCGCCGAAAAGGGCGTCGCCATCGGCGCCATGTCGGACACCATGCTGCGCGCGGTCACCCACCTGGATGTCGACCGCGCCGGCATCGACGAGGCCGTCCAGGCCGTCGCCGACGCCGTCGGCTAAGTCTCCCTAACTCATCGCCATCTGCACACGGCGCCAGGCATCGACGCCTTCGATGGTCGGGCCGTTCGAAAACAGCGCGCCGTCGAACGGGATGGCGGTGGCGCCGGATCGGACCTGCCAGGCCCAAAGTGGATCGGCCAAGGCCGCCTTGCCGATGGCCACGAAGTCAGCCTCGCCGTCGGCAAGTACGGCGGCGGCGCGCGGCGCGTCACCCAAATCACCGGCGACCATGACCGGCAGGCCCGAGAAACTGCGGGCCACCGCGGCCAGTGATGGGCCGATGCCAGCGAAGGCCGGCCGGCGGGCATCGAACTCGCTGATGTGGACGAAATCGGCGCCGGCCATGGCCATGGAAGCGAAGATGACCTTGGCATCGGCCAGACCGCCGGCCCATTCGTGCTCATTGTCGCCGACCTTGATCTGCGAGAGCCGGATGCCGACGGGCACCTCCAATCCGACGGCGGCGGAAACGCTGGTCACCACCTCGGCGGGGAAACGCACGCGCGCCCCGACGTCACCGCCGTAGACGTCATCGCGGGCGTTGGTGTAGTCGGTCAGGAACTGGTCCAGCAGGTAACCGTTGGCGCCGTGGATCTCGATGCCGTCGAAACCAGCCTCGACGGCGTTCCTGGCCGACGCGACGAAACCGTCGCGGATCTGGCGAAGTCCGTCGCGGTCGAGGGCCCGCGGCACGTCATAGGGCCCCTCCGCACCGTAGTTGGCGAGCTTGGCCCCCTTAGGCGCGATGGCACTGGGCGCCACGGTGCCGGAGACGAACCTGTTGAACTGCCCCTGCCCGCCGGCGTGCATGAGCTGCGCGAAGATGCGTCCGCCGGCGGCATGGACGGCCTCGGTGACGCGGCGCCAGGCAGCGACCTGCGCGTCGTCGGTCAGGCCGGGCTGGTTGGCGTAGCCCTGGGAATGGGCGCGGTCGGTGTAAATACCCTCGCTGACGATGAGGCCGAATCCGCCACTAGCGAAATCGGCGTAGTACTCAGCCATGCGCGGCGTGGCGCGGCCATCCTCGGTGGCGCTGGCGCGGGTCATGGGAGCGACGACGACGCGGTTGGCGAGTTCGAGCCCGGCGATGGTCGCGAGCTGGAACAGGGTGGCGTGGCTGGGGCGATGATGGGTCATGATTGGTTTCCTTGGTTGGTTATGCGCGATTTGTTTCGGACCATTCCGTCCAAAACATGTTAAAAAAAATTCAGCGGCCAGAGGGCGGCACGGCGACGATGCCGACACGGCGACTGGGCAGACCGAGTTCGACAAGGGCGGCGCGCAGAAGTTTCGGGATGGTGGTGCACATGATCGGTTCCTCCGGTTCGAGCGCCGGGTCCGACGGCCAAGCCGCCGGACCCGTATCATGGATCTATTCCGCGGCCTCGGCTGGCGCTTCCCAGCGCAGCGGCTCGAAAACCCCGTCCAGCGGCACGTCGGCCATATGGTTCAGGTAGTTGGTGATAGTCTTCTGGGCGGCGGCGAGCAGCACCTCCATGATGTGGGCCTCGGTATAGCCGGCATCCAGGAAGGCCTGCATTTCGGCTTCGGAAACCTTGCCACGCTCGCGCACGACGGCCAGCGCGAAGGTGCGCAGCGCTTCTTGCTTGGCGTCCGGAAGTGCGCGGCCTTCGCGCAGCGCGGCCAGCGTGTCCTCGTCCATCCCGGCCTTCTTGGCGGCCATGGAGTGCGCCGGGACACAGTAGGTGCAGCCGTTTTCGGCGACGATGGCGACGATGGCGATCTGTTGCTCGACCGGCGAGAGAAGCGCCCCGGCCCAGCCGCCTTGAATAGCGGCATAGGTGTTCAGGACGGCCGGGGACGCGGCCATGACGCCGAGGATGTTCGGCACCATGCCGACCTTGGCCTTGATTGCCTCCAAGGTCTCGCGGGAGGCCTCGGGAGCATCATCGGCGGTGTATACGGGGAAGTTAGGCATTTGGATATCCTCCTGGAATATCAGTGGGTTCACTAGAGTTTTCGGAATTTCAGTTAATCTAGCGTCAACAGGGCCGTGTCGGCGATATCACGCAGCGCATCTCGATCCGGATTAGCCTTTCCGATCAACAGCATGCCGTTGATGGCCGCGGTCAGAAAGCGGGCCGTGGCGCGCGGATCGCGGTCGGCGTTGACCTGCCCTTCGACCTGACCACGCTCGATCAGTTTCAGGAACGCGGTTTCGATGCGCTCCAGCCCCTCGCGCACGGCGGCGCCGGCGGCTTCGTCATGGATGGCAATTTCGGAGGCGCAGTTGTTGAGGAAACAGCCACGCCGGCCCTCGGAACTGAGGATGCGTTCGATGGCGCGATCGAACAGCGAGGCAATGACCCGGCGCGCCGGCGCGTCCATCTCCGCCGCCGCCACCACCTGTGCCGACACCGTGCGCTTGTAGTGGTCGATGGCCGACATGAAGAGTTCGTGCTTGGAACCGAAGGTCTCGTAGAGGCTCGACTTGGAAAGCCCCATGGCGGCGGTCAGGTCGCTCAGAGAGGTCGCCTCGAAACCCTTCGACCAGAACACCTGCATGGCCTGGTCGAGAGCCTGGGTGGTATCGAATTCGCGCGGTCGGGCCATGGCGACTGCCTCCTCGTTAAGAGCTGACGAGGATATAACAGATAATGGACCGAGTGGTCCATAACATTTTCGTGAAGTCGCCGGACGGATGGAATTCCGGGTGCTAGATCAGGCCGGCGAGTGGGGACGAAGGATCGGCGTACAGTTTCTTTGGCATGCGGCCGGCCAGGTAGGCGTCACGCCCGGCCTCCACCGCCGCCTTCATGGCGCGGGCCATGCGGATCGGATCCTGGGCCTCGGCGATGGCCGTGTTCATGAGCACGCCGTCGCAGCCCAGTTCCATGGCAATGGTGGCGTCCGACGCCGTGCCGACGCCGGCATCGACAATCACCGGCACCTCTGACTGCTCTTTGATCAGGCGGATATTGACCGGGTTCTGGAGCCCAAGGCCGGAGCCGATCGGTGCCCCCAGCGGCATCACCGAGACTGCCCCCGCCTCCTCCACCCGCTTGCACAGGATGGGGTCGTCCGAGCAGTAGGCCATGACCTTGAAGCCCTCGGCGGTCAATTCCGCCGTCGCCTCAATGGTCTCCGGCATCATCGGATAGAGGGTCTTCTGCTCGCCCAGTATTTCCAGCTTCACCAGGTCCCAACCGCCGGCCTCGCGGGCCAGGCGGAGCGTGCGCAACGCGTCCTCGGTGGTGAAACAGCCGGCCGTGTTGGGCAGGTACGTGAAGCGCTTGGGGTCGATGAAATCGGTCAGCATGGGCTGGTCCGGGTCGCTGACGTTGACCCGACGCATAGCCACCGTGACCATCTCCGCGCCCGCGGCCACGACGGCGTCCAGGTTCTGCTGGTAATCCTTGTACTTGCCGGTGCCGACGATCAGACGCGAGGTGAAGCTCTGGCCGGCGACGATGAGCGGGTCGTCAAGCGCAGCCGCACTCGGCCCGTCCGGCGCACCACCGCCGATGAAGTGGACGACCTCCAGCTTGTCGCCGTCGGCAACGTCGATTGCAGCGTACTGCGATTTGGGCACGATCTCGAGGTTGCGCTCGACCGCCACCTTGCGGGGGTCGATGCCGATATCGCCGAGCAACTCGGCGACGGTCAGGGGGGCGTCGAAGCGGCGCTGCTCGCCGTTGATGGTGACGTTCATGTTTGCGTTGCCCGGCCTATGGTCACTGCGGGTGGTTGAACAGAGTATGGGCACGGGGCGCCGATGATTCAACGCCGGATGCGCGCTATTTCGGGCTGTTTGCGGCTCCCGGCCGCGTGTTATACATCGTTGATTCGAAAGGCGACGCGAGAGGTTCTGCCCGGTGGCGACGATCATGATCCTCAACGGCCCCAATCTCAACCTGCTGGGCACGCGGGAACCGGACATCTATGGCGCCGATACGCTGGCCGATATTGAGGCCGCCGCCCTGGCCCGCGCAACCATGCTCGGTCTCGGCATCGACTTTCGCCAATCCAACAGTGAAGGCGAGCTGGTCAACTGGATTCACGAGGCCCGCGACAGCGCCGCCGGCCTGATCATCAACGCCGGCGCCTACACCCATACCTCGGTGGCGCTGCTGGACGCGCTGATGGTGTTCGACAAGCCGGTCATCGAGGTGCATCTCTCCAACATCTACCAGCGCGACGAATTCCGTCACCATTCCTACATCTCCAAGGCGGCGACGGGCGTCATCTGCGGTCTCGGCGGGACCGGCTACGAACTCGCTATCGAGGCCCTGGCGAAACATCTGAAAGCGGATGGGAGCTGACCGGACCCATGGCCAAATCCCCGCCCAAGAATACGTCCGACGGCACCGTCGACGCCGATATGATCCGCGAGCTGGCAGCACTGCTTGAGGAAACCGGCCTGGCCGAGATCGAGGTCGGGCGCGGCGACTGGAAGGTGCGCGTGGCCAAGGACAGGGGCGGCACGGTCATTGCGGCGGCCCCGGCGGCGGTAGCGGGCGCAGCCCCCGTGGCCGCGACCGACGTTTCCGCTCCCGCGGACCACCCGGGCGCCGTCATCGCGCCTATGGTGGGTACCGTCTACACCTCGCCCGATCCGGACAGCGAGCAGTTCGTCCGCGTCGGCGACCAGGTCACCGAGGGCCAGACCCTGGTGCTGATCGAGGCCATGAAGGTCTACAACCCCATCCCCGCGCCGAAGGCCGGCAAGGTCGTCGAGATTCTGGTTTCCAACGGCGACCCGGTCGAATACGGCGAGGTCATCGTGATCGTCGAGTAGCCAGGCCATGGTCGACAAGGTCCTGATCGCCAACCGCGGGGAGATCGCGCTGCGCATCCTCCGTGCGTGTCGCGAGATGGGAATCCGCAGCGTCGCCGTCCATTCCACCGCCGACCAGGACGCCATGCACGTCCGCCTCGCGGACGAGAGCGTGTGCATCGGCCCGCCAGCGGCGCGGGACAGTTACCTGAACGTCCCCGCCATCCTGTCGGCGGCCGAGATCACCGGCGCCGACGCCATCCACCCGGGCTACGGCTTCCTTTCCGAGAACGCCGATTTCGCCGAGATGGTTGAGGAGCACGGCTTCACCTTCATCGGCCCGACGCCGGCCCACATCCGCCTGATGGGCGACAAGATCGCGGCCCGCACGGCCGCCGTAGAGGCTGGCTTGCCGGTGGTGCCGGGCTCGGACGGCGCCGTTTCCGACGTGAATGCCGCACGGGCGGCTGCAGAAATGATCGGCTATCCGGTGCTGATCAAAGCCGCCGCCGGCGGCGGCGGGCGCGGCATGAAGGTGGCCGAGACCGCCGACGCCCTGGACGAGGCCTTCACCATCGCCCGCACCGAGGCCGAGGCCGCCTTCGGCGATGGCAGCGTCTACGTGGAGAAATTCCTCGCCAAGCCGCGCCACATCGAGGTCCAGGTATTGGCCGACGGCCAGGGCGGCGTCGTGCATCTGGGCGAACGCGACTGTTCGCTGCAGCGGCGCCACCAGAAGCTGTTGGAGGAAGCCCCCTCCCCCGCCCTCAACGCGGACCAGCGCCAGCAAATCGGTACCACGGTGGTCGAGGCCATGAAGGCCCTAAACTACCGCAGCGTCGGCACGGTGGAATTCCTCTACGACGAGGGCCGGTTCTACTTCATCGAGATGAACACCCGCCTGCAGGTGGAGCACCCGGTGACCGAGATGATCACCGGCCTCGACCTGGTGCGCGAGATGATCCGTGTCGCCGCCGGCTCGCCGCTAGGATTCACCCAGGATGACGTGCGTTTTTCCGGCCACTCCATCGAATGCCGCATCAATGCGGAGGATCCGGAGACCTTCATGCCCAGGCCCGGCCGCGTCGGCGACTATCACGCACCGGGGGGGCTCGGCGTGCGCGTCGATTCGTCGCTCTATGCCGGCTACACAGTACCGCCACACTACGACAGCATGATCGCCAAGCTGATCGTCCACGGCACTAACCGCAACGAATGCCTGATGCGGCTCCGCCGCGCGCTGGCCGAATACGTCATCGACGGCATGGTGACCACCATCCCCGTTCACCAGAAGCTCATGGGCAACGCCGACTTCGTCAACGGCGACTACGACGTCAACTGGCTGGAAGCCTTCATGCGGGCCGAAGCCGATGACGCGGCGGGGAACGGGTGAGCCGCCGCGATGGCGACGCGGGTCTGACACCGGAACTGCTGCTGCGCGCCTACGCCGCCGGTATCTTCCCGATGGCCGAATGCCGAGACGACGACCACGTGTTCTGGGTCGACCCGCAGACCCGTGGCGTGATGCCGCTGGAGACCTTCCACGTGCCGCGCCGGCTGAAGAAGACGGTGCGCCAGGACCGCTACGAAATCCGCGTCAATTCAGCATTCACCGAGGTGATCAACGGCTGTGCCGCGCGCTCCCGGGGCCGCGACGACACCTGGATCAATGGCCCCATCGAGCGTGCCGTCGTCGAGCTACACCAGATGGGCTTCGCCCACAGCGTCGAAAGTTGGCTCGATGGCCGCCTGGTCGGCGGCCTCTACGGCATTGCCCTCAGGGGCGCGTTCTTCGGCGAAAGCATGTTCTCGACCGAGACCGACGCCAGCAAGGTCGCCCTGGTGCACCTGGTGGCGCGGCTCAAGTGGGCGCGTTTCCGGCTGCTCGACACGCAGTTCGTCACCGACCACCTGAAGCGTTTCGGCGTCGAGGAAATCCCCGCCCGGGTCTACCTGGAACGGCTGGAGGAAGCGCTGAAACACCAGTGCCAGTTCCCGCTGGCGATGATACCGCAGGAAACCGAAGCAGCACTGGACGCCGTTTTGGATTAACCGTCGGCGCGAACGAATTCGAGCGCTTGATTGGCCGCGCGGAGGGCGTGCTTGCGCTTCAGTGGCGAGGCCAGGAAGCGGTTGAGCGCCGCGGCCGCGGTGGCGGCCCAGGGCACGGAGTCGCGGGCGCGAAATTCCTCCTCCAGCGCCGACGAGAGCTTCAGCAGGTGACAGGCGACGATGTATTCGAACTCGCCATGGTCGACCAGCGCCCGCTTGCGATCGCCGACGAAGGCCAGCGGCTCGACCACTTGCCAGCCATCGGTATCTTGATCTGCATCGACGAAGGCGGCGTTGCGGCCGAGGAAACAGCCCAGTTGCAGCAATCCCGCAGGCCAGAGGTCCGGCTGATCGGCGCAGGCGCGCCGGACCGCGTTGCCGAAGGTTAGTGCATGGGTGAATGAGAGCCAGCCGACGTTCTGCGAGACCGGCCCGGTGGTCCGATCCTGGTAATTCATATCGTAGTGCAGCATCTGCCAGGCCGCCGCCTGCATGGCCGCGTCGTAAACGGCGAGCGGGCCGGCGGAACCGGCCGTCATGTGCCCGAGGATGGTCGAGAGGCGGCCGGCGCGAAGGTCTTCGGGCCTGGGCGCCTTCCACCCCTTGCCGTTCCACTCGGCCAGCGCCGGCGCATAGGACTTGAATTCCGGGATCAGGTCTTCGCGGCTGGCATAGACCAGCGAACGCACCAGCATCAGCGATACTGCCTCGCCGATGCCCTGGTCCTCGCCGAGCGATGCCAACAGGTCGCCGGCTTTTTCGACGTAGATCAGCGAATGGCCGAAATCCTGGTAGTGCGCCAGCGCGGTGCGGGCCAGGGCCGGCTTCAGGTCGGCATATCCCAGCCCGCCGGCGAAGGCGCCACGTACCTGGGCCACGGCCGCCGGCTCATCCTCGATCTCGATGGCGTCGATCAAGGCGCCGGCACCGAATTCCCGGACGTCGTCAGTAAACGGATGCGCCAGCTGGCGTTGGCTGTCCCAGGCGAAATGGGCGACGGCCTCGGTCAGCGTCGCCAATGCCGCCCCCTCGTCACCCGCCATTTCGGTGCGCAGCGCCAGCCAGTCGGCCGCCGCCGGCACGGCATGGGTGGCGCCGTATTCGAAATGTTCGTGGGTGGCGCGGATGGTCTGGCGCAGCGCCTCCAGCGGATCGCCGCCAGCGGCACCCAAGCGGGCAATCTCGCGCGCCATGCGCTCGTACTCGTGGCGCTCGAAACTATCGGCCAGCCCAGCTAGGGCATCGCGAACGACGGTGTCGGGCCGCGGGTCGGCGATATCGACCAGCACGTCATCGCCGTCGAGGCGCACCGGATAGGTCCTGAGCGCGTCGCCGCCGACCAGGGTAGCTCCGGATTTCAGGTCGAATTTCCAGTTGTGCCAGTTGCAGGTCAGCACGCAGTCGGCCGCCATAACGCCCTCGATCAGCGGGTAGCCTTCGTGCGGGCAGCGATTGTTGCAGGCGACAATTTGGCCGGAAACGGCAAACAGCGCGATGCGCTTGGCGTCGTGGCGGGCCAGCAGGCAGCCCTTGGTTTCGAGGTCAGCCAGCGAAGCCAGCCGCACCCAGGCTTCACGATTGGTGGAATCCATGCGTCGTGCCTCCCTCCACCCCTTGATTTGGGCTGGTGCCGGCGGAATTCAAGCCTCGGAATTCAAGCCTCGGAATTCAAGCCTCGGAATTCAAACCTAGGGCTTGCCCGCGTTCCGGCAATCGATGACCCAGACGTCGTAGACCGGGTGCTCGAGCGCGTTGAGCGCCGGCGACGAGGCGAACATCCAGCCGCTGAACAGGCCCTTCGGCTTTTCGCCCGGCCGGCGCTCCCAGATATCCACGAACGAAGCACTTTCCGGCGTTTCCTCGGGCGGCCGTTTATCGCAGTGGCGGGCAATGATCTCCAACGTGCCGAATTTCAGCATCCGACCAACCTTGACCTCCACCGTCGAGACCCGGGCCGTCACCTTGTCCAGGGTCTGCAGCACCACCGTGTCATGAGGCGCGGCGGTGGCCGCCGTCGGCAGGCCAACGGCAATCATCAGGGCGGCGACGACGCGGCCGTTCTTCATGACGCGCCCGCCGGCTTCCGGGCATCGAAGCGGAGGCGGACATAGTCGGCCCGCCAGGTGCCATCGGCGGCGCGCAGGCGCGGCGCCAATTGAGCCTCCACCTCGGCCAGGAAATCGGGGCGTTCGGCGGCCGGAACCGGTGCCAGGAAGGTCTCGGCGAAGACCTCCAACCAGCCGCCCAGCCCTGCATCGAGGCGTGTCTCGCGCTCCATCAGCGCCATCTCCCGAACTCGAAAGCCATGTTCTATCAACTTGCCGCGATACTCGGCCTCATCTGGAAAATACCACGGGAACAACGCCATGCCGTCGACGCCGCGACACTCCAGCGCGCGCACCAGCGCTTGCCAGATGGTCTTCACGTTGTCGCCCGCCCCCATTTCAGCGACGAACCGCCCGCCGGGCCTGAGTGCCTGCCAGACGCCAGCGATGACGGCATCGGCATCGGTCATCCAGTGCATGGCGGCATTGGAGAACACGGCATCGAATTCGGTGTCGAAATCCAGCGCCTGGCCATCCATGACGCGGGCGTCGATGCCGCGCGCGCGGGTGGCGGCAACCTGTTCATCACTAGCGTCGACGGCAACGACTTGTGCCCCCGCATCCATCAGGCGCCGCGTCAACGTGCCATCGCCGCACCCGAGGTCGAGGATGCGCTCGCCCGGCATCGGTACCAACAGGTCGGCCACGTCGGCGCCGTAGCTTGCGACATATCCGGCGTTTCGCTGGTAACGCGTGGGGTCCCAGTGTTGTGTGGTGATGGTCACGGAGCGCTGTCCGCCGCGGCGCGGCTACTAATTGCCGCCGGTGGCGAGAAAGATGATGTCGCCGACCTGGTCTTCGAGGGATTTGAAGTCGCGGGTCTTCTTGATGCGGCCGCCGGCGGAGATGAGTTGCTTCTCGCGTCCGGGTTCGATGCGAACGTACTTGCCGCCGACGATGCCTTCGCTGCCGATGGCGGCGGCGGTGTCGGTGGGCAGTTGCACACTGCGATCCAGCGACATGGTGACGACGGCCTCAAAATCCTCGGTATCCAGCGCTAGACTAGTCACCGTGCCGACCTTGATGCCGTTGATGCGGACGTCGCTGCCCTTCGACAGGCCACCGACCTTGTAGAAATTGGCGCTGACCTCGTATCCGGCGACGGCGCGGATTTCGGCCGACGAATAGGCGAAGAAAAGGAACATGCCGGCCACGGCCAGGACCACGGCCCCCAGAACCGTCTCGATCGCGTTACGGCGCATGGCTCAATCCTCCTTCATTGCGCCGCCCTGGCGGCTTTCTTCAGCTTGGCCTGGTTCGCCTTGCCCTCGGAGATGATCAGGTCGAGCAGGTCACCGACGACGACTGCGTCCTCGGTGAAGATGATGCGGTGGCCCGGCTTCATGACGTCGTCCTCGCCGCCGGCTTCCAGCACGATGAACTTGGAGCCGAACAGGCCATCGGTCTGGATGGAAGCCGTCGAATCCACCGGCAGCTTGATGGCCGGGTCGATCTTCATGGTCACCACGGCGCGGAAATTGTCGTCCAGGCGCATGGCGGCGACCGACCCGACGCGCACGCCGGCCAGATACACGGTGTCACGTTCGACCAGGCCATCGACCCTGTTGAAGACGGCATCCAGATGAAGTTCCTGCGCCGCTGCACGGGCCGCCGCCTCGCGGCCGCCGTAGAGGTAGCCCAGGACGAGCGCCAGCAACGCCATGGCGGCGGCACCTATAAAGATTTCACGGGTTTCCCTGGCCATGGCGACGGCGCCTCAGGGCTGGCTCATTCCGGCGCCCAGGGCTCGTAATCCCCGGTCGCCGCGGACCGCTGACCGCCCTTGAAGTCGTGCCCCGGCGGCCGGTAGGCCTGGGCCGTGCCGGTCATGTTGGGCTGGTGCGGCTGCTGCCAGCCGGGTGCCTTGGCGGCGGCTTCGGTCAGCGGTTCCTCGGTGAAATGGTGCAGCCAGGCATGCCATTCAGGCGGCACGCGCGAGGCCTCGATCTTGCCTTTGTAGATGACCCAGCGACGCTGGCGGCCGTGCAATGTGTCGCTCTTGGCCTGGTAATAGCGGTTGCCGAACTCGTCGGTGCCGACCTGTTCGCCGTTGAACCAAGTGTACAATAGAGTGCCGATAGACAACATGCGCGGGGTCGCCCAAACATCTGACAAGGTGTTGAACCGTCTGCCGGATCGCCCGTCCGGCGTTGGCGAACTATGGCATCTCGGCCGTTCCGGAACAAGGGGCCGGGCTCAAGCCCCGGCCGGCAAATAGTCGGCGATGGTCACGTCGTCGACCTGCTCCGGCATCAAGAATCGGTCCGCGTATTGGCGATGGAGGTCATTTTCCAGGAACAGTTGGAACAATTCGGGATCGATGTGCTGGTCGTCGCGCATGAAGGACATGATCTTCAGGGCTTCCGACAACGTCTTCGCCTTCTTGTAGGGACGGTCGGACGCGGTCAGGGCCTCGAAAATGTCGGCGATGGCCATGATCCGGGCCTGCAGGGACATGTCGTCCTTCGACAATTTCTTCGGATAACCGGTCCCGATCAGGGTCTCATGGTGGCCGCCGGCGAATTCCGGAATTCGCTCTAGGTGCTTGGGGAACGGCAGTTGCGACAGCATGAGGATGGTCTGGATGATGTGGTCGTTGATCTTGAAGCGCTCTTCAGCGGTCAGCGTGCCGCGCTCGATACACAGGTTGTAGACCTCGCCGTAATTGTAGAGGTGTTCGGGAACATCAATGCGGAAGCCGAGCGGATTGTCGCCGAACGGCTCGCCGCCACCGGCGCGCTCGACGATGTGTTCCTCCTTGTCGGCCAACAGATATTCTTCCACCGGCAGCATGGGTTTCGGCGTGCGGTTGGCGCGCTTCGCCTCGTCATAGGAAAGACCTAGGCGGTCATCCAGGTGGCGGGTCCATGTTTCGGCGGCAATGCGTATGACTCGGTCCTTGGCCTCGGCGTCCATGAATTCGCCGCCGACATTGCTTTCGGCGATGAACGCAAAATCGTCCTTCAACTGCTCGATCCTGGTATCCCGCGCCGTTGTCAGGGCGCCGGGATCGCCGTCACCGGCCAGCATGGCCTTCAGGTAATCGACTTCGGCGTCGCGGATCAGCACCTCGAAGCGGGTGCGGATCTCGTGCAGTCGGTTGTAGATGGTTTCCAGCTTGGTCGCCTTGTCGACGACATATTCGGGACTGGTGACCTTGCCGCAATCGTGCAGCCAGGAAGCGAGGTGGAATTCGTACCATTCATCCTCGCCCATCTGGAAGCCGAGGAACGGTTGATGTTCGGACTCGCACGCCGCCTCGGCCAGCATCTTCGCCAGTTCCGGCACCCGTTCGCAGTGGCCGCCGGTGTAGGGGGATTTCGAATCGATTGCGCCGGCGATCAACTCGATGAACGAATCGAGGAGTTGGCGCTGTTCCTCCAATAGCCGCTGATTTTCGAGCGCCACCGCGGCCTGCGAGCCGAGCGCCGCGACGAACCCTTCAAGGGTGTCGGAAAATCCCACCACCTCGCCGCTGTCGGGATCGGAGGCGTTGATTAGCTGCAGCACCCCCAGCACCGCGCCCTTGCGGTTGATCAGCGGCACGGCGAGGAACGATGTGGAACGGTATCCCGCCCGTTTGTCGAACTCCCGGGTGCCGGAGAAATCGAACTCCTCGGTCTCGTAGGCGTCGGGGATGTTGACCGGCTTGGCGTTCAGGGCCACGTGACTGGCGATGTTCTTGTGATTGGGTATGCCGGTTTCCACGTCGTACAAGAGCACATCGGGGAAACTGATAGATTTACCCGTGGTGCCGCCCAGTGCCACGTCGAGACTGTCATTTCGCACGATCTCGAAAGCCAACGTGTCGTCCTCGGTGCGTAGATAGAGGGTGCCGCCGTCGGCATTGGTCAGTTGTTTCGCGCCGAGCAGGATTCCCTCCAGCAATCTGTCCTGGTCGCGTTCCGCCGAGAGCCCGATTCCCATCTCGACCAATTTTTCCAGTTGCAGTTGCGCCTCCATGACCTCGATGGTGCGTTCCTGCACGCGATGTTCCAGAACCTCCGCATGGCGGCCGCGCTCGTCATAGAGCGCCTGCAGTTCCGTCTGCTGGTTGTCCAGCGTGGCATGTGCCGCTCGGATCTCCTCCTGCGTGCGGTCGCTCATGCGGACCAGACGCTTCGATTGGCGGAATGCCCGCTTGTAGGACTTCAGCAGATCCTGATATCCGGCCCGCGCGTCCTCTGGCCAGTCGACCGCATCGGCCAGCAGAGCCTCTCCCGCCTCCAGAATCGCCTGTTCATCAGCAAACAGATCAGCAGACATCATCCGTTCCTTTTTATTGCCGCCGACGCCGTGGCGGTTCCAGAAAACCCTAACAGACGCCGCAATCGGCGACCATCGCAAGCGTAGTCAGAGGCCATCTGAGGGGTCAAATCATGGCATCTTGACTGAACTCCGGATTCGGGCCGGAATGCCTCGCTGTCAACCCTAAATATTGTGTTTATTTTGTGTCTCGGAACGAAATCTTGTTGCAGCGAAAATCAAACTGCGGCTACATATAGCGCGTTGCACCTGGGCAGGCACGATATCTTGAGACTCGTCCCAACCGGCATTCAGTCATGGAAGTCCGAACGGGGCGTCCGGGAAGCGTTGCCAAGGTTCGCAACTGGGAGGCCTTAACCGGCCATAAGAAACCGTCAACCGTCCGGACACTACGTGGGGGAACGATGCGCATTACCCGATTTTTCACCAAGGAAGGAGAGTCGGCCTACGACTCCATCGAATTCCGTACGACCAGCAGCGAAATTCGCAATCCTGACGGCTCCGTCGTCTTCCATCTCGACGACATGGAAGTGCCGCGGGCCTGGTCGCAGGTGGCCAGCGACGTGCTGGCACAGAAATATTTTCGCAAGGCCGGCATTCCGGCGCGCCTGAAGGCATTCGAGGAGAACGACATTCCTTCGTGGCTGTGGCGCCGTGTACCGGACGAGGACGCACTCGCCGAGTTGTCCGACGACGAGCGCACCGAAGGCGAAACCACTGCCAAGCAGGTGTTCGACCGCTTGGCCGGCACCTGGACCTACTGGGGCTGGAAGGGCGGCTATTTCGACGCCGAAGCAGACGCCCGCGCCTACTACGACGAGATGCGTTACATGCTGGCGGCGCAGATGGGTGCCCCGAATTCGCCGCAGTGGTTCAATACTGGCCTGCACTGGGCTTACGGCATCGACGGGCCGGCACAGGGCCATTCCTACGTCGATTTCGAGACCGGAAAGCTGGTGCAGTCGCAGTCCGCCTACGAGCATCCGCAGCCCCATGCCTGCTTCATTCAGAGCGTCGCCGACGATCTGGTCAACGAAGGCGGCATCATGGACCTGTGGACCCGCGAGGCGCGGCTGTTCAAGTACGGCTCGGGCACCGGGTCCAACTTCTCCGCCATTCGCGGCGATGGTGAAACCCTGTCAGGCGGCGGCCGTTCGTCGGGTCTGATGAGTTTCCTGAAAATCGGCGACCGCGCCGCCGGCGCCATCAAATCCGGCGGCACCACCCGGCGCGCCGCCAAGATGGTGGTGGTCGACATCGACCATCCGGACATCCGCCAATTCATCCGCTGGAAGGTGGAGGAAGAGCAGAAGGTGGCGGCCTTGGTCTCTGGTTCTAAATTGGCGCGCAAGCACTTGAACGCGGTGCTGGACGCCTGCAACGAGAACGCCGAGGCCGAAGGTGATGAGCGCTTCAGCCCCAAGGCCAACCCGGCACTGAAACGCGCCCTCCTGGGCTGCCGCCAGGCGATGATCCCGGAAAACTACGTCCAGCGCATGATTCAGTTGGCCCGCCAAGGGGCAACGGAGGTGGATTTCCCGGAATTCAACACGGATTGGGATTCCGACGCCTATGGCACTGTTTCCGGCCAGAATTCCAACAATTCCGTGCGGATCAACAATGAATTCCTGGAGCGCGTGCTGGCCGACGGCGAATGGAACCTCAATCAGCGCAAGGACGGGAACGTCGCGGCGACGGTCAAGGCCCGCGACCTGTGGGACGATATCGGTTATTCGGCCTGGGCCTGCGCCGATCCGGGCCTGCAGTTCGATACCACCATCAACGAGTGGCACACCTGCCCCGAAAGCGGCCGCATCAACGCGTCGAACCCGTGTTCGGAGTATATGTTCCTGGACGACACGGCGTGCAACCTGGCGTCCCTCAACTTGATGACCTTCAAGACGGACGCCGGCTTCAACGTCGCCGCCTTCGAACACGCGGTGGCGCTGTGGACCATGACACTGGAGATTTCGGTGCTGATGGCGCAGTTCCCGTCGCGCCAGATCGCCGAATTGAGCTACCAGTTCCGCACCCTCGGCCTCGGCTACGCCAACATTGGCGGGCTGTTGATGGCCATGGGCATCGGCTACGATTCGGACGAAGGCCGGGCCATCGCCGGCGCCATCACGGCGCTGTTGTGCGGCCAATCCTACGCCACGTCGGCCGCCATGGCCGAAGAACTGGGCGCCTTCCCGCGCTTCGACGAAAACCGCGAGCAGATGCTGCGGGTGATCCGCAACCACCGGCGCGCGGCGCACGGGCAGGACACGGGCTACGAAGAGCTTTCCATTCTGCCGGTCGCACTCAATCGCGCCGCCTGCCCCGACCAGCCCTTGGCCGAAGCTGCCTCGGCGGCCTGGGACCGGGCACTGGCATTGGGCGAGGAACACGGATACCGAAACGCCCAAGTAACGGTCATCGCGCCCACGGGCACCATCGGCCTGGTCATGGATTGTGATACCACCGGCATCGAGCCGGACTTTGCCCTGGTCAAGTTCAAGAAGCTGGCCGGCGGCGGTTACTTCAAGATCATCAATCGCATGGCGCCGCAGGCCCTGACGACATTGGGTTATGACGATGACCAGATCGCCGACATAGTTGACTATGCCGTCGGCCGCGGCAGCCTCAAGGCCGCTCCGGGCATCAACCACGAGACCCTGGCCGCCAAGGGCTTCGACGCCGAGACGCTGGACAAGGTCGAGGCCGCATTGGGCGAGGCCTTCGACATCCGCTTCGTCTTCAACAAGTGGACGTTGGGCGCGGCGTTCTGCACCGAAACGCTGGGCATCGTGGCGGAAAAACTGGATGACGTCACCTTCGACCTGCTGGCCGAAATCGGCTTCACCCGCGGTGAGATCGAGGCCGCCAACACCCACGTCTGCGGCGCCATGACGCTGGAAGGGGCACCGAACCTGAAGGACGAGCACCTGCCCGTCTTCGACTGCGCCAATCCTTGCGGTCGCATCGGCAAGCGTTTCCTCGGGACCAACAGCCACATCCATATGATGGCGGCGGCGCAGCCGTTCATCTCGGGCGCTATATCCAAGACCATCAACATGCCCAACGCCGCCACTGTCGACGAATGCAAGGACGCCTACATGTTGTCCTGGCGTTTGGGCCTCAAGGCCAACGCGCTTTACCGGGACGGCTCCAAGCTCTCGCAGCCGCTGTCCTCGGCGCTGCTGGACGACGAGGACCTGGCCGACGCAGCGGAACTCGCCGACGAGGTCATCGAGGCCCCGGCCGCCGCGCGGGCAGAGATCATCGCCGAGAAGGTCATCGAGCGCATCGTCGAGCGGGTCGAACGCTTCCGTCCGCCGGATCGCCGCAAGGGCTACACCCAGAAGGCGACCGTCGGTGGACACAAAGTATATCTCCGCACCGGCGAGTACGAGGAAGGGCGCCTCGCGGAAATCTTCATCGACATGCACAAGGAAGGCGCCGCCTTCCGCTCGCTGATGAACAACTTCGCCATCGCTATCTCCATCGGCCTGCAGTACGGCGTGCCGCTTGAGGAATACGTCGAGGCCTTCACCTTCACCCGCTTCGAGCCGTCGGGCATGGTCAAGGGCAACGACACCATCAAGATGTCGACGTCGATCCTGGACTACATCTTCCGCGAACTCGCGGTCAGCTACCTCGGGCGCAACGACCTTGCACACGTGGAACCGTCGGACCTGCGCCCGGACAGCCTCGGCAGCGGCGCCGAGGAAGGCCAACTGCCGCGCGATGGAGCCCACGCGGCCTCCGTCGCCTCGCTGGCCAGTCAGGGCTATGTGCGATCGAAGCTGTTCGTCATCAACGGCACCCGCGATAGTGCCGTCAATGAAGCCCGCGCCGACGGCACGTCCGGCAGTGTCACGCAATTGGTCACGGCGGAAAGCCAGCAGGCCATGATGGTTCCCGACGCCGTCATGGACACCACGGACACGCACATTGACGCTGTCCGCACAGCCCGCATGAAGGGTTACGAAGGCGATCCCTGCGGCGAGTGCGGCAACTTTACTTTGGTGCGCAACGGCACCTGCCTGAAATGCAACACCTGCGGCGGAACAACGGGGTGCTCATGACGCGGCGACGCACGCACACCCGCCGGCTCCGCCGGTCTCTCCGAATCCTCCCTGGGAAACTTGGGGCGCGTGTCGGGACTCGTTCCTGACACGTGCCCATTTTTTTCCTTCGGATTGACATTCCTGAACCGGGATAACCACACCCAAACTGTGGTCGACAAGCCGGCGAACCGCCGCTAAGCTTCGGATTCACAATAAGAAACCAACTTGGCGCGATATGTCCGACGGTCCCCGTTACCGGGTTTTTGTTATCGACGACGACCCTCTGGTCATCGAACTGATCAGCCGTTATCTGGAGACGGCGGGTCATGAATTCGAGACCGCGACGGACAGTGCCCAAGCCCTGAAACGCATCGGCGAGACCAAACCGGACGTCATCATCAGCGACTTGATGATGCCCGGCATCGATGGCTATGAGCTCTGCAAACGGGTCAAGAGCGATCCCGAAATGGCAAATATCCGCTTCATCGTTCTGTCGGCCAAGGCCTATCAGTTCGACGAGAACCGGGTTTATGAATTCGGCGCCGACGGCTTCATCCGCAAGCCGGTGGAATTGGAACCCTTCGTCGAATACATCAAGCGTATCATGGAAGACCGCATCGACATGGTTTTCTGGGGCGTGCGCGGCACGCTGCCGGTGTCTGGCGGCAAAAGCCTTCGTTACGGCGGCAACACATCGTGCATGACGCTGGAATTCCCGCGCGGCCAATACCTGATCTTCGACGGCGGTTCGGGCATCAAGGCGCTGGCCGACCATCTGATGCGCAACCACAAGAAGCGCATGAAGGCGAAGATCCTGATATCCCATCCGCACTGGGACCACATCAATGCCATCCCGTTCTTCACGCCGCTCTACGTGCAGGGCAACGACTTCGAGATCTTGGGCGCCAACCAGGGCGATACCAGTATGCGCCAGTTGATCTCGGCGCAGATGGACGGTGTCTATTTCCCGATCACGCTCAGCGAATTCGCCGCCCGGGTCTATTTCCGCGACCTTGAGGAAGGCCAGACCGAACTGGACGGCCTGGTGGTAAAAACCAAGCTGTTGTCCCACCCCGGAAAATGCCTGGGCTACCGGGTCGAATACGGCGGCCGTTCGATCTGCTACGTCACCGACAACGAGATGTACCTCGAGGACAGTGAATACCACGATCGCTTCTACGAGGATCAACTGGCCGATTTCGTCCGCGGTTCGGATGCGCTGATCACCGACACCACCTATATGGACGATGAATACGAAACAAAGGTCGGCTGGGGACACTCCTGTGTCTCCAAGGTCGTCGAACTGGCACATCGGGGCGAGATCAAGACCCTCTACCTGTTCCATCACGATCCAGACCAATCCGACGCCGACATCGACAAGAAGCTCGAGGTGGCCGAGGAATTGCTGCACGACAAGCGTTCGGACACCAAGGTGCTGGCACCCAGCGAAGGCCAGTTGTTCCGCATCTGAGCGCCCCCCCAAGACCCCCCAGGTCGTCTACGCGCGAGGCCTGGGCGAACCGTCCGCACAGGTTTATTGTCCCCCCAGAAACAACCCATCACCCACGGAGGATCATTTCGTCATGGCTGGAAACATCGACGCACGCCTGGCTGAACTGGGCATCGAACTGCCGGACGCCGCCGCTCCGGTGGCCAACTATGTCGCTGCCGTCATCACCGGCAACACCTTGTTTATGTCAGGGCAGGTGACGATCGAGAGCGGTGAATTTAAGTACCTCGGAAAGCTCGGCGACGCCGTCAGCGTCGAAGACGGCTACCAGGCGGCCCGGCTCTGCGGCCTCAACCTGATCGCGCAGATGCGGGCGGCGCTTGACGGCGATCTGGACCGGGTGAAGCGCGTCGTCAAACTGGTCGGCTTCGTCAATTCGACGCCCGACTTCACCGACCAGCCGAAGGTCGTCAACGGTGTGTCCGACCTGATGGTCGAGGTATTCGGCGATGCCGGCCGCCACGCGCGCTCGGCGGTGTCGGCAGGCTCGTTGCCGCTCGGCGTATCGGTCGAGGTCGAAGCCATCGTCGAGATCGATTGAGCCCCACGGGCGCCCATGCCCGCGGAAATTACCCGCATCGTCTCCCTGCTCCCGAGCGCGACCGAAATCGTGCACGGCCTTGGCTTTGGCGAATCCCTGGTCGGGCGTTCGCACGAGTGCGACTTCCCGGCAGGTGTCGAGGCGCTGCCCGTCTGCACGCGGCCGCGCGTGCCGTTGTCGGGCTCCAGCGCGGACATCGACCGCAGCGTCAAGGCCGCGCTGAAGGACGCAGTCGCCATCTATGAGGTGCTGAACGACCAACTGGAGGAACTATCGCCGGGCCTGGTCGTTACCCAGGACCAATGCGATGTGTGCGCCGTCAGCCTCTCCGACGTGGAGGCGGCTCTAGCCGAGACATTGGGTAACGCCACGCGGGTGGTCTCGCTCAACCCGAGCGACCTGGCAGCGGTCTATGCGGATATCCGACGCGTCGCCGCCAGCCTGAACGCCACATCCCGGGGTGATGACCTGGTGACGGCGGTGGAGAAGCGTATCGAAGACGTTCGCCTTGCCTGCGCCGGTGGCACGTCTCGGCCACGTGTCGCTGCCATCGAATGGTGCGATCCGTTGATGGCCGGTGGGAATTGGGTGCCCGAACTGATCGACATTGCGGGTGGCGAGGACATTTTCGGCACCGCCGGTCGACACGCGCCATGGATCGAGGAAACGGCTCTGTTGGCGGCCGACCCGGACGTCATCGTCTTCATGCCCTGCGGCTTCGGCCTCGAGCGCACGCGGGCCGAAGCCGAAACCTGCCTGGCCAGGCAGGGCTGGTCGGGCCTTTCGGCGGTGGACGCCGGCCGCGTCTATGCCACGGACGCCAATGCTTTTTTCAACCGGCCGGGGCCGCGCATCGCCGACAGTGCCGAGATCATGGGCCGGCTGCTGCATCCGAAGATCATGGGAACCGATGGTCTGGGCGCCACGTGGGAGCCGGTCCGCCATGCCTGACGGCCGCGAAGCCACCGCCGTCCGGGTCATCCAGAGCCTGGGCGAGGTGACGCCCGAGGCCTGGGATGCCTGCGCCGGCGACGCCAACCCATTCGTCAGCCACGCGTTCCTCTCGGCGCTCGAGGACTCCGGCTCGGCGACTGCCGAGAGCGGCTGGCTCGGCCAGCACCTGTTGATCGAGGATACCTTGGGCGGACTGCTGGCCGCGGCACCGCTCTATCTAAAGAACCACTCCTACGGCGAGTACGTCTTCGACTGGGGCTGGGCCGATGCCTTCGAGCGCGCCGGCGGGCGCTATTATCCGAAGCTGCAGTGCTCGATACCGTTCACCCCGGTGACCGGTCCGCGCCTGCTGGTCAAAGCCGGCCTGGAGGCCTCCCGCCAGTCCGAACTTCGCGAGACCCTGGTCGCCGCCATGGTGACGCTCGCCGAACGACACGACATCTCCTCCGTCCACATCACATTTCCGACCGAGCACGAATGGCGCGGCATGGGCCACCAGAAACTGCTGATGCGCCAGGGTCAGCAATTCCACTGGCACAATGAGGGCTATGCCGACTTCGACGACTTTCTGGCCGCCCTCTCGTCACGCAAGCGCAAGGCCATCCGCCGCGAACGGCGAGTGGTCCGCGAGACCGGGCTGACCATCGAAGCCCTCAGCGGCGACGCCATCGCCGAACACCATTGGGACGCCTTCTACCGTTTCTACCGCGCCACAACGGACAAGAAATGGGGATCCAGCTACCTGACGCGCGAGTTCTTCTCCCTGCTGGGCGAGCGGCTGGGCGAGCGGGTCGTCCTGATACACGTTGCAGATGAGGCCGGACGTTCGATCGCCGGCGCGCTGAACCTGGCCGGCACCGAAGCCCTCTACGGACGCAACTGGGGTTGCCTGCAAGAGGTGCCGTTCCTGCACTTCGAGGCCTGCTACTACCAGGCCATCGACTACGCCATCACCCACGGCCTGGCGCGCGTCGAGGCGGGCGCCCAGGGGCCGCACAAGATTCAACGCGGCTACCTGCCGGCGGCCACCTACAGTGCTCACTGGGTCGCCCACGAAGGTCTGGCCCGCGCCATATCGCACTTCATCGACGAAGAACGGGCCGGGATCGAGCGCGAAATGGCCTTCCTGGCCGACGAAAGCCCGTACCGGAAATCCGACGACTGATCGATTTTTCGGACGCTGCCGCTTACGCCTCGTTAACCTTTATTTACTATGCTTTTGCCGGGTCTAACGGGACGGACAGGCGAAGATGTTTTTCAATCCCCTGCTCAGGCAACTCGGCATCCTGACGCTGCTGGCCGCGGCGGCCGTGGTGACTTTCTTCGCGGCAGCCATGATCGGCCTGCCGGCGCTGGCGGCCGCAGGCGGCCAGTGCCTCGGGCTAACACGTGGCGGCGGTGGCGAGTTCCTGGTCAACCGCTGTAATATCTGCCGCATGGCGACCGTGATGCGCACGCGGCCGGGCTCCGCCGTTCCGACCAGCCGGCAGTTCAGCCTGCGTGGCCGATCCGACCTGCGCCTGCCCTTCAAGGGGCCGGGGCGCTCGCGGGTCACCGCCGACCTGCCCTGCAAGGGCTCCGCCGGCGAAGCACCCAACCTGGTCTCGCCCCGTGGTACGCCAACCCCGCAAGACCAGGTCCCCAAGACCGCGCAGGCGGCGCAAACATCCGCCAAGTGCCTATCCCTCAAACGGGCCGTCAACGGCGGCATCGCCCTGGTCAATTCCTGCGCGATTTGTCGCGTCGCCGGCATCCACCGCCAGGACGCGAGCGGCGAGCGCAAGCAGCGCGAGGCGGTGAGGATCAAGGGCGGCGCCACCAGCCTGCTGCGACGCAAGGGCTTCGCCAAGGTCGGGTTGTTAGGCGAAGTGGCCTGCAAGGCATCGTGAGCAAGACATCGTGAGCGAGCCGTCGTCAGCCGCCCCTGACGATTGGGATTCCCGCCACCGGCTCGCGGTCGAGCACCACCAATCCGGCGACACGGATGGCGCCATCGCCCTGATGCTGGAGACCATCCGGTCGGCCCCCGGCGAAGCCGTCCTGCACAACACCCTCGCCGTTCTTCACCACGCGGCCGGGCACTTTGGCCCGGCAGTCGCGCACTATCAGGAAGCCATCGCACTCAATCCCGATTTTGCTCCACCCTACGACAACATTCTCGGCGCGCTTGAGACCGGCGCGTCCCCCGCCGACCTGCTGACCAGTTATGACGCCGGTCTGCTGGACGATCGCCCGGCCGACAGCAAACGCGTCCTGGTGGCCAGCCACGAGCGTTCGGGCACGCACATGCTGATCAACACCCTGGCGCTGAACTTTCGCTATTCGACGCTCTGGGTGGACGTGGAAACCTCGGCCACGCCCGATGGCCGCCGCCCGACCATCGCGCCGTTCCTCGACGCCCTGCCGGGCGATCCCTTCGCCAACGTCTTCAAGAGCCACCACGCGGCGAGCCTGTTCGCGGGCCACCTGGAAGCACTCGCCACGGACACGCACATCTTCTACATCCACCGCGATGGCCGCGACGTGATGACCAGTTTCTGGCGTTTCGCCGCTGGTGCGGGGGATATCGACGAGGGACCGCGCACCGACAGTGTCGGCGCGTTTATGACCGCCGTTCCCAGTGGCCGGCCGCTGCTTTATCAGCCCGGCGTGCCCGCGGACATGTTGGACCGTTGGGTCGAGCACGTGGGCGGCTGGCTCGACTTGGCGCAAGAACATCCCGGGCGCGTGACCATGATCCGCTTCGAGGACCTGCTGGACAATTTCGACGCCACCCTGGACGAGATCGCGGAAGCGCTCGACAGCGAACCCGCCCATCACGCCCGGCCGAGCCTCAAATTACCGTCGGTCGCGCCGTGGCGCGGCGCCAGCGGCACCTGGCGCGAACACCTGGACGACAGCGCCCTGGCGCTCTACGAGCGCCGGTCCAAAAGGCTGGGGCAACGATTGGCGGAGTTTGCCGGCTAGCCGCTATTCAACGACAGCAGGCACCTTGGGCGGCTTGCGCTTGGCCGGCAGCTTTTTGCCCTTGGGTTCCGGGTAGGTGAAGGCGGGCTTGCCTTTTTCGATGGTCACGACGACGACGCCGCCCTTCTCCAGCTTGCCGAACAGCAATTCCTCGGCCAGCGCCTTCTTGATGTGCTCCTGGATCACCCGGGCCAGCGGGCGGGCACCATAGAGCTTGTCGTAGCCCTTCTTGGCCAGCCATTCGCGGGCCTCGTCGGTCAGCTCGATGGTGACGGCGCGATCCTCGAGCTGGATTTCCAACTCCATGATGAACTTCTCGACCACCTTGGAGACCACCTCCGGCGAAAGCGCCGAAAACTGGATGATGGCGTCGAGCCGGTTACGAAACTCCGGCGTGAACATGCGCTCGATGGCTTCCATGTCCTCGCCGATACGTTCCTCGCGCTCGAACCCGACGGCCGCCTTGGCCATGTCCGACGCGCCGGCGTTGGTGGTCATGATCAGGATGACATTGCGAAAATCGACTTTCTTGCCGTTGTGATCGGTCAGTTTCCCATGATCCATGATCTGCAGGAGAATGTTGAACAGGTCCGGATGCGCCTTCTCGATCTCGTCCAGCAGCAGCACCACGTGCGGGTGCTGGTCGACGGCGTCGGTCAGCAGCCCGCCCTGGTCGAAGCCGACATAGCCCGGGGGTGCGCCGATCAGGCGGGATACCGAATGGCGCTCCATGTATTCGGACATATCGAAGCGCACCAGTTCGACGCCCATGGTCAGAGCCAACTGGCGCGCCACCTCGGTCTTGCCGACACCGGTGGGGCCCGAAAACAGGTAGGCGCCGATGGGCTTTTCGGGCTCGCGCAGTCCGGCACGGGCGAGCTTGATGGCCGATGACAGCGAGTCGATGGCATTGTCCTGGCCGTAGACCACGCGCTTCAGGTCCTGGTCCAGCGTCATCAAGGCCTCGCGGTCGTCGCGGGAAACGTTTTTCGGCGGGATGCGGGCGATCTTGGCGACCACGTCCTCGATATCCTTCACCGAAACGGTCTTCTTTCGCCTGTTCTCCGGCACCAGCATGCGCGACGCCCCGACCTCGTCGATGACGTCGATGGCCTTGTCGGGCAGCTTGCGGTCGTTGATATAGCGATCAGCCAGTTCAACAGCGGCGCGCAGGGATTCGCGGGTATAGCGGACGTTGTGGTGATCCTCGAAATAGGGCTTCAGGCCGCGCAAAATCTTCACCGTCTCGTCGATCGAGGGCTCGTAAACATCGATCTTCTGGAACCGACGCACCAGGGCGCGGTCTTTCTCGAAGTAGCCGCGGTATTCCTTGTAGGTGGTCGAGCCCATGCAACGGAGCGAACCGCTCTGCAACGCCGGCTTGAGGATGTTCGAGGCGTCCATGGAACCGCCCGACGTGGCGCCGGCGCCGATGACCGTGTGAATCTCATCGATGAACAGGATGGCGCCTTCGGTTGCCTCCAGTTCGGTCATCACAGCCTTTAGCCGTTCCTCGAAGTCGCCGCGGTAACGCGTGCCGGCCAGCAACGCCCCCATATCAAGGGCGAAGATGGTGGCGTCGGTCAGCACTTCGGGCACGTCGCCCTCGACGATGCGCTTGGCCAACCCTTCGGCAATGGCGGTCTTACCGACGCCGGGGTCACCAACGTAAAGCGGGTTGTTTTTGTTGCGGCGGCATAGAATCTGAATGGTCCGCTCGACCTCGTGCTCGCGGCCGATCAGCGGATCGATGCGGCCGTCGGCGGCCTTGCGGTTGAGATTGACACAGTAGGCGTCGAGGGCTTCGGAGCCCTTGCGCACCACATCGTCGGGCTCCATGTCCTCGTCGGCGCCGTGGACCGTGCGGCCTTCGGTGAAACCGGGCACCTTGGCGATGCCGTGGGAGATGTAATTGACGGCGTCGTAGCGCGACATGTCGTGCAATTGCAGGAAATAGACGGCGTGGGATTCGCGCTCGGCAAATAGCGCCACCAGCATGTTGGCGCCTGTCACCTCCTCGCGGCCCGACGACTGCACGTGGATGACCGCGCGCTGGACCACGCGCTGGAATCCTTCGGTGGGTTTCGGTTCGCTGGCGCCGATGCTGACCATATCGGCCAGTTCCGTGTCCAGGAACTCGACCAGGTCATTGCTAAGCTGTTCCAGGTCAACGCCGCACGCCCTGAGCACCGCGACCGCATCCTGATCCTCGGTCAACGCGAGCAGCAGGTGTTCCAGGGTCGCATACTCGTGGCGGCGCTCGGTGGCATAGGCGAGCGCGCGACGCAGGCTCTGTTCCAGGTTCGGCGACAACATGTGGTTCGGCTACTCCGCGTTGTGACAACAGTTATATCGGTTTGCGCGGGCCCTTCTGCAAGGGTCAGTCCTTATCGTCCTCCCCATCGCCGTCTTTTTCAATGGTGCATTGCAGGGGGTGCTGATGTTGGCGGGCCAGGTCCATGACCTGACCGACCTTGGTTTCCGCGACTTCGAAGGTGTAGACGCCGCAGACACCGACGCCGCGCTGGTGCACATGCAGCATGATCTGTGTCGCCTGCTCGCTGGATTTGCCGAAGAAACGCTCCAGCACATGGACGACGAATTCCATTGGCGTGTAGTCGTCGTTCAGCATCAGGACCTTGTACATGGACGGCTTCTTGGTCCGCGAGCGCGTCTTGACGGCAAGGCCTGTGCCGCCGTCGCCATCGCCATCGTCGTCGTTGTCCTGCCGTCGGACCGGGTCCTTCGGGTCTGCCATGCCACCTCTCGTCATTTCACCGGACGGCGTCGAGCCGCCCGAATCACCCCATAAATATAACGGAATAAAAACGGACGGCAAAACGTCAGGTTATGGAAATAGGCACGCCGGGCCTGTTTTACCAGAGTCCGTGCGTTGAGGCGCCAGGATGGTCAGGCAACGCGGCGTTGGGCGATTTTTGAGGCAGCCCAAAAAGAGAAAGCGCCCGGCGGTGGGAGGATCCGCCGGGCGCCCTCGAATGCTGCCCGCTCCTATGGGGATGGGAATTTAGGCAGCAAGCGGCTTGGAGAACTGCTCGACGTTCTTGGAGACGATCGTGGTGATCGGCTCGGCGGCTTCCTCGGCGACCTTGGTGGAGAGGTCGGTCAGCTTGCGGCCTTCGTCGACGATCTTTTTGTAGTTGGCGCGGGCCAGGTCGTTCTGCACGGCGACCACGTCCTCGACGCTCTTGCAGGCGAGCATCTTCTTGGTCGCGGCGACACCATCCTGCAGCGACGCCTGGGCGAGGCCGAACAGCATCTTGTTCACGTCCTGGGCACCCTTGACCAGAATCTGGTTGGTCTTCATGACCGCGTCGACGTTGGCTTTCGAAGCGACAATCATGTCTTCGTAGCCCTTGAAGGCCTCGGTGCCGGCCTTCTGAGCGGCTTCGACGTGTTCCTTGGAGAGGGCCGCGGCCTTCTCGACGCCCTTGGTGGCGGCATCGGTGCCAGCCTTGACGGCGGCCTCGACGGTCTCCTTGCCAGCGGCAACGGCGGCTTCGACGGGTTCGATGGTCTTCTTGGCGGTGTTCTTCTTGGCGGTGTTCTTGGCGGTGTTCTTGGCGGTCATGTCACGATCTCCTGTTACGGTGCCGGTCGTTCGCTGATGCGACGCTTCGGCGAGTGGCTGGGCGGGTCCTGTTCGATCCGGTCTCCGCCCGAGGGCCACGGACAATTCTAATGTTGCACTGCAACATGAACACACATATACGCCGCTCTTGGCCATCATGTCAACATTTTTTTTGTGCAGTGCACCATTTTTAAAATACATCATTAACATATTGTTTTTATGTCTTTTTTTTAAATCGTAAAATCCACCTAAAATTCCTTCATATAAATTTATTCGCAGTCGCAATAAATCTTTCGCTTCGATTTTGCCATACCCCTCTCCTAGCACGCATTAACCAATTCTTATCGCCCTGGGGGCTAGGAAATGATTGATTCGGTTGCGATTTTTCATGTGACGCTGTTTCTGCGTCCGGTTATGATGGCGGCCGAACAGGGGAAGACGAGCAGGAGCCTCGGTACACGTGCCAACAGCAGCCGATAATATGCGGTCGTCAGAACCGCGCCTGAACAGGAAAAGTCGCTGTTTTTCAACGCGATTCCGGCGATTGGCGGGCGCGGTCCTTTGTGCCGCCGGCATGCTTCTCGCGCTCGCACAGCCGGCCCAGGCCAAGTTCGCCAGCCTAGTCATCGACGCGGATTCGGGGAAAGTCCTACACCAGGTCAATCCGGATACGCGCAACTACCCGGCGTCGCTGACCAAGATGATGACCCTCTATAAGATTTTCGAGCGCGTCGACCAGGGCAAGTGGTCGATGGCCACGCGCATCCGCATCTCGGCCCGCGCCGCGCGACAGCCGGCCTCCAAGCTCGGGCTCAGGCGCGGCGAGCTGATCACCGTCGAGCAGGCGATCATGGCATTGGTCACCAAGTCCGCCAACGACGTGGCGACAGCGGTGGCCGAAGCGGTCAGCGGCAGCGAGCGCGATTTCGCCCTGAAGATGACGGCGACGGCGCGACGGCTCGGCATGCGGCGGACAACCTTCCGCAACGCATCGGGTCTGCCCCACCGGGGCCAGATGTCGACGGCTCGCGATATGGCCCGCCTGGCTCGCGCCCTGATGCGCGACTTCCCGCAGCACTATCATTACTTCTCGATCGCCAAATTCAGCTTCCGCGGCGCCACTCACCGCAATCACAACAAGCTACTGAAGTCCTACAAGGGCGCCGACGGGCTGAAGACCGGCTACATCCGCGCCTCGGGCTTCAACCTTGTGGCCTCGGCCGCGCGCGGCGGCAAGCGCGTCATCGGCATTATTTTCGGCGGCCGTTCGCCGAAGATGCGCAACCGGTTGATGGTCAGCCTGCTGGATAAAGGCTTCCGTGTCGCTGGAAGCCCCAGCGGCCTACGCATTACCTCGACGGCCCCGCCGACGTCGATCGGCAAGGCGGCGAGTGCCGGTACCGGCGCGAAATCGGTAACGAAAAAGACCGCGAAAACAACGAAGAAGCCCAAGAGGTCGGCAAAAACCGCCGCCGTGCCCAGTCGGTCGGCGCGTCGAACCAGCGCCTGGGGCATCCAGGTCGGTGCCTTCGCCAGGCAGGCCCAGGCCCTGCGCGCGGCGAAGCAGGTCGCGATCAAGCTTCCGAGCCTGATGACCAACGGCCGCATCGCCGTGGTGCCGCTGAAGAAGCGCAATGGCCGCCTGCTGCACCGGGCGCGCATCCACGGCATCACCAAGCGCCAAGCCTACCGCGCCTGCAAGTTGCTGAAGGATTGCCTGGAAGTTCGCCTCAATGGCCCGCTGGAGGTCGCCTCGGCGGCTCGCTAGCCCCCTACCCCGTCAAATTTTCACTGTTGATCGGCACGACGCCGGCGTCGGCCATGGCCTGCATGGCGGCGGCCAGTGAGCCCTCAAGTTCGATGCCACGACAGGCGTCCTCGACCAGTACCACCTCGAAGCCTTCCTTGCGGGCGTCCAGCGCCGAGAACTTGACGCAGAAATCGGTGGCCAGGCCGCAGAGGAACATGCGCGCCAGGCCACGTTCCCGCAGATAACCGGCGAGGCCCGTCGGCGTCGTCTGGTCGTTCTCGTAGAGCGCCGAATAGGAATCGATTTCCGGACGAAACCCCTTGCGAACAACCAACTCCGCGCGGTCCGTCCGCAGGTCGTCATGGAAGGCGGCGCCAAGTGTCCCCTGGACGCAATGGTCCGGCCACAGGACCTGCGGGCCATACGGCAGATCGATCACGTCGTAGGGCGCCTTCCCAGCATGGGAGGACGCGAACGATTGATGCCGTGGCGGATGCCAGTCTTGCGTCAGAACCACATTCAGAAAAATTTCGGAGAGCCGGTTTGCGGGAGCCACGACGGCGTCTCCGTCGGCCACCGCCAGGGCGCCGGTCGGGCAGAAGTCGTTCTGCACGTCGACGATGACGAGGACATCCCTCGCTCGGTTGATAGGCATGTCGGTCATGCCGTCGATTATAGCCGGCGAGTGATGCCCTAGTCGAACGCCGGCGGCTCAACGCCGCTGGCCTGCAACTGCTCCGAAACCTGGGTCTTCAGGCGTTCAAGCCCGTCCTCGGTTCCCGACTCGCAGCGCGCCACAAGCGCCGCCTGGGTGTTGGATGCTCGTAGTAACCACCAGCCGTCCTCTGTTTCGACGCGGACGCCATCGATATCCAGCACGTCGGCGCCGCCGATGGAGGCCAGACGTTCGCGCGCCTCGTCGATGACCGCGAACTTCCGATCCTCGGCACAATCGAAGCGGATCTCCGGCGTGCTGACGGTCTTCGGCAGGGCATCAAACAGCTCGGCAAGCGACGCGCCGCGGCGTTTCAGCCCAGAAAGCAGCCTGACCGCCGCATAGAGCGCGTCGTCGTAACCGTAATAACGGTGCTTGAAGAAGATGTGGGCGCTCATCTCGCCCGCCAAGGGCGATCCAACCTCGGCCATCTTGGCCTTGATATGCGAATGGCCGGCCTTCCAGAGCATCGGCCGGCCGCCCATGCGGGTGATCTCATCGGTGAACACGCGGCTGCCCTTGACGTCGCAGATGATGATGGCGCCGGGCTCGTCCTCCAGCACCTCATGGGCCAGCAGGACCAGCAACTGGTCCCCCCAGAGAACACGGCCGTGGCCGTCGATAACGCCGATGCGGTCGCCGTCGCCATCGAAACCGATGCCCAGATCGCACACCTCGCCGGCCACCAGTTCCTTCAACTGCACCAGGTTGGCTTCCACCGTTGGGTCCGGATGGTGTGCCGGAAAGGTGCCGTCGATGGTGGCGTTGATCAGCACGTGGCGGCCCGGCATGCGTGCCGTCAGCGCCTCGGTGATGCCGCCGGCGGCTCCGTTGCCCGGGTCCCAGGCCACGGTCAGGTCGTCCATATCCAGATCCTGCAGCAGCCGCGCGACATAGGCGTCGGCGACGTCGTGCGAGGACTCTGTACCGGCGCCCGCATGGAATTCGCCAGATACCGCCCGCGCGCCCAGCGCCTGGATGTCTTCACCGAAGAACGCGCGACCGCCAACGACCATCTTCAGGCCGTTGTAGTCCGGCGGGTTGTGCGAGCCAGTGATCATCACCCCGGCATCGGTCGGCAGGTGGTGCGTGGCGAAGTAGAGCATCGGCGACGGGCCGAGCCCGACCCGCTTGACGTCGAGCCCCGTGGACATCAGTCCTTCGACCAGTGCTGCTTCCAAGTCCGGCGAGGAGAGGCGCCCGTCGTAGCCGACGGCAACACTGCGGCAACCTTCATCGATAGCCATGGAGCCGAAGGCGCGGCCGATCGCGGTCACGTCGGCGGGCGTCAGCGTATCACCAACGATGCCGCGGATGTCGTATTCCCGAAGGATCGTCGGGTCGAGCCGGTGTGCCGTCGCCATCTTGGACCTCGCCTCAACCACCATTCACCGGCGGTCGGCCGATGGAGAAATAGTCGAACCCGGCCGCCGCCATATCCGCGGGGTCATAGATATTACGCAGATCCACCATCACCGGTTTCGTCAGTAGCGATTTGGTGCGTTCCAGGTCGAGAGCGCGAAATTCGTTCCACTCGGTGACGATGGCGACCGCGTCCGCGCCTGACATGCATTCGTAGGTATCGTCGCACCAGACCACGTCGGTCATGACATCCTTGGCCTCGCCCATGCCTTCAGGATCATAGGCCCTGACGGTGGCTCCTGCGGCCTGTAGGCCGGCGACGATATCGATGCTGGGGCTTTCGCGCATGTCATCGGTGTTGGGCTTGAAGGTGACGCCGAGCATGGCCACCGTCTTGCCGGCTCCGTCGCCCCCCATCGCGGCGATGATGCGGCCAGCCATCTGCTGCTTGCGTTCGTCGTTGATGGTCACCACCTGCTCGACGATGCGGAGCGGGCTGTCGAAATCACGAGCCGTGGAGACCAACGCCAAAGTGTCCTTGGGGAAGCAAGATCCGCCGTAGCCCGGTCCCGGGTGCAGGAACTTGCGGCCGATGCGACCGTCCAGGCCTATGCCGCGGGCAACGTCGTGCACGTTGGCGCCGACCTTCTCGCAGAGATCCGCGACCTCGTTGATGAAGGTGATCTTGGTAGCGAGAAAGGTGTTGGCCGCATATTTGATGAGCTCGGAAGTGCGCCGACCAGTGAAGACGATGGGTGTCTCGATCAGGTAGAGCGGCCGGTAGAGCTCGCGCATGCATTCCCGCGCCCGATCGGCGTCGGAGCCGATGACCACCCGGTCGGGGCGCATGAAATCCTCGATGGCGGCGCCCTCGCGCAGGAATTCCGGGTTCGAGACCACGTCCACATCGGCGTCCGGATTGGCTTCGGCCATGATGCGCTCGACCTCGTCACCCGTGCCGACCGGGACCGTCGACTTGGTCACCACCACGGTATAGCCGTCGACGGCGTCCGCGATTTCCGCGGCCGCGGCGTAGACATAGCTCAGGTCCGCATGGCCATCGCCGCGCCGGCTTGGCGTGCCGACGGCGATGAACACGGCATCCGCCGCCTTCACCGCATCCACCAGGTCTGTCGTGAACTGCAGTCGGCCGGCGGCAACGTTGTTGCCGACCAGATCGGCGAGGCCGGGCTCGTATATCGGCATCTTGCCGGCGTTCAGGCCGTCGATCTTGGAAACGTCCTTGTCGACGCAGACCACGTGGTGGCCGAATTCAGAGAAGCAGGCACCGGAAACGAGCCCCACATAACCGGTACCGATCATCGCAACGTGCATGAATGAGTATCCTGACGAAGTGTCGGTTAGAGAATGTCGGCGAGCGCCGTCCGAATGTCGCCGCCCAGGTCGTCGCGAGCAGCGGCGAAAGCCACGTTGGCGGCCACGAAGCCGAGCTTGGTGCCGCAATCGAAGCGGCGACCGTCGAAGCGGTAGCCATGGAACGGTACGCGATCAAGCGTGGCGGCCATAGCGTCGGTGAGCTGGATTTCGTTGCCGGCACCACGTTCCTGCTTATCCAGGTGGTCGAACACCTCTGGCTGCAGGATGTAGCGACCGATGATGGAAAGCGTCGAAGGTGCGTCGGCCGGATCCGGCTTCTCGACCAGTCCCTTGGCGCGGGCGACACGGCCATCGTCCTCGGCCACGTCGAGGATGCCATAGCGATTGGTGTGCTCGCGGGGAACTTCCTCCACGGCAACAACGTTCCCACCAATCTCGTTATAGACCTCGACCATCTGCTTCAACGCGCCGGGGGCGGCTTGCACCAGATCGTCTGGCAGCAGCACCGCGAAGGCATCGCCACCTATTGTCTGACGCGCGCACCAGACGGCGTGACCGAGGCCCAGCGGCGCCTGCTGGCGGGTATAGGTCAAGTAACCTGGGTCGGGAAAATCACGGACGATGGTCAGTTCCGCCTGCTTGCCGCGCGCCTCCAGAACCTGCTCCAGTTCGACCGCGTGGTCGAAATGGTCTTCCATGATGCTCTTGCCACGGCCGGTGACCAGGATCAGGTCCTCAATGCCGGCCTCGAGCGCCTCCTCGACCGCATACTGGATCAGCGGCTTGTCGACGACCGTCAACATTTCCTTGGGCAAGGCCTTGGTTGCGGGCAGGAAACGGGTCCCCAGGCCGGCGACCGGAAAGATCGCCTTCTTCACGGGTCGAACCATCGTAGGCTCCTGATTTCGGGGGGAAACCCCCGTTCGGCGCGGCCTTTCTGCCACACCAATGGGGCGCCCGCAAGGCGCCCCGGCGGGCAAGCGCGACGGGTGGCCGATCAGTTCCCTAGTAACACGTCCTTGGCCTCGTTGATCTGCGCCGCCAGGTAGTCCGAGCCGCCCTTGTCCGGGTGCAATCCGGCGATCAGGCGATGGTGGGCCGCCTTGATGTCCTCGGCGCTGGCGCCTTCTTCCAGACCCAGCACGCGAAACGCCTCGGCGCGATCCATGTCGCCAGCGCCGGCGGCCTGCGAATCGCCGCCGACATGGTCCCGCCAGTCCGGATGCGCGCGTTCCAGATAGGCTTCCAGGACGCGCACGGTCTCCTCGTCGTCCCTGCAACTTTGATAAAGATCCAACAGGTCATTGGGCGTCAGCGTTTCGAGCCGGCTGCCTGAGAACGGGCCGGCCAGGACCTCGCCGGAGATGGCGCCGGAATCGTGATCCAGGCGGACCCGAAGATAGCGGGTTTCGATCTCCGAGGCCTCGCCACCGGTCTCGCCGCGCATGTTCTCGGCCATGCGCTGAAAATTCCTGGCCGCCCGCGCCGCCTGACGGGCGCGAAAAAACCAGGGTAGCAGTGCCGGCAACACGAAAAACGCCCAGGCCAGGCGCCCGGTCAGGATGAAGAACGCGGCAACCAGGCCGATCAGGCCGAGAAGGGCCCATTTCAGGCCCTTCACCAGTGTCTTCGGGTCGGCGCTGACGAACCAGCGGCTGGCCAGGATGAGGCCGGCAACCAGCGCGATACCGAGGATCAGGTAGGGAAACATCGGCTCAGTCCTTACCTGCCATCTGATGGGCGATTCGCTTGACTTCGCCGCCGCGGCGCTCGGCCATATCCTCCAACGCCGGCCGGCCACCAGCGGCGAAGACGGCAACGGCGCCCAGCAGGTCGCGCAGCGCGCCCGCGCTGGAAGCGTCGAAACGACAGACGGCACCGCCCGTCAGCTTGGCGATCTGCTGAAAGGCGAAGCTGGCAATGGCATCGTTGCCCTCATGGAACATGAAGGCCGGCACACCCAGGATGCCTAACTCACCGGCGATGCGGCCAAGGGCGTCCACGTCCTCCTCGACGCAATCGCCGACGAAGACCAGGGCGTTGATGCGTCGTTGCTTGGTCTCGTTCACCGCCTGCTGCAGCACCTTGGCGATCTGCGTCTCGCCGGCCAGGCAGGTGACCGACGTCATCAGGCGTAGCAATTCGGCCTCGTTATCGGTCCAGCCGGAGACGCGGAACTCACCGAAACCACGGTAGAACGCCAACTGAATGTCGAGGCCGCCGAGATTCGAGGTTTCCTGGAACATCTCGCCCTGGATGCGGGCCGCGGTATCCCAAGTGGGCTGGCGGCTGGCCGTGGCGTCCATGGCGAACATGAGCCTGCCCGGCTCCCCCGTCCGCGCCCCCACGGGCGTCGCCGCGAGCTTGGTCAGGAACGCATCGACATCCGATTTCGCGGCCTTGCGGCTCGGCAGCTTGTCTTTCTCCGACGCCATGACCTGCCCCGTGGCTATCCAGGAATATCAATTAGATAGTGCTTCAGCGACCGGTTCGCCAGTGTGCGCCGATTCCTCGGTCGCAGGCAACCGCACGGCGGCGACCAGCCGATGCACTTCGCGCCGAGCGGCGATGTGCGACATGGTCAGGGCCTGCTTGCCGAATTCCTCCTTCAGATCGAGGATGGTCAGCCCGACTAGGAACAGTTCGCGGAAGATCACCCGCTCACCCAGCCCGCCTTCGACGCGGAAGCCGATGCGTTCGGCCAATTCGCCAAGTGTCCGTGCCATGTCGCGCTTATTGTGTGAGTCCAGGTTGGTCAGCCGGTTTCGGACGACGATCCAGTCGACTCCGCCTCCCTCGGCCCCGTCGCGCTCGGCCTTCCGCTTCTTGGCCTCCCAGACCATCTCCGAATACTGGCTGGGGCCCAGGATGCTCATTTGCTGGCCGTCCAGATGGGCCAGCACGTCCAGGTCGACGAAGCTGTCGTTGATCGGCGTGACCAGCGTATCGGCGTAGGAATGGGCCATTAGAGACAGCGGGTTGGCGCTGCCCGGCGTGTCGATGAGGACCACGTCCGACTGCAGGCTGGCACCCTCGATCAACAGCTTCAGGCGCTGCTCGTCCGCGGCCATTTCGTCAGCCGTCGGTCCAGCCGGCCCGTGGGCGTCCAGGGTATGATGCTGCGGCAGCGGATAGTCGCGGCCCATGGCGCGGTTGAACTTGCGGCGATTGGTCAGGTATCGGCTCAGGGTGCCCTGGCGCGGGTCGACGTCGATGCTGGTGACGGTCAGGCCTTTAGCCATAAAGCCCACGGCCAGGTGCATGGCCGCCGTCGACTTGCCGCTGCCCCCCTTCTCGTTGCCGACGACGACGATGTGGGCGCCGCGCTTCACGGCGCGGTACTCCGCGTGACGAGGTTCGGCCTCATGCCGCCTTGATCCAGACGGCGGTATCGTGGAACACGGCGCCGCCCGCCGGATAGGCCCGTTCGGCGCTGATCAGGACGTTGATGCCGACGCCTTCCTCGAAGCAGCGGTTGGGCCAGATGCCTTCCACCACCACGACGCCCCGCTGCAAGCCGTCGAATGGTTTCGCATGGACCACCACATCGCCGAGACGGTTGCCGAGGCGCACCCGGCTCCCCTCTTCGACGCCCAGGTCCTGGCAGTCGTCCGGATGGATCAGGGCGGTCGGCCGGTTTTCCTTCTTCTGCGAGGTCGGGGTCTCGGTGAAGGACGTGTTGAGAAACCGCCGCGCGGGCGCCGCTACCAGGCGGAAGGGATGCTCATCATTGGATTCGTCGATGACGGCCATGTGGTCGGGAAAGGCCGGCATCTCGCTGCCCCGATCGCCAAAGGATTCCCAATCCGGCATGAAACGGAAGCGGCCGTCCGGATGGGCGAACCCATTCAGGAAGTGCGCTTCCTCGAACGGCTTGGTGCAGTCGACCCAGCCGGCGTCATAGGCCTCATCGGCCCCCGGATAACCGGTGGCGCGCAGCGACTGGTCCATCAGTTCCCACGCCGTCATGTCGAACGCCGGGTAGTCGCTGCCGAGACGCTTGGCCAGCGCGTTCAGAACCTCCACGTTGGAGCGGCACTCGCCGGGCGGCTCGATCAGCTTCTTGGTCGCTTGAAGATAGACGTGACCGCCGCCCTGGTAGAAATCGTCGTGTTCCAGGAACATGGTCGCCGGCAGCACCACGTCGGCATAGCGCGCCGTATCGGTCATGAACTGCTCGTGCACGCAAAGGAACAGGTCTTCGCGAGACAGACCTTCCAGCACCTTCGCCGTTTCGGGCGCCACCTCGGCCGGGTTGACGTTCTGCACCAGCATGGCGGTGACCGGCGGGCCGCCGAGCAGGCTGGCTTCATGACCGGTCAGGATAGGACCGATGCGTGACATATCCAGTTCACGCGTCGCCGTGTCGACGATATCGAGCCCCCGGATCAGGGTCTGATCGACACCGAAAATATGACGGTTGGAATGCAGCGCGCCGCCGCCTTCCACTTTCCACTTGCCGGTGACGGCGGGCAGGCAACTGACCGCGTGCATGTTGCCGGAACCGTTGCGCGACCGGGTAAAGCCGTAGCCGACGCGGATAAACGCGCGCTCTGTCTCGCCATAGAGCCGCGCCAGCGCGACGATGTCTTCGGCATCCAGGCCGGTGATACCCGCCGCCCAGTCCGGCCCGCGGGTCGCCAGGTGCTGTTGCAGGCGCTTGGGCTCGTCGGTGTAACGTTCCATGTAGTCCCAGTCGGCGTAACCTTCCTGGAACAACACGTGCATGACCGCACAGGCCAGCGCACCGTCCGTGCCCGGCCTGGGCGCCAGGTGAATATCGGCCGTGGCCGCCGTCGGCGTGCGGTAGGGATCGATGACCACCAGCTTGGCGCCGCGTTCCTTCCGGGCGCGGCTGATGTGTGTCATGACGTTAACCTGGGTCGACACCGGATTGCCGCCCCAGACGATGATCAGGTCCGAGACCGCCATCTCCCGCGGGTCGGCCCCCCAGACGGTGCCACAGCCTGCCATCCAGCCGTTGACGGCGGTGGTGACGCAGATGGTGTCATCCTGGCGCGAAAAGCCGAAGGCGTGGCGCAAGCGGGCGATGCTGGCCCGCTGCACCAGGCCCATGGTGCCGGCGAAGTCGTAGGGCCAGACGGTTTCTGCGCCGTGCTTTTCGACCGCGCGCTGGAAGGCCCCGGCGACGGTGTCCAGAGCCTCATCCCAGCCGATGGGCTCGAACGTGCCCTCGCCCTTCGGGCCGACGCGCTTCAAGGGCTGGGTCAGGCGGTCCGGATGATGAACCCGCTCGCGGTAGTTCGCCACCTTGGCGCAGATGACGCCGGCGGTGTAGTCGTTGGCCGCGTTGCCGCGCACCTTGCCGATGGTGTGGGCGTCCAAGACCTCGACCTCCAGCGCGCAGGCGCTGGGGCAGTCGTGGGGGCAGGTGCTTCGCCGGTATTCCGCCGTCATGGTCGTTTCCCGTTACTTAAACCCAATCGCAGAATTTACCCCCCGGGATTCCGGGCGGCAACCGCTACTCGGTGATGATTCGCTTCTCGGGGTGAAATACATTGTAGACGAAGGCGAAAGTTACGTCATAGACGACGTCCCGGGCGCTCCGCCCGAGGCCGCGACGCGCGATCACGTTGCCGACGTCGCGGCCGTCACGAATCCGTTTGGTGTCCAAGGCCGAGTTCTGGCCGGCGCGCCAGGAAAGTGTCAGGTCGCCGTCACGAATGGGGCCGGCCGCGACCAGGTAGGGCAGGCTCCACGCCTTGTCGCCGACGACGACGACGCGAACCATGGGATTGATGTAGTCCGGCAGGCTGCCCTGGAACAGAAACGGTTCGGGCGCGCGGTCATAGCCGACGTAGGGATTGACGCCATAGCGCCGGGAACTCGGGTGGTTGGGAATCAGCACTTCGCCCCGGGGGGCGCGTTTCTTGAATTCGGCGAAGGATTCCATGCGCGCCGGAATCTTCTTCAGCCGCGTGCCCAGAAGCTCACCGACGATGGCCTCGCCCAGGAACTGCTGCCACCAGCTTTCGGTCTGGCGATCGTACATCACCATGTCCGAATGCCTGAGCTTGCCGGTGGTGCCGAATTCCAGCACCTGGCCGGCGGCGCGGCGGTCGAAGACGACGGCTGAGTTGCAGAGCGGGCAGTAGGTCACCGTAACCGGCACGCCGGCAACGACATCGTTGACGATCTCATGCCACATCAGATCGCGAATCGGATAGGCCTTCGCCTCCCCACCAATCACCAAGCCAATCACCGGCTCGGTCTCCGGCAGGTCCGGATAGGCCGAGACCTTGGTGAAGCGCGGATCGTCAATGGAGGGAATGCCGTCCTTCGGCGGGCCGCCGGAAATGATGTCGTCGAGATCGATGGATCGGCGCGAGAAATCCGTCTTCGACCAACCAAGCCGCCAGGTGATGGGCACCGATCCCCCGGGGCCATCGTCGTCGGGATAGAGCAGCAACAGGCTGACGACACCGGCAAGCGCGGCGCCGAGCACCGCGGAAACCGAGACGAGAATCCATCTGGAACGCCGCATCGAATACCGCCGGCCGGTACCTCCGACCTCAGTTGACGTGGATCTTCTTGTCCTGATTGAAGGCGTGGTAGACAAACGCGAAGGTGACATCATAGACCACGTCGGTGGTCTTGCCGTCCTTGGTCCGCTGCACCACCACGTTGCCCACATCCTTGCCCTTGGCGATCTCGCCCTTATCGAGGGCCGAGTTCTGGCCCTTGCTCCAACTCAGGGTCAGGTCACCCTTGGTGACCTTGCCGGCGTGCCGGATCAGCGGCAGCGCCCAGGCCTCCTCTCCGACCACGACGACACGGATCATCGGGTCGATGTAATCGGGGAAAGGTCCCTGGAAGAATTCATACGGCGTCGGGCGCGAATCGTAATAGGCATAGGGATTGCGGCCGTAGTCCCTCATGTTGGCCTCGTTGGGCACCAGGACCTTGCCGTTGGGCGCTCGCTTCTTGAAGTTCTCGAAGCTCTCCAGGCGCGCCGGGATTGTCTTCAGCCTGGTTCCAGTCATCTCGCCGACGATGCCCTCGCCCAGGAACTGCTGCCACCAAGTTTCCGTCTGACGGTCGTACATCACCATGTCAGAGTTCCTGAGCCGCCCCGTGGTGCCGAAATCCAGCACCTGGCCGCCGATCCGGCGGTCGAAGACGATGGAGGAATTGCAGAGCGGGCAATAGGTGACGGTCACCGGTACGCCGCCGACCTCGTCGTTGACGATCTCGTGCCACATCAAGATGCGTAGCGGATAGGCCCGGGCATCGCCGTTCAGGATCAGGCCGATGACAGGCTCGGTCGCCGCAAGCTTGCCGTGCAAGCCGGCCAACACGAACTCAGGCTTGTCGATGGACGGAATGCCGTCTTTCGGCGGACCGCCGGAGAAAATCTCCTCCAACGGCACCGAATGGTTGGTGAAATCCGTCTTCGGGAATTCGACCTTCCACCAAGTCGACGGGTTGCTTTGGGCCATCGCGTGACCACCGTGAGCGAGCACGGCGACAAGCACCAACGCCGTGACCCGAAGCCATCTATCCATAACGTTTCTCATACACAAATATTACCGTGCCAACCTCGATCAGTGGCATCACATCATGGTGATGGCGCGTCTTGACCGGCGCCGTGGCCGCCGACACACTGCGGCCGGAATAGGAGCCCCTGAATGGCGGAAGACGTTCAAACGGTGGTCATCGGCGCCGGTGTGGTCGGCCTGGCCGTGGCCCGCGCGCTGGCGTTAAGCGGCCGCGAGGTCGTGGTGCTGGAGACCGAGGACGCCATCGGCACCGCCACCAGTTCGCGCAATTCGGAGGTCATCCACGCCGGCATCTATTACCGCAAGGATAGCACCAAGGCGCGGCTCTGCGTGCGCGGCAAGCACATGCTCTACGATTATTGCGCCAGCCACGGCATCGAGCACCGGCGGGCCGGGAAACTGATCGTCGCCACCGAGCCTTCTCAAATGGTGCTGCTCGACGATCTGATCGGGCGTGCCGCCGCCAACGGCGTCGATGACCTGCGCCACCTGAGCCAGGATGAAATCGCCGCGCGGGAACCGGCGCTCAGGGTCGAGGGCGCCCTGCTGTCGCCCTCCACCGGCCTCATCGACAGCCATGGCCTGATGCTGGCCTACCAGGGCGACGCCGAGGCAGCGGGCGCGATGATCGCATTCAATACACCGGTCCTCGCCGGCGAGGTGACGCAGGACCGGATTATCCTTCGCGCCGGCGGCGAGGCGCCGATGGAACTGGCCTGCCGGGAAGTGGTCAACGCCGCCGGTCTGGAGGCCCAGACTACGGCACATCTCATCGCCGGTATTCCGGTCGACAGCATTCCCGGCCGCCACCTGGCGCGGGGGGTCTATTTCACGCTTGCCAACAAGGGACCGTTTTCGGGCCTTGTCTATCCCGTGCCGGATCCGGCGGGCGGCCTCGGCGTCCACGTCACGGTGGACCTCGGCGGACAAACCAAATTCGGCCCCGACGTGGAATGGATCGACGAGGTCGACTACACCGTCGATCCGTCCCGGGGCGAGCGCTTTTACGCCTCCATTCGGCGCTATTGGCCCGACCTGCCCGACGGCGCCTTGCAGCCCGGATATGCCGGAATTCGGCCGAAAATCCACCCCAAGGGCAGCCACGAAACCGATTTTGTCCTACAGGGTCCGAATCAGCACGGCGTTAAAGGCCTGGTTAACCTCTATGGCATAGAATCGCCAGGATTGACGTCATCCATGGCGATCGCCGATGAAGTTTCGGCGATCCTCGACCCTGCGTGAAAAGGGCCATGATCGGTTCACGACGACTTCTCGCCCCGATTTTAATCGCAGCCGCGATGTCCGCTGCCTCGTTCGCCGTGGCGCAAACGCCGCCGCCGGCAACTGGTGCTCAGGATAACCAGGGCGTGCGCATCCAGGGCCGCACCGGCAACGCGGCGCCACCAAGCGATGGCTTCGGTGCCGTTCTCGACCTCAAGGACGAGATGCGCGGCCTGGTCGAGCGCATCGGCACCTACGCCCGGCGCCAGAAGCCGCGATTCCTGGTCATCGCCCACGGCGGCCTGGAGTTGCTCTCGAAGCGCAATCTCGACGATGACAAGGAAGCGCCCGCGCGCACCTACATGCGCAGCCTCGACGGCCTGATGGTCGACGGCCTGTTCGTCGGCTACCCGACCTACGGCCAACCGACCCGCGATGGCGTGAAGGAACTGATGGCCCCCCTGGTCACCCTGGCCCGCCGAAACGGCCTGCCGATCATGACCCTGGACTTCACGCGTGACCGCAAGACCATCGACGCGGTGCTGCGTTCCAGCGCCAAGAACGGGTTTGCACCAGCCGTTGCGCCGGCCCCAACGGACGATATTTCGGAACTCCCCCCCTATCCGCGCCGGCCGTACAATGAGAATCCCAAGAGCATCATCTCCCTGACACAGGTAAAGAACTTCGCTTACATATCCAATTCGGCCGCCTTCGGCCGCTCCGACGAGTTCGCGCTGAAACTCCACAACACCAACTATGACGTCCTCGTCGTCGACGTCATGCACGGCCGGACACCGCTCTCGAAACGCGCCGTCGAGACGCTCAAGTACAAGAAACTGGGCTCGCGCCGGCTGGTCTTCGCGCGCATGGATATCGGCACCGCCGCCAGCTACCACTACTATTGGAAGGAAGGCTGGGGCGAGGGTTCGCCCGGCTGGATCACCGCGCCCCTGCCGGGCGATCCGGATCGTTTTTTCGTCGAGTTCTGGCAAGGGCCGTGGCAGAACATAATCACCGGCAACGCGCAATCCTACGTCTTCGGCATCGTCAACCAGGGCTACGACGGTGTTGTGCTGGAAGGCCTCAACACCTTTCGTTTCTTCGAGGGCGGCGCCGATTCCTTCGCCGAAGCCCTGCCCTAGCCCTTTTTCGGCCGCAATGATTGCCAGTCGTCGTCACTCAGCGCTTCGGCGAAATTGAACTGGCCCGCCCCCCGTAGCCACTCGCCGCCATCGATGGTCACCACCTCGCCGTTGATGAAGGCCGACTGATCGGACACCAGGAAAGTGGCGAGATTAGTCAGCTCGTCGTGAGTGCCGGGTCTGCCCAGCGGGTTGCGCGTCTCGAAGGTGTGCGCCAGATCTTCACGTGGGACCAGGCGCGACCAGGCTCCCTCGGTCGGGAACGGCCCGGGGGCAATGGCGTTGAGGCGGATGCCGCGCCCGCCCCATTCCACCGCCAGCGATCGCGTCATGGCCAGCACCGCCGCCTTACCCATCACCGACGGCACCACATAGGCGGAACCGGTCCAGGCGTAGGTGGTGACCATGCTGAGCACGTTGCCCGCGTGCCCATCCGCCAGCCAGCGCTTGCCGCAGGCCAGCGTCATGTAGGCCGAGCCGTGAAGCACGATGCCGACGACCGCGTCCAGGGCCCGATGGGATAGTTCCTCCGTGCGGGCCAGGAAGTTGCCGGCGGCGTTGTTGATCAGCACATCGACCGGGCGCTCGTCAAAGATACGCCCAACGACATCTTCCACCGCTTCAGGGTCGCGGATATCCAGGCCATGCCAGGAAATCTTGCCGCCGGTGGACGCCGCCAGTTCGGCCGTCGTCTCGGCCAGCACGTCCTCGCGCCGGCCGCAGATGACCATTTCGGCGCCCAGGCCCAGGAACCGCTCGCTCATGGCCTTGCCGAGCCCGGTACCGCCACCTGTAATCAGGATGCGCTTGCCCTTCAGCAGGTCGTTCACATACATGGCCGCCGTCCCCTTCCCTCGGTGCTTGATCGGGCCGGAACTATACCGCTAGGCTCCGATCATGCCAGACCCATCACGCCAATGCCCCAAGGTGTCCCCGTGCCACTGCTGACGCCGTCGGATACCTACGATGCCGTCTATGGCGGTTTCGCCTGGGACATCCCGGATCGCGTCAACATGGGCGTTCAGGTCAGCGACCGCCATGCCGCCAGGACCCCGGACGCGCCGGCGTTGATCGTTGCCGCAGCCGATACCACGGCGCGCACATACAGTTTCAGCGATATCTCTCGGCTCTCCAACAGTCTGGCAAACGTGTTCACCGCCCAGGGACTGAAACGAGGCGACCGGGTCGGCATTCTGCTGTCGCAATCGGTCGAGGCCGCCATTGCCCACATCGCCGCCTGGAAGATGGGTGCCATCTCGATCCCCTTGTTCAAGCTGTTCGGCGAGGACGCGCTGTCCTTCCGGCTTGCCGATTCCGGCGCCCGCATGTTGGTCACGGAACAAGACCAGTTGGCGAAGATCGAGCCCATCCGCGACGACCTCGGCGACCTCGCGTGCATCCTGGTGGTCGACCGGGACGGTCCCGACGGCGGCGGCATGATCGATTTCTGGCGAACCATGGAAGCCGCTGGCGACACCTTCAGTCCCGTCAACACGGGCCGCGAGGATCCGTCGTTCATCTGCTATACGTCCGGCACCACCGGCAACCCCAAGGGGGCGCTGCACGCCCATCGCTCGCTGATCGGCCACATGCCGGCGGTGGAATTCTTCCACAGTTTCCTGCCACAGCCAGGCGACCTGATGTGGACGCCGGCCGACTGGGCCTGGATCGGCGGCCTGATGAACACCTTGATGGGGGCGCTGTTCCACGCCGTGCCGGTGCTCGCCTATCGGGCCGCCAAGTACGATCCGGAGGAGGCGCTGCGGCTGATGGCCGAATTCCAGGTCCGCAACACCTTCATGCCGCCGACCGCGTTGAAGGTCATGCGCGAGGTCGAAGATCCTGGCCGCTTCGACGTCAACCTGCGCTCCGTCGCCGTTGCCGGCGAGCCCATGGGCGCCGAACTGCTGGACTGGGGCCGAGAGGTCCTGGGTGTCAGCCTGAACGAGTACTACGGACAGACCGAGTGCAACTTGGTGCTGGCCAATAACGAGGCCTGCATGGATGCCAAGGCCGGGTCCACGGGCCGGCCGGTGCCGGGCCACCGGGTCGCCATCATCGATGCCGACGGCAGGGAACTCCCCGCCGGCGAAGAAGGTCAGATCGCGGTCCGGCGGCCTGACCCGGCCATGCTGCTGCACTACTGGAACCAGGAGCGCGAAACGGAAGAAAAATTCATCGGCGACTGGTGGCCCATGGGCGACCAGGGCCGCATGGATGAGGACGGATACTTCTGGTTCGTCGGCCGCGACGACGACGTCATCACGTCGGCCGGCTACCGCATCGGCCCCGGCGAGATCGAAGATTGCCTGACCAAACACCCCAAGGTCTCGCTGGCCGCCGCCATCGGCGTCCCGGACCCGCTCAGGACGGAGATCATCAAGGTCTTCATCAAGCCCATGCCCGGCGTCAACGGCAGCCCGGACCTGGAGGAAGAACTCCGCGTGTTCGTGAAGACGCGTCTGAGCCCGCACGAATACCCCCGTCTGGTGCAGTTTGTCGACGAATTGCCGCTGACGTCGACTGGAAAGATCAGACGCAAGGATCTGCGCGACGCGGAACAAGCCGCGCGCGAGGCAGCAGAGAAAGCCTAGAGCAACGACGGGGCGATCAGCCGATAGCGACGCGCTCGATCACAAAGCCATCGTCGGGCGGATAGCGCTTGACCATCAGGGCACGCGCCTCATCCTCGGAATCAGCACAGATATCGCGCACCTGTGCGTCTGCCCAGTAATCGTCAAAGAATTCGTGGTGCTGGTTTTCCTTCACCAGCGAGCGGACTTCGCGGTTGTAAATCGAGACCTCAAAGACCCGTTGGCCGTTACGCGGCATCCCTTGCATCGGATTCGCCTCTATAGTTCAGGCAGTTGCCTTTGGTCGCCTCCCAACAGGCGGTCCCTGACCAAGGCGCGGCGCAAACCCGTGCAGAACCCAGGGTGGTTTATACAACCTTATGTGAAATGGTTGCCGCTAGCCGCTTCGAATGTCAACAGGAAGTATTCGATTTGCGAACACTTGTTTAATTATTTGCCCAAAAGCGACATTTCCGCAACTCTCGGCGGTTGACGGCCGGCCGGCTGCGTCGGCATGCTGGTGGACGCGGCAGCCAACTAGGGGGGAACGCTCGCATGCCGGTCATCGTCGATTACTTCGTCACCATGATTTCACCCTGGACGTTTGTCGGGCATCGCCGATTCGCCGAGATGGCGGCGGTCGCCGGCGCCGAGATTCGCATGAAGCCGCTGCACATCGGCAAGCTGTTCGAGGCCACGGGCGGCACGCCGGCCGCCAAGCGTTCGCCCCAACGCAAGGCCTACCGATTCCAGGAGATGGCGCGTTGGAAGCGCCGGTTCGGGCTCGACGACTGGAACATCGATCCCCCGCATTTCCCCGTCTCGGACATCACGGCCAACCGCATGGTCATCGCCCAGGGGCAGCGCGGCGGCGACACCCTGGTGCTGGCCGAGGCCTTCATGCGCGGCGTCTGGGTCGAGGACAGGGATATCTCGGACGAGCCGACGCTACAGGAGATCGCCGACGCCGCCGGGTTCAATGGTACTGCACTGCTTCAGGCCTCCTCGCGCGACGCCGTCAAGGCCGACCTTCGCGCCAACACCTCCGAAGCCATCGAGCGCGGCGTCTTTGGCTGCCCCAGCTACGTCATCGGTGACGAGGTCTTCTGGGGTCAGGATCGGTTGGAGTTTGTTCAGCAAGCGCTGGAAGAGTCTTCTTAGGTTCCCTCAGTCGCCGGGCGTGCGCGAGAGCACCTTTGGTTGTGTTCCCTCAGTCGCCGGGCGCGGCTATTCGCCGCTTGGCTACGCGCCATTCGGCGCGGCGCGCAGTCGCGCTTGCCTCCGGCCCTAACGGGCCGTCGGATTGGGACACGCCCGGATACAAACGAGGCGCTGGTGTCTTTCACATCCGTTGCGCCCCCAGCGCGACGGCGAGCGCAAAGCGCGACCGGGCCGGAGGCCCGTAGCCAAGCGGCGAATAGCCGCCCCCGGCGCTTGAGGGAACAATTAATAACTCCCCGGGACGTGCGGCTCCGACGGACACCGGCCTGACCGGCGTGCCACCCGCCCGCGCCCGGCGCCTGAGGGAACAAAACAAAGAGCGGAAATTTATTACCGCGCAACCATATCCGTCGCCTCAATGGGCGGCAGGCTGATGGTGCGGGCGATTTCGTCGGTGACGAAGCCGACGGCGCGCGGCCGGATGACGCCGGGCAGCACGGCCACGTCGAACAGTTCCTCGACGATGCCCTCCAGGCGCAACCAGTGGACGATGTTGCCGCTGTTCAACTCGATCACCAGCAGCCCGCAGCGGGCGTCAGCATCGCGCTCCTTCAGGTTTTCTTCCAGCTTCAAGCCGCCGAAGGAGTGCGCCTCGCGGGCCTTGGAGATGGCGACGACGGCGAAGTTATTGGTAATCGCCATGCCGCGCATGTAACCGGGACAGAACACCACCGGCTCGAACCGTCCCTCCTCCGGATCCACGTAACCGAGGAAACCCGTGCCTGATTCCTGCAGCCACAGCTTGCCGTCGTGCCAGCGTGGCGAATGGGGCATGGAGAGGTTTTCGCAGATGACCTCGTTGTAGCGCACGTCGACGACAACGCCGCCTTCGGTGCGGCGGTCGCGCCAACCGTCCGCCACATCCGAGGTGGAGACCGAGGTGACATAGGCCGGCACACCGTCCACCAGGGCCATGCCGTTGAGGTGGCAGCGATCCTCCGGCGCCAGCGTGCTGACGAACGTCGGCTGCCAGATCGGATGGAAACTGTAGTCGCGGCTGAGCCGCGCCAGGCAACTGAACAGGCAATTGACGAAAATCAGCCGGCCGTCGCCGTCGATAGCCATCTCGTGGGTATCGATATCGCCGGTGACGTGGCTCGCCTTGGGCACGTAGACGGCATCGTAGCCGTCCTGCGCCTGGCCGCGCGGGAGCGCATTTTCGAAGCGCCAGATCTGGAAGCGCGAGGCGACATAGAGACCGTTGCCCTGGGCGGCGATGCCCATGCAGCGGTCCACCGTGCGTTCCTCGATGGCGAGCCGCCCGGTTTCGGGGTTGAGGCCGACCAGGAACAGTTTTCCGGCCTGGTACGTGGTAAACGCCAACGACAGCCTGAGGCTGGCCATCCAGGAGCTGAAGTGGCGCGACGCGGTGACGCCGAAACCGGCAACACCGTCCGCCGGGGTATCCGTGATGTCGTCCGACGAGGCCGGCGGCAATTCGGCCTGAGCCACCGCCTCGGCTTCCTCGCCGACGGTGAATTTGGCTTTCTTGGCCGATTCCTTCTTAGCGGCGGATTTCTTGGCGACCGATTTCTTGGCCGACGTCTTCTTCGCCATGCCCCTGCCCTCGTTGGCGTTGTCGATGTTAGGTGAGGTTCACGTTGATGCTGTTCTGGACGGCGACGCTGGCCTCGGATTCGTCATGATCATAGACCGTATAGCCGCCCGCTGTCGCCTCCGTAGGCTGCTCGGTGCGTGCGGCCCATGCACCCGTCGTGCCGCCTTCCAGATTGACCGTGTCGTTGCTGTCGCCGGAGACGACCAGCATCTCGTCCTCGCCGACGATGCGGTCGATGGCCTCGCCGATATCGAGGACGCTGAAGAAGTCGATATCCAGCGTGTTCGCCAGGCTGTTGTCCATATCGATTTCTTCGATGCCCTCGATGGTGTTGTTGGCCATCTGGTTGACCAGGTCGAGGTTGAAGGCACCGTCGAGCCTGAGCACGTCCTGGCCGCCACCGCCGTCGATACGGTCGAACGTATTGTCGCCGACCACCAGAGTGTCGTCGCCGGCACCAGACCTGAGCACATCCGCCCCGCCGGCACCGTCAAGGGTATCCGCCGACGCCCCGCCGACCAGGATTTCGGCCGCCGAGGTGCCAGTGGTATCAACCTCGCCGTGGACATCGAAGCCGTAGATCACGTAACTGGCACCGCCGGTATCCGCGAGGTCGGCACCGACCACCAGATCGTCGAAGCCGTCGCCATTGACATCGCCCGCGGTGCTGACGGACTGACCGAGGCCGGAACCGCTGGCCCCGAACAGTTCCATCACATCCGTCGGGTCGGCGCTGGTCAGGGTCTGTTCAGCGTCGAAGCTGCCGGCCGCCTTGCCGAAGACCAGGTAGGACGCCCCAGTTGACTGGCCATCGTGATCGTCGGCTCTGGGGGCGCCCACCACCAGATCGTCGAAGCCGTCGCCGTTGAAATCGCCGGCCAGGCTGACCGAATAGCCGAGGCTGTCACTGTCGCCGGCGCCTGCGATGGAGAACCCGTCGGTGCCATCGAGTGCCGTCACATCGAGGGGCGTCGTGAACGCCGTGGTTTTGCCGAAGACCACATAGGCCTCGCCGGCATACGAATTGCCGTTGGCATCGGCGTTATAGGCGGAAACCACGAAATCATCGAAGCCGTCGCCGTTGATGTCACCGCCGCCGCTCAGCTGGTAACCCAAGTGGTCGTCCTGGTCGACGCCATTGATGACGATATCGGCGCTGGACAGGTCCGTCGTGAAGCCGGAGGTCTTGCCGAAGATCACATAGGCCGTCCCCGCATCCGTGCCGCTAGTCGGATCCTTTTGAGGCGCGCCGACCAGCACATCATCGAAGCCGTCGCCGTTGATGTCGCCGGCGGCACTGACGCTATGTCCGGCATTATCGGCCGCGACAGAACCCTGCAGTTGGAAACCGGCGACACCCGCTCCGATCTGCGAGGTGTTGACATCGGTGAAGCCACTGGCCTTGCCGAACAGGATATAAGCCCGCCCGCCGTAGGAGACATCGCCGACGCCTTTGGCCCCATAACTGCCGATGACGATATCGTCGAAGCCGTCGCCGTTGACATCGCCCAGTCCGTCCACCGCGGAACCCAAATTGGAATCGTCGACATCAGCTTGAATCTTGAATCCGTCGGTGCTGCTCAGGCTGGAGAGATTGAGTGTCGACGGGAAGCCGCTCAACTTGCCGAAGAGCACGTAGGCTTCACCCTTTAGCGAATTTGCACCCCGGGCGCCGATCACGATGTCCGCGAAACCGTCGCCGTTGACGTCGCCGGCATCGGCCACCGCGAAGCCGGCCTCGTCCGCCGCCGCCGCACCGGTGATGCGGAAGCCCCGGGCGCTGGTGCCCTCGACGATGTCGGTGAGGTCGAGCAGCGGATCGGTGGCGTCGGCGTCGCCGTAGATCACATAGGCGGCACCCGACGCCGCGCCGATGGCGTCGTTGCCCGGCGCGCCGATGATGAAGTCGTCGAAGCCGTCGCCGTTGACGTCGCCGAGGCCGCTGACCGCGTAGCCGACCGCATCGTCAGATGCCTCGGCCGCGATTTTGAAGCCGGCCGCACCGTCCAGTTCATCCACTTCCTCGACCACGTTCTCGATCAGGATGACGGCGCCGGTGGCGGCATGGGACTGCTGGGTGAAGGTGCGCGGCACGCCGCCGACGGTGGACTGCACGGCGGCGTTGTCGACGGTCCAGCCGCTGCCGATGTCGAGATCGCCCGGGAAATTCTCGCGCGTCACAACGAGTGTATTCTCCGAACCGGTGAGCGGGTTGTAGCCCTCGGTCATGCCCATGACGTCGTCGGCGGTCAGGGTGATGTCGTAGCGGCCGATATCCATGACCTCGAAGCGCTGGATGATGTCGTTGCGCACCGTGGTCAGGTCCAGGTTGCCGCCGGCCTTGAAAGTATCGGTGCCGGCACCACCGTCGATGAAGCTGAAGGCCGCGTCGCCGACCACGACCACATCGTCGCCGGCCTCGCCGAACAGCGCATCCGCGCCACCGCCGGACTGGATGACATCGTCACCGGCGTCGCCCTTGTAGTAGTTGGCCGAGGCGTCTCCGACGAACAGGTCGACGCCTGCTGTGCCGGCCGTATCGACGTTGTGCGCCGTCACCGTCAGGCTGGAGCCGCCGAAGGTCGGCGCCAGTACCAGGGCACCCGTGCCCTCGAGACCGATCAGGTTGGTGAACTCGCCAGCGAGCCCGCCGGCCGCCGAAATGATGTTGAAGGCCAGATTGTCGGTCGGCACGAAGCTGTTGATGAAGCGCAGATCGAGCGTGCCATCCAGGGTCACCGCGCCGGTCACGTTCAGGTGGTCATAACCGGTCCCCTGCACGGCGCCGTCCAACTCGAAGACCAGGTTGGAGGTCTCGCCGGCGGTCACGGCGCCAGTGACGGTCATGTTGCCAGCCACGAAATCACCGCCGACGAAGATGTAGCCGTTGTTGGTCAGGCCGCCGATGGAAACGTCGAGGTCTCCGTCACCCGTGATGACGCCGCCCGGCTGGTTGATCAGCGCATGGTTACTCTTGACGGCCAACTCCGCACCATCGGCGATGGTAATGGTCCCGGTGTTGGTATGGGCCTCGGTCCCGATTCCCGAAGGATCGAGGGCGAAGTGATGGTTGACGTCCAAGGAGCCACGGTTGTCGAGCAGGCCGTTGAATTTAAAGAACGAGCCGCCCGACAGGCCCGATTTGACGATAACGTGCCCGCCCGAATTGGCGGTGCCGATCGTACCCTCGTTGATCAGCGTGGCGCCGTTCATGAGGATGGTGATGAATGTCGTATCGGTATTCGTCTCGTCCAACGTAATGGTGCCGCGGTTGATGAGGTCCTGGGCGAAGGCCACTTCCAACCCGGCGCCGGCATCTCCGTTGATCGTCAGCGTCGAGCCGGCCTCGTTCTCGAAACCACCGTTGAACGTCAAGTCGCCGCCGGTGATGATCGTTCCCTCGTTGCGGATATCAATGTTGGCGTCCACCGTCATCCGCGTCATATCGAGCGTCGCCCCCGACGCCACGGTCAGCGTATGAGCGTCACCATCGGCCGAGAAGATTTCGACACCGACGTCGGAGGTCAGGGTCGGCATGTCGGATGTATAGGTGAAATCGCCGGCCAGCTTGATATCCGTGGAGGTGGAGATGTGAATGGTGCCAAGGCCCGTGAGTTGGGTGTCCGGGCCAATGATGACGACATCGACCTCGGTGCTGACGCCCAGGGTCAGGGTCTTGCCGGAGGCGACGTTGAGCGTGCCCTGGCTGGTGTCGATGGTAACCGGATCGCCACCGTCGTTCTTGATGACGCCGTTGCCCTGGGCGTCGATGGTGCCCTCGTTGGTCACGGTCGGGGCGATCAGGGCCTGCTCCCCGGTGCCGCCGACCTTGAACTGCACCGTGCCTTCGTTGACCAGTTCGGCCGTGTCGACGATGAACTCCGCCTGGGAAGTGCCACTGGTGATCTCGATGGTGCCGACGTTATCCACCGTCTGGGCACCGATCCGGATGCGCGCCAGCGCCGAGGTCGCGTCGATCTGCACGGTACCGGTGGCGAGGTTCTCGAAGCGGGTATCGATGCGGTTGGTATCCGTGGCGCCATTGCCGACGACGGCCAGGATGCCGGCATTCAGCACCGCGCCGAGGCCGTTGATGACCGCCGTATTGCCGAACGTCGTCGTCCCGCCGAGCACCAGGTTGCTGTTCAGCGTCCTCGCGTTGGCCGTGCCGCCGCCCGAGATGGTGGCCGTGCCCTTGGTGACCACGCGGCCTTCGATGTCCAGCGAGCCGCCCGAGGAGCCGGTGGCCGCCCAGAGGAAGGTGCTGCCTGAATTGAAGGTCAGATCGCCGAAGCCCGTCAGCGAGCCGCCGTCGAGGTCGATCTGACCGGCGCGGACGACCGAGCCGTCGCCCTCGATGGAGAGCGTGCCGCCGCTGCCGATGCCAAGATCGGCCGTGGCCGTGTCGAGGACCAGACGGCCGACGCTCAGCGTCTGGCCGGTGGTCAGGAACGGCTGGTTGGCCTGATCGGTGATGGTGACCTGGTCGAACTCGCCCGGTACCACGCCCGTGGACCAATTAGCGGCGATGGTCGCGTCGTCGGCCCCGCCGCCGTTGCCGCCGACCCACAGGTTGTCGGCCATGACGTCGGTGAACACGGCCTGATACTCGACCCCGCCCTGGCCGTCCTCGACCTTGACCGTGAAGCCGTCGAGGCCGGAGGCGTCGTCATGGGCCATGTAGCGCCAGGACCCGTCGGCGTCCATGAAGGCGAAGCCCTTGCTGGTCTCAACGATCTCCGGCGCGTCCAGGCGTCGCATGCGGATGCCGGCGGACCCGTCCTCGTCCTCAGCAGGTGAACGCCAGACGGTGACCGTGCTGCCGTCCGCGAGGCCAGCGATCCACGTTGAATCCTGGTTCCCGGCCGTTGTTTCATTGACCAGCCTGACGTTGTCCGCGGCGGTTCCCGCGGCGTCGAAACGCTGCATATAGATGCCGTTGCCGTCGCCGTCGCTCTCCCGCCAGGTGGCGGCGAATCCGCCGTCCACCGTCGCCGTGATGCGCGGCAGAATCTGAGCGCCACTGGCCGACGACAGCAGGCTGAACTGATCGTCGACCGGAACGCCGGAACTGTCGAAGATGCGGGCGATGATATCGGAGTCGGTGACCGTCTGCGACCAGACGAACAGCCAGTTGCCGTTCTCCAGCACCGTGACGTCGGGCTGCCCTTCCGCATTCGTGTTGTCGCTCTGCACGGCGATTTCGTCCGTGTTCTGGCTGAGGCCATCGCGGGCCACGGCGTTGCCGCTGGCATCGAACCGCTGGGCCCTGATGTCTCCGACGCCGGCATCAGCCCAGACCGCCAGGAAGCCGCCATCCGGGAGGGCTACGATCTGGCCGTCACTCTGACTGTCGGTGCTCGAATCACTGACCAAGAAGACATCGGCGCCGGCGGAACCGTCGCGCTGGATCAATGCGCCCGAAGCGTCGACCATCTGGACACTGATATCGTTGGACGCCGCGGTGTTCTGCCACGAAACCGCCAGCTTGCCGTCGGCCAATTCCGCAATCTTGGGTTTCTGCTCGGACACCACCGTATCAATGATCAGCGTTTCGGTTCCAGCTTTGGTGCCATCAGCGTCGAAGCGCTGCAGGAAGATGTCGGTATCGCCGCTGGACAGATGGTCCGACCGCCAGGTGACGGCGAAGCCGCCGTTCGAGAGCCCGATGACGTTCGGGGTCGACTGGTCATCGCCGGCGGACGTGTGAAGTTGCACCTCGCCACCAACCGGTCGGTCGAGGGCATCGTAACGCTGGCCGTAGATTCCCAAGTCGCTGGTATCGGCGCCCTGGTTCTCGGAGCGCCAAACGACCATGTAGCCACCGTCGGTCAGCGCCGCCACCTTGGGTTCCTGCTGACCGTCGGAAACCGTCGTGTGGACCCGCACCTCGCCGCCGCCCGGCGTGATGCCGCCGACGAGGCTGTAGGTCAGACTGTCGCCGTCGGTGTCGCTGGCCGTGACGCGGCCGGTGGCGGTGTCGCCGGCGAGCACCGAGACGTCACCCGGATCGACCCAGTGGGCGGCGCCCTCGATATGACCGTCGGGGCTGAGCCCGGTGCGTTCGATGGCGTCTTCGCCGGTGCCTTCATTGAGCGGCCAGTAGCCGACCAGGCCGGCCTCGCCGCCGTTGAGCAAGCGCGTGCTGTCGGCGGCGATCTCGGCCTCGGTGCGGGTGACGTGCCACATACGCACGTCGGCGATTTCGCCCTCGAAGACGTTGGCGGCGCCGACGTTCGGCACCGCGGCGCCGATCAACGTGGTCTCGCCGTCGATACCCATTCGCCGGAAGCTAGAGCCGGTGAAGCTGGCGGCCTCGGCCCCATCGACGAACAGCCGGGTGACGGATTGGTGGCCGAGGATTTCGTCCGTATCCAGCGACACGGCCACGTGGTGCCAGTCGCCGTCGGTCAGGATGCTGTCGGAGACCAGTTTATCCACCGTGCTGCCGCCATGGTCGTAGCGCAGGAAGCCCGAGGCATCGATATAGAGGCTGGTATAGTCGTCGAAGCTGTCGTCGCCGGTGGCGGAGATGATCTCCATGCGGTTGCCGTTCGCCGCCGGCCTGATCCAGGCCTCCCAGGTCATGTCGCCGCCGTTGATGGCCAGCGGGTTGGTCAGCGCGGTCTCGTCGGCCTCGATCTCGATGTGGGTGGAGACACCGTCGAAGCTCATGGCGGCCTGGCGGTCGATGGCCGGCGGGCCGTCGTCGGACCAGACCGGGAACTGGCTGGTGGTGTTGTTGGAAGAGTACCCGTTGCCAGACGAGTCGTGCACGCGGTCGCTGGTGCCCTCGTTCATGCGCCAGTTGGCCAACAGGTCGTCGGACCCGGCATCGGGCGAGCGGAACATGTCGGCGCGGATTTCGGCGCCGTGGCGTTCGGTGTTCCACATGCGGACGTCGCTGATATTGCCGGTGAAGCCGTTGCCGTTGGCATCCTCGCCGATGCGCAGCTTGCCGGTATTGGTGTCGCCGAACTCCCAGTTGGTGAACTCGCCGACGCTCTCGCCGTCGATGAAGAACTCGGCGTTGGATCCGTTGATGCTGACCGACACATGCTGCCACTGGCCGGCTTCGACCTTGGTGCCGGCATTGGCAAAGATGGTGGTGCTGGCATCGCCTTGCAGCGCCAGGCTGCCGTCGGTGTCGATGAACAGCTCGTAGTTCGGGAAGCTGCCGTCGCCCTTGGCCAGCAGGCTCTGGCGGGTGCCGATGGCGTCCGGCCTGATCCAGAGCTCGATGGTCAGTTCCTGACTGTCCACGAAGTCGAAGGCATCGTCGTCGTTGAAGAACACCACGTCGTTGCCGGCGACGAACTGCATGGATGTCGGCTCGATACCAACGAACGGGATGGAAGCGGCGGCCTCTGTGATGTCGGTGGTGCTGTCGACGAACTCGGCGCCGGTGATGGTGCCGCCGTGCAGGCCGCTGGTCTGGGAGTCGACGATGCTGGCGGTGCTGTCGCCCTCGTCGAGCTTGTAGTAGGCGACCAGGCCGGCCTCGTCGCCAGCCAGACGCTGACCCTTGTTGTTCAGGATCTCGTCAGCGGAGCGGACATCGTTCCAGATGCGGACGTCGGCGATCTGGCCGTTGAACTGCTGCGAGATGACGCCCGGGCCGTCGAACTCTCCGATGATTACATCCTTTGTCGACGTGACCTGGGTAACGGAGAGGCCCGTCAGCGCCGTTCCCTGCTCGGCCCCGTCAACGTAGAGGCGCAGCGTTCCAGCACTGTCATAAGAGCCAGCGACGTGGTGCCACTCGCCATCGAACAAGCTCGAGGTGCCGGTGACGACCTGGTTTGCGGGCGTCGTGGATTCGCGGAACTCAACCGCCGCCTGGCCGCTGGAATTGATCAACAAGCTGTACGCGGTGTTGGTGCCGGTGGCGTCCGCCTTGTGGATGATCCGCTGCGTGCCACTACCTCCATCCATACGAACCCAGGACTCGAGTGTCCAGTCGGCGGGGCTGAGGGCCGCAGCATCGGAGATGGTGACGTAACCCGAGCCCTCGAATGCGAGTACCGAGGCCATCGGATCGAGCGGCGGACCGGAGGCCAGCAACATGTCGTTGCCGGTGCCGGAGGTGTCGATGACCCTGGAGAGGCCTTCCACCGTATCGAACGTGTAGTTGGCGATCAGGTCGGTTTCCGTCGCCGGGTCGTCCAACTGCGTCTGATAGTTGGCAGCGATTTCGTCCGCCGTGCGCACCGTGTTCCAGAACCGCACGTCGTCGAGCTTGCCGTCCATCGCCTGGGTCGGCTGGAACCCGCCGCCGACGGTGTCCTGATCCTGGCCCAGCACCAGCGTGCCGCCGGTGGCGATGATCTGGCCGGCGCCCAGGGTGGTCGAATTGGTCAATTCGCCGTTGAGGTAGAAGTTGGTCTCGCCGGTCGACGACTTCCAGGTCACTGCAGCGTGGCTCCAGGCGTCGAGCGGCAGCTGCGAACCCGTGCCGGAATTGGCTCCGGGCGTGGCGTTCAAGTTCTCGTTGACGTTGAAGGTGAACCCATCGGGATCATTGATGTCCATCACGATGGCGTTGTGTTCGCCCGATCCGGTGGCCAGCGAAATAGCCGGCAGGAACTGGGCCGGGAATGATGCCGGATTGATCCAGAACTCGATGGTCAGTTCCTGATCCACCGTGGTGTCGGGGATGGTGAAGTCGGTGGCGCGGGCGAAGCTGGACGTGATGCCGTCGAGCACCAGCGCGTCCGAATGGGTCGCCGTGTCGAGGGTGCCATGCGCCGTGAAGGCGGCGTTGCCGAACAGGTCGCCATCGGCATCGGTGGCAGAGGTCAGATTGAAGGTTTCCGTTCCTCCGCCTTCGTCGAACTTCCAGTAGGCCTTGAGATTGGGTTCGTCGTCGGGGCTGGCGCCCTCCTGCATGATCTCCTGGATCTTGGCCTGGTCGACGGCCGTGTCGTAGATCTGCACCTCGTCGATCTTGCCGTCGAACTGTTCCGTCGCCGTGTTGCCGCTGGTCACGGTCATGCCGATGCGGAACAGGTCACTACCGGCAACCAGCGGCGACGAGCCGCCGACCGTGCCCACGTCGACGCCGTTGACGAAGAAGGTGACGTCGTTGCTGGCGTCCATGGTGGCGGCCACGTGCGCCCATTCGCCTTCGGCGAGATTGGCGCCGGCGGCCTCGATCTGCTGGGCGGTGACCACGTAATCCTGGATGCCCCAGTTGGTGAAGACCAGGCCACCGCCGGCATTGGTGCCGAAGCCGAAGCCGTTGTCCGACGGTGCCTTGTCGTGCGCGGCGATGCGCATGACGTTGGTCAGATCGTCCGGGTTGATCCAGGCGGCGACGGTCATGTTGTTGACCATGCTGAGGTCATCGGGCGAGCCGGCCAGCACCTGCGTGTTGCTTACGCCGTCGAAGTCCACGGCGAACCCGGCTTCCGCCGCCGCCCCCGCAATCGGCGCGTCGTTGATCTGGTTGGTGACCGTCAGCGCGATGGTCTTGGTGGTGACGTTGGTGCCGTCGGAGACGGAGACCACGAAGCTGTCGGTGCCTGAGAAGTCGCGCACCGGCTCGTAAGTAAACGCACCGGTCGCGGCGTCCAGTTCCACGTCGCCGAAGCGCGCCTCGTCGGCCAGCGCGAAGGTCAGCGTATCGCCGTCGCCGTCTATGGCCGCCACGACACCCCGGAACTCCTCGCCCTCGCGGATTTCGATGGTTTCGCCAAAGACCTGCGGCGCGGACTGCTGCCAGCCGCTGTCCGTCGACCAGACGCGGGCCTGGATGCTGTTGCTGGCGCCGTCCTGCAGGTTGGAGGACCATACGGTCGCCAGGCTGCCGTCGGCGAGACCCGCCACTTCCATGTTGAACTGGGCGTCGGCGGCGGTGGAGTTGACCAGTTGTTCGGGTCCGATTTCGTTGCCGGCGGCGTCGTAGCGCTGCACGTAGGCGTCGAGGCTGACCCCGTCGTGGTCGGAATCCCAACCGATGACGAAGCCACCATCCTCAAGCGCGTCAACCGCGGGCCGGCGCTGGTTCAACGCGGTCGAGGTGTTGACCAGGAATTCGCCCCCCCGGGTCGAGCCATCGGCGTTGTAGATCTGGCCGTAGACGCCGTGGGTCGCGCCCTCGTCCTGCGCCACCGAGCGCCAGGCGATGACGTAGCCGCCATCCTTCAGCGTCGCCACTTCCGAGAAGATCTGGATATTGGCGGTCGTCGTGTTGACCTGCACCTGGCTGCCGTCAAGCGCCGTGCCGGTGTCGTCGAAGCGGCGATGGAAGACGCCGAACCCGCCGCCGTCCTGGCCACCAGAGTCCGCCCAGGTGGCGACGAAGCCGCCGCCCGGCAAGCCGGACACGTCCGGATGCTTCTGGTTGGACGACGCCACCGCGATGGTGTCGACGGTGATCTGCGTCCCCACGGTCGCGCCGGTGTCGTCATAGCGCTGGGCCAGGATTTCGTCGCCGTTGGTGGCGTCGGGTGACTGCCAGACGACGACGAAGCCGCCGCCATCCAGCGCCGCCACGTCGGGTTCGACCTGACTGGTGGCGGTGGCCGTGGTGACCGCGATCTCGCCGCCCTGTTTGACGCCGGCGTCATCGAAGCGCTGGAAGTAAATCTCGTTGTTGCTGGACGACACGTGATCCGAGGCCCAGGTGACGACGAAGCCGCCGCCTTCCAGTGCCGTGACCTCCGAATCCGTCTGATTGAACGCCGTCGTCGTGTGGACCTGGAACTCTTCGGTCACCGTGGCGCCGTCGGCGCTCAGGACCTTGGCGAAGATGCCGTTGGTGCCGGGGTCCTCGGTATTTCCGTTGGAGGTCCAGGTGACGACCATGTTGCCGTTGCCGAGCGCGGCGATGTTCGAGTGGTTCTGGTCGCTGGCGGTCGTCGTGTTGACCTGGATTTCCGCCGTCTCGGCATTCAGCGCCATGAACAGCGTGCCGTCGTGATCGCCGGCGCTATCGTGGACGGAGGTGCCGTCGCCTTCGTCCAGGCGCCAGTAGGCGAGCAGCGTGTCCTCGTCGCCGATCAGGCGCTCGGTGGCGACCTTGGCGATCTCGTCGGCGGTCAGGGTCGAGGAGAACAGCGCCACGTCGGCGATCTGGCCATCAAACAGTTCGGAGACCGGCGTCGCGCCACCGATGACGAAGTTGTCGTCGGTGTTGGCGGTGGCCGGCGCCGTGCCGGTGACGGTGCCGACGGCCCTGCCGTTGACGAAGAAGGTGACGTCGTTGCTGGCATCCATGGTCGCCGCCACGTGCGCCCACTGGCCGGTCGTAATGGTGACGCCATGCGCGGCCAGGTCGGCGGCGGAGACTTCGTAGTCCTTTACGCCGACGGTGGTGAAGCGCAGCCCGCCGTCGTTGAGGGCGATTCGGAAACCGTCGCTGACGCCGATGGTCGAGTTACCAGCGATGCCGTGGATGCCGGTCAAGTTGTCCGGATTGATCCAGGCGGTGATGGTCAGGTCGTTGGTCAGCGACAGGCTGCCGTCGTCCTCGATCTGCACGCCGCCATTGGTCGAGCCGATGAAGTCGAGGCTGTTGCCGAGCACCGGCACTATCAGCGGCGCCGCGTTGACATCTTCCGGATGGATGCTGAGCCACTGGCTGTTGTCCGTCGGGAAGTTGGTCAGCGTGCCGTCGGCGTTACCGGTGCTGTCGGCCGCCGTCGAACCGGTGGCGTCATCCAGCGGGTAGTGCCGGATCAGGCTGGCATCCACGCTGCCGACGAAGTCGGTGGTCAGGTTGCCGGCGACCTCGGCGGAGGTGCGCACATCGTTCCAGACGCGGACGTCGGCGATGTTGCCGTCGAACTCGTTGCCGCCGAAGACGCGGCCGATCTCCAACGCGCCGGTGGCGTTGGCGTCTCCCGAGGCCGTGTCCTCGGCCACCAGCACACCGTCCTTGTAGAGCTTCCGGGCGTTGGTGCCGGCGTCGTAGGTGCCGGCCCAGTGAATCCACTCGCTGGTGCCGGTGTCCACGTTGACATAGTCCAGATCGTCGCCCTGGAAGGCGAAGGCGAAGGTGTCGTTGCTGCCGCCGCCGCGCCAACCCATATGGATGCTCTGGTTGGCACTGTTGGTGCCCTGCCCGATGGCGAAATCGGGGCCGGTATCCGTGTCGCGCTTAGCCCAGAACTCGATGGAGAAGGACGCGTTGGCGAGGCCCGGATCGGCTGCGGTGACATAGTCGTCGGTGCCCTCGAAGGTCAGCGACTCGGCCACGTGCGCGGCGAACTCGGCCCGTTCGACGGAGACCCATTGAATATCGTTGGTCGGGAAGTTGGTCAGCGTGCCATCGGCGGCACCCTGGCTATCGGCGGCCGTCGAGCCAGTGCCTTCGTCGAACTGCCAGTGGTGGATCAGGGTGGCGTCACTGCTGCCATTGAAGTCGGTAGACTGGTTGGCGGTGATGTTGCCCGGGCTGCGGGCCACGTCCCAGACCCGAACCTCGGCAATGTCGCCGTCGAACAGGTTCGAAATCGGCAGGCCGTCGGCATCGCCTTCCTGATTGCCGATGGACATGGAGGCGGCGGAGAACATGGCCTGGGTGATGGTGATGGTGCCGCCCGAATCCTCGACCCCGTTGATAAACAGCCGCGCCGCGTCCGTGCCGCTGTCGAAGGTGACGGCAACGTGGCTCCACTCGTTCGCCGCAACCGTGTCCAGGCCCGACTGGAAGCCCGAGCCGTTGGTGCCGAAGGCGAGCTTGCCGGAAATGATACTGAACAGGTTGCCGTGCGTGCCGCCGGCCGGGCCGTTGGCGAAGATGGCCTCGTTGGTGGTGCCGTCGGGCCGCACCCAGGCCTCGATGGTGATCGCCGTCATCCCGGTGGTAAAGCCGCTGTCCGCGTGCACGAAGTCGTCGGAATTATCGAAGTTCAGGTAGCTGGACGTGATCACCACGGGCGGGGTGCCCAACAAGGCGTCGTTGCCGTTGCCGGTGCCGTCCGTGTAGCCGCCGTCGACGCCGTCGGCCGCCAGCGGCCAGTAGCCGACCAGGCCGTTTTCGATGCCTTCGAGATCAGCGGTCTGGTTGCCGGCGATCTGCGTCGCCGAGCGTTCGACGTTCCAGATACGCACGTCGGCGATGTCGCCGTCGAAGGTGGAGGCGTTAATGCCGATGGTTCCGAAGTTCTTACTGATGAAGGCATCGCCGTTGGTGATGTCGGGCGTCAGGGTAACGGCCGCCCCGTCCGCGGTGCCATCGACATAAAGCTGTATCGAGTTCGTGCCGTCGAATGTCACGGCGACATGATGCCAGTCGCCATTGTTGACGGTCACGCTGCCGGTCGCGCTGGCGACCTGGGCTTCTTCGAATTGCAGGTTGCCTGAGCCGTTGACGAAGAAGACACCCCCGTTACCGGTCGTGCTGGCGCCCAGCGTGAGGATGGGCTGCACGCCGCCCGCGCCGTCGGTCTTGACCCAGCCTTCCCAGGTGAACGCGCCGGTGCCGGTGGCGAGGCTGCCGAGACCGCCTGTGCCGCCGAGCGACAGGAAGTCGTTCGCACCGTCGAAGCTGGTGTGATCGGCGACATGGGCGGCGACCACCGGATCGGTGGTGCCGACGCCGATGACGGCGGTGTGGCCGTGGCCGGACTGGTCGATCAGGCCGCCGCCGCCTGCCGCCAACTCGTCGAAGCGCCAGTAGCCCTTGAGGTTGCTGACCGGGTCAACGCCGGTAACCGAGTCCGCGGTCTTGTAGGTGGCGTCGATCTCGGCTTGGCTGAGCGAGCGGTTGTAGGTGGCGGCGATTTCGGCCTCGGTGCGGGTCGTATCCCAAACCCGGATTTCGTCCATCATGCCGCTGAACGGCGTGGTGTCGTCACGCCCGCCCGTGCCGATGTAGAGCTGCGCGTCGGCACCGACGGAGGGGTTGTTGATGAAGGTCTGCGGCTCGCCGAACTGCGCGCCGTCCACATAGAGCGTGAAGGTCTTTTCCGAGATATCGCGGACGAACGATAATTGGTGCCATTCCCCGGCGACGAAGTTGGTGTCGAAGGTGACGGTTTCGTTAGAGCCGGTGCCGTACTCGTGGGTGAACGCCACGTCGCCGCCCGTGGTCAGGGTAAGGTCGTAGGCGGAATTGTCGGTGGCCGCTTCTCCGGTCTCCAGGAAGGTGATGAGCTGGCGGGCACCGGTCAGCTCAGCCGCGTTGAACCAGACTTCCAAGGTCAAGTCGCCGCCGATGGCCAGCGCGTTGGAGGTGCCGCGGCCGGCGGTGAAGAAATCATCGACGCCGTCGAACTGCATCACCGTGTCGTGGGCGGTGACGCCGGCGACTTCGGGGATGTCGGCGACGGCGTTGACGGTGACGGAGACGGTTTCGGTGCGCGCGTTGCCGGCGCTGTCGGTCAGAGTGACGCTGAAGCTGTCGGCGCCCGAGAAATCGGCATCCGGCGTGTAGGTGAAGTTGCCCGACGAGGCATCGACGCTGACGGTGCCGCCAGCGGCGTCCGTGTCGAGCGCGAAGGTGATGGTCTCGACCTCCGGATCGAAGGCGGCCAGCGTGCCGACGATGGCCACGTCCTCGTCGGTGACCAGTGCCGCCGAATTGATCTTGGGCGCCGCGTCAACCAGCGTGGTATTGGTGGCGGTGCCCGGGTTGCTGTGGCCGGAAGAATCCGGGACGACGCCGCCCTCCACGTCGTCGAGGCGCCAATTGGCGAGCAGGTTGTCGGTATCGGACGGCAGCGGACCAAACTGACCGGCGCTGATTTCATCCGCCTCGCGCGCGTCGCCCCAGACCCTGACGTCGAAGATCTCACCGGTCCAGCCTTGCCAAGTCAGTCCGCCGGTAGCGGGGGCCGGGGCACCAATAAACGTGTTCTCGGTGTGGGTGAACGATCCGTCTATTTGCAGCAGTTGGGGGAGTGCGCCGACGAATTCGCCGTTGATGTAGCCCTTCAGTTCCTCATCGCGATCGAAGACAAAGGCGACGTGGGACCAGGTGTCCGGCGGAAGGACCACGCCGAAGGGGACCCCGCCAGTCACGGAACTACCATTCGAATCGCGAATTTCTGCATGTAAAGCGCCGCTACTACTCAGACCGAGGGTTATGCCTTGCGGAGAACTCTCGTTCTCGCGGCTACTGAAGATGGCGCGATTTCCGCTGTTGACCGAGGGGTTGACCCAGGCCTCGATGGTGAAGTCGCCGGTGCCGAAGTCGAGCAGTTCGTCCTTCGTGATTTCGACCTTGGAGCCGCTGGCGAGGGAGAAGCTGAGTGCCTGGCTCGGCGGCTCGGCGAACGTCGGCGCGCCCTCGCCCGTGCCGGTGGCCGTGGTCAGCGTGCCGTCGTGGCCCTGGGCCGACTGGTCCTGCACGGTGCCGGCCGTGGTGTCCACGTCGGCGCCGTCGAAGGCGTAATAGAGTTCCAGGTCCTGCTGGTTCGTGGGATCGGGCAATGGGTTGTCGAAGTCCGCGGCGACCTCATCCGCCGTCCGGGCCCTGGACCAGACACGGAAATCGTCCAAGGCCCCGTGGTACTGCTCCGACGTCCCGCCGTTCGACACACCGCCCAGCACCAGGTCCCCGAAGCCGGAAAAGCCCGTCGTAAAGATATCATTGTCGACCGCGACACCATCCTTGTAGAGGACCCGCGCCCCTGTCGCCGCATCATAGGTGATGGCGAAGTGTTCCCAGCCGTCGCCGGTACCCGTGTCGCTGAGCCCCGAGTCCGAGCCGCCGAAGCTGAGGCTGACGCCATTCTGGCCATTGACGCCGAAGCTGAGGTTCTCGCCCGGCTCGCCGATGCTGAACATCCTGCCTAGGCTATGGCCCGGTGCCGAGTTGGCCCAAAATTCGATGGTGAAGGACTTATCCGCCAGATCCAGGCCGGAAGCGGTGATGACCGCGCCATCGCCCTCGAAGTCGGCAAACTGCATGACGCCGCCGTGGGCCGGCCCGCCGGTCAGCTTCGGCGCGTCGTTCACCGGCTGCACGTTGACGTTGATGGTCCTGGTGGTCGTCGCCGGACCGTCCGTGACGTCGACGTCGAAGGTATCGGTGCCGTTGTAGTCCGCATTCGGCGTGTAGACGAAGGTGCCGTCGGAATTGATGCTCACCGTGCCGTTGGTGGCGGCGGCGGCCAGCGTATAGGTCAGGCTGTCACCTTCCGCGTCCGTGGCGCCGATGCTGCCGCGGATGGACGTGTCCTCGGCGATGTCGACGAAGGCGTCGGAGATATCCGGCGAGACTTCCTTGTACGCCGGCGTGCCGTTGACGGTGGCGATACCGGTGTTGCCGGTGGCGTCGATGACGCTCACGGCCGTGCCCGAGGCCGCGTCATCCAGGCGCCAGTTGGCGACCAGGCCCGGCGTATCCGTGGGCACCGCGTCGTTCATGGAGGCGCGGATGCCGTCACCGTTGATGCGCTGATCGTAGAGGCGCACGTCGGCGATCTCGCCGTTGAAGAAGCGGTCCGCGCTGTCGTCGTCCTTGACCCGGGCGCCGATGGCCAAATCGATATCGTTGGTGTTGATGGTGGTGCCCGGGAAGTCGCCGCGCTGGGCTTCCTTGTCGCCGTTCAGATGCAGGCGCATGTTGTTGCCGTCGTAGCTGCCGGCGACGTGATACCACTGTCCGGCCACCAGATCGGTGGTGCCGGTAACGGATGTCGTCCCCGCATCGGTGCCATCGCTGCTCAACTGGAAACGGGCCTGGAAGGTGCCGTTACTGTCCTGGTCCCGCACCTCCAGCAGGTAGCCCAGATTGTCGGTACTGCCGTCGGCCTTACCGGCGATGACCATGCGGTTGCCGTTGGCGCCGAAGTCGTCGACCTTGAACCAGGCGGAGATGGTGATTTCGTCGCTGATGTCGAGCTTGGCACTGTCCGGCACCTGCACGTAATCCGTGGTGCCGTTCAGGTCGAGCGCCCGGTCGAACAGCGGCAGTTCCAGCGGTGCCGAGGCGGCGCCGTCGACCCAATCCGGCGGATTGCTGCCGGTGGCCGGGACCGATGGGTCGGTGGCGGTGGTCGGGTTGACGACGGTGTCGTTGAAGATGACGCCGTCGGCCGAACCGGCGCTGTCCCTGGCGTCGAAGCCGGCACCTTCGTTGAGCTTCCAGTAGTGAACGAGGCCGGCCTCGTTGTTGTCGATGCGGGCGTCCTTGTTGTCGATGATCTCTTCGACCGTGCGGATGTCGTCCCAGACGCGGACGTCGGCGATCTGGCCGTCGAACATGCTGTCGAACAGCGGCGTGCCGTCAGCGTCCAGGTTGCCGATGGCGGCGCTGGCGAAGGCGGTGATGGACGAGGCATCGGTGTTGATGGCGCCGCGCGCGTCCTCGACGCCGTTGATGTAGAGATGGGCGTTGCCGCCGGCCGTGTAGGTCACCGCGACGTGGGTCCACTGGCTCGCCACCAGGCTGTCGTTGCCGGAATCCAGCGAGGAATCGTCGGTGCCGAAGGCGAGCTTGTCGCCGACCAGCGCCAGCTGCGTGCCGTGCGGCGAGCCCGGATTGCCGCTGGCGAAGATGGCCTGGGTGCCGGTCAGGTCGTCGGGCTTGATCCAGGCCTCGATGGTGATGGCCGAGAATGAGGTGGTGAAGCCCGACGCGATGCTGACGAAATCCTCGGTCCCGTCTAGGCCCAAGGTGTCGTCCAGCGGATCGATGGGTACACCGGACCCGAGCCGCGCCGGATTGACCCAGGTCTCGGCACCCACGGTCTGGCCGACCAGCGTGCCGTGGTCGGTGCCGATGCTGTCGACCGCCAGGGCGCCGTAGCCATCATCGAGCTTCCAGAGGTTGTCGAGGTTGGTGGCGCCGCCCGAGTAATCGGTCAGCATGTTGCTGTTGATATCGGTCCCGGAGCGCGCCTCGCTCCACACCCGGACATCGGCCAGGTCGCCGTCGAGGCGGCGGTTGGTCGTATTGTTGCTGCCGTCGAACGCGGTGCCCAGCGCCATGCGGACCGTATTGTCGATGCCCGTAAACGCTGAAATATCGTTGTCGCCCTCGGTAACCCCGGCACCGCCACTGACCCAACCGAAATTGGACCCGTCGAGATAGCCGAGGATTTCTCCGCCGGTCGTGTCGAGAACCAGCGCCACGTGATGCCATCCGTCGAGCCCCGAGACATCGATCCGTTGCGCGGCCTTATCGGCGTCGGTCGAACCGCCGTCGCTGGCCCGGACGAACAATTCGCCGCCCGTGGTGAAGATGGACCAGCCCTCGGTGAACGACGAGTCGTTGCCGCGGCTGGCGAGCAGCTCAATCCCGGTGTCGAAGTTCGAGAAGTCGGCCCACAGTTCGACCGTGAAGGGCCCGGTGCCGGGCACGCCGGCACTGGTGCCCAGTTCGACCCAATCATCCGAACCATCGAATGACAGCGCGGACTGGAGATGCTCGGAGATCAGCGGATCGTCGGCGAGAGCCCGGTTGACGACCGAGCCGTCCTCGCCGATGGCGCGGAAGTCATAGTCCAGCACCAGGCCGGTCCTGTCGGTCGGCGGCTGGTTGTAGTGATCGACGATTTGCTCTGCGCTGCGGGCCGTCGACCACAGCCGCACCTCGTCCATGTTGCCCTCGAACGGGAACGTCGAGCCATCGCGGTTGGCGCCCAGGAAGACGTCGCCGGTGATGAGGTTGGGATCGAGGGCGGTGGTGGAACCCTCGGCCACGCCGTCCACATAGAGCGTCGTCGTGCCGGTGTCAGCATCGTAGGTCACGGCGGCATGGTGCCAGGCGCCATCGGCGATTGATGTCGATGCCATGATGCCGGCGGTGTTCGTCAGATCGAACGCGACCACGCCCGTGGAATCCAGGTAGAGCGAGGTGCCCTGGTCCGTTGTCGCCGAGCCGACCTCGATCAGCTCCTGGCGGGTGCCGCTGGGTCCGCGCTGGAACCAGACCTCGTGGGTGAAGTCCCCCATGGCCGTGGCCGCGCCCGGCTCGTTGACACTGAGGAAGTCCGAGCCGTCGAACTGCAGCGCCCCGCCGTGATCGCTGGCACCCTGGACGATGGGCGCGTCGTTGATGGCGCTGACGACCAGGCTGATGGAGGCGGCGGCGGATTCGAAGGTGCCGTTGCGCACCGTGTAAGTGAAGGCGTCGGTGCCGTTGACGTCGCGGTCGGGCTCGAAGACGAGGCGGCCCTGGGTGTCGGTGACATAGCCGCCGGCCTCGATGGCGGCGCCCTTGTTCTGCGGCTGGCCGGAATCGTACTGGTAGAGCGTGCCGGCGGTCGGCACGGTGGCGATCTTGTAGGCCTCGCCGTCGTTGTCCGGGTTGATGCCGGCGAGCGTGATCGGCTGATCCGTATCCTCGTCCAGCCCGTAGTTCTGCGCCAGCGCGAAGGGCGCGTCACCAACCGGCTGCACCTGGATGCTGACGGTCTGGACGGCCGTCGAATTACCGTCGAACACTGAAACCTGGAACGTATCCGTGCCGTTGAAGTCGGCGTTCGGCGTGTAGCTGAAGGTGCCGTCCGCCGCATCCAGGTTGAGCGCACCGTTGTCGGTGCTGTCGAGCACGGAGAAGACCAGCGACGTCGCCGCCGTATCCACATCCTCGGCCAACACCCGGCCGAGCAACACCTGATCCTCAACCCCGACGGCGACATCGCCGATCGGCGCCGCGTTGTCGACGAACCGCCCGCCGCTGACGCTGAGCAACTGGCCGGTGATGCCGACGCTGCTGGCATCCGGGTCCTGCCACACCGCCACCACCTGACCGTTCGGCAGGGCTTCGATCTCCGGCCCGTTCTGGTCGCCGGATGTGGTGGTGCTGATCTGGAACTCGCCGCCGACCTCCGTGGCCGTATTGTCGTAGCGCTGACCGTAGATGCCGTCGCCGCTGCCGTCCTGGCCGTCGGATGACCACGCCGCCAGGAACCCACCGTCCTCCAGCGCCGTGATCGTCGGGCTGGTCTGGCGACCGCTGGTGAACGAGTTGACCTGGAATTCCGTCGTCAGCGGGTTGGCATTCGCATCGAAATGCCGGCCGATGACGCCGAAGCCGCTGCCATCCTGCGCGTTTGATTCCCAAAGCACCACGAACGTGCCATCAGCCAGGGCCTCGACCTTGCCGCTCCCTTGCACATCGCTGGTCGTGGTGTTGACTTGGAATTCTCCGCCGCGGGCGCTGCCGTCGGCATTGAAGTGGCGGGCGAAGACACCATTCTGCGAGCCATCCTGCGCGAAGGAATTCCACGAGATGATGAAGCTGCCGTCCGCGAGCACGGCGATATTGTCTTCCGGATTGTCCTGCGCATCCGTCGTCGTCGTATGGACCTTGAATTCGGCGCCGGCCACGTTGCCGTCCGCGTCATAGCGCTGGGCATAGACGCCGGCGGTGGCGCTATCCTGGGTCAGGGACTGCCAGGCAACCAGGAACCCGCCGTCAGCCATGGTCGTGATACTCGGATGAAGCTGTCCGCCCGCGGTGAAAGTATTGACCTGGAACTCTGTGCCAACCGCGGCGCCGACGGCATCGAAACGCTGCCCGAATATTCCGTTACTGTCGCCATCCTGCCCAGCGGACACCCAGGCGACGACGAAGCCGCCATCGGGCAATGCAGTGCTTTCGGAAACGCTCTGGTCGCCGGAGGTCTCGGTATTGACGCGGAACTCGCCGGAACCGCTCGACGACAGGGCGACACCATCTTGGTCAACCGCCTGGCCGTCGGCATTGTAGCGTTGCGCGTAGACGCCCTTGCCGCTGCCGTCCTGCGCCGTCGAATCCCAAGTCACCAGGAAGCCGCCATCGGCCAACGCGGTTACGTCGTTATTGGTCTGCAAATCACTGGTGGTGAAGTTGACCGCGAACTCGCCACCCAACTTCACCGGCTCGACCGGCTGGATGATAGTGCCGTCGTTGTTGCCGGTGGCGTCGACGGCAGTGGTGCCCGTCCCCGAGGCATCGTCATTCAGGCGCCAATTGGCGAGCAGCCCGGCCTCGGCCGGATCGACGAAGCCCAGCATGTTCTCGCGAATTTCGGCCTCGCTGCGGACGCCGGTCCAGGCCCGCATGTCGGCCATCTGGCCGTTGAAATCGAGAGCGCCGCCGGAATTCTCGTAGTGGCCGATATCGAGCGGCTCGCTGCCGATGCGGTAGTCGTTGGTGAACGAAACCCGGCTCTCTTCCTGGCCGTTGAGGTAGATGATGACCTCGTTGTTGACGGCATCGACGGTCGCCGCGACGTGGTACCAGGCACCCGTATCGACGATCGCCGTCCCCGTCGTCTGCGTCACCGTGCCGCCGCTGTCGGAACCGAAGAAGCTCAACTGGCCGTTATTGTTGAAGAAGAACTGCAGTTCGGAAGTCGCATTGGTCGGGCTGGAGGTCACTGTCTGCTTGCCGAAGATGGTCTCGGCGGTGCCGATCACGTCGAGGTTGACCCAGCCTTCCAACGTATAGCTCGCCGGCAGCGTGGTCAGGCCGGTCGAGACGTAGTCGTCGCCATCGAACGCCATCGACCGGGTGACGGTCTCGCCCAGCGTCGTCGGCCCGGCATTCTCGGCCCACGGCGGCGTCGTGTGGGCGGAGCCGTTGTCGGTGACGGTGGCGTCGATGCCGGCGGTGGCGGTGGAGTTGGCGGCGGTGTCGCCCGTGCCTTCGTCCAGCTTCCAGTAGCCGACCAAATTGCCCTCGCCGCCCGAGAGGCGGTCGAACATGTTGTCTTGGATATCGGTGCGGGAGCGGAGGGTGTTCCACAGCCTGACGTCGGCGATCTCGCCCTCGAAGCTGCGCGTGCCGTCCTGGCTGCCGATACGCAAGGCGCCGTCGTTGGAGATATCCGCGCCGTCATAAGAAGAAACGTCCAGCGGAGCCCCCAACTCCTGGGCTCCATTAACGAAGAACTGAGCATTGCCGCTGCGGTCGACGCTGACCGCGACGTGCTGCCACTCGCCGGTCTTGATGGTCGTGATGCCGGTGACGTCGATGTCGGTGACACCGCCAGCGCCATCGCCCATGAACAGCCTGAGCTTGCCGGTGTCGTCAATGGCCAGGAAGTAGCCCTGGTCGCCGGCGGCATTTCGCTTGTGGGCAATCATGTGGAATATTTCGCCGGCGGTCGGCAGTTCGTCCGGATTGATCCAGGCCTCGATAGTGAAGTCGCCGGCGGTGCCGAAGTCCATGGCCGCGTTGTCGATGGTCTGGGCGAAGTCGTCGGCGCCGTCCAGGTCCAATGTCACCGCGAGAGGATCGTTTGGCGGGCCATTGCTGACGACGCCGGCAGCCGTGGTCCAGGTCTCGGCGTTGATGGTGAAGACTTCCAGCGGCGCGTTGTGGTTGCCGGTCACATCAAGGGCGACGCCGCCCATGCCCTGGTCGAGCTTCCAGTTGGCCAGCAGGCCCGGCTCGGTGCCGTCCAGCGACTTGAAGCGGTCATTGACGATCTGTTCGGCGGTGCGCGGGATGTCCCACACCCGGACGTCGGCCATCTGGCCTTCGAGGGAATTGGCGCCGAGGTCCGGGGCCTTGCCGATGTAGAACTCGCTGGCCCCAATGTTGACACCGGCAAGGTCGGTCGTGATGCCGACCTCGACACCGTCGGCATAGAGCCGCGTCGTCGTACCGTCGTGGCTGACGGCGATGTGGTGCCATTCGCCGTCGCGGATGTTGTGGGTCGTGACCAGGGCGCCGCCCTGGGCCGAGTTCAAGAACAGATCGCCCGAGGCATCCAGGGCCAAGCCGAAGTCGTCGCCACCGCCATCGTGCGCCTGCATGAGCCCGGCGGTATCCGTCTCGGACGCATCGTTCCGAACCCAGGTTTCCCAGGTGAACGCACCCGTCCCGGTCCCCAGGCCCGACGGCGTGCTCGGGCTGCCTGCGTTGAGGTGGACGCCGACACTGGCGGCTTCGAAGCTCAGCGAGCGCGCCACGTGGGCGGCCAGCAGCGGATCGGTCTCGTCGGCCAGGTTCGGCACCCGGCCGTCCTCGCCCACCGTCGCCGGGTCCAGTTGCAGCACCAGGTCGGCCTTGTCAGCCGCCGCCACCGGCTGGTTGTAGCTGCTGGCGATCTCGCTGTCCGTGCGCGCCGTATCCCACAGGCGCACCTCGCCGATCTGGCCTTCGTAGTATTGGCCGAAGGTCTCGTCGAAGCGGCCGATGTTCAAATCGCCGGTGGCCGCGATGGGCAGTCCCGATGCCGAGGCGTCGGTGGTGGTCACCAGCTCTCCATCGACGTAGAGCTTCAGCTCCTTGGCCACCGAATCGTAGGCGCCCGACACGTGATGCCACGTGCCGTCCAGCACCGATGCCGCGGGCGCGTCCGCGGTGACATTGGGGCCGGAAGACGCCACGAACCCGATGCGCAGGGAGGTGCCGTCGAACAACAGGCTGTAGGCTTCCTGGCCGGCATCATTATGCTTGGCGATCAAGCGGTGCTGGCCCGTCACCGTCATGTCCGAATTCATCCACGCCTCGATGGTCCAATCGTTCGGCGTGTGGGACGGATCATGGGCGACGCTGACGAAATCATCGGTACCGTCGAACTGGAACGCACTCATGGGCGCCTGGGCACCCAGCACGTCGGGCGTGTCGTCGACGGCGAGGACGGTCAGGTTGATGGTTTGTACGGCCGTCCGGCCGGTTTCGTCGGTGACCGTGACGTTGAAGCTGTCGTTGCCGGTGAAGTTGGCGTTGGGCGAGTATTCGTAGGCGCCGGTCTTCGCGTCAACGGTGACGCTACCATCCGTCGATTGGGTGGTGATGGCGAAGCTCAGTACCGCGCCCAGGTCCGGGTCCTCGGCCAGGACGTCGCCGCGCAGGATGATGTCCTCGGTGGTGATGGCGGTCGACGATGTGATGACCGGCGCCGTGTTGATGACCTGCGGGCCGCCGATTTCGACCAGTTGCGCGCCTATGCCCTTGCCCGAGCCATCGTTGAAGTCTTCGTACACCAGCACGAAATTGTCGCCGTTGGGCACCATTTCCGGCGCCTGGATGGCATCGCCGAGATCGGACAGCACGTACTCGCCGCCGCTGGCCGTGCCGTCGGCCTCGAAGTTACGCGCCATGGCGTTGTTGTTGGAGCGCCAGCCGACGACGAAGCTGCCATCGCTCAGCGCCTGCACGTTGGGCGAGCTGTTGGAGGCCTGCGTCTCGTCGACCTGGAAGGCGGCGCCGAGCGGCTGGTCGGACGGATCATAGACGCGGGCGTTGATGGTGCCGGCGACGGCGTCGAGATAGGTGACGACGTAGCCGCCACCGGCGAGGGCGACCACCTCGGGCTCGAGTTCCGGATTACCGCTGGCGGCCGTGACCACGACATCGTCGCCGAGCGCGTTGGCGTCGGCGTCGAAGCGGCGCGCCTTGATGGAATTGTTGAGCGAGACCTGATCGACCCAGGTCATCACGAAGCCGCCGTCGGCCGACTGGGCGAAGCGCTGGTCGAACTGCGTCGAGTTGGCGTCGGTGCTCGACTGCAGCAGGAATTCGCCGCCGACCGCGTCGCCGGCGGCATTGTAGCGCTGCGCGACCAGGTGCTGCTTCACCACGTCGTCGAGGATGGTTTCGTGCCCGACCCACGAGACCAGGAAGCCGCCATCGGCGAGGCCGAAGACCTGCGGCGTCTGCTGGACGTCGGCATCCGTGGTGTTGGACTGGAATTCCAGCCCGACCTTGTTGCCCTGGGCATCGAAGCGCTGGGCGTAGATGTCGTCGCTGACATCCGGGATCTGGGTCCAGGCGACAATGAAACCGCCGTCGCCGAGTGCCGCGACGTTGGAGGTTTGCTGCGCATCGGTGGTTGTCGTCGGCACCAGGAACTGATTGGCCAGCGGCACACCGTCGGCACCAAACACACGGCCATAGACGCCGTTGCCGTCGCCGTCGTTGCCGGCGTCGGTCCAGGTGACGACGAACCCGCCGCCGGAGAGCTCCGCCACCTGCGGATCGGTCTGGGCCAGGTTGGAAACGTCGTTGACCACGATTTCGCTGCCGACGGTCGCCAGCGAGATATCGATGGTACCGTCGTTGCCGTTGCCGGTGGCGTCGACGATGGTCGCCGTCACCCCTGCCCCGCCGACCTCGTCGCCGCGCCAGTTGGCAACCAGGCCCGGGCTCGCCGGGTCGACGAACCCGTCGCGGTTGTTGGCGAAGTCGGCGCCGTCGCGCACCGTGTCCCAGACCCGGACGTCGGCCATCTGGCCATCGAAGTGGTGCAGCGTGGTATTGGCGCGGTTGCCGATCACCAGGCTGCCATTTTCGCCGCCGGTGGGTGCTTCGGTGGCGGTGTTGTAGGGATTCGTTCCGGACTTCAGAGGAGCCGGGAACCCATCCACATAGACCTGCACCTCGCCGGTGGCGGCGTTGCGGCTGAAGCCGACGTGCTGCCACAGCCCGACCACCAGGTTGGTGTCGAAGAACACGCTGACGCTGGTTCCGGCGCCGGTTTCGTGTCGGTAGAACACGTCACCAGTGTTATCAACGGCCAGCTCATAGACGACGTTCTCGGCTTCCAGGCCACTCGAGAAATCGCCGCTGAAGGAGAAGATACCGGCCGAGCTCGCATTGGTCAGCGAATCAGGCCGTATCCAAGCCTCGGCAGAGACATCGCCGCTGATGGCCAGCGCGTCGTTCACGCCGCGGCCAGCGTCGATGACGTCGGCTTCGCCGTTGAAGTCGAGCGCCCGGTTCAGGTTCTGCAGCAGCTGCGGCGCGGTGTTCAGCCAGCTGGCGGCCGGCGAAGCGCCGTCCTGAATGGTGCCGTCGTGGGTGTCGCCGCCGGAGTCTGTGTCCTTGGCAACGGTGCCACCGCCATCGTCGAGCTTCCAGTAGCCCAGCAGGTCGGTCTCGGTGCCGGAGAGTTGGCTGTCCTTGGCGCCGTCGATCTCCGTTTGCAGGCGCGCCACGTCCCAGACGCGGACATCGGCGATCTCGCCGGTGAAGAAATCGGTATTGGTCAGCGAGCGGCCGATGAAGGCGTTGCCGGTGGTGAAGTCCGGCGATAGCGCGACGGCGGCACCGGAATTCTGGCCGTCGATCAGGATTTGCATGCTGCCGGCCGTATTGACGATCGCTACATGGTGCCACTGGTCGTCGTCGATCGCCGCGGCGCTGATCGGGCCCGCGGTATCGCCGGAAACATCGAACTGCACGAAGCCATTGGCATCGACGAACAGTTCGCCGCCATCGCCTGCCGTCGTATCACCGATCGCCAGGATGGAATTGGCGATGGTATCGCCCGGCGTCCTGACCCAGGCTTCCCAGGTGAAGTCGCCGGTACTTGTGCCGAGATCACCAATCGCGCCCAAAACGATATTGTCGTTGGTGCCATCGAAGCTGAGCACCGTGGCGAACGGATCGGTCGGCGGGCCGCCGCCGGCGGCAATGTCGTTATTGAACTGCGACAGGTCCTCGATGGCGCCGGTTTCGAAGTTGATGCCGTCGAAGTCCCAGTAACCCTTCAGGTTGGGGATGCTGGTCGCATTGGGAATCTGGTCGCGGTAGAGATCGGCGACCTGCTCTTCCGTGCGCGGTTCGGACCACAGCCGGACCTCGTCCACCAGGCCCTTGTAGTGCAGGCTCGACGACGCGCCCGAGATTTCGGCGCCGAAGGTGAGCGGCTGGTCGTTGGTGTCGATGCCGCCCGTGTAGGCATGGACCGTCGAATCCTGCACGCCGTCCTTCAGGAACCGGACCTCGCCCGCCGCGTCGTCGTAGGTCACGGCGATGTGGCTCCACTCGGCAGCCGCGACGGTGAAATCGGACTGGAAGGCGCTGGTGGTGGAGCCGTCGGAGCCAGTGACGGTCAGTTCCAGCGTGCCCTCGGGCCGGATGCGGACGGCCCAGGTCTCGTCCGGCACGCCGGCATCGCCCTTCATGGCCAGCACCATGGGATCGCCGATCTGGGCCGGGTTGATCCAGGCTTCCAGCGCGAACGAGCCGGCGCTATCGAGCGACGCCGAGTCCGCCACCTGCACCATGTCGTCGACGCCGTCGAACTGGACCTGGAAGCCGGCCTGCGTGACGCCCAGGATTTCCGGCGCGTCGGGCGCGGCGTCCACCAGCACGTCAATGACCTGCTGGGTCTTGTTGCCGTTCGCGTCCGCGACCTCGACCGTGAACTGGTCGGCCCCGTTGTAGTCCCTGTCCGGCGTGTAGACGAACGCGCCCGTCGCGGCATTGATGGTCAGAGTGCCGTTGGCGACGTCGGAAACCACGGCGTAGGACGCGATGCCTTCGCCGTCGACCTCGTCGACCAGGATCGAGCCTCTGAGTTCCGTGTCCTCGACCGCGGCGACGGTGGTGAAGGCGATGGTCGGCGCCACGTCGACGTAGGTGGGATTGCCTGCAGTGGTACCGTTGAGGTTCTGCAAGCCAGCGTCGGCAACGTCGAGGACCGTGTCGCCGGCGGTCGTCTCGCCGACCGCGTCATCGAGTCGCCAGTTGGCGAGCAGGTTATTCGAGTCGGTGGGAACGAAATCCGACATGTTGGCGAGAATTTGAGCCTCGGTACGGGGCTCAATCCAGATCCGTGCATCGGACAGCTCGCCATTGAACAGATCAACGGCGGCGCCGTTCTCGAAGCGGCCACCGAGGGCGGCGATGGCGCTGCTGTCGTTGATCGACCCGGTGAACGTGGTACTGGCGGCATCCTCGTCGCCGTTCAGGATGATCCGCTTGGTGGTGCCGTCGTAGGTCGCGGCGACGTGGTACCAGAGGCCGGCCTCGATGTTGGTCGCACCCCCGAGATCGCCACCCGCGGTCGCGGTTCCGTCGTTCGAGGTGTTGTAGAAGATCTGGAAATTACCGTCGCTGTTGGAGTCCGAGATGCTGAGCTCGAAGGCGCGTTCATTCCCGGTGGTGTCGAACTGGGTGATCAGGCCCATCTGGCCGCCGGTGCCGGGCAACGTGTCGACCTTGAACCAGGTTTCGACGGTGGTGTTGCTTTGGATGTCCAGGTCCGGAAGGGTGACGACGTCGCCGGTGCCGTCGAAGCTGAGCGCGCGTTCGAAGCCCGAGACCTGGGTCGGGATGGCGGCGACGTCGTCGGCCCAGGCGAGGACGTCGGACGGCGACGCCGGCGTCGTCGGGTCGGAGACGTTGGCGGTTTCGGTCAGCGCCGTGGCGTTGGCCGCGCCGGCGCTATCGGTGATGGCGAAGCCGAAGCCCTCGTCCAGCTTGTAATAATGCACCAGGTCGGTCTCGGTCGCCGGGTCGAGCCGCCGATCCTTGCTGATGTCGATGCTGCCGGACGGACGCGCCACGTCCCAGATGCGCACGTCGGCGATCTCGCCGTCGAAGACGTTGTTGGCGATCGGGCTGCCGTCGCCGTCGGCCGAGCCGATGCTGGCCGTCGCCGCCGATGACAGCGCATCGGTAACGGTCAGGTCGCCACCCGTATCCGCGACGCCGTTGATGTATAGGGTCGCCGTATTGGACCCGTCGTCGAAGGTGACGGCGACGTGCGTCCACTCGTCCGTCGGGATGGTGTCGGCGCCCGATTGCAGGCTGCCGCCGCCGGTGCCGAAGGCGAGCTTGCCGGCGACGATGGCCAGCTGCGTGTCGCTGGTACCGCCGTTGGTGAAGATGGCGCTGGTGCCGGTGGTGTCGTCGGGCCGGATCCAGGCCTCGATGGTGATTTCCGACATGCCCGTGGTGAAGCCCGACGCGGCGTGGATGAAGTCGTTGGCGCCGTCGAAGTCGAAGGACTTGGCGCGCGGCTCGATCGGCAGCCCCGTGCCCAGGATCACGGTGTGGCCGTTGCCGGTGATGTCGATGATCTGGCCCGGCTGCAATTCGTCGCCTGAATCGAAGGCCCAGTTGGCTTCCAGGCCAGGCTCGTTCACCGTATCCAGGATCGGCGCGCGGTAGTTGGCGGCGATCTGTTCCTCCGTCCGCGCCGTCGACCAGATACGCACCTCGTCGATCTGGCCTTCGTAGGCCCGCCCACCGGTGAGCCGGTCGCCCATGACCAGATCGTCGGTGGCGTCGATGGCGTTCGGGGTGAATGTATCGCCATTGGTGGCGTCAGGTGACCAGCCGGCATTGGACCCGTCGAGGTAGCCTGTCACGGTGCCGCCCGCCGCATCGATGACCATGGCCACGTGATGCCAGCCGACGCTGGCGCCGGTCAGGTCGAAGACCTGGGCGGCCCTGTCAGCGGCGACATTGGCATCGCCGGTGTTTACGGAGAGTACGAGCTCGCCCGAGGTATTGATGTTGATGCCCCAACCCTCGTCCGCCGAGCCCACGTGCCCCTTGTCGATAATGCGCTCGCCGACACTGGGGGGCGTGACACCGTCCCAGTAGAACCAGGTTTCGACCGTCAGTTCGGTGGAACCCGGGTTCAGCGCCGCGTCGTGCGCGACCCTGGCGATGTCGTCGACGCCGTCGAACTGCAGGTTGGCGCCGTGGATGGAACCGCCGAGGATGACCGGCGCGTCCTGTACCGGCTTGACCTCGACGGTGACGGTGCGGGTATCCGTCAGGCCGGTGATGTCCTGCACGGTGACCGAGAAGCTGTCGGTGCCGAAGAAGTCGGCCTTCGGCGTATAGACGAAGTCGCCGGTGCCCGACAGCGTCACCGTGCCGCCCTCGGCCGTCGCGGCGTCGCTCAGCGCGGAGAAGGAGATGCTTTCGCCGTCGAATTCGTCGGCCAGCAGGCGGCCGCTGAGCAGCGTATCCTCGCCGGTGGCCAGCGACGTGGTGCGGATCTGCGGTGAATCATCGACCGGCAGCGGGCCGGAGGCGTTGATCTTCTGCAGCAGCACCTGGTTCCCGGTGGCATCCAAGTGCTGGACGAAGATATCGCCGCCAATGACCATGGTGTCCGGCGTCGTGAAGTCGTGGACGTTGTCGTTGACCGTGAACTGGGCGGCGATAGGCGACCCCGTGACGTCGTATTCGCGGGCCAGGATGTCGCGGTTGTCGAAGTCCATCCAGGTGACCAGGAAGCCGCCCGTACCGGTGGCTTCCAGGCTGACCCGGCCGAAGCCGGATGCGCCAACCGTGGTGGCGACGGTGATCTCGCCGCCGACGGGGTTGTCGTTGGTGTCGTAGACCTGGGCGAAGATATCTCCGTCGGCGTTCCAGGAGACGGCGTAGCTGCCATCGGCCATGACGGCGAGGCCCGGGTCCTGCGCCGCCGTCAGATTGGTCGTGTTGACCTGGAATTCGTCGCCGGCCGCGTTGCCCGAGGCATCGAAGCGGCGGGCATAGATATCGGTCCCGACGCCACTTTCCAGGTCCTGCCAGGTGACGATGAAGCCGCCGTCGGGCGTCGCCTGGAAGGTCTGGTTGTCCTCTGAATCAATGATGGCTGACGGGCCGGCCAGGACCAATTCGTCGCCCCGCGCGGTGCCGTCGGCGTTGTAGAAGCGGCCCAGCAGGTGGCGCCCGGCGCCGCCCGGAATCTCGCCCGTCCACGACACCACGAAGCCGCCGTCCGAGAGCCCGAAGGCCTGCGGCGCTCCTTCGAGCGTCCCATCTATGGCGACGCCGGCCTTGGCGCTGGTCGCCACGCCGTTGGCATCGAATACCTGGGTGTAGATGTCGCCTTGGTTGGGGCTCTCCTGCCAGGTCAGCACGAAGCCGCCGCCCGTGATCCCAGCCGCGTGGGAAGAACCAACGGTGGAGCCGGCCTCCGGCGTGATGCCGAGTTCACCGGTGACCGCATTGCCGTCGGCGTCGAACACCCGGTACTCGTTGGCCGCCGTAGTCAGGTAGCTCCAGAACGTGACGTATCCGCCGCCATCCAGCGCCGCCACCTGGGCGTTGCGCGGCACGCCCTCGTTGACGGCGTCGTCCAGGCGTTGCGCGGCGCCGGCGACGTCGTAGGCGACGGAGAACGCCACGTCGTGGCTGCCGGTGGCATCGGTCACCGTGCCCGCTTCGATATCGTCCATGCGCCAGTTGGCGACGAGGCCGGCGGTGCCCTCGGACGTGAAGTCGAAGATCGAGTCCTTGAGTTCGTTGGCGCCCAACGCCCGGTCATAAACGCGCAGGTCCGCCATCTGGCCGTCGACGCGCGAGAACTCGGTGGCGCCGTCGTCCTCGCCGCCGATGCGGAACGGATCGTCCGTATTGGCTTCCAGCGGCGCCGAACCGGTGACCGTGCCCACGTCGCGGCCATTGACGAAGAACGTGACGTCGTTGTCGGAATCCATGCTGGCGGCGAGATGCATCCACTCGCCGGTGGCGACGCTGGCGCCGGCGGAAGCCAAGGCCGAGGCGCTCAGGATGTACGCCTGCACGTTGTGGCCGTTCAGCACCAGGCTGCCGTCGGACTGGATGCCGAAGGCGAAGCCGTTGTCGCTGGCGGTCACGTCGTTGCCGAAGAAGCGCTGCTGAGAAATGGTATCCAGGTTCACCCAGGTGCCGATGGTGAAGTCATTGGTCAGCTGGAAGTCGGCGCTGTTGGCAACCTCGATGGAAGCCTCGCCGTTGAACTCCATCGACCGCGCCACATTCGGGCCGAGCGGCAGCGGGGCGTCGTCGATAAAGGTGGCACCGCCGTCGATGGTACCGGTCGCGGTGCTGCTGTTGGCGCTGTCGACGGCGGCCGTACCGCCGCCTTCATCCAGCTTGAAGTAGGTGACAAGGCCGGCTTCGTCGCCATCAAGCCGGTTGTCCTTGTTGTTGAGGACGTCGGTGCCGCTGCGCACGGTGTCCCAGATGCGGACATCGGCGAGGTGACCGGCGAAATTCTGGCCGAGGCCTCCGGCCGCGGGGATCTGATCGCCGATGACCGCCGTGGTGTCGCCCGTAATGGGCAGCGCGACGTTGGCGGTGAGGGTCGTCTGAACACCATCAATGTAGGCCGTCGCGGTGGTGCCGTCATACGTGACCGCCACGTGCTGCCATTTGTCGACCGTGATGGTCTCCGGACCCATGTTGAACAGATTGCCGTCCACGGTGATGGCGACCCTGTCGTCGTCGCGGATCATGACATGAACGTTGCCGACCCCGGCGATTATGCGGTTGAAATCACTGCCGTCGTGCTGGATCCAGGCCTCGACCGTGATGTTTCCGGTGGTGATGGCATTGAGGCCGGTAACATTCACCTCGTCGTCGTCGCCATCGAGATCAAGAACCGGCGCGAACGGATCGATGGGCACGCCGTCGGCGATCTGGGCATCGTTGGTGTTGGCGCTGAGGTCCGTGGCGGTGCCGTCGGCGACGTCGTCGAAGCGCCAGTAGCCTTCGAGGCCGAGCTCGCTCTGCGGCGCCTCGATGCGTTCTCGGTAGTGCTCGGCGATGTCCTCGGCGTCGCGGGCGACGGACCAGACGCGGACTTCGTCCAGGCGGCCGTCGTAGGCGGTGTTGCCGGCGGGTCGGTCGCCCAGCAGCATGTCGTTGGTCGGGTTGATGTCGCCCTTGGTGAAGGTGTTACCGTCGCTGGTCGCGTCCCAACCGGTGGCTGAACCGTCGAGGTAGCCGGTGACGACACCCTCGGTGCCGCTCTGGTCGATGACGACGGCGACGTGGTGCCAGCCGACCGTGGTCGACGAAAGATCGAAGGTGACGTCGGCCTTGGAGGCGGCGGTGGCGCCTCCGTCAACATTGATCCGCGCCGCCAGCGCCGGGTTTCCGCCGATGTCGGTCAACCGGACGGCATAGCCCTCGTCGGTGGATGTGGCGGCGCCCTTGTTGACCAGCATCACGGTGCCGGTCGGCGTGACGCCGTCCCAGTAGAACCAGGTCTCGATGGTCTGGCTGCCGGTGCCGGCGTCCAGGCTGTCGTCGTCGGCGATGCGCACGTGGTCGTCGACGCCGTCGAATTGCAGCGCACCGGCCGGCGCGATGGCGCCCAGGATCTCCGGCGCGTCGGGCTCGGCGCCGACGGTGACGGTGATGGTCTGTGTGCGGGTGGTGCCGAGGTCGTCGGTGACCAGGACATCGAAGGTGTCGGTACCGTTGAAGTCGTGGTCCGGCGTGTAGGCATAGGCGCCGGTGGCGGCGTCGATGGTGACGGTTCCGTTCGGCGGCTGGCCGTCCGTGGCGATGGCGAACGACGCGATGGCGCCGTCGTCGGTGGCGCCGATGACGCCGGTGAGGACCGTGTCTTCGCGGGTCTCGACGCTGAGCGCGTGGATGGCGGGCGCGTTCTCGGTGAACGCCGGGGCGCCGCTAATGCTGGCGTCGTTTTCATTCTCGGTGGCGTCGATGATGCTGGTCGGCCGGTCCGCCGCGTTCCACGACGCGGCCGGATCGGCGAAGTTGGTCAGCGTGCCGTTCAGGCTTCCGGCACTGTCGGCGGCGGCACCGCCGGCGCCATCGTCGAGGGCCCACTGGCCGACCAGATTGCTCTCGCCACCGCTGAGGTTGACCAGACGGCTATCGGCGATCTCGGTCTCCGTGCGGGCGACGTCCCAAACCCGCACGTCGGCGATGTCGCCGGTGAAGCCCTCGCCGATCTTGACGGTGCCGTCGACGAAGCCCGTCAACACGCCGGGCTCGCTGTCAAACACGCCATCGATGTACATGCGCACGCTTTGAAGGCCGGCACCGCCATCGTTGACGACGGCAACGTGATGCCATTCGCCATCGTTAAGCCCCGTCGCGACGGAGGTCGCAATGGATGGGGAACTGGTGCCCCGGACCATTTGCAGACTGCCGCCGCTGATGGACAGAGGCATGAACGCGAAACCGGTACCCACGGCAGTCTGGCGGAAGATATCGCCGCCGCTGTCCGACGGATCCATGCGAATCCAGGCTTCATAGGTGTAGGCCGGTGTGGTGCCGGGGATATCGAGCGTGGCGGCTGCCACGTGCTCGGTGCCGCCGTTGAAGGTCAGCGAATCCCCGACGATGGCTTCCAATCCGAGCGGCGGCTCGTCGTCCATGCGCCAGTTGGCGATCAGGCCGGCGCTGTCCGCGGGCACGAAGCCGAGAATGTTGTCGTTGACCTCATCATCTGTGCGAATCGTATTCCAGACCCGAACATCGGCCATCCGGCCGTCGAAGAAGAGCGCGTTACTCGTGCCTTGAGCCCTCGCCCCGATGTGCAATTCGCTAAGGCTTCCCTGGTCCGGTCCGTTGGCGTAGACCTCGGTGCCCGTACCGGGATCGGTAGCGCTGGATATCGGCGCCTCGCGGCCGTCGACCAGCAGCTTGACCGTCTTCGCGTCCGCGTCCCTGACCAGCGCGAGATGCACCCATTCGCCGGCGACCAGGTTGGTGTCGAAGGTGACAAAGGAGTTGCCGTTGCTGCTGCCGTACTCATGCCCGTAGAAAACGTCGCCAGTGCTGTCGATCCCGAGCGAATAGAGGGAATTGACCGCTGGATTTCCGAAATCAGCCTGCGGCTTGGAGAACTGCAACAGGTCCTGGCTCGCCGATACGCTGTCCGGGTTGACCCAGATCTCGACGGTCAGATCGCCCGCAATAGCCAGTTCGTCAGATGAACCACGGCCGGCGTTGATGACATCTCCCGTGCCGTCGAAGTCCAGCGACCGCGCGACGTTGGGGCCGAGGGGCTGCGGCGAGGCGTCGACGAAGACGGCATTGGCGATGGTGCCGTCGTTCGCCGTCCCGTTGGTCTGGCTGTCCGTCGCATCCCCGGCGAGCTTGAAATAACCGACGAGGCCCGTCTCGTCGCCGGCCAGCGGCTGGTCCTTGTTATCGGCGATCTGGGCGTCGCTCCTGGCCGTATCCCAATAACGGACGTCGGCGATGTCGCCGTTGAACCCGAAATTGAACTCGTCAAAGGTCGTGCCGATATAGGCAGCGGTCCCGTTGACGTTCGGGTCATAGCTGAAGGTGGACGCACCGGTCGCCGTCGGCGTGGAGGCGATCGTATGGTTCGGCGATGGGCCGAAAACGTCACCGGTCTGGACCGCGCCGTCGATCAACAACTTGAGCTGATTGTTGGCCGCATTGGCCACCACGGCGACATGATGCCATTCGCCGTCGTTGACCACCTGATCCGTCCGGAACGCCCCTTGGGTGGCGCCGGTGTCGTTGAAGGTCAGGCGACCGGCCTCAAGATAGATCGCGCCCCCATCGTTATTGCCTGTCGAGCCGAGATTGGTGATGAATTCCGGGCTGGCGGAGGCTGAATCGGTTCTGACCCATGCCTCCCAGGTGAAATCACCGGCGCCCGTGGCAAGATCGCCGCTGGTTCCCAGGTTGACGGTATCGCCGGCGCCGTCGAAGGTCAGAACCGGGGCGAACGGATCAACCGGCGCGCCCTGGCCGACGTTGGCCGGGTTGACCCAGGTCACGTCACCGGCGGTGAAGTTGGTCAGCGTACCGTCGACACCACCCGCATCGTCGACGGCGACCACACCGGCGCCTTCATCCAGTTTGTAGTGGCGTACCAGCGCGCCGCCCTGGTTGCCGCTGAGGTCGACGGTGTCATTGTCCTGGATATCCTGTTGCGTCCGGACCTCGTTCCAGATCCTGACGTCGGCGATCTCGCCGTCGAAGTATTCGCTGGGCGAAGCGTACGGCCGCCCGATCTGTATTTCGTGGCTGGCATCATCAGCCGTCAGGGCCCAGGTTCCCGTGGTGGTGCCGATGCCGGTGCCCTGCGAGATCGTGTCCGCGGCGCTATCGACGAAGATCTGCACGGCGTTCGTCGAATCTGTGAATGTCACGGCGACATGGTGCCACTCGCCGTCATTGATGACCTCTGTCCCCGCAACGGTGGCGACGCCGTTGGCTCGCAGTGAAACGTGGCCGTTCCCATCCACGACGATCGCCTTGGAGCCGGTCTCCCAGGCGCCAAGGGCGTTCTTGGCGACGATCGTGTTGACGCTGCTTGAGCCGGGTTCGGTACGGACCCATGCCTCAATGGTGAAATCGGCCGCCCCCAGGTTGGTGCCGGCGCCATCGGCGACGACATAGTCGTTGCTGCCGTCGAACTCGAGCGAGGTGGCGACGTGCTGGGCGGCCTCGATCGACGGCGCGTGCGCCAGATTGGCGGCAGTGCCGTCGGATACATCATCGAAGCGCCAGTAGCCTTGCAGGTTGGGCTCGTCGGACGGAACCTCGACGCGGATATCGGCGTTGTCGTGGATCTGGTCGGCGGTGCGGGCGCTGTCCCAGATGCGGACCTCGTCCAGTTCGCCCTCGAAGTTGTTGTTGGTACCGCGGTTGTCCTCGCCGATGTATACGTCGGTGCCGGTGACGGCGGTGAGCTTGTTGATGGTATCGGTGGCCGTACCGATCAGGTTGACGTTGGCGGTCTCCACCTCGCCGTCGATGTAGAGCGTCGGCGTCGTCTGGTCGTAGGTGAAGGCGACATGGTGCCAGTTGCCGTCGGCAACGGTGGTGGTGCCGGTCAGGGAGATGCGGTCGCTGCCGCTAATCAGGACGTCGCCGCGGAGCGCACCATCGTCGATCATAAGCCGCCAGCCATTGGCGGCCGACGATTCTTCGGTATGCGTGATGATGTGGAAGTTACCGCTTGTGGAGTCGGTCTTGATCCAGGCTTCCAGAGTGAGTGCCGAAGTCGGATTGAGACCGGCTTCGTCCGGGACGATGACCACGTCGTCGACGCCGTCGAACTGCAGCGTGCCCTGGGCCGCCGAGGCGCCGAGGACCGTCGGCGTCTCGTTCACGGTGATCGTGACGCCGTCGGCGGCGTAGGCGATGGCGGCGCCGAGCGACGGGTCGAGGCCGGTGACGTTGACGTTGTCGAAGACGTCGGCGAGCACGTGGGTGTCAGTGTTCAGGATCTTGTAGGCCTGCCCCGCGACCGGCGTGAAGCCGGAGAAGTTGAGGTTCAGCGTGTCGTTGGCACCGGAGAGGTCGATGGTGTCGACGGTCAGCACGTCGAAGGTGCCGGAGCCCGGCGTACCCTGGATGTCAAAGGTGACGGCGCCGCCGGTGGCGGCGAAATCAAGCTCGGCGCCGGAAACATCCATGGCGTTGCCGACGACGCCGACGCCGCCGACTTCGATGGTGCCCTGGTTGTCGAACACCGCACCGTTCTCCAGCAGGATATTGCCGTTGCCGGTGATGATGCCGGTGTTGGTGAAGGTGCCGCCGTCGATGCGCAGCGTCGAGCCGGCAGCGATGTCGATATCGCCCGAGCTGGTCAGGCCAGCGTCGATAAACTCAAGCGTGCCGTTGTCGATGTCGATGGTGCCGGCGTTGGTGGTCGCGACCTCGACCTGCGAGGTGCCGGTGCCGATCGACTTCTGGAAGGTGCCGCCGGCCTCGATATCGAGCGTATTAGTGCCGGTGCCGAGATCGCGCAGCACCTCGGCGGTGCTGGCAATGAAACTGCCGCCGTCTCGGACGGTGATGGTGGTGCCGTTGTCGACCTCAATCGCACCCTGGGACGCCCAGTTGGCCGTGCCGTCGATGATGATGGCCGTGCCGTCGATGTTGACCGGGGTGGTGGCGCCGCTATCGAAATTGAGGGTACCCGCGGCGTTGATGTTGAGGGTGCCGCCCGAGATGATGTCGTTGGAGAACGCCAGCGTACCGTCCACGTCGACCTGGTTCTGGATGGCCAGGGTGCCGTTGTTCATATCCAGCGTATGGCCGGACGCCACCGTCAGGACCGTGCCGGTCGTGTTGGTGACGGTGGGGTCGGTGTCGGTGGTGCCGGTCATGCGCGTGATGCCGGCGCCTTGCAGGGTCGTGTCGGCGAAATCGATGGCGCCGGCGTTGAGATCGAAGATGGCGCCGCCGGCGACGTCGACGATGCCGGAAATGTCGCTGCTGGCGCCGCTCAGTTTGACCGTGCCGGTGTCCAGGTTGATGGTGCCGTCGCTGTCAAAATCCACGTCGATGGTGCTGACGCCGGTACCGGCGGATTTCCGCAACTCGCCGTGGATGGTCAGCGTGTTGGTGCCGGTGGCGCCGTCGATGATCTGCTGGCTGGTCTGGATATCGAACAGACCGCCCGCCTGCACGGTGAAGCCGGCACCGTTGTCGAACGTGATGCCGGCGGAGCTGGTCCAGGTCGTGGTGCCACCCGAGGCGAGTTCGACCTGGCGGCCGTCGAAGGTGGCGGCATTGGTGCCGAGGATATCCAGATCACCGCCGTTGGCGACGAAGGTCGTTCCGCCGCCGTCCATGGTGCCCGAGAATTCGTAGGTGCCGGCGATGCTGATGCCGCCGAGGCCGCCGACCGTGCTGGTCGAGACATGCGAGACCGTGGCGCCGGAGTTGACGCTCAGGGTGGAGCCCGACGCGATGTCGATGGTGGCGCCATCGAAGCGGACCTCGCCCGCCGAGCCGATGATGGTGGAGTTGCCGTCCACCGTGACGTTGCCGCCCGAGAAGTGTATCTGAGTGGTGGCGCCGCTGGTGGTGATGTTGGCGTCGATCGTGCCGTCGCCATTGAAGGTCAGGTCGCCATTATCGGCCTGGATATTGCCGTCGATGTCGTAGTCGACGTTGATGGTCGAGGTACCGGTGCCGGCCGTCTTGTGCAGCGTGCCGCTGTTCGCGACGATCAACTGGTTGATGCCGGTGCCGCCGTCGTTCAGCGAGCGGTTGCTTTGGATATCGAAAGTGCCGCCGCTGGCGATGGTGATGGTGGCGCTGTCATCCAGCGTGACGTTGCCGCTGCCCGTGGTATCCAGCCAGTCGAGGCTGCCGTTGACCGTGATGTCGCGGGTATCGATGTCGATGGTGGCGATCTCGGTCAGTTCCATGGTGCCGTTGACCGTGACGGCACCGGCGCCGGCCAGTGTGCCGCCGTCCATGCGGTAGGTGCCGTCGACGATCAGGTTACCGGCGCCGTTCAGCGTGCCGCTATTCTGATCCAGGGTATGGACGGAGCCGACGGTCAAGGTGTCGTTGGCGGTGACGGTCGAGGTGCCGTTGATGATCGTCTCGCCGTTGCCGTTCAGCGTCGTCGCCGCGGTGACGGTGTGGGTGCCGCCGTCGAATTCCAGGAAGGCGCCGGGGCCTTCATCGTTCACTTCGATGGTGCCGGCAAGCGTGCTGCCACCCTTCAGTTCCAGATTGCCATTGTCGAGGTCGATGGCGCCGGTGTGGGCCAAGGCGCCGTTGACAATCACCGTGCCGATATTGACATCGATGGTGCCGGCCGACGTCAGGTCCGTCTCGATCGTGGCGGCGCCGGTGCTGGCGGTCTTGGACAGCGTGCCGCCGGCCTCGATGGTGATGCTACCGGCGGCCGTACCGGCAACGATGCTGCGCGGCGTCTGGATATCGAAATTGCCGCCGTTATTGACGGTGATGCCGCCACCGTTCTGCAGCGTCATGTTGTTGGCGGCGCCGCTGTTCCAGAGCATGGTGCCGGCAACCTGGACGTCGCGGGCATCAAGGATGACGGTGACGGTGTTATCCAGGTCCACCAAGCCGGTGGCGCCGACCGTGAGTGTGCCGGCGCCGGAAACCGTGCCCGACGTCCAATCCAGATCGCCGTTGACGACGATATCGCCGGCACCGGTCAGGGCGCCGCCCTGCAAGCCGAAGGTATGCCCGGCATCGACGGTCATCGTCTTCGTGGCATCGACGCTGATGGTAGAGGTTTGGGTGCGCGTGAGGCCCTCGCCGGTCAGCAGCAGGTCATCGTTCACCGTGTGGGGGCCGCCGCCGACGAACCGGGCGATGGAATCGGTCGTGTTCGCGAACTGCGTGAACGCCACGTCCGCCGTTTGGTCGTCGGTTCCGGACCCACCGTCGTCGGCGTCGGCGGTGATCGATGTGAACACACCTGGCGTCACGCTGGTCAGCACAATCTGGTCGCCGGTGCCGATGGACGCCGTGACCGTCCCGCCGACGGCGGTATCGATCTTGCCAATCAGGGCATCGCGAACCCCTGCGAGCGAGGTGTCGCCGGCGACCACGGTGTGGGCAACGGGCGTGCCGCCGACGGTGACCGTGAAGATGTCGTCGACTTCGAAGCCGCCACCGAGGTCGACGGTGATGATCTGCGGCGTGATGCCGGCGACATCGATGGTGCCGCCCAGCGTCGTCGCACCGCTGAAGGAAATTTCGCCGTTGTCGATGTCGATAGTGCCGGCCGAGGCGACATCGACGGCAAGCGTCGTCGTGCCGTCGCCGATGTTGGTCTTCGTCAGCGTGCCGCCGGCATCGATGTTGATCAGGTTGCCGGTGCCGGAGGTCACCATGCTTTCATGGTTCTGGATGTCGAACGAGGCGCCGGCATTGATATCGATGACGGTGCCGTCCTTCAGCAGGGGGCTGCCGGTGGTCACCGGATTGCGCCACAGCACCTGACCGTCGACATTCAGGGTCACGCTCTCCAGGGTCCTCGGGCCACTGTTCTGATCCAGCATGTCGAAGACGCCGGTGGAACTGACGTTGACGGTGCCGCCGGCGGCGCTGAGCGTGCCGCTGGTGATCTGGAAATTGCCGTCGATCTGCAGGGCGGCGCCGCTGCTGACATCCAGGATGGCGTCCGTCAGAAGGCTCAACTGGAAGTCATCGGTGACGGTCACGGTTGCCGACGGATCGATGGTCAACGTGGTCCCGGCGCCGAAGATCGATGATCCGCCGTCGCCGTTCATGGCCAGATCGCCGCTGATCACGTGCGTGCCAAGGTTGAATTGGAGGCTACCGCCGTTGGAGGTATCGATCGTGCCGCTCAGGTCGGACGTGTCCGAGAGGCGCATGAACCCGGTGGTGACGTTGATGGTTCCGTCGGAGGTGACGTCGGTTCTGATGACGTTGAAGTCGCCCTCGACGCTCTTCCTGAACTCGCCGCCCGCCTCGATGACGATGCCGGCACCGGCGCTGTCGTCATCGACGATTTCCTTGCCGGACCGGTTGTCGAACAGGCCGCCGGACTTGACGGTGATGGTGGCGCCGTTGTTGAGCACGATGTCGTTGTTGGTGCTGGTGCCCGACCCGGTCCATTCGGCGGTGCCTTCGATATCCAGGTCGCGTCCGTCGAGGATCTTGTCCTGGCCGGAGACCGCGAAGTCATAGAGGCCACCCGCGGCGACCGTCGTCGTGCCGGTGCCGGAGAACGTGCCGTATTCGTGCACCAGGGTGCCACTGATGGTGAAGTCGGCGTCGCCGGTCAGCGTGCCGTTGCCGCGAATCTCGATCTCCCCGCCGCTACCGATCGAGCCGCCGCTCTCGAAGCTCAGCGTCGCCTGGTTGAGGTCCAGGCGGGCGTCGACAATCAGCACGCCCACCGTCTCGCTGGTGGCGCCGCCGGACAGGTTCACCGTGCCGATGCCGTTGACGGTCGCCCGGTCGAACGCGCCCGGCACCACACCGGTATCCCAATCCCCCGCCGTCAGCCAGTTTTGACCGGCCGAGGCATCGGTCGTGTAGATGACGTCGTTGAAGTCCGGCCTGACGGTCAGCGTCTGCACCGTCGTCTCGGTCTCGCCCAACTCGGTCGAGGTCGCGGTGACCGTCAGGTCGATGTCCAGCGCCTCTGTCTCATGCAGCGTGATGGCGAGTGTGGAGAGATCGGCCAGGTCGACTTCGTAGGTCTTCGGCCCGACCTCGATCTGGCGCACCATGGCGGTATTGCCGCTGCCGTCCTGGCCGTCCGATTGCCAGCCGACGACCACGTCGCCGTTGGTCAGCGTCGCCAGCCTCGGATAGAGCTGATCCCCAGCGGTGACTTCATTGAGCGGAATTTCAGGCCCGGTGGCGTTGCCCGCGTCGTCGAAGCGCCGGGCGTAGCTGCCGTAGCCATCGCCGTCCTGATCGAGCGAGACCCAGGCGACCATGAAACCGCCGTCGTCGAGCGGCGTCACTTCTGGGCTGGATTGTTCGCCAAAGGTGAATTCATTGACCGGAATTTCGGGCGTCAGGGCGTTGCCTGCGTCATCGAAGATGCGCGCCAGGACGCCAAAACTGCTGCCGTCGGGGCTCGCCGCGTCGTGCCAGGTGACGACGAAACCGCCGCGATCGAGTGCTGTCACCGAGGCTTCGGATTGGTCACTGAACGTCTGGGTGTTGACCTGAATCGGGCTGTTGACGTTTTGCACGCCGCTGGCATCAAAGACGCTGGCGAAAACACCAAGGCCGTTGCCGTCGCCGGGGCTGGCGTTGTAGGTGGTGACCCAGCCGCCGCCCGGAAGCCCGGAGAGCGACGCGGCGGAGGTCGAAGCGGAGACCACAAGCGCGTCGCTGCCGGGGAACTCGTCGGCGACTTGGGCGAGGCCGTCGCGGCTGACCATGTTGGCGCTGGCATCAAAACGCTGCATCACGATATCCGAGAACGAACCGCCACCCACGTGGCTATGCCAGCCGATGATGAAGCCGCCGTCGTCGAGGGCCGTCGCCGTCGGAACAAGCTGGGCATGGTCAGCCAGCGTATTGACCTGGAATTCGCTGCCGACCGTGGTACCGGAGGCATCGAAACGCTGCGCGAAAATACCGACGTTGCTGCCGTCGGGCGTGCCGTCGTAGGCGATGACGAAACCGCCATCCGGCAGGCCGACCACCGCCGCCGGCCAGTTGGATAGGTTGCGAGCGCCGCTGGCCTGGAACTCGACACCGACCTTGGTGCCGGAAGCATCGTAGATCTGCGCGAAGATATCTTGCTGGCCGGGACCTTGATCCGTCGAACCCCAGGTGACGACATAGCCGCCGCCCGAAAGATCGGAAATGGCGACGTCGCGCTGATCGCCGGTGGTGAAGGTGTTGGCCTGGAATTCGGCCCCCAGGGTCAGGCTCTCGACGATGGTGCCGGCGGTAAGGAAGGCGTCCGCCGGCACGCCGGAGATTGTCACCGTGGTTCCCAGAACCTCCGACCCATCGTCGTCGCCCTGGACCACCGAGAGGCCGAGCAGCGCGGTCGAACCGGCCGGCGCCGTGGTGATATTCGGCGTGATGATCGGCGCGTCGACAACGGCTTCGATGTCGACGTTGACGGTCAGGGTATCCGTGCCCCCCGCCCCGTCGTCGACGGTGACCTCGAAGGTGTCGACGCCGGCGAAATCGGCGTTGGGCGTGTAGACGTAGCTGCCGTCGGTGTTGACGACGACGCTGCCGTTGGCGGGATCGTCAGACTTCGTCCAGGTCAGGGTCTGGACGGGTCCGTTGTCGTTGTCCACGTCGTCGGCCGAAAGCTGGCCACGGATGGCGACGTCTTCCTCGGTGAACACGTCGGTCGTGAACAGCGTCGGCGCCGTGCCGATGAAGGTGGGATCGCCGGCGGCGGTGCCCGGGTGGTTGCCGGTGGCGTCGAGGATGGCGTCGGCGGTCAGCGGGGCGTCGCCGACGATGTCGTCGAGGCGCCAGTTGGCGGCCAGGCCGGCCGCGTCGGCCGACACCGGGTGATCCAAGTTGTCGCGGATTTCGTCGGCGCTGCGGGCGTCGTCCCAGACCCGCACGTCGGCCAGCGCGGTATCGCCGAACAAGCCGTTGTTCAGGGTGTCGGAGCCAGTGAACACCGCCCCCAGGGCCATGCGCGCCACCGGGTCGATGGCGGCGAAGCCGGCCAGAGAACTGTTGCTGTGGCCGCTGCCCTCGCCATCGGCCCAACCGGCGTTCGAGCCGTCGAGATAGCCGCGGACCTCGCCGCCCGCGCCTGCATCGGTATCGATGACCAGGGAGACATGATGCCAGCCGTCGAGCCCCGAGATGTCCAGGGTCTGCGCGGCGCGCAGCGTGCCGTCCGAAGCGCGAACCACCAGATTGCCGTCCCCGGTGAAGACGTTCCAGCCCTCCGCCAGCGAGTTCAAGCCGCCGCGCGAGGCCATGATCTGCGTGCCGGTGGTGCCGATTTTCGAAAAATCGGCCCATAACTCGATCGTCATGCTGCCACTTCCCGGCGCCCCGACGCCGGTGCCGACGTCGATGTAATCTCCGGTACCATCGAAGTCCATGGCCCGGCCGATGACGTTGGGGCCGAGGGGCAGCGGGCTCTGGCTGACGATGGCGGCGTCGGCATTGAAGGTGCCGGTGGCCGAGCCGACCACCGAGTCCGCGTCCTCGGTCAGCGGATGGTAACTGACCAGGTTGTCTTCCGCGCCGCCAAGGTGTTCGAAGCGGTTGGACGAGATTTCGCCGCTGGTGCGGATGTCGTCCCAGATGCGGACGTCGGCGATCTCGCCCTTGAATTCATGCACGATGGTGGAGCTGTTATCGCCGATGAGCACGTCCGTGGCGGCGCTGACGGAACCGGTTTCGGTGCTCGAGTGTACCTGCGAGCCGTTGACGTAAATCTTGACATCGCCGTTGGTGAAGCTGGCGGCGACGTGGCTCCATTCGCCGTAGGGCAGCACCGGACCGACCTCGGTGGCGACGCCGGCGGTGCCGAAGGCGATATTGCCGCCCCCGCCGAGGAACAGATGCGTGTTGTTGACCGCGGCCGTGCCGATGCTGACGATGCCCTGCGCGAGCCCCGTGTCCTCCGGCCTGATCCAGGCTTCGAAAGTAACCTCTCCCGACGTGTTGGTCGGGAACCCGGTCACCGAGACGCTATCACCCGTACCGTCCAATGACAGCACCGGCGCGAAGGGCGAGAGCGGCGCGCCCTGGCCCACTGCGGCGTCATTCAGGTTGCTCGAAAGGTCGGCGGCGGTACCGTCGTCATCGAGGTCGTCGAGCGGCCAATAGCCGGCGAGGTTGTCCTCAATGGCGACGACGCCGCCGGAGTTGGTGTAGAAGCCGCCGATTTCCTCGGCCGTGCGCACGTCATCCCAGACCCGAACCTCGGCCAGCTGTCCGCCATAGGCGCCGCCCAGTTCACTGTTGCCGAGCAGCAGGGCATCGGTGTTGTCGATGGCCCCCTTGGTGAAGAAGGCGTCGAGAGCCGGGTCGTCGACCCAGCCGTCGGCGGCGCCATCGAAGTAACCGGTCACCTGCCCGAACACGTCGCTCTGATCGATCACCATGGCCACGTGGTGCCAACCGACGGCGGCGCCGGTCAGGTCGTATTCGACCCCGCCGGTGAAGGTGGCGCCGGCGGTGCCGCTCTGGTTGACCTGGGCCCGCAGCAGCGGCGTGCCCGCGGTGTCATCCAGGAAGATGGCGAAGCCTTCGTCGCCGAGCAGCGGGTCGCCCTTGCTGACCAGGAACTCAGGTCCGCTCGGCGAGACGCCGTCCCAGTGGAACCAGGCCTCGATGGTCTGGCTGCCGGTGCCGGCGTTGAGGGTTGGATCGTGGGCGATCTCGGCGACGTCGTCGATGCCGTCGAACTGCAATGCACCGCCTGTCGCCGCGGCGCCGATGGCCTCCGGCAGATCGTTGACCCCCGCCACATCGACCGAGCGGACCAGCGGCGTCGAGGTGCCGCCGTCGCCGTCGGAGACCGTGAACGAGATATCGCGCGCGACTTCCTGCGGCGCGTCGGAAACGTTGGAGAACGTGACCGCGCGGGCCAGCGACTGGGTGTTGGCAAGCGTGGCGCTGGCGTTGAGGTCGATGACCAGCGGATCGCCAACGCCCCGCCCGCCCGAGAAGGTACCGATGACGACGCTGTTGAACAGAACCGTGCTGCCCGAGATCTCGATATCACCCGGGCCGATGTTGGCCACGGCCAGCCGGTCGTCCGCGTCGCCGTTGGCGTCGATGTCGACGACAAGCTGGCCGCCGTCGAAGTTGGCGCTGTCCACATCGGTGATGATGATCGCGTCGTCGACCAGGACCGCCGGCGCATCCTCGGTGAACGCGGTCTGCGTGCCGCGGTCGAAGACCGCAACCGTGTCGCTTACGGTGCTGCCGACATAGAGGTTCGCGCCGTCCGGCGAGACGATCATGCTGAACGGATTGTCGACCCCCGTGACGCCGCCGACGCCATCCGTGAACACCCCGTCGGCGGTCAGGACACCATCCGCCGGGTTGCGGGCGTAAACGAAGACCTCGTCCGTATTCTGGGATGCGATGAAGACACTCAAACCATCGGGGGAAATGGCCAATGCCCTCGGCTGCGTACCGCTGAGGATAATCGGCGTGTCGGGCGTCACCTCGCCGGTCGTCTCGTTGCGCGTGAAGACCTGAAGCTTAGGGCTGTTCTGGTTGGCCACATAGACGTTCTTGCCATCGGGCGAAACGACGACGCCGAGCGCGAAGCCGCCGAGGGATTCGGTCTCGACCGCCGACAGCGTTCCATCGGTGGTATTGCGGGCCACGACTTGCAGGTTGGCGCCGTTCGTAATGTAGAGGAACTCCCCGTCGGGAGACCCGGCGATGCCGGCCAGCGAGCCACCGATAGTGGTGTCCTGGCTCGCGAACGTCATATCGCCCGTCGACGTATCCCGGCTGATGATCGCCACCCCGTCCCCGGTGTTGGACGGCACGTAAATGAACTTGCCGTCCGCGGTGATGTGAACATCGTTCGGGCTGTCCAGACCGATGGTCGAACCGTTGTCGACGATGGTGCGGTCGTTCGACAACCCACCCGTCGTCGGGTTCACGTCGAAGGCGTGCAACCGGGCCGGCGTCGAACCGGTGGCAACGTACAGCTGATTGCCGTCCGGCGAGACCTGCAGGTAGCGCGCACCGGTGACGGTGACGGAGCTGTCGAAGGTCAGCTCGCCCGTGCCCGCGTCGCGGTCGAAGATGCGCACCGCGTCGGTGCTCGTGACATAGGCGAACTTGCCGTCGAGGGAGACCACCATATCGATCGGTGCCGCCGACGCCTCCGATTCGAGGAACGCCAGTTCGCCGGCTTCCACCGCCGCGGTATCGACCACCGGCGCGTCGTTGGTCAGCTGGATGTCGACGGTGCGCTCGACCGTCGTCGAGGTGCCGCCGTCGCCATCCGAAACGGTGAAGCTGATGGTGCGGTCGGCGGGCGCCGGTTCGGCGGCGACGTTGTCGAAGGTGATGGCGCGGGCCAGCGCCTGCACCGCGTCCGGCGTGGCGAAGTCGTTGAAGGTGAAGACCAGCGGATCGCCGGCGCCGATGCCGCCCGTGAACGTGCCGATGACGGTCGTGGCGAAGGTCACGTTGGAACCAGATGTCTGGATACCGCCCGATCCCAGATCGGCGATGCCGAGGCGGTCGTTCGCCGTGCCGCCGGCCGTGATGTCGACGGTCATGACGCCGGTGTCGAAATCATCGCTGTCCGGATCGGTGACGGTGATCAGGGCGTCGACCGGAACCGGCCCGGCGTCTTCGACGAAGACGTCGCCGAAGTTGACGACCCGTGTGGTGATGCCGCCGGACGCATCGCCGACGCGGCCGTCTTCATCCCAGGCGAAGGCAACGTTGCCGTTGGCTAGAAGCGCCAGCTCCGGGTTGGACTGGTTGCCCGTGGTGTTCTGGTTGATCTGGGTTTCCAGGCCGACGCGCGAGCCGTCGGCCGCGAACCTTTGCGAGAACACTCCTTCGATGTCGCCATCCTGGCCAAGTGATTCCCAGGCCACCACGAAGCCACCATCGTCGAGCGTGGTGACGCGGACGTCTTCCTGATCGCTGGTTGTCGTCGTATTGATCTGGAACTCGCCACCCACGACAACGCCGCTGGCGTCATATCGCTGGCCGTAGACGCCGTGGCCGTCACCGTCCTGGGTAAGGGATTCCCAGACGATGACGAAACTACCGTCGGCGAAGCCTGCCACATGAGGCTGTTCCTGAAAATCGGTGGTCGTCGTGTTGACCTGGAATTCACCGCCAAGCGGATTGGCGCTGGCGTCGAAGCGCTGGGCGAAAACACCGTCGAAGTCGCCGTCCAGGCCACTTTGGTCCTTCCAGACGACGACGAACCCGCTGGCGCCGAGGCTGGCGATCGCCTGGTCGAAGTTATCGCTGGTCGCGGTGGAGCTGACCGGGAATTCACCCGTCGCCGGCGTGCCGTCGGAATTGTAGCGCCGCCCGACGATCTGGCTCAGGAAGCTGGTCTGATTCACGTCTTCCCAGGAAACGACGAAACCACCGTCCGGAAGACCAACCACCTGTGGATCGTCCTGTCGGTCGATGGTGCTGGTGTTGACCGCAAACTCGATACCGACCGGATTGCCGCTGGCGTCGAAACGTTGGCCGAAGACGCCGTCGCTGTCCCCGTCCTGTTCGGCCGACTCCCAAATGGCCACGAAACCACCACCGGAGAGACTCGCCACCGCCACGTCTTGCTGGTCGCCGGTGGCGAACGTGTTGACGATGAATTCGTCCCCAAGGGGCTGGCCGGCGGCATCGAACCGGCGGCCGACGATGGCTCCCCGGTCGCCGTCCTGGGCACTGGTTTCGCCGCTCTCCCACATCACCACATAGGTGCCGTCGTCGAGCGCCGCAATCGACGGCTGCTTCTCGTCGTCGGAGGTGACCTGATTGACCGCGACCTCGTCCGACGTGCCGTCCGCCGGCACCGTCGGCGCGTCGTTGAAGAACGGATCGATGGTGACGGTGAACGGCTGGGTCGAGAAGCCGCCCTTGTCGTCGTCGACGCGCACGGTGAAGGTGTCGGTGCCGTCGAAGTCCGGATCGGGCGTGTAGATGTAGGCGCCCGTGTCGGGATCGATGGTCAGCGTGCCGTCGGTGGGCTCGCCGCCGGTATCCAGGGCGTAGGTCAGCGTGTCGCCGGCGAGGTCGTTGACGATGATCTGGCCGCCCAGGGGCACGTCCTCGGTCGTCGTCAGCGCGCTGGCGGCGATCGCGGGCGAGGTATCGAACAGGGTGGCGCCGGTGACCGTGCCGGCGTGGGCGCCCAGGATGTCCTGCGTCTGGCCGCCGCCGTCGATGCCGCCGAGCGGCCAGTTGGCGACCAGGCCGTCCTCGGCCGGGTTGGCAACGTTGGTCATGTTGGCGTTGATCTCGTCGGCGCTGCGGACGTCGTCCCAGAAGCGCACATCGGCGATGCGGCCGTCGAAGCCCTGATCGGTGGTATCGCTGAAGCGGCCGATGTTGAGGGTCGAGCCGGCCGGCCTGAGGGCGCCGCCGGTCACCGTGGTGCCGATGAGCTGGCCATCGACGTAAAACGACAAGGTGTTGTTACTGCTGTCGAACGAGGCAGCGAGATGCTTCCATTCGCCGGTCGGGAAGGTCTCCGTCGCTTCCACCTTGAAGAAGGCGGGCGCCGTATCGTAGGCCTGGATCTGCGCCACGCCGTTGTTGATCTGCAGCGAGTAGGTGGCGAAGGTGGCGGTCGTCGATTCCAGGGTCAGGATGCGGTGCTGATTGGTATCCGAGCTGTCGCTCTGCACCCAGGCCTCGATGGTCCAGCTTTCCGGATTGAACGCATCGGCCGTATTCGGGATCGACACGCCATCGCCGGAGCCGGCGAAGTCCATGACCCGGCCAATGACGTTGGGGCCGAGGGGCAGTGGGGCAGAGGGATCGTTGGCCGGATCGATGGAAAGCCGCCGGGCAAAGATGCCGCCCTGGTCCGAGTCCTGGCCGTCGGACTCCCAGGTCGCGATGATACTGCCATCCGCCAATTGTTCGATCTGACGCGCCGACTGATCGCCAGTATCGAATGTATTGATCTGCAGTTCCTGACCGACGGCATTGCCGGACGCATCAAAGCGCTGCACGAACGTGCTCTGCTCGGCCGCGTTGCCGTCATCGAAAGCGACGGCAAACCCGCCATCGTCCAGGGCCAGGACATTGGGCCTCGCCGCTGTCGTCAAGCTGTTCGTGGTAATCTGGAATTCGGAACCATACGCCGTGCCATCCGAATTATAGATCTGGGCATAAACGCCATCGGCTGGTCCGCTCTGACTGACACCCTGCCACACCACGACGAACCGGCCGTCGGCCAGTCCGGCAACGTCCGGCGCGCGCTGGTCACCAGTCGTCGTGGTATTGACCTGGAATTCGCTGCCCTGGGCAACGCCGGCCTCGTTGTAACGCTGGCCGGCAACCGCGAAACCACTGCCGTCCTTGTTGTCGCTTTGCCAAACGATGACGAAATCACCATTCGCCAGCGGCTCCAACGCTGAACCACCTTGCCCGCCGGCCGTGGTAACCGAATTGACCTGGAATTCGCCGGTGACGGCCGTCCCCGAACTATTGAAGATGCGCGCCGCAACCTCCGGATTGGACTGGCCGCCGGTGTGTTCACTCGTCCAGGACACGGCGAAGTTATCGTTGTTCAGGACCGTGAGTGCCAGATTGTGCTGGGCATCGTTTTCTAACGCATTGATCTGGAATTCACCGCCGACTGCGACACCGCTCGAGTTGTACAGTTGAGCGACGATGGCGCTGCGGTGCGAATCGAAGTTGTCGGTCTGCCAGGCGATTACGAAGCTGCCGTCACTGAATCCACCGATCATCGGCTCAGTCTGAAGGCCGGTTGTCGTGGTATGGATTTGGAATTCGTTACCGACCGGCAGGTCGTTGGCGTCGTAACGCTGGCCATAGACGCCGCCGTTGTCCGTATCCTGCCCGACCGAGTTCCAGGCAATGATGTAGCCGCCGTCGGCCAGGGTCCCCATGAAGGGCAGAATCTGATTGCCGCCCGATGTCGAATTGACTTGGAATTCGTCACTAGTCAGTGACGGCGTGCCGTCACCGAGTGTCGCCGGATTGACCCAGGTCTCGGCCCCGGCGTCGAAGTTGGTCAGCGTGCCGTCGTTGTTGCCGATTGCGTCGGCGGCGATGGCGCCGGCGCCGTCATCCAGCGGCCAGACGGAGATCAGCTCCGTCGGCGCGTTGGTGGCGTCATAACGGGTGGTTGCGGCGGCGGCGATGTCCTCGGCGGAGCGCGCGCCCGTCCAGGCCCGCATGTCGGCCATCTGGCCGTCCATGTAGCGGTCGATGGAATTGTTGAAGTGTCCGATCTCCAGCGGTTGGCTGCCGGAAACCAGGGTATCCGGGCCGTAGGACAGAGTCCCCGCGACCACGCCGTCGGCGTAGGTTGTGATTTGCTTGTTGACCGCATCGACCGTGACGGCCACGTGCGTCCACTCGCCGGCCTGAATGGACGTCGAGGAAAACACGTTCGCAGAGCTGCTCGCCCCGCTACCACCAATGAAGATCAAGTTCCCGACAGAGTTAATATAGAAAAGAGTCTCCGAATTAGCGTTCGACTGCCCCGACGTCACGGTGGGCTTCGAGAAGATGGCGGCCTGCCCCGCCGGCAAGGCGTCGAGCATGATCCAGCCTTCGAGCGTGTAACTGGCGGGAAGGCTGGTAAGACCAGTACTGATGAACTCGTCGGTGCCGTTGAGTGCCAGCGACCCCGCCACGTGCTCACCGACTTCTGCCGACGGCGCGTGCGCCAGGTTGGCGGTGGTGCCGCTGGCGGCATCGTCGAAGCGCCAGTAGCCTTGCAGGGCGGCTTCGTCGGCCGGGACCTCGATGCGGGTTTGGAAGTTGTCGGCGATCTGCTCGGCCGTCCGCTTTTCGGAGAAGATGCGGACCTCGTCGAGCTGGCCACTTAACGGATTCCCGCCCGCGGTCGACTGCCCCAGGGTGGCGGCGCCGATCTGCAGGTCCAAAGTCTGGGTCTGCGCGGCACCGCTGGCCTGGCCGTCGATGTAGAGCTGTGTCAGGTTTGCCGTGTTATCGTGCACGGCCGCAACGTGATGCCACTGGCCGACCGTCATGGTGCCGGCTGAGACCGCCGGCAACTCGGCTCCGAAGCTGCCCAACAAGACGTTACCCGACGCGTCGACCCGAAGGTCCGCGCGCTGGCCGGAAACGTCGGCGCCGACCGACAAGAACGTACCGGGACCGGCCGAATCCAGATAGACCCAAGTCTCCCAGGTAAAGTCCCCGGTGCCCGTATAGATGCCCTGCGTATCGTCGATGACAACGACGTCGTTGCCATCGAACTGCAACACCCCGCCGGCGGCGTTGGCGCCGAGGATTTCGGGCGCCTTGTTGACGGTCACCGTCAGCCCGCCGGTGGGCGAGTAGTCGGTGACGATATTGAACTCTGACCCCAGATTGTGGTTGACGGTGTCGAAGATGTTGTCGAGCGTCAGGTCGTCGTTCAGGTCGCTGTCGTGGCCGGCGTAATTCAGGATCTGGAAGCTTTCGCCGCCCTTGACGTCGGCGATGAAGGCGCTGTCGAAGTTGAGCGTCAGGGCGTCGCTGCCGCCGGACAGGTCGATGGTATCGACCGTCACGGTGTCGAAGTCCGAAATGCCGTTGATGTCGATGTTGAGCGAACCGCCGGAAGTGAAGTCGACCTCGGCGCCGGTCAGCGTCAGGTCGCCGGTGCTACCCGGCGTGGTGCCGGCGTCGATGGTGCCCTGGTTGTCGATGCTGCCGCCGGCGGTGAACTGGATGATGCCTTCGCCCTGGATGATGCCGGTGTTGGTCAGCGTGGAGCCGCTGATGGTCAACGTGGCGCCGGCGGCGACGTCGAGCACGTTGTTGTTCGCCAAGTCTCCCGAGATCACCACGGAGAGGCCGGAGGAAACGTTGATGGTGCCGTTGTTGGTGGTGTCGACGGCCAGCGTGGTGGTATCCACGCCTTCGCCAAGTGAAAGCGATGACGTGGAGTCGAGCGTCAGCGTCCCGGTACCGCCGAGGGTACCGCCATCAGAGACGCTCAGGCTGTGTCCGGTGACGGAAACCGCGCCGCCAATCGAAAGCGATGTGCCGGCGCCGTCGACCGCCGTCGTGCCGGTCCCCGATAGCGTGGCGACGCCGCCCAGCGCGTGCGTGCCAACGATGAAATCGAGACTGCCGTCGACCGTCACATCATTGAGCAGCGACGAGGTGCCGGCAAAATCAAGGCTGGCGCCGGATTGGACGGAGATGGCGCCTTCGCCAGCGGTCATGGTAACGCCGCCCGTAAACAGCAGATCGCCGGTTTCGACGTTGATCGAGGCATCGTCCAACGCCACGTCGACGCCAACCGTGGTGGAACCAGTGGAGACGCTGCGGGTCAGCGAGCCGCCGACGCCGATGGAGATGCTGCCGCCACCCGTCCCGGCGCTGATGCTGCCGTCATTCTGCAGATCAAACGCGCCGTCGGCACCGATGGCGATGGTGGCGCCATTGGATAGGGGAATATCGCCGTCGGCCGTGGCGTCGCGGACCAGCACGCCGCCGGAAGCGACATCGATGGTCCAGCCGTCGATCGACTTGGCGGTCGATGAGCTGATCAGGTGGGTCCCGGACGCCCCCAGCGACAATCCGCCGGTCCCGCTGATGGCGCCGCCGCGCCAATCAAGATCGCCGCCGACGGTGATGCTGCCGTCGCCCTGCACAGGTGCTTCCAGATCAAGCTTGGTGCCGCCAGCCATCGTCAGGCTGCCACTGACCTCGACAACAACCGACGAGCCGAAGCTGGCGATGATGCCGCCGGTGCCGGTAATTGTCGTGTCGCCGAAGAAGTCGAAGGTTCCGGTATCGAGGGTCAGGCCGGTGTCGCCGCCGGTGTTGGCACCGATATCCAGATCGCCGGCGAAGTCGCCACCGGCCTGGAACGAGATCGACCCTGCGTCGATGTCAATCACGCCGGCATCAGTCAGCGTCACCGGAACGAGAATATCGAGGCCGCCGTCGTCGACGGTCTTGGTCAGCGTGCCATCGATGATGAAGACGCTGTCGGCGCTGCCGCCGTCGGCGATGGCGCCGCCGTACTGCAGATCGAGCGTGCCGCCCGCCGCGACGGTCAGCGCGGCCCCATTGTCGAGGATCAGATCGCCTCCGGCCGTCGTCTCCAACGTCGCCGTACCGCGGATATTGAGATCGCTGCCGTCGAGGGTGGCGTCCTCGCCGTTATCGATGCTCAGCGTGCCGCCGGTGGCGATTACAGTGCGGCCGCCGCCCTCGATGGTGCCATCTTTCCACACCATGTCACCGTTGACCGTGGCCAGCCCGGCGATACTGAAGCTGGAACCGCCGTCGATGGTGAACGTCGTGCCGGCGGCGAAATCGGCGTTGGCGGCAATGGTCAGATCTGCCGCTGCAGCGGCCAGACTGGGCGCATCCAAGAACATCAGATCGCCCAGTTCGCCGGCGCCGCTGGAACCGACGGTCGTGGCCGCGGCGGTCGTGGCATTGATGGTGTAGAGAGTGTCGCTGCCTTCGACGGTGGCGTGGATGTCGCCGGCCGCATTGATGCCCATGCCGGTGATCAGTTGGGTCGAGTTGAACTGCGGGCTGATCTGAGCCACTTGGGTGCCCACACCGGAGGTCGGATCGATCGTGACCAAATGGCTTTGCTGACTGGTCTGGAAATAACCGGCGCCGTAGAACGTGCCGTTCGGATGGAAGCCCAGGCCCATGCCCGCGATGAAGTATTTGGTCCCCAGATCATTGCCGACCGTCGACGCGGCGCCAGTGGTTTCGTTGAAGGTGTAGAGTTGCCCGTCGGAATTGATGCCGTAAATGGCGTTGTCGCTGGGCCGGATGGCGATATCGGCGATCTTGGCAGTAGTGATGCCCGTGATCTGAACACTGGAAATCTCGGCGCCCGTCGTCGGGTTCAATTCCATCAGATACGAGGAATTGTCCGATTCCGTGCGCACCGCAAACACACGGCCGTCGTTGGTCTTGTCGAGGCCCGATAGTCCGCCCGGTGTCACGGAATCGGTGATCAACGATCCCGCGCCGTTGTCGATATTCAGTTCAAGATAACCACCCTCGTTGCTCGCCGAGCCGAAACTGACGCCGGCGAAGAGCGTTTCCGTTAACTGAAGGGCACCGCCGAGAATGAAATCGGAGTCGGCATCGAGTTCACCGACGCTCGCGGTCGAATCTCCGAGGAAGATTGTTCCCGCCCCTTGCAGCACTGCCTTGTCGAAGCCGTCGGGCAGCGAACTCTGGCTCCAGTTGGCGATCGTTTCCCAGTCCGTGTCGGTGCCCTGGGCGTGGATGTTGTCGACGAAGCCCGGCAGCACGGTCAGGGTCTCGGACGCTGTCGCCGTTTCTCCGCCTTCCGACGACGTCGCGGTGACGGTCAGCGTGGCGACCGCCGCTTGGTCGGGATCGAGGGTGATGGTCAGCGTCGAAAGGTCGGCGGCGTTGACCTCATGGGTTTCGGTCAGCGCGAACGGGCGTGCGACGATGGCGCTGCCGTCACCGTCTGCGGTGGCATCGGTGGTGGTCCACGTGGTCGCCACATTGCCGTCGCCGAGCACCGTGAAGGTGGGCGCGGTCTGATCGCCGGCGGTGGCCTCATTCACGCGGAACTCGCTGCCGATGGGATCGCCCGCCGCATCGTAGCGGCGCGCGGCGATGGAGGTGCCGGCGCTGTCGCCCGTGGTGCTGTCTTCGCTCTGCCAGCCGACGATGAAGCCGCCGTCACTCAGCATGGCGACCGTGGGCGCAATTTGCGCGCCGGAGATGTTGGTGGAGACCGGGAACTCGCCACTGCCGCTGACCAGCGCCGTGCCGTCGCGCGCCACCGCGTCGCCATTGGAATCGAAGCGACGTGCGCGGATATCGTTGCCGCCCCCCTGATCCGAGGCAAAGGCGACGATGAAGCCGCCGTCGTCGAAGACGCCGATTGCCGGATCAGTCTGCGGCCCGAAGGTGCCGGCGTTGATGACGAACTCCGAGCCATCCGTGCCACCGCCGGAATCGAATCGCTGCCCGACGATACCGACGTCGTTGCCGTCGCCACCGACGGATTCATAAAGCACGATGAAGCCGCCGTTCGGCAGGGCCGCGATCGTCGGATCGGACTGGCCGAGGGTGGTCGCCGTGTTGACGAGAATTTCCGAATCGACCTTCAGGCCGTTGGCGCTAAATTGCTGCGCCGCGATGTCGCCGGAATCGGATTCGGTGGTGGTCCAGGCAACGGTGAAGCTGCCGTCGGCGTTGACGGCGATATCGGGCTGGCTCTGGCTATTGGTGACGGTTGTGGCGACCGTGGTCTCGGCGCCGTCCTTGACGCCTTCGAAGTCGTAGCGTTGCAGACGGAGATCGTTGTTGCCGCTCGATGCGTCCGTCCAGGCAACGACAAAGCCGCCCGACGGTATGGCCTCGACCACGGGCTCGGATTGCGCACCGGCCGTCGTCGTGTTGACCAGGAATTCCGCGCCGTTGGTCGTGCCATCGGGATTGAAGCGCTGGCCGGCGATGCCGCCGGCCGTCCCGTCGCCGGTGTCCGCGTCGTCCGAGCGCCAGACGATGACGTAGCCACCGTCGCCCAGCGGCGCGATGGACGACTGGTCCTGCGCCGCGGCGGCGTTGGTATTGGCGACGAATTCGGTGCCGCCGACGGTATCCGTGGAAAGCTTGGTGCCGGCCGAGAGCACGGCCCCCGCCGGCACGCCGGAAATCTCGACCGTGGAACCGATGGTCTCCGAGCCGTCCAAATCGCCCTGCGCGATGGTGATGTCGAGCGGCAGCGCGGTGCCGGACGGCCCCGTCGCGGTCTGCGTCGTGACGACCGGCGCGTCGGCCTTGGGTGCCACGCCGATTTCCAGCGTCTGAACGGTAGTCAGCGGCCCGCCGGTGCCGGTGAAGCCCAGATCGTCAACGGTAATCGACACCGTATCGGTGCCCGAGAAATCCGCATCCGGCGTGTAGGTAAAGCCGCTCGGCGCGACGATGGCCGCATCGCCAACCGCTGCGCTGACGTTGTTGCCCGTGGCGTCGTCGACTGAATTGTTCAACGGCCAATAACCGGCGAGCCCGGCTTCGCCGCCGGTCAGGCGGGCCTCATGGTTCTGGCCGATGTCCGCGGACGTGCGCGCGGTATTCCAGATGCGGATGTCCGACATGGCGCCGTCGATGAAGTAGGTCGGGCCGCCGCTGGCGATCTCGGCGCCGAAGGTTACGTCCGTCGCGGTGTTGTTGATACTGCCGCCGGTATAGCTGAGCGGCGAGCCGACTTGGGCGCCGTCCTGATAGAAGGTGACGGTGCCTTCCGACTGATTGTAGGCAACGGCGAGATGGTTCCATTCACCGGGCGATAGCGTGATATCCGACTCCAGGTCGGCCTCGAACGAGCCGTTGGAGAGGAACAAGTGGACTTTTCCGGAACTATCCACGTCGAATGAATAGGAACTGACGCTGGCCGGGTTCGGATACTTGTTGACGAACTCGCCATACGATCCCGACGGCAGTGAATCGAGCTTGACGTTGAGCTCGATGGTCAGGTCGCCGGTGATGTCGAGCGGCCCATCAACCTGGTCCGTGACCTGCACGAAATCGCCCGTGCCGTCGAGCGACAGTACCGGCGCCACGGGATCCACCGGCGCGCCGCGTCCGAGCGCCTGGATTTCCGCCGCCGAACCGGTCAGCGTCACGGCGGCGGTGCCGTCGTTCGTGATCGTTCCGCCGAATTGCGCGTCGTCGACGTCAAGGATGCCGTTATCGGCCGTAAGTGTAACCGAGAGGTTGCCGCTGCCGGCGTCCACGTCGTCGATCAGCAGGCCGGTAATGGAAACCCCAGAATCCTCGTCCGTGGTGGTCAAGCCCACCGGCACCGTCACCACCGGCGCGTCGTTGATGCCGTCGACGCCGATGGAGAAACTGCGGACCGTGGTCGTGGTGGAGTCACCGCCCGGATCGGCGCCGCTGTTGCCAAGGTCGTCGGCGGTGACGGTCAGGGTGTCGACATCGTCGAAGTCCAGGTTGCCGGTGTAGGTCAGGCCGGAGCCGCTGGCCAGCGTCGCGGCGATGGCCTGCTGCGAGGCCGTGATCGTGACCGCGCCCGTGCCGTTGTCCGTGATCTGGCCGGCGGTTACACCACCCGCCACCGCGTCCGCGAGATCGAGCGTGCCGTTGACGACCGCCAGCGTCACCGTGATGTCGGCCGTGCCGGCATCCACATCGGTGATGGTGACGCCGTTGAGGACGGTCGGCGTTTCCTCGATTGCCAGGAAGTTGGCGGTGGCGAACGCCGGGCCGGCGTTGATGATGGCGACGTCACCGATCAGCACAGCCGTATTGCCGGTCACCGCATCCGGCGTAATGCTGCCATCGGCGCTGTTCAGACGGAAGTTGGAAACCAGGCCGGGCTCGGCCGGGTCCACGAAGTCGCGCTGGTTGGCGGCGATCTCGTCCGCCGTGCGGACATCGTCCCACAGCCGGACATCGGCGATCTCGCCGGCGAAATTCTGGTTGCCGTCGCTGGCGCCGATCTCCAGCAGGCCGTTGGCGGCAACCGGGTCGCTGCTGGCGTGCGTGGTCCCGCGCAACTCGCCATCCACGTAGACAGAGAGCGTGTTGCTTATTGCATCGAAGGTCGTGGCCACATGGTGCCACAGGCCATCCGTGACCTCGATACCGCTCGAGACCTGTGCCGTGCCGCCGCCCTGCATGGCAAAGCTGGCGACCAGCGTATCCCCGGAGATGGACAATTTAGCATGGGGGCCGAGTTCGCCGGCACTGTTCAGCGCAACGATGGCCTGACCGCCTTCGTCGAAGTTGTCGGTGCGGAACATCGCCTCGAGGGTGAAGTTCGGTGTCGCAAAAGCCAGCGACGGCTGCGCCGCGATCTGGCCGCCAAAGCCATCGAAGATGGCCGCGCTGGCGACGTTGGGGCCGAGCACGGTGGCGGCACTATCCACCCACGGCGGTGTCGAGTGAGTGCTGCCGATACCGTCTTGGACAGTACCGTCCTGGGCCGTCTCGTTGGTCTGGCTATCGGCGGCCGTCGTGCCGGCGCCCTCGTCCAGCTTCCAGTAGCCGACCAGGCCGCTCTCGTCGCCGTTGAGCCGCGAGTCCTTGTCGGTATTAATGTCGGCTTCCAGGCGGGCCACGTCCCACACGCGGACATCGGCGATCTCGCCCTTGTAAACACTGTTGCCCACATTCTGATGGCCGATCGACGCATTGCCGTTGGAAAGCGATGGCGAAAGCGCGGCCGGCGTGTTGTCCGATTGCCCGTCGACGAACAGTTCGACCGTGCTGCCGTTGTAGACAACCGCCACGTGGTGCCATTCGCCGTCATCGACGCTGGTGCTGCCAGCGGTCAGGCCGCCACCGCCCGAAACGTTGAAGGTGAGCTTGCCGTTGGCATCGACGAAGAAGAAGCTGGATTCGCCGGTACCCGAACCGCCAGCAGCGACAATCATTTGGTTCTCGGTCAGGTCCTTGGGCTTGACCCAGGCTTCCCAGGTGAAGGGATCGGTGCCACTGGCCAGGTTGCCGATGGCGCCCAATTCGACCCGGTCGTCGCTGCCGTCGAGGTTGAGCACTGGTGCGAACGGCTCGATCGGCACGCCTCGAGCAATCTCAGCGTCGTTGCCGTTGCCACTCTGGTCGGTGCCCGGACCTCCGCCCTCCGCCAGCGTCACGGTGGTCAGCGTGAGACCGATGCCGCCGTCGCCGTCGCCGATCCCGGTCGAGCTAAACACCGTGGCGATGCGGCCGTCGTTGAGCGCGATGGCCTCCATTTCGGTGGCGGTGATGCCCGGATCGACAAAGAACGCATCGCCGCTGGAATTGCCCGCCGCATCGAACGTGTACATGGCGTGCGAGCCGGCCGTCTGGCCATCCGGCGGGGTGACGGTGGCGTCGCGAACGATGACACCGAAGCTGCCACCCGCGAGCGCCACGGGCCGGGGTTCCAGCCCGTCTTGGCTGACCAGGATGGGATCGGTGGCAGCCGTGCCGTTCGCGTCATAGACACGCGCGAATGTGCTGACATCCGTGGTGATGCTGTCCTGACTGCGGTAGGTGACGACGAATCGCCCGTCATCCAGGATGGCGATGGCGGGCACGCTTTCCGTATCGCCGAAGATTTCCGAAACACTGGCGGGCGTGCTGACGGTCGTGCCGTCGGACTGGAACACGCCAACCAGCAGATCGAAATTATCGCCCGTCCGGCCGGAGTCGAACTCCCGCCAGATGGCGGCGAAGTTGCCGTTGTCCAGACCGACGATGCGGGCACCGCTGTTGCCGGTCGACGCCGGGTTGAGGGTGAATTGCGCGGCCTGGGCAGCGCCGGCGGCGTTGTAATGCCGGGCGAAGAGATCACCGGAATTGAAGTCCGGCCAGGACACCACGAAGCCACCGTCGGAGAGAGCGGCGATGGTGCCGCTGTTGAGATCGAAGTCGGGGTCCGAGCCGACGGTGATCTCGTTGGTGACCGGGGTGCCGTCCGGCTGGAAGATGCGGGCGACGATGGTCTCGGAGGCGTTGCCGTCCGGCTGCTGCGCCGTCCAGGTGACGACGATGTTGCCGTTGTCGAGCCCCACCACGTGCTGGTTCAACTCGTCGGCCGTTCTGCCGACGGTCGGGTCGAACTCACCGACCGCGTTGCCGTTGGCATCATAGATGCGCAGCGTCAGCGTATCCGGGTCGGTCACCGGGTTGCTGGCGGTGGCCATGGCCACCACGTAGCCGCCGTCGGCAAGCGCGTCGACGGCCGGCTCCCGCTGCACGCCCGCGGTGGTCTGGTTGACCAGTTGCGCCGTGCCGACGTCGAACCCGCCAGGCGCGCCGGCGACGCCGTTGAAGTCCCAGTAGCCGGCCAGTGTCGATTCCTGCGACGGATCGTCGAGAACCTTGTTGTAGTTGGACGCGATCTCGCCGGCCGTGCGGGCCTCGGACCAGACCCGGACTTCGTCGATCTGGCCCGTGTAGAAGCTCTTGTTGGCGTTCCCGGTGCCGCTCTTGCCCAGCAGCAATGCCGGGTCGTCGTCGAAATCGCCCTTGTCGAAGGTGTCGCCGTCGACGTCGGGCACCCAGGCGTCATTGCTGCCGTCGAAATAACCGGTGACGGTACCGACGCTGCCCGACTGGTCGACAACCACGGCCGCATGGTGCCAGCCATGTTCGATCCCGGACAGCTCAAAGACCTGGCCGCCACGGTTGCCCACGGGGCTGCCGCCCATTTCACCGTCCGAGGACACGCGCACGTGCAGCTTCGGAGAGCTGTTGAGATCGCCCAGGCGAATGGACACACCCTCCCAGCCGCCACCGAGGTTGCCCTTGGACATAAGGAACTGCCCGTTCCCCGCGATGTCATTGGCCGAACCATCCCAATAGAACCAGAGTTCCATGGTCTGGCTGCCGGTGCCGGGGTTCAGGGACGGGTCGTGGTCGATCTTGACGAAGTCATCGATGCCGTCGAACTGCAGGCGCGCGCCGCCCAGGGCGGCCGGCAGCGGTGCGGCGATCTCGGGCGCGTCATTGACCGGATCGACGGTGACGGTGATGGTCTGGCTGCCGGTCAGCGGGCCCGTGCCCGTGCCGGTGTTGCCGCCGTCGTCAACGTCGACGGTGATCGACGTGGCGCCCTCGAAATCCTTGGCCGGCTGGAAGCTGAGGGCGTTCAACGCGCTGTTGATGTCGCTGACCGTGCCGGTCAGCACCAGCGAGCCGGTGCCGTCGCCGCTGATACTGGTCAGGCCGGTCGACAAAGCGTCGAACAGGCTCAGCGTGCCGTCGGGTGCCGTCAGGGTCGCCGTGACGTCGTTCGTGCCCGCGTCCACGTCGCCGATGGTGATGCTGGCGAGCGTGCCGTCATCAGCGGCGAAACTGGCATCGGGAACACCGCTCAGGTCCCAATTCAGGATCGAGGTTTTCTCGGCCAGCGTGACCCCGTCGAGAGCACCGAGATTCAGCGCATCCAGGTTAGTCGCCTTGTTGAGCGCCGTCGCGATATCCGGGCTTTGCGCCGCGAAATGCATGATCGAGCGCGTCTCGCCGGCAGCCAGCGTGAACTGGTATTCGGTGAAGATGTCGTCGTCTTCCTGGCTGTTGACGGTCAGCCCGTTGCCGCCCTGTCCCGCGACCACCTGGGTGAGGGCCGGATCATCGCCGGGTGTGATGCCATCGTCGGTGACGAACCATGTATCGTTGCCGTCGATGATGGTGTCACCGGAGGACGTGTCGGGGATGACCTCGTCCCCGTCGGAACCGAGATTGCCGGCGACCTGAACCGTCACCGTCTGCGCGGCGCCCGTGGTGTTGGTGAAGGTTTCGACAAAGCGCGCGAAGCCGGCCGTATCAGAGACGAACATCTTGCGGAAGCCTTCGATGCCGTCGATCACCTGCGGATCGGAGGTTACGGTGCGGCCATCCTCGCTGAGATTCAGGGTCGTGTCCGTGTGCTCAGAGGCCCCGCCGACGCCGAAGGACAATCCCAGGTGACCGTCGTAGGAGTCGTTTGTGCCGTCATCGATGGCGACACCGCCGCTGCCCTCGCCCGCAAAGACCGAGATATCCCAGAGGAAACCGTCGCCGTCGAACAGATCGAAATTCGACGAACCGTTGCCCGGAATGGTGCCGAAGACGATGGCACTGTCCTCGTCCCCCGTGGCGTCGGTAGGCGCGGCCACGGTCGGGGCGTCGTTGATGCCGGTGACCTCGATGGGGAAGGCCTCGGTCGTCGTCTGGCCGCCGGGCAGCGGGTCGGTAGCGGCGACAGTCAACTGGTCGAAGCCGTCGAAGTCGTTGTCAGGTGTGTACTGAAGCGCGCCGGCCTGGGCCAGCGTCGCGTTGATGACGGCCTGCGGCGCGGTGACGGTGATCGAGCCGTCGCCGTTGGCGGTGATTTGAGCCGCGATGAGGCCGCCTGCGACCGCATCCGAGAGCGTCAGCGAGCCGTTGCCGGCCGAGAGCGTCACCGTCAAGTCCGCCGCACCGATATCCGCGTCATTGACGCTGATGCCGTCGAGCGGGATGCCGGCTTCCTCGGTGGTGACGAAGTCGGCCGCGTGGAGATCGGGCTGATCGGAAACGATCTCCGGTCCGATCGGAACGGTGGGCCCGACCGGCCCGGTCGGCCCGGTCGGCCCGCTCGGCGAGGTGGGCTGTGTGGCGTCGACGTTGAGGAGCGTGCCGTCCACGTTGCCGGCGGCGTCGGCGATGCTCAGCGGAATGCCGCCGGGCGCGACGTCGTCGTAGCGCCAGTTGGCGACCAGGCGCGGCGTCGCCGGATCGACGAAGCCGGACATCTCGGCGACGATGTCCTGCTGCGTCCTGGCGACATCCCAGACCCGGGTGTCGGCGAGCCGTCCCTCGAGCTCGAAGCCACCGCCCTCGGCGCCGAGGCGCAGGTCGCTCAGACCGGCAAGATCGAGACCCTGGATGGACGCCTCGTCGGTCAAGATTCCATTGATAAAGAGACGCGCCGGTCCCTCTTCGACGACAGTCACGGCGACATGATGCCAAAGGCCGTCTTCCAGGGCGGTCGCGGACTGGAGACTCGTCGAATTGTCGTCGGCGATATCGAAACTGAGATCGCCGGAATCGACGGTCAACTCAAGCAGGCCGGCGCCCAGGACGTCGCCGAAAATGAAGTTCTGACCGGCGCCGTCGGGATCCAGGTTCATCCACGTCTCGAACGTGAATTCGTTCGTTGCATTGCTCGGCAGGGATACGTCGAAGGCCTGGCCCTGGCCGGTGAATTCCGCGGAGGACACGGTGATGTTCTCGCCCAACGGCAGCGGTGATTCATTGACCAGCTCCACGCCGCCGTTGGCGGTGCCGTCGAGCGCAGAGCCGCTGGAAGCCTGGTTGACCGCCGGATCGGTCGGGTCGGCGTTGGTGAAGTCGTAGTGCAGGCTGAGGTCGCCCTGGTCGGCGGCCGTCCGGTTCATGTCGGCCAGAATCTCGGCCGGCGTGCGGACGTCGGCGAACAGTTTCACTTCCGCCATGTCGCCGTTGAAGTTGCTCTCTCCTAACGTATCCTCGCCGATCAACAGCGGGTTGGTATTGTCGACGTTGATGTCCTGGTGGCTCAGCGGAATTGCCAACGTGGAGTCCAACTGGCCGTCCAGATAGACGCGAATCTCGTTGGTGGTCTTGTCGACCAAGGCGGTGACGTGGGTCCACTGGTCGACCGGCACCGCACCGCTGGACGTCAAGACCAGCTGGTCGGGCGCGTTGGTGATGACGAATTCAAGCCGGCCGTCGGTCTTGATGTTGAGCAAGAAGCGATCGGAAGACGTGGCGTCCGTCTTCTCCACCAGCCTATGCACGATGTCGCCGGTGGTGTTGGTCGGGCGAACGTCGTGGTTGACCCAGGTCTGGAAGGTGAAGCTGCCGGTGCCGAAGTCGATGGCCGCGTCGTCGGGCGCCGTGATGTGGTCGTCGTCGCCGTCGAAGCTCAGGTACGTGCCGGCGGGCGCCACCGGCGGGCCGTGCAGGACCTGGGCGCCGTTGGCGTTGGTCGAGAGGTCCGTCGCCTGGCCGGTCGCCGGGTCGATGTCGTCGAAGCGCCAGTAGCCTTCGAGCGTCGCTTCGTTATCCGGCGTCTCGATGCGGCGCTGGTAGGTGTCGGCGATCTCTTCCGGGTTGCGGGCTTCGGACCAGATGCGGACTTCGTCCATGCCACCTTCGAAGGGATCGAAGCTTGAGGGCGTGTTCTGGCTCTTGTCGCCGATGAACCATTCCAGGTCAGTGCGCAGGTCCGGCACCGTCGAGATGTCGAGGGTCGCGCCGGTCGACTGGCCGTCGATGTAGATGGTGGCGACGCCGTCGCGGTCGCCGGTGACGGCGACATGGTGCCATTGGTCGGCGGTCAGCGCGTCCCCCATCGCCGTTACGTTGCTCGATTCGGTGGACCCGGCGTTGTCGTAGGTGATCGTGAAGGTGACTTCGTTCATGGGATTGAGCGACAGGGTAAGGCCGCTCTGGCCGGTGGTGCCGCCGTTGTTGTCGGCGTTGTCCATGATGGTGCGCTTCACGCCACTGCCCGCCGTCGGCTGGATCCAGGCCTCCAGGGTGAAGTCGGTCGAAGTGCCGAAATTCAGCGATGAATCGGCGGCGACCGTAACCACGTCGTCGACGCCGTCGAACTGCAGCACGTTGCCGCCGGCCTGCGCGCCCAGCGGCCCGTCCACGTCCGGCGCGAAGTTGACGTCGACGTTGATGACCTGGCTGGTGATCTGGTCCCCGCCTGCGCCCGTGGCGCCACCGTCGTCCACGGCGACGGTAATGGTCGTGGGACCGCCGAAGCCGAAGTCCGGCAGGAACGAGAGGCCGTCGATGGCGTTGTTGATCAGCGATGCCGGGCCGACCAGCACCACCGTGCCGGTGCCGTCGCCGGTGACCGACGTCAGGCCGTCCGCCGTGGCGATCGTCAGCGTGCCGTCCGTGGCGGTCAGCGTCGCCGTGAGGTCGCCGGAGCCCGCATCCACGTCGGCGATCTGGATGATCTGCGCCGGCGCGGGTTCGGCGAAGGATGCATCCGGGATCGCCGAGAGGTCCCAGTTGGTGATGTTGGCCTTGTCGTCGAGGGTCAGACCATCGAGCGCGTTGAGCCCGAGATTGCTGAGCGCCGTCGCCTTGGCCTGGGCCTCGGCCGGGGTGTTGCTCTGCGCCCCGAAATGCAGGATCGACTGGGTCTCGCCCGGGGCCAGCGTAATCTCGTAGACCGTTTCCAGGTCGTCGTCGTTGAAGCGCCCGCTCCCCACCAGGCCCTGGCCGCCAGCACCCGCGACCACTTGCAGAGTGGTCGGGTCGCCGCCCGCGCCATCGTCGGTGATGTACCAGGTGTCGGTGTTGTCGATGACCGCGTCCCCGGAGGACGTCGCCGGCACCTCGGTATCATCGTCGGCGCCCAGGTTGGTCGCCAGGAGCACGGTGTAGGTCTGCGCATCGCCGGTGGTATTGGTGAAGGTGTCGACGAAGCGGGCATACCCCTGGTCGTCGGGCACGAAGATCTTGCGCGATATCTCGATGCCGTCCCTGATCTCGGGGGCGGTCGTCACCGTGCGGCCGTCGCCGGAAAGCGTCATCGTGCTCGGGCTGTGCGCAAACAGATTGCCGGCATCGGGGCCCGACACGAGGATGATACCGCTGTCGTAGGAATCGTCCGTGCCGTCGTCGATCGAACCACCAAAGTCGGAGATATCCCACAGATGGCCCTCGCCGTCGGTGATGTTGAAGAAATTCCCCTGTTGGCCGGCACTGAAGACGATGGCCTGGTTCTCGCCGCCGGCGCTGGTCGGCGGCGCCGTGATCTCCGGCGCGTCGTTGATGGCGGCGGCGGCGACGCTGATGGTCTTGGTCTGGAACAGGCCGTCCTGATCCTCGACGCGTAATTCAAACGTATCGACGCCGGAGGCATCCGGGTCGGTGGTGTAGGTCCAGTTGCCCGACTGGTCGATGGTGACGCTGCCGTTCTCGGGCTGATCGGATATGGAGAACGTCAGCGCGTCCCCGTCCACGTCCGTCGCCACCATGCGGCCGGTCAGCGGAATGTCTTCGAAGGCGACGAGCGGGATGTCGGTGGCCGCGAAGGCCGGGTCGCCGTTGAGGCGGCCACCGGGACCGCCTTCGACCAGATTGCGGGCCGTCGAACCGTCGGCTTCGTTGAGCGGGAGTGCGAGGACCAGGCCGGGCTCGTTGCCGACCGGGTGGCCGTTCATGTCGCCGGCGATGTCGGCGGCGTCTCGCACCGTATTCCAGATGCGCACGTCCGCGACCTGGCCGTCCAAGAACCGGCCCGAGCCGGCGTCCAGGCGGCCGATGACGATGTCGTGGTCGGCGATGTCGGCGCCAAGCGCCAGGCTGCCGGTCGTCGTCCCCGAACCGGTTCCGGCGGAGATCGTGTCGGCAACGCCATCGACGAAGATCTGCACGTCGTCCGTGGAATTGTTGTACGTGTAGGCGATGTGGTGCCATTGGCCGTCGTTGATCTGCGTCGTGCCGATCAGGTTGGCCACGCCGGCGGAGCCGACCTGAATCTCGCCACCGGTCGTGAGGGAAAGTTCCTTGAGGCCGTTCTCGGATGACGTCAGATCGGTCTTCGACAGGATGGTCTGTACCGCAGAGGCATCGGTCTTGACCCAGACCTCGATGGTGAAGTCCGCGGTCCCCAGGTTGATGTCCGACCCCTCGACAACAACGAAATCGTCCGAGCCGTCGAGATCGATGGCGCCTTCCAGCGGCGGCCGGGTCATCGGCTCGGCGGTGTCGGGGGTAGGTGGGTCACCGCCGAGTTCGCCGCTCAGAATGGCGCCGCCCTCGGTAGTGTTGTAGCCGGCCTTGGCGATCTCGATGCCCTCGCCGGCAAAGGCCGCGATGTAGCCGTAATGGTAGATGCCGTCGTTGTCGAAGTCGGCGCGGATCGGGATGTAATCCTGACCCTGGGTGGCGGCGACGCCGAACGGTACCGAAGACCAGTTCAGATTCTCGTCGATGGTGATGCCAGGCCCTACCAGAAGCGGTGAGCCCGGGCCATCGACGGCGACCTCAAACCGGGCGTCGCGGGGAAGGACGGTGAACTCGCCGAAGCCGTTATCATGCGTGATAAGGAAATCGGCGTCGCCGGCACCGGGCTGGGCCGTAATGTCCGCCGCCACGGCATCCGGATTGGACAAGTCGATCCCCACCGTATCGCCATCGACACTCAGGAATTGCCCGACGGTTTCGGAATAGACGTTGGATTGGACGATGTTATCGTCGTGCTGGTCCCCCAGGAAACCGTCAGGCCCGGTGCCCAGGTTGGGCACCGTGTCGCCGGTCAGGCCGTCGAAGGTGAAGTGGCCGGTCAGGCCTTCGGCCGCGGGATCGGCGTGGACCACACCCGACATGTCGGCAGCGATCTGTTCGAAGGTGCGGATGCCCTGGTAAATGCGAACGTCGTCAAGCTGGCCGGTCAGCGGATGCGTGCCGCCGCCGAAGTTGCCCATGAGCAGATCGTCGGTGCTGGAAACGTCGGCGGGCGTGAAGTCCTCGCCGAAGGTTGCGTTGGCTTCCCAGTTGGCGTCGGACCCATCGAGATAGCCCCGGGTCTCGCCGTTGGCCGCGTCGATGGTCATGGTCACATGGTGCCAGCCGGCGGGCACCGAATGGGTGACCAGATCGATGAACTGGAAACCCTTGGTCGCGGCGCTGCTGCTGTCGGCCGAGTTCATCTCGACCCGAAGCGATCCGCCCGCGCCGATGGTGATGCCCCAGCCTTCATCGGTTCCGCTGTCGAAACCCTTGGCGATCAGCTTCTCGGTCCGGCCGGTGGCCGCCCCTTCCCAGTAGAACCAGGTCTGCACGGTAAGGCCGCCTGTGCCCGGGTCGAAGCCCGCATCATGCGGCACCGTGATGACGCTCGCGCCGTCGAACAGCACGCTGTCGCCGAAGCTTTCGACCGTGGCGAAGGGCGCGTCATTGGCAGGCGCGATATCCAGCGTCACCGTCTGCTCGACCCGGTCGAAGGGCAACGTCGCGGCGTCGACCACAGTGTTGACGGCGCCGAAGCCGATGGACGCCCCCGTCGGCACCACGTCGATGCGGAGATCGTAGGTCGCGGTGTCGGCATTATTATCGACTTCGACGAAGACCCGGGTGTTTTCCGTCTGATCGGATGCCGCGCCGGTCAGATACGTATCGATATCCGGGATACTCAGGGTCGACTGGTCGACGCTGTCCGACGACGCAACCATCAGGCCGAACTCGTCGAACACGCGGAGGTCGGGCGGCGAGGTTTCGCCGATCGGGAACAACTCGTCGAAATTCGAAATGGTCAGGGCATCGATGGATTCACCGATCTGCAGGTCCAGCGCGAAGACCTGGCGGCCGCCATTGGCGACCTGGCCCTGGATGGACACCGTATTGTCGGTGCCGTCGGAGCCCAAGCTGGCGCGGTCGAGCTTCAGGGTATCCAGGAACGGCGTGTCGGAAACGGCGTAGGTGAAGCTGTCGACGCCATCGAGCCCCGGCGCCGTGTCGAACTGGAAGGCGCCCGAGTGGGGATCCATCGACAGCGTGCCCTTGGCCGGCTCGCCGCCCGGAATGAGGCCGTAGACCAGCGGGTCGAAATTGACGTCGTTGGCATCGACGACGCCCCGGAACGGTGCCGCGCTGTCGATCTCCAGCGGCGTCGTCTCGCCCGGCTGCAGCAGGATAAGGGGTGCGGTCTCGACGGACTGCAGGGTCGAGGTCGGCGTGCCCGTGTGGTTGCCGACCACGTCGTCGACCGTCAGCGTGCCCTGCCCGTCGTCGGTGATGACGTCCAGCGGGAAGCGCGCCAGCAGGCCGGTATCGTCCGCCGCCGGCGGCTGCGTCATGCCGGTCGCGATCTGGTCGGCCGAACGCGCCACGTCCCAGACGCGAACCTCGGCGATCCCACCACCGAAGAATTTGGCGCCGGCGCCATTGGATCCGATGAACGCGTGACCGGTGCCAAGGCTGGGTGTCATCACCACTGTGTCGGCGGCTTCACCGTCGACATAGAGCGTCACAGCACCGACGCCGTCGTAAACGGCGGCCACGTGGTGCCACTGGCCGTCGGCCAGCGACGACGAGGAATTCGGCCCCGTGGAATTGCCGGACACCTGGTATTTCAGGGTGCCGTCCGCTTGCAGCCGGAACTGAGATGTCGCTCCGCTCGCACCGCTGCCGATGGTCAGAATTTCGCCATCGGGGGCGGTTGTATTGATCCAGGCCTCGTAGGTGAAGGCGCCGGCGCCGGTGGACAGCGTGTTCGGGTTGGCGAGTTGGATCTGATCACTGGAACCGTTGAAGTCGAGCGCCTTGCCGAGGTGCGTCAGAAGCATCGGCTCGGCGGCATCGAAGCGCCCGGCCCCGCCCAGCACCAGGTCGTTGGCGTTCGGCGATTCGTCGGCGATGGAGCCGTCGGGCTCCACATGGTCGAATTCCCAGTGGCCCTGCAGGCCGGCATTGTCGGTCGGGTCGAGGCGGCGGTCGAAGTTGGCCTCGATCTCGGCCGGCGTGCGCAGCGTGTTCCAGACCCGGACATCGTCCATCAGGCCGGTGAAGTGTTCGTCGCCCGGGAAGGTGGTGCCGATATGCAGCGTCGAGGCGGTGCCGCCATCGGGGGCACCCGCCACCACCTGCGGATCGCCCGACTGCTGGCCATCTATATAAAGAGTGACAGTGTTGTCGGCGGCGCTGCGGGTGACCGCGACATGTGTCCATTCGCCCACCGTCGGCGGCGATCCCAGAACCACCTCGCTGTCGACACCGGCGCCGCTTTCATGCTCGAAGACGAACCCTTGGCCGGACGTCAGGTGCAGGTCGTAGAGCTTGTTGACCGCGGCCTCGTCCGTTTCCGCGCCGTTGAACGACAACAGCCCGCCGACCGCGATGTCGGCCGGGTTGATCCACATCTCGATCGTCAGGTCGCCGGTGATGGCGAGGCTGTCATTGACGCCGCGGCCGGCATTGGCGAAGTCGTCGTCGCCGTCGAACTGCAGCGCGCCCGAGCCGGCCGGCAGGATGCCGCTGACCACCGGCGGCTGGTTGGCGAAGGTGCCCTGCTCCACCGCCTCGGCGATCTTCAGCGTGATGGTGTTCGCCGACCCATCGGCCTTCTGGTAGACGTTGAAGGTGCCGGTGGCGCCCTCGGCGTTGGTGATATCCTCGGTGCCGGTGAGTATCCAGGAGCGGTCGCCGACGACCGCATCGTCCGGCCCGCCCTCGACGATCAGGGTGTTGGAAGCGTCGGTAATGTCGCGGATGGTGTTGGCGCCGTCGGTGGTCAGGTTGCCGCTCGAGTCCTCGGCACTTATGGTGAAGGTCTGACCGCCCTGCCCGCCCAGCGCCACGCGTTCGATGGAATTCAGCGCCGTCACCTGCGCCGTGTTTGTCAGGTCAAGCGCGCTGTCGACGCGCAGCGTATCGAAGCCGTCGCCGCCGTCGACCACGACATCCGCCGCATCGTGCACCAGCAGGTCGTCGCCGAAGCCGCCTTCAAGAGTATCGGCCCCGCCACCACCGTCGACGAAGTCGTTGCCGTCGTCGCCCCGGACTTCGTCGACTCCGGTGCCGCCGGTCAGGCTGTCCGCCCCGTCGTCACCTTCGATTTCGCCCCCCAGATCGGAGCCGAAGATGATGTCGTCGTCGAGCGTGCCGAATACGTCCGATATGTCGACCAACGTGTCGGTGTCGCCATAGCCGTCGAGCGCCGTGCCGCTGGCGACGTTGACCAAGGTGCCGGTGCCCGGATCGACCGTCACCGTGAAGCCGGAGAGGTTGACGATGACGCCGGTCGGATCGAATTCGTAGGAGACCTCGCCGCCGACGCCCTCGCCGCCGCGCAGGGTATCGTTGCCGGCGCCGCCGATCAGTTCGCCAAGCCCGGTCGTCAGCGTCAGGGTGTCGTCGCCTTCGTTGCCGATGATGAAGTCTTCGCCGCCGGCACCCACGATGATGTCGTTGACGGCGGTGCCGACGATCAACTCGTCGGCAGTCGTCCCCGAACCGATGATCTGGAATGTCTCGAGGCCCCTGTCGCCGAATTCCTGGAACTGTTGCAAGGGGTTACCGGCGAAGTGGCCGACGAAAGTCGTCGAATGCGCAACGTCGTTGTCGTCGTGATACTGGAAGATCAGATCTTCGTTGTTAATGCCGCCGCGGACAATGCCCGAGAGTTCGAAGGCGCTCGACAGGCGGAAGGTATCGGTCCCGCCCGATGCGGTTGCCGTGTCATTGCCCTCGGATGCGATGAACAGGTCGTCGCCCAGGCCACCGAACATGTTGTCGTTGCCGAGCTGGCCGTCGATGGTGTTGTTGCCGTCGATGCCGCGCAGCGTGTCATCGCCGGCGCCGCCGAGAATGCTGTCGTTGCCGGCGCCGCCCTCGAGAACGTCGTCGCCCGCCGCGCCATCGATTTCATCGCTGCCGCCCGCACCCTTGATGACATCGGCCAGGGCCGAGCCGACGATGGTGTCGGCGAAGTTGGAGCCGATCATGCCTTCGATGCTGACCTGGGTGAAGGGTTCGACATAGCCCTCGCCCGACACGAAGGTCTCGTTCTCCAGATTGGCGTCGATGCCGTCGGTGAAGTCCTGGAAGCTGATCAGATCGGTGCCGTCGCCGCCGTCGAAGGCGTCCGGGGTGGGCGCCACCGTCGGTGCCGAACCCATGTCGTGCACCAGGAATATATCGTCGCCAGCGCCGCCCTGCAGGTCGTCGACGCCGCCCCGACCGCCGAGAACGTCGTTGCCGCCGCCGGCGATGATGACGTTGTCGGCGCTGTCGCCGAGCACCGTGTCGTTACCGGTGCCAGTGGTGACGTTCTCAACACCCGCAATCGTGTCCGTGTCGGTCTGGCTACCGGTCGCGGTGCCCGCCGCCAGATCAACGGTAACGCCGTCGGTCGCGCTCGTGAACGAGATGGTGTCGATACCGGTACCGCCGCCGGACGTGTCGTCGCCGAAGTACTGGTCGTTACCCTCGCCCTCACCGGCAACAATGAAATCATCACCGTCGCCACCGATGACCCTGTCATCGCCAGAGCCGCCCGTCAGCGTGTCATTGCCAGTGCCGCCATCCAGCGTGTCGCCGCCGGCACCGCCGTCCAGGATATCGCCGCCGGCGCCGCCCAGCAATTGGTCGTTGCCGGTGCCGCCCAGCAGCGCATCCGAGCCGCCGCCGCCATCCAGCAGATCGTTACCGCCGCCGCCAATGAGCTGGTCGTCGTTGGACTGGCCGAAGAACGTGTCGTCGTCGGCGCCGCCGGTGAGCACCTGCGGCGCGCTCTGGTTGACCGTCAGGGTGAAGGTATCGGTGACCGATAGGCCGCCCGACGGCCGATCCTTGGCGGTGACGATGACGTCGATGGCGCCCACGTCATCGGTCGCCGGCTCGCCGGAGAACGTCCGCGTCGATCCATTGAAGCTGAGCCACGCCGGCAGCGGATCGCCGTTGGCCAGGGTCGCCGAGAAGTTGAGGGTGTCGTTGGTGTCGATGTCCTGGAATGCGTCCGACGGGATGACGAAGCTGAAGAAGCGGCCGTCGCCGATGTTCTCGTCCTCGACCGTGATCTGGTTGGCGATGGCGTTGGAAACCACCGGGCCGTCGTTGGTGCCGGTAACCGTGACCGTCGCCGTCGCCGAGGACGTGCCGCCGACGCCGTCAGACACCGTGTAGGTGAAGCTGTCGTTCCGCGTCTCGCCCTCCGCCAAGTCCTGGAAGGCGGCCTCGGTGGCGGTGTAGAGGATGGACTTCCGGTCGGCCGCGACCACGACCTCACCCAGCGTCGACGTATCATCGATCGCCGACGGCAGGATGACCAGGTTGGCGCCGGCATCCGGGTCGGTGTCGTTGGCCAGCACGTCGACGGTGATGGTCGCGCCTTCGTTGGCAGGCGCGGAATCCACCGTCGCCACCGGTGCGTCATTGGTGCCGGTATAGGTGACGGTGACGTTGACGACCTTGGTGCCGGTGGTGCCGTCGCTGGCGGTGTAAGTAAATGTGTCGGTGCCGGTCTGGCCGATGGCCAGGCTGTCAAACGCACCCGCCGTCGGCGTGTAGGTGACGGTGCCGGCATTGGCGTCGGTGATGGCGACCGTGCCCTTGGTGCCGTTGGTGACGGCGGAGACGGTCAGCGTATCGCCCGCGGTCTCGTTCGCATCGTCGAAATCGCCATCGGCGTTCAAGTCCAGCCGATCGCCCGAGAGATCGTTGGCCAGCACATTGATCAGGACCGGGCTGCCGTCCTCGACCGCGTTGGCCGTATCGGCAACGGCGTCCGGGTCATCGTTGACGCCGGTGACGGTAATGGTTGCCGTCTGCTGCGCGAACAGGCCCTGCGCCCGCGCCGTCGGGTCGGTGACGGTGAAGGTGAAGGTGTCGGTGCCGAAGAAGTTGGGGTTGGGCGTATAACTATACGTGCCGTCGGAATTAACGATGACATTGCCGTTCTTCGGCGCGCCACCGGTCAGCAGGCCGAATTCCAGACCCGTCGGATCGTCCGCGTCGGTCGCCGTCAGCGTGCCGTCGATGGACGTCGCATCCTCGAGGCCCGAATTGGTCGCCGCCGTCGCCACCGGCAGGCTGTTGGTGCCGGTGATGGTCACGGTGACGTTGGCGCTGACTGAGCCGCCTTTCCCGTCCGACACCGTATAGGTAAAGGTGTCGGTGCCGGTCTCGCCGGCCTTCAATGCATCGAAGGCGCCCGGCGTCGGCGTGTACTTGAGGGTGCCGTCGGCCTCGATGGTCACCGCGCCGTTGGTGCCGTTGGTCTTGCCGGTCACGGTCAGAGTGTCGCCATCGACATCGCTGTCGTTGGCCAGCGCGTCGATGATGATGGCCGCGTCATCGGTCTGGGACTGGCCGAAGTCCTCGACCGCCACCGGATCGTCGTTCTGCGGATCGACCACCAGGGTCAGCTTGGCCGACGAGAACTTGACCGGTACCGGCGTGGTGCCGTCGGCGGCCAGGCCATTGTTCGAGATCGTGTAGGTGATGACCTCGGTGCCGTTGAAATTCTCGTTCGGCGTATAGGTCAGCGTGCCGTCGCCATTGTTCACGACGCTGCCGTTGGCCGTGGTGCCGACGGAGGTGATGACCAGTTGGCCGCCGTCCGGGCGGCTGTCGTTGGCCAGCACGTTGATGGTGGTGGCGTTGTCTTCGTTGAATGACGCCGGCGCATCATCGGTCGCCGTCGGCGTCGATTCCGCTTCCAGGCGCTGCTGGGTCAGGTTCGACTGCGCCGACGCGTCTGCCAGGAAAACAGTGAAGGTTTCCTTCGCCGCCGCGGCCTGGGCGGCAGCCTGCTGGGCAGTGGATTGCTGCGCCTGGACACGGCCCAGGGCCTCGGTGGCATCACCGCGCCGCGACGATGCCGTCGAGGCCGCGTTCTCCGCAGCCGTCGCAGCGGCGGCACGGGCGGCGTCGCCGGAGTTGTCGGCCGCGGCATTGTTGAAATTGGTGCGTTGCGCCAGCGCATCACTAGCGGCCGTGCGCGCGGCGGTCGCCGCGGTCTGGCCGTCGGTGACGGCGCTGTTGATGTTCTGGGCGATGGTGCGCGCTGAATCGAGCCCTGCGCGGAGACCGTCGAGGCCGACCTCGATACCGGTTTCCACCGCCGTGATGGTGTTGTCGCCATCGGTGTCGGTCTGCTTGGCGACGGCGAAGGTGAAATCGGCCGACGTGGAATCGGACTTGATGACGATCTCGCCATCCTCGAACCCGTCCGACGCCGTCACCGCGGTATTGACGTTCCCGTTGCCATTGATGACCTGGCGGATGGCCGTGCGCAGCGCCGCAAGCGAGGCCTCCGCGCCCACCGTCACGTCCGTGTTCTGGTCGTTGATGGTGACCCGGAAGATATCGTTGGTGTCGACGCCACCGGCGATGGTCACCGTGACTTCTTGGCGGGTCGCATTGATCGCGGCGTCGAGCGAGATCAGCGCGGTGGCGATCTCGCTGGCCACGGTGGCGCCGTCCGTCGCGGCGTCTATGTTGGTCTTGGCGGTCGCCGCCGCGTCACGCGCAGCCGCCAGTTCCGTCTTACCTTCGGTCACCGCATCGGCGGCAGCCGCGGCGGTCAGCATGGCCTGCGCCGATCCCATGGCGGACGATGCCGACGAGTTGGCGTCGGTTGCCGCCGTGTTAGCCGTCGCCAGATCCACCTCGGCCGCATCGGCGTCGGCGTCCGAAGCCTCAATGGACTGTTCGATACGACCGGATTCGGCATCCTTCAGGGCTTGGTCACGGTCGTTGGCATCGGCAGCCGCGAGGGCCGCCTGCGCCGCGGCGGTCGTGTCCGATTGCCCGGCCTCGGTGGCACTGCGAGCAGCGTTGGTCGCACTGGTCGCGGCAGCCGTCGACGACGTTTGCGCTTCGGCCGCGAAGGCTGTCGCCGCCGCACCGGCACCAGCCTGAGCGGCCGCTGCATTGGCATCGGCAAGGCGGGCCGCCGCCGTATTGGCGAAACCCTGCGCGGCGTCGCGGGCGGCTTCGGCGGCGATACGCGCGGCGTCGGCTTCGTTGGCGAAGGTCTGGGCCTGGGCGACGAAGGGCGCTGCTTCGGTGTCGTTCGCGGCGCTCAGCGCGTTGTCCGCAGCGACGCGCGCTGCCGCGGCCTTCTGCGCCGCGATGGTGGCCTGGGCAGCGGCGATGGTTTCCTGCGCAGAGGCGTTGGTGGCGGCGCTGTCGGCGGCGACGGCGGCAAGGCGCGCGGTATCAGCGGCGCTGACTTCCAGCGCCTCCGACTGCACCAGAGTGTTCTGCTGCGTCGCCGTGGTCTGGGCGGCCTGGGCGTCGATGCGGGCCGCGTCCGTGTTCTGCGCCTCGTTGGTGGCGGCGGTCTTGGAGTTGGCGACCGAGTCGGCGGCCTGCTGCGCGGAAGCGCGATTGGCGCGCTGGCTGAAGGTGCCCGCGATGGCATTCTGAGCCGCCGTGGCCTGGGTGGCGGCGGTGTTGGCCGCGGTTTCCGCGCTCGTCGCGGCGGTGTTGGCGGCAGCCGATGTCGTCGCGTTTTGCGCCGCCGTGTTGAAGCCGGACGCATCATCGCGGGCCGCGACCACCAGTGCCTGAGCCGCCTGGGCGTTGCCGAGGTTGGTATTGAAGGTACCAATATTGACCGCGTTGGAAAGTGCAACGGCGGCCGCCTGTTGCGTGGTGGCGCTGGTCAAGGACGCCTCGGCATTGTCGAAGGCGGCCTGGGCCGTAGCGACGGCAGTCTGGGCGTCGGAGAGAGCATCCTGGGTGCGGTCGTTGGCCTCGTCGGACGTCGCCGCCGATTCCTGGTCGGCCGCCTTGATGCCCTGCGTGGTCGTATTGGTCGCGCCTGCCTGACTGGCCTGCGTGCTGGCGATGTCCCGCGCCGCCTTGGCGGCTTCGAGATCAGCAAAAGCGAGGTCGCGCTGCGCTTGCACCTCGGCCAAATCGGTCGTCGACTGCCCGGCGGCATCAATGACCGCCTGCGCGTCATCGCGGCGCGCCGTGGCTTCCTGCACGGCGGCGTCGGCGTTCTTCAGCGAGGCCTCGGACTCGTCCAGTTCCGCCCGGGCGCGGTCCTGGGCGGCGGTCAGGGCGGCGGTTTCGGCGGCAGCCTGCGCGGCGTCGCGGTCGCCGGCGTCGGCGGCGGCGATATCGGCCTGCGCCTGGGCTTCGTTCTTGGCCGATTGCGCGGACGAGATGGCCTGGCTGATCTGCGTCTGCAACGAAGTGATGCGGCCGATACTGGCCTGCTGGCCGGCTTCGGCGGCATTCTGTGCCGAGGTCAGGGCCGCCGTCAGCTTGGCCAGCGTGCCGGCCGAGATATCATCCTTGGCCTCGCCGGTGTTGGCGGCGGTCAGCGCGGCGGCGGCCTGGGCGACCAGGGCACTGGTCGAATTGAAGGCGGCCAGCGCCGCGTCGGCGGCGGCCTGAGCCTCGGTCGTCAGGGTGGCGGCATCACCCGGCGTGGTCGCCGGATCGATAGCCAGCGCCGCCTTTTCCTTGGCCTCGATGGCTTTCGCCGACGCCGTCGCCGCCGCCGTTGCCGCGGCATCGGCGGCCGTCACGGCATCGGCCAGCGCCGTCGCCACGGCGGCATCGGCCTGCGCCTGGGCCGCAGCCTGGGAACCGATTTCGAAGGATGACGCCGTCCCCGACCGGGTCGCGGCTTCCGCGGCGACGCTCTGCGCGTCGGTCGCCGCCTGCGCGGCAGAGACTGCCGCGGTCTGCGCCAGTGTCGCATTCTGGTTGGCCGTGTTGGCTGTCACCTGGGCGTCGTCGCGCGCCGTCTTGGCGGCATTGCGGGCCGCCGTGGCGTTGGTGACGGCGGTATCCCAGGCCCCTTCCAGGGCCGTCGTCACACCGTCGTTATTGTTGTCGACGGCGGTCCGCGAGGCGATCGCATCCGTCAGCGCGGCCTCGCGCGCTTCCAGCACGGCCTGAGCGGCCGCCAGATCGACGGTCGGCTGCACGGCATCGGCGAGCGCCTGGTTGGCTGCCTGGGAGGCGGTCGCGGCGGCGCTTTCGGCCTGGTCGGCGTTGGTCTGCGCGGTCGTGGCGTCGCCGCCGCGATCGATGCGGGCGTCGGTCGACGTGCCGTCGATCCATCCGGCGGCGGCGGCGGCCTGATCGCCGGCCGCGTCGCTGGCACCCTTGGCCTCGCCGGCGCTGGTCGCGGCCGCGGTGGCGGCGTCGGCGGCCCGTGCCCGTTGCACGCCGGCGGCTTCACCGTTGCCGTTGGCCGCTTCGGCGGCGGCGTTGGCGGCGGCCTGGGCCTCGTCGGCGGCCTTCTGGGCGTTGGCCGAGGCGGTAATGGCGGTGGCGGAATCGGCGTTGGCGGCGGCGTCCGTGGCCTGCTGGGCGAAGGTAGCGGCGGCGTCACGCTTGGTCTCGGCCGTATCGGCGAAGCCGGAGGCCCGCGTGGCCGCTTCGGACTCGTCGGCGGCGCGCTTGTCGATGGCCGCCTGGGCTGCGGTACTGGCCGCGTCCGAGGCAGTGTCGGCGGCCGCGGCAGCGGCGGTCTGGGCGGCGGCGGCTGCATCGGACGCGGCTTGCAGCGCGTTGGCCAGGTCCTTCTGGCCGGAGATGGCGTTGGAATCGCCGCGCGCGTTCTCGGATGATTTTTCGGCCGCCGCGGCGAAATTGGATGCCTGCTGCGCGGAGGCACCGGCCTGGTTGGCGGACTCGGCCGCCACCTTGCCGAAACCCTGGGCGAGTTGCTTGGCTTCATCCGCCTTGCTCTTCGCCGTGTTGGCGGCCTCGCGAGCCGCCTCGGCCGCTGCCTTGGCCTGATCGGCCAACGCCGAAGCCGCGGTCGGATCGGCCACCGTCGGGTCGGTATTCGCGGCATCCAGCAAGGTCTGCAACTGGGCTTCCAGATTGGCCGCCGTGTTGGCGTTGGCCTCGGCGATGGCGATCTGTTCCTGCGCGGCGTCGCGCGCGGTCGCCGCGGCCGTCTCGGCGGCGGCCTTGGCCAGGGCCTTGGCCAGCGCCTCTTCCGCCGCCTTGACCTGCGCTTCCGCGGCGGCAAGCTTCTCGGCGTCGGCCAGGGCCTTGGCCTGACTGGCTGCGTCGTTGGCGCCGTTGAGGTTGTTGCGGGCGTCGTCAACAGCGTCGAGAACCACAGGACCGCCGAGCGGGTTCAAGGCGCCGGAAGCAACCAGGGCGTCCGACAGTTCCGTGGCCCGGATCGCGACCTGCAGTTGCGCCGCCGCGTTGGCCGCCGCCTTGGCCGCAGCCGTCGCCTGAGCCGCCGCCGCCGCCGCCAGTTCATCGGAATCGGGGCCGGCGACGACCTCGTTATTGGGTCCTCGCGTGGCAGCGGCTTCGGCGGCGCGCGTGGACGCTTGCGCGGCCTGCGTCTCCGCGGTTTGCGCGGCTGCCAGAGCCGCCTCGGCCGCCGCCTTGGCGGCGGCGATGATGTCGACGCTGTCCTGGTTGAAGTTGGGATCATTGGCCGCGGCGAGGGCCGCATCGGCCGCCGTTTCGGCATCCGCCGCCGCCTGTTCCGCAGCAGCCAGCGCCGCTTCGGCGGCATTATTCGCGGCCTCGACCTGGGCCTCGATGACCGCCTCTGCGGCCGCCCGGCCGACCACGACGCGGGCCTGCGCCGCCGCCGCCGCGCCCTGCGCCGTCGCCAGGTCGTCCGTCTTGTCGAGCACCGCGGTCAGCGCATCGGCCGCCTCGGTGACTTCCGTATTGAAGGTCGCATCGGCGGTGTTGAAAAGCTGCAGCGCGCCGTTGGCGTTCGGGTTCTCGGGATCGTTGGCATCGAACAGGTTCTTGACCACGTTGCGGGTCGTGGTGACGGTGCCGATGGCGTCGGTGAAGGCGTCCTTGATCTGGTTGCGCAGGCCGAGCACCGCCTCGGCGTTGGCCAGGCGCTGCTCTTCCAGCAGGATCTGCGCCTTCAGCGTGGCGTTGGTCGGGTCGGCCAGCAACTGGGCGCGCAGGCCGGTCGCCGTCTCGGTGACATCGGTGGTGCGCGGATCGTCGCCGCCGTCGAGCAGGAAGTCCTGTACGTCCTTGGCCAACTGCGCCTCGGTCTGCAGCGTGAAGGCGCCGGTGTCGGCGTCGTTGACCCGCGTGGTGAGCTCGGTGAGCTTGGTTTCCAGGGTGTTCAGGCGGGCGCTCAACTCGTCGCGCACGACCAGCTTGGCCAGGCGATCTACGCGCGACGCGTCCAATTCGGCGGCTTCATTCAGACTGGCCTGGCGCAGCGACGACAGGGTGTTCTCCGCCGTCGTCACGGCGGCGTCGGCGGTGGTCAGGGCCTGGTCGGAAACACCGGTCAGCCAGTTGACGGCGATGCCGAAGGAATCGCCCAGCGTATCGATGGAGGCCTGGATGAAGGCTTCACGGGCGTTGATCTGATTGGCGATGTCGCGAATCTGGAAGGCGATCGCCTGCTCTTCGGCGAAGCCGGAATTGGCGGCCAGGTTCTCGGCCTGCGTGGCCGCCGCCTCGGTCGCGTCCTTCAACTCGCGGATGCGGTCCCGGTGGCCCTCGGCGCGCACCTTGAACGGGTCGGAAGCCGCCGTCGCCGCCGCATCGACTGCGGCGTCATTGTTAGGATCGACCGCCTCGGCCTCGAAACCGGCATCGATGGCCGCGTCGGTGCCGCTGGCGACCTCGGTGTTGGCCGAGGTGAGCTCGGTAGTGGCTTCCGTATCCGCCGCCCGCGCCGTCGCCAGCAGGGTGTTCAGCGTATCCAGGTTGGGAGCGACGAGCTGTTCTTCGATCTGCGCGGCAATCGATGCGATGATCTCTTCGATCGGCGCGTCGAACGTGAAGATGATCTCAAGCGGTTGGCCCAACTCGGGAATGATTACTTCTTCTGGAACCTGTTCATCGTCCTCGCGATCAGGAACTTCGAATATGTCGACAAGTTCGAATCCATCCAGGATATCGGCAAGCTCGCTTGCCAAGTCGTTTAACTCTGCCGCGAGCAACGTCAGTTCACCGAGGATGTCGGCTTGTAGTTCCTGCTGAAACGCCTGCTCCTCCTCGGCCGTCTGCAGGATGTCGTCGATGGCATCGGCTTCGGCCTGGGCGGCTTCCTGCTCTGCCGATCCCTCTTCTTCCGCGGCCGCCGCTTCCTCGGCCTGCGCGGCGATGGCCTGCAGTTCCTGCACCGCCTCCGTCGCCGCCTCGTGGAATTCCGCCTGCAGGGCCTGGGCGGCGTTGGGCAGCGCGGTGACCGAGTTACCGAAGGCGCGCGCGACATCGCGGGCTTCCATCTGGAAGGGCTCGGAAACAGAGCCGTCGGCGCCGATGTTGACCGCCGTGCCCGAGGTGTTGACGACAGTGGTCGAGCCGTCGGTATTGGTGAAGGTCATCTCGCCCACGAGGCCGCCGCGCTCGGCGAAGATGGCGCCGGTGACGGTGCCGTCGGCGGCTACGCTGACGCCGCCCGCCGTACCACGAATACCGATCGTGGCCGCCGGGGTGTTGATGTTCATGGCGTCGGTATCGGTCTTGGCGATCTGGCCGGAAACGAAGGTCAAAGCACCGGCCAGCAGCGAGACCGCCTGGTTGCCGGTCTGCTCGGCCGGGTCGTAGACCATTTCGTCGAGCACCATGCGGCCCTCGTCACCGAGGGCAAACGTGCTCTCGTCCTGGAACACCAGGCCGATGGAGGCTTTCTTGCCGGTTTCCAGGATATCGCCCTGGAAGACCGCGTCGCCGAGCTTCAGCACCACGGTTTCGCCCGAGACGCGGGTTACCTTGACCTCACCCTCGAGGGTTTCGACGGTGCCGATGGACTGGGCCTGCGCCAGCTCGGCGTCGGCTTGGGCGACCTGGAAGCCGAAGGCTCGGGGGCCCGCCAGTTGCGAGACGATGTTGGCGGTGAGAACGACACCGCCGCCTTCGACTGTCAGGTCAGGGGGATTGTCGGTGGAGAAGAAGTCGCGGACGACGACGCGCTGGCCGTCCTTGCCGGTGACCACCAGGTCGGGGCCCGAGCGATCGAACTCGGCCATCAGGAACCACGAACCGCCGGGGATGATGACGGCATCGGCGCCGGCCGCAGCCGTGACGATGGCCACCGTCGCCGTGTTCACGGCAGTGCCGGCGGCACTTTCCGCATTCCTGGTATTCCTGGCTTGATCCTTCCCGTCACCGGGTGGAAGGACATTCATGGCCGCCCGTTCTCCGACCGTGCCGCCCCGAACTACCCGCATTCTCGCGGCAATCCCGAAACGGCGTTAACCGACCCTCCCCAGGGTCTCGTGACGGCGTCCCGTCATCCCTGGCTTTTGAAGGCCACTCGCATCTTCGCGCGTAGCCGTCCAGAGTGCTGTGACGGGCGTCACATGCGGTCGATTTGCAGCCAATCTAACTGAATCGGGAGTCCTTGGGAATCCCCTTTAGAGTCAACGGCTTCGGTTTTTTTCCTGAAGCCACGTCCGGAGTCACTGAACATTGGGTTATGCAGCCGCGAATGCGTCTGTTCGCGCCCCGGCTATGGCCGCACCCGTTCGCGTGCTAGCATCGTCGGATGAACGGCGAATCAGCGACACCTAATATATTCCCACGGATTGCCGCGCTGGCGATCACCGGGACGGTCGTTTTCGGCCCCATGTACGGCCCCATGACGGCCTCGGCGGAGGACCTGTTCGCCGGCCCGGCGACGGTGATCGACGGCCGCACGCTTGAGGTCCAGGGCCAGCGGCTGCGCCTCACCGGCATCGATGCGCCGGATCTGGGGCAGCCCTGCGCGTGGCCGAACAAGCAGATCGACTGCGGCAACGTCTCGCGCACGGCGCTGCTGGACCTGGTCGCGGTGGGCGAGGTGCGCTGCACCGCAACAGCCACGGCGACCGCGGCGACCGCGGTGACCGCGGTGACCACTGGTTTCCGCCCGGCGCGCTGCCAGTCCGGCGGCTTCGACGTGGCCGCCAACATGGTGCACACGGGCTGGGCGGTGACGGCGCCGGACGGCCCGCCCGGCTACCGCGCGACGGAGGCCAAGGCCCGTGCCGGCAAGCGCGGCCTGTGGAAGGGACAGTTCGAAATGCCCTGGATCTGGCGCCGCCGGCAATGACGCCGGATGACGGGGCGAGTACGAGCGGGCTGGCCGGCCTCGACGACGTCGAGTGGGTGTTCGGTTACGGCTCGCTGATGTGGGAGCCTGGGTTCGAACACCTGGATGCGCGGCCGGCGACACTTCCGGGCTATCATCGCTCGTTCTGCCTCTATTCCCACCATTACCGCGGCACCCGTGAGGCGCCGGGGCTGGTCCTGGGGCTCAACCGGGGCGGTAGTTGTCGAGGAATCGCTTTCCGGGTGGCGCGCGAGTGCTGGCGCGAGGCCGTGGCCTACCTGGATGAGCGGGAACTGATCGGCTACGCCTACCTGCCGCGCATCGTCGACATCGAAATCGATGGCGCGGCCGCCAACGCCTACACCTTCGTCGCCGACGCGGACCATCCGCACTATGCCGGCGACCTGGGCATCGAACGCTCGGCCGACCTGATCATGAACGCCGCCGGCAAGAACGGCCTTAACCGCGATTACCTGATCCGCACGGTGCGCAAGCTGGAGGACGAGGGTTTCCTCGATCCGTCCCTGCACGACCTGCTGGCCTCGGTCGAGCAGCGCACGGGGGCGCTGGACATGGGCGCCGGTATCTAGGGATTCACTGTCAAATTTAAGGGCCAAATTCATATGTAGTTAACCATTGCCCGGCTAGCCTGTACCCATGGCGGACGATGCGACGGACCACCCGACGACCGAAATGGAAGCGCTGCTCGATGTCAGCGTCGACATCACGGCTGTGCTGGGCACGACGCAGATGCCGACCAGCCAGGTGCTGAAGCTCGGCCGCGGCGCCATCGTCGAACTCGACCGCCACGTCGGTGATGCCATCGACATCCACGCCAACGACCAACTGGTGGCGCGTGGCGAGGTGGTGATTGTCGACGACAAATTGGGTGTTACCATGACCGAGATCATCAAACGGACCTGAGCCATGAACGAAAACCTGAACGCGGCCGAGATCTACCGCACCGCCAACCTACTGATCGACACCTACGGCGAAATGGCGCCGACCGGCGCCGTCATCCGGGCCGACCAACTGGCCGATGAAGGCGACCTGTTCGGCCGCGCCGTCTGGCTCAGCGTCGCCCGCGTGGCGGAGGACTTACTGGCCGACGGCCGACCCGACAGCGCCAGCTTGCATTAGAGTCGGCATTAGAGTGGGCATTAGAGCGGGCACTAGGGCATAATCCGTCACGAAACCTTGATGCCGCGTCAGCGTTAAACACTGGTGCAAATCCAGCCTGGCCGACACCATATGTGACCTAGGGCCGCATTGCCGCGGCCGTGACCGGGACCCGAACATGCCCGACGCCCCTCGCCTGCTCTCTCTCGCCACGGCCATACCGCGCCACGTATTGGCGCAAGCCGACGTCTGTGACTGGGCGGCCGAGTTGTTCGGACGGAGCCGCGAGGACTTGTCGCGGCTGCTGCCGGCGTTTGAAAATGCCGGCATCGAAACACGTTATTCCTGCGTGCCGCTCGACTGGTACGCGAAGCCCCACGGCTGGAGCGAACGCAACGCGCTTTACCTGGAGCATGCCACCGGATTGGCCAAGGACGCCGCCGTCGAGGCGCTCGACCGCGCCGGCCTCAAGGCGACCGACGTGGACGCGGTGGTCGCGGTCTCCACCTCGGGCATCGCCACGCCGAGCATCGATGCGCGCCTGGTCAACACCATGGGTCTGCGATCGGACGTCACGCGGCTGCCGGTGTTCGGCCTCGGTTGCGCCGGCGGCGTGCTCGGCCTTGGCCGCGCGGCGGCCCTGGCGCAGGCCCGGCCCGGCTCGCGCGTGCTTCTGGTGGTGGTGGAACTTTGCGGCCTGACCTTCCGGCGCGGCGACACCTCGAAAAGCAACATCATCGCCACCGCGCTGTTCGGCGACGGCGGCGCGGCGGCGCTGATTTCGACGGACGGCGACGGCCCGGCCCTCAGCGACTGGGGCGAACACACCTGGCCGGATACCCTCGACGTCATGGGATGGTCGCTGGAGGACGACGGCTTCGGCGTGCTGTTTTCGCGCGACATCCCGAACCTCGTCGAACAGCAGTTCAAGGATGCGGCGGTGACCTACCTCGAACGCGCCGGCCTGCAACCGGACGACTTCAGCGGCTTCGTCTGCCACCCGGGCGGGGCCAAGGTGGTGGCGGCGTTGGAGCGCGTGTTCGGCCTCGCCGACGGGGGCCTCGAGGATGCCCGCGCCGTGCTCAAGGATTACGGCAACATGTCGGCGGCGACGGTGATGTTCGTGCTCGACCGGGTGCTCCAGCGCGGCCGGCCCGAGGGCCGCCAACTGGTCTCGGCATTGGGGCCGGGGTTCACCGCCGGTTTCGCCACCCTCGACGCGGCATGAGCGCACTCTGGGTGGTGCTTGGCCTGGTGGCGCTGCAGCGCCTCGCGGAACTGGTGCTGTCGGCGCGCAACACTCGGGCGCTCCTGGCCAGGGGCGGCCGCGAGGTCGGCGCCCGGCACTATCCGTTGCTGGTGTTGCTGCACGCATCGTGGCTCATCGCCATCGCCGTCGTGGTGCCGACCGAGACGCCCATCGACTGGAACTGGCTGGCGGTTTTCATCGCCCTGCAGGCGGCACGGGCCTGGGTCATCGCCAGCCTCGGCCCCTATTGGACGACCCGCATCATCACGCTGGACGAGGCCCCACTGGTGCGGCGCGGCCCTTATCGCTTCATGCGTCACCCCAACTATCTGGTCGTCGCCGGAGAGATCGCGGCGTTGCCGATGGTGTTCGGGGCCTGGCGGCTGGCGCTGGCCTATTCGCTGCTCAACGCGCTGGTGCTGTGGCTGCGTATTCGGACGGAGAACGCTGCCCTCGCGGCACGGTCCTAGGGCCGCTCCTAGGGCCTCAGGATCAGCCGGTCGCCGGCCACTTCATAGCCGGCCAGCCGGCTCAGGAAACTCATGCCCAGAAGCGAGCGTTTCATGTCCGCCTGATTGACCGAGGCGCGCACATCGCCGAGCGCGATGGGACCGATGGCCAGGCGGCCGATGCGCACTGGCGCGCCGGCGACGGTGCCGTTGGCCGTGCGGTACTGACGGGTGAACGACAGGGTCGCCGGGTCCAAGCCGACACGCCGGGCGTCGGCCGGGCTGAGCACCACGTCGCTGGCGCCGGTATCGACCAGGAAACGGACATCGATACCCTCCACCTGGGCCTCGACGACGAAGTGGCCATGGCTGCCGGCGTTAATGACGACCGAGCCGTCGCCGACGACGACGGGCGCGTGCGGCACCACCGCGCCGGCGACCCGTTGCCAGACGCCCTGCAGATCGTGGCGGTAGCTGTAGCCGACCACCAGGACAGCGAACAGGACGATCCAGATGGCCGCGTTTCGCACCGCCTTGCCCAAGGTCACGCCGCGATAGAGGACGGCGCTGGAGCCGACCAGCACCAGCAACAGAAGGCTGTGAACGATGCTGATCTGTTCGTCCTGACCGGCCAGTCCTTCCGGATACCGCAACACCAGAAGCGCGGCGATGGCGGTCAGAAGCGCCGCCGCGGCGAGGCCCAGGACCCAGGGCCGCTTCACGGCTGGACGCACCTGTAGGTGCTGACCCGCGATTGCAGCAGCAAGGCCGACGTGCGGGCCGAGCCGGTCTTGACCCTGACGGCATTGCGGCCGTGTTTTTGGCAATGATCCTGCGCCTGATAGTCGGCGGCCCCGACCTGATTGGCCGCGTGTTCGATGACGACGCCGTCGGCATCGCCCGACACCTGGGCACAAGCAGTCACGCCGAGCGCGATGACGGCGAAAAGCCAATGCACGCGCGCTTTGGACATCCGGTCACAGGGATTGCTCACGCAAATTTCCTTCCATTGCTGGCATTTTGGTTTAGAGGAGTGTAGTCGAAGCGGCGGTGATTTGGTACGTTGCCCCCGATTCACGACGTACTGGCGGGCAACGGTGCGCCGCAGATACGTGCATAAGGACGCCCGCCATGGAACTCGACAACAGCTTTCCCGACCTGCTGCCCGAGGAGCGCCAGCAACTCCGCGAACAAGCCCAGATCCTGACCTTCAAGACCGGCGAAGGGGTCATCCAGCAGGGCAACGTGGTCGATAATCTGATGATCATCCGTTCCGGCCAGCTGCGGGTCACGCAGTCGTACCTGGACAATTTATCGGCCGAATTCGCCGGCCCGCTGGGTCCAGGCGATGTCCTCGGCGAGATGTCGTTCGTCGACGGCCAAAAGACCAGCGCCACCCTGGTGGCCGACGGCGATGTCGAGATTCTTGCTCTGCCGCGTGCGGCGATCGATGCCTTGGCCGCGGCGGACCCGGCGTTCACGGGCCGCTTCTACCGCTCGCTGTTCCTCGATCTCGCGCGCCGGCTCCGCGCCACCAACCTGCGGGTCATCCCGCAGTAGGCTCCGCGGCCTCGATCCGGCCCTCCTCGACACCATGGCAGGCGACGGTGCCGTTGCCGACCCTGCGCAGCACCGGTGCCTCGCTCCGGCAACGGTCGTTGGCGAACGGGCAACGCGGATGGAAGGCGCAGCCCGATGGCGGATCGATGGGGTTCGGCACCTCGCCCCCCACCGGCGGCCGTTCGCGGCCCGACATCTCCAGATCCGGAATGGTGTCCAACAGCAGCCGCGTATAGGGGTGGCGGGGTTGGCGGAACAGGCCCTTGGCCGTCGCCACCTCGCACAGCTTGCCCAGGTACATGACGCCGATGTGGTCGGAGACATGATAGACCACGGCCAGATTGTGGCTGATGAAGAGATACGTCAGCCCCAGTTCGCGCTGCAGGTCGCGCATCAAGTTGAGTATCTGCGCCTGCACGGACACGTCGAGGGCCGACGTGGGCTCGTCGCAGACGATGAATTCCGGCTGCGATGACAGTGCCCGGGCAATGGAGATGCGCTGGCGCTGGCCGCCCGAGAACTCGTGCGGGAACTTCTCGCCGTCGACCGGTGACAGACCGACCTGGACCAACAGTTCGGCCACCCGCTCCACGACCTCGCGTTCGGAATGCAACAGGCCGAACGCGCGCAATGGCTCTGCGATGATGTCGCGCACCCGCCAGCGCGGATTGAGGCTGGCGTAGGGGTCCTGGAAGATCATCTGGAAACGCCGCCTGAGCGCCGACTGGCTGGCGGTATTTCCGGGATCGACCGCGTCGATGCCGTCGAACAGAATGCCGCCGGCGCTTGGCCGATGCAGGCCGACGACCATGCGCGCCACCGTCGATTTGCCGCAGCCGCTTTCACCGACGAGCGAGAAGGTCTCGCCGCGCTTGATCTCGAAATTGATGCCGTCGACGGCGCGCAATACCTGGCGCGGCTGCCTTTCGATCAGGCGCGTCAGCAGCGGCGGCGAGACATCGAAATATTTAGCCAGCCCGCTGACCTGGAGGAGCGCCGGATCAGGCATCGGCCGGCTCCTGGTCGTAGAGCCAGCAGGCGGCACGCGTGGTCGCGTCGGCCGTCAGAAGGTCCGGCCGCGCCTCGGTGCAACGTTCCATGACCTTCGGGCAGCGCGGATTGAAGGCGCAGCCGTTGGGGATTTCGGTCAGACGCGGCATGGCGCCCCTGATCTGCTCCAGTCGCTCGACCTCGTGGCCGAGCAACGGGATCGAGCCCATCAGTCCCTGCGTGTAGGGATGCCGGGCGTTCTTGACCACGTCCCGCACCGAGCCGATTTCGGCGATGCGGCCGGCGTACATCACCGCCACCCGGTCGGCGGTCTCTGCGATCACGCCCATGTCGTGGGTGATCAGCATCACCGCCATGCCATGGTCGCGGCAGAGACGCTTCAACAATTGGATTATCTGCGCCTGGATCGACACATCCAGCGCCGTCGTCGGCTCGTCGGCGATGATCAGGCGCGGATTGACGCACAACGCCAGGGCGATGACGACGCGCTGGCGCATGCCGCCGGAGAACTCGTGCGGATAGGATCCGATGCGCCGCTCGGGCGCCGGGATGCCGACCTCGGCCAGCAGTTCGACGGCCCGTGCGTGGGCTTCAGTTGGCGACATCTCCATGTGGGTCAGGATGGTTTCCGTCAACTGCCGGCCGATCGTATAGAGCGGATTCAGACTGGTCAGCGGATCCTGGAAGATTGCGCCGATCTCCTTGCCCCGGATCCGGCGCATCTGTTCATAAGGCAGGTTGTCGATGCGCCGGCCACCGAGCAAGATCTCGCCGTCGGCAATTCGGCCAGGTGGTTCCAGAAGGCCAATCACGGCGGCACCGGTCAGTGATTTGCCGGCGCCGGACTCGCCGACCACCCCCAGCACCTCGCCCTCCGAGATATCGAACGAGATGTCGTCGATGGCGGTCAGCACGCCGCGCCGGGTCGGGAATTCGACACGCAGGTTGCGCACGTCCAGGAGTGCCATGGTCCGCCCTCCCCTGCCCTAGCGGAGCTTCGGGTTGAGGGCGTCGCGCAACCAGTCGCCCAGCAGGTTCACGGCCAGCACCAGGACGACGAGGGCGAGGGACGGGAATAGCGTGATCCACCATTCACCGGAGAACAGGAAGTTGTTGCCGATCCTGATCAGCGTCCCGAGCGACGGCGTCGTCGGCGGCACGCCGACCCCCAGGAACGACAACGTCGCCTCGGTGATGATGGCCAGGGCCAGCCCGATCGTGGCCAGCACCAGGACCGGCCCCATGACGTTTGGCAGCACGTGACGCACCATGATCAAGACCGGGTGCAGCCCGATGACCCGGGCCGCCGCCACGTAGTCCTTGTTGCGCTCGACCAGCGTAGCGCCACGGGTGACGCGGGCGTACCGCGGCCAGTCGGAGACGCCGATGGCGAGGATCAGGACATAGATGGCGGTGGTGTCGCCCAGGTGTCCGCCGAGCAGAACCCGCGCGATGCCGTCGATCATCAGGGCGACCAGGATCGCCGGGATGGTCAGTTGCACGTCGGCGAGCCGCATCACGGTGGCGTCGAGCCAGCCGCCGAGATACCCCGACAGCAGGCCCAGACCGACGCCCAGGACGACCGAGAATATGACCGCGGCGAAGCCGACGATCAGCGATACCCGGCTGCCGAACATGAGGGTGGACAGGATGTCGCGACCCTGATCATCGGTGCCGAGCAGGAATTTCGACGTCCCGTCTTCGGTCCACACGGGCGGCGTGAAGCCGTCCATGAGATCCAGGGTCGCCGGATCGAACGGATTATGCGGCGCCAGCCACGGCGCCAACCCGGCGGCGAGGAAGAAGATAAGGGTGACGATGGCCGACACGACGGTGATCGGCGAACGTCGGAAGCTGTAAAAGAAATCGCTGTCGAGAAACCGGTGGATCAGGCCAGGCGGCCGCACGTCGCCAAGTTCGTTTACTGCCATCCCCCTACTCCGAATTTCCGGCCGCGACGGCCTTGTCGGCGCGCAGGCGGGGGTCGACGACGAAGTAAAGGATATCAACCGCGAGATTGATGGATACGAAGACCACGGCGACCAGCACCAGGTAGGCGGACATCACCGGAATATCGGCAAACCCAACGGCCTGGATAAACAGGAATCCCATGCCGGGCCACTGGAACACGGTCTCGGTGATGATCGAAAAGGCGACCAGCGATCCGATGTTGAGGCCAACGATGGTGATGACCGGCACCAGGGTATTCTTGAAGGCATGGCCGAAGTTGACGATCCGGTCGGGCAGTCCGCGCGCGCGGGCAAACTTGATGTAATCGGTACGCATGACCTCCAGCATTTCCGAGCGCACGAGACGCAGGATGAGGGTCATCTGAAACAGGCTCAGGGTCACCGACGGCATGATGATGGCCTTCCAGCCGGACACCGTCAGGAACCCGGTCGACCACCAGCCGACCTGCACCGCCTCGCCGCGCCCGAACGATGGCAGCCACCCCAACGCCACGGAAAAAATGTAAATCAGCAGAATGCCGATGACGAACGTCGGCAGCGACACACCGACCAGTGACACGGTCAGGATGGTGCTGGAAAACCACGAATCACGATTGATGCCGGTATAGACACCGAGCGGAATTCCCAAGACCAGGGCCAGCACGGCGGACGCGGCGACCAATTCCAGGGTCGCCGGCATCCGTTCCGCGATCAACACCGCGACGGGCCGTTGGATGCGATAGGAGATGCCGAATTCGCCCTGCGTGGCGTTGATTACAAAGCGACCGAATTGGACAATGAATGGATCGTTGAGGCCGAGGTTTTCGCGCATCTCCTCGCGTTCCTCGTAGGAGGCTTCCTGGCCGACCATGTTGTCGACCGGGTCGCCGACGAAATTGAACAACATGAACGAGACCAAGGCGACGACGAGCATCACCGCCACCGCCTGAACCACACGTTGAATGATATACGCGGTCATTGTTGAGTTGAGCCCGACGTTCGGGGCGCCCCGAACGCATGCCATGCATGCGCCCGGGGCCGACCCAGAAAGTCAGTAAAGCTTACTTCTTGAACTTGGTGTAGATAAAGCGCACGCCGTCGTCCGCGACGATCGGAATGTCGAGCTTGTCGCTCATCGCCCAGACGATCACCTGGTGATGCAGCGGCAGGTAGGTGACGTCCTCACGCATGGTCTTCCAGACCTTGGCGATCATGGCATCGCGCTTCGGGAAATCGACTTCCTTTTCAATCTTCAGGATCAACGCGTCGATGTCCGGATGGTTGAAGCCGGTGCCGTTCCAGCCCTTGTCGGCGGCCTTGACCAAGTAGTTGAAGACATAGTGGGAATCCAGCGTCGAAACGCCCCAGCCCAGCATGTAGAAGTCGGTTTCCCGGTTCTTGATCTTCGGGAAATGGATGGTCTTGGGGATCGCCGAGAGCGTCACCTTGATGCCGATCTTGCCGAGCATGCCGACCACCGCCTGGCAGATGCCTTCGTCGTTGATGTAGCGGTTGTTGGGGCAGTCGAGCTGGATCGTGAAGCCGTCCGGATAGCCGGCCGCGGCCAGCAGCTTCTTGGCGCCGGCCGAATCATAGGGACGGCGCTTGTTGAGTGCTTCGGTGTAGCCATGCACGGCCGGCGGGGTGATCAGGCCGGCGGGCACGGAATAGCCGCGCATGACCTTCTTCTTGATCGCGTCGATATTGATGGCCTGGTACATGGCCTGGCGGACGCGTTGGTCGGCGAGCGGGTTCTTGCCCTTGATGTTGGACGAACGCAATTCCTTCACGCCCTGGTTCATGCCCAGGAAGATGGTCCGGACTTGCGCCGTCTGCACCAGATGCAGGCCCGCCGTGTTCTTGATCCGGTTGAGGTCCTGCAGCGGCGGGTCGAGGATGAAGTCGACCTGGCCCGACAGCAGCGCCGCGACCCGGGTCGCCTGGTTGGCGATCGGCGTGTAGATGATCTTGTCGACCTGGTGCGGGTATGTCTTCAGGCCCCACCAATTCTCGTTCTTGACCAGGATGGTCTTCACATCGGGCTCACGCAGTTGCAGCTTGAACGGGCCGGTGCCCATGGCGTGACGCACGGCGTAGGTCTCTTCCTTGGCGGCGCGGTCCTGCGGCACGGTGACCTTGTTCTTCTCCGCCCATGCCTTCGACATGATGAAGATGTTGGTCAGCTGATTGGTCAGGATCGGGTTCGGCTCCTTGGTGATGATCTGCACCGTGTGCGGGTCGATGATCTTGACTTCCTTGATGGCGCTGATGTCGCCCTTCAGGTCCGACGTCTTTGACAGCGCGCGCTCGATGGAGAACTTCACGTCGGTGGCGGTGAAGTCGGAACCATCATGGAACTTGACGCCCTTGCGCAGCGCGAACTGCCACGTGGTCGGGTTGATCAACTTGAACGACGTGGCCAGCCACGGCGTATTCTTCATATCCTTGTCGTTGTAGTAGAGGACATCGTAGATCTTGCGCGACGCCGAATGGGTCGGCGATTCATTGGCCGCGTGCGGATCCGACGTCAGTGCATCGCCCTGGCTCGCCCATCGGATAACGTTTTCGGCGGCGGCCGGCATCGCGAGACCTGCGACGACAACGGCGCCCGTGAGGCAACGGAAAATGGCTTTCGAACTCATACCTTATGCTCCTCCCTGGCTTCATTCATGGATTGCTCGGGTGTTTGCCCAAGCTCGCGAACCGATTATTTTTTTCACGACGGACTTTACCGACGATTGTACTGCAGAACCAGCGTCTCCGCCGCTTCCAGACGGCGATTAGAATTCAGTTTGAATTGAATTGCAATAGATACAATCTTATAACGATACTCTCATGATCGACGGTCTGGCGTTGGCGGATACGCCAAAGACCGGGTGGCATGCCGCATGGACGTCAACACATACATCACAGGTGAAACTCAATGCCCATCATCAACCGTATTGCCGAGTTCGAGGACCAGATGAAGGCCTGGCGGCACGATATCCATGCGCATCCGGAGATCGCGTTTGAAGAAGAGCGCACCGCCGACGTCATTGCCCGGGAGTTGGACGAATTCGGCATCGAGTACCACCGCGGTCTCGGCAAGACCGGTGTCGTCGGCACGCTGAAGAACGGCGACGGCCCGGCCATCGGCCTCCGCGCCGATATGGATGCGCTGCCGATCCACGAGGAAAACCAGTTCGACCATCGTTCCCGCCATGACGGCAAAATGCATGCCTGCGGCCATGACGGTCACACCTCCATGCTTCTGGGCGCCGCCAAATACCTGGCAGAGACCAAACGCTTCCGCGGCACGGTTCACTTCATCTTCCAACCGGCCGAGGAAGGCGAAGGCGGCGCCAGGGTGATGATCGAGGATGGATTGTTCGAAATGTTTCCCTGCGAAGCCGTCTATGCCGTGCACAACATGCCGGGCAAGGAAGTCGGCAGTTTCGCGCTTCGCCCCGGCCCCATGATGGCCGCCTATGATTCCTTTGAAATTCGCGTGCAAGGCCGCGGCAGCCATGCCGCCATGCCGCACAAGGGGGTCGACCCGATCGTCGCGGGCGCGCACATCGTGACGGCCCTGCAGAGCATCGCCAGCCGCAATCTCGATCCTATCGAGTCAGCCGTCGTCAGCGTCACGCAGTTTCACGGCGGCGATACCAACAACGTCATTCCCGACAGCGTTTTCCTGGAGGGCACGACACGCAGTTTCAAACCCGAAATCCGCGACTGGCTCGAACCGACCATGCGCCGCATCATCGATGGCGTCGCCGATGCCTTCGGTGTTGAATGCTCGTTCACTTACCAGCGACGGTACCCGCCGACCATCAATCACGAGACCGAAACCACCATCGCCGCCGGCATCGCCGCCGACGTCGCCGGCTCGGCCAATGTCGACATCGACACGGCGCCGGTCATGGGGGCCGAGGACTTCGCCTTCATGTTGGAACAGGTTCCGGGGTGCTACGCCTTCATTGGCAATGGCGCCGGCGAGGGCGTGTGCATGGTTCACAACCCGAATTATGATTTCAACGACGACATCCTTACCGTCGGCGCGACCTATTTCTCGCGCCTCGTCGAGACGGTGCTACCGATGAACGCCGATTAACGGAGAGCGACACGACGATTTGAGAGAAGGCTGTTGCGCGCCCCGGCAGAAGATACATCGCCGGGCACGGCACACGGGACAAAGGGAGTGACTCCGATGACGCGAATTCTGGCCATGATCTTCATGGTATTGATCCTCATCGCAGCAGGCGGTCGCATGGCAACCGCAGCGCCGCAGATACTGGCTGCCTTGCCCGCCGGGAGCCCGCAACAACTGGTCTGCAAGGCCGGCGTCTGCGAGATCGAATTCTCGGCCATCTGCCTGCAATCGAGCCGCCCGTTGCCTGACCGGGGCACACTTTATCAGGTCCGGTCGGCGGATCTCGGCGCTCTCAAGCTCTGGGGCCGGACGGCGGACGGCGCGACCGTTCCGCTTCCCGCAGACCTCGTTCGCGTGGAAAGCCGTCGCGGCCAGACCGCCGTTGCGCTCTCCGTCCCGCGTCGCGAACTCGACCGACGGAACCTGGCGTCCGTTACCCTTGGTCTCGATCGCCTGGTGGCGCTGCTTCCCGTGGCCACGGATAGCGACACCACCCCACAGAGCGCCGCCGACGTCACCCAAGCCATCGCCGGCCTCCGTCTGGTCGGTGGAGCCTGGACCGAGATTAACATCGCCAACATGACCATCGCCCGACTGACGCAGCGGCTGCGCAACCGGCTGCCGGCCAATAATGTCACCGCAGCCGAGGCTCTCGACCGGCAATGGCATCGTGTGCTTGCCGAAGAAGCGTCGATCCCGCCAGCGACGCGGGCGAGCGCGCTGAACCTGGTGTCGTTGTGCCAGCGCCGCTCAGGGCACACGCCGCTGCGCCGCTGCCTGGGCGATTTCCATGACCAAGTCATGCGCAGCCTCAATGGCAAATATTGGACAGCACTGGCAGCGGGCAGTTAATTCGGCCGACCAGAAATGGTCCTATCGATTGCGGGAACACTGATCGTGGAGAATACGGCCGGCGCCTGGCAGCAGCCACTGTTCACACGGTCGATCTTATGGCGCCGAGCGGATCAAATAATCATGCGGTTGGTGCACCAAATAGGCAGCATGCATTCGCATCGCGGTTTATTGTCATACGATAATCAGCATTGACATCCGATAATTGTTCGCGGAAGTTGGCCGCTCACTCGATCGCGCTGATGCCCACAATGCGGGCTTTCTGCGACATGAACGATCAGGAATTATTATTTTCTACGATGCGAACACTTAAATTCATTGCCAACATCCGTGAGTGTTTTCGGGGGATCATGGTCAGACCGCAATGAGCGAAGACGCGAAATCAAAGGGCCGAGACCCGTTATTCGTCAATTCCTTGGAACGTGGTCTCAAGGTCCTGTTCGCGTTCGACCATGGCTACCCGAAGCTCAAGCTGTCTCAGATAACCGAGATCACGGGGCTGGGAAAAAGCGCCACCCAAAGATTCGTCCATACATGGCGAAAACTGGGCTATTTGGAGCAGGATCCCCAGTCGAAGGAATATAGCCTGTCCCCTCGGGTGCTCGGTGTGGCGTTCAATTACATGCGCTCGGACCAGCTCGTATCGGCTGCCATGTCGCATCTGGTCGAAACCCGGCGAACCCACCGCGAGACCATCAATCTCGGCCGCCGGGTCGATACCGACATGATTTTCATCGTCCGGCTTCCGGGCCGCCAGATGACAGTCCCGAGTTCGGTCATCGGCGACCAGATGCCGATGTATTGCACCACCAGCGGGCGGGCCATTCTCGCCATGCTGCCGGAACAGGAGGCAAGAAAGGTCATCGACGACTCGGACCTCAAGGAGTTGACGCCGAGCACCATCACGGACCCGGACGAGTTGATGGCCAAGGTCCGCCAGGCGCGGGAGGATGGATTTTCGATCGCCGTCGAGGAAGGGCACCCGGGATTGATCACCATTGGCGCGGCAATTCAGGACTATCTGGGCAATCCGATTGCGGCGGTGAATTTCGCCCTGGAAACAAAGGATTGGAACGCGGACGACGTCCGCGAGCAATTCGGCCCGGTGATCGTCCAGGTGGCCCGCTCAATCTCGGAAAGCATCGGGTATTTCGCCGCTTTTCGAGACGCATAGGGGTTATTGGCGGTTCAACGCCGGAAACTGCCATCGGCACTGTCCTGGCGCATTTCTCATGAGAGTCTGATATATTGGGTCGTCCGACCTCGGATCACGTTCGCAATCATGGAGGTTGTCGTGAGGAAAACGATGTTCGCGCTGGCGGTTGCCGCCATGCTGCCCTTGGCCGCGCCGGCTCAGGCGTTCCATTGCCCCGTCGATATCGCCAAGATCGACAAGGTTCTTGCCTCCACGGGCAAGATGCTGCCGGCCGATATCAAGAGCAAAGTCACCGAACTTCGCAATGCCGGCGAAAAATTGCATAACGCCGGCAACCACGGCGGCGCCGTAAAGGTGCTGGCCGACGCGCTGAAGCTTCTGGGCCAATAGCTGATTTGATTTTTCGGGGGGAATTTCAAGGGGATCGCCAAATAATTCGGGCGTTAAGCCTATTGTAAGGTTACAATAGTACTCACGCATACGCGAGAGGTTCACGCGTACGCTAGAGGCTAGGGGCACCCTCATGAATTCGATCGTCCACGATTTAATCGCCGAGGTGGGACAGATGACCGACGACAATACTACGGCAGTCCGCACGATCATTATTGAGGACGAGGAACTGATGCGCCAGATCGTCGGATCGGCGTTGATGTCGCTCGGTTGCGAAATCGTCGGCGAAGCCGCCGACGGGCGGTCGGGCGTCGAGTTGTTCGAACGCACCGCGCCGGACCTGGTGCTGCTGGATATCCGCATGCCAGTGATGAGCGGCATGGAAACGCTGACGGCCCTGCTGGAGAAAGACCCGGATGCCCACGTGGTGATGCTAACGGCGGTCGCCGATTCCGATCTGGTGGAGCAGTGCGTGATCGCCGGCGCCAAGGACTACATCAAGAAACACACGCCCGTGGACCAGTTGATCCAGCGCCTGCAGAAACACGTCAACCGGGTCGGCACGCGAAACGACCCGGCCTAACGCATCACGTCATTTCAATTTGCCCGAGAATGCCCGCGGGTCCGGTCCGGGCTTTCCGAAGTGGTAGCCCTGCCCCAGGTCGATGCCGCATTCGCCGAGGAAGGTCGCCAATTCCAGATCCTCGACCATTTCGGCGATGGTTTCGACGCCGGTTTCCTTGCACAGCGTGGCCATGGAGGCGAGAAACGCCTTGCCCTTGCTGGTGGCGTAGGCGCGACGCACCACGGGTCCATCGAACTTGACCACATCGACGTCGAAGGAATTCAGATAATCGAAACTGGCGGCACCGGCGCCGAAGTCGTCCAGCGCCACGTGGAAACCGCGCTCGCGGAACTGCTGAATGTTGGCATTCACCTTCTCGAACTCGGTGATCTCCGCCGACTCCGTAATTTCCAGTGACAGCATGTTCGACAGGTTGCCAGCCTTGCGCAGCAGGCCGCCAAGCTCTCGCACGAACTCGTCATTGCTGATCGAATGCCCGGAAACATTGACGGCAATCGGTGGTAATTTCGGCCCCGTGACCTCCTGTGTGATCAGGTCGACGGCCTTCCGCGCCACGGCCAGATCGAATTCGGAGATGATCCCGACCTCTTCGGCCAGCGTGATCAGCTCGTACGGCGAACCACCACCGAACTCGCCGCGGAAGCGGGTCAGGGCCTCAAGGTGATGGACCTTGCCGTCCTTGAGATCACAGATGGGCATGTAGTTCAGGTCGAAATCGCGGGTCCGGCAGATCAGCTTGAACTTGTCGATGGACTGTTGCGTCTCGGCCATCATGGTTTCGAACTGGCCGGACATGTTCGCCGCGTCGGGCGCCAGCTTGCCCTCGGTGAACTTCTTCATGGTGTACATGATGGCCTTGGACATCTGCTCGTCCGTAAGGCCTTCCGCGTCGGCTTCGATGGTCTGCGCCTGGCTGGAAAGGTCGACCCCTTCCGGGGTCAGGTCGCGGGCGGCATTCTCGATCTTGCGGCTGACCTCGTCGGCATCGACGTCGCCGGCATGGACGAAACTGAAGCCTTCCTCGCCCACGCGGCCGGCGGAGTCTCCGCCCAGGGACTGTGAATTAAGGATCGAGCCGATGGTGCCCATCAGTTTCTGCTGGGCGTCATCGGACATGTTCTTCTGGGCTTCGGTCAGGTTGTTGATCTTGACCATGGTCATCTGCGCGTCGCCGCCGGCCTGCTTGATCGAGCGAATGCGCTCCGAAGCCACCTCGGCGAAGGCTTCCTGGCTGATCACCCCGGTCTCGGTATCCCGGTCGCTCTCGCGGCGGCGCGCCTGCGCCTTCTTCTTCGGCGCCACCTTGACGGCGATGAAGAAGTGGTTGTCGAAGTCCGGCACCTGATAGCCGGCCACTGTGGCGTCGACCATCTTGTCGCCGGCCACGTGCATGCGCACGGCCACGTCATCGATGCGGCCGTCCACGTCCGCCGTATCCAGCAGGTCGTAAATCATCTTGCGATCGTCTTGGTGCAACAACTCGCCGAACGATTTGCCGGCCAGATCCTGGGCCGTCTTGCCCAGCAGTTCATTGGTCGTGCCGGCCGAGAACACCACGTGAGACGTGTGGTCGAGTTCAAACAGCAGATCGGCGCGGCAAAAGCTGAGCGCCACGAACCGCTGCGTCATGCGCGCCGCCTCTCGGCGAACCGCATCAGCGGCCTTCTTGTCTCCAGCTGCGGCAGCTTCCGCGTTCATCCTATTTCACCCCTACGCCGAATAGCCTCTAACGCTCGGCAATGGCGTCGACGCTCGATTTTGCCCTTTCGACCGTACACGCGCCCGCAACCGAAAGGACAGCCATTATTGGTAATCAAATGTTTCAAATTGTCGCAATGCCCCCCCGGACACCCGCGCGACGATCGCCCCCGATTTCGCGCCTGATTGAAGTTCAGAGATTAGACCATTCAATAGCGTCAAGCAAAGCATCGACGACGTGAAGGCCAATCGCCCGCACGGCATCGACGTGTGACATGAATTGGTGAGCGCGCCAGGACTCGAACCTGGGACCCGCTGATTAAAAGTCAGCTGCTCTACCACCTGAGCTACGCGCCCCACCGGGATTGGCGCCGGGGCGCCGGGACGGGGCGGACTGTAGGAACGCCGCCCCAGCCGGTCAACGGCTTTTCGCCCCCATTGGCCGACTAATTGTGCGTTTCGGCGATGTCGGTCGGCTCAGTAGCCATCGGCCGCTGTTTGAACAGGATGTAGGACTTGCCGTCCGCGGCCACCGTCAATGCCATGGAACCGTCCGCTTGGCGGCCGGATTGGCGCTCCGTCGGTCCCACATAGCGCCACTCGGCGTCGGTCACGCGGACCAGAAACTCGTTGTTGTCGATGGCACCGAACATCAGAACCGGCAGAAGGATCAGCAAGGGCATGGTATCGGCCTCCGTTGAATTGGCGAAGGTGGTGATCCTGGCGACGGCACATGGCGAACGTCGGGCGACCCAGCGGCGAACGCTCGACATTTTCGTGGCCATTGGGTGGCGGATGGGTGGCGGACAGTTGGGCAGCCTATTCGGCGGCGGCGTCCAATTCGGCGTATTTTTCGATCAATCGCGACTTCACGGCCGGCGAGACAAAGTGTCCGATGTCGCCGCCTAAACGGCCGATTTCCTTGACGAAGCGCGACGAAATGAACTGGTGACGGTCCGATGCCATCAGGAACACGGTCTCGACATCGGGATTGAGACGCGCGTTCATGCCGGCCATCTGGAACTCGTACTCAAAATCGGATACGGCCCGCAGACCGCGGATGACCACCGAGGCGCCGACATCGTCGACGAATTTCATCAGCAGGCCACCGAACTCGGTGACGTCGATGCGTTCGGCCAGCGACGGCGCCAGCGACGCAATCTCCGATTGCACCATGTCCAGTCGATCGGCAAGCGGGAACATGGGTGCCTTGCCGTCGTTCACGGCGACGGCGACGATCAGGCGGTCGGTGATCGTGGCCGCGCGGGCGATGATGTCGAGGTGTCCGTTGGTGACAGGATCGAAGGTGCCAGGATAGAGCCCGGTGCGTCCGCGCGGCATCAGCCCGCCTCCCCTTCCCCGGTTTCTTCTGCGCCGTCCGCTTCGGCATCGGCATCGGTGTCGGCGTCGACCACTTCATCCACGCCGTCCTCGGCTTCCGCATCGACCTCGCCGTCTTCGCCGTCCTCGCCATCGGACACGTCGCGCAGGCGGCTGACCGAAACAATGCGTTCCTCGTCGCCGGTCTTGAACAGCGTGACGCCGCGCGCACCGCGGCCGGTGCGGCTGATCTGGTTGACCGGGCAGCGGATGATCTGGCCGCCGTCGGTGACCATGACGATCTGGTCGCTGTCGGTGACGGAGAACGAGGCGATGATGCGCGACGACTTCTCGCCCTTGCCGCGGCCAAGTTCCATGGCCGCGATGCCCTGACCGCCGCGGCCGGCGATGCGATATTCGAAGGCCGAGGTGCGCTTGCCGAAACCGTCCTCGGCGATGGTCAGGATGAATTCCTCGGCCTCCGCCATGGCGGCGAACTCGGGCTCTTCCAGGCGCTTGGCCAGCTCTTCGTCCCGCGCCTTGTCCTCGGCACGCTCGGCGTAGTCGGCGCCCACCATGCGGCGGGCGGCGCTGACCGCCTGCAGGTATTCGTCACGACGCTCGACGCTGATCTCCACGTGGTTCAACACCGACATGGCGATCACCGCGTCGTCCTTCTTCAGCCGGATACCGCGCACGCCCTTAGACGTGCGGCCGGAGAACACGCGGACGGCAGTGACCGGGAAACGGATGCACTTGCCACCGGTGGCTGACAGGATGATGTTCTGGTCCTCGGTGCAGGTGCGCACGCGCACCAGGTGGTCGCCCTCATCCAGCTTCATGGCAATCTTGCCGTTGGACATCACGTTGGTGAAATCGGAAAGCTTGTTTCGCCGGATATTGCCCGATGTGGTGACGAACATGACGTCGAGCTCTCCCCAGGCGTCTTCGTCCTCGGGCAACGGCAGTACCGTGGTGATGGTCTCGCCTTCGTCCAGCGGCAGCAGGTTGACCAGCGCCTTGCCGCGGGCCTGCGGCGTGCCCAGCGGCAACCGGTAGACCTTCATCTTGTAGACCATGCCGGCGGAGGAGAAGAACAGCACCGGTTGGTGCGTATTGGCGACGTAGACCTGATCGACGAAATCCTCGTCCCGGGTCGCCATGCCGGCGCGACCCTTGCCGCCGCGGCGCTGCGCCCGGTAGGTCGAGACCGGCACGCGCTTGATGTAGCCGGCGTTGGTCACAGTGACGACCATGTCCTCGCGCTGGATCAGGTCCTCGATGTCGGCCTCGAACTCGCCGTCCTCCAACGAAGTGCGGCGCGGATCGCCGAACTGCTCCTTCATGGCCAGCAACTCGTCGCGCAGCAGCGCGTAGAGCTTCTCGCGCGAGCCCAGCAGGGCCAGGTATTCCTCGATCTTGACGCCCAGTTCCTTCAGGTCGCCGCCGATCTTGTCGCGCTCAAGCCCGGTCAACCGGTGCAGGCGCAGTTCCAGGATGGCGCGCGCCTGCGCTTCCGATAGATGGTACTTGCCCTCGACCACCGCGTGGCCCGGTTCATCCAGCAGCGCGATCATGGGCGCCACGTCGACCGCCGGCCAGGCGTGCTCCATCAATTGCTGGCGCGCGGTGGCGGCATCGGGTGCCGCGCGGATCAGCGCGATGACTTCATCGATGTTGGCCACGGCGACGGCCAGACCAGCCAGCACGTGGGCCCGTTCGCGCGCCTTGCCGAGCTCGAAGATGGTGCGCCGGCGGATCACCTCCTCGCGGAAGGCGACGAATGCGACGATAATCTGCTTCAGATTCAGAAGCTGCGGCTGGCCGCCGTTCAAGGCCAGCATGTTGACGCCGAAACTGGTCTGCAGCGGCGTGTAGCGATAGAGCTGGTTCAAGACGATTTCCGGCTCGGCATCACGCTTGATCTCGACCACCACGCGCACGCCGTCGCGGTCGCTTTCGTCACGCAGGTCGCTGATGCCCTCGATCTTCTTGTCGCGCACGGCCTCGGCCATGATTTCGATCATGCGAGACTTGTTGACCTGGTAGGGCACCTCGTGGACGACGATGGCGAAGCGGTCCTTGCGGATTTCCTCGATCGAGGTCTTGCCGCGCATCATCACCGAGCCGCGGCCGGTGTGGTAGGCGGAAATGATACCCTGCTTGCCCAGCACCACGCCGCCGGTCGGGAAATCCGGGCCCGGCACGTGTTCGGCGATCAGGGTCTCGATGGAAATTTCCGGATCATCGATGTAGGCGCAGCACGCGTCGATGACCTCGCCCAGGTTGTGCGGCGGGATGTTGGTCGCCATGCCGACGGCGATGCCGCCGGCGCCGTTGACCAGCAGGGTGGGGAAACCGGCCGGCAGCACCGTCGGCTCGTGCGTCGATTCGTCGTAGTTGGGCTGGAAGTCGACGGTGTCGCGGTCGATGTCTTCCAGCAGCGCGTGCGCCGAGCGGGCCAGGCGGGCCTCGGTGTAGCGCATGGCCGCGGCCTTGTCGCCGTCCATGGAGCCGAAGTTGCCCTGACCGTCGATCAGCGGCAGCCGCATGGCAAAGTCCTGGGCCATGCGCACCATGGCATCGTAAATCGCCTGGTCGCCGTGCGGGTGGTATTTGCCCATGACGTCGCCGACGATGCGCGCCGACTTACGGTAGGGCCGGTTGTACTCGTAGCCGCTTTCCTTCATCGAAAACAGGATTCGGCGGTGCACCGGCTTCAGCCCATCGCGCACATCCGGCAGCGCGCGGGAGACGATGACGCTCATCGCGTAGTCCAGGTAGGACGAACGCATTTCGTCTTCGATGGCAACCGGCGTGATGTCGGATTCGGGAGCCCCCGGCGGAGCTTGATCAGAGGGCGCGTTCAACGAAATTTATCCAAGTTTTTCAATCCACTGGAATGAAACAGCCAGCGCGGGGTCAGGCCGCGCTGGCGACGTTTGAATCTAGCATTTCCACATCTCTCCCACAACCGCCCGAGCGCACAATTCCAGGGCCCCTCAGGCGGCTTGCCGGCGCGAGTTGATCAGCCACACCGTGGCCGTCAAGGACAGCACCAGCGGCACCGTGGCGACCAGGTTGAGTGCCGCCCAGCCGACCTGCTCGTTCAGCCAGCCGGACGAAAACGCCGAGCAGGCGACCAGCGAGAAAACCATGAAATCGTGCATGGCCTGGACGCGGGAACGTTCCTCTACCGTGTGGGCTTCCGCCAGCAATGTAGAGCCGCCGACGAACATGAAATTCCAGCCCAGCCCGAGCAGCGTCAGGCCGAGGGCGAAGTTGGCGAAGGCGATGCCCGAGACGTTGACCGCCACGGCGGCGGAGATGCAGACGGCGCCGGCGGCGATGACCTTGAGCACGCCGACGCGGGCGATCAGATGCCCGGTGAAGAAGCTGGGCGCGAACATGGCCAGCACGTGGAACTGGATCACTGTGGCCGAGTCGTCGAAGGCGAATCCGCAGAAGATCATGGCCAACGGTGTCGCCGTCATCATCAGGTTCATCACGCCGTAGCCGGCCATGGACGACATCACGGCAACGATGAACACCGGCTGGCGGGCGATCTCCAGCAGCGTCCGGCCGCCGCGGACGACGGCGCGCGGCGGCACCGGGATGCGCAACCCCATCAGCACCAAGATGGTCACCACCGAGATGCCGGCCAGCACCAGGTAGCCGCCGGCGAACAGAACCGGCTCGAACATGTCGACGGTCCACTTGGCCAGTTGCGGTCCGGCGACGGCAGCGATGATGCCGCCCGCCAATACGTAGGAGATGGCGCGGCCCCGATTGTCCGCTCCGGCCGTATCGGCGGCGGCGAAGCGGTAGTATTGCCAGAACGCGTTGTGGCAGCCGACCAACGCGCTGGCCGCGGCGAACAACCAGAAATCACCGGCAAACAGCGCCTTCGCCGCGAGCAGCCCGCCGACGACACCAATCGACTGGCCGATGATGAACCCGGTGCGCCGGCCGACCCGCCCCATCAGCAGCGACGCCGGAATGGTGGTGCATAGCGTGGCCATGAACTGCAGCGCGATGGGCAGTGTCGCTAAGGACGGGTCGTCGGCCAGCAAGCGGCCGGCTAGCGCCGACACCGTCACCACCAACGACGAGCCGGTCATGGCCAGGCCCTGGCAGAACACCAGGACGACGACGTTGCGCCTGGCTCCTGCCGGCGCGGCTACTGTATTCATGATCTTTCCAGACGGCCCCCGAAGAGGCCATGGGGCCATGGGCGGCCCATGAGCGCTAGAAGGGGGCTAGAAGGGAATCTCGTCGTCCAGGTCGCTGCCCGGGCCGCCGCCCGAACTGCCGCCCGAACCGCCGCCCGAACCGCCGCCCTGCCCGCCACCGCCCGAACCACCACCCGAGCCGCCACCCATATCGTCGGGCGGGTTGTCCCAGGAGGGCGAATCACCGCCCTGGTAGCCGCCGTCACCACCGCCGCCGCGGGTATCCAGCATGGTCATGACGCCGTTGAAACGCGGGATGACGACCTCGGTGGTGTATTTTTCCACGCCGTCGTTGCCGGTCCATTTGCGGGTCTGCAGCGTGCCTTCCAGATAGACCTTGGAGCCCTTCTTCAGATAGCGCTCGGCGACGTCGGCGATGCGGGTATCGAAGATGACGACCCGGTGCCATTCGGTCTTTTCGCGCCGTTCGCCGGTCTGGCGGTCCTTCCAGTTCTCCGACGTGGCGACCGACATGTTGATCAGCTTGTCGCCCGATTGCATGGTTCTGACTTCGGGGTCGCGCCCCAGATTGCCGATGAGAATGACCTTGTTGACGCTGCCGGCCATGGGGGCTCCTTCCGTTCGTCGAGTTGGTTGTATTCACTGTCGTCACCGGCCCAGGGACGGCGGCAATTTACACCCCGGGCCCAGGACTCGCCAGCGCCTTCTACACCGAAAACGGTGGATAAACGCTCAGGCCCGCGGCCGCGGTTGCAGCGGCTGGGAGGCGCGAAACTTGGTCAGCAGATCCTTGACCGCCTGCTCGATGGCTTCCTCGTCCTCGTCCAGCCGGACCAGTGCCAGCAGGCCGATTTCCAGCAGCGCCATGCCGTAGACGTACTGGTTGACGCCCTCCGCCTGAAAGCGCTCCAGCGCCTCCGACAGGATCACGTCCGCCTTCTCGAAATCGCCGTCCAGGTCTTCCGCCATGGCTTCCTCTCCGCTCGCCGCAGGTCTCGGGTCCGGCGGCCACCATAGCCGCTGGGACCCCGCCTCTGCCAGGGGGCGGCTTGACCCAAGTCAATGCCCCGCCCCCCGCTTCGGCGGCATAATCGACCATCGACAACGCCACACGAAGGAGGACTTCGTCATGGTCGAAAAGATCCTTGTCGCCACCGACGGTTCCACCCACGCAGAGAAGGCGGTCGACCTAGCCGCCGGCATTGCCGCCTCCACGGGGGCCGAGATCCATGTCGTTCACGTCATGATGCACGGAAACCCGCCCGATGAGTTGCAGCGCATGGCCGAGGTCGAGCACATGGTGAAGGAGGTACAGCACATCCAGCCGGCGCTCGACAACATCCCCGGTGGCGTCGCCGGCGTCATCAGGTGGGCGCATGAGAATGCCAAGGCCGCACAGGTCATGTCGGTGCTTGGTGACCGCATCCTTGCCGACGCCCAGCACGCGGCCGAAAGGGCCGGTGTCAAGACGGTGACGACGGAGGTCGTGAACGGCAACCCGGCCGGAGCCATTGTCGAGGCAGCGCGGCGGTCCGGCAGCGACATGATCGTCATGGGCTCGCGCGGCCTCGGCGACCTGAAGGGCCTGATGGTCGGCAGCGTCTCGCACAAGGTCTCCAACATGGCGCCCTGCACCTGCGTCACCGTGAAGTAGCGGTGGCGGCATCGTCCCATTGATCGATTGTTCGCGATCACCGGGTCTAAAGCTGTCGTCATGACCGAGCCAAACCAGAACAACGGCACGACGCGCGCCTACGACGTCAGCGCCCTCGTGGTCCTGCTGGTCGAGCCCAACGACAACATGCGGGCCCTGGTGCGCTCGATCCTGGGCAGCTTCGGGATTGAGCGGATCACCGAGTCGCGAACCGGGGCGGACGCGCTCGGCCATCTGGCCACCCGTACTGTCGACGTGGTCATCACCGGCCTGGTCATGGAGCCCATGAACGGCGACGAGTTGATCCGCCGCATCCGCCAAGCGGACGGGCCCGAGAAGTTCCTGCCCCTGATCACGCTGAGCGGTCACGCCGATAGGGCCCACGTGGCCGCCGCCCGGGACGCCGGCGCCACCGATTTCCTGGCCAAGCCGGTGCGGCCCAGGGACGTCTACGCGCATCTGGTCCGGATCATCGAGGATCGGCGTCCGTTCGTCCGGACCCATAGCTATTTCGGCCCCGACCGGCGGCGTGGTGGCGCCGCGAAATTCGACGGCCCTGATCGCCGCCGGGCGGTCGCCACCACGGCCGCCAAAGAGACCACGAGCGAGCCCGAATCCAGCTGATCCCCGCCGTCGTGGGAGTTATCCCCAATCGGGCCCGCCCGCCCGGCGGAATGGCCCTTTACGGCGCGCCTCCCGGCGACTAATTCTGAGGGTTCGGCATTGACCCCATTCGGAGCCTCGATCCAGCCATGGAGAGCATCCGCGTCCGTGGTGCGCGCGAGCACAACCTGCGGAATATCGACGTCGAACTGCCGCGCCTCAGCCTGACGGTGATCACCGGGCTTTCCGGCTCCGGCAAGTCCTCGCTCGCCTTCGACACCATCTATGCCGAGGGCCAGCGGCGCTATGTGGAGAGCCTGTCTGCCTATGCGCGGCAGTTCCTGGAACTGATGCAGAAGCCCGACGTTGATTCCATCGAGGGCCTGTCGCCGGCCATCTCCATCGAGCAGAAGACGACCTCGCGCAACCCGCGCTCCACCGTCGGCACGGTGACCGAGGTCTACGACTACATGCGCCTGCTGTTCGCGCGCGTCGGCGTGCCGCACTCGCCGGCCACGGGCCTGCCCATCGAAAGCCAGACCGTCAGCCAGATGGTCGACCGGGTGATGGCGATGGAGGAAGGGGCGCGGCTCTACCTGCTCGCCCCCATCGTGCGCGGCCGCAAGGGCGAGTACCGGAAGGAACTGCAGGACCTGGCGCAACGCGGCTACCAGCGCGTCCGCATAGACGGCGAGATGTACGAGATCGAGGACGCCCCCACGCTCGACAAGAAATTCAAGCACGACATCGAGGTGGTGGTGGATCGGCTCATCGTTCGCGAAGGCCTGGAAACCCGCCTCGCTGATTCCATCGAGACGGCGCTGTCGCTGGCCGACGGCATCGCCTACGTGGACGACGCCGACACCAAACCGGCGAAGAAGCCCAAGAGCTCCGCCAAGGGGGCGCGCAAGGGCGGCATCAAGGATCACGTGCCCGACGGCCGCACCGTGTTCTCGGCCAAGTTCGCCTGCCCGGTTTCCGGCTTCACCATCGACGAGGTGGAGCCTCGGCTGTTCTCGTTCAACAACCCTTTCGGCGCGTGTCCCGCCTGCGACGGGCTGGGCACCGAGATGTTCTTCGACGCCGAACTGGTGGTCCCGGATGATGCCAAGTCGCTGGCCAACGGCGCCATCGCGCCCTGGGCCAATTCGTCGTCGCGCTATTACCAGCAGACGCTGGAAAGCCTGGCCAAGCACTTCGACATCGACCTGACGATCGCCTGGTCCAAACTCGCAAAGAAGACCCGCGAGATGATCCTGTTCGGCACCGGCACCGAAGCCGTCACCATGCGCTACCACGACGGATCCAAGGCCTATGACATCACCAAGCCCTTCGAGGGCGTCATCCCGAACATGGAGCGGCGCTGGCGCGAAACCGATTCGTCGTGGGTGCGCGATGAGTTGTCGCGCTACCAGACCGTGGCCCCCTGCAATACCTGCAAGGGCAAGCGGCTGAAGCCGGAAGCGCTGGCGGTGAAGCTCGCCGGATTGGATATCTCCACCGTCGCCGAGATGGGCATCGACGCGGCGCACGACTGGTTTGCGGTCTTGGACAAGACGCTGAACAAGCAGCAGCGCGAAATCGCCCGACGCATCCTGCGCGAGATCGACGACCGCCTCGGCTTCCTGCGCAACGTCGGCCTGGAATACCTGACGCTGAGCCGCTCGTCGGGCACACTGTCGGGCGGCGAGAGCCAGCGCATCCGGCTGGCATCGCAGATCGGCTCCGGCCTCACCGGCGTGCTCTATGTATTGGACGAGCCCTCCATCGGCCTGCACCAGCGCGACAACGCGCGCCTGCTGACGACGCTGGAACGCCTGCGCGACCTCGGCAATACCGTCATCGTCGTCGAACATGACGAGGAAGCCATCCGCGCCGCCGACTATGTCATCGACATGGGCCCGCGCGCCGGCGTGCACGGCGGCGACGTGGTGGCCACAGGCACGCCGTCGGAAGTCATGGCCAACAAGAAGAGCCTGACCGGCCAGTACCTGATAGGCATGGAACAGATCGCCGTGCCAACCGAGCGCCGGCCGTTCAAACCCAAGCGCAAGCTCCGCCTGACCGGTTGCACCGCCAACAACCTGGTCGGCATCGACGTCGACTTCCCGCTCGGCACGCTGATCGGCGTCACCGGCGTTTCCGGCGGCGGCAAGTCGACGCTGGTCATCGAGACGCTCTACAAGGCCCTGGCGCGGCGCCTGCACAGCGCGCGCCAGCATCCGGGCGAGCACGCGACGCTGGAGGGCATCGAGCTGGTCGACAAGGTGGTCGACATCGACCAGTCGCCGATCGGCCGCACGCCGCGCTCCAACCCGGCGACGTACACCGGCGCCTTCACGCCGATCCGCGACTGGTTCGCGGCCCTGCCCGAGGCCAAGACCCGGGGCTACAAGCCGGGCCGTTTCTCCTTCAACGTCAAGGGCGGGCGCTGCGAGGCCTGCCAGGGCGACGGCCTGATCAAGATCGAGATGCACTTCCTGCCCGACGTCTACGTCACCTGCGACACCTGTAAGGGCAAGCGCTACAACCGCGAGACGCTCGAAATCAGGTTCCGCGACAAGTCCATCGCCGACGTCCTCGACATGACCGTCGACGAGGGCGAGACCTTCTTCAAGGCCGTCCCCGCCATCCGCGACAAGCTGGCGACGCTGAAACGCGTCGGCCTCGGTTACATCCACCTGGGCCAGCAGGCCACCACCTTGTCGGGCGGCGAAGCCCAGCGCGTCAAACTGGCCAAGGAACTCAGCCGCCGCGCGACGGGGAAAACCGTCTACATCCTCGACGAGCCGACCACCGGCCTCCACTTCGACGACGTCAAGAAACTCCTCGAGGTGCTGCACGCCCTCGTCGACACCGGCAACACCGTCATCGTCATCGAACACAACCTGGAAGTCATCAAGACCGCCGACTGGCTCATCGACCTCGGCCCCGAAGGCGGCACCAAAGGCGGCCACCTGGTCGCCGCCGGCACCCCCGAAGACGTCGCCCAAACCAAGGGCAGCTTCACCGGCGAATACCTGAAAGGCTACGTGAAGGTGGCGCGGAAGAGAAGGAAGGCAGGGTGATTTTACGTTGGTAGGTTTTCGTCACGTTTCCTATGTTCATACGTATTCGGGCTATATGGCAGCTGGAATCGATGTTGTTCGGACATCATCAATTGCACGATGAATCCCTACTTAAGGGTCGGCTGTTCCAATTCTCTCGTTGTTCGGCACCTGTATTTATTGTCGTGGTGGCGTTAATTGTTTGTGCCAACGTCGTTGCTGCGGAAACTCCAAATCCGACGATAAATGAGATTCTTCGATACTTCAGTTTGACTGCTTTTGGTACGAAGGATGGTAACGGGGACCTCAGGATCAAGAAGTGGAACCGCCCCATCGTTGTTCGGGTCAAGGGCGAATTTGAAAATCGGGATCAATGGAAGGTTCAAGAAGTCGCAACTGAGCTCATGCGCATTACCAGTCATTCGATATCCGTCTACAACGAAGAAAATGATCAAAGAAAAGCTAATATTAATATAGTATTCACGGAACGAAATAATTTTTATGATATTGTAAAAATATACGATAAACGTATATATTCAAAAAATCATGACAAATTGAAAGAAGTAATGAAGAATAATAAAATTCGTGATACAGTGATATGCTTTGGTACGATCTACCCAGGCTTCGAGCATTCCGTCGGCTTTGTTTTGATTCTAATCCCGAACGCAACACTATTTGATGAGCGAGCTGCATGTGTCGAGGAGGAACTCGCCCAGTCTCTCGGTTTATTCAACGATTCTCGTCTCGCCACACATTCGATATTCAATGATGTTAGTGAGCACTCGTCCTTAACTGGGCATGACAAGATTCTTCTTCGCCTCTTATATCACCCCGAGATCAAGAGAGGCGCAAATCAATTGGAAGCAATTAGAGCCGCCCGGAATATCTTACGCTCGTCGGATGTATTGAAATTTCAATAGTACAAATATGTCGCCCAACGATATCCGCCATTGGGATCACTTCTAGAATTCACCGGCTAGCCCGAAGGCCCTCCTGGGCCTCTGACCGCAGAGGAAACGGTGACAGGAAACGGTGACAGTATACTTTTTATGAAGCCCCTGCCGGGCCTTTGAAGGGATGACACAGAGAGCACAGAGGTGTCACGGAGGGCACTGAGAAGAAGGGGGTGGTGCCGGCGGCGCGGGCTTTCCTTTTTCTCTGTGGTCTCTGTGTCGCCTCGGTGTCCTCTGTGTTCCCGCTGCCAAGGCCCGCGAGGGCCTTATTTCAGGTAGTCCTTGCAGTCAGATTTGTAGAGTTCGAGGAGCGTTGCGGGGATTGGGTCCGCGCCCGGGTTCGCCTGCAATCTCTTCTCCAACATGTTCGTCACGACGATCACGCCCGCCGTTGCCAAGGCTTCGTCAAAACACTTCGACAGGCGCGCGCCGACCGCATTGTCGGGCGTCAGGAAGAAAATCGCGTCGGCGACGCCGTGGACATAGCTGATCTGATCGGTCAGCTGCTTGTTCAAGAAATTGTTTCGTTCGAGAAAGCTGTGTCCTTTGGTGCCGGCGGTCGCCGTTTCGATCCTGGGCACCAGAATGAGAGCCACGAAAACACCCAGCAAGAAACAGATAGCACCCCTCATGATTGTCCTCCTGACCTAAGCGAAAGTGGTGACAGTATATTATTTTTGAAACCCCTTCCGGGCCATTGAAGGGATGACACAGAGAGCGCTGAGGGTTCACGGAGGGCACTGAGAAGAAGGGGGGAGTGCCGGCGGTGCGGCCTTCCTTTTTTCTCTGTGGTCTCTGTGTCTCCTCGGTGTTCTCTGTGTTCCCCCTGCCAAGGCCCGCGAGGGCCTTATTTCAGGTAGTCCTTGCAGGCCTTTCGGAGTACACGCATCAGCACCTCGGGAAGCAATTCGCTGGGAGGCGATGTCTTTAGCTCGTCGAGAAGCGGCGGATAAATTTCGAGGCCGCTCCGAAGTTTTGCGGCCCGAAAGCAGTTTGACAGGGCCGGGCCTATGGCATCCTCCGGCGAAACGAAGGTCAGCGCGTCGGACATGCCCTCCAGATAAGTGATCTGGTCGTAGTCCGAACGTCCATTTACCCACTCGTTCCGCTCGACGAACCGGAATGCTGCTTTCGAAGCGACGGCTGATTGGACCGTCGGCATCAACACGGCCATCGCCAAGGCGCCTAGCAGAAAGATGATGGCGCTCCGCATGCTCATGCTCCCATGATTGGTGCGATCAATTCGTGTGTCAGAATAGTCGCCATGGCGAGGACATCACAAGCGACGGAGCGCCATCAATCAGGCACCTACCGTCCGTTCTAGCTACCCAATCTGAGTTTGCTACGTATAGAACGAATTTCTTTATCCCAGTCCTTTACATCATTGCGCATTGCATTCAACTCCTGCTGAACGCGGGCAGCGTCCCCCTGCGCCCTATTGTACTCGCCTACAGCGGCGACAAGGTCAGGAGGGCTAATCGGCCCGAGGCGTATGAAACGGCTGAATGCGAACTCCATTCCAATCTTGAGGCCTTCCATCTTGACCCTGTCCCACGACCGCATCACCTGACCGGTGGCAGCCCTAAACTCCGTCTCCTTCCGCCCCGCCCGATCATGCGCGGCGCGGCGGTTGGTGCGGGCAGCAGACAGTTCCGCCTCCAATCGTCCCCGCTGCTGTTCCTTCTCGCGTTTCTCCTCGGCCTCCTTCGCCTGCTTCTCGGCCAGGCGCTGGTCGACCCGTCCGGCGGTCGGGCCGTCCGGTTTCATGACGCCGTCGACGCGTAGCTCGTTGGTGCGCTGGAAGGATTTGACGCCGTCGATCAGAGGCTGATCCGGGAACCGGGTCAGGCCGTGCTTGGGCGTCTTGAAATGGCCGAGGGTGTTGAGCGCCGACTTGGTGTTGAAGACATCGTCCTCGTCCATGGTGGTGTCCGGGTCGATCGATCCGTTCAGTGCAAAGATACTCATGGGACAAACTCCACTGTTGGCGCGGCGGCGTCTTTGCCACGGCGCGGGTTTCGACAACTTCGGGTCTTGCCGGTGTTGTCCGTGGGTGAGGGTTGTCCCGGCCGCTGCGATCCTGGTCATCCAGGCACTAACGGCGTGGGGCCCGATACGGGCACCTGTATTCGCGCCTTGATATGGTCGGATCAAAATTCGATTTCAAGGGTTGCGGGTGGAATATTTGACTGAAGCCCCTTCCGGGCCTTTGAAGGGATGACACAGAGAGCGCTGAGGGGTCACGGAGGGCACTGAGAAGAAGGGGTGGCGTCGGCGGCGCGGGCTTCGCTTTTTCTCTGTGGTCTCCGTGTCGCCTCGGTGTGCTCTGTGTTCCCCCTGCCAAGGCCCGCAAGGGCCTTATTTCAGGTAGCGTCCACAGACCTCGCGCATGATCTCCATGAGGGTGGCGATGATGGGTTTGGGTTCGGGGTCGTTTTCGATCCGGCTCAACGTTCGAATGAGAAGAAAGGTGGAATCGATTTTCCTGCCGTCGTAATGGCACTCGCTCAGTTTGCCGCCCATGGCGTTTTCGGGCGTGATGTAGGTAAGCGCATCCGAAAGTCCCTGGATGTACATGGTCTGCGCAAAGGGATCCCCGGGAGTTTCCATGAAATCCGGTCCCTCGTACTGGAACGGGAAAAACGTCGGCTCCGCTGCGGACGGACCTGTTAACAAAGCGAGCGAAACAATGACCGGCCCAAGGGTTCGAATACAGTTCGTCACCGCAACCTTCCTCCGCAAAACGCGCATGAATTAAGGGCATTGCAGTCAACTATAGACGTTCCTCCAAGCCCGTCATCGTTTCTAACTCAAACCGACTTCTTCTTGCCGATAGTCAGGCGGTTCAAAAACTGGGTATGTGCCGTTCGATCTGTCGTCGCAGACCACTTATTTCGGCATCCCAGCTCGAAACATCCCGACGAGCGCCTTTCAGCACGTCCAATGTCGCCTGAGCGTGCTTACGTGCTGTCTCCTCTTCTTGGAGCGCATGCAGCACCGTCGACGGTAAAGGCGGTATGAACCGCCGGAACAGCTTTTCTGCCAGCTTCTCTGTCAGTTTCTCCATTCCAGACATCTGCAAGGCTGTTTCCAGTTCCCTGGACTTCTGCCGTGAAGATTCGACTGCGACACGGTATTTAACCTCCGCCTCGGTCTCGCGCGCCTTGGCGGCTTCCCGGTTGTGCCGGGCGGCAGACAGTTCCGCTTCCAAGCGCGCGCGCTGCTGTTCCTTCTGGCGCTTCTCCTCGGCCTCCTTCGCCTGCTTTTCGGCCAGGCGCTGGTCGACCCGTCCGGCGGTCGGGCCGTCGGGTTTCATGACGCCGTCGACGCGGAGGTGGTTGGCACGCTGGAAGGACTTCACGCCGTCGATCAGGGGCAGATCCGCAAACCGGGTCAGGCCGTGCTTGGGTGGCTTGAAATGGCCGAGTGTGTTGAGCACCGTCTTGGTGTTAAAGACGTCGTCCTCGTCCATGGTGCTGTCGGGATCGATCGATCCGCTCAGTGCGAAGATACTCATGGGACATACTCCACTGTTGGCGCGGCGGCGCATCCGCCGGCGCGCGGGTTTCGATAACTCGGTCATTGCCGGTGTTATCCGTCGAGGTGGGTTGTCCCGGCCGCTGCGTTCCCGGCAATGCGGGCACTAACGGCCCAGGGCCCGGTACGGGCACCTGATATTCTCGTTAGGAGTTAGTCGGCTGAATTCGTGATTTCAAGGGTTGTGGCGAATTTTCTTCCGCCAACCCTTGCGATAGGCGCTCGGCGTGCCTATGTCATGCCCGTCCCCGACAAGACGAACGACGCGACCGCGCGCCTGAAGGCGTGGCCGGAGTGCTGCGAATTGACGGAGGACACGGATGCACACGGATGATCAGCGAACTGAGCGCGCGGCCGGGCACTTGCCGTCCATTCCGCTCGCGCGTCGGGTGGCGGCGGCGCGGGTGGTGGCGGCGCTGGTGATGACAAATGTCCACGCATGTCCACGGATGACCACGAATGACCACATATTCCGCTGGAACCGTCCGGTTTCCAGCAAAACCAATAACTTGATCCGTTTTGAGGCGGTGAAAATCGCTCCAAAAGTGGTCGGGGGTGGTCGCCGGGTGGCGTCGGGCGGCCCTTGGTGGGTTGCCGCCGGATCAGCCCGGTGCGTCCGCCGCGAACCACGGCGCCGAGAACACCAGGTGGGCGTGGCGGGCTTCGGCGTCGTGCTGGATGAAGCCGTGCTGAATGTGGCTTTCGAAGATGATCATCTTGCCGGGCTTGGACGGGATCCGGAGGGCCTCGCGGTTGAGGTCGTTGGCGCCGTCGACGGGGACGGAGTAGCCGAAATCCCGCGCCGGGTGATAGAGCAGCATGGTCGTGCCGTCGTCGGGTGCCGCGACAAAGTAGATCGCGGTGATGAACGAATTGGCGTGCGTGTGGGCGCCAATGGACTGGCCCCTGTCGACCACGTTGGCCCAGCAGTGCTCGACGAAGGCGCCACCGCGCTCCGCATCGATGCCGAGCACGTCGGCGAAGCGCGCGATCTCGGCCGCCGCGATCTCGGTGATGTCGGCGAAGGCGTCGCGGTGGTGCAGGCGCGGATCGGCCTCGACGCTGGTATAGGCGTTGGACACCCAGTTCCGCGGCGCCGGGCCGGGCCCTTCGGCCATCAGTGTCTCGATGGCCGCCATCAGCTCGCCGTTCAGGGCCGCCGCATCGGCGACGTTGGCGAAGGTCACCGGCGTCGGGAACAGGCGCAGAAAGGAGTTGTCGGACATAGGCCCCGCCTCCCTTCGCTAGACCGGCTCGAACGCGGCGTTGAGCGAAATGCTCAGGCGCTCGCCCTCGATGGTGCTGGCCGGAACGCTGTGCCTGAGGTGGCTCAGGAATATGACCATCAGGCCGGGTTCCGGATGGACCTCGTGGACATCCTTGTCGAAGCGGCTGCCGGCGCGGTAGGCGGGCCGGACGGCGCGGTCGGCGTCGGGCGCGTGGACCAGCAGCGGCGCCGCGCCGGGCGGCGCCTTGGCGTAGTAGATGGCGCTGAGCACGAAATTCTTGTGGGTGTGACGTTCCTGCGCGGCGCCCAGGCGATAGGCGTTCAGCCAGCACATTTTGATGACGACGCGGTTGCGTTCCAGGGCATAGCCGTAGGCCCGGGCGAATCCTTCCAGTCCCTCCTGGAAGACCGCCATCAGCGGCCGGAAGCCTGTGTGTTCCTGCAGCCGGTTGTTGTTGCTGATGGTGGTGTAGACGTCCGCCCCCCACGACGCCGGCTTGCCGTTGGGCGTGTCGGCCATGATGGCGTCCGACGCGGCGACCACGGAGGTGTTCAGCGTCTCCCAGCCATCGACCCGGCGCACCCAGAGCGGCGTCGGGAAGAGCGTCAGGGAATCGCGGGTGACGGCATGATTGGTCATGGTGGACTTTCGGGGTTCTGTCTCGACATCGTCCAGCCGGACGATAGCCGAAACCACCAAGCTGGGAAACTGCGAGGCTGGGAAACCGCCCGGCCCCGCGTCTCGACGCGTTGTCCGATCATCAGTCGAGGACCAGCTTCATGCCTTCGTGGGAAGCGACGAAGCCGAGGGATTCGTAGAACCGGTGGGCCTCGGGGCGGGACTTGTCGGTGGTCAGTTGAACCATGCCGGCGTCCTCGGATCTGGCGATGGCGATGGCGTGCTCGAACAGGCGGCGGCCCAGCCCCAAACCGCGCAAGCTATCGTCGATGCGCACGCCCTCGATCAGGGCCCGGGTCATGGCCAGGCGGGTCAGGCCCGGGATGATCGTCAGTTGCAGGCAGCCGACGATGCCGCCCGCATGCTCGGCGACCACGATCCGATTGTGGGGATCGCGCTGGATGGCCTGGAAGGCGGTGCCGTAGACCGCCGGTAGCGGATCTTCGAAGCGCTCGCGGGTGGCGCCCAGGGGATCCAGGGCCAACAGCTTGATGATGGCCCTGAGATCGCCGTCGCCAGCATCGCGAAACGTCACATCATGGTCGGCCATGGCGCGCCTCCTCCAAATCCATGGTGACACCATACCCGGTCCATTCGGAAGGCTGCCAGCCATCGCCAACGCCGCGAGCGGCCGAGGCGAAAAAGGTTGCATCAATTCGCGTCGAGTTGCATACGGGGACGTGACAACGAAGCGCGGTCGGCGTATTTCATAGGCGTTGGATGCGTGTTCGGATTCCGTGAACATGGGGACGCCTTAGCGTGGGGACGCCTGGCATGGCAGATCACAGCGACATCTTTGTCACCCTCAGGAACGTGGATTGCTTCGCCGGGCTGACCGACGAGGAAATCGGCTCGCTGGAGTCCCACGTCACGTCGCGCGCGATCGATGCCGGCGAGGTCATCATCCGCGAGGACGACCGGGACACGTCCATGTTCGTGCTGGCAGAGGGCCGGCTGACCATCCGCATGTCGTTCCGCGGCGACGAGGAGCCGCAGGTCGCCAGCATCGAGCCCGGTGACCTGTTCGGCGAGATGGCCCTGCTGACCGGCAAGCCACGCAGCGCCACGGTAAGCGCCGAAGCCCCGTCCAAGGTGATCGAGATCGACGCCGCCGGTATCCAGTCGCTGATCCGCAATCGGCCCGACGTGCAGCAGCAGATTCGCCAGATGATCGCCGACCGCCAGGCCGAGAACCTGAAGACGGTGATGGGCCTAGCCAACGATCAGACGGGCTGACGCTGGCCGTCGCGCGATCGGAACCGTTTCCAACTCCCGACCGGATGTTCTAAAGTCCCCCGATGGCTGGTTTCTTTTCAAAACTCTTCGGCGGCGGCAACGATAACGCCCCCAAGTCTGTCGAGCGTAGCGAGCCCGAGAGCTACGATGGCTTGCAGGTCGTCGCCGCGCCCGAGCCCGAGGGCGAGCAGTGGCGGCTCTCCGGGTTCATCATCAAGCCGGCGGAGGGCGAAGGTGCCGAGGATCTGGAACGCCAGTTCATCCGCGCCGATACCTTCCCGACCCGCGACGACGCCGTCGAGTGGTCGTTGAAGAAGGGCCGCCAGATCATCGACGAGCGCGGCAAGCGCCTGTTCGCCGACGGCGAGCTGACGGGCCGCGCCTAGGGCCGCGCCTAGGGCCGCGCGCGCCTGCCCGCCTACTAGCCCCTGCCTGCTAGTTCCCCCAGCTCTCGCCCAGGAAACGCTGCCAGTTGGCGCCGATGACGCCCAGCGTCCGAGCCTCGTCCCAGCCGGCGCGGACCATGGCGGCGGTCAGGTTGGCATATTCGGCCGGCCCGTCGAGGCCCGTTGGATTCGGCGGCCGGCCGGGGAAGCCGGTGCTCAGCGTGCGGCCGACGCCCTTGTCAGAGCGCAGCCAGGTGAAGAAGCTTTCGTCGTGGCCCTCGGTGAAATCGGTACCGATGCCGACATTGTCCGCGCCGACCATGTCGATGACGTAGTCGAAGCCGGCCACGCAATCATCCACTGTGGTCTCGTTTCCGGAAGGCAGGAACGGCGGATAGGTCGACGCACCGATGAACGCACCGTGGTCGGCGCCAAACTTCAGCAGATCGTCCGATTTGTTGCGCGGCGTCTCCTTCAGCCCCCTGGGCACCACGTGGGTGAAGGCGACGGGTTTCTTCGAATATTCGATGGCATCCCGGCAGGTGCGTTCGCCGACGTGGCTGAGGTCGATGGTGATGCCGAGGTCGTTCATGGCGTCGATGACGTCGCGGCCGTAATCCGATAGCCCCCGGTCTTCCGATTCCCAACAACCGGAGCCGACCAGGTTCTGGGTGTTGTAGGTCAGTTGCATGACGCGCACGCCCAGGTCGCGGAAGACCCGCAGGTAATCCAGGTTGTCCTCGATGGCGAAGGTGTTCTGCCAGCCCAGGATGATGCCGACCCGGTTCTCCGACTTGGCGCGGGTGATGTCGGCCACTGAATGCACCTGGGTGATGATGTCGTCATGTTCGTCGAACCAGCGCTTCCAGCGCGCAACGTTGGCCATGGTGGCCTCGAAGCCCTCCCACACAGCGCAGGTGCAGTTGGCCGCGGTCAGACCGCCAGCGTGCATGTTCTCGAACACGCCGCGGCTCCAGTTGGCGATGATCAGGCCGTCGATGACGACGGCGTCACGGTGCAGGGCTTCAGCGTCCACGGGGTCGCTCCTCCTCGGTTATCGTTGCCCGGTACTATCGCATCACCGGCGGCGCGGCGACTAGAGCCCCAGCTAAAGCCCGTGCGGCACCTTGGTCGCCAGCCAGGCAGTCGCCAGATGCTGCAGGCCAAGCACCACGAACACCGCCTCCAACGGGAAGAACGTCAACACCAGCGCATAGATGGCCGGCGGCAGCAGTTGCGAGGTCTCGGTATAGGTGCGGTAGACCGACGCCATCTCGGCCCGTTCATAGGGATGGACGGCGCGCAGGAACGGAATATTGCCGAGCGCGTCCAGCACCATGGATCCGCTGGCCGCGCCGACGAACAGCGCCGCCGTCATCCAGGGCGACCAGCCCAGGCCCGGCTGGCCTGGTAAAATGCCGGCGGCGAGCGCGAACGTTCCCGCTACACCGTACGCCAGCATCAGCATGCGCCGGACGCCGAAACGCTGGCCCAACCGGCCCGCCAGCGGCGACAGAAACAACATGCCCTGCGCCAGTGCCAGCATCGCCGCCACCAGGGTCTCGTCGCCGCCGGAGGCGACGATGGCCATGGGCGGGTAGACGAAGAAGGTCGTCCAGTGGGTGGAACGGCTGAAGGCGATGGTCCATGCCAACCTGAGACGCGGCTGCGACCAGAAACGCCAGACGTTCTGGAAGGCGTTCTGCGGCCTTCGCGTCATCGGCGGCACGGCCGGGTTCTCGCCCAGCCTGAGGGCCCAGAAATAGGCCAGCGTGGTCAGTGCCGCGGCGGCGCTGGGCCCGAACACCGCCAGTGGGCCGAAGTTGGTGTGCAGCCAGATGCCCAGTGCCGGGCCGATGCTCCAGGAGACGCCGATGGCCAGCAGTCGCCTCGGTTCGGCGACGATCATGTCCTTCTTATCGATATGGTCGAGGATATAGAGGTTGATGGCAATATTGGTGCAGACCACGGCCAGCGCCCGGCACTGCACGCCGCCGGCGAAGGCCGCCGTCTCGGCCAGCGCCATCAGCGCCGCCGCCGCCACCATCAGCAGGCAGCCCGTGGTGTACACCCAGCGTCGCCCGACGCGGCGGATCAGCACCGGCACGAACAGGCTGAACATCAGCGTGCACAGGCCGATCACGGTGTACATCAGGCTGACCGCGCGCGCCGTCTCCAACAGGCGGTAGGCTTCCAGCGGCAGCACGCCGGCGATCAGCGCGCGGGCGAAGGAATCGGCGCCGGACAACGTGGCGAACACGGTGGCGTTCGGGCGATCGACCACCCTGAGCCACATGGGAAAGCGGTTTTCCATGGCCGGCGGGTGGATGCCTCTGTGTTCGGTGGGGGCCCCGTGGCCAGCACGGGCATTGGCGAATGGCTGACATCATAACGGCCGCCATCCGATCCACCAGCCCAGCAGCGACGAGTTTTTCCCTTTCCCGCGACACCCTGCGGGCCGCCAGCTTGATCCTGATCAATGCCACGCGGCACTGATCGGCCTAGACATGAGCCATTACCACTTGGTGGAGACAGGTCATGCTTGATATGAAGGTCGGTGACGTGGTTGGTCATCAGTCCCTGGTCACGTTCCCGAGCAGCACCTCGGTGGCCAAGGCGGCGGAAACCATGGCCAAACGCCAGGTCGGCGCGGTGCTGGTGTTCGACGGCGGCGCACTGGGTGGTATCGTGACCGACCGCGACCTGGTCGAGCGCGTGGTGGCCGAAGGCCGCAACCCGGCGCAGACGATGCTCGCCGACGTGATGACGCCGGATCCCATCGTCGTCACGCCGTCGCACACGGTGGCCGAGACCATGCGGGTGATGAAGGATCGAAGGACGCGGCACCTGCCGCTGAAACGGGAGAACAAGATCGTTGGAATCGTTTCGGTCCGTGACCTGCTGCGCGCCGTTGTCGACGAACGGACCCAACAGGATGCCCGCTACGACGATCTGTGGGAGGGCTTCCCAATCTAGCCGCGCCCGCGCATGACCGGCGCCGGCGACAAAACCTATGACGTTGTTATCGTCGGCGGCGGCATCATCGGCAGCGCCATCGCGCATTTCCTGGCCCGTGACGATGGGTTCTCGGGCTCGGTCGCCGTCATCGAGGCCGACCCGACCTACGAATTCGCGACGACGCCGCGCTCGGTGGCCTCGATCCGCCAGCAGTTCACCACCGAGGTCAACGTCCGCATCTCGCAGTTCGGCATCGACTTCTTCCGCGCCGCCAACGAGACCTTCGGCCTCGACGCCGACATCGGCCTGAAGGAGCCGGGCTACCTGCTGCTCGCCGACACGGGCGGGTCGGAAGCGCATCGCGCCCGCGTCGACTGGCAACGCAGCGTCGATGCCGACATCGCCTGGCTCGAACCAGCGGAACTTGCCGAGCGCTTTCCCTGGCTCGCCGCGGATGAGATCGCCGGCGCCAGCCTCGGCCTCTCCGGCGAAGGCTGGATCGACCCGCACGCCCTCCTCCACCTCTTCATCGGCTCGGCCAAGGCCGGCGGCGTCGATTACATTTCCGGCGAGGTGGTGGACCTGGAAACCAGCGGCATGAGTATCGACACGGTCGTTCTGGCCGACGGCCGGCGCCTCGTCGCGGGCCAGGTCGTCAACGCGGCCGGCAAGTTTGCCGACCGGATCGCAACCATGGCCGGCATCGACATCCCCGTCGAGCCGCGCAAGCGCTGCGTCTTCGCCTTCGATTGCCGCGAAAAAGACGCCATCGGCCTAACGCCGCTGGTCATCACGGCGAACGGGGTCGCCTTCCGCCGCGAGGGGCCAGTGTTCATCACCTGTGTCTCGCCGCCCGAAGACCGCGACCCGGTGACCGTGGATTTCGAGGTCGAGCACTGGCAGTTCGAGGACATCATCTGGCCGGAGATTGCCCGCCTGGTGCCGGCCTTCGAAGCCATCAAGGTGAGCAACTTCTGGGCCTGCCACTACGCCTTCAACACCTTCGACCAGAACGCCATCCTGGGCCCGCACCCGAGCGTGAAGAACCTGCTGCTGGCCAACGGGTTCTCCGGCCACGGCCTGCAGCAGGCGCCGGCGGTCGGTCGCGGCATTGCCGAACTTATCGTGCATGGCGGCTACCGCTCGCTCGACCTCTCGGATCTGGGCTACGATCGCATCACCCGAAACCGCCCGCACATCGAAGGCAACGTCTACTGATCCCTGACCACAGGAGCCGCCGCATGAGCCGCCTTGCCGACCTTCCGCCTGCCCAATTCAATGACGCCCAGCAACGCCTGTATGAGGGGCTGCTCGAGGGCAAGCGCGCGACCCGGCCGGGTGATGATTTTCTGGGTCCGCGTGGCGGCTTGCGCGGCCCCTTCAACGCCATGGTGCACGCGCCCGCCGTGGGCGAACCGGCCCACCGGCTGGGCGAGGCGCTGCGTTACGGCGGCGACCTTCCCGGAACCTGGCGCGAGCTCGCCATCCTGACGGTCGCCCAAGCCTGGCAGGCGCAATACGAATGGTGGGCGCACGCGCGGATCGGACGCACGGAAGGTCTGGCGGATTCAGTAATCGACGCCGTCAAGGCGGGCCGGCGGCCATCGGACGAAGCAGGTCCCGAGCTTCAGGTCATCCATGACTATGCGACCACGCTGATGACCGAGCACCGCGTCGATGACGAGCTTTACGGCCGCGCCGCCGAGACGCTGGGCGAAAGCCGCGTGGTCGAACTGACCCTGCTGATGGGCTACTACACCATGATCTCGATGACCCTGAACGTGTTCCAGGTGCCGATGCCGGAAGGCGAGGCGCCGCCGTTTTCGGACGCCGATGCCTGACCACGAAGACGACCTGAGCGCCGGCCGGCACGACCTCTACCTGGCCCGGCTGGCGCGCACCCGCGAGTTCATGCGCCGGGCCGACATGCCGGTGCTGGTGGTGCACGACCCGGTCAACGTGTTCTACGCCACCGGTGCCCGCAACATGGCCGTCTGGACCATGCGCACACCGGCGCGTTACCTGCTGCTGTTCGCCGAGGGGCCGGCCATCCTCTACGACTTCTTCGGCTGCGAGCACCTTGCCCGGGACCTGCCGACGATCGACGAGATTCGCCCGGCCATGGGCCTCTGTCACATCAGTTCCGGTGGCGATGCCGACGGCGCGGCGCGCCGCTTCGCCGACGAGATGCGAGCCACCGTCGATGCCGTGGCGGGTCCCTTGGACACGCTCGGCGTCGACCGTCTGCCGTTCCAGGTCACCGACGCGTTGCGCGAACAGGGTTTTCGCCTCAGCCATACCGACCAGGTTTTTTGCCCGGCCCGCAGCGTCAAGATGGCGGTCGAGATTCCCTACATGATGGAGGCCATGCGCCGGGTCGAAGCGGCGGCCGAAACCATGCAGGACGCCATCCGCCCCGGCGTCACCGAGACCGAGATCTGGGCCGAGTTTCAGCGCCCCTTCCTGTCCCGCGAGGGCCACTACATCACCACCCGGCTGCTGCAGGCCGGCGAGCGCACCTTCCCCTATTTCCAGGAATGCCGCGAGGCACCGGTGGCGGCCGGCGACCTGGTCTGCTTCGACACGGACGCTTGTGGATACGAAGGCTACGCCGTCGATTTCTCGCGTACCTACCTTTGTGCCGGGGCCGGGGCCAGCGCCGGGGCCAGCGACGTGCAGCGCCGGTTGTTCGGCCTGGCACGCGAGCAGCTGGAATGGAACGCGGCCCTGATCAAGCCGGGCGCCGAGTACCGCGACATCGCCGAGCACGCCTGGCCGGTACCGGACGAGCACCAGGAAAGCCGATACTACTGCGTCGGCCACGGCCTCGGCGTCGCCGGCGAGTTCCCCAACATCCCGCACGCCCGGCCGGGCACCCCCTATCCGCTGACCGGCGGCATCGAACCCGGCATGGTGATCTGCATCGAAAGCTACGTCGGCGCCGCCTCGGCCAGCCAGGGCGTAAAGCTGGAGCAGCAGTTGCTGGTCACCGAAACGGGGACTGAATTGATGAGCACCCTCGGTTTCGACGAGCGCCTCGCGGCGCCGATGATTTAACCTCTGGGGTCTGGGGTCTGGCGCCTAGAGCTTGGCTCGAAGCCCCGGCCAGTTCGTGTTGCCCAGAACGATATTGCCGGGAATATCCTCGGCCCACTGGCTCTGCACGCCCTTGGAATAATTCAGGTAGAGTTTGCCGTCGACGATCTTCCAGGCTTCCGGATCGATCGACGCCGTGTAACCGCGGCTGACCGCCCAGGCGCAAAAGCCGCCGAACTGCGGCGCGTATTTTTCGGGCGCGGCCTGGAAGGCGGCCAGGTTGGCAGCACTGGCGAAACGCCACTTGGCACCGCCCCATTCGGCCGTGAATTGTTCCCTGCCCTCGACCACGCGCCCCTCGGTGAAGTAGGCCACCGGATCGGTGCCCTCGATAGCGACGCCCGAGAACATGGTGGTGTTGATCTTGCCAGCCTGGGCCACGCCAAGCATGGCGGCCAATACAGCTAGCACGGCCAGAGCCATAAACCCACGACGCGTGACTGAACGGGAAATAGCCAACATGGCGAACCTCCGGACGGATTTAACTCGAATGCTGAGTGACATGTTACATCGGGAGGAGCCACGCGTCAGCGCGAGTCTTTCTTGTATCCGCGGTCGCCGGGCGCGGGCAGGCGGCACGCCGGTAATAGCGGTGTTCTTGGGAGACGCACGTCCTAGCGAGTTATTTTTGTTCCCTCAGTCGCCGGGCGCGGCTGTGCCGCTTGGCTACGGGCCGTTGGCCCGGTCGCGCTTTGCGCTCGTTGAGTCTCAGTTGTTCCCTCAATCGCCGGGCGCGGCTATTCGCCGCTTGGCTACGGGCCTCTTTGGCCCGGTCGCGCGTTGCGCTCGTTGAGTCTTCTTTGTTCCCTCAATCGCCGGGCGCGGCTGTGCCGCTTGGCTACGGGCCTTTGGCCCGGTCGCGCGTTGCGCTCGTTGAGTCTCAGTTGTTCCCTCAATCGCCGGGCGCGGCTATTCGCCGCTTGGCTTGCGGGCCGTTGGCCCGGTCGCGCTTTGCGCTCGTTGAGTCTCAGTTGTTCCCTCAATCGCCGGGCGCGGCTATTCGCCGCTTGGCTACGGGCCGTTGGCCCGGTCGCGCGTTGCGCTCGTTGAGTCTCAGTTGTTCCCTCAATCGCCGGGCGCGGCTATTCGCCGCTTGGCTTGCGGGCCGCACGGCCCGGTCGCGCGTTGCGCTCGTTGAGTCTTCTTTGTTCCCTCAGTCGCCGGGCGCGGCTGTGCCGCTTGGCTACGGGCCGTTGGCCCGGTCGCGCTTTGCGCTCGTTGAGTCTCAGTTGTTCCCTCAATCGCCGGGCGCGGCTATTCGCCGCTTGGCT